>Ga0208243_1000005_pt1 | contig 557769 bp, 503 predicted proteins | sample Subbio2Aug_QV12A_FD_184826 | JGI IMG/M metagenome (GOLD analysis project Ga0208243, IMG submission 184826) | Serpentinite rock and fluid subsurface biosphere microbial communities from McLaughlin Reserve, California, USA - CR12Aug_QV12A (SPAdes) | ecosystem: Environmental > Terrestrial > Deep... | reverse complement strand
ATCGCTTTTTTTTGAGATTTTCATAAATAAAAAAAGTTTATTGAAACGAATTTCAATAAACTTTTGGAAACACCATATTTTATAATGTCTAACAGCTGTTTTACCAACTATTTTTGACTATTAAACCCGATTTTAAAGGGTTGCTTGGAATTTTCTAAGCAACCTTTTTTAATATTCTATCGGACCTAAAGTTCGCATAACACGTTGAATTTTATCTTTTCTACCGTTAATATACCTACTGGAATTGGTTGCTTTGTACTCTCTCGGATTAGGTAAAATAGCTGCGATGCTTGCTGCTTCTCGGGCAGTTAAATTTTTGGCATCTTTTTGAAAATAAACTTGTGCTGCTGCTTGTGCTCCATAAACGCCATTTCCCATTTCAATGCTATTCAAATACACTTCCATGATGCGTTCTTTCCCCCAAACTAGCTCAATCAAAAAAGTAAAATAGGCTTCTAAACCTTTTCGCACATAGCTTCTGCCAGGCCATAAAAAAACGTTTTTAGCAGTTTGTTGCGAAATGGTACTTCCTCCTTTCATTTTTTTCCCTTTGGCATTGTTTTCTCTGGCTTTTTTAATTGCCTCCCAATCAAATCCACCATGGGTTAAAAATTTACCATCTTCACTTGCAATTACTGCTCGTTGCATTTGCATAGATATTTCTTCTAAAGGCACCCAATCATGACTATATACTACCTCTTCGCTATTTTTAAGTTGCTCCATAGCTCTAATACCCATTAATGGAGTAAAAGGTACCGGAACAAATTTAAAAAGGATGACCAAAAAAATACTGATGGCAAAAAACCAAAGGGCAGCTTTAAATAAAAATCTAAAAATCTTGGCTATCATGACTAAATTCTTTCTTTTAATTACAAAATTCACTTAATGTTTTTCCAACCGAAGCTCCAATTGCCACTCCCATCCCTCCCATTCTAACGCCAACGTAAACCCGATTAGAAAGTGCTTTTAAGATGGGTTTTTTCTCCTGTCCAACTCCCATAATACCACTCCATCGTTGGTCAATTTCAAAAGGAGTTTTAGGTAAAATAACTTCTTTCAAATAGTCTTCTAATTGGTTTTGAATCAAATCAGTAACCGAAATTTCCGTGGTAGTTTCGCCTACAAAATCTAAATTTCTTCCTCCTCCAAACAAAATTCTATCGTGGATGTTGCGAAAGTAATAAAACCCTTCGTCTAAATGAAACGTTCCTTTGACAGACAAATTTGGAATGGGCTTGGTAATTAATACTTGAGCTCGGGCAGGTTTTACATCGTCCACCCAATTGCCACTAAAGCCATTGGTTGCCACATATAAATAAGAAGTTTGGATGTTTCCAATGCTAGTTGCTACTTGTACTTTGTCATTCATTTCTGCCCATTCAAGCACAGTCATTTGGTTTCTGATTTGAATTTGATTTTGTTGGCATAATTGTACCAATGCAAACATCATTTTTCCGGTATCAATTTGTGATTCAAATGGATTAAAAGCTACTTCGGGATGGATGTTATCAAACGTAAACGGACTCTTTTTCCAACTAAAAACAGCTGAATGAAACAAAGGCTCTAATAAACGATTGATGAAGGTAGTTTTCTCTTTACAATTTTCAAAAAGATCTGAATTATTAGGCAAAAATAATTCATATCCACCTAAATTTTGAAAGTCCATTTGGGTTGGAGGTACTAATAGTTGCAAAGTTTTTAAGCCTTCCCACCGTTGTTGGACCAATTGAAAAACTTCTTCCTCAGATTTACTTTTTAAATCACTTAAAATTTCAGAGATGCTTCCAAAACAAGCAAATCCTGCATTCTTAGTGCTTGCACCTTCGGGCAAAAAACCTTTTTCTAAAACTACAATTTTATGGGTAGGAAATTTTTTTCGCAAATGCAATGCACAACTTAACCCAACAATGCCACTTCCAATAATCAAGTGGTCGGTTGGTTGTAGTAGTTGATCTCGCTCCCAGTAGCTTAGTTGCATATTTATTTGAGTAGAATTCAAAGATAAAAAGCTAAAGCGATTTTTTCGTTTATTTTTGTGGTAACCTACAAAAATTTATTTTGAACCTTACACAAAAAAGTCATTGGATTAAAGAACGAGCTAAAGCAATCGGTTTTTTGTCGTGTGGAATTTCTAAAGCAGGTTTTTTAGAAGAAGAAGCTCCAAGATTAGAGCAATGGTTGCAGGCCAATCATCACGGACAAATGGCTTACATGGCCAATCATTTTGACAAAAGATTGGATCCCACAAAATTGGTAGAAGGTGCAAAATCTGTGATTTCGGTTTTGTATAATTATTTTCCGGAGCAAAAACAAACCCCGGATAGTTTTCAAATTTCCAAATATGCTTACGGTGAGGATTATCATTTGGTGGTAAAAGATCATTTAAAGACTTTATTGCATCAAATGCAAGAGCAATTTGGAGATTTTTACGGAAGGGTTTTTGTAGATTCGGCACCTATTTTAGAAAAAGCTTGGGCAGCTAAAAGCGGTCTAGGTTGGGTTGGAAAAAATGCCAATTTGATTACCAAAAGTGTAGGCTCGTTTTATTTTATTGCTGAAATTATTGTAGATATTGATTTAGAAGCGGATGCTCCAACTACAGATCATTGTGGTAGTTGTACCGCTTGTATAGATGCTTGCCCTACGGAAGCTATTATTGCCCCTTATGTGATTGATGGCAGCAAGTGTATTTCGTATGCTACCATTGAATTGAAAGAGCAAATTCCAAGTTACTTTTTAAACCACATGGACGATTGGATGTTTGGTTGTGATGTATGCCAAGATGTTTGTCCGTGGAACCGATTTGCAACTCCACATCAAGAACCAAGATTTACCCCAAACGAAAAACTATTACAATTCCATAAAAAAGATTGGGAGGAAATTACCGAAGAATTGTTTCAGGAAATTTTTAAAAAAAGTGCCGTAAAACGAACCAAATTTGCAGGCTTGCAACGCAATATTCAATTTATTTCTTCCCTCCAATCATAAACTCTTTGAGATAATATGGCTCAAAATAAGCCACATCTTCCCATTGTTTATTTTGGAACTTTTTCCAACTCATAGCACTCATTTCTTTGGCAGAAGGGTATACGATATCTTCAAAAAAAATAAACTTCGAATCTGTTAATACTGTTTTTGCTTTGCTAGTTGCATCACCAAAAACATAGCAAGCATCGTTAAGATTCGCAAAAGAATGTTCGTCTAATACCAATGCTTGTGTTGGAACTATGCAAGTTCCTGATTCGTCAAAAACACTGGTATAAACTTCCATTCTTCGGGCATCTAACATCGGAATAAAAAAACCTTTGTTTTTTGGAGCTGCATTGCACAAAACAGCTAAAGTTTCTACACTAATTAAAGGGATTTGTAAAGCACTACAATATCCTTTTGCTGCAGAAACCCCAATGCGAAGTCCGGTATAGGACCCTGGGCCTTTACTTACTGCTACTGCTTGGATATCAGAAAAAGTGATCCCTGTTTTAGCAATTGCTTCTGCCACAAAATCGTGTAATTTTTCCGCATGGGTATAGTCTTGCGAAGCCAATTCCAAACAAACCAAAGTTTCCCCTTGGTTGGCTATGCTAACAGAGCAGTTTTTGGTAGAAGTTTCGAGGTTGAGTATCATGGTGGTTAAGAGTGAGTAGTAATTAGTGAGTAGTGAAAAGTTAAGAGTAATCTGACTACAAAAATAAGCTATTCACTAATTACTATTCACTGTTCACTTTTCACGATTTTTTAGTCTCCTCTTTTTTTAACATTACGGCATCTCCCGATTTGAGTTCTTTACTCACTAAGGTGTAAGGTCCGGTAATTACTACTTCTTCTTTTTTCAATCCTTCCAGAACTTCTAAGTAAGTTTCGTCTTGAATGCCGGTTTTGATCACTTTTATTTTGGCTTTTCCATTCACTTTTACAAAAACGCACTCCATTTTTTTGGTCGATTTTGCAATATCATCTTGGGTAGCATTTGCCGAAGTATCGGATTTTACCACTACTGCACTAATTGGCACTGCCAAAACTTTTTCTTTTTTCTTGGTAATAATATCTACGGTTGCTGTCATTCCCGGACGAAATGGGGAGTAATTTTCTGGTTTTCCTTCTAATAAATCTTGATAAGAATCGCGTAAAATGCGAACTTTTACTTTAAAATTAGTTACTTGATCGGCTGTTAACGCAGTGCTTGATGTGTTCGATATAGAAGTTACTTCTCCTTTAAATTGTTTTTTTAAATAAGCATCAACCTCAATATTGGCTTCATCTCCAATAGAGATTTTTACAATATCATTTTCATTTACATCTACTTCTACTTCCATGCTGTTAAGGTTGGCAACTCGCATAATTTCTGTACCAGCCATTTGTTGGGTTCCTACCACTCTTTCTCCTAATTCCGTGCTTAATAAAGAGATGGTTCCGTCCATTGGAGCATAAATGGTGGTTCTACCTAAGCTTTCTTTGGCTTCATTTACAGTAGCAGAAGCACTTTGAACCGTAAAATAAGCGGCTTCTTTGGTAGCTTTAGCAGTTTCAAATGTAGCCACCACACGATCCCATTCTGCTTTGGAAATGATTCCTTTTTCAAACAAAGGTTTGTTTCGTTTAAAATTGGCTTCTGCCTCTGCCAAGTTTGCGGTAGCTTGCGTTAAACCAGCTTTGGTATTTGACAAACTAGCAACAGAACGGTTGTATCCGGAGGTGTATAATTCGGGATTAACTCTTGCCAAAACTTGCCCTTTTTTTACTTGGTCTCCTTCTTTAATTGGTAAAAAGATGATTTCACCAGACACTTCCGAAGAAATTTTTACTTCGGTTTCTGGTTGAATTTTTCCGGTAGCAGAAACGGTTTCGATGATAGTTCTTTCGATAATTTTTGCAGTTTCTACTTCTTTTCCTTCCGGCTTTTTGCCTTTAGAATATAGTACAATACCAACGATTGCTAACAGAAATATGCTTAATAAGATGATGACAGGTTTTTTCATTTTTCGAAAAAATTATGTTGGGTTATGGTCTTTCGTAAATAGGTAATCCGAAATATAAAGCTAAAATTTTGGTACGGAATAAATAATCGTATTTGGTTCTCAACACCTCCGATTCAGCAGCAGTTAATAAATTTTGTGCTTGGGTTAAATCGTAAGTGTTTAACAAGCCAACTTGGTATCGTTCTGAAGCATAAAAATAAGCTTCTTTTCGGGCTTCCAAAGCGGTAATTGCTGCTTCATAAGCTTTTTGAGCTCCTTGTGCATCGCTATAGGCAGTAAATACATTTCTTTCTAAATTTAAAGTTTCTTGCTCTAATGCCAATTCACTTCGTTTTACCAACACTTTACTTCTTGCTACATTGTTTCTAACAGAAAGTCCGTTTAAAATTGGTATGTTTAACTGCACCCCAAAACTTTGTCCTTTGTTGATGTCAAATTGTTCCCAAACGGATAAAGGATTTCCTGTTATTGCCAACAAATTTGGTCTAATTACATTTTGATTGGTGCCTTCAACCACACCAATGGTAGTAAATGGATTGTTTGGATCTTGTTGAAAACCCACAATTCTGTCAAAATAAGCTGCACGGGTGTTGAATGCATAAAAACCGGTTAAACGAGGTTGAAAAGCTCCTTTGGCAATTTTTACATCTTTTTCTGCCAAAGCAATATTGTTTTCTGCAATTTTTATTTCATATCTAATTTCCTTGGCTTTGTTAAAAATGGTTTCTGCTTTTTCTAACAATAGCGGACTTTTTTCCATTGGATAGTCTTCGTCTGCAATATCAAAATTTTGGTAATTTTCTAATTGCAATAATTGCCCAAGCGATAATTTTGACAATAGCAACGCATTTTCGGCTTGTATCACTCTTTGTTCATCGGCAGCCACAGTTGCAGTTCTGTCTAAATAATCTCCTTTCGGAATTTGTCCGGCTTCCCAAAGTTCTTTGGCTCGAGACATTTGCTCCTTGTTGGTTTTTAATTGCGATTGCTGCACTTTTAAAGCCTCTTTATTGAACAAAATTTGCAAATAAGCATTGGCCACATTTAAAGCGATATCGTCTTGCATTTGCGAGAGTTGGTATTGTGCAGCAATTTTTTGCAATCGGGCTCTTTGTAAACGGTTTTGGTTTTGCATCCCGTTATAAATATCTACACCAACATTTAATCCGGCAGAGGTAAATTGGGTGGTTTGATTTTCTAACAAACCTGTGGTAATGTTTTGGTTTAAACCAATGTTCCAAGAGTGGGTGCCAAAGGCATTCATGCTAGGTAAAAAGCTTCCAATTGCATCTTTTTTGGCAATTTCAGCCAAGTCTTTTTCCAAGCCGGTTTGTTTGATTTGGATGTTATTTTGCAAGGCATATTGCACACAGGCTTCTAATGTCCATTTACTAGGTTGATTTTGTCCGAAAACTAATGGAAAAACAAATCCAATGCACCATACAAAACTCCAATATGACTTTCTTTTTGAATACACGGTTTTCAAAGTTTGCTGATTTAATTGCAACATAGGTAGCTTTTTGTACAGAAGTGTTACATTTGTTTGTCATTTTGTTGATTTATGAGCAAATATTTTTTACCAATTGCAATAGGAGTTTTGTTTTTGATTACTTCTTGTTCCACTACCAAACAATTAGCCACCATGGCACCAGAAAAAAATGATGCGACTTCTGTTGCATACGATGCCAAAACTTCTTTTTTGCCATTACCTATTCAAATTCCTTATACAGAATTATCTAAGCAATTAAATGTTAATTTGCCAAGAGAAATGTATAAAGATACTGTAGTGGAAGACGATGATTTAAAAGTGTTGTTGGAAAAAACAGGAGACTTACAACTTTCTTTTTTAGATGGGAAGATATTAACCACTTTGCCATTAAAGGCAACCATTCAATACAGATATGGGACGGACAGATTGGGAGTAAAACTTTTTGATACCAAAACATTTGTGCTTAATGGAGTAGTGGAGTTGCATAGTGAAGTGCATTTGACTAATTGGAAATTATCTACCAAAACCAAGTTAGAAAAAATCAATTGGGTAGAGAGTCCAACCATGTCTATGTTAGGGAAACCAATTCCGGTGACGTATTTGATGAACCCCGCAATCAAGATTTTTAGAGGCAAAATTGAAAAATCTATAGATGATGCCATTGCCAAGAATGTAGATTTTAAACCTCAAGTTTTACAAGCCATGCAACAAATAAGCGAGCCTTTTACAATGAGTGATGCTTATGAGGCTTGGCTACAAGTAATTCCGCTAGAGTTGTATACTACCCAAGCAATTTTGGAGCCCAAGGAAATTGTAATTGAAATGGGTTTAAAATGCATGATGGAAACTACACTTGGTAAAAAGCCAATCAAGAAATGGCAAGCGAGTAGTTTGGTATTAAAACCTGTGATGAGTATGCCGGATCAATTTCAGGCAAATGTGGTTGCAGTTTCCAATTATGCAGAAGCATCTAGGATTGTTACTAAAAATTTTAAGGGATATACTTTTGAAGATGGCAATCGAAAAGTGGTTGTACAAGAGGTGCAACTTTGGCACCAATCGGGTAAAATGGTCATTGCACTGACTGTTCAAGGAAGTATTAACGGGAAGATTTATTTAAAAGGAATTCCGAAATACGATGCCCAAACCAAAGAAGTCTATTTTGAAGAGATGGATTATGTGTTAGACACCAAAAATGTATTGATGAAAACAGCCAATTGGTTGTTGAGCGGGATGATTTTAAAGAAAATTCAAAAGCAATGTAAGTACTCCATAGCTCCGAATTTACAAGAGGCAGAAAAACAAATAAAATCCTACTTTAACGGTTACGAACCAACCAAAGGAGTTAAAGTTTATGGGACACTAAAAAGTTTAGATTTAGATCAGTTTCAATTGATGCAACAAGGTTTTGTGGTGTTTTTAAAAGCAACCGGTAAGGTTCAAGTAAAAATTAATGGGATGTGATTAGCTTGTGGTTGTGTTTTTCTTCTTTCCAAACTTCATTCGGTATATCATATAAAACACAATTCCAACCAAAATATACGGAAATGCCATCAGCCATACAATACCATCATTTACGGCTTCAGCTTTCAATCCTCCTTCTTCCGATTCTAATACCGCTCTACACATGGCACATTGTGCATGGGCAATACTGGTAATCAGCAAAAATAAAACCGAAAATAAGAAAGCTTTAATTGCCATAATAAGGAGAAATCATCAAATAAATAATTACCCCAGTCACCGCAACATACAACCACAACGGGAAAGTGATTTTAGCTAATTTTTTGTGACGTTCAAAGTTTTCGGATACAGCTCTCACATAGGTGTATAACACCAAAGGAATGATAATAATTGATAGTAAAATGTGACTAATTAAAAGGAAAAAGTATACTGGTCTGATCCAGCCTTCTCCTCCAAAAGAAGTAGAGTCGGAGGTCATGTGGTACACCACATACATTACCAAAAATATCACAGAAAACGCAATGGCTGTTTGGGTGAGTTTTTCATGAAGTTTTCTTTTCCCATTTTTAATTGCAAGCACAGCTGCAACCAATAATATGGCAGTTGCTCCGTTAATTGCAGCATAAATAGGAGGTAAAAAGTACATGGGCTCTACCTGTATACCGTAATCTTTTAATTTTACTCCAAATAATAAAGCAACCACAATTGGAATGGCTATGGATACTACTACAATCCACTTATTAAATTTTTCTTCTATTGCTTGGTTCATAGGTTTATTCTTTAATTAAAACTTTTGCATCTTGTAAAATGGCTTGTATTCCTTCTGGTTCTAAACCATCATAGTATACAATTGGGTTGCCAAAATTGTCTTTACGGCTTCTGATATTTCCTTTTTTATCTACCAAAGCAAACAAACCTGAGTGTTCAAAACCACCATCTACATTTGGGTTTTGTGCTGCATACAAATTAAATCCCTTGTTGGCTATTTCGTAAATATAGTTTTGGTCGCCGGTTAAAAAGTGCCAATTGGCATGACGAATCCCTAATTCTTCTGCATGTTTTTTAAGTACTTCTGGAGTATCGTTAGTTGGGTTGATGGTAACAGAAACAATTCCAAAATCTTCTCTATCTAAAAACTGAGCTTCTATTAATTTCATGTTTTCATTCATCTTTGGACAAATGGTAGGACAAGTAGAAAAGAAAAATTCCACGATATAAACTTTTCCTAGCATGCTTTGATTGGAGATGGTTTGTCCGTTTTGGTTGGTAAGTTCAAAAGATGGGACTTTTCCTATTTTTTGCAATACCTGATCGGTAGTTTCCGTGCTTTGTTGGTGTAATCTGTTTTTATCTAAGGTAGATCCGTTTTGAATTCTATCGATAATTCGTGGGATGAAAATGATTCCGAAAACCAATATAATAAATGAGATACCTATGTAAGATTTGTTTTTCATTAGTTGCAAATTATCCGTTTTTTCTTCTGTTTGGGTCGTTCTTTTTTAAAGCCAATCGGTATTCACGTAAAATGATTTTAAAATCATCCGTCATTTCATTGTGCAATTGAGCTCCGGAAGTAGTGTAATAACTTTCTTTGTATTCGGTTTTACCTTTTAAGTCTTTTCCGTTACGACCTCTTAAATTTCTGTCTTTATCTACAATAAACACATTAGGAGTGCCTTTGGGAGTTAATTTTTCTTGGATATTCCATTGGTTAAAATAGGTAATAATTTCCTCTTGTTCAGCAAAAACAAACTTCCAACCGGATAAATTGGCCATTCTTTCGATATCTAATTGAATGTCTACCACATCTTGTTCCATTCCTTTCGGACATACCATTACCAATTGAAAATCTTCAAAGCCTTTGAACTTTTGATAAATTTTTTGGTTGAGGTTAAAAAAGTTCGCTTTGTTGTCGTTTTTATTTTGTCCGGGAAATCCAATAATGGTTATTTTGTTTTCTAAAGAAACAGAATCGCCATTTACCGTTTTCCATGTAGTTGGAATTTCAGGTAAGTCTTTTTGAATGGTGTCTAAAAAAAGTGAATTGTGCGAAGCTAGAGCAAAAAACACATAAACGAAAATCGGTAAAATAAACAGACTGATTAATACAATTTTTTTCTTCATGAGTAAGCTTTCCTGCTGTAAATAAATTGCTTAAATAAGCATTACAAAGATAAAACAGATTCTACTTTCAGATACGATATTGGCAATTTTTTAGCGGATTTTAGTTCAAAAAAAAAGACGGTGTTTAGCCGTCTTATTAATATGATTATGATTTTATTAGAAATTCCACTTGATGATGGAATTATTAAAAACTTCGTAGATATAATCTCCTTCAGTTAATAAAATAAAAGCCAAGTAAATTGCCAAAAATACAAAGGTCCAAACCACACTTCTACGTAAACTTGATTTTTCGTCACGCATGTGCATGAAATCCCAAGTGATATAGTAAGCTTTTACAATGGTTAATACCAAAAAGATTAAGTTCAAAGGAATTAAAAAGATGATTGGAGATAATAAAATGTTTCCTAAAGTAGCACCAAAACCACCTTCGAATTTACTCATGATAGGAGTCATTAACGATTCAGGTCTCCAAATACCTAAACCAACCTCAATTAACGTTACAACTGTTAAGAAGGCAAATACTCCCCAAATTTTTTGTTCGTTGCTTTTGAACTTCCAAGCTCCTCTAAATATTGCTAAATTATGTGCGTGTCCCATAAAATGTTTTATTAAAAACTAAATAATTATACCAAGTAAAAGAAGGTAAATACAAATACCCATACCAAGTCAACAAAGTGCCAGTACAAACCAACTTTCTCCACCATTTCGTAGCTCTTACGTTTTTCATAGGTTCCCAAAATAACATTTAAGAAAATGATAAAGTTGATTACAACTCCAGAAAATACGTGGAATCCGTGGAAACCTGTAATAAAGAAAAAGAAGTTAGCAAACAATTTATTTCCATATTCATTACGAACCAAATTAGCTCCTTCTACTACATAAACAGCATCTTTTAATTTTGCTAAAGATTCCTCTCTAGTTAGGATGGTTTTGTGTTTTGCTTTATTTAATTCTGGGTGAACTCCGGTTTTGTCGTTGCTATCTTTATATAAAACTTCAGTTCTAATTAACAAATTAGGATTTGCTTCAAAACCCTTCATTACTTCTTCAACAGTATAAGTTGGTAATGCACTTTCTTTAGCAAACCAAACTCCTTTGGCAGCAGTATGCTGTTCTCTTTCTTGGGGTAAGTTTTTGGTAAAATCTGCCAATGCCACTCTTTTACCAGTTTCATCTACAAATTGTAAAATGCTTCCGCCTTTGGTTTCTACTGCTCCAAATTCCCCTTTGATAAAGTTTTTCCATTCCCATGCTTGCGAACCAACGAAGATCAAACCACCAATAATGGTTAAAAACATGTAAATTGCTACTTTGTTTTTGTTGTGGTTGTGACCTGCATCTACAGCCAATACCATAGTTACAGAAGAAAAAATCAAAATAAATGTCATCAATGCTACATAATACATCGGTGCATCTACTCCATGTAAGAACGGAAAGTGATTAAATACTTCGTCTGCAATTGGCCAAATATCCATGAATTTGTATCGTGAAAACCCGTAAGCAGCCAAAAATCCGGTGAAGGTTAATGCATCCGAAAGGATGAAAAACCACATCATTAATTTACCATAGCTTGCACCCATTGGCTCATTACCACCAACGCTCCAAACTTTTTCATCAGTAGTTGCAACTGTAGATCCCATAGAATTTATTACATTTTTAAAAAAGTGCTCAAATTTATATTTTTTTTTCCATTAATAGAAATACAAAAACAAAAACAACAAAATCCACAAAATCCCTAAGAAATGCCAAAATATGCTACCTAGTTCAATGCCAATATGTTGTGTTGCATTGTATTTTTGTTTAAAATGATTATAAATAATAATTAATATTGCGATTACACCACCTGCCAAGTGCAATAAATGCAACAAAACTATCATGTAAATAAAGGAAGTGGTAATAGTACTGTTAGATCCGGTAAAGTAAAAACCACTTGCAATAATTTGATTAAATCCGTGAAATTGTAAAAAAACAAAAGCCAAAGCCAAAGCTAATGTGACAAGTAAAAGTTGCGTAGTTACCTTACGGTTGCTTTTTTGTATTGCCTTCCAAGCAAAATGAAACGTAAAACTACTAATAATAATTACCAAGGTACTCCACCAAAAGCCGGAAGGTAAGGTAAAATCTTGTAACCAATCTCTTCTGGAAGAGCTAACAATTACAGCACTAGTTAACCCAGCAAACATCATTACCATACTAATCATGGCAAAGTAAAGCAACAATTTTTTGGTTTGGTTGCTTTTAAGCTGTATTTCGTTTAAAGGAGTTTCCATGTTATCTTAAAAATTTATCTGCAACGTAAATAATTTGAATCAAAGTGATGTAAAGCACGCTTACCAACATTAGTTTTCGTGCTTGCTTTTCGGTTTTTAACTGATATAGTTTGAAACCGTGGTACAAAAGCCAAATTCCTAATAGCAAAACTATTCCAGCACTTACTTCTGTTAAATATAGTCGGGAACTAATTTTAAAATACGGATATAAGGCTGGTAAAACAGAGGCAATAATTAACCAAATTGTGTACAATATAATTTGTAGTGTTGTGCTTTGGTCCCTTTGGTTGGTTGGCAACATTTTGAATCCTGCCTTTTGGTAATCGTCATGTAAAAACCAACCTATTGCCCAGAAATGTGGGAATTGCCAAAAAAACTGAATAATAAATAAGGTACCTGCTTCTAAACCAAAATGTCCGGTTGCAGCTACCCAACCCAGCATGAAGGGTATTGCCCCTGGAAAAGCTCCAACAAAAACAGCCAAAGGGGTCACCGTTTTTAATGGAGTGTACAAACTAGTGTACATAAAAATTGATATTGCTCCAAACATCGCTGTTTTGGCATTTACCAAATACAACAAAACAATACCGGTTAAAGTTAAAAAATTGGCCAACCAAAACGCTTTATTGGTAGAGATTCTATTGGTTGGAATTGGTCTGTTTTTGGTTCTTTGCATCAAAGCATCCAAGTCTTTTTCAATGATTTGGTTGTAAGTGTTTGATGCACCTACCATGCAATAACCACCAATAGATAATAATGCAAGTGTAATCCAAGAAAAATCATTCCAATCAAAAATACCTAACAAATATCCCGCAAGTGAAGAGAAAACAACACTCACCGATAAACGATGTTTGGTAATTTCTTTAAAGTCTGCCCAAATAGTAGGATTTGATAAAGTAACGGTGCTCAATCAGATTAAATTTCCGGCAAAGATACAAAGTACAACCGGAGATAAAATCATAACATTTTAAAAGTTTTTTTAAAATTTGGTCAAGTTTATGTTTGTTTACAAACGAGGTTTCACCAAAAAAGCACCTGGATATATTTTTTGTACTTGAATTAATATTTTTTCTGCTTCCATTCTGGTTCTACAATTGCCTACCCATACTTTATAATACGGAGCTGAAAAAACAATAGTAGCATCCACTTCTTTAAAATCTTTTTTAAATTTTACGTAAGCATTTTTAGAGTCATCCATCTTCCCATTAAACACTTGTATTTTCCATCGATTGGCTACACCTAAAGAACCATTGTATTTGTTTTTTTCATTTAACAAAAGTTCTAGTTTGTCTTCTTTTTTCAATTCGGTTGTTTGTGCATTTAAATTTCCAAAAAGAAACAAGAATGTACCCAAAGCATATAAAACACCGTGTAAAGTAGAAGATAGTCTTTTCATAATCAACAATTAGAAGGTTCAAAAGTACATAATGCCTAGTTTCAACAAAAGCAAAAATGTTATTTAGAACAATTATAAATTATATTTAATGTCCATTTTTAGGTTTTGAGAATACAACCTAATCATGTATTTTTGCTCAAATTTTGTAAATGCACGTCTTTCAAAAGAAGGTTTACAAAAAATCATGCCAAAACATTTCATTTTTTAAGAATTTGCAAATTGCAGTATTATTTTAAAGCCCTGAAATGTTTTATTTGTTTGAATATCAATCATAAAAGTAAACAAGAACTCGGTTCTTGCTATATTTTAAACCATTATAACAGATGAAAAAGGTATTGTTACCAGGTTATTTTCAAAAAGCAGTAGTTGCTACGTTATTCTTTTTAATTTGCTCCTTTTCATTATTTTCACAAGATGCTCCTGCTGCTGATCCAGCTGCTGGTAAGGCTTTATTCAATGCCCAATGTGCTGCTTGTCATGCTTTAGACAAAAACATGACTGGTCCTGCTTTGAGAGGAGTTGGAGATAAATATGAAAAAGAGTGGTTATACAAATGGATTAAGAATAGTGGTGAGTTAATTCGTTCTGGTGACGAAAGAGCCAACAAAATCTTCAATGAGTGGAATAAAGTTGCCATGACAGCTTTCCCTCAGCTAAGCAATGCAGATATTGACAATATCATTGCTTACACCATGCAGCCAAAAGAAGAACCAAAGGTAGATGTTGCTGCTGGACCAGCTGCTGGAAATGCAAGTTCTGGTGGAATTTCAAATGAGGTAATATTGGGTGCTCTTGCATTGGTGTTGTTGATGTTAGTGGTGATGCTATTCCTAGTGAAGAGTGTACTTGACAAAATAGCACTAGCAAATGGGGTTGAATTGCCTGTAAAAGAAAAAGGAACACCTATTTGGAAAGCGTTTGCTCAAAACCAATTCTTGGTGATTGTATCGGTAATTTTCTTATTGCTTTCAAGTGCTTATTTTGCTTATGGTTGGATGATGCAAATTGGAGTGGACCAAGGATATGAGCCGATTCAGCCAATTCACTATTCACACAGAATTCACGCTGGAGAGAATGGAATTGAATGTAAATATTGCCACTCTGCTGCAAGAGAAAGTAAGCATTCTAACATCCCTTCATTAAATGTTTGTATGAACTGTCACATGAACATCGCGGAAGTTGCAGAAGATACCTATAAAACAGGTATGGATGAATACGGAATTGACTACAACAAAGAAATCGAAAAATTATATGCAGCCGTTGGTTGGGATATATCTACAAGAACCTACACCGGAGAAACAAAACCTGTAAAGTGGGTTAGAATTCACAACTTGCCTGATTTAGTTTACTTCAACCATGCTCAGCACGTAACTGCTGGTGGTATTGAATGTCAAACTTGTCATGGTCCTGTTCAGGAAATGGAAATTATGTACCAACATTCTCCGTTAACTATGGGATGGTGCATCAATTGTCACCGCGAAACAGAGGTAAAATTAAAAGACAACGAATACTACAAAAAAATTCACGAACAATTGGCTAAGAAGTATGGTAAAGAAAAACTTACCGCTGCTGAAATGGGTGGATTGGAATGTGGAAAATGTCACTACTAAAAATTAATCAACTAAGAAGTTAATATAGATCAGTATGTCATCAACAAAAAAATACTGGAAGAGTGTTGAAGAGTTAGAGGCCAATAATCCGTTAGTGGAGTCGTTAGCCAGCAATGAATTCGTAGAGCCAATTACTACAGAAGAGTTTTTGGGTAATGAAGAAGCTTTATCTAGTTCTTCCACCACAAGAAGAGATTTCTTGAAATACGTTGGATTTAGTACAGCAGCAGCTACTTTGGCTGCATGTGAAGGTCCAGTAATCAAATCAATTCCGTATGTTAACCAACCGGATACCATTATACCGGGTATTGCTGATTATTATGCAACTACCATGTTTGATGGTTTTGACTTTGCAAATGTGTTGGTAAAAACCAGAGAAGGAAGACCAATCAAAATTGAAAATAATAGAGTAGAAGGTGCATCTTGGGGAGCAAATGCTAGAGTGAATGCTTCTGTATTGTCTATGTATGACAACCTTCGCTTAAAAAATCCAAAAATTGGTGGCAAAGATGCTTCTTGGACAGAAGTAAATGCCCAAATTAAAAAGAGTTTAGAAGAAGCGAAAGCTTCTGGACAATCTGTTGTATTGATGACCAATACTTTAGCTAGTCCGTCTACTTATAAATTAATTGCAGATTTACAAGCTCAATATCCTAACTTACAACATGTAGAGTATGACGCAGTTTCTTCTGATGCTGCCTTAACTGCTTTTGAACAGGTATATGGTTTTAGAGCATTGGCAAATTACGATTTTGCAAAGGCAAATCACATTGTTTCTGTAGGAGCTGATTTCTTAGGTGATTGGCAAGGTGGTGGTTATGAAAGTGGTTATGCCAAAGGAAGAATTCCACAACAAGGAAAAATGTCGAAGCACGTTCAGTTAGAAGCCAATATGTCTTTAGCTGGTGCTGCTGCTGATAAAAGAATTCCAATGACTGCTTCACAACAAAAATTGGCTTTAGCTAAAATTTATGCAGTGGTTACAGGTAATGCAGTTTCTGTTTCTGGATTACAAAATGAGGCAGAAATTGTAAAAATTGCAAACCAATTAAAAGCCTCTGGTTCTAATGGAGTATTGGTAACCGGATTAGAAGATGTGAATGCTCAGTTGGTCGCTTTAGCAATCAACCAAGCTTTGCAAAGTGCTGCTTTTAATGCTTCTGATGCTTTGTTGATCCGTCAAGGGTCCAACCAAAAAGTTACAGAGGTGGTAAAACAATTAAATGCAGGAAAAGTTCATACCATTTTATTAAGTGGAGTGAATCCAGTATATACCATGGCAAATGGAGAAGCTTTTGCAAAGGCTTTAGGCAAAGCAAAACTTTCGGTAGCTTTATCAATGAAAGAAGATGAAACTGTAGCTACTGTAAATATTGCTTGTCCAACTCCTCACTATTTGGAGTCATGGGGAGATGTTCAAATTACCAAATCACAGTTCGGATTAACCCAACCAACCATTCGTCCGTTGTTTGATACCAAACAATTGCAGGATTGTTTATTGGCATGGGCTGGTAACGATACTTCTTATTACGATTATTTAAAAGCCATGTGGAGTGGTTCTGTGTTAAACGGTGCTTCTTGGAGCAAAGCGTTACACGATGGAGTGGTTGTTAAAGAAGTTTCTGCCGTAAGTGGTTCTGCAAATGCTTCAGATGCCGCTAATAAATTGGCACAAGCAAAAGCTACTTCTGGCTTAGAGTTGAATTTTTATACCAAAGTAGGTATGGGAGATGGACAACAAGCCAATAATCCTTGGTTACAAGAGTTTCCAGATCCAATAACCAGAGTTTCTTGGGATAATTATATAACTATTTCTAAAGCAGATGCAGAAGAATTAGGTTTAAAAAATTGGTTTGTTGCAAACGGAGCCATGAACGGAAGTTACGTGACTTTACAAGTTGGAAACCAAAAATTAGAAAAAGTACCTGTAGTAGTTCAGCCAGGTCAAGCAAAAGGAACCATTGGTTTATCTTTTGGTTATGGAAGAAAAGCTGCATTGAAATCAGATATGCAAGTTGGGGTGAATGCTTATACATTGTACCAAGATTTTGCGAATCATGTTTCGGTAACTGTTACCAAAGAAGGTGGTGAGCATGAATTTGCCTGTGTACAGTTGCAAAAAACTTTGATGGGTAGAGGAGATATCATTAAGGAAACTACCTTAGAAATTTTTAACACCAAAGATGCCGCTGAATGGAACATTATTCCAGTAGTATCTTTAGATCATAAAGAAGTTCCTGCTACTTCGGTAGATTTGTGGGAAAGTTTTGACAGAAGTGTTGGTCATCATTTTAATTTATCTATCGACTTAAATGCTTGTACAGGTTGTGGAGCATGTGTAATTGCATGTCATGCAGAAAATAATGTACCAGTAGTAGGAAAAAGAGAAATCAGAAGAAGTAGAGACATGCATTGGTTAAGAATTGACCGTTACTACTCTTCCGAAGAAACTTTTGCAAAAGACGTAGAGAAAAAAGAAGGCTTCAATGGTTTGTTTGGAGACAATGGTTCGTTAGGTGGATTTGGCCAAATGGAAAATCCTGCCGATAATCCACAAGTAGCCTTCCAACCAGTAATGTGTCAACACTGTAACCATGCACCTTGCGAAACGGTTTGTCCGGTTGCTGCAACTTCTCACTCTCGTCAAGGTCAAAACCACATGGCTTATAACCGTTGTGTAGGTACCAGATACTGTGCAAACAACTGTCCGTATAAAGTAAGAAGATTCAACTGGTTCTTGTACAACAACAACGATGAGTTTGATTTCCACATGAACGATGATATGGGTAAAATGGTATTGAACCCAGATGTAAATGTTCGTTCAAGAGGGGTAATGGAAAAATGTTCGATGTGTATCCAAATGACCCAGGCTTCTATCTTACAAGCTAAAAAAGAAGGAAGACCTGTTACGGATGACGAATTCCAAACCGCTTGTTCAAAAGCATGTAATACTGGAGCAATGGTGTTTGGAGATGTTAACGATAAAGAAAGCGAAGTTGCTAAATTAGCCGAAAGTGACAGAATGTACCACTTATTGGAGCATGTAGGAACCAAGCCAAACGTATTCTACCACGTAAAAGTTAGAAACGTATAATTGATTTTAAAATTTTTCAGAAACTATAAATAAGAATTATGTCGTCTCATTACGAAGCACCCATTAGAAAACCCTTAGTTATTGGAGATAAATCTTATCATGATGTAACTGTTGATGTGGCTGCTCCTGTAGAAGGAAGAGCTAACAAACAATGGTGGACTGTATTCTACATTGCACTTGCAGCTATGTTGTGGGGAGTAGGATGTATGGTATATACGGTATCTACTGGTATTGGAACTTGGGGTTTAAATAAAACTGTAGGTTGGGCTTGGGATATCACTAACTTTGTATGGTGGGTAGGTATTGGTCACGCTGGTACCTTAATCTCTGCTGTATTATTGTTATTCCGTCAAAAATGGAGAATGGCCATCAACCGTTCTGCAGAAGCAATGACCATCTTTTCAGTAATGCAAGCTGGTTTGTTCCCAATCATTCACATGGGTCGTCCTTGGTTAGCATATTGGGTATTGCCTATTCCAAACCAATTTGGTTCTTTGTGGGTAAACTTTAACTCGCCATTATTATGGGACGTGTTTGCAATTTCAACTTATTTGTCGGTATCCTTAGTATTCTGGTGGACAGGTTTATTGCCTGACTTTGCAATGTTAAGAGATAGAGCGATTACCCCATTCACCAAAAGAATTTACAGTGTACTTTCTTTCGGTTGGAGTGGAAGAGCTAAAGATTGGCAACGTTTTGAAGAGGTTTCTTTGGTATTAGCAGGTTTAGCTACCCCTTTAGTACTTTCTGTACATACCATTGTATCTTTTGACTTTGCTACTTCGGTTATTCCAGGTTGGCACACTACCATTTTCCCTCCATACTTTGTTGCTGGTGCTATTTTCTCTGGTTTTGCCATGGTAAACACTTTATTGATAATCATGCGTAAAGTATCTAATTTGGAAGCTTATATCACCATCCAACACATCGAATTGATGAACATTGTAATCATGATTACTGGTTCTATTGTTGGGGTTGCTTATATCACAGAATTATTTGTTGCATGGTATTCTGGAGTAGAATACGAACAATATGCCTTTTTAAACAGAGCAACTGGACCTTACTGGTGGGCTTATTGGGCTATGATGACATGTAACGTGTTTTCTCCTCAAGTAATGTGGTTTAAAAAGATTAGAACAAGTATTTTCTGGTCGTTCTTAATTTCCATTGTAGTAAACATTGGGATGTGGTTTGAGAGATTTGTAATTATTGTGACTTCATTGCACAGAGATTACTTGCCATCTTCTTGGACGATGTTCTCTCCATCTTTTGTAGATATAGGAATTTACATTGGTACGATTGGTTTCTTCTTTGTACTGTTCTTATTATATGCTCGTTCATTCCCAGTGATTGCTCAAGCAGAAGTAAAAACCATTTTGAAATCATCTGGAGAAAATTATAAAAAGAAAAGAGAGTCTGAAGGTTCTCATCATTAATAAATTAGATAGATAAAAGTTATGAGTCACCAAGTTATTCATGCACTATACAACGATGACGATGTTTTAATGGATGCCGTAAAAGCAACCAGAAAAGCCCATCATCATATTGAAGAAGTTTACACACCATTTCCAGTTCACGGATTGGATAAAGCAATGGGATTGGCACCAACCAGATTAGCAATTACTGCTTTTTTGTACGGATGTGTTGGTTTAGCTATAGCTACTTGGATGATGAACAACATCATGATCGTAGATTGGCCTCAAGACATTGGTGGTAAACCAAGTTTTAGCTATTTGCAAAACATGCCTGCTTTTGTACCAATCATGTTTGAAATGACGGTTTTCTTTGCAGCTCACTTAATGGTGATTACTTTTTACATGCGAAGCAAATTATGGCCATTTAAAGAAGCAGAAAATCCAGATGTAAGAACTACAGACGATCATTTTTTAATGGAAGTAGCTGTAAATAACAATGCAGAAGAATTAGAAAGCTTCTTAAAAAGCACTGGTGCAGTAGAAGTTAAATTGGTTGATAAACATTAATAGCAAAGGTTTTTCCTTTTAAATAAGTATACAATGAAAAGATTGCAACATATCGCACTTTTAGCACTCCTAGGTTGGGTAGGTGTTTCTTGTCAAGATAAAGCAAAACCAAACTATGAGTTTTTTCCAAACATGTATCGTTCGGTTGGTTATGAAACCTATGCGGAGTCGGATGCATTTAATGGAGAAAATCAAATTAAAGGTCAAACCGCTCAGTTACCTGTAGAAGGAACTGTGAAAAGAGGATATGAACCTTATGATATTCCAAATACACCTGAAGGTTACGCTTTAGCAAAAGCTACCTTAAAATCACCTTTAGATTCTATCTCTGAAAAAGATGCTAAAAAAGGTGCTGAGTTATATGGTATCTACTGTGCAATTTGTCATGGAGAAAAAGGTGATGGCCAAGGAAATTTGGTAAAAAGAGAAAAATTCTTAGGGGTTCCTAGCTATGCAGATAGACCAATTACTGAAGGTAGTATCTTCCACGTAGTAACTTATGGTTTAAATTCCATGGGTTCTCATGCAAGTCAGTTGTCTCAACAAGAGCGTTGGTTGGTTTCTAAATACGTTTTAGAACTTAAGAGTAAACTTTAATTTGAATTAGAATTACAAACACTATGTATCAGTTTTCAAACAGATTGCGATTGTTTTCTTTGGCTTTGATGGTTGCCGGCTTAATCGGTGTTGTTTATAGCTTTATGGACAGACCTCATTCCTTAAAAGATGTTGAAAAGAAACTCGAAGCTCATCATGACCATCATGATCATGGAGCAGATGCTGCTCATGTGCACGAACATGACGAAGAGCATTTAGAGCATGTGTACCATCAATTAAATAACAAGCCATGGGCTGCTGTTTATACTGCTGCACTTTTCTTTTTGTTATTATCATTAGGTGTTTTGGCATTCTATGCTATTCAAAATGCTGCACAAGCTGGTTGGTCTCCAGTTTTATTTAGAGTAATGCAAGGGATTACTGGTTATTTACCTGTAGGTTCTATTGTTTTCTTTATCCTTTTGGTTTTAGCTGCATTGCATGTTGGTCACAATGGGATGTTTATATGGATGGATAAAGAAGTGGTTGCAGAAGATAAATTAATTCAAGGAAAAACAGGATATTTAAATGTTCCTTTCTTTTTAATTAGAGCAGCTATCTTTTTGTTAGGATGGAATTTTTATAGATACTTGTCTAGAAAATTATGTTTGGCACAAGATGCCTCAAATGATAATAGCAATTACAAGAAGAACTTCAAGTGGTCTGCTGGATTCTTAGTTTTCTTTATTGTTACAGAATCTATCATGTCATGGGATTGGATTATGTCTTTAGATCCACACTGGTTTTCTACCTTGTTTGGTTGGTATGTATTTGCTAGTTTCTTTGTAAGTGGTATAACTGTAATTGCTTTGGTAACCTTGTATTTAAAATCTAGAGGTTATTTGGAAGATGTTAACACTAGTCATATCCATGATTTAGCTAAATTTATGTTCGGTATTTCCATCTTTTGGACCTACCTTTGGTTCTCACAATTTATGTTGATTTGGTATTCTAATATTCCTGAAGAAGTAACGTATTATGTGACTAGAATAGAACATTATACATTACCATTTTGGGGAATGTTGGCATTAAACTTTATCTTCCCATTGTTAATCTTAGTAAATACAGAATTCAAACGTATTACTTGGATTATTGTAATGGCAGGTGTCGTGATTTTATTTGGTCACTATATTGACTTCTTCAACATGATCATGCCTGCAACCGTGGGAGACCAATGGTTTATTGGAGCAGGAGAATTAGGTGCCTTGAGTTTCTTCTTAGGATTATTTATCTTGGTGGTATTTACTACCTTAACTAAAGCTCCTTTGGTTCCTAAGAGAAATCCATTTATTGAAGAAAGTAAACATTTTCATTATTAATATTGTAAAAAGTTAAAGAATGACATCTTTATTAATCATAGTAGTTCTCGCACTTTTAGCTGTTGCTGTTTGGCAACTAACCAAAATTTACGATTTAACACAAGTTGGAAAAGCTGAGGATAATTCAGAAATTGCCAATGACAACGATAATAATGTAAATGGTTATTTGATGTTTGCCTTTTTAGGATTCATCTATATTTTCACTATTTATTCTTTTGCTAAATGGGGTCACTTAGTTTTAGGGACACCTGCATCAGAACACGGTACAGATTACGATCGTTTGATGTGGATTTCCATGGTATTGATTTTGTTTGTACAAACAGTAACCCAAGCATTATTACATTATTTTGCTTACAAATACAGAGGTAAACAAGGAAACAAAGCTTTGTTTTTTGCAGATAATAATCGTTTAGAATTTATTTGGAGCATCATTCCTGCCATTACATTAGCTGGTTTAATTTTATACGGTTTGTATACTTGGACCGATATCATGTTTGTAGATGAAGAGGACAAAGATGCTTTAGTGGTTGAAATTTATGCAAAACAATTTGGTTGGGAAGTTAGATATGCAGGAGAAGATAATGTATTAGGGAAAGCCAATGTGAGATATATTGAAGGCATCAATACTTTAGGTGTTGACCAAGCAGACCCTTATGCCCAAGATGATATCCAAAGCAATGAATTGTATTTACCAAAAGGTAAAAGAGTAATTTTTAAAATTCGTTCGCAAGATGTACTACACTCTGCATATATGCCGCATTTTAGAGCACAAATGAACTGTGTTCCAGGGATGGTTACTCAATTCTCATTTATTCCAACTGTTACCACAGATGAAATGAGAGCTCTACCTGAAATTCAGGAAAAAGTTAAAAACATTAATGAAATAAGAGCTCAAAAAAGTAAAGCTTTGGCTGCAAAAGGAGAAGAAGCTCTAGAACCTTACACATTTGATTACTTACTATTATGTAATAAAATTTGTGGTGCTTCGCACTATAATATGCAAATGAAGATTGTGGTTGCTGAGCCAGCAGAATTCAAAAAATGGATTGCTGACAAGAAAACTTTCGGACAAACAATGAAAGAGCAACAAGAGCAAAATGCACCACAGGCTGTTCCTGCTGAAACAACAACTTCTATTACAGATTCTACTGTAGTAGCAATGAATATGAAAAAATAAGCTATAAAAATATAATTTACTTTTAATTATGTCAGTTCACGAAACATCTCACGATCATTCACACGACCATGGTCATCACCACAAAGAAACTTTTATTACAAAGTATATCTTTAGTATTGACCATAAGATGATTGCCAAACAATACCTTATTTCAGGTATTATTATGGGAGTTATTGGGGTTGTAATGTCTTTGTTATTCCGTATGCAATTAGCATGGCCGGAGGAGTCTTTCGGTGTGTTTAAATTATTGTTAGGAGAAAACTTTGCTCCAGGTGGAGTAATGCGTAACGATATCTACTTAGCCTTAGTGACCATACATGGTACCATCATGGTTTTCTTTGTATTAACTGCTGGTTTAAGTGGAACATTTAGTAACCTGTTAATTCCGTTACAAATTGGTGCGAGAGATATGGCCTCAGGATTCATGAACATGTTGTCATATTGGTTATTCTTCCTATCATCTGTAATCATGGTTGCCTCATTATTTGTAGAATCTGGTCCAGCTTCTGCAGGATGGACCATTTATCCACCATTGAGTGCCTTGCCTCAAGCAATTCCTGGTTCTGGAACCGGGATGACACTTTGGTTGGTTTCTATGGCAATTTTTATTGCTTCTTCTTTAATGGGGTCATTAAATTATGTGGTTACAGTTATTAATTTAAGAACCAAAGGGATGTCTATGACAAGATTGCCATTAACTATTTGGGCTTTCTTCGTTACTGCAATTATCGGTATTGTATCGTTTCCGGTTTTATTATCAGCAGCTTTATTGTTAATTTTTGATAGAAGTTTTGGTACTTCTTTCTTCTTGTCTGATATTTTTATTTCTGGTGAAGTTTTACATTACCAAGGAGGTTCTCCTGTATTGTTTGAGCACTTATTCTGGTTTTTAGGTCACCCTGAAGTATATATTGTATTATTGCCAGCCTTAGGAATTACATCTGAAGTAATTGCAACCAATGCTCGTAAACCAATTTTTGGTTACAGAGCGATGATTGCTTCTATTGTAGCAATTGCATTTTTATCCACTATTGTATGGGGTCACCACATGTTCGTTTCTGGGATGAATCCATTTTTAGGTTCTGTATTCACCTTTACAACTTTATTGATTGCTATTCCATCTGCAGTGAAAGCATTTAACTATATTACTACTTTATGGAAAGGTAATTTACAAATGAATCCTGCTATGTTATTTTCAATTGGTTTGGTTTCTACTTTTATTACTGGTGGTTTAACAGGTATTATTTTAGGAGACTCTACTTTAGATATCAACGTGCATGATACTTACTTTGTGGTTGCTCACTTCCACTTGGTAATGGGTATTTCCGCTTTGTACGGATTCTTTGCGGGTGTGTACCACTGGTTCCCAAAAATGTTTGGAAGAATGATGAATAAGAATTTAGGCTATGTTCATTTCTGGGTTACTGCTGTTTGTGCTTATGGTGTATTCTTCCCAATGCACTTTATTGGAATGGCAGGTTTACCACGTAGATATTATACCAATACTGCATTTCCACTATTTGACGATTTACAAAACGTGAATGTAATTATTACCATGTTTGCTTTAATTGGTAGTGCTTTCCAATTATTGTTCTTATGGAATTTCTTCTATAGTATTTTTTATGGTAAGAAAGCAGAACAAAACCCATGGAGATCTAATACTTTAGAGTGGACTACTCCAGTGGAACATATCCACGGAAACTGGCCAGGGGCAATCCCGGAAGTACACCGTTGGCCTTATGACTACAGCAAACCAGGAGCAGAGGATGATTTTATTCCGCAAACTGTTCCTATGGGTAAAGATGAAGTTCAGTTGCATCATTAATAAATAACCAATTATTAATTCCGAATAACTCCACATTTTGTGGAGTTTTTTTGTTTAATTAACTTTTAATACCAACTCTAACCTCCTATATTTGCTTATAAAACTAGTACTATGCACAAGGATACGAAACGAAGAGAAGCTTTATTATACCATGCCAAACCGCAACCCGGAAAAATTCAGGTAGTTCCCACTAAAAAATATGCAACCCAACGTGATTTGTCCCTTGCATATTCACCTGGGGTAGCAGAACCATGTTTGGAAATAGCCAAAGACGTTAACAATGTTTATAAATATACTGCTAAAGGTAATTTAGTTGCTGTAATTTCCAACGGAACAGCTGTTTTAGGTCTTGGTGATATTGGTCCAGAGGCATCAAAACCAGTAATGGAAGGAAAAGGTTTGTTGTTTAAAATTTTTGCAGATATTGATGTTTTTGACATCGAAGTGGACACCAAAGATGTAGAAGCATTTATCCAAACAGTAAAGAACATCGCTCCAACTTTTGGCGGAATTAACTTAGAGGATATCAAGGCTCCAGAATCATTTGAAATTGAAAGGAGATTGATTGAGGAATTAGATATTCCAATCATGCATGACGACCAACACGGAACGGCAATTATTTCAGGAGCTGCATTATTAAATGCTTTAGAGCTTGCCAATAAAAAAATAGACCAAGTTAAAATGGTGGTTTCAGGAGCTGGTTCTGCTGCTTTGGCTTGTTGTAATTTGTTTTTATCCCTCGGAATGAAAATGCAAAATATTTTCATGTTCGGAAGAGATGGACTTTTATTCGAAGGAAAGGAAGGTTTGTCAGATGCACAAATAAGCTATACCATTGGCAAAAAACCAATGACGATGACAGAGGCATTGACTAATGCAGATGTTTTTTTAGGGTTATCAGCAGCCGATGTTTTAACTCCAGAAATGTTACTTGTGATGAGTCATGACCCAATAGTGTTTGCTATGGCTAATCCAAAACCGGAAATTGATTACAATCTGGCCATTGCCACAAGAAAGGATATCATCATGGCTACCGGAAGATCTGACCATCCTAACCAAGTAAATAACGTATTGGGGTTCCCATACATTTTTAGAGGTGCATTAGATGTTCGAGCCAAAAAAATTAACGAATCCATGAAAATGGCAGCGGTATATGCCCTAGCTGAATTAGCAAAAACTCCGGTGCCGGAGCAGGTAAACATTGCCTATGGAGAAACCAAATTGGTTTTTGGAAGAGATTACATCATCCCAAAACCGTTTGACCCAAGATTGATTACCACGGTAGCACCAGCAGTTGCAAAAGCAGCCATGGAGTCGGGTGTAGCAAGAAACCCAATCCAAGATTGGAATAAATATGAAGAAGAATTAGCAGAACGTTTAGGTAACGACAATAAAATGGTTCGTTTGTTGGCTAATCGAGCCAAAACCGATCCTAAAAAAATTGTTTTTGCAGAAGCGGATCATTTTCAGGTGCTAAAAGCTGCTCAAATTGTTTTTGAAGAAGGTATCGGAATTCCAGTTTTGTTAGGAAATAAAGAAACCATCCACGAGTTAAAACATGACCTTGGATTTGAAGCTGATTTAGAAATTTTAGATCCAAAAGCAAAGGATTGTGATGATTTGCGTAACAAGTTTGCCAAGTCATATTGGAAAAAATACCAAAGGGATGGCGTTACATTATTAGATGCCCAAAAATGGATGAGAGAACGAAATTACTTTGCCTCTATGATGGTGAATGAAGGACAAGCAGATGCCATGCTTACAGGTTATAGCAGAAGTTATCCTACAGCGATCAAACCAATTTTACATTTGGTAGACAAAATGCAAGGGGTAACAAGAATAGCATCTACCAATTTGATGATGACTAAGCGTGGGCCAATGTTCTTTTCAGACACTGCAATCAATGTAAATCCAAATGCAGAGGAATTGGCCAAAATAGCTATCATGACTGCCAAAACAGTTCGTATGTTTGGAATGGAACCTGTAATTGCGATGGTTTCTTATTCTAACTTTGGTTCTTCTACCATACAAAATGCTAAAAAAGTTTCAGAAGCAGTTGAGATTTTGCATAAAATCCAACCTGATTTAATCGTGGATGGAGAAATTCAAGCCGATTTTGCTTTAAATCCTGAATTATTAAAAGACAAATTTCCGTTTTCAAAATTATCCGGGAAGAAAGTCAATACATTAGTTTTCCCAAATTTAGAATCTGCCAACATCACTTATAAATTAATGAAAGAATTGTATGAAGTAGAATCTATTGGTCCAATCATTATGGGGTTAGATAAGCCAGTTCACGTATTTCAATTAGGAGCAAGTGTTGAAGAAATGGTAAATATGGCAGCTGTAGCTGTTGTGGATGCTCAAGAAAAAGGAAAGCGAACCAAAGCAACTAAGAAATAAGACCCTTTATTAACAAATTTTTTTAATACATTTGAGCGTGACTCTTTACCAAAAATAATGATTGCTCAAATACAAGGAAAACTAATAGAAAAAAATCCCACCGACTTGGTTATTGATTGCCAAGGGGTGGGATATTTTATTCAAATATCATTACATACTTTTTCTAAATTACCAGAATCAGATCATATAAAAGTGTATATCCATCAGGTATTTAGAGAAGATGGTCAATTTTTATTTGGCTTTGCGGATAAGGTAGAACGCGAATTGTTTCGACATTTAATTTCTGTCTCCGGAATAGGTGCAGGAATTGCAAGAACCATGTTATCCTCTTTAGATCCACGAAGCATCATACAAGCATTGGTGAATGGCGATGTTGCAACCATACAATCCATCAAAGGGATAGGAAGTAAAACTGCCCAAAGAGCAGTGATCGAGTTAAAAGAAAAAATGCTAAAATTGTACGATTTAGAGCAAGAATTACCGGTTTTAAACAATACAAACAAAGATGAAGCGTTATCTGCTTTGGAGGTGTTGGGCTTTAACAAAAAATTAGCAGAAAAAGTAGTAGATAAATTACTTCGCGAACAGCCCGAAAGCACTGTTGAAAATATCATTAAATACGCTTTAAAAAATTTATAATATTTTGAAAAACAATTGGTTACAAGCTTATAAATTATCTGTTATACTGTTATTTTTTTTCTGCATACAAATGTCGTTTGCTCAAGAAGAGGATGGCATTAACGATACTATTAAAGGGTATAATGTTGGAAAAATTCAATTAAAAAATCCAAAAAGCGTAGTTGGAGCATACACCTATGATGAAAAAAATGACCAATATGTTTACAACAACAAATTTGGAGAGTACAACATTGATTTTCCGCAAATTCTTACCAGAAAAGAATACGAAGACAGAGTTCGAAAAGAATCTATCCGAAATTATTTCAAAGAAAAGCTAGATGCTATAGATGGAAGAAAACAAGGTGCTGAAGATTTAAAGAAAGATTTATTGCCCAAATACTACGTTCGTTCCGGCTTATTCGAAGCTATTTTTGGAAGCAATACCATCGATATTCAGCCAAGAGGTTCTGTAGAAATGGATTTAGGTGTTCGACACACTCGTCAGGACAACCCATCGTTTTCTCCTCGAAATCGTTCCAATACTATTTTCGATTTTGACCAAAGAGTCAGCATGAATTTGACCGGGAAAGTAGGAACCAGAATGAATGTAAATGTAAATTACGATACCCAATCTACATTTGCATTTCAAAATTTAATCAAGTTAGAATACGCACCAGAGGAGGATAATATTTTACAGAAATTAGAAGTAGGTAACATCAACTTACCCTTAAACAATACTTTAATCAGAGGAGCTCAGAGTTTGTTCGGGGTAAAAGCACAGTTTCAGTTTGGTAAAACTACGGTAACCGGAGTATTCTCTGAACAAAAATCGCAAACTCGATCGGTAACTGCACAAGGTGGAGGAACCTTACAAGATTTTGAATTGTTTGCTTTAGATTATGATGCAGACAGGCACTTCTTTTTGTCGCAGTTTTTCCGAAACCAATACGATAGAGCATTAAGAAACTATCCTTTCATTGATTCGAGGGTACAAATTACCAGATTAGAAGTTTGGATAACCAATCGTCAGAACAGAATCAATACCACTCCCGATGGTAATAATTTAAGAAATATCATCGCATTGCAAGATTTAGGAGAATCTCCAGTTATGGGAGTTCCTAACGAACAAATCGTTGGGATAGATCCTATTCCAGGTAATTTCTTTACATCTGGTTTCAATACTCCTTCACAAAACTCAAACAATTTATTAGATCCTTCCAGAATAAGTTCAGGAACAGGTTTGTTGAATTCTTCTATCAGACAAATGGTTTCTTCAGCAAGTGGCTTTAATTTCAATGCCATCGAAGGATTAGACTATGCTCGATTAGAAAATGCAAGAAAGTTAAATCCAAACGAATATACTTTTCATCCACAGTTAGGGTATATTTCCTTACAACAACGATTGGCTAACGACGAAGTAATTGCAGTAGCATTTCAATATACCATAGGTGATCAAGTATATCAAGTGGGAGAATTTGGGAATGATGGAATCGAATCAACGGTGGTAGATCCAAACAACCAAATTCCGGAAACCCAATCGTTGGTTTTAAAATTATTAAAAAGTAGTTTGACCAATGTGAACAAACCAATTTGGAATTTGATGATGAAAAACATCTACCAAATTCCGGGTGGAATGCAACTAACCCAAGACGATTTCCGTTTTAATATTTTATATGTAGATCCGGCACCATTAAATTATATTACTCCGTTTCAAAACCCAGACGGAACCACACCATTGCCTTTACCAAATGATGTGGCAGAAACCCCACTTTTAAAAGTATTTAACGTTGACCGATTAAATTTTAACAACGACCCTCAAGAAGGTGGAGATGGTTTTTTTGACTTCTACCCAGGATTAACGGTTGACCCACAAAACGGAAGAATTATATTTACTAGTGTGGAGCCTTTTGGTCGTCACTTATTTCAAAAATTAAACACCAATTCTGGAGAAGATTATAATTTTCCGGCTTCGTATAACCCTAACCAAAATAAGTATGTATACAATACCATGTATACAAGTACCCAAGCGTTTGCATTACAAAATAGTGAGAAAAATAAATTCCTTTTGAAAGGAAGGTTTAAATCTACCGGTGGAGATGGTATTCCAATTGGGGCATTTAATGTTCCTCGTGGATCAGTAGTGGTTACCGCAGGAGGTAGAAGATTAGTGGAAGGACAAGATTATACAGTAAACTACCAATTAGGAAGGGTTCGAATTTTAGATCCATCGTTGCAAAATGCATCTGTTCCAATTCAAATTTCTGTAGAGAATAATACCTTTTTTGGACAACAAACCAGACGATTTTTTGGAGTTAATGTGGACCATCAATTCAATGAAAAATTCCAAGTAGGCGCAACCTTTTTAAAACTAACAGAAAGACCATTTACCCAAAAGTCAACCTTTGGTCAGGAGTCGGTTAATAATTCGATATTCGGATTTAACGCAAACTATTCTACCGAAGTTCCATTATTAACTCGATTGGTAAACAAATTGCCAAACATTAAAACTGATGTGCCTTCAAATTTATCGGTTCGTGGTGAAGTTGCTTTCTTACAACCAGACACCCCTAGACAAGATAATTTTAATGGAGAATCTACCTTATACGTTGATGATTTTGAAGGTTCGCAATCTACCATCGATATGCGTTCGCCTTTAGCTTGGAGTTTGGCGAGTGTACCGGTTAGAAATAATAGTAGTCCGTACAACTTTTTCGGAGAAAACAACGACCTAAGCTACGGATATCGTAGGTCTAAATTAAGTTGGTACAGCATTGATCCAATTTTCTTTACCAGCCAAAGACCAGCCGGCATGCTCGATCAAGATTTTGCATTTAATAAAACCAGAAGAATTTTTATTCGAGAGTTGTTTCCGGTAACTGATATTGCTTTAGGAGAAACTACTGTAGTAAATACCCTAGATTTAGCCTATTATCCAAGAGAAAGAGGCCCCTATAATTACAACCCCGAAGTTGCAAATGGAACGCCATTTTTAAATCCTCAAAACAATTTTGGAGGAATCATGCGTGCCATCAATTCTACCAATTTTGAACAAGGAAATGTAGAATACATCCAATTTTGGATGTTAGATCCTTATGTAAATGACGAACACACACCAACCAACCAAGGGAAAATATACTTTAACTTGGGTGAAATATCAGAAGATGTATTAAAAGACGGAAGAAAACAATACGAAAACGGATTGCCGGAAGCAAATGGAACCACACCAACAGTGCCTACTATATGGGGGAGAGTGCCAGCTTCTCAATCGTTAATTTATGCTTTTGATACCACACCGGCTAACCGACTGGTGCAAGATGTAGGTTTGGATGGTATTTCTGATGCTGACGAAGCTAATTTACCTGGAATTAATCCTGGTTTTGCCGCACAAACTGACCCTGCAGCAGACAATTACGAGTTTTATTTGAGCAGAACAGGTAATGTAATTGAGCGTTATAAAAATTACAACGGATTTGAACGAAATTCCCCGGTGGAAGTTACAGATACCAATAGAGGAAACAACACCTTACCTGATGTAGAGGATATTAACCGAGACAATACCATGAATACCATCAATGCGTATTTTGAGTATAGTGTAGATGTGAGACCGGGAATGCAAGTTGGAGAAAATTACATCACCGATATAAGAGAAACCGTAGAACAAGTAAATACTGGCGGAGGAACAGCTAGTATTCCTGCAAGATGGATACAGTTTAAGATACCGGTAATTGAACCGGAAAGAACTATAGGAAGCATTGCAGATTTTCGCTCTATACGATTCATGCGAATGTTCATGACAGGATTTTCTGATGAAATTGTAGTACGATTTGGGACCTTAGAATTGATTAGAGGTGAATGGAGAAGATTCTTATCTACTTTAGATCCTACAGATCCTAATTTAGAGGATGACGATACTTCATTTGATGTGTTGGCAGTAAATATTCAGGAAAACTCCAATCGTCAACCTATTAATTATGTATTGCCTCCAGGGGTAGTTCGCGAGCAATTGAATAACAACAATACAGTTATCAACCAAAATGAACAATCCTTAGCTTTAAGAGTAACCAAAAAACCAAATTCAGATGTAGGTGGTTTAGGAGGTTTACAACCGGGTGACTCTAGAGCGGTGTTTAAAAATGTAGAAATTGACATGCGTCAGTTTAACAAACTTCGAATGTTTTTACATGCAGAAGCAGTAGAAGATAATGGAAATGCCAATCGATTAAAAGATGATGAAATGGTTGCATTTATTCGGTTTGGAAACGATTTTACTCAGAATTTTTACCAAGTAGAAGTTCCGTTAAAAGTTACAAACCATGGAGAAAGTGCTCCAGATAGGGTTTGGCCATTAGAAAATGAGTTGGAATTAAACATGGCTTTATTAACGCAAATAAAAATTTTATCCAGACAAAATCCGGTTGGGCCAGATGAAATATTTTTCAGAGACGAAGTAGAATTAGATCCTGCAGCATCCGGAAAATCAACTGCCAAACTTAGAATTGGTGTGAAAGGAAATCCAAACTTTGGTTTGGTAAGAACCTTAATGGTTGGGGTTAAAAACCAAACTAATCGATTAGAAACTTCAACGGGAATTGATCCAAAAGACATAAGAGGTGAAGTTTGGTTTAACGAACTTCGAGTTTCTGATTTGAATAACAAAGGGGGCATGGCAGCGGTATTGAATGTAGATACCAATATGGCAGATTTTGCAACTGTTTCTGCAGTAGGTAGAATGAGTACCATTGGTTTTGGAGGAATTGAACAAGGAGTAAATGAACGTAGCCGTGAGGATATGCGTCAATATGATGTGGTAACCAATCTTAGTTTAGGAAAGTTACTGCCACAAAAATGGGGAATCAACTTGCCATTTAATTACGCAGTAGGTGAACAAACTATTACTCCAGAATACGATCCTTTTAATCAAGATATCCGTTTAAAGCAATTGTTAGACGTAACTGAAAACGAAGCTGAAAAAGAATTCATAAGAGGCAGAGCAATTGATTATACCAAGCGAAGAAGTATTAACTTTATAGGAGTAAGAAAAGAAAGACAACCTGAGCAAAAACCTCATGTGTATGATATTGAAAACTTTACATTTTCTCATTCTTACAACATTACAGAGCGACACGATTTTGAAATTGAGAATTATGTAGACCAATCTACCCGTTCCGCAGTAGATTACAATTATGCCTTTGTTAACAAACCAATAGAGCCTCTTAAAAAAGTTAAAAAACTGAGAGACAATCGTTATTGGAAGATTCTGGGTGATTTGAATTTTAATTATTTGCCTAGCAATATTAATTTTAGTACCAACATCATTCGTCAATTCAACCGACAACAATTCAGAAATATTGATGTTCAAGGCATTGGTATTGATCCATTGTACAGAAGAAATTATATGTTTAACTATAACTACGGTTTCAACTTTAACTTAACCAAGTCGTTTAAAGTGAACTATACGGCAAACACTAACAATTTGGTAAGAAACTATATGGATGAATTCAATGTGCCAGATAATGACAATACCATTTGGGACGATTATTGGAGCATTGGTACACCTAACATGCACAACCAACAATTGATTGTAAACTACGATTTGCCAATCAACAAGCTGCCATTCTTAAGTTTTTTAAAAGCAAACTACTCTTATACCGGTAGTTTTATGTGGCAACGGGCCTCATTAGCTCTTAACCAAATTGATGATGGCAACGGAAATATATTCGACTTAGGAAATACCATCCAAAACCAAGGAGCTCATCGATTAAATACAACCATGAACATGGATTTGTTTTACAAATACATTGGATTGGTAAAAGGCCCAAAAAAGCCAGCAACTACTGCACCTTCCGGACCACCAAAACCAGGAGAAAGAATAGAAAGCAAAAAAGCTGCAAATACCAATAGTTCCAATGTATTTATGGATGGGGTAATCGGATTTGTAACTTCTTTAAAAAATGTACAAGTTAACTACACCCAAAATAGTGGGATGGCTTTACCTGGTTATACCCAATCACTCGGGTTTTTTGGAACCAGCAGACCTTCTTTTGCATTTACCATGGGGTTACAAGACGATGTTCGTCATGAAGCAGCTAGAAGAGGTTGGTTAACTATTTTCCCGGAATTCAACCAGCCTTACACCCAAACTTTACAAAAGCAATTAAATGTAACTGCAAAAATGGAATTGTTCCCAGATTTTTCTATCGACTTAATTGCTGATAGAAATTACATGGAGAATTTCTCAGAACAATACGATGTAGAAAACGGAATTTATAATTCCAGATCTCCGAACTTCTTCGGAAATTATTCCATATCCACGGCATTAATTAGAACTGCTTTTTCTGCTAGTGATGAAATTAGTTCCGCAGCTTTTCAAGATTTTAGAGACAATCGTTTGCAAGTGGCAAATCGTTTGGCAGAAAGATATTATGGCTCTCCAAACTTCCCAACAGTTACCGATCCAAATAATCCTAATTTTGGATATCCGGTTGGTTTCGGTAGAAATGCCCAAGAAGTTTTGATCCCTGCTTTTATGGCTGCTTATTCAGGAAGTGATGCGGGACAAGTTTCTTTAAGTCCTTTCCGAAATGTTCCGGTGCCAAACTGGAATATCAAATACACCGGATTAATGCGATATGAATTTTTTAAAGACAGATTCCGAAGATTCTCCATCCAACATAACTATCGTTCTACTGTAACCATTAATAACTTCCGGTCTAATTTACAATACGATCAAAACCCTGGAGCTACAGACGATTCCGGTAATTTAATTCCACAATTATTAATAGGAAATATCAACTTAGTAGAACAATTCAATCCGTTGGTAAGAGTAGAATTTGAAACCAAAAGTTCCTTCCGATTTTTAGGAGAAATGAAAAAAGACCGTGCTTTATCGTTGAGTTTCGACAATAATTTGTTAACCGAAGTACAAGGAGAGGAATATATTATTGGATTAGGTTATCGTATCAAAAATGTAAGGTTGCTTCAAGGTTTGGCAGATAATAATGGAGTTATACAAAGTGATTTGAACATCAGAACCGATTTTTCATTCAGAGACAACAAAACCATTGTTCGTTACCTGGATTTGGATAACAATCAGTTAGGAGGTGGTCAAAACATTTGGTCGGCTAAATTAACCGCAGATTATGCATTTAGTAAAAATTTAACGGCTATATTTACATATGACCACACCTTTAACCGTGCTGTAATTTCTACTGCTTTTCCTGTTACCAACATCAGAGCATTTTTTACTTTACGATACAATTTTGGAAACTAATTTTTACAAACATTTTACTTTCAAAATTTGATTTTTACCAATACATTTGGAAAAAAATAAACAACATGAACATACCAGCAAACTTAAAGTACACAAAAGACCACGAATGGGTTTCCTTAAACGGTGATATTGCAACCGTTGGAATTACAGATTTTGCACAAAAAGAACTTGGTGACATTGTGTATGTAGAAGTAGAAACTTTGGATCAAACTTTAGAACAGGATGAAGTTTTTGGAACTGTAGAGGCAGTGAAAACAGTTTCCGATTTGTTTTTACCATTAAGCGGTGAAATCATTGAGTTCAATGATGCTTTAGAACAAGAACCTGAAAAAGTAAATACCGACCCTTATGGAGATGGTTGGATGGTAAAAGTAAAAATTTCAGATGCTTCTCAATGGGATGCTTTATTAGATAGCGAAGCATACAAAGCATTAATTGGTGCCTAAATCATTTATTTGGATAGGATTATTGGTTTGGATGTCTCTATTGATGGGATTAAGCCTAACGAGTACCAATAATTTTCCAAAAATAGATTTTACTTACACAGACAAGTTCTACCACTTTACTTTTTATTTTGTATTACAATTAGGATGGTTGTTGTTTTGGAGAATTATTAAAGGTTTAACATGGCAAAATTCTGCCCGATATGCTTTAACTATTTCTTTTACTTACGGCTTGTTGATTGAGTTTTTACAAAAGTATTTAACGCTTTACAGAGAGTTTGATTGGTGGGATGTTGCATTTAATGCATTAGGTGCAATTTTTGGAACAATTGTTGTGTTAAGATTCCAAACTTTTTTTGACCAAAAAGTTTTCAAATAAAAAATATAACTATATTAGCAACTCAAAAAATTAATTATGGAACCAAAGAAAAATCCGAATGTAGACCCAAGGAGAAATAGCTTCTTGTACTTCAGCTTAGGATTGTTCAGCATGGCATTGTTGTCTTACGTTGCCATTGAAATGAAAACCTATGAGAAGAGCTTGGAAGGTATTTCTAAAGCGGTAGATGATAGTTTTTTAGATGAGGATGTCCCTGTGACACTTCCTCCAAACAATCCACCACCACCACCACCTCCACCTCCACCAGCACCGGAGATTTTGAAAGTAGTAGAGGATAAAAAAGAAATCAAAGAAGTACAAATTCAATCAACCGAGACCAATCAGCAAGAAGAGGTGAAACCTGTAGAAGCAAAAAAGGTTGTGGTAATTGAAGAAGAAGTTGATGTTGATGTACCTTTCGCAATCATTGAAGATGTACCACTGTTCCCTGGTTGTGAAAAGGAGCCTAAAGACAAACAAAGAGAATGTTTCCAAAAGAAAATTCAACAATTTATCTTAAAAGAACAAAGATATCCTGAAGCAGCAATTGATGCCAATATTCAAGGAAAGGTATTTGTAAACTTTATTATTGAAAAAGACGGTTCTATTTCCGTTGCAGGAATGCGTGGTCCGAGTCCAATTCTTGAAAAAGAAGCTGCTAGGATTATGACCAAAATGCCAAAAATGATTCCTGGTAAGCAAAGAGGGAAGCCTGTAAGAGTACCATACAGTATTCCAATTACATTCAAATTAGAGTAGTACTACTTTATAATATATGAACCCCGATTTATCGGGGTTTTTTTATTTCGGCATGGTACTTGTTAAGTATATGTTAATATGATATTTATTAACCAAAACTTAGCAACCATGGAACCAAAAAAAAATCCACAAAAAGACCCAGCTCGTTTTAGTTCATTATTTTTTAGTGTAGCTATTGCCTTGTTAACATTAACCTCTTTGTTTGTTTTAGAAGCTTTTTTTCCAATTAATGAACCAGTTGTTCAAACGCAAAATAGCATAGAAGAGGTATTAGTTGCCGAAATTCCAATGGATAAAATTGTATTGGAAAGAACAGCACCAGTCCATCAAGTTGTAACCACTACGTTACCAACTCAAGCTAGTCCTGATAATGAAGTTGAAGATATCCAACAAACTCCTTCTCCCGATCCTGAGCCTGAAAATTCTATAGTTCCTGCTGTAGCTATTCCAACTTTTGTGGAGCCAATTCCAGATGATGTGCCATTAAGTTTTGTTCACGAGGTCCCAGTTTTTCCTGGTTGTGAAAAAGTACCTAAAGAACAAAGGAGGTCTTGTTTGGAGCAAAAAATCAGAAGTTTTATAACCAATAATCAAAAGTTTCCGGAATCAGCTTATGCAAATCGTCAACAAGGAAAAGTTTGGGTAGAGTTTTTAATTACCAATACAGGTTCCATTCAAATAGTGCAAGTTAGATCTCCATATCCAGTGTTTGAAAATGAAGCAAGAAGAGTAATCAATAAAATGCCAAAAATGATTCCAGGTAAACAAAATGGTAAAGAAATACATGTGAGATATACCATTCCAATTACCTTTAAATACGAAGAATGATTTGATAAAAAGCATTTAGATATCCCGAAATTACTCGGGATATTTTTTTATTTTTACCAGCATGGAATTGAAACAATATTTAGACGCAACCTATCTGAAACTTCCAGAGCAAGCAGGCCTAACGGAGGAACAAAATAACGAGGTAGTAAAGAATTTTATTCAGGAATGTATTGATGAGCAGTACCAATTGGTCATGATCAGACCAGATCAAGTACCAATTGCACGTCAAATGATTAACGAACAACATTCCAAAGTTCTGGTTGGTACTGTAATAGGATTTCCGGAAGGAACTTATTCTTTAGAGGAAAAACTAACTGAAGCAAAGAAAGCTATTGAAGATGGTGCAGACGAATTAGACTTTGTTTGTAATTATCATGCTTTTCAACAAGGGGATAATGCCATGGTAAAAAAAGAAATATTAGAAGGTACAAAATTAGGATTATCCAACCATAAAGTTGTAAAATGGATTATTGAAGTTGCAGCATTAAATGCAACCGAGATCATGAGAATATCTGCATTGATTAAAAATGTGGTGATTGCCAATTTTAAAGAAAATCAATATAGTCAGGTATTCGTAAAATCTTCAACGGGTTTTTATCCAACAACAATTGGAAAACCAAATGGGGCTACTTTTGAAACCATTCAGTGGATGTTAGAAAACGCTTCTCCACTACCTGTAAAAGCAGCTGGAGGTGTCAAAACTTATGAAGATGCTGTTGAAATGATTCGAATGGGAGTGCAGCGAATTGGAACTTCTTCAGCAAAAGCAATTTTACAAAAAGGAAGTTCAATACCATCAAACAGCTATTAATCATGAAATATCATAAGTTATTATCTCTATGCAGTTGCATTTTTTGGTTTTGTTTTCAAAGTAAAGTCTTATCTCAAAATTCTTTTATTGAGTTACCTCCAAAGTTTTCTAATTGTACACAAACACCTAAAGAGCAATTAAGAAATTGTTTTTTTTATGAAGTGCAAAACCACGTATATCAAAACTTTAAAATCAAAGACAGCATTTCTACAACCATACAAGTATTGTTTAATGTAGATAAGCAAGGAAAAATAACCACTTTTTATACAGATGCTGCAACCAAAGAACTGCGAGAAGAAGTAACTCGTGTTTTTAATTTATTTCCAATTATACAACCCGGAACTCATGCTGGGAAACCTACTGAACAACAATTTCGCTTGAAAATAGTGTTGCCTTTACAAAAACCTCAATGGGAAATAATAGAGGAAACCAGACCAATTAGCAACCAACAAAAGTTGCAAAACGAACTAACTGAATATGAAAATTTGGTGTATCACGATTTTCAAGATCCAGTTTTTGACAGCAATTTAGATGTCCCTTTTTCGCATCAAAATTATGCAGTTTTCGACCCTTGGATGAACTTGGTTGGTGCCAACAACCACACAGCGTCTAAACCATATACCTACCAAGAAGTACAAAAGTATTTTGATTTAAATGAAAGGCAACAATCCTTACAAAAAAATAAGACAGGATGGTGGGGGAAAAAATGGTGGAACGAAAACATGGTACGAATCCAAGGAGAAGGTTATTGGTTTACTTTAGATCCGGTGGCAGATTTACGTTTGGGTAGAGATTTTAGTAGCGATTTTAATTACACCTACCAAAATACACGAGCTGTTAGAATACAAGGTGGTATTGGCAAGCAATTACATTTTTATACTACATTGTACGAAAGTCAAGGAAGATTTGCAGATTACTATAATTTTTATGCAAATTCGATCAGGCCTTCCGGAGGAAATCCGGGAATTATACCTGGAATTGGGATTGCAAAAGAGTTTAAAACCAATGGTTTTGATTTTCCATTAGCAGAAGCAAATATAACTTATACCCCAAACAGCTTTATCAATTTACAATTAGGTTACCAACGCAATTTTATTGGAGATGGTTATCGCTCTTTGATATTAAGCGATGGAACAAGTCCGTACCCGTTTTTTAAAATCAATACCACTTTCTGGAAAATTAAGTACACCAACTTATACACTTGGATGAAAGATGTTCGGCCTGAAGTTACGGTAGAAAGGACTTATGCTACAAAATTCATGGCTGCTCATTATTTAAGTTGGAATGTTACCAAGCGATGGAATCTTGGTTTTTTTGAATCGGTTGTATGGGGCAACGATAACAATCGTGGTTTTGATGCAAGTTTTTGGAACCCAATTATTTTTTACAGAGCAGTAGAGTTTACCTCTTCTTCCAGAAGTGGAAATGCCTTGTTGGCTTTGACTAGTAAATACAAATGGAATAATCAATTACAGTTTTATGGTCAATTTTTGCTAGATGAATTTGCTTTAGGAGATGTTACTGGTGTAAAAAACAGTTGGAGAAATAAATTTGCTTATCAAATTGGTACCAAGTGGTTCCAACCTTTTGGGATAGAAAATTTAACTATACATGCAGAGTACAACCACGTTCGTCCGTACGTATATTCTCATAGCAATGTGTTAACCAATTACGGACATAGTAACCAAAGTTTAGGTCACCAATGGGGTGGAAACACCAAAGAGTTTGTATTGATAGGAAGGTATTTTAAAGACAGATGGTTTGCAGATGCCAAATTACAATTTGCGGTAAGAGGTATGGATTTTGACAGTGATACAGACAATTTTAATTACGGGGCAAATATTTATAAGAATTATGACGAAGACAGACCTTTTGATGCTAATGTAGTAGTAGGGCAGGGGAATAAAACCAATGTGTTTATAGCAGAATTGCAAGGTGGGTACTTAGTAAATCCGGCAACCAACTTAAAAATATTCGGACATTTGTTGTATCGTAATTTTTCTCCTCAAACCAACACTGCAACAGTATTTTCCTCCAATACCACTTGGTTTAGCATTGGTTTAAGAACCGATTTGTTTAACCTATATTTGGACTATTAATAAAGATAAAATATACACAAAATGAAAAAACCATGCTTTCGGGCATGGTTTTTTGTATGTATTAGAAAAATAAATTACTTTAATTTCTTTTTCACTTCCACTTCGTGGAAACATTCAATATGGTCGTTGATTTGAATATCGTTGTAGTTTTTAATTTGAATACCACAATCATATCCTTTGGCAACTTCTTTTACATCGTCTTTAAAACGTTTCAAAGTAGCTAATTCACCGGTATAAATTACCACACCTTCTCTAATTAAACGGATGCGGTTATTTCTAAATATTTTACCGTCAATTACCATACATCCGGCAATAGTTCCCACTTTAGATATTTTGAAAGTTTCTCTAATTTCAGCAGTACCAGTAATCTCTTCTTTGGTTTCTGGTGAAAGCATTCCTTCCATCGCATCTTTTAAGTCGTCAATTGCATCATAGATGATAGAGTAAGTTTTGATGTCAATTTCTTCTTTTTCTGCTAACTGTTTGGCATTTCCAGCAGGTCTTACATTAAATCCGATGATAATAGCATCTGATGCTGAAGCCAATAATACGTCAGATTCTGTAATAGCACCTACTCCTTTGTGGATAATTTTCACTTGAATTTCTTCAGTAGAAAGTTTAGAGAACGAATCAGAAAGAGCTTCTACAGATCCATCTACGTCACCTTTCAAGATGATGTTCAACTCTTTGAAATCTCCTAAAGCAATACGTCTTCCAATTTCATCTAAAGTGATGTGTTTTTTCACTCTTACCGATTGCTCACGCATCAATTGTAAACGTTTGCTTGCCAATTGTTTTGCTTCTCTTTCGTCTTCAAATACATTAAACTTATCTCCAGCGGTTGGAGCACCATCTAAACCAAGAATAGAAATTGGGGTGCTAGGCCCGGCAACTTTAATTTGGTGACCTCTTTCGTCATGCATGGCACGGATTTTTCCGTGATGTTTTCCAGCCAAAACATAATCTCCAATTTTCAAGGTTCCTGCTTGTACCAAAATGGTAGAAATATACCCTCTACCTTTGTCTAAGAATGCCTCTACTACAGTACCTAAAGCTGGTTTGTTTGGGTTGGCTTTTAAATCGAGCATTTCTGCTTCTAAAAGCACTTTTTCTAATAATTCATTGATACCGATACCGGCTTTTGCAGAAATATCATGCGACTGAATTTTACCTCCCCAATCTTCCACCAATAAATTCATGGCTGCCAATTGCTCCTTAATTTTTTCTGGGTTTGCAGTAGGCTTGTCAATTTTGTTGATGGCAAAAATCATCGGAACACCAGCTGCTTGTGCATGGCTGATTGCTTCTTTGGTTTGCGGCATGATGTTATCATCAGCAGCTACTACAATAATAGCAATATCAGTTACTTGTGCACCACGTGCACGCATTGCGGTAAATGCTTCGTGACCTGGGGTGTCTAAAAAGGTAATTTTTTGACCGTTTTCTAATTCTACTGCATAGGCACCAATATGTTGGGTAATACCACCTGATTCTCCTGCAATTACATTGGTTTTACGAATATAGTCTAACAAAGAGGTTTTACCGTGGTCTACGTGCCCCATTACAGTTACAATCGGAGCTCTTGGTTTTAAATCCTCTTCAGAGTCCTCTACAACAGGAATATTCTCTTCAATTTCAGTAGTAATAAATTCAACTTCAAAGCCAAACTCGTCAGCAACAATAGATAAGGTTTCTGCATCTAAACGTTGGTTCATGGTAACCATGATTCCAAGCGACATACAAGTACCGATAATTTTGGTAATTGGCACATCCATCATGGTTGCAATTTCACCAACGGTAACAAATTCGGTTACTTTAAGTGTTTTGCTTCCTTCTTCAATTGCTTGTAATTCGTCTTCAGTTCTCTGACGGTGTGTATCTCTTTTCTCTCTACGATATTTTGCAGCTTTAGATTTGTTTTGTTTTCCTTGTAATTTCTCCAAGGTTTCTCTAATCTGTTTTTGTACCTCTTCTTCGGTAGGTTCTACTTTGCTTACAACAGGTTTTCCTTTTTGTGCGTTGTTGCCGCCTCTATTTTGGTTATTGTTTCGGTTAAAACCACCACCTGCACCACCCGGTTGAGGAGCTGGTCCTTTAGAAGGAATTCTTTTTCTTTTCTTGTTTTTATCAGCCCCTCCAGCATTGTTGTTGGTGTTTCCAGCAGCAGGGGTGTCTTCTTTCTTCTTTTTAGGTTTGTTAAATTGAGATAAATCAATGGTTTGACCAGTTAAAGTAGCTCCACTTAACTTGGTGTATTTGGTTTCATATTTTTCTTCGCCTGCTTCATTGGTGGAAGAAGTAGGGGGAGCAGCTGTTTTTACATCTGCTTTTACTTCTGGAGTAGTAGGTTGTTTGACTTCTTTAGGAGTTTCTGCAACTACATTTTCCACTTTTGGCTGTGGAATTTCAGTTTTAGGTTCCTCTTTAACTTCGGCAACAGATTCTGGTTTTTTCGGATTCAAATCTATTTTACCAATAGTTTTTGGTCCGGTAACCACAGCTTTTGCTTTAATTATCTCTTGTTGTTGCTTAAGTTTTTCTTCTTCAATCTTTTTCTTTTCTTCAATTTCTTTTTCACGTTCAATGCGAAGAGCTTCTTTTTCTTTTCTTTTTTCTTCACCAACCTCCTTGGAGGCAGCTTTGTTTCCTCTGTCTTTGTCAAACTCATTCACTAAGGTTTGGTATTCCTGTTCCGAAATTTTGGTATTACGGTTGTTTTCAGTAGGAAAACCTTTTTCGTGCAAAAAGTCCACTGCACGATCTAATGAAATGTTTAACTCACTTAAAACTTTACTAATTCTGATATTTTTTACTTCAGACATAAGGTATAAATAGATATAATTTTTTTAGTTCTCAAACTCTTCTTTTAAAATTTTGATCACTTCTAATATGGTTTCTTCTTCCAAATCGGTTCGTTTTACCAAATCCTCTACGCTATGGGCCAATACGCTTTTGGCAGTATCTAAACCAATTTTCGCAAATTCATCAATAATCCATCCGTCGATTTCGTCAATAAATTCTGTTAATTCAACATCATCATCTTCTGCTGCAACGCCTTCTCTAATCACGTCAATATCAAATCCGGTTAACAAGCAAGCTAGTTTGATGTTTTGTCCACCTCTACCAATTGCCTTAGAAACTTCATCAATTTTTAAGAAAACTTCTGCTTTTTTATTTTCCTCGTCCAATTTTACACTAGATACTTTTGCAGGGCTTAAAGCTCTAGTTACAAATAGCGATGTGTTGTTGGTATAGTTAATTACATCGATGTTTTCGTTTCCTAATTCACGAACAATTCCGTGAATTCTCGAACCTTTCATCCCAACACAAGCACCTACTGCATCAATTCTATCATCGTAAGAATCTACAGCTACTTTAGCTTTTTCGCCAGGAATTCTGGCAACTTTTCTAATGGTAATTAAACCGTCAAATATTTCAGGAATTTCTTGTTCAAATAATTTTTCAAGGAACTTTTCAGAAGTTCTCGACATGATAATTTGAGGTTTGTTTCCTTTTAATTCTACACTTTCAATAATTCCTTTAACATTATCTCCCTTGCGGAAAAAGTCAGAAGGGATTTGTTTTTCTTTTGGCAATACAATTTCATTTCCTTCATCATCCATTAAAATTACCACTTTCGGGCGAATATGGTGTACTTCTGCTGTGTAAATTTCACCAACCATGTCTTTGAATTGCTTATATAGGTTGGTGCTATCGTGCTCGTGAATTTTAGATATTAGATTTTGACGCAAAGCCAAAATAGCTCTTCTACCCAAGTCAATTAACTTAACTTCTTCCGAAACTTCTTCTCCAACCTCAAAGTCTGGTTCAATTTTTCTAGCCTCAGACAAAGAAATTTGTTCGTTATCATCTTCTACTTCACCATCTTCTACTACCACACGGTTTCTCCAAATTTCCATGTCACCTTTATCAGGGTTGATAATAATGTCAAAATTATCATCTGATCCGTATTTTTTCTTCAAGGCACTTCTGAAAACTTCTTCCAAAATAGCCATCAAGGTAACTCTATCAATTAATTTATCGTCTTTGAATTCAGAAAATGATTCTATCAAAGCTAAATTCTCCATGGGAATAGATTTAAAATTTTATAATTACTTGTGATTTTATAATTTCAGAAAAAGGAAATACGCGATCATGTGTTACGGTTTCTTTTCCTTTTCCTGTTTTTTTCGGTTCTCTGGTGCTCCAAGTTAAACGAATACCATCCGATTGAACTTCTACTAACTCGGCTTCTATTTTTTCTTCTTTGGTTTGAATTTCCAAAAATCTACCAACGTTTTTGTTGTACTGTCTTGGATTGGTAATTGGACTGGTAGCACCTGCTGAAGAAACTTCTAACGAAAAATCTTGGGTTTCACGATCTAAGTTGTGCTCTACGGCCCTACTTATGTCGATACAATCTTGCAAAGTTACCCCATTATCACCATCCAAAACAATGTAAATTTTGTGGTTGTCTAGCACCTCAAATTCTACCAAAAATAAATCAGGTCTGTCATGCAGTCCTTGATCTAACAATGCTTTTACTTGATCTTTAAATGTCATTTTTGTAATAAAAGAGGGAGCGTTTGCTCCCTCATAAAATCCTTTTGGCTTTATAAAACGATGCAAATATATAATATTTTTTAAAAATTACAGCAAAAACGCTATTTTCGTTTCAAAATTAATCGTAAATTTATAGTTCAAAATCAACCATTAAAACCCAACCAATGAAAAAAATTTTAGTCCCTACCGATTTTTCTGAACACGCGGAACATGCTCTGAAAGTTGCTGCTCAAATTGCAAAGAAAAACCAGGGTGAAATCGTATTATTACATATGTTAGAATTGCCTCATCAAGCAAACGATGCAGTTTCTGGAGGGCATGATATACCAGAGATTATGTTTTTTAAAAATGCTGCCATGCGAAAATTAGAAGACATCATGGATGCAGATTATTTAGAAGGCATACAATTGTCGGAAGTGATTCAGTTTGAAATGGCTTTTGATGGAATCATGAGCATTAGTAAAAAAAACAACATCGATTTGATTGTGATGGGGTCACATGGAGCAAGTGGTTTTCAGGAAATGTTTATTGGATCCAATACAGAAAAGGTAGTAAGAAATTCTGAAGTCCCTGTTTTAGTAATTAAAAGAGATGAAGGAAATTTTCAAGTAAATAAGTTTGTATTTGCTTCGGACTTTACCAAAGAGTCGGAAAAAACTTTTCAAAAAGCTGTTGATTTTGCAAACAAATTCGGAGCACACTTGTATTTAGTGATGATCAACACTCCCAATAATTTTAAATCTACTTTAGTAGCTCAAGGAATCATGGATGAGTTTGTGAAAGAATTTAAGATTGACAATTTCAGTACCCATATCTTTAACGATGCCAATGTAGAAAAAGGGATTTTAAATTTTGCAAGAAGTATTAATGCAGATTTAATAGGAATTGGTACACATGGAAGAAAAGGAATTGCCCATTTCTTTAATGGTAGCATTAGCGAAGACTTGGTGAACCATGCCTTAAGACCTGTGGTAACTTTTAAAATATAGCACCAAATATAATGCAACAAAAAAGCCCGATTTTCATCGGGCTTTTTTGTTGGTCTACAAGGACTCGAACCTTGAACGACTGAACCAAAATCAGTTGTGTTACCATTACACCATAGACCATAATTTGTGGGTGCAAATGTAGAAGAAAAATAAATTGCTTGCAAATAAATTTTCAATATTTTTTTATAGTAAAATAAAACCTTTGAAAATCAGTTAAATTCATTACCAGCTAATTCCTTTTTCCTTTAAATCCATGTGAAAATTCGTATTAGTTTGCTAAAAAATAGTTTCTTTGTGCAACAATTTAAACAAGCTGGAATGTTAGATTTTAATTTCAAAAAATGGAACCTTATTTTAGGGTGGTTGAGCTTTGCTGTAGGAATCATAGTATACACATTAACAATAGAACCAACCGTTAGTTTTTGGGATTGTGGAGAGTATATAGCCACTTCTGCCAAATTACAAATTGGTCACCCTCCCGGAGCACCTTTATATCAAATGGTAGGTGCTTTTATGGCTATGTTTGCCTCAGGAAATGAGCATGTAGCTTTGATGGTGAATATGGTTTCTGCTTTTTCAAGTGGATTTACTTTGTTGTTGATGTTTTGGAGTTTGGTGATGGTGTTTCAAAAAGTAGTGCCAGATTGGAAAGAAAATACTAACAAAGCAAAAGCCATATTGGGTGCAAGTTTTATAGCAACATTATCTTTTGCATTTACCGATAGCTTTTGGTTTAATGCTGTAGAAGCAGAAGTATATGCCATGGCTTCCTTGTTTATTGCATTACTCTTTTGGATGGGATTAAAATGGGAAACCCAAATGCATACACCCAAAGGAAACCGATGGTTGTTGGCAATTTCTTTAGTAGTAGGTTTGTCCTTTGGAGTGCATTTTATGGCATTATTGGCCATCCCCTCAGTTGGGCTCTTGTATTATTTTAAGCATACAGAAAAAGTAACTCCAAAAAACTTCATCATTGCCAATGTGGTAGTGGTAGCAATTTTATTATTTATATTCAAATTGTTGTTGCCATGGACCATGGCATTATTTGGCTTAACCGAAGTTTTTATGGTTAATAGTTTAGGTTTGCCATTTGACTCCGGAACTATTTTTGTGGCAGTTGCCTTATTTGCATTGTTTTACTTTGGTATACAATATACTAAGAAAAAGCAATTGGTACATGCCAACACCATTTTGTTGAGTTTGTTGTTTGTTTTTTTAGGGTTTTCTACTTGGATGATGTTACCTATACGTGCTAATGCAAATACTGTAATTAACGAAAACAGACCTTCGGATGCACGAGAAGTTTTGGCATATTACAACCGCGAGCAGTATGGTCACAATCCTTTGTTTTACGGGCCACAGTTTACGGATATGTTTGCAGGTTTAGATCCGGACAATCCGTTTAGAGACAAAGCACCGAATTATGAAAGAGATTACAATACCAAAAAATATGTAATTACCAATCAGTATAAAAACGCAGAACACAATAGCCACGGTGACCACATGGCACTTTTGCCACGGATGTGGAGTACAGATCATGCGGTTAATTATATGAATTATGTAGGTGGAGTAGATTTTAAATTAAATCCGAATTATAATTATGCTCGAGAATTGTCAAGATATGGCATAGATGTAAATGAATTAAGTGAAGAAGAGTATTATGGCATGGTTTCGCAAATTGAACAAGAAACTGAAAAAGCTATTATAGAATTCAAACAAGGTTACCAAAGAGGTAGGTATGACAATGAAGATTTGGTTGACTTTTTAAGAAAATATGGCAATTATTTGCAAGTAGAAAAGCCAAGCTTTTTTCAAAATATTTCCTATATGGTGCAGTACCAATTTGTATATATGTACTGGAGATATTTGTTATGGAATTTTGTAGGTAAACAAAATGATGAACAAGGTAAAGCAGATCAAAATGGTAATTGGTTAAGTGGTATCAAGTTTATTGATGAGTTGTTTGTGATCTCTCAAACCGACTTGCCAGATGATTATAAAAATAACAAAGGAAGAAACACTTATTTCTTTTTGCCTTTTATTTTGGCATTGGTTGGTATTTGGTACCATTCCAAAAAAGAATGGAAGAGTTTTTATGTGTTAACCGTCTTGTTTTTGTTTACCGGCTTGGCATTAAAAGTTTATTTAAATGAACGACCTTTTGAACCACGTGAACGTGATTATGCTTTGGTTGGGTCTTTTTATGTGTTTGCCATGTGGATCGGTTTTGGTATTTATGCTTTGTGGGAGATGATTCAAAAATGGTTACAACCAAAAATAGCATTGCCGATAGTGTTGGGATTGAGCTTGTTGGCAAGCCCTATTTTATTGGCATCTCAAAACTGGGACGATCACAACAGATCTGGCAGATATACTGCCTTAGCAAATGCCAAAGCTTATTTAGATTCGTGTGAGCCCAATGCTATTTTGTTTACCATTGGAGATAATGATACCTTCCCGTTATGGTATGCTCAAGAAATTGAAAATTACCGAACCGATGTTAGAATTGTAAATACCAGTTTGTTGATGACCGATTGGTACATTGACCAAATGAAAGCAAAGGCATACGAATCAGAGCCCTTGCCAATTTCTTTTGAAAGAAAACATTATGTTGGGGATAAGCGAGATGTAAATGTGTTTAAGCCTCTTACAGAAAACAGATGGGAGCTAAAAAACTTTTTGGAGTTTGTTAAAAGTGACGATCCAAATACCCAAGAGGAAATGCAAAGTGGCATTTTTGTCAACTTTTTCCCAACCAATAAATTAAGATATACTGTAGACAAAGGTGCGGTAATTCAAAACAAAGTAGTATCCGAAAAAATGTACGATTCTATTGTACCATTTATGGATATTGATATTAAAGGTAGCAACTTGATCAAAAACCGAATGATTATGTTGGATATTTTGGCCAACAATAATTGGAAAAGACCAATTTGCTTTACCGGTGGAAGTTTTGGAGATGATGATTACTTGTGGTTGAAAGATTATTTACAACTAGATGGTTTGGTTTACAAATTAGTTCCGGTAAAAACCCCTAAAACCAAAGGTTCTTCTCCTTTAGATATGGGATTGATAGATTCAGATAAAATGATAAAAATTATCAAATCATGGGATTGGGGTAATGGAGAAAGTCCAAATATTTACCACGACCCAGAAACCAGAAGGAATGCCATTACCTACCGAACCAATGTAGCCAGATTGATGGAGCAATTGATCAATGAAGGAAGAAACCAAGATGCAGAAGAAATCATGGATTTAATAATTCAAAAAATGCCTGTGGATTACTATGGTTTTTACACTTCTCTAGAGCCATACATCATTGGATATTATAAAATTGAAAAGAAAGATAAAGCACGTAAACTATTGGAGCAATTACTAAAAAAATACGACCAAGAAATGGTGTATTTTTCTTCGATGCCAGTAGATGAGCAAAAATTGTACGATTTGGAAATTGCTACCAAAGTAAATCGTTACCAAAGTTTATTACAAATTGCTAAAGACCAAAACGATTTACCTCATTTTGAAAAGATATATCAAAAATTTCAATCTCACTTCCGAAAATTAGACCAAAGAGTGCGATTGAAAAGATATGGTTTAACGGTTGACTTAGAGTAAAATGAAATTAGTATCTATTCCAAAGATATTTCCGTGGTTATTTCGAAAATATCTTTGGAATGTTTCTACCAATTCCAAAATTATTTATTTAACTTTTGATGATGGACCAACTCCAGAAGTAACTTCTTGGGTCTTAAATCAATTAAGCCTTTACCAAGCAAAAGCAACTTTTTTTTGTATTGGAAGTCGTATTCAAGCCTATCCTGAATTGGTGGTACAATTGTTAGAAGAAGGGCATTTATTGGCAAATCACACCTATGAGCATGTAAATGGTTGGAAAACAATTACAAATGACTATGTGAATGAAGTGTTGAAAACACAAGATACCATCCAAACTTTTCAAGAAAACAAGACAAAGTATTTCAGACCTCCTTACGGTAAAATTACACCAAAACAAACCAATGCATTAATAAAGCAAGGGTATCAAATTGTGATGTGGGATATTCTGACTTATGATTTTAATTCAGAATTTTCTGTCGAAAAAACACTACAAAAAATATACAAATACACCCAAAACGGAAGTATAATCGTTTTTCACGACAGCATAAAATGCAAAGGAAAGTTGTATTATTTGCTACCTAAAGTATTACAACATTTTCAAGAAAAAGGATTCCAATTTCATGCCTTGCCAATAAAATAAAAAGGATTTTTACAATTGCTCCTTCACCAAACTGATTAGGGTGTTGGCATCTAGTTCTCCAGATTGTCTCCAAACCATTTGGCCATCTTTATAAATCATTAAAGTTGGTAAACCTTTGACTCTTAAGGCTTCTGCCAATTCCTGATTTTTGTCGATATCAATTTTGATTACTTTGGCTTTGTCTCCCAATGCTGCTGCAACATCTTTAATAATAGGATGCATGGATATCGATTGCTCGTTCCATTCGGTATAAAAGTCAATCAACACTGGGACGTGTGAGTTAATTAAATCTCCAAATTTTGACATAAATCAGACAAATTTTAGGTAAATGTATACTATTACTTTGGATTAATAGTAAATACAAATGTAGAATTTTTTTATAAAAATTACTTTTTTTCTCCTTTTTTTAGTTCGATAACAGTGATTTCAGGCCAAATTCCAACCCTTCCAGGATAGGCATGAAATCCAAAACCTCTGTTTACGTATAAGTATTTTTCTTGAAACTCGTACAATCCTGCCCATTGCTTGTACACATACTGTACCGGACTCCATTGTAAAATACCTGTAATTTCAATCCCAAATTGCATGCCATGTGTGTGTCCGGAAAGGGTTAAGTGGTAATGGTTGGGATGGTTTTTAACTTCGTATTCCCAATGACTGGGGTCGTGACTTAGTAAAATTTTAAAATCAGTTTGATTTACTTTGGTAGAAGCAAGTTTTAAATCTCCAGCTTTTTTAAAATTGTGTCCCCAATTTTCTACTCCAATAATTTGAATCGATTCGTAGTCTTTTGTAATAGAAGCAGAAGCATTATTCAAAAGTTGAAAACCAATCTGTTGATGTAATTTTTGGATATTTTCAAAATTTTCTTCTTTAGCTTGTTGGTTTCCTTTCCAATCTAAATATTCTCCGTAATCGTGATTTCCAAGTACAGAAAATTTTCCAAAAGTAGGTTCTTTTATTTTCTGAAAAGTTCCAATCCATGGTTCCATTTCTTTGGCCAAAGAATTTACTATGTCTCCGGTAAATAAAATTAAATCTGCATTTTGTTGGTTGATCAAATCAATAGCTTTTTCAATTTTTTCAGGGTTGTCAAAACTTCCGGAGTGAATATCGGATATATGCACAATTTTAGTCCCATCAAAAGAAGCAGGTAAATCTTTGTAATACAAAGTTTCGTGGTATACTTTAAAATTGTATTTCCCTTTTGCCATTCCGTATAATAAAGAAACAAACGGGATCAAAGCCAAAAACAAAGCAATTTGGCTAACTACCATTCTCCGGTTAGGTAAAAAAGAAGTGGAGTTGGTTTGCCATTTCATGCCATACCTTAAGACGCCTTCTAACAATCGAAATATATCTTCAGAAAACATCAAAACACCTAAAATCATTTTAGGGACATAAAACAACAAAAATACTCCCATGGTAAACATGGTTTGGTCGGTTTGTCCGATGCTTCGGTCAAATTTGCTAAAAGAATATACCAAGAAAGCTAACAAAACAATGCTTATGGTGATGTAGGAGTAATGCACCCATTTGAGTTTTGATAAGGTTTTGATGGTTTGAAAGCTATACAGCTCTACTAAAAACACAAAACCCAAGAAAAATAAAAGTCTGAATACCACTTTTTTTGTGGCAAAGTAAAGCCAAAAAGCAAAAGACAGGAAATTGTTTTCATAAAATTAACGAAAGAAAATGAACGAGGGACTTTAAAAAGAAATCGAAGCAATTCATGAAGTAAAAGAGGTGTTTAATGAAATGTTAAAAAATCAACAAACTAAATGATTCAATTTTGTTTTTGAAATCACATTTTACATACACATATGAAAACAAAATTATTTTTTCTTTTAGCTTTAGTTTTTCAAACTTGTTTTGCACAAGTTTCTAATGCTAATTTGGTTGCCTATTATTCTTTTAATAATACCTTGTCAAATGGTATGTCAGGAGGGAATGCGTATGATTTATCCTTATTTGGAACAGGCACAAATCCTGCATATCTATCTTCAGGTGGTGTAACAGGCGGTTCTATTAATAATTCAGGCTGTTATGAATTCAATACAACCATCACTTTTGAAAACTCCCAAATTTATAATCTAATAAATACCAATTCAAATCAAAGCTTATCGGTAAGTTATTGGGCATATAATAACCAAGCACAATCAACAAGTTCCTTAAGAACCCATTTTGAATTTGGTGGATCCATGTTTGCTAGAGGAGGCTTGGCATGGGGAATCAGTACACAAAACGGAGGGTTTAATACTACAAGTGCAGCAAATATTTCGCATACTACAGGAGTTTGGAATCATATTGCATTGGTTTTTGATGCAAGTGTAAAACAATTGCGAATGTATGTAAATGGTAATGCAGCATCTGTAGTTAGTACAACAAACAATAGTATTTTTACTTATAATACCAAGTTTGTGATTGGTGGAGGAACCGATGCAAATGGCAATAATTCATTAACAAAAGCATTTGCAGGAAGAATAGATGAAATGTATGTTTTTCATAGAGCATTATTACCACATGAAATAATTTCACTTAGCAATAAAGAAGTTCCGACTACTAATTCATGTCCTACTGGAAATTATACTGCAAATTCTCAAGCTTTGGTAGATTTACTTGCTGGTTGTACAACAATAAATGGAAACTTAACAATCTCCGGAAGTGGAGTCAACAACTTAGCATCTCTATCAAGCTTAACCACCATCAATGGAAATTTGATGATTAGCGGAACACCTAATTTAACAAATTTAAATGGGTTGAGTAACTTGACTTCTATAAATGGAGCATTGGTTATTATAAATACTGGATTAACAAACCTAAACGGTATTTCAAATTTATCTACTGTTTCTGGCATTTCTATTAATCAATCCAATGCATTAACAAGTATAAGTGGTTTAAGCAATATTTCTGGAAGTTTAAGCGGAGATGTTATTTTTTATCAAAACAATAATTTAACTAATCTAGATGGATTGCAAAATATCACACAAGCTAGATCATTAAATATTTCTGAAAATGCAAACTTACAAAGCATTACAAGTCTAACTGGTTTAACCACTCTAACCCACAACATTAGTAATACGCTTCAGTTAATTCAAAATAACAACCTAACCACTTTAAATGGTTTACAAAACTTAACCACATTTACCAATAATGGAGGAATAAGGTTAAATAACAACCTAAATCTTACCAATATTCAGGCTTTAGCAAATATTAATAATTTAGCTTATCTTGAAATTTTAGACAATTCTAATTTAAGTAATTGTGCTATTTCTTCGGTTTGTGGTTTATTGAATTCCAATTTTAATAATGCTTTTATTTCTGGAAATAGTACCAACTGTAGTTCAAAAACAGTGGTTCAAAATATTTGTAATACTCCAACTTGTCCAACGGGTAATGTTACTTTGTTAACCCAAGCAGAAGTAGATGCTTTTGTGGCCCAATACCCAAATTGTACCCAAATAAATGGAAGTTTAACTATTAGTAGTATTAACATCAGTAACCTAAGTGGTTTAAGCGGAATAACCTCTGTAGTAGGAGATTTAAATATTGGAGCTTTATTGATTACTACGAATGTTTCTGGTTTACAAAATATAACTTCTGTTGGAGGTAACTTAAATCTTACATCCAATACCCAAGGAGCAATCATCAATAATGTAAATTTTTTATCAGGATTAACTACCATTGGTGGACTAAATATAAGTTATACCACTATGTCTGATATTTCTGGACTATCCAATGTTACAACTATAACTTCAAGTGGTTTACAAATTACAAATTGTGGTTTATTAGCATCTTTAAATGGACTTCAAAATATTACTTCAATTAACGGAAACATTAGTATTTCTAATAATTCATTATTAGTAGATCTAACTGGTTTAACTGGCTTAACCACATTAAACAATAATTCATCTGGTTCGTTGGGGAATATTTTTATCAATCAAAATAATAGTTTAACAAGTTTAAACGGATTACAAAATTTAACTTCTCTTACTAAGAATAACCTTCCAAATACAAAAACAGGTTTTACAATTAGTAACTGTAATAACTTAACGGATATTAGTGCCCTTGGCAACATTAATAATGCAGTGGTTGAGTATATAGTAATTTCAAATAATACAAATTTAAGTAGCTGTGCTATCAATACGGTTTGTAATAAATTAGCTGTAGACTCTAGTTGGGTTACAATTTCTGGAAATGCTACAGGTTGTGAATCAATTGCTGTTGTTCAAGCCGCATGTCCTAGTTTATGTCCTTCGGGTGATGTAACATTAATTAGTCAAGCAGAAGTTGATGCCTTTGTAGCACAATATCCGAATTGTACTCAAATAAATGGAAACTTAAACATTGGCCCAATCTCGGGAGGAAGTTCAAATATTACAAACCTATCTGGATTGTCAAGCTTGACGCAAGTAAGTGGTGAATTAGCAATTAGATATAATCAAAACTTAACTAATCTATCTGGTTTAAATAACATTACCTCTATTGGAACAATATTAAGATTAGAATTTAACCAAGCATTGTTAAACTTAGATGGTTTGTCAGGGCTTACAAATATTGGACAAAGTATTTACATAGGTCTCAATTTTGTGCTTCAAAACTTAAATGGTTTGGCAGGAATAACTCAATTACCTAATGGTTATTTGTACATAAATAATAATCCACAATTAACTTCATTACAAGGCTTACATAATATTACTACCATAGGTGAAAGTATGTGGATTTCCGCTAGTAATGGATTAACTAATCTTAATGGGTTGAGTGGTTTAACAACATTTAACAACAATTCTTCTGAATTTATTTACATCATGAATAATCAAAACTTGATTAGTTTGTCAGGACTTCAAAACGTAACAAGTTTTGGTAACAGAAGTATTTCCATTCAAAACAACGCTGCATTAACTGATATCTCTGCAATAAATTCTATTGTTTCTGGAACAATAGGAAGTTTGGGAATATCAAATCATCCTAATTTATCTGTGTGCAATGTTCCTTGGCTTTGTAATTACATTAGTAACCCATCAGTTACAGCTAATATTATTAATAATGCAACTGGATGTGAAACTCGTACTGTTGTTGAAACTGCATGTAACCCATGTCCTTCAGGTAATGTTACGTTAACTACTCAAGCTGAAGTAGATGCTTTTGTAGCTCAATATCCGAATTGTACTCAAATTGATGGTAATTTAACCATATCTGGAGGAACTGTTAACAATCTTAGTGGTTTAAATAATATAACAACTATCAACGGGGGATTAAGCATTAGTGGAACTAACATTACTGTTGCAAACATTTTTAATAATTTAACCAATATTACGGGTTTACTTAATGTTCAGAATAATCCGACTATGACCAATATTTCAGGTTTTAATGCACTGGTAAGTACCCCAAATACCATTCAAATTAATAACAACCTATCGTTGACTCAAGTTTCAGGTTTTAATGCATTAACTACGGTTGGACTTAACTTAAATATCATTGGTGCAGTTGCCAATCCATTGCCACTTGCTAATATTTCAGGTTTTTCAAATGTGCAAAGCGTAGGGTATTTATTGGTAAGAAATACTGCATTAACTAACTTATCTCAGTTATCTAGTTTACAGGCTATTAATTTTGGTTTGTCTATAGATAATAATCCATTATTAACCTCCATTGCAGCATTGGGTAATTGCACCAATGCCATGAATGGAAATGCCACCTATCCTTTCAGAATATTTAATAACCAATTATTGCAATCCTTAAATGGTATTAATTTTTCAAGTGTAACCAATACCATTGACGTGCAAATTGAAAATCTAAACTTGGTTGAAAACATCAACCAGCTAACTTGCTTGCAAGGCAGTTTTCCAACGGTACAGATAAGAATTATGCCTCAATTACAAAATCTTAATGGATTAGCAAATATCTCAGGAATAGGGTCGCTAATTTTGTTAAATCTTCCGCTTGTAACAACTTTGCCAAATTGGAATTTAACACAATTACAAAGCATGAGTATTTCTACCATGCCTGCTTTAACTTCTATTGCAACTTTGTCAGGAGTAACTAGTATGGGCAATAATGCAGTATCAAATTCAATTGTAATAACCGGAAATCAACAATTGACTAATTTGACTGGCTTACAAAATGTTACGAGTTTAAACAATAAATCTATTTTTCTTAACTCTAATGCCAACTTAACTGATATATCAGCATTAAACGGATTGGCAGCAAGTACATTATCTGGTTTAACTATTACAGGTAATTCAAATTTAGCCACTTGTGAAGTTGAATGGGTTTGTAATCGAATTACTCTTAACACCACAAACGTTTCTATTTCAAATAATGCTACAGGTTGTGAGTCAGTTACAGCAGTCTCTAATGCTTGTGATGCATTGGGATCTGATGATTTTACAACTGAGTACAATGTAAAAGTTTATCCTAATCCGTTTAATGATCAATTGCAATTGCAATTTCATCAATCTATCGAAGGTATATTAACCTTGTTAGATGTAACAGGAAAAGTATATTTAACTCAAAAGATAAATGGAAATCAACATACCATAAATAATTTAGGTCATTTGGCCAAAGGAATTTATGTGGTTCAGTTGCAAACCAAAAAAGGAGAAACTTTTATACAAAAGTTAGTTAAATAGTAGTAGTAGTTTTTCTTAAAATTTCCCTCTCCACGTTTGAGAGGGGAATTTTATAATCCTTCATCCTTATGAATAAAGGCATCTTTCTTGTCATTTTCTTTTTTGCTATTTCTTGTAAAAGAGAGGTGACTTATGTTACTGCAAATACACCTAATTACCAACAAGAATGGGAGCAGTTTAAGAATTCTGTTCTTGAAAATAAACCAATAGTTTGGGATACCATTATTCAAATTGAAGGAATGAACGCTTCCGATTATATACCCATGTTGGTGAATGACGATGCCAAAAATGCATGGAAAAACACCACCTACCAAAACATGATAGAAATTGACTTTTTTGGCAAGCCAGTAAAAGTATTTCAATACCAACAAAACTTAGAGGACGGTTCTGTGGAGAACCAACATTTTTATTTTTCCGAAACTCCACGTGGTTTAAAAATGGTGGGATATTTATTAAAAGAATAACCAATTTAAAAACAAATAACATGAAAAAAAATCTTGCAACTACTATTGTATTGGTGTTACTTTTAGCAGTAGCACCCCAGGCAAATGCCCAATTATTAAAAAAATTAAAAGAAGCTGCTACAGGAAACACAACATCTACTTCTAGTTCTTCAATTCCCGGTAAAGGATCCTCAAAAATGATAGGAGAATCTGAAATAAACAATGAATTTTCAGAGGATGAATTTGGCTTGAATGGCATTTATTATGCACAAACAGATAGAGGTATTAGCAAGAATAAATTTGAATTTATTTTATGTAAAGACAAAAGCAAAGCTAAAGGAGCTGAAAACATGCCAGGATGTATTTCATTTAAATACGAAATTCCTGAAACCAATACTACCATTTGGAGAAGTACAATACACAATGAAGATTATGCCTTTGCTGAAAGTTTATTAAGAATCAAAAAATTATATTTTGGAGGTTATAGTGGTATGTATGGAGATTTGTTAGAAATAGAGCCGGGAGTTATTTTTATGAGTCCTTCAAATTATAAAGGTGTAATTACGGGTAAAGAACCAAGCTTCAAAAAAGATGATTTTGGTTGGAAATATTATGTAGAATATGGAACTTTTTATGTAAAAAACAAAGAAGATTTAAAAAAATGGGTTTATTCTGATCAAGTAGTTGAAAAAGTGAAAGCTGCCATGACCGAACTAAGCGAAAGCATCAGTAGTATTTATTCTGAGGTTGAAGGAAAAAGAAATGCCAACAACGAAATGCCATCTATGGGGAAATTGAATTCAAAATTTATCCAAGATAGAGCATTAAAAACCTACAAAGAGAAATACGATCCAATCAACAAAGGATGGACAACTGATTATATGTATGTACATGGCAATGAGTGGGTAAATAAAAAGAAATATTTACCAAATGGTCAATTGGTTGAATCTCACAGAGAATTACATGTTGTCATTGTTAGAAAAAATCCACAAGGGCAATGCAAAGCGGATTTGATGTACTATGTAGAAATTTTTGAAAACGGAAAGTATAATCCAGAAGGAAAGGTAACCGGACCAGTTTCTTACATTGGAATGCCAGGTGGTTATTTACCTTGCGAAAAAGCAGCTGCATTTAAAAGCAAGTTGGCTAAGTAATTTACTTAGCCATAATACTATTTTACAAACGCAAACAGGTATTTCGTGTATTTTTTAGTTTTTTAAAACATACCTATAGTACATTTAAATAAAAAAATAACATATGAAATCGCCATAAACAGACTCGTTTGCTTGCAAACACCAATGAAAATAAAGCGATACCTCCCGATAGCTATCGGGAGACCTTAAAAAATCAATAAATATTTACATATGAAACAAATAATTGCATTTTTAAGTTTGTGGTTTCTACTGAATTCTTTTGGATTTGAGCATCACACAAAGGCAACCTCAATAACGGCTACAGAGCTTTTGGGAGGTAGTTTAACTCTAATAAACGATACCAAAGACAAAGTAACTATTCATACCGGTAGTGGTATTGTGAGTTTAAACAAAGGTGGAAAAACAAGTATTTCATGCAATGTAGGTAAAGAAGTTTGCTGGGCAGAAAATGGAAAAAAATTAGGTGTTATTTTTAAAATTCAAGATACTCATTGCGGTCAAACTGTGAAGTTATCTTCTGTTATGTAGTTTTTAGTTTATAGTTTATTCCCCAAAAACAAGTCCATCAGGGCTTGTTTTTTTATATAGAAAAAATAGTATATAACGGAAAATTTGTGAGCCAAGTTTCTTTTCTGTAAAAACTCATCGATAATCGTAATGCTTGATTTGTTTGGTATCTATCTTCAAAAACTTTTAAGCTTTTGGCTTTAAGGTTTTCTTCTGCTTTTACTTCAATAGGTATAATATCTGCATTTTTTTGAATGATAAAATCCAATTCAGCTGTTGCTTTTTCCGATGACCAATAATGTAATTCAAAATTTTGATTAAATTCTTGAGCTACAAACTGTTCTGTTAAAGCTCCTTTAAATTCCGTTAAAATTTGACTTTTGTTTAAAAGAATTTTTTCTGAAATATTTGCCATAGCATTTAGCAAACCAATATCTATTAAATATAATTTGAATATATCAAAATTCACATAAGCTTTTAAAGGAATGGTTGGCTTGGTAACTAGATAAGATTTTAAAATTAAACCAGCATTAACTAACCAATTGATGGCTTCTTCAAAATCTTTTGCCCTAGCACCTTGTTTAATTTGCCCATAAATAAATTTCTTGTTCTCTTTTGCTAATTGTCCTAAAATAGTTTGCCAAACCATTCTAATTTTTTGTAGGATTGTGATGGGTGCATACTTAGCAAAATCATTTTCATAACCCAATAATATTTTTTGTTGTATGTTTCTAACTTCAGTTAGGCTTTTATTGTCTAAATATGATTTTTGAGCTTCTGGCATTCCACCTACAAAGTAAAATAGACGAAGATAATTGGTTAGTTTTTCATGGAATGGTTCAATAATACTCCATTCGTTTTTTTTAATTGCATTAACCAATCCTTCCTCTTGATGGTTTATCAAAAATTCTTCAAAAGACATTGGATATAAGGTCAAAAAATCAACCTTTCCAACAGGAAAACTTTTATCTTTTTGAATTGAAACTCCAATTAATGAACCTGCAGCTATCACAAAATATTTGGGTGCGTTTTCTTGAAAATACTTTAAAGCAGTTAGCCCTTTGTACGCTTCTTGAATTTCATCTAATATAATTAGAGTGCTTTCAGAAATAATTTTTTTACCTGATTCTATCTCAAAAATTGAAATAATTCTTTCAATAGAAAAGTCATCTTTAAAAATATTTTGCAAACGAACACTACTTTCAAAATTGATATAAACAACTTCCTTGAAATGAGTTTCTCCAAAGCTTTTCATTAGCCAAGTTTTCCCAACTTGTCTAGCTCCTTGAATAATCAATGGTTTTCTATTGGGCTTTTCTTTCCAAAAAATTAAATCTTTTATTAGGTTTCGATACATTATTTTTTTACAAAAATAATAATTTCCTTTTAAAAAGTGTTACGACTTGCATTTTTTCCTACGAAAAAGTGTTAAACACAACATTTTTTCCTTTCAAAAAGTGTGAATTTTTAATCAGATTATCTCTAAAACTATAGTTTATTCCCCAAAAACAAGTCCATCAGGGCTTGTTTTTTTTCGTTTGATATAGAAAGCATGGCCCCATTTTTCATCACAACGGTACCACCATCTTGTTTCAGATATCGTTCCATTTGGTCTAAGTTAATCAAATGGCTGCGGTGAATTCGCATAAAATTTCCCATTTGCTCTAACTTTTCAAACTCAGCTAATTTTTTAGAGATGGTTATTTTTTTACCATCTATGGTGTAAAAATGGGTATAAGACCCATCGGCTTTGAGGTAAATAATTTGAGATAGTTCCAAAAACAAAACACCATCTCCTGTTTGTAATGCGATTTTTTGAGAGCTAGTAGTAGATAAATGTTGCTTTAAGTTTTCAATAGCAATTGTATTCGCTTTAATTTTTTGCAAAGCTCTTTCTACTGCTGCCACTCTGATGGGTTTCAGTAAATAATCAATGGCATTCATTTCAAAAGCATGAATGGCAAACTCTGCATGTGCTGTTACAAAAATAATTTTGCATTGCATGGTAGCGGTATCTAAAAAATCAACAATTTCTAAGCCCGAATATCCGGGCATGGAAATATCTAAAAAAACCACATCGGGCTGGAGTTTGTGAATGGCTTTAACGGCCTCTGGCACATCTTTGCATTGGTCAATTACTTCAACTTCTGGGAAGTTTTCCGTTAAAATTCCGTGTAGGGCTAATCGAGCATGGTTTTCGTCGTCTACTATGATGGCTTTTATTTTCATTAGGTGATTATTTTTTTTGGATGATAGGAATTTTAAGAGTCACTATAGTACCACATGATTCTTTTTCTGAAGCAATGATATCTTTAATTTCAAACAAAATAGGTTTGTCTAACAATTTATTCATTATTTCAATTCTGTTTTGTGTGGCTTTGGTTGCAAAAGATTGGTGCCTTTTAATGGCTTGGTTAATTCTTTGTGCTTTTTCTCTTCCTATACCATTGTCTTTAATGGTAAAGATTAAATATTCTCCTTCTTGGTCCACGGTTAATTGCAGTATTTTTTTTCCTTTTTTGTGCATTAATCCGTGTTTGATGGCATTTTCTACAAATGGTTGTACAATTAACGATGGAATGTAAAAACGGTCTAAGTCCAAACCTGATGCTATAGTGATGGTTTCCTCAAAATCATCTTCTTCAAATCTGGTTTTTTCTAAACTAACGTACAACTGAATAGCTTCTATTTCCTGTGCAACGGTTATTTCTCTTTGGTCTGATATTGCTAAGGTCTTCCGAATTAAATCCGAAAAAGTTCCTAAATACTCACTTGCTTTGGTTTTTTGGTTGGAGTAAATGTAACCCTGCACGGCATTTAAAATATTAAACAGAAAGTGCGGATTCATTTGGGACCTTAATGCAGTTAGTTGTGATAAAGCTAATTGCTCTTTTACCAATTGAATTTTTTTAATTCGATACGTTGCATACTGAAAGGTAGCATAGAGCAATCCACCTAAAAGCAAAATCATCAGTAGGATAAACCATAGTTTTTTCCAAAAGGGCTTTTCGATAGTAAATTGGTATTGTAAGGTTTTGGAGTTGCCTTCCTTTAAGTCAATTCTACTTTCAAAAGTATAATTCCCGGGTTGCAACGATAAGTACTTTACTTGGTTGTTAATTGCTTTTTGTTTTTGCCAATTGCTATCTAATGGCAGTAATCGATATTCGTAATTAAAGTCACCCAAGCTTTTAAAATGTATGCCTTGTAAGTAAAATGCAAGGTTGTTTTGATGGTAATCAAGGGTTAATTGGTTTTCAAAAACTTCTTGGTTATTCACCATTATTTTTTGGAATTTAAACAACGGTTGGATGTTTTTTTGCAATACCTCTACCGGAAAATAAAAAACTCCTTGGTTGGTAGTAAACCACAATTGGTTATTGTTCAATGCAACATCGGTAATATTAATTCCGGAAAAGCTAAGGTTTTGGTTCCGGTTTTTTATTTGGTAATCGGCAAAACTTAAAAAGTTAAGCCCATTATTGGTTAAAATCCATAAACCTTCTTTATCCAAAATTAATTTTTTGCATTGCGTGCCCGACATCCCATTTTTGGTAGTGTAATGCCGAATAATTTTTCCGTTTTTCCAATAAAACAAACCATTTTGCGAAGTGCCTATCCAAAGTTCTCCTTTTTCATTCCCAACCATTTTTGAGGCAACAATGGGTTGGTTTTGAAATTGAATTTCTTTGCCTTTACCCTTCAAATCAAATACGTACAAACCATCGCTAAAACCAATGTACGACTGTTGCGTTATATGGTCGTGATAAACACTTCTTCCTCTTTTGTTGCGATACCAAAACGATAGGATATGATTATGGTAGGCAGAAACTTCAAAATTATTTTTCAAATAGTTGAGGTGCTCTTTTTTTATTTTTAAAGTATCTACCAACAATCCACCGTAGTTAAAACTACAAACCAATTGAATGCCAGGTGCAATAGAATCGATACTCTTTCCTAGATACTTAAAGTCTTTTCCGTTTTTAATATCTAAAGGTAAAATTCCATACGAACAAAACAATTGCTGGTTTTGTATTTTAATAAATTCTACTTCTGATGTAACCTGAAATTGTATGGAGTGCACTATCTCATTTTTTTCATTTAACTGAAAAAGTTTTCCATCAGATGTGCCTACATAGGTTCGGTTTTGATGCTTAGCAATACTGGTATAAACAATATTTTCAGGCAAACCTGGAATGTGAAAATTAAAAATATTTTTTTCCGGAATCATAAACAATCCTTCGTTTAAGGTGCTTATCCAATAGTTGCCCTCTTTGTCTTGCACCAAATCGGTGGTAACTTTTCCAGCTAAATAACTTTTCTCCAATTTATTTTTAAGCGGGTTATAAAGTAAAAGGCCATCCGAGCTACAAACCCAAAGTTGAGCATCTGCAATGCTTAGTTTGTTATAGTAAATATTTTTCAGTTGGTTTTCTCTTGGTACCTCTTGGTTGTTTTGATCGTACAAAACATTTTCCTTTCCCTTGGTGTGGTAATACAATTTATTTTGAAAAAAAACAGATTCTTTTTGTCCTAAAATAGTATTCGATTTATTAACCAAAACATCACTATTATACACCAAAAGTTTTTGATCTGTAAAAACATACACTTGATTTTTTTGCGAATGAAACGTAATGGAAGTAAAAAAAGTACCGAATAAATTTTCTTTCAAACGAGTCAAAAGCTTAAAACTACCTTTACCTTTTCTGTAGTAAACACTATTTTCCGTTAGTATCCACATTTCTTCTTGGTGCACCAAAAAATCAATCAAATTGCTCTCGTCTTTTTTTAGTAAATGCTGAATAGCAGTGTCTTGCACCAATTTTTCTTTCTTCAAATAAAAAATTTCGTTAGCAAAGTTTTTACACCAAATAGTTCCCTTATGGTCTTGCTGGATCCTATTTACAGCAATTCCCAAGCTTCTTTCAAATTCATGCTCTACAAACCGAACCCCATCAAACGAAATCAAACCTCGATCGGTGCCCAAATACAACATTCCAAAACGGTCCGAAAGCAAACTGTAAATTACCTGCGTTGGCAAACCGTCACGGTACGATAACTGACGAATAAAAGATTGTTGGGCAAAACCAACAGCCAAGTAAAACAGCGAAATCAAGCCAAAAACCCAACGTAAATTTTTACCCATCCGTAATGCAATTGTATGTACGAATAAACAAAATTTTCACGACTTTTTCAAACATTTCTTTTTGGTATTATAAGGTCGCTATTCCCGCTTTCCGTTATAGTTTGTTTGCAAAAAACGGCATTGGATAGGGCATGCCAATAGCTTCCTTTGGTCGCTTTGGCATTTCCACCAATGCACCTTTTTTGCTACACAAAGCTGCCACTCCAATCGGGGCGAAGTCACCGAAAATAAAAATCGCAAAATCAAAAAATAGTTGCCAAGCCCACCAAGGTTTCCTCAGATACTTTGTATTTTTGAATTTTACATTAAAAACACCAATTCATGTCACAGCCCAAAAAATTATTTCTTTTAGATGCTTATGCCCTAATCTTCAGAGGATATTATGCGTTTATCAAAAATCCACGAATCAACTCAAAAGGACTCAATACTTCTGCCATCATGGGATTTATGAATTCCCTTTTAGAAGTCATCAGACGTGAAAAACCAGATCATTTAGCAGTGGCATTTGATAAAGGAGGTAGCACTTTTCGATTGGAAATGTTCGAAGCATACAAGGCAAACAGAGACGAAACTCCAGAAGCCATAAAAATTGCAGTGCCTTATATCCATCAATTATTGCAAAGTATGCATATCCCCATCATTGAAAAAGAAGGTTTTGAAGCGGATGATTTGATAGGAACGTTGGCCAAACAAGCCGAAAAAGAAGGTTACCAAGTGTATATGGTAACACCTGATAAAGATTTCGCACAATTGGTCTCCGAAAATATCTTTGTATATCGTCCGGCTCGAATGGGTAACGATATTGAAATTTGGGGAATTGAAGAAGTCAAACAAAAATTTGAAATCGAACGCCCTGAACAAGTCATCGACTTTTTAGGCATGATGGGAGATGCTGTAGATAACATACCCGGCTTGCCAGGAGTTGGTGAAAAAACAGCCAAAAAATTATTGGCAGAATTTGGTTCCATGGAAAACCTCTTGGAAAATACCCACCAACTTAAAGGAGCAATTAAAGACAAAATAGAAGCCAATAAAGAACAAGGACTACTTTCTAAAAAACTTGCTACGATTTTACTAGATTGTCCGGTAACTTTTGATGCCAAAGACTACGAACTTTCAGTACCCGACTTTGATAAAACCCACGCTTTGTTTGATGAATTAGAGTTCCGGCAAATGCGAACCCAATTCGACAAACTTTTTGGCAACGGAAATGCCAATGCAAACACAACTACCAACACTACTACCACACCAAAATCTACAGCTTCTGATCAATTAGATATGTTTGGCAGTGCTTCCGAAGAGTCAACGGTAGTTACTTCCAATTATCAAACTTTAGCCAATACACCACACCATTACCAAGTGGTACAAGGCAACTTGGCATTAGATTTATTGGTACAACAACTTTTACAACAAACCGAAGTGTGTTTTGATACCGAAACCACCTCGTTAGAAACCCACGAGGCTAATTTGGTTGGATTGGCATTTTCTTACGAAAAAGGCAAAGGATTTTATGTGCCTTGTCCGGAAGATAGGGAGACAACCATCTCCATTTTAGAAAAATTAAAACCGTTTTTTAACTCAACTTCCATCCTAAAAATCGGACAAAATTTAAAATACGATACCAAAGTGTTACAGCAATATGGTACCACGGTGCAAGCACCCATGTTCGATACCATGATTGCACATTATCTAATCAATCCGGATATGCGACACAACATGGATGTGTTGGCAGAAACCTATTTGAAATACCAACCTATTTCCATCACCGAATTAATTGGAAAAAAAGGGAAAAATCAAGGCAATATGCGAGAGGTTGCTTTAGAAGAAGTAAAAGAATATGCGGTAGAAGATGCAGACATCACTTTACAGTTAAAGCAACATTTTGCTCCGGTGTTAAAGCAAACCAATACCGAAGTGTTGTTTCAAGAAATTGAAATGCCACTAATGCAAGTATTGGCAGCCATGGAAAGTGAAGGAATAAAATTAGACATCGCTTTTTTACAAAGCTTATCGGCCGATTTAAGCAACGACATCCAACAGTTGGAAAAGGGAATTTACGAACAAGCTGGTAAAGCCTTTAATTTGGCATCACCAAAACAATTGGGAGAAATTTTGTTTGACCACTTGCAAATAGGAGGGAATAAAATTAAAAAAACCAAAACCGGGCAATATGCTACCGGAGAAGATATTTTAACCGAGTTGGCAAAAAACCACCCGTTTGTGCAACAAATTTTGGATTGGAGACAGTTGGTAAAATTGCAAAATACTTATGTAGATGCGTTGCCAAACCAAGTAAATAAAATCACCGGAAGGGTACATACCGACTACATGCAAACCGTTGCTGCAACCGGTAGATTAAGTTCTAACAACCCGAATTTACAGAATATTCCTATCCGAACCGAAAGAGGAAGAATGGTGCGAAAAGCTTTTGTTGCTAAAAATGAAGATTATGTGTTGTTGGCAGCCGACTACTCCCAAATTGAACTGCGAATAATTGCAAGTTTAAGTGAAGAAGACAACATGATTAAGGCATTTCAAAACCATGAAGACATCCACCAAAGTACTGCCTCAAAAGTATTCGGAGTGCCATTACATGAAGTAACCAAAGAACAACGAAGCCATGCAAAAACAGTAAATTTTGGAATCATTTATGGGGTTTCGGCTTTCGGATTAAGTCAGCAAACTACCTTAAACCGAACCGAAAGTGCCGCATTAATTGAGCAATACTACCAAACGTATCCAAAATTAAAGCAATACATTCAAAGCCAAATAGCTTTTGCCCGTGAGCATGGGTATGTACAAACCGTTTTAGGTAGAAGAAGATATTTGCCCGATATTCACTCTGCCAATGCTGTGGTAAGAGGTCAAGCGGAACGAAACGCTGTAAATGCACCAATCCAAGGAAGTGCTGCCGACATCATCAAAATTGCCATGATACAAATTCATCAAAAAATGAAAGAGCATGCATTGCAAAGCAAAATGTTATTGCAAGTGCATGACGAATTGGTGTTTGATGTGTACCAACCTGAATTAGAAATCATAAAGACTTTGATTAAAACCGAAATGGAAAATGCATACACGTTAAATGTGCCACTAGTGGTTGATATGGGTGTTGGGCAAAATTGGTTGGAAGCTCATTAATAATTTGAAAATGTGGCAATGTGAAAATGAATCAATGTGTTGTATTGTTTTAATGAAAGTTTGGTTAAAATTAAAGTGAGATCTACATAAGAACATAATTAAGCATATGGTATTATGTAATTAAATATAGAGTTTTCTCTATGTAACTTTGTACCCGAAGCCTCGGGATAGTACATTTTGCGTTATAGCTATTTATGTTGTAGCACAAAAGTCACAAAGAAGCCACAGAGAACCACAAAGTATTTCTCACAAACTAATTTATTTATATCGAATCTCACGTTAACTAGCTTTTATTTTTTTCATATTTATACTCTCTATAAAACAATCCAGTTTGATAACCTTCAAATCCTAAATATTTTATTTTTTTATTTTTCAATATTTTTTCTAATTCCGTCAAATTTGTAACAAATACACTAACTATTTCTGATTGTATTCCGTTATTAAAATAAATTACAATTGATTTTGATTTCCACATATTTCTTCCAAAATATACTTCAGATTTAGAGTAACCTTTAATATCGTTAAATGAAAAGTATGATTTTTTCATTTTAATTAATTCAAAAATGAATATCCCCGTCTCATTAATTTCAAGAAATTTAAAGTAAAAACTTAAAAAATAAGTTAAATGAAAAATTACCAACCCTATAAAAGATAATAAAAGAAAAGATCCCATTAAAATCCAAAAATCAAATTTTAAACTAATATTCTCAATTAAATTTTTCACAGAAAATAATAGCATAGAAAGAAAAAACAGTATGAAAAGTAATTTTATTACGGGGAACAGAAGTTTAGGATAAAATATTTTTTTCATTAGTTTTAATTGATACAAATTTTAAAATCACCTCATTTTCAAATTACCCCATGATGATACTTCCAACATCCAACCAAGTGGTCATTAACAATTCCGGTTGCTTGTAGGTGAGCATACACCACGGTGGATCCAACAAATTTAAAACCTCGCTTTTTTAAGTCTTTGCTAATGGTATCTGAAAGCTCGGTTTTGGCAGGAATTTCTGCCATGTTTTTCCAGTGGTTAACTAATGGTTTATGATGCACAAAACCCCAGATATAATTGCAAAATGTACCAAATTCTTCTTGTACCTTAAGGTAGGCTTGTGCGTTGCTTACACTTGCCGCAATTTTTAAACGGTTACGAATAATGCCTGGATTTTGGAGTAATTCCTCTAATTTTTCGGGAGTATATTTGGCTATTAAATGGTAATCAAATTGGTTAAAGGCAATTCTAAAATTTTCTCTTTTTGCTAAAATGGTGTACCAACTAAGTCCGGCTTGAAAAGTTTCCAACAATAAAAATTCAAACATTTTTTTGTCATCCGTTACCGGAACACCCCATTCATTATCGTGGTAGTTGCGATACAAATCGTCTTTTTCACACCAATTACAACGTATTTTTTCCATGACTAATCCATATAAAAACCATCCATCATTCCGAAGTTATTTTTAATTTTTCCGAAAGAAGTTCTTTTTTTGTTTTCATGAATCGATTTGTCCATGATCTCTTGCATCAACCAAGGCAAGTCGTCTTCATCAACCAATTGTTTTTGCAATCCACTGTAAAACGATTGATATTGCAATTCTCCTTTGCTGTTTTCTACAAAACCAATGCTGAATAATATCGGAAAGTTTTCGTAGTAAATATCTTCAGAATTGTCTTTGATGCCTTTAAAAAAGAAAAATCTAATTTTTTGGTTGCCCACTGTTTTTGATTTTTCTTCTAAAAATTGCATTTGTACTTTTTCTGCTTCTAACAAATCAAACAAATAAATTGCTGAAATAGCCATGTCCATTTCGGTGCCGGGAATTTCTGAAATATCCAATTTTTTGTTTTTGGCCATTAAGTAAGTAATGGCAAATTGGGTTTCAGGATTTTCTAGTAATTCTTTTTCCCAATTCTTAGAAACGTTTCCTTTTTTGCTTTCTAAAGCATACATTTCGATGGTGACTTCTCTGATAGAAAGATTTCTGATTTTTTCCCACAGTACAGCAACTTCTTTGTCTTTTTTAAAAGCTTCCAACAAATGCATAAATCCAAACAAATACGAACAAACTTCCGGAGCATCGGAGGCATCGTAATAATCGCTTCTTTGTTGGCCAAGTTTCCAGCTTCGTACTCTTTTGTACTCTAATTTGGCATTGGTCAACAGCATTTTTTGGTAACTTTTTAATTGCTTCGGAGTAAGCTTGTCGTTTTCTAATAACTTTTTAGTAAAGTTTAAAATAGGCTCATGGTATTCCGGAATGCTATAAAACTGAAAAATAGCAGGCATTAATAGGGCACTGTATTCGATGTTTTCTTCAAAAATTTCAAATAACTGATCAATCATCGAAGCATCGTCAGAAATTGGTAAGTCTTGCAACATCAGTTGACGGATCAATAAACATGCATCTTTGTTTTTTTGTTTTGCCAATCCTTTTAAAATAGCAAATTGAATGCTAGGAGGTAGGTCCTCTCTTAAGTAAATTTTTGAAGATAACTGCAAGGATGCTTTATCTGAAATTGCAGCAATTTTTTCCAAAATAATTTCCATGGCATCTAGTGCATCTTCCTCTTCCTCCCAGTTGTTGATCCATTCCTGCACCAATTGCCATTCGTTTTTATCGATGTTTAAATACCTTGCTGATTGTAAGGCTGAATAACGAATGCTATCGTGTTCGCTTTGGATATCTTCTAAAAATTGAGATAATTTGGGTTCAAACAAACTTTGTTTTTTAGTAAAAACTAACGGTTGAAACGATTGCATTACTTGTTGGGCAAAGCCTGCTTTTTCCGGTTGATTTTTTGGTACCAAACTTTTTAAGGTATAATGCATGCCATCGGTAATTACCCATTTGATTTGGATGGCATTTTCCGAATCAGGATGTTGTAGTTGGGCTTCGTAAATTAAGCCTTCAGGATTAGAAATTTCTGTTTTCTTTTCTTGAACTAATTGATACTTTTTACCAAACGTTTCTTTGTTTTCTAAATTCAAAGCTTTGTCCCAATTTGACATGATCGGTCCGGCTTTTTTACTTCCGTAATAGCCTCTTTGTCCTGTATTACTAGCAAATTCTGCTGCTTGTAAAAAATCTGGAATCATTTCAGGAGTTAAACCTTCTATTTCTGTTTCTTCAGATATTTCACTAGAAATGAAGCTTTTCCTGAATCTTTCTAAAATACTATCCTTGCTTTTTTCGTATTCATACGGATGGTATTCGTAACTCCAAACATGAACCTTTTCTCCGTTGGTTCCGGTAAAAACGGCATTGGTTTGGTTGGATTTAAAATGATTGGTTTTTTTGCTTTTCCCGTTGGCTTGACTTTTTTTCGATTCTTTTAAAAAGTAGACTTCATTTTGTTTTTTTGGAATTTGAATAGTGTATTGTCCTGCATCGTTTTTCCATAGGCTGTTTTGACTATCTAAAGCAGAACTATCTGTTAATTGAAAGGAACCCAAAAAATTCTTCGCATTACTTTCATTGCAACCAACACAGCCAAGTAAATAATAATTGGCACCATTTACTACCGTTTTTAAGTAAGTGGTTTGTCCGTATATTTCGGATTTGGTCCAAAGCATTTTTGAGTTTTCATCTACTATTTCTTTGTTGTTTTTTACATCGTATTGTAATAAAAACTCCTCTTGTATGCGATGCAACTCAAATGATGTGTTTTCCAATTGGTACACATCATCTGATATTTTTTCCAATAAAAAGTAAAACGATTGGTCTTGTGGCAAATGTGCTAGTAAAGTGATGGTTTCCGGGTGAGCAGAAGGAGCTCTGTTTCCGTAAACTACTTGATAATTTGGAGTTTGAATACTAAATTTTTGGTGGTAAGGGGTGAATTTCTTCCAGTCGTTGGTTGGTTTTGCCAATTGAATTTTTGGGAAGATTTGGTTTTCTAGTTTGGTAGCGTAAGTATTGGTACCTACCAAACTTACCGAAATAATCTCTAAAGGAGTTACGTAAAATCGATGACGTTGAAAGTTTCCGGTTTTGGTTTTGTTTTGAATTTCATATACCCAATTTCCGTTTTCTTGCGTCAATTTTTTCTCCAAAATATCTCCAGGAATATTTTCAAAAAATAAACTATCTAATGTTTTTTCAAAAGAAATGGCTTTGTTTTTTTGCAAAGCTTTCCACAACGGACTTCTTTTAATATTTAAATAACCACCATTGGTTAAATCCGGACTGTTATAGTCGCTTCCTTGAGGCAATACCATCGAAAATGCTGGGACTTGTATCATTTGATCTTCCGAAGCAAACTCCTTTAATTCTGGGGCTATAAACAATTCTTCAATGGTTTTTTTTGCTTTTTTCCCTTTATCTGTGTAATCATCAAAAACAGGGGTAACGGTATATCCTTTTTTTCGCAACATTTCAATCATTCCTCTATTTCCGGGTAAGTGTGCTGCACCAACTGCTGCAAACAAACTTCCTTTTTTCATGATAGAATCCATGCTTTTGGTCATGATTTCATTGCGTTTGAACAACATATTTTCAAGGTAAGAAGCTGGAGATGACATTATGCTTAACGAATCGAGCATGTCTAAATCTTTTTCTCTGTAAAAATCAACCATCGCTTCTCCGGGCATTTTTCCTTTCAGTAATTTGGCTAATTTTTGCATGTTTTCTTCATTCGGACGTTGGTCTTCATAATCGATATTTAAAATCAAAGCCATAGACTCTTTGGCATCTTCCAATCCAACGGTTTTTTTGCGATATTTTTTTCCTGTTTGGTAAATAAACATGTCCAAATAGGTTTCCTCTTGGTAGTCTTTTCTAAAGGCATTGGTTCGAAACAACAAATTATCCATAGAAAAGTTTTCATTTCTAAAATGTCGATACAAAGCTCTTTTATCCATGGGTTTTTGGTAAAAACTACGATACAGTTTGCTGGAGCCAAAATTAAAACCTTGGTTGCCAAACAAGTCGTTTAAGTCGCTCCAAGTGCTAGGTTCGCTTTCATTAGCAATAAAATCAGCTTGTAATAAATGGGTAAAAAAAGCATCGGATAAGTGGTACGAAACTCTTTCACTCACATGCATAGTTCCATACATGTATGATTTTTTAGATAGTCCGTTTCCGGAAATTTCCCAAAGTAAACTTTGGTATTTTTTGGTTTGTGCAAAAGTAAAAGCAATAAAAAATATGCAAAGGGGGGTTAAAAATTTTCGCATGTAAAAATGTTAATTAGATTTTCGAAGATACTCTGCTTGTTTGCCAGTATTAGAAGTTCGTAAAATAAAGTTTCGTAAATCTTCGTTAGAGGTTTGTAAATCTTCTTTTCGCAAGTACATCATGTGTCCGCTTCGGTAGCCTTTAAACTCCATTCGGTTTTTTAATTTTCCGCTTGGATCTATTTGCCACATGCTGTATTTGGCATTAAAATAGGTAGTTGCACCATCATAATATCCGGTTTGGTACAATACGTGCAAATAAGGATTTTGTGCCATAGCCTGACGAAGATTGTCTAAAGTATTGTTGTTTTCGTAGTTCCAGGGTTGCACATTTCCGAACATATTATATTTAACGTCAGTTTTTAATTTTAGTATTTCCTGAAAGTAGTAATTGATGGCAGGAGTAAAGGAATGCAACCACGAAGTTAATTCGGCACTGTAATCCGGGCTACTGCCACTTTCTTTTTTGTCAATACCCAAATATCTGGAGTCTAATCTACCGATGTTAAATCCTTCTTCTCGCAACAATTCTTTCCAAAAATAGCTTTCGGGCAACATCAAGTTGTGTTGCAAATATACTTTGGCATTTATTCCGGTATAGTTTGCCAATTGTTGGGCTAAATTTTCTTTGCTAACTTGGTCTAAAAATCCACCTTTTACCAAAGCAGGGATTAATTGATTCACCGTAAAATTTTCTACTTCCGGCAAAATGTCTAACAAATCTTTTTGTTGCAATGAAGGATTTAGTTTTTTATGGTGCCAAGCAGTAGCTGCATAGTAGGGTACTGATAAGGCATTGCTCACGGCATTGTCTTGGTTATAGCTTTTATAATCTGCAGGAGAAACCAAAATCACACCGTTCAAATACATCCACTGTTGGTTTTGAAGGGCAAGCGACAATCCGGCAACTCGAGTTCCTCCATAGCTTTCTCCAATGATGTATTTAGGTGACAGCCAACGATTGTTTCTACTCACAAACGTGGTGATCCAATCGGCTAAATATTTGATGTCGGCATTTACACCAAAATATTTGCTTTTATCAATGTCTTTTTCGTCTAATAAAAATCTGGAATAACCAGTATTGATAGGATTTACATACAAAATATCGGTTGCATCCAACACGGAATAAGGATTGTCTTTTACCCCGTAAGGCTGTACCGGATAGCCTTCGTCGTCAATTTTTAAGATTTTCGGACCGGTATATGCCAAGTGCATCCACACCGATGCAGAACCTGGGCCACCGTTAAATGAGATGAGTAGAGGTCGGTTTTCTAACTGAGTGATATCACTTCTTCGGTAGTACGTATAGTGCAAGTAGGCAGACATTTTTCCTTTATCGTCCCAAACTGGTTGGGTACCTGTGGTTACTTCATACGGAACTTTGGCACCACGAATGGTTACTTGTCCTTGGGAGGTAATTTTTTTATCGGGTTCTAAAAGCGTTTGGGAAGTTAATGTAAGGAAAAAACCAAAACAAAAGAAATAAGTTAATTTAAGAGACATTGTTGATAATAAATGACGTTAATTATTGGATGTATGATGATGGAAAGATATTAAAATATTTTGTAAACATGCTACGAACTTTTAAAGTAATCCTGACTTTTCAACTAAGTGCTGTTTGTTATAATATCTTAACTAGAAATGCTTTTTTGATTTAAATCAATTTATTTTTCGTTAAACTTAACCAACTTTGCATTATTAGTCATATTTTGTAAGAATGTAGTTTAAAAAATAGTTTATGAATAAAGTCAGTTTGTTATTATTCTTAATTTTGATGGGATGTTCTGTAAAATTTAATGAATTTAACCAAGAAAGACATCCAATTTCAAGATTTAAAATTAAGCCAATAGAAAATACAGCTATTTATGAGTTAATTGATACCTCAAGTATATATGTCCTAATTAACATCTATAATTTTAGTAATTTAAAAGTAAAGATACCGAATGCAATAAAATTTTATAAAAGCGGTAGAGTAGGTATGTTTAAAAATTCATTTGATGAATTATCTTCTTTAAATCCTAAAAAAGCAGAAATGGGATTATATAAATTACAAAAAAACAAATTGGAAATGGAATTTATATCTTACTCAGCTCAAGCAGGTTATTTTTCAATAAAATCTAACATAATCATTAAAGGTGATACAATATTTGAAAATTTTGGTGATTTTGAATACACTTATTTAAAACACCCATTACCATCAGAATTTTTAGTTTATAAACCCGATTGGTGATGATAAAACATTTCACAGTACTTTTTCTCATGCTATGCATTAGTTGTACGATAAGAAAAAATGAATTTAATCAAAAAAGATACCCAATTTCAAGATTTAAAATTAAGCCAATAGAAAATACAGCTTTTTATGAGTTAGTTGATACCTCAAGTATATATGTCCTGATTAACATTTATAATTTTAGTAATTTAGAAGTAAAGATACCGAATGCTATAAAATTTTATAAAAACGGTAGAGTAGGTATGTTTAAAAATTCATTTGATGACTTATCTTCTTTAAACCCTAAAAAAGCAGAAATGGGCTTATATAAATTGCAAAAAAACAAATTGGAGATGGAATTTATAACTTACTCTGCTCAAGCAGGTTATTTTTCAATAAAATCTAACATAATCATTAAAGGAGACACAATATTTCGAAATAATGGTGATTTTGAATACACTTATTTAAAACACCCACTACCATCAGAATTTTTAGTTTATAAACCCGATTGGTGATTGAAAATCTAAATAAAAAGCATTTTTCATTAATTCGTTAAATTACCAAAAAAGCACCCCAATTGGAGTGCTTTTTGTTTTATAAGTTTGATTTTAGGATTATCCTAAAGCAACTCTTTTAAATCCGGTTTAAAAGGATTTTCTTTCCAACTTAACACTTTTCCAGCAGTTCTGTTTTCGTTAAAAAGCCCGGTATGTATTAAGGTTTTGGATTGTATTATTTGAGGACTTAATTTTTCAAAATAGCTCAAACCTTTAAACATATCTGGCATTATGGTTTGGGTAGCTTTTATTTCAACCAAGTTTAATTTTTCATTGTTTTGCCAAATGAGGTCTACCTCGTGCCCAACAGCATCTCTCCAAAACCAAAAATCTATTAATAAATTTTGATGATAATTTTGTTTTAAAAATTCGTTTATAGCATAGTTTTCAAACAAACTTCCTTTGTGGGCACTTAATTTTACACCTAAGGCATCGTTTATTTTAAGTAAGAAGCACAATAAACCAGTATCGTAAAAATATAATTTCGAACTTTTGGTAACTCGCTTGTTAAAATTTGCATAGTATGGTTGCAATTGATATACAATATAACTGGTTTCTAAAACCGAAATCCATGATTTTGCTGTTGGTTGCGAAATTCCACATTCATTAGCTAATGAGTTTAAGTTAAGTAGTTGACCTACTCTGGAAGCACAAAGACTAATAAAATTTCTAAATTGTTTTAAATCTTTTACCTGAATTAGTTCTGATAAATCCCGCTCTACATAGGTTTGTATATAATTGCTATAAAATGATTTTGCAGGAACAGTACGATCATAAATTGCAGGATAAAATCCTTTTTGTAGGTTTACCGCGTAATCGTTGTCTAACCAATTGGCATTTTGCATTTCTTGGATATCAAATGGAAGTAGCTTAAACATGGCAACCCTACCAGCCAAACTTTGTGTGATGTTGTGCATCAAGTGAAAGTTTTGCGATCCCGAAATGATGTACTGTCCCATTACTTTATCTTCATCTACTTTGGTTTGTAAATAAGAAAATAGCTCGGGAACTCGCTGAACTTCATCAAATATTACTTTATTTTTATATTCTTCTAAAAATCCATTTGGATCGGTTAAAGCATATCTTCTTTTGTCTAAGTTTTCTAAGTTTACATAGGTATATCCCGGAAATTGTGTTCTTAAAAAAGTAGTTTTTCCTGATTGTCGTGGTCCGGTTAATGCTAGGATTGGATATTTAGTTGCAAGAAAATCCATTGCCCTTTTAATATTTCGTTTAGCATCCATAAGTTGAAAATAAAAGACAAATATAAAATTAACTTTGAAAATACGCTACTACTAACTTTGAAAATACACTACTAGTAACTTTGAAAATGCAGTATTAATGTATTTGAATATACACTGTAAATAATTTTGAACACGCATTACATGTATTTTTTAAAATAAATATTACATACTAATCGGATAATGTCTATTTACATCATATTGTAAGAAACACATCATAAAAAAAGCACCCCAATCGGAGTGCTTTTTTATTACAAGCTTAATTTTAGGATTATCCTAAAGCAACTCTTTTAAATCCGGTTACGGTTAAGTTAGCGTCTACGGTTTTAACGTAAGCAGCAACACTCATCGATCCGTCTTTGATATAGTCTTGGTTTACCAAAGTATTGTCTTTAAAAAAGCGGTTTAATTTTCCTTTAGCAATATTTTCTAACATCGCCTCAGGTTTGCCTTCTGCTCTTAATTGGTCTTTAGCAATTTCAATTTCTTTCGCAATAGTATCTGCATCTACACCATCTTCATTTAAAGCGATTGGATTCATTGCTGCTGCTTGCATAGAAACATTTTTAGCAGCTTCTTCAGCACCAGCCACATTTGCAGATAAAGCAGTTACTACCGCAATTTTGTTTCCAGCGTGGATGTATGATCCTACAAATGCACCTTCGATTCTTTCGAATGATCCAATTTCGATTTTTTCTCCAATTACACCGGTTTGTTCTACTAATTTTTCAGCAACGGTAATTCCACCAAAATCAGCAGCCAATAACGCTTCTTTGGTTTCGAAGTTCAAAGCCAAGCTAGCAAAATCGTGTGCTAATTTTACGAAACCTTCGTTTTTACCAACAAAGTCGGTTTCGCAGTTTAAAGTAATGGCAACACCCACTGTTTTAGCGTCGTTTACCAAAGCAATTGCAGCACCTTCGGTAGATTCTCTATCAGAACGGTTTGCAGCAACTTTTTGTCCTTTTTTTCTTAAAATTTCGATTGCCTTGTCAAAATCTCCTTCCGCTTCGGTCAAAGCTTTTTTGCAATCCATCATACCGGCACCGGTAGTTTGTCTTAATTTGTTTACATCTGCAGCAGTAATTGTTGCCATGATTGTGTTTGTTTTTATAAGTTAATAAATGAAATATTGAAAATTAAAATTCCAAATTCCATACTTCTTCAAACAGGTGTTTTTGGAGAACGGAATTTGGAATTAGGTATGGAAAATCCGAAAATTATGCTTCGGTGTTTTCTTCTGTTTCTTCTGTTTCCGCAGCTTCTGCTAGTAACGCTTCATTTGTTACTTCTTCCACTTCTTCTACTTCTTCAGCTTCTTCTACCTTATCGGTATTTCTGTTAGATAAACCTTCTACGATGCCAGCAGATACAATAGATAAGATTTTTTCAATAGATTTAGAAGCGTCATCATTTGCAGGAATTACATAATCGATGGTTCTTGGGTCGGAATTGGTATCGACCATTGCAAATATTGGAATGTTTAATTTGATTGCTTCTTTTACTGCAATGTGCTCTGCTTTTACATCTACTACAAATAAAGCAGCAGGTAAGCGAGACATGTCAGCAATAGAACCTAAGTTTTTTTCTAACTTAGCTCTTAAACGATCGATTTGTAATTTTTCTTTCTTAGATAAAGTGTCAAAAGTACCGTCTTTTTTCATTCTATCAATAGAAGCCATTTTCTTGATAGCTTTACGGATAGTTACAAAGTTGGTTAACATACCACCTGGCCATCTTTCGGTGATGTATGGCATGTTGCAAGCTTGTGCTTTTTCAGCTACGATGTCTTTTGCTTGTTTTTTGGTAGCAACGAATAATACTTTTCTACCAGAAGCTGCAATTTTTTTCAAAGCTTCAGTAGCTTCCTCTAGTTTAGCAGCGGTTTTGTACAAGTTAATAATGTGGATACCATTACGCTCCATATAGATATATGGTGCCATGTTTGGATCCCACTTACGAGTCATGTGTCCGAAGTGAACACCTGCTTCTAATAATTCTTTAACGTCTATTTTGTTTGCCATTTTTTTAATAGTTTACGTTCCGTTGTTAGCAATGTTCCTGTAGAGTATTAGCTCAAGGCTTCATTTAGATGCTAAACTAACTTTCCGGATGTTTCCGGATGAACGGCATTAATAATTTTTCAAAAAATAAAATACGATAATCTGAACTTGAGATTAACGTTTAGAGAATTGGAATCTCTTACGAGCTTTTTTCTGACCGAATTTTTTACGCTCTACCATTCTAGGATCTCTAGTTAACAATCCTTCAGGTTTTAAAATTCCTCTGTTTTCAGCTTCTACTTCGCACATTGCTCTTGATAAAGCCATACGTACTGCTTCGGCTTGTCCGGTAGCACCACCACCATATACATTCACTTTAACGTCGAAAGACTCTACGTTATTAGTCATGCTTAATGGTTGTAATACTTTGTACTGTAACGTAGCAGTAGGGAAGTAGTTAGCAAATTCTCTTTTGTTTACAGTGATGGTACCGTTACCTGGAGTAACATATACACGAGCAACTGCAGTTTTTCTTCTACCAATTTTGTGAATAACTCCCATTACTTAATGTCGTTTAAGTTGATTACTTTTGGTTGTTGTGCATCTTGCTTGTGCTCTGCTCCAACATACACGTTCAAATTACGGAATAGTTGAGCTCCTAATTTGTTTTTAGGCAACATTCCTTTTACCGCTTTTTCTACCAAAATTGCAGGATTTTTTTGCATCACTACTTTGGCAGACAAAGTTCTTTGTCCTCCCGGATAGCCAGTGTGACGAATGTACGTTTTGTCGTCTAGCTTGTTACCGGTTAAGTTGATTTTTTCTGCATTGATAACAATTACGTTATCACCACAGTCTACATGAGGGGTAAAATTTGGTTTGTATTTTCCTCTTAATAGCATGGCTACTTTAGAAGCAAATCGACCCAAATTGTGACCCGCAGCATCCACCACAATCCACTCTTTTTGAGCAGTCGCTTTGTTTGCTGAAACTGTTTTGTAGCTTAATGTGTTCACAATTATTCTTTTAAATTAAACATTCCATTCCCCAACCACATTCCAAACGGATATAGTTTAAGGGGTTGCAAAAGTACAATTATTTATGATAAAAGCAAATAGAGATAAAAAAGATTTTTGCTAATCAAAGCCACACCCTTCCTGCATGAAACATTTTTATTCGTTTGCACGGAAGGGTGTGGATTATTTAGGATGTTATTATAGTCCTATTTACTGTGTTATTTACATTTTTTCTAACAACACGATAGTTTCGTTAGAATGGATCTCTACTTTACCATTTTTTACTTCTCCAATTATCCCTGAATAAGCATCTCTAACTTTACTGCCCTCTGCAAAAGCATTACTTACTTGGATGGTTTTAGCACCTTTTGGAGCGTCTAAAGCAATTACTATGGTATCTTTAAAATCACCTTTTTGATAAGTTCTGGAAAAAGTATATGGTGCATCGCTAATTTTTTGGTGTTTACCTGCTCCAACTGCTGGGTGGTTTGCTCTAAATGTTCCTAATTTTTGGTAGTGGGTTAACAAAGCTTTGGTTTTAGCATTACTTTGCACGTCTTCCCAATTCATTAAACTTCGTAACGTAGCATCTCCTTGCGTGCCTTCAATTTCTAATGATCTGGCAGTTTCATCTCCATAATATACTTGTGCCACACCCGGTGTAAGCAGTAACTTGGTAGCTGCTTCAAAAGTGCGTTCTCTTTTTTTGTCAAAAGGCCATCCATCGTCATGAGAAGTTAAGTAATTCATTACACTGTAAGTGCTCATTTCGTTTTGCAATACTTTATTGTAGTAGCTAAACAATTCTTCATACCCTTTGTTGGCATCTCCTTTAAAATCAAAATTGATTAAAAAGTCGAATCCGTTTTCAAAATAATTCACTTTTTTATCTCCAAAATCATAGATTTGTTTGCCATGCAAACCATAACCATATACTTCTCCAACCAAAAAGAAGTCGTTATCGTCTAGCACTTTTTTAGGATTTGCACCTTTGTAAGCAACAAAAGCATCTTTACAAACTTTTGCAAAATCTGCCCAAACATCTTCGGTGGTATGTTTCACAGTATCTACTCTGTAGCCATCAATGCCAAAGTCGGTGATATAATCTGCCAACCATTTCATGATGTAGTATTTTGGGGCTCTTGGGTATCCGGTTTTGGCAAAAAAAGCATCTAATTCTCTAACTTCTTCCTCGTATCTGCCTTCTTTTTTCCATTTTTCTATCAACATTGGAGGCAATTCTACTGCTTCGTTACTTTCGGTTTTGATGTCTGGAAGATTTTCTACTAACGTACAATCGATATAATTTTTATACGTGTCGTAAGTACATTTAGGTTTGGTTCTAACCCAACTATCTGGGAACACCGGATCTAATTCGGTAACCGGACCAGTGTGGTTGATTACTGCATCTAATACAATTCGAATGCCTTTGGCATGGGCTTTTTCTACCAATTCTTTTAAATCGGCTTTGGTGCCATAATTAGGGTCAATAGCTGTCCAGTCTTTGGTCCAATAGCCATGAAAACCATAGGTGTTTCCGGTGCCTTCATCCACTGCACCGTGAATTTGTTCTACAATCGGAGTCATCCAAATGGCATTGATGCCTAAGTTGGTAAAATAGCCTTCTTCTATTTTTTGGGTGATGCCTTTTAAATCTCCTCCCATAAAACCACGTAAAACCCCTGTTGGCAAATCCCTTTTGATTAGGTTGTCATTGCTAGGGTCTCCGTTTGCAAAGCGATCGGTGAGTAAAAAATACACATTGGCTGCTTTCCAATCAAATGGTGCTTGTTCGGTTATATTTTTTTTGGATTGACAATTCCATAAAAGGATACAAATGGTAGTTAATAAGATGTTTTTTTTCATATGGTTTGTTTTACCTAATCTCTTTTAAAATTTATTCAAGTATTAAACTTATGGGTTGAGAGGGGTTGTTGTTGATTTTTTACCTCACCCCCTAACCCCCTCTCCTTTGGAGAGGGGAAAAAGGACTATTTAATTTTAATTTCGGTTTCTTCTGTTTGATGGTTGATTTTAAATATGATTTTCTGCTTAATCGGGTCCCAATTAAATTTTACTTTTTTTCCATTGGCACGCACTCTTTTGGGTTTTTTGTTTAAAAAATACAAATGAACTTCTATGGTTTTGTTTTGAAAATTTTGCTGACTTCCTAATTCGGTTTTGAATTCAATTTCCCAACCTTTTTTCTCCTTTTCATATTCGCAAACTAAGAATTCGTAAGTGCCATTTTCTATATTTCTTGGGTGCAGACCATCATCAAAAAATAATTTTTGTTCGGTTTCTGTTTGGGTTTTATCTATGTAGTAATGAATTTCTATATTGTTTTGGTTGAAATTACTCGTATTCCCTTTAGAGGCATTCATCGGAATAAAAGTGGCTGATTTTACAAAAGTTGGAAGTTGATAATTGCTTCCTGTTGGTTTTTGTAAAATTTTGTTTTTGTTGGTTTCTAGTTTATCCACAAAAAAAGTATGTGTTTTTCCGCCTTCCCAGATTTTATTCGAATAAAAATTTACCCAATTTCCTTTAGGGAGGTAGATTTCCATTTCTGATAGACCAGCTTCTTTGATAGGAAAAACCGCAAAGGCATCTCCCCATAAATACCCTAAATCATAAGTAAATAATTTTTCATTTTCTGGTTCAGCAAACAAAAAAGGTCGCATCAATGGCCAACCTTTGGTGTGGTTTTCATACAATAATTGGTAATTGTACGGCAGTAATTTATATCGCAATTCAATGGCTTCTTTGGCTAGTTGTTTGGCAAAGGTGCTTCTAAAAACAGGTTCACTTGCTACCTCTTCTTGTGCATGCGGACGAAATATTGGGTTAAACACCCCGTATTGCAACCATCTAACGTATAATTCATCGTCTAAGTTAGCACCGGCAAATCCTCCCAAATCGCTATGCATGTAGCCCATGCCTTGCATGCCCATTTGTAGGGAAATTTCTATTTGCTTTTGAAATCCACCCCAAGTGCGATTCACATCACCACTCCAAGGAATCATGCCATAACGTTGTGAGCCGGAATATCCTGATCGCATCAAAATAAATGGTCTAGTTTCAGGAAAATCGGATTTATATCCTTGAAAAACCGTTTTAGCCCATTCATGACCGTAAATGTTATGTACTTTCCCTCCATTTCCGTTGATATGTTGTATGTCGTGCGGATGCACTTCGGGTTCTCCTAAATCTCCCCAAACTCCACTAGCACCTTGTTGAGCTAAACTTTTATAGATGTCCCAAAACCATTGTTTGGCAGTTGGTTTAAAAATATCTATCAAACCGGTATTGCCAAAATAAAAATCGTAACGATAGGGTTGGTTTTGCTTATTGGTAGCCAAAATATTTTTAGCAACTGCTTCTTCCCATTTTTTGGAGGAAGTTAAAATAAATGGTTCGGTAATCGGGATGGTTTTGACGCCTTTTTGGTTAAAATCTTGCATCATTTTTTCCCAATTCGGAAAACTGTCTCTATCCACTTCTAAATTTCCCATGGTTCCCTGAATGGTTTTTCCGAACCAAAACAAATCTAAAATAACAGCATCTACCGGAATGTTGGCTTCTTCAAAGGCAGCGATGGTTTTTTTGGTTTCGATTTCAGAACGATAGCCAAATCTGGAAGAAAAATTTCCTAAAGCCCAAATAGGAGGCATGGGTTGTTTTCCGGTGATCTCAGTGTAATTTTCTAATAATTGTTGCCAGGTTTTGCCAACTATTACCTGATAGGTTTTCTTGCCTTGCGTGCCTTGCCAATGCAATTCGTTTTGTTTTTGGCTATCTAAATCCAAATAGCCCACAGAAGGATTGTCAAAATGCAACAAATATTTTTTAGAAGAAATGGCAATTGGCATGCAAAAGTTCATTAAAATGGCTTCGGTTTCGTATCCATAGTGGGCACGATTAAACAAGGGTAAGCGATGTCCTCTTCGGTTCATGCCTAATGCTCTGGCACCACCTCCATAAAATTTCTCTTTGTCTTCAATCTGAAAAGAAAACCCGAAAATAGAATCTGAAACGATGTTTCCTTTTACGGTTTCCATGGGTAAATGAACAGATTGATAAAACCCTTTTTTTTCTGCTACAACCAATTCATTTTGGTAGTAATATTTAATTTGAAGTGGATTTTTTTGAATGATCACTTTCAAGTCCTGACAAGTAATTTGAATTTGGGCTGCAGTTTCTGATTTTTGTGCGGTTGGATAGGTTGATGGGACAATTACTGCATGCGACTCTTTGATAAAACTTTCTTTTTTGGGCACAAAAGAAGTCTCTACTATGTGTGGCGACAAAAATTGAAAATAATAAGCACCATCGGTAGTTTGCATTTCGTAAATGCCCTGTGGAAAACTTGGAGATTTTTTAAAATCGATGGAAACAAATGAGCGTTGTTGTCCAATGGCCAAGATTCCAACAAAAAGTATCCAATAATAAAGAAGTCGTTGCATGCTTTTTATTTTTTCAATTTGATGATTTTGCTGCTTTTTGGTTCGATGGTAATGGTAGAAGATACTGCTTCGTTATTGATTATTTCAAATGATTGATTAGTTAAAATATCAGTTCCCTCAGAAAATTCTTTAAGGTTTTCCTCAAATCTATCAAGTGAAATTTCTTGTTTTTGATTGCTATTGTTGATCACTACCATCACACTTTCTTGTTCGGTATGACGGAAATAAACATACACATTGTTTTGAGGCAAATAATGGGTGGTTTTTCCGTGATGAATGGCTTTGGCATTTTTTCGCCATTGAAACACTTTTTTGGTAAAGCTATGGTAAGCTTCTTGTTCGGCAGTTCGGGTGTTTTGGTCAAACGCATTTTGTGTATGATCTGGCCAACCTCCCGGAAATTCTCTTCGTATGTCGCCATCACCTTTATCTTTACTTCCGGTCATCCCAATTTCGGAACCATAATATATTTGCGGAATGCCTCTCACTGTTGCCAAAATGGTCATGGCTAATTGGTAATCTTTTAAATTCGGATATACAAAATTGATTCTTTGGGTGTCGTGGTTTTCTGCAAAAACAAGTAGATTATTGGTGTCAGAAAACAGAAAGTCGTTGCTAAAATGATCGTATAATTGTATCATGCCTTCTGCCCAAGTTTGTTCTTCTTTTTTTAAAAAACCTTTTTCAAACAAACCGAACAACATAAAATCCATCACATTAGGGCAGTAGGAGTTGTAGTTTTGGATAGCTCCAATTTTGCTGTCTTTTTGCCAATACGCAATTTGGGCATGGGTGTACAGCCAAGCCTCTGCAGTGATATTAAAATTAGGGTATTCGTCTGTAATGGCTTTGGTCCAAGTTGCCATAGATTCTTTATCAGCATACGGATAAGTATCTACTCTATATCCATCTAAATCGGCATACTCTACCCACCAAATAGCATTTTGAATAAGGTAGTTCATTACCAACGGATTTTTTTGGTTGAGGTCGGGCATGCTTTTCACAAACCAGCCATCCATGGCTAATTTTTTGTCGGATGCAGCCACATTTGGGTCCATTTGGGTAGTGGTTTTGTAATTGGTTTGTTTATACCCCGGAAATTGGTGGAACCAATCGTAACTAGGCATATCGTGCATCATCCAATGGTTATAACTCCAGTGGTTGGTTACATAATCTTTGATGAGTTTCATGCCACGTTGGTGGAGTTGTTTGCTAAGTTCCAAATAGGTTTCATTGGTTCCAAAGCGAAGGTCTATTTTATATACATCGCTTTGTCCATAGTGGTGATAAGAGCCTCGTTCGTCATTGTCTTCACAAAGAGGTGTGCTCCATAAAGCAGTAACACCTAAATCTTTTATATAATCCAAATTTTGAATGATTCCCTTAATATCTCCACCGTATCTTCCATTGATGTTATTACGGTTGGGTTTTTCTATTACCGATTGATGACTATCGTTAGAAGTATCTCCGTTGGCAAATCGGTCGGGCATGATCAAATACACCAAATCAGAGCTGTCAAAACTTTTTCGGAAGCGTGAATTTTCTTTCCGATCTTTGATTTCATAAGTATGGGTAAACTTTTTTTTGTTTTGCGAAAAGGTAAAAGTCAGGTTACCCTTCTTTAGGTTTTTGGTAGGAATGGTAACAAAAAGATAATTTGGGTTTTCGGTTTTGGTACTATTTAAAATTGGAATTTGATCAGAAACAGTTACTTCATGCGAAGCGATGTTTTTGCCATAAAACAAAATTTGTAAACTTTCTCGATGCATGTTTTCCCACCAAAATGGTGGTTCTACTCGTTGAAGTTGAGCAAAGCTGAGGCTGGTGAGGAAAAGGAGGAGAAGTTTTTTCATTTTGTAGATGTTTTTTTGAATCATACAGGCATTAAAGTGTATTGTTTTTTTGCTGTCTGAAATATTGTTTTACCAATTGCTTGGTTGATTTGTTTGTTGTCTGTATAAAAATTAATCAACAAACCTTGTGGTTTTTGCAATATGCTCATGTAAGTTAATAATTTACTTTCATAAGCAAGGAGCAAATAAATACCTCACCCCCGACCCCTCTCCAAGGGAGAGGGGAGTAGATGTATTTTTAATATTTTTTTAAACCGTAACAAAACTATTTGGTTCTACCAGAACTTCTTTTCCAAACACCTGTACTTTAATTGCTTGGGTACCTTCTAAGCTAAATTGGGTTTCATTTTGGGAAACACTAACTTGTAAAATTTGGTGACGGAAATTGATTTTAAAGGAATAACCTTCCCATTGCTTAGGAATTCGAGGTTCAAAATGCAATTGGTCATTTACCACTCTCATGCCTCCAAAGCCTTCTACGATACTCATCCAAGTTCCTGCCATGGAGGTAATGTGTAAACCTTCGTGTACCTCTTTGTTATAGTCGTCTAAATCTAAACGAGAAGTTCGTAAGTAAAAGGTATAAGCTTGTTCCATTCGGTTTAATTGTGCTGCCAAAATAGAATGAACACAAGGGGATAAGGAACTTTCATGTACGGTAAAAGGTTCATAAAAATCGAAGTGCTTTTCTAGTTGCTCTTTGCTAAAATGATCTTGGAAGAAGTAAAATCCTTGTAAAGTGTCCGCTTGTTTGATATACGGAGAACGCAATATTCTATCCCAACTCCATTTTTGGTTAATAGGTCGTTGGCTCTTATCTAAATCGGCTACTGTAATTAATTCTTTGTCTAAAAAGCCATCTTGTTGTAAAAACACTTGGTATTCTTCAGAATACGGGAAGTACATGTTTTGAGCAACTTCTTTCATGGCTTCTATTTCAGATGTGTGCAATTGGGTTTTTTCAAAAATTCTGCTGTAATCGTTAGGATAGTGATTTTTTACCGTTTCCCATTGTTCCAATGCATATTCTATACACCATTTTGCAATGTAATTGGTGTACCAGTTATTGTTTACGTTATTTTCGTATTCATTCGGACCAGTAACTCCTAAAATTACAAATTGTTTTTTGTCGTTGGAATAGGTAGCCCTTTGGTGCCAAAAACGAGCAATTCCAATCAATACCTCCAAACCTTTTTCAGGGATGTAAGAATAATCTCCAGTGTATCGGTAGTAGTTAAAAATGGCAAATGCAATGGCACCGTTTCGGTGAATTTCCTCAAAAGTAATTTCCCATTCGTTGTGACATTCTTCTCCATTCATCGTAACCATAGGGTACAAAGCAGCACCATTGGTAAAGCCTAATTTTTGTGCATTTTCAATGGCTTTGTCTAATTGGTTGTAACGATAGGTTAACAAACTTCTGGCAACTTCTTGGTCTTTGGTTGCCATATAAAACGGAATGCAGTATGCTTCGGTGTCCCAGTAAGTAGAGCCACCGTATTTTTCTCCTGTAAATCCTTTCGGACCAATGTTTAAACGAGAGTCTTTTCCTAAATAAGTTTGGTTTAGTTGGAAGATATTGAAACGAATGCCTTGTTGAGCTTTTACATCTCCTTGAATGGTGATGTCGCTCATTTCCCAAATTTGTCCCCAAGCATCTTTTTGCTCTTGCAATAAAGCATCCCAACCTTTGGCTAAAGCAGTTTGGATGTTACGGTTGGCTGCATTGGCTAATTGGTTTACTTCGTGATTGGTAGAAACCGTGTAGCCACCAAATTTTTCAAGGGTAACCGGAATTCCTTTAGCAGCATGCACAGTGTATGCTAATTGGATAAAGTCTTTTTCTTTTTTAACCACTTCAGAATGAATGCTTTCCTCTAGGCCATTTACCAAGATTCGGTTGTGCATAAAAGTGCAAGCTGTAAAGTTGGTTTTATAGGTTCGAGCAATTAAGTTGGCACTATTTCCGGCATGATTAACTTCCAAAGGTTCCCAAAATTTTTCTTCCCAGTTGGCATCTTCGTTATGTACACCAGCATCTAAATATGGCATCCAACGGATGGAAGCATCTTGATTTAATGGTGTAATTTGGTATTGGATAGCTCCCAATTCATCTTGGTTTAAAGATAAAAATCGCAGTGCTTTTACCTCAATTTGTATGTCGTTAGAAAGGGTTGCTACAAAACTTCTTAAGAGCCAACCTTCTTTCATGTTTAATTCTCTTTTAAATTGCTCAACTTTTTTACAAGTAGCTAAATCTAAAACACACCCATTGATTTCGATGGTAATTCCTATCCAGTTTGGGGCATTTAGTACTTTGGCAAAATATTCCGGATAGCCGTTTTTCCACCATCCCACTTTTGTTTTATCCGGGTAGTATACTCCTGCAATATAACTTCCTTGAAAGGTAGCTCCGGTATAGGTTTCTTCAAAATTGGCACGTTGTCCCATGGCACCATTGCCAATACTGAACAAACTTTCAGACGATTTTACTCTGTCTGCTTCGAATCCCTCTTCAATAATAGACCAACTATTTGGTACAATATAATCCTGGTTCATTCCTGTTAAGTTTAAGGTTTTCAGTAGTTAAATCAACTTTTTAAAGTTGACAACTGAAATCAATTTTTGGTAATTAATTCGTCAATAAAATGTAATGGCATGTGTGTAAAATTTGGAAACACATGTTGGGCTTCGTTTAAAATAGAGGCATCACCAATGCCAATACTAGTCATTTTGGCTGCATTGGCAGCTTCAATTCCTGCTATGGCATCTTCAAACACGATGCAGTGTTGAGGTAGGCAATCTACTTTTTCGGCTCCTTTTAAAAACACTTCAGGGTCTGGTTTGGCTTTGCTCACTTCATTGCCATCAATAATAGCATCAAAATAGGGTAATAAGTTTACTTTTTCCAAAATTAAACGAGCGTTTTTACTGGCAGAGCCTAACACAATTTTTTGTTGTTTGGCTTGTAAATAATCTAATACTTTTACCACATCGGGCAAAATTTCAGAAGCATCCATTTGATAGATGTACTGCAAGTACTCATCGTTTTTTTGATGCATCCATTGGTTTTTTTGTTCATCCGTTGCTTGGATGTTACCTTTTTGCAAAATAATTTCTAACGAACGAACTCTGCTAACACCTTTTAGTTGCTCGTTGTCATCATGGGTAAAAGGGATATGTAGTTGCTCTGCTAAATTTTTCCAAGCTAAAAAATGGTATTTGGCAGTGTCTACTATCACACCGTCTAAGTCGAAGATAAATGCTTTATGGCTCATTTTTAAAACTTTCTTCTTTAACAAAATAAACTGACAATGCTGCCAACAGCATAGAGATCCCTGCAATTGCAATCATGTAAATAGGTTTTCCATTAACCCATGTCAATAATGTGCTTCCAAAAACACCAGCAATTATTTGAGGACCTGCAATGGTAAAGTTGAATATCCCCATATATATACCCATTTTTTCTGGTGGCAAAGATTTTGACAAAATTGCATAGGGCATTGCTAAAATAGCAGCCCAAGCAATTCCTACCCCAACCATTGGTAAAAGTAGCATGGCTGCACCTTGTGGAATTTCAAAAACCGCAAACCATAAATTAATTTTAACAACATCGGCATTTTGCATGAGTAAAAAACTAAGATAACTAATACCGCCAATAAGCAAAGCAAAAGAATAGGTAAGTTTTCTTCCAAATTTATTAGAAATGGATATCATTAAAACAGAAAAAACCGCTGCAAATAACGAATATCCTGCGAATAATATTCCAACCCAATCACCAGCAGCTCCTTTTTTTGCTTTAAATAAATCTTTTAAAGTTTCAGAAACTTCTGCCGGGATTTTGCTCTCGTCACCATAAAAATAATTTGGAATATCCCAAATATACTGCCCGATAGCGGGAGTGGTATATACCCACATTAAAAACAATGCAAACCAAGAAAAAAACTGAACAACAGCTAGTTGTTTCATGGTTTTAGGCATGTTTATAACCAGATCTACAAAATTTGTCAGTTTTTGAATCTTGGTTTTTTTAGCATCTATTTCTCTTTGCAACTTAATTTGGTCTGGGTCTATTCCTTCGTTTTTAAAATAAATTTCTGGAGGATATTCTTTGGTTTTATAAACGGTCCAAAGCACACTACCTAACAAAATGGTTGCACCAATATAAAAAGCCCATGTAACGGATTCTGAAACAGAACCTTTTTCTGCTATGTTGTTTAATCCAATAACATTAGTCAAAATAAATGGCAACGCAGATCCAATTACTGCTCCAATATTGATTAGTAACGATTGAATGGAATAACCTTTGTTTCGTTGGTTGTCTGGAAGCATATCTGCTACTAAAGCTCTAAATGGTTGCATAGTTACGTTAAAACTACCATCCATTAAAGCTAACATTAAACCACCAAAAAACATGGCTGGCATTAGTTTTACAAACATTGGTGAGTTTGGCATTAAATACATCCCAAGTGCTGCAAAAATTGCTCCTCCAAGCATAAAAGGACCTCTTCTTCCAAGTTTTTTATGCCAAGTTAAATCCGAAGCACCACCAACAATTGGTTGGACTATTAGACCCATAATTGGGGCTGCTAGCCAAAAGTAGGAAAGTGAATGTAAATCGGCCCCTAGATTTTCGAGCACATTACTTATGTTGGCATTTTGCAGAGCAAAACCAAACTGAACTCCCATGAAACCAAAACTAACGTTCCATATTTCCCAGAAGCTTAATTGTTTTTTTTTCATAGTTTATCGCAAATAGAAATTACGATAAGCCATACGACTTATCAAAACTTATTTTGGTTTGAAGTAAAATAACAAGCTTTGATAATTGGTGTAAATATACTTTTTTTTGAAAACGATAAAACAAAAAAGGTATATTTTTTTCACGCAAACGATGTAACAAGTGGTGATTACAAAAAAAAGAGAGTCTTAGGTAGACTCTCTTTCGATGATATAAGTTTCAATGATTTCGGTTCGGTAATGTTCGTCTTCCATTTCATCCTCCTCCATTTCTAAACGATCTATCAATAGTTTTGCGGCTTTTTGACCAATTTTCCATTCGTTTTGAGCTACGGTAGTTATAGATGGCGTAGAGCAAGTTGAAATAATTCCATCTGTAAATGCAACTACAGCTAACTTTTCAGGTACATTTATTTTTAAATGATTGGCAGTTTTAATGGTATGCAATGCAAATAACTCGTTTACAGCAAAAACTGCATCAAAATGATTTTTTTGGATAAAGTCTTGAATCAATTTTTGTGATTCTTCCATGTTTTCAATCTTCAACACATTGGCTTCAGAAATAGGTAAGTGGTGTTTTTGTAATGCCAAATGATAGCCATCGGTTCTGAGTTTACCAACACTAACGTAATCAATAGTAGTGATAAGGCCAATATTCTTTTTCCCTTTTTCAATCAAAAATTCCACTGCCTGAAATGCAGCATGGGTATCATCAATTATTACTTTGTCGCATGCAATGTCTTGCGTAATTCTGTCAAACATCACTACTGGCATTCCTTGATTAATGACCTCTGAGATATGGTGAAAATCTTTTTTTAGTTGCGTTTCTTTAGATAGTGATAAAATAAAGCCATCGATGCTCCCGTTGGCAAGCATCTCCATATTGATGACTTCTTTGTCAAACGATTCGTTTGACAAACATACTAAAACATTGTAGCCATATTCGTTGGCAACTTGTTCAATACCGCTAATTACTGTAGCAAAAAAGTGGTGTACAATTTCCGGTATTATTACAGCAATATTCTTGGTTTTTCTATTTTTTAAGCTAAGGGCAATGTTGTTTGGTTTGTAGTTGTATAATTTGGCAAAAGCTTGCACTTTTTGACGGGTCTCTTCACTTATTTCAGCACTGTCTTTCAGTGATTTACTTACTGTGGAAATGGATACATCTAATTCTTTTGCAATTTGTTTTAAAGTAACTTTTCTCTTCATAAGCTAAAATCTACATAATTAATTCTCCATAAAGATAGAGGATTAATTGAGGATATGAAATTTTAAACAAATTTTTTTTGAGCATTTAAAAAGTTTTTAACACGAAAACGTTTTCGAGTTGGTTTTAACAGAGTTAGGTTTTGGGAGTGCCATTATTTTACTCTAATTTTAAACTTTGAAGTAAAATACAAGCAACTTAATTTCAATTATTAACCTAAACAAACTGTATGAAAACACTTTCGAAAAAGTTGTTATTCACATTGATTCTGATGCCGTTTTTAGTGCTCTCACAAGGTACTGTTAATGGTGTGGTAAAGGATGCTTCTACAGGGCAGCCCCTTCCTGGAGTTAATGTGGTGGTGAAAGGTACCCAAAACGGTGCCTCCACTGATTTTGATGGGAAATATTCCCTGTCAAAACTGAAATCAGGAGATGTCATAGAATTCTCCTTTATTGGTTACAAAACACAAGATGTAACCTACACCAACCAAAAAACCTTAAACGTTTCGTTGGTAGAAGAGGCTTCTGCCTTAGATGAAATTACCATTGTTGCCGTTGGGTACGGTACCGTTAGAAAAAAAGATGCTACCGGATCGGTTTCTTTGGTAACTGCAAAAGATTTTAACAAAGGAGCGGTTGTTACTGCGGATAACTTGTTAAACGGAAAAGTTGCCGGGGTTACTATTAATGCTGGCGGTGGGGCACCAGGTGCAACTCCAACAATAAGAATCCGAGGAGGTTCTTCTCTGTTAGCAAGTAATGATCCTTTGGTAGTAGTAGATGGTTTGCCAATGGACTCAAGAGTTTTGGCAACATTAAACCCAAACGATGTAGAAAGTTTCTCTATTTTGAAAGATGCTTCTGCAACAGCTATTTATGGAACTCGAGCTTCTAACGGGGTTATCTTAATTACAACCAAAAAAGGTGGAAAAACTTTACAAGTGGAGTTTAATACCCAATATGGTTCTGGAACTAAATTCAACAAGGTAGATGTATTTTCTGCAGACCAATTCCGTCAATTTATTGGAGAAATAGATCAAAATCCAAACTTATTTCCAACACAAAATTTGTCTAGCAGATTAGGAAATGCTAACACCGATTGGCAAGAAAAAATTTATAGAAGAACCGATTTTATTGACAACAACTTATCTGTAAGAGGCAATTTGTTTGACAGAATCCCAACTCGTTTAACTGTAGGTAACACTTATCAAGAAGGTTTGCGTTTAACTGACCATATGACAAGAAATACTTTTGCTTTAAATATGAGTCCAACTTTTTTTGAAGACCATTTAAGAGTTAGGTTGTCTGCAAATTATACCAATACCAAAAGAAGAAATGCTCCTGGTGTAGAGGGAAATGCATTGACCTTTGACCCTACACAACCTGTGTATGATCCTACTTCTCCTTTTGATGGATTTTTCGAATTCAGAAATGGTCCTGGTAGAGATCAATTTGCACCAATAGCACCACGTAACCCTGTTGCACAATTGTTACAAACCAATAACCGAAGCATCAACAGAAAAGTATTTGGTAATTTAGAGTTAGATTATAAATTTCACTTTTTACCAGAATTAAGAGCAGTAGTGAATATGGGTTATGATAGAGACCAAGGATATAGTCACAATCAAACTTCCAGAAATGCTTTGTCAGGACCAATTCGTTTAGGTTTGCCAATAGGAAATAATGAATACACTGAGGGTGTTGGAATTAATAAGCTATTAGATGCTTACATGGTATATGCCAAAACTTTTGGAGATTTAAACTTTGACATTACCGGAGGTTATTCTTATCAAAGATTTGAAAACAATGGTTATTTTACAAGAAATCAAAATGATCCAGATTTAATTCCGCAATTTTTTAGAGGAGATGATGTGGTTTATGTAGGTTTTTTTGGAAGAACAAACTTAAATTGGAAAGACAAATACTTATTAACTTTAAGTTACAGAAGAGACGGAACCTCTCGTTTTGGAGAAAACAACCGTTGGGGGAACTTCCCTGCTGCTGCTTTTGCATGGAAAATGAAAGAAGAGTTTTTTAAAGATAGCACTTCCCTTTCTGACTTAAAATTAAGATTAGGATGGGGGATTACCGGACAACAAGATATTGGAGTTGGATTGTTCTATTTGCCACAATATTTTACTGGAGACCCAAATTCACAATACCAAATTGGAGGAAATTTCCTACCTGTAGGTGTACCTGGAGCATTTAATAATAATTTGAAGTGGGAAGAAACTGCAACCTATAATGCAGGTATTGATTTTGGATTCAACAACAACAGATTCAATGGTAGTGTTGATGTGTTTTATAAAAAATCATTCGACTTATTTCAAGTTGCACCTTTTGCTGATGGAAGTAACTTCACCAATCAAGGACCAGCTAACGTTGGAGACATGAACGTAAAGGGGATTGAGTTAAACTTGAACTACGATGTAGTAAAAAGCGATAACTTTAATTGGAATATTAATTTGAATGCATCTAAATTTGAAAGAAGAATTGACAGAGTTGCAGGAGGAGTGCCTTTATTTGTTGGATTTACAGGTGCAGGTACTGGAGGGACATCTCAAATCATGCAAGAAGGATTTACACCAAATTCTTTCTTTGTTTTCAAACAATTATACGACAACACCGGAATGCCAATTGAAGGTGCTTTTGCCGATTTGAATGGAGATGGTGTGATCAACTTGGATGACCGTTATATCTATAAAAATCCAGATCCAGATTTGGTATTAGGATTCACCACCAATTTAGATTATAAAAACTTTGACTTATCTTTTAACTTAAGAGCAAGCATCGGAAACAGAATTTTGAACACAACTCGCTCTACCAGAGCTTACTATAGCTTTGCTTTAAACGGAGTATTACAAAACGTTTCACCTTATGTGTATGAAACAGGTTTTATCAACCAAAGCAACGAAACAGTTCTTTCGGATATGTTTATTGAAAACGGTTCTTTCTTGAGAATGGATTTCGTAACCTTAGGGTATACCTTCCAAAATTGGTTAGATAAAAATGTTTCTTTAAGATTGTTTACAGGGATGCAAAATCCATTTATCATCACTAAGTATTCTGGTTTAGATCCTGAGATTAATGGTGGAATTGATGCTACTATTTATCCAAGACAAAGACAGTTCTTATTTGGAGCTAATTTGAAATTTTAAAAAAATTGTTTTATGAAAAAAATAATAATTAGTGTATTAACCTTGTTCGGAGTTGCAACCATGTTGCAATCATGTGTGGATGATTTAAATATCACCCCAGACGATCCGTTAAGATTAGAAGCCGATCAGTTTTACTCCAAGCCAGGAGCTTATAAGCAAGCTTTGGCAGGGATTTACGGAAACTTGGCTTTGACAGGTACCAATGGAGCAGGTTCTTCTAACATTGGAGGAATTGATGCAGGTACCAGTCAGTATGGAAGGGTATTGTGGTACATGCAAAACTTAACCACAGACGAAGTAATTTGGAGCTACGAAAACGACCCGGGAGTTCGTGAATTACAGAGAAACATTTGGAATGCAGCCAACCCAATTTTAAGAGGGATGTTTGGTAGAGCAATGTTCCAAGTTGCTTTAACCAATGAATTTTTACGTCAATCAACTCCAGAAAAATTAAGTGCAAGAGGTATTAGTTCTGCTGAACAAGCAGAAATTGCTACCTATCGCTTGGAAGCAAGAGCATTAAGAGCTTTAGCTTATTACCATTTAATGGATATGTTCGGAAAAGCACCATTTGTGGATGAAAATACTCCAATTAGTGCAGCTGGACCTGAGTATAACAGACAACAGTTATTTGACTTTGTTGAAAGTGAATTATTGGCAATCTTACCAGGTTTAAAAGCTCCTAAATCTAATGAAACAGGTAGATTAGACCAAGCTTTTGCTCGAATGATTTTGGCTAAAATTTATTTGAATGCTCAAGTTTATATCGGACAAGATAAGTATGCTGCTTGTGCAGAACAATGTACTGCAATTTTAGGAGCTGGTTATTCTTTAGCACCAAATTACCTGCACAACTTTACTGCAGATAACCATTTATCACCTGAAGCAATTTTCTATATTCAATCAGATGGTATCATGACGCAAAACTTTGGTCCAACTACGGTAATGATCAATGGTCAAGTTGGTTCAATTGAACAAAACGGAGAGTCCATGGGTGTTGGTGCCGGTGGATGGGGAGGAGCCTTAAGATTAAGAAAACAATTTGTAGATAAATTTGAAGGGTCTGAGTTTTCAGGCGATGCTAGAAAAACTATTATCTCAGGTTCAAGAAATGCAAATATCTCTGATATAGCAGATAGAGATCAAGGCTTTATTTTAGCTAAGTATTCTAACAGAACTTCCACAGGTGTAGCAGGTCAAAATACCACCTTTGTAGACACTGATTTTCCATTGTTCCGTTTGGCAGATGTACATTTAATGTATGTAGAATGTGCCATCAGAGGTGCCGCTGGTGCTAATATGTCAACTGCTTTATCTTATGTAAATGCATTAAGACAAAGAGCCAACAATGGTTCTACCATAGCAAATGTAAATCAGAGTGCTTTGACGTTGGACTTTATCTTAGACGAAAGATCTAGAGAATTACATTGGGAAGGTCACCGTAGACAAGATTTGATTCGCTTCGGAAAATTTGCTGGTGGAGTTTACAACTGGGCTTGGAAAGGAAACGGAAGTGCAGGTATCGCAATACCGCAGTTCATGAACTTGTTCCCAATCCCTGAAGCTTCTTTGGCATCCAATCCAAATCTAACCCAAAACCCTGGTTATTAATTTTCAACTTAAATATTTATTACAATGAAAAATACATTCAAATTTTTATTAGCAACCTTAGTTTTTGTAGGACTTTGGTCTTGCGAGGATGAGCAAGAATTGATGTTCTTGACTCCACCAGCGTCCTTTGATATTGTAACTCCAGATGCTGGAACTGCTGTAACTTTGTCACCAGACTTAGGCACAAACCCTGCTTTAACAGTTACATGGAAACCTGCAGATTATGGTACTCCAACCGCTGTAAATTATATTATTGAAATTGCACAAACAGGTACTAATTTCGAAAACTTAATTGAAGCAGGTTCTACAAACAATACCAATTTAACTTGGACAGTTTTAGAATTAAACGGTGCTTCTATTGCAGCTGGTTTAACTCCTTTTTCTCAGGGAGGATTGGATATTAGAATCAAAGCTACCGTTGGTACACAAGCTTCTCAGCCATTGTATTCTAACGTAGTTACTGTTTTAGTAACACCATTTTCAACAGATTTACCAGCATTAGCAGTTCCTGGAAACCACCAAGGATGGAATCCTCCAACAGCACCAAGAATTGCTTCTTCAGCATTTGGGGCTACTGATTACGAGGGATTTATGTGGTTAGATGGAGGTTTCAAATTTGTTGGTCCTGATGCAGCTGGAAACTTCAATTGGGGAAATACTGATTGGGGTGACGATGGATCATTCTCAGGAGTATTAGCTGAAACAAATGAAACAGACTGTATAGCACCAGCTAACTATTATTTGGTTAGAGCTAATACCACTACTTTGCAATACAGTACCACTGTTACCAATTGGGGAATAGTTGGAGCTGCAACACCAGGTGGATGGGACAATAGTACTGCATTGACTTACAACCAAACTACAAAAAAATGGCAAGGAACAGTTGCTTTAACTGCTGGAGAGTTTAAGTTTAGAGCCAACAATGCATGGACCATCAATTTAGGAGCACCTGCTGATAACATGGCTTATGATGGAGGAAACTTAAGTGTAGATGCTGCGGGAACTTATTTTGTAGAATTAGATTTATCAAATCCTAGAAAGTATACCTATACTTTATCAGCACCATAATTATAATTTATAACCCAAAAAAGGGCTGTTTTTCAGCCCTTTTTTTTAAACCAATATGCTATGAGAAAAAACTTTTACGCGATTTTATTTTTATTCATCAGTTTTTTTGTCCTGGGGCAAGTAACTATTTCTCCTTCTACATTTAACGTTGACCAACAAATTACGATTACAGTTAACTTAGCACAAACATCCTGTAACAATATCCCCACCAGCACCACCAAAGTTTATATGCATGCTGGTATTGGTGATGATAACAATGCATTCGGATTTAGTGTGGTTGGAAACTGGGGTCAAGATAATGGTATTGGTCTTATGACCAATAACGGAAACGGTACTTGGAGTATTACCATCACTCCAAGTGTTTATTTTGGGTTAAATGCTACCCAACAAGCAAATGCAACCAAATTAGGCTTAGTGTTTAGAAATGCTACCGGAACACAAGAGCACAAAAGACCTTTAACTCCATCAGGATGTGGAGACCATATTTATAATGTTGGTACTTTTCAATTAAATTTAACTGCTCCACTTAATAATAGTACAACTATTTTAAGCCCGGGTGGAAATTTAGCAGTTGCAGCAAACAATACCGGAGGTACTGCAAACTATGTGTTAAGAGCTAATGGATCGGTAATCAATACCCAAAATAATGTTTCTTCTTATAGTTTTACTGATACAAACATTCAGGCTAATAGAATTTATGAGTTGGAGGTTACCCAAGGAACTTCAACTATAAGAAGAAATTTTTCGGCTTTAATCAATCCAGGAACTCTTTCCCAAGCAAAGCCATCTGGCTTAGAGGATGGAATTAATTACCTTTCAGGAGATGCTACCAAAGCAATCTTACAATTAAATGCACCAAGCAAAGATTTTGTTTATGTTGCTGGAAGCTTTAACAATTGGCAACCAACAAGTGCACATGCCATGAGAAGAGACCCAAGTACCGGGTTATTTTGGTTAGAACTAACTGGTTTGGTACCCGGACAAATCTACACCTACCAATATTGGGTTGTACGTCAAAATCCAATAGCTGGATCACCAGCATTAGTAAAAACTGCTGACATGTATTCTTACATGGTATTATCACCATTTGACGACCCATGGATTCCGTCTGCAAGCTATCCAAACTTACCAGCTTATCCACAAGGACAAGAGCGTGAAGTATCCGTTTTACAAACCGGTCAAACTCCTTATCCTTGGAGTCAAGCCACTTTAAATTTCCAAAAGCCAGACAGAGATAAATTAGTAATTTATGAGGTATTGGTAAGAGATTTTGATGCCAACAGAAATTACCAGGATTTGATCAACAGAATGGATTATTTCAAAAATTTAGGAATCAATGCTATTCAATTAATGCCAGTAATGGAATATGAAGGGAATGAGTCATGGGGTTATAATACCTCCTTCCATTTGGCATTAGATAAATTTTATGGAACTGAAACCAAATTCAAAGAATTGATTGATTTATGTCACCAAAACGGCATTGCTGTTATTTTAGACGTAGCATTAAACCATGCATTTGGAAGAAACCCCGGAGTTAGAATGTGGATGAACGACCCCGATGGAGATGGTTGGGGATTACCAACTTCCGAAAATCCATATTTTAACACAACTGCACGTCATAGTTATAGTGTTGGAGAAGATTTTAATCACCAATCTGCCATGACACAATATTACACTAGAAGGGTGATTAAAAGATGGATTGAAGACTTTAAAATTGATGGTTTCCGTTGGGATTTAACCAAAGGGTTTACCCAAAATTGCTCTGGAGGAGATGATGCTTGTACCAATGCCTACCAACAAGATCGTGTGGATGTGTTAAGAGCTTATGCAGATTATTCTTGGTCATTAGACCCTAACCACTACGTAATTTTTGAGCATTTAGGTTCAGATGGAGAAGAGCAACAATGGGCAAATTATAGATTAAACGAAGGAAAAGGAATCATGTTGTGGGGTGAAATGTGGTCTCAATACAAGCAACTAGCACAAGGTTTTTCTACAGGTGCAGATATCGGTAGAATGCGTTCAGAAAGTAGAGGCTTCCAAACAAAAATGCTAATTGGATATCCTGAAAGTCATGACAAAGACAGAATGATGTATGAAGCAAAAACTTTTGGTAATGCAGGAGGATCAGCACCAGTTCAAAATAATTTAAATAATGCATTGTATAGAATGAGAGCATTAGGTGCCTTGAGTTTATTAGTACCAGGACCTAAAATGGTTTGGCATTTTGGTGCTTTAGGAATGGACGATAGTATTTTTACATGCTCTAATGGAACTGTTAATCCTGAAGGTGATGCGATTCCAGGTGACTGTAAATTAGACACTAAGCCTCAGCCTCAATGGGTTAATAATTGGTTGGCAAATCCAAACAGAGCTCCTATTTATAATGAATGGGCAAGAATGATTGACTTGAAAAAGTCTAATCCGGTATTCTCTAGAAACAGTGCCGTTAGTCCTGATGGAAATTTAATCAGACCTAGAATTTATATTTGGGACGATAATATACCTAGTTCACAATTAAAAAATGTAGTAATTATTGCCAATATGTCGGTTGCGGCTCAAAATGTTATCCCGAATTTTCCTTACACAGGTACTTGGGTGAATTTAATGGATAACTCGACCATTAATGTAACCAATACATCAGCAACTATTAATTTGCAACCTGGGGAATATCGAATTTATGGCAACCAGCCAGCAGTTTTATCGGATGAATTTACTCCAATAGAGAAACAATTGGTAGAATTGTATCCAAATCCTACAAAAGACATTTTTGCTTTGAATCGTGCTACGCAAGAATTGTATATCTATTCTATGACCGGACAATTAGTAAAAACTTTTAAAGGGAATTATGCCGAGAATCATGTATTTAACGTGCAAGACTTAAACAGCGGTATTTATTTAATCAAGAGTATTGATGCCAGCGGAGCACAATTCCAAACCAAACTATGGAAACAATGATAAGTAAAATTTGGAGTTAGTATTTACTTATTCTTTTTTAGGAGGCCTTAAGGCCTCCTTTTTTTATCGAATGATTTCAAAACCTTCGTCGTAAGTAGAAGCAAACGAAATTTGATAATTTGAACAAGTTTTTTGCCATCTTTTTATGGTTGCTTTGTAATTGGTGCCATCTGCAATTATTTTTTCAGGTTGGTAGCTATTAATCAAAACTTCCAAATTAACTTTGGCATTATTACTTAATATAACTATATCTGGTTTGATAGGTATAGTAGGGAGAATGCTTTCAGAAATCCACAATATTTTTTTGTGGTTAATTTCGTAAAAGTTTTGAATTGGTTTATAATGAATCTGTTTCGCATAACTTCCTCTCATATAATTTTGAATGGTTTTGTTGTTAAGAGTGTCTTGAATGTTGGTATAAGCGGTTAGTTTAGATTGCTTCCGATGCACCATTAAGTTTTCTTTTCTTTGATTGAAAACAATAAAATATTCTTGGCTGTTTTCATTCCAATTTTTTTCTTGATAGAAGTAATGAAACAACAACATACTTATAGATATTCCCCAGAGCTTCCAACTTTTGTAATGGTGTAACAGATGCACCAAAAAGAACAATGTCAAGTAACTTAAAAAGAGCAACTCCGTTTCCATTGGAATGTTTTTCCACAACAAAATTTCAACGGAACTTACTTGGTCTATGCCACGTAGCATCCCCAAAGATAACTTGTCAAAAACATCTACCAGCCAAGAGGTGGAGAGATGTAAGGTATCCAACAAAAGAATAGAAATACCTAAAAGCAACAACAAAGTTACGGTTGGAATGGCAAACAAATTGGTGACCAAAAACATGCCAGGAATTTGATGAAAGTAAAACAAACTCAAAGGTAAAACTCCTAATTGTGCTCCAATAGAAACGGTAACGATTCCGTAAAAATATTTAGCAATAGGGTTTTTGGGTTCCCACTTTTGAAATAAAGGCTGTGTCCAAACAATAAAAATTACAGCCAAGTAACTTAATTGAAACCCTACTTCGAACAGAAAACTAGGATATATCATTAGCAAAATAACCATCGAAGCTGCCAAATGATGGTAAATAGAAAGTTGGGTTTGTTGGTATAAACTGTATGTAATAAAAGAAAACATGGTAACAGCTCTCATTACGGATGGACTCATTCCTGTGAGAAAAGCAAAAATCCAAAGAATTAAAATAATCATCCACGGAACCCAAGGTCTCCACCGATCAATTCGTTGTAAAGGGAGAAATAATGCATGTAAGAATATTAAAATAATAGCAATATGTAAACCGGAAATTGCCAACAAATGAATGGCTCCTGAACTGCTAAATTTTTGATAGGTTTCTTTGTCAACTTCACTTTTATCTCCTAGGAGTAATGCTTTGTACAAAGAGCGTGAAAAATTACTGAGCTCAAATTGATTTATCTTTACCTCCAATCGTTGTTGTAACCAATAAGCAAAGGAAGCTAAATTTTGATGTTTTCCTATTTCTTGATAAACAGGTTCAATTAAGTTAATTTGGTGTTTAAAGCCACGTTGCTTAAGGTAGTATTGGTAATTAAATCCGTGTAAATTTCCTTTAAAAGGGATATCTTCAATAGTGCTATATATATGGAGCTTTGTAAAATTTTCAGGAGGTTTTTCGGATAAATTCTTTTTTGAAATTTGAAATAAAACTCTTCTGTGAAAGGCTTGATGATTGATTGATGTAATTTGAAAGTAATACGAATGGTTATATAAATTCGTTGGAAGCTTTTTGTAAACATATCCTGTAATGGCTACCGGCTTCTGTTTTGCTAATATTATTTCTGATGGTTCATCTTGCTGAAAATAATTACTTCCTACATATAAACCTATACATGCCGACCAAGCCAAACAGAATAGGATAAGATAATTTTTACAATGGGTGTAAAGCACAAAACCCAGGAATGCGATACCTGTAGGTATAGTCAAAAAAATGAGGCTCAACGGAATCATCTGTTGATAAAAGCTTACCAGAATTCCGATGATTAGACCAATTAAAATACTAAAAATGGGAAACTGCAAAAACTTCATTACTAAGTTTTTGCATAAATTTATAAAATTCTAGAAGCGTGTGAAAAAGTTCTTCGGTAATAATCTTCATTTAACGATGAAATGATGACTCCGGAACTGGTTGAAGAATGAATGAATTTAATATTACCACCTTGTACTTCGGTTACCAAACCTACATGGCTTATCACGCCTCTTCTGGTTTTAAAAAATACCAAATCCCCTTTTTTGATTTCGTGGTTAGGCAATCTTATGCCAAGCCTTGACATTTCTTGAGAAGTCCTTGGCAAGCTGATATCGTGCTCTTGGAATGTTTTTACCATCAAACCAGAACAATCAAAACCAGCTGCTGATGTGCCACCAGAGCGATATTTAGTGCCGTGGTAACGCATAGCAGTTGCAATAATGCGTGCAATAAAATCTTTGGAATTCTCGTGATCAAAGGAATTCTCAATATCAATGTCGTAAATTTTCACCACTTTATCCAATTCAGCCTCTGTTACAACAGCTTTGGATTCTCTGGAGCTTTTTATTACATTTTTTTTTGGTTCCGATTTGGTTTCCGGAACTACTTGTTGGTAGCTTACACCATCGGTTTTTTTGGTTTGTATTAAACCGGTTTGGGTGGAACTGCAAGAAGTAATTCCCCAAATAAGTAATGCTATGTAAACTAGATTTTTCAACAGTTACAAAGATACCTAAATTATTGCAAACTTTCAAAAATAAGCTTTGCAGTTCGCTCACTAGCACCATTTCCTCCTAATTTTTTTTGCAAAGAGCGATAAGTTTCTTTTAATTTTTCTTGATGTTCCGGCTCTAATATTATACGCATTTCCTTTAAGAGATTTTCCTTATTCAAATCGAATTGAATCAATTCTTTTACAACTTCTTTCTCCATGATTAAATTTACCAAAGAGATGAAAGGTAACGTAATAACTCTTTTTGCAATCCAATAAGAAATAGGATTTCCTTTGTAACAAACTACTTCGGGTACTTCAAACAAGGCAGTTTCTAACGTTGCTGTACCAGAAGTTACTGCTGCGGCTTCGGCATGTGAAAGCAAATGATACGTTTGGTTGTAAAGAATTTTCGCTTTACTATTTTTTAAAATTGGCAAATAAAAATTGGCATCTAAGCTTGGTGCTCCTGCAATTACCAACTGATGATTCGGGAACGATTTTTCCAATTCCAACATTATGGGTAGCTTTTTTAAAATTTCTTGCTTTCTGCTACCTGGCAACAAGGCAATGATTGGTTGATAATCTAAGTGGTTTTCTTCTAAAAATTCCTCCCTTGGCTTTTTTTCAAACTGTGTGATAGCATCCAACAACGGATGGCCAACAAAATGTACTTTTAGCTGGTGTTTTTCTTCAAAATATGGCTTTTCAAACGGCAAAATCACGTACAAATGATCTATATCTCGTTTTAAATCTTTTACTCTGTTTTCTTTCCAAGCCCAAACTTGTGGAGCAATGTAGTAATGGGTAGGAATTTTTTGTTGTTTGGCCCATTTGGCAATTCGCATATTAAACCCCGGATAGTCAATAAAAATAATGGCATCGGGTTGAAATTCAGCAATGTCTTTTTTACAAAAGTTCAGGTTTTTTATAATCGTTTTGAGGTTTTTTATCACTTCCCAAAACCCCATAAATGCCAAATCTTTAAAGTGTTTTACCAAAGTTCCTCCAACTTGTTGCATCAAATCGCCTCCCCAAAACCGAATGTTAGCTTGCGGGTCAATTTGATATATTGCCTTCATTAAATTAGACCCATGTAAATCTCCGGATGCTTCTCCAGCAATGATGTAATACTTCATAAACTTACACAAATAAGGTAATAATGGCTAAAAGAAGAATACAGAAGATTACACCTCGTGCTAAAAATTCTTTCTTGTAATGTAAGAATCCAAAAAATAACAATAGGTTCGGAACACCACTTAAAGCGATGAGTTTTCCTAAAACCTTTTGTTCTTTTAATCCTTGAATGAGTACTTCCATTTTGGCATCGGTACCATAAAAATGAAGAATGGTTAAAAAAGTGATCAAACTAACCATTAATCCTGTGGTTAATCCAAATACAAAATCTCTTGGTTCTTTTCGCATGATGTATTAATTGAAATTCCACGAATTTATTTCCGGAATTGCATGATAAGCAGTTAAATCAAATTGGGTAGGAACTACCGAAATGTAATTGTTTCGCAATGCCCATTCATCAGTATCTTCTCCCAAATCATGTAAAACAAATTCACCAGTTAACCAATAATAGTCTTTTCCGGATGGTGTTTTACGTTGGTCAAATTTTTCTTCCCAATTGGCTTTTGCTTGTCTACAAACTTTAATTCCTTGGATATCATTTTCTGATTTTTTCGGAAAATTCACGTTCAAAACAGTTCCTTTTGGGGGTGTCTTTTTTAATACTTCCGAAGCAATTTTTTTTACATAAGTTTCTAAATGACTAAAATCAGCATCCCACGAATAATCGCATAACGAAAACCCAATAGATGGAATGCCCTCAATTCCGGCTTCAACAGCTGCACTCATGGTTCCGGAATAAATCACATTAATGCTGGAGTTAGATCCGTGATTGATGCCTGAAACACACAAATCAGGTTTTCTGTCAAGAATTTGCCTGCTTGCTAATTTGACACAATCTACCGGTGTTCCTGAACAACTATAACACTCCACACCGTCCTCTCTTTTAATTTTGTGTACAAAAATGGCATTGTCAATCGTAATGGCATGTCCTTTTCCGCTTTGCGGACTATCTGGAGCAACTACAATTACTTCTCCCAAATCTTTCATCCAATGTATTAAATGTTGGATTCCAGGAGCATTTACACTATCGTCATTGGTAACCAAAATCAAAGGTTTATTTGCCATAAAAGAGAAATTTCTGTGTTGTTTTGCTTACTGCAAAGATGGTTTATTTTCGTGGTAAAGCACCATAAAATTAACGTATTTTGTGAAAAGTGATGTCATGAAATTGTTACATTTGTCCTAATTCGATGTCTAATGGATATCATGGCACGATTTTTATGAAATGCTTTAGAAGCTTGCCAAAATAAGTTTCTTGTAAAAGCGAACAGAATTGGATGCTCAATTATTTTACTATGAATCAACTCCTGTTGTTTATGAAAAAGAATTATAAAATTATTTTATTGGTTGGACTATTGTCCTTGTCATTTGTAGCATTTCGTGCTTTTGAAAAAGAAGAAAACGATCCCGAAAAAGACAAAATTTTGTTGGAGTTGTTAACCTATGTTTTGGAAAGAGGTCATTACAGTCCCAAACAAATTGACGATGCTTATTCTGAAAAAGTATATGAAGATTATTTAGAAGCGATGGATCCGTTTAAAAGATTCTTTTTACAAGAAGATGTGCAAAAAATGGATGCCTACAAGTTTCAGTTAGACGATATGTTTTTTAACAAGGATCTTACTTTTTTTCAAATGTCGTATGATATTTATTTGAAGAGAATGGAAGAAGGACAAAAGTTTTATCGTGAGGTTTTGGCAAAGCCATTTGATTTTAAAGTAGACGAAACTTTTTCCAACGATTACGAAAATATGCCATATGCCAAAAACAATAAAGAGTTAAAGCAACGTTGGGAAAATCAAATCAAATATTCGGTTTTATCCAATGTAGTGGATAAGGAAAAAGAAGAAAAAACCAAAAAAGAAAAAGATGCTTCTTACGAAGCAAAGTCTTTTGCATCTATTGAAAAAGAAGCTAGAGAAAGTGCTTTAAAAACCTTAGATGAATATTTTAATTTTATCAAAGAAATGAACCGAAATGATTGGTTTGGCATGTATTTAAATGCATTGTCTTCTCAATTTGATCCGCATACCAATTACATGGCTCCTGAGGATAAAGACCGATTTGATACCAGCATAAGCGGAAAATTTGAAGGAATAGGAGCAAGGTTACAAAAGAAAAATGAGTATACCGAAATATCCGAGTTAATTTCTGGGGGTCCGGCATGGAGAAGCAAACAGTTGGAAGCGGGAGATATTATTTTAAAAGTAGCACAAGGAGCCGAAGAACCTGTAGATGTTGTAGGAATGCGATTGGATAATATTGTGAAAAAAATTAAAGGGAAAAAAGGAACAGAGGTTCGTTTAACGGTGAAAAAAGTAGATGGAAACATCCAAGTAATTTCTATTATTAGGGATGAAGTTGAAACGGAGGAAACTTTTGCCAAATCAGGGGTGATTGACAGAAACGGAATGAAATATGGCGTAATTTATTTGCCTAAGTTTTACATTGATTTTGAAAACAAAGAAAATCGAGATGCAGCAAAAGACGTTGCCATTGAGGTAGAAAAATTGAAAAAAGAAAACATACAAGGACTCATTTTTGATGTTCGCGATAATGGAGGAGGATCGTTAAAAACTGTGGTAGATATTACCGGATTGTTTATCGACCAAGGACCTGTGGTTCAAATTCAACATGCTGGAGGTAGAAAAGAAGTATTGAAAGACTCGGATTCTCGAATTCAATGGGATGGGCCATTGGTGGTTTTGGTAAATGGCTTTTCTGCATCGGCTTCTGAAATTTTGGCTGCTGCCATTCAAGATTACAAACGAGGAATTGTTTTAGGGAGCAAACAAACTTATGGCAAAGGAACTGTGCAAAACGTGATTGATTTAAACCAGTTTGTTAGAAAAAGCTCCCTTGGAGATTTAGGAGCCATCAAATTGACTTCTCAAAAGTTTTACAGAATCAATGGTGGATCTACCCAATTAGAAGGTGTAAAAAGCGATGTGGTTTTACCTGACAGATTTAGTTATATCGATATTGGAGAGCGTGATATGAAAAATGCCATGGAATGGACCAAGATTGATGCTGCACCATTTAAAGTTTGGGATAAAATTCCGAACTACGATTTTGTAATCAAACAAAGTAAAGCAAGGGTAGATAACAATAGCTATTTTCAGTTAATTCAGGAACAAGCACAATGGATAAAAAGCAGAAGAGACCAAACGACTTTTAGTTTGCACATGGATGCTTATAAAAACGATTTGGCTCAAAATGAGGAGATGAATAAAAAGTTCAAACAGTTGTCTGAATATAAATCTAACTATTCGTTTTTACCAGTATCGGCAGACAAACCTCAAATGGATCAAGACGAGATTTTTAAAGAAAAGAGAAATCGTTGGTTAGAAGATTTAGCAAAAGATATTTACATTGAAGAAGCCATTTATGTGTTAGACGACTTGCAAACCAAACCAAACAAAGGGTTGGTAAAACAAGGTACGATCAAATCAAAATAATTCATGGGTTGGAAAATTAATCACAAGGCACTTCATTTTATTTATCAAAATAAATGGAGTGCTTTTAGTTTATTCTACATTTTGATATGGGCTTTTTTAGCCCTTTTTGCGTATGTAATAGCCCCAGACAATACCCAAAATGCCAACTGGGGTGATTTGAACATCGCTTCGCAACGTCCGGGGTTTCAGGTAAAAATGTTGGAAATTCCTTATCCACATCGTTCTTCGTTAAAGGAATATTTTTTTGGCACGGAACACATTCCTGAAAAATATCCCATCAGATCTTTTTCAATTCAACAAGATAGCTTGTTGGTAGAGTTATTTCACCTTAATCCTAAGATAGTAGTTGAAAAGAAATTCCCATTGAATTTATGGGAGAAATCTTCTAAAGAAACAGTTTCTACATCTATAAATAACCAAACATTTTGGCTAGGGACCGATAAGGCAGGAAGAGACTATTTAAGCAGAATTTTAGTAGGAGCCAGAATTTCGCTTTCCATTGGTTTGGTAGCAGTGTTTATTTCGCTGGTTTTAGGTATTTTTTTAGGTGCTTTGGCCGGCTATTATGGTGGTTGGGTAGATCAACTGATTTTGTGGCTTATTCAAGTGGTATGGTCTATTCCAACTTTATTAATGGTAATTGCCATTACACTGAGTTTAGGAAAAGGTTTTTGGCAAGTATTTATTGCAGTTGGTTTAACCATGTGGGTAGAAGTTGCTAGAGTGATACGTGGACAAATTTTATCTGTAAAAAAAATGCCATACATCACAGCAGCTAAAGCTTTAGGTTTTAAAGATACCAGAATTTTAATTTACCACATTTTACCAAATATTATTGGTCCAATCGTGGTAATTGCTGCTGCAAATTTTGCTTCAGCCATTTTGGTAGAAAGCGGATTGAGCTTTTTAGGTTTAGGTGCCCAACCACCCACTCCAAGTTGGGGAAGCATGATCAAAGATTATTACGGTGACATGATTTTAGGAAGACCTTATTTGGCATTGATACCGGGAATGGCAATCATGACTATAGTTTTGGCCTTTATGATGGTTGGAAATGGCATTCGCGATTATTTTGATGTGAAGTAATAATTGGTTCTATTTTTCTCGTAAATACACATGTTTGATGTTGTTTTGGCCACTATCTCTTTCATCTATTTCAAATCGTTGGATGTCTTTAATTAAAGGCAATAGTTTCGGGAAGCCATAATTTCGAGGGTCAAAATCTGGTTTTTTCTTCAAGATGTAATTTCCTAAACTTCCTAAAAATGTCCAGCCTGCTTCATCAGCTAAATCGCTAACACTTTCTGTAATAATTCGGATGGTTTCAAAGTCTACTTTGCTAATAGGTTCGCTTTTAGATTTAGTTGCTACGGATTTTTTAGACGATTTATTTTCAGAGTTTTTACTTTTTAATATCTCTAAATAAATGAATTTATTGCATGCTGAAATAAAAGGTTGTGGGGTCTTTTTTTCACCAAAGCCAATAACTGTCATTCCGGCTTCTCTTAGCCTAGTTGCTAATCGGGTAAAATCGCTATCGCTTGATACGATACAAAATCCGTTTACTTTTTCGGAGTATAAAATATCCATGGCATCAATGATAAGTGCACTATCGGACGAGTTTTTTCCTGTGGTATAACTATATTGCTGAATAGGGGTAATTGCATTTTCTAACAATACACTTTTCCAACCGGAAACTGTAGGCTTGGTCCAATCTGCATAAATTCTTTTAATGGTTGGTGTACCGTTTTTTGCAATCTCCTCTAACATCTCTTTTACATTCGCATACGGAACATTATCTGCATCAATTAATACCGCTAGTTTGTCTTCTGCCATGGGTTTGTTTTTTAGATGATTAAATGTAAACAAAAAACTCCAACTTTTCAGCTGGAGTTTTTTGTTAAAATATTTTGTAAAGATTAGTAACCAAATTTAGATACTCGGTAATCTTTAATATCTGCTTTGTCCTTTAAGGTTCCAAAAATTCTGTTGGCAGCCTGACCACTAGTGCTTTGTAAAGTGGTAATTTGTTGTGAGAAATCTTTGGTTTCTGGTGCTTTAGTAACTGCTTTGGTTTTTACTACATAAACCCCACTGTTTCCTTCTACCGGTGCAGAAACATTATTTGCTTTGGTATTTAAAGCTACTCCAACTACTTTTGGCTCAAAACCGGCATTGTTGATAATAGGACTTTGGATGGTTAAATCTGTAGCACTTTCAACAGTAACTTTGTTTTCTTTTGCAATAGCATCTAAATTATTTCCTTTGATTTTAGCAATAATCATTTTTGCTTTTTTCTCATTTCTAATCAAAGGCTCAATACCAGGTTTGGCATCTTCTAAAGGCATTAATCCGGTATCGTTGATGCTTTTTAGCCTTGCAATTACATATCCTTTGTTGGTAATTTCAAATTGCTTGATGTCGTTTACTTTGGTGTCTTTGTTGTAAGCCCAACGAATGATTTGTCTTTGTGCTCCTAACTCTCCAAAAAACTCATCCATAGGTTTTGCTTTTACCACAGGCTTCACTTCTAATTTTGCTTCGGTAGCAGCTTTTTCTAACGATTTATCGTTTGCATTCATTTCTACTTTCATAGCAGTACTGTAAGCGTTATCGCTTGTTTTTTGCGATGGATTGATTTTTCTAGCAACGGTAGCCAAACGAATAGCATCTTGTTTATCTGTTACTTTGATGATGTGATATCCAAAGTCGGTTTCTACCAAACCAACTTTTCCAATTGGGTTGTTAAAAACAAAATCGTTGAATGGTTTTACCATCATTCCAGGATTGAAGAAATCTAAATCACCACCTCTTTGAGCACTTCCTTGGTCATCAGAATCAGTGAATGCCAACATCGTAATTTGGTTAGAGTCCGCATTTACTTTTGCTAAAATTTCTTCTGCTTTTGCTTTAGCTTCTTCTTTGGTTCTAGGTGTTTTAGGAGCCGCTTGAGATCCGGTGTAAGAAATCAATACATGACTAGCTCTTGCTTTAACTCCTGATTTTTTACCTAACGATTTGCTTATGGCCAAATATCCATTTAATTCATAAGGACCATAAAATGCTCCATCAGCCAAGTTATACAAACCTTCTGCATGATCTGCTGGTAAGTCGGTTTTGGCTACATAAGTAGAATCGTATGGAAAGTCAGAGTTGCTGTTTACAAATTCAACCACATCTAATGCATTTTTAAAACCAGGTAAGGTATCGTTTGCATTGGTTGTTTTATTAAAAACAATTCTGTTCTCCATTAATTTTTCTAACTGAACTTTCACTTCGTTTTTGTCGTCAGCAGTTGGTTCTTCTGAAACAAAAACAAAGTCAATATCACGAATTTCTTCTGACTTGTATCTTTTTGGTCTTTTTTTCATGTATTCCAACACCTCTACATCGGTTACTTTAACATCGCTATCTTTGATAGAAGAGTAAGGAATATGCACATAATCAAAACTTACCTTTTCGTTTTCTAAACGATGTTGAAATTTTGCATCTGCTTGGGTAACAAACAAACCACCACGTAACATGGACATGTAAATTTGGTACTTGGCATTGATTACTGCATTTTGCTCTTGAGCTTTTAAGAACTCAATGTCTTGTGCATTGGCACTTGATTTGATGAATTCGTCAAATTTCTTTTTGTCAAAACCTCCTAATTCATTAGTAAAACGTTGTGCTATAGAAGGATTTTGTTTTAAAATTTCTACCACGTGGTCAGCACCAACGCGAATTCCTAATTTTTCAAATTCCTCTTCTAACAAAGCAATGTTCACTTCAGCATCCCAAACCTGGTTAGCAGCTTGGGTGTTTGACATGCCTTGACCGTTATTTCCGTTTTTCTCGGTATTAGCTACTTTTAAATTAAATTCTTCAAAAGGAATATCTTTTCCATTAATACTTCCTACATAACTGTTAGATCCGCCAAATCCTCCTGCTTGGATTAAATCCATTAGTACAAAAGAAAATAAAGCTAACGCGATTATTACAATTAAGAAGAAAGAACGTTGTCTAATTTTTCCTAAAATTGCCATGAGTTTCTTGATTTTTTTATTTCAGTTTGCGAAAATACCATTTTGGATTAAATTCTCCATACAAAATAGCACTTATTTCAAAAGGAAAATCAAATTTTTGTTTCGCTTAAATGATTTGTTAGCCAATTACTTCTAATTGCACCAACTCAATTTTGGTATTGCTGGCTTCTAAGATGGTAAATCGAAAATTTTCGGTTTCAATTATGTCGCCTTTTTCTGGTATTTCGGAGGTGGCATTTACAATAAATCCACCAAGCGTTGAATAATATTCACTTTCTAGTATGTTTAATTTGTACTGTTCGTTTAGGTATGAAACTTCCAACCTAGTGGAAAAGTGATACACGTTTTGTTCAATTATTTTTTCCGTTAGTGTTTCGTCACCATCGTGCTCATCTTCAATTTCACCAAACAATTCTTCCACAATATCTTCAATGGTAATTAAACCTGAAGTTCCACCATATTCATCCAAAATAATGGCAATACTTTTTCTTTTTTTGGTCAATAGATTTAAAATGTCTTTTACAAACATAGTCTCCGGCACAAATTCCACCGGTTTTAAGATGCTTTTGATGGTTTTGGGTTTTTTAAACAAATCAAAGCTATGTACATAACCCAAAATATCATCTAATGAGTTTTGGTAAACTAAAATTTTAGAGTATCCTGTTTTTACAAATAGTTCCCGCAATTCCTGTACTTGATCATGAATTTCAATGGCAGCCATTTCGGTTCGTGGCACCATGATTTCGCGAGCTTTGGTGTCGGTAAATTCCAAAGCATTTTGAAAAATTTCAATTTCAGAGTCTACTTCGGTTTTTTCATCTACCGAGTTCATTTGTTCGGTGATGTAATGTCCGAGTTCTACTTTACTGAAAAATTCCTGACTCTCATCTCCTTTGGTTTTAAAAAATAGCCTTAAAAAACCATCTGATAATAACATGGCAAATTTTGAAGGAAGGTACAACAGCACATAAAACAACAAAGCAGGAATACTAAACCATTTTAAGCATTGATTGGCATAAATTTGAAAAATTACTTTTGGAAAAAACTCTGCGGTTATTAAAATAATGATGGTAGAAAGTATGGTTTGGGTAATCAAAATTCCCCATTCGTTTAGTATGTAGGGCAAATTTGTCATCCAATGTATGAGGAATTCACCCATGTAAAAACCATAAATAACTAGTGCAATATTGTTTCCTACCAACATGGTAGCAATAAACTGCGAAGGCTTTTTGGTAATGAAAGTTAAGATTTTGGAAACCAAATTTTCTTGGAGTTTTTCAATACCTAAATACACTTTGTTTGAGGAAACAAAAGCAATTTCCATCCCTGAAAAAAAAGCGGATAAAACCAAGGATAATGTAATGACCCAGAGTTCCATATTACTTTTGTTTGTTCTTCATTTTTTCGTACATATTTCTTCTAAAGAAAAACATAAACAAAGCAAAAGAGGCAAATAAAAATAATGGCCAAGGGTTGCGGTCTTTACTAATTAAAGCATCGATACCTCCGTAAGTGAAAATAATAAAGGAAATGAGATATAGGTATAAACTAAATTTTGGATAAGACATGGCAAATGTTTTGGTAAAAATAGAAATTATTGTAGGAGTAACAGAAGTTATTCTAACTTTTCGATGATGCCATTGACATTTTTAAAGTCGATTCGCTGAAAATCTTTGCTAAAATCAATACCCATTCCTAAGGTTTCTCCTTCACCCGGTGCAGTAAACTTGAATTTTTGCTTGGTAAAAAACCATTCTTTTTTCTGGTCGTAAAAAAGTTGTTCGGTTTCTAAAAAATGACCTTGGTGTGAGGTTAATTTTACATTACCTCTAAAATCGATTACTTCAGTTTCTTTATAAATTTTAGCATAATCTGCCTCGATGTAATTCGATTGGCCATTTTCGTCAATTAAAGTAATGTGCACATACTTTGGGAATTCGGTAAACGGATGCAATACGCTGCTATATTCTTTCATTTTCGGACTCACCAAAATGGTTTTTACTCTTCCGGAATCGGTGTATTTTAGGTGAATACTATCTGCTTCACCAGTTGGCATGAATTCGGTAATGGTAAATTGTTGTACGTTTTTAAGGTTGTCTTTACACCCAAAAAACAATGTCGTTGCAAAAACAACGACACTGATTTTTAAAATATGTTTTTTATTGAAAATCATTTATAAAGTAGGAACAGTCACACATTTACCAATCCATCCTTTAAAGCAGATTTGTTGCCCTGATTTTCCTGCTGCAAATATCTCTTGTCTAGATGGAGCTAACTTATCATAAGTTGCAGCTGCTGCATTTCCGGCACTAGTACCTGCTTTTCTCGCAGTTTGTGCTGCCAACCAATACACGGCTCTTTTGTCAAACGCATCGTCTGCAGCTTCATTCACACTGTTTGCATACAATTGGGCAATGTATAAATAAGCTTTGTCATAGGATGGTTTTACTTGCAATGTTTTTTCGCAGAAAACTCTTGCTTGTGATTTGTTACTATTTCCATATACCTGTGTAGCAATGGTATAGTATACATCTGCTTTTTTGTTTACATCTTTATACAAATCAGCAGCTTGGTTAAAGAATTCCAATGCTTTGGTTTTGTTTCCTTTTTTCATTTGGTTTACCCCTTTGTTATATGCAGCTTGAGGGGTAGGGTTGATATTGTATAATTGGTCTGAGATTTTTTCAAATAATGGGCTGTCAGAACATCCTTTTTTATATAATCTCGCAGCAGCTCTGTTCAACCACTCTTCATTAGTTTTGTTTTCTTCATAGCTTTTTTCTAAGAAAGGAACCAAACGGTCGCAAGTAGCTAACTTTTCAATCTTTGAATCCATAGAAGTACGAATGATTTCGTAAGACTCAATATTTACCACACATCTGTTTTTGCTTCTTTCCTGGCGAGAATTTAATTCTTGGGTTTCCTCAATTTTTAATAACTCATCCAATTCTTCAGAAAGCTTGTTGGTTTCGATATCAATTTTATCAGAAATTACATCATATAAATTGAATACATCTTGTAATTGGTAGGTAGAATTTCCGCCTTCAAATTTGTCAACAAACATTTCAAAGTAAGTATACAATGCTTTTCCATTAGTGGTGTTTTCTAAGTCGGTTTTAACCGCTTTTTCTAACAAACCATAAACTTCATCCTTGGTTCCTACCCCATTTTCAAATAAGTACATCGCTTTTCTTGAATCTACACCAGAAACTTTATCAGGAAAATGTTTTTGGTATTCTTCAATTAGTACCATCAAGTCTCTTACGTGTTTTTCTTTGGTAGCAGCATCAGGAGCATTTTCTGCCAAATGGTTTAATATCCTTTCACCATATGTATAAATAGCTTGGTGAAAACCAGGACATGATTTTCGAGTATCTCTCCAAATTGGTTCGGCATCTTTAAAATTATTGGCTTTCACATATTCAGAAAATAAGGAAAGTTTGGTTGCACATTCTGCATCCTGAGCTAAAGACACTTGCACACTTGCAGCAATCATAACGGCATAAATAAGTAGCTTTTTCATGTTTTGTGTTTTGAATAGTTAATTAATCGTATTTGCGTTTTACAAACCAACGGTCGTTGAAAGAAATGCTTAATAACAGGTTGAAATAATTTTCTTCTACTAAATTGGCTTTGGTGGTTCCTCTTTTCCCGAATTCAAATCCAACATTGATATTGGAGATAGAGTAACCGATTGGTAATCCCAAACCAAAAGTTATGCCAGAATCGCGAATTGATTCGTTTTCAATTACCAAACCGGTGTTCTCAAATCTAAAACCAGCACGGTAAGTAACTCTGCTCCAGTAGCTTGAAAACGAATTGTATTTTGGAATATATTGTCCACCCAAACTAAATCTTTGTGCATTTTCGTAATTTACTTGTAGCGAAGAGGCATATCTGTTACCGAAATTACTCATTTGTTGAGAAGCATATTCTACACCAACAAACCATTTTTTGTCTTTTCCTATACCTCCACCAATTTGGAAAGAAGCAGGAAGGTTAAGTTTGTCGCTTCCTAAATTAGTAATTTGTGCTTCATCCACTGGAAATTCTCCAGAACTTGTAATCAAAACTAAATTAATCGAGCGTGTGTTGTTTAAATTAAATGTTCCATTCGGACTAAAAGTACTGTGTGCTTGTATAAAATAGTTTTTTGCTAATTTTTTGTGGTAGGTTAGCCCGAAATTGGTACCAAAACCAGTAACGTTTGTTGTATTCTCTTCACGTGTACCGTATTGTACCCCATTGGTTGCCGCAATGGTAGAACTATTAATGTTACCAAAGTAATATTGAATTTCTGCACCAAAATGAAAATTTTCAGCAATTTTGTAGGATGCTCCAAAAAATGCTTTGTTTACACCACCTGAACCTTCAAAACTGGTACTAGTTCCATTGGTTTCTTCAGTTAAATTTACTACCCGGTATCCAACACTGGAATAGGGCATTAACCCTAAACCAAAGCCCAACTTTTTTCCGGTTGGAATTGCAATGGCTAAATAATCTAAAGTGGTTCTACGAGCAGGTGCACTAGAAGTTGAAGTTTTAAGTTCATTAAAATTTTGGGTAGCACCTAAAGTATAGGTACTAAATTTAAGGGTGCTGTAAGTAGCTGGATTGGCTAAGTTCACGTGGATAGAGTCAAAGTGTGCATTAAGTCCTCCCATCATTCGATTTTCTACAGAGCCTTGAAATTTTTGGTGTCCTAATCCATAAAAAGAATATGGAGAAGAAGTGCCTTCTTGGGCTAATATGTTATAAGAAACAAGTAGCAAAAATGCTACTTTAAAAGCTTTGATCATTCGATATTTGGTATAAGTATAAATGGTACAAACTCTCTAATAAGAAATTTGAATTGGCAAATATGGCACTTTTTAATTTTTTAGCAAAAAAAACCGCATCTCCTCCCGTTAAAATTATGGTAAAATTACCGTAAACTTTCTGAATCCTATCTACATAACTGTCAATTTCGCTACATATTGCAGTAGTTACTCCAATATGCATGGATTGTTCGGTAGTTTTCCCGAAAACACTTTCTGAAAATTGAGGGGATAGTAAAGGAAGTTTGGCTGTTTTTTCGTGCATCGTTTGGTAACGCATTTGCATACCTGGTGCAATGGCTCCACCATGGTAATTACGTTCAGCATCTACAAAATCAAAGGTGATACACGTCCCCATGTCAATTACCAATACAGCTTGTTCAGGATAACTTAATACCGCACCTGATGCCAACACCATTCGGTCTAGTCCGAGGGTTTCGGGAGTTTGATACAAATTGGTAAACGGAAATTTTTGCTCTCTTTCAAACCAATGGGTAGGATAATGATTATTTAACCAAGCAATCTCTGGCTCGTTATTGGATACTTGACTTCCTACCCAAATAGATATGTTTGGATGTTTTTTAAAAATTTCTAAAACTTTTTTTGGAATATCAATAACGTGGCATTGCCATTGCTCTAAAAGGCTATTTTGATGAAAAACAGCAAGTTTCGCTCTAGTATTCCCTATGTCGATAACAGCAATCAAAATATTGTATTAAAGTTGCGACAAATATAACCAAGATTTTTTTGGTAAAACTTTTGGTAAGCTCAAAAAAGCTCTTATATTTGCACCCGCAATAGCAACGGTACCTTAGCTCAGTTGGTAGAGCAACGGACTGAAAATCCGTGTGTCCCTGGTTCGATTCCTGGAGGTACCACAAAAACCCTTGATAATCTTTTGATGTTCAAGGGTTTTTGATTTTAGAACGGTTTTAAGGGTTTGATTTAACTTGTGAAATTTTTTACCATTCGTTTACACGATAAGCATCTAATTTTAAAAAGATAAAGAGTAAAATGGTAAAAGCCCACATGCTCGAACCACCATAAGAAAAGTAGGGTAAAGGCACTCCAATGGTAGGAAATAACTTGATTAGCATCGAAATATTTACCATGAAATGAAACGAGAGTATGCATGCAACTCCATAGCCATATACTTTGCTAAATGGATTTTTTTGTCGGTTTGACAGTTGGATTAGTCGTAAAATTAACCCTAAAAACAAAAGTATTACAATGGTTGAACCAACAAACCCCCATTCTTCTCCAACTGTAGTAAAAATATAATCGGTTTGTTGCTCCGGTACAAATCCTCCTTTGGTTTGGGTACCTTCTAAATAACCTTTACCAAAAAGGCCACCAGAACCAATGGCAATCATTGATTGATTGAGGTTATAACCCTCTCGTTTCACGTTGATGTTTTTGTCAAATAACACTTTGATACGATCTTGTTGGTGGGGCTCTAGTACGTTGTCAAAAACATAATCAACGGAATAGGTATAAATGCTGATAACGCTAAAAATAATTGCATAAACAATAGGTTGTCTGTAGGCTCTTTTGGTATTGAAATAGGAATAAATCATCACCAATAAGATAGGTACAATAATATAAGTTGGTGGATAAAATAAGCCAAATAAAAACAAAAAGATGGCTCCAAAACCAGTTACAATATACCAATGGGGTAAGCCAAAACGATACATTAAAAATACCAATGACATAAATACCATGGCACTACCTGCATCGGGTTGCAACAAAATGAGTAAAGTTGGTACTCCGATAATCATCATGGCTTTTACTTGGTAGGAAAAATATTCTAATTTGGTTTGCGAATCACTTAAGAACTTAGCTAAAAGCAATAGGGTAGTGGTTTTAACAAATTCACTTGGTTGCAAACTTAAAGGGCCGAATTGGTACCAATTGGTTTGTCCTTTAATGGTTTTTCCAAACACAAATAAGCCAAGAAGCATGAAGATTCCAATTACGTAAAAAATAATGGCATAATTCTCGTAAATTTTAGCACTAAAAGATAGTATGGTAAGAATAATTACAAAGGATAAAAGAATAAAAATGAGCTGCTTACCATATTCTAAACTAAAATCAAAAACTGTAGTATCCGTTACTGTGGTGGAGTATAAATTGAGCCATCCAATACTTACCAATGCCATGTAAAGAAATATGGCAATCCAATCGATAGAGTTGGTTATTTTTTGATCTCTCATATTTAATTGGTTGGAATGCTATCTGGGATAGAGTTTTTAAATTTTTGAATTGAGTCTAACGGAACATTAAATTTACGTGCAATACTATCGTAAGCTTTTCTTGGGTACAATTTGGCATATTCTCCAAGCAAACTTTTTTGTAAAACTCGGTCTTCTAAATCTTTTCGAGTGATTCTGTTTAACAAATACTTTTCTACCATACAGGTTGCAATAGGACCTGCAACGGTTGCTCCAAACCCACCATTTTCGATAAATACAGCTATTGCTATTTTAGGATTTTCAATAGGAGCAAAGGCAACAAAAATGGAGTGGTCTTTTAGTTTTACTCTTTTACCACCTATTTTTTTATAGTTTTCGGCAGTACCTGTTTTACCAGCTATTAATACTTCTTTAGATTGAAGTCTGCCAGCAGTTCCATAGTTATATACATCCCATAAGCCTTTTTTTACAGGCTTAAAGTACTTTTTGTCAATTGTCGTAGCTCTTTTCTCTCTAAAGTTTTCTTCAATAGCTTTGCCTTCAATTTTTTTAACCATGTGAGGAACATAGTAAAAACCTTCGTTGGCAACAGCAGCCATCATGTTACATAACTGAATGGGTGTCATTAGTACCTCACCTTGCCCAATTGCATTAGAACGAATGGTAGCTCCTGTCCAAGATTTATTATACACCTTATCATATAAATTGGAAGCAGGAATGTTTCCTTTTTTTCCGATTGGCATATCGATGCCAATAAATTGTCCTAAACCAAAACTAAGCAAGTGTCGTCTCCAGTTGTCAACATTTTTGGCTTGTTGGTTGTTTTTATCAACAATGTTGCAATAGGTTCTTCCGAAGTAAGTATTGCATGATTTGTAAATGGCAGCATTTAAACTAAATGTTCCTACGTCATGACATTTTTGAAATTTTCTTCCAAAACTTGCTCCATTTCTACAACTAAAAGCTGTAGTGGTATCAATAATTTTTTCTTGTAAACCAACCAAACCGGTAAGTATTTTGAAAGGAGATCCTGGAGGATATTGTGCTAATAAACCTCTATCGAATAAGGGTTGTGCAATAGAATCGTTATATAATTTGGTGTAATTTCTAGACCGTTGCCTTCCTACCAATAAACCGGGGTCGTATGATGGGGCAGAAACCAAAGCAAGAATTTCTCCACTTGATGGTTCAATGGCTACAATACCTCCCCATTTATTTTGCATTAATTTTTCGCCATATTCCTGCAAATCCATATCAATGGACAAAGTAATGTCTCTACCTTGAACTGGAAGTGTGTCAAACATACCATCTTTATAGGGACCAATTTCCCGGTTAAACTTGTCTCTTTGGATGTATCTTACCCCTTTTCGACCTCTCAAAATTTCTTCGTATTGTTGTTCTACCCCTTGTTTTCCAATCAAGTCTCCAAGTTTGTAATATTTGTTCTCGTTAATTATTTTTTGGTTTACTTGGGTAATAAACCCAAAAATATTTCCACTAGTATTCACATGGTATCTTCTCAAAAATCTTTTTTGGACATAAAACCCGGGAAATTTTCGCAATTTTTCATTAAATCTCGAATAATCGTCACTACTTAATTGCGATAAAAACACCGAAGGAAGTCTGCGTTCATAGTTGATTGCTTTTTGCAATTGCTGGTCAAAAAAAGTTTTGGTTACCCCAACCAAAGCACAAAACTCTAAAGTATCTAATTCCTTAACTTCGTTTGGAACTACCATTAAATCATAAGAAGCTTGGTTGGACACCAATAGCCTACCATTTCTGTCGTATATATATCCTCTTTCCGGATATTCGTATTTGATTTTAATGGCATTGTTTTGGGCCATCAACTTGTAATCGTCATCTAAAATTTGCAGATAAAACAATCTGGCCAGAATAGCAAGGGTGACAAAAACAACCAAACCAGGCAAAAAGTATTTTCTCATCTTTTAGTGGGCTTCATCAACTGAATAAATCCTATGCAAATTACAAAAGTAAATAGAGTACTCCAAAGAGTTCTTGTTAATATGGACAAGATCAATGGCAATGAGAATATCTCTAATAAAAACATGCATAAATGATGCGTTGCAATTCCGAGCAACAAATAAGAAATTAGCTCGCTATTGATTTTTTCAAAAAATTTGACCGACTGGTACTGATAGTTTAATCCAAAAGAAAATTTAATGTAGTTTTCTCGCATCCAGGCTAATAACACGCTAGAACCGGCATGTACACCACCCGTATTTAAAAAAATATCTAAAGTTAAACCTAATAAAAATGAGGCTATTAAAAGAAAGTTTTTACTCGAACCAATCGGGAAAAGCAACACAAACAAAACATATGGATAAGGGTTTACATATCCAAATAAATTGATTTTGCTGAAGATTAAAATCTGCAACAGCAAAAAAAAGAGAAACCTAAAAATTTGAATTAAACTGTCTTGTGTCATTTTAGGATGGATTCTTTTTGCAAGTTTTCAATTTCTTGTTTGTGGTAATTTTTAATCACATATACGTAGCCTAAATTGGTCATGTCGTTAAACAATCGAACATCTACCGTGTAGTAATTGGTTTTATTGTCCGTATAAATTTTGTCAATGGCTCCAATGGGAATGCCTTCCGGGAAATACAAAGATTGAGAGGTAACAATGGTATCCCCTTTTTTTACGGTTGCCAATCTAGGTAAATCGGTTATTTGTACATAACCCGTATTTTTTCCGTTCCAAGAAATAATCCCGAAGTGATTGGAATGTTTTACCTTGGAATTGATTTGGTTTTTGGTGTTTAATATACTAACTACTGTTGCATAATTGTTGGAGGTTTTTTCAACAATTCCGATAATTCCTTGGTGATTGATGACCCCCATTTCAGGTTCTACTCCTAATTTTTTTCCGGCATTTAATGTGAGGATGTTGTTAAAGGTGTTGTAGTTGTTTTGTATGACTTTACAACGAGTAACCTCGTACATTAGTTCGTTCCATTTCTTTTTGGTGTCATGTACTAACGAGTCTGATTGGTTAAAAAGCAAGCTTTTTAACCTAGCGTTTTCTGCTGCCAATGCCTCGTTTTCTGATTTCAACAAAAAATATTCGTTTACTGCATTTACTTTTTCGTAAACCCCACCACTAACTCTGTTGGCAGAATTAATTACGGAACTTCGATGGTAAGAGTGGTTTTGTATGGTTAACACCAATGCAATGGTAAAAAGCAACAAAAACAGCACTTTAGTGCTGTTTTTAAAGATATAAATAATAATTTGTTGCATAGGATTAAGCCATTCTTAAGTGCGATTATTTGAACAAAACACTTTTGTATTTGTTCAAGTTTTTCAATGCCATACCAGTACCTCTTACTACTGCTCTTAAAGGATCATCTGCAATAAAAACAGGTAAATCGGTTTTTAAAGAAATTCTTTTGTCCAAGCCTCGCAACATGGAACCACCACCAGCAAGGTAAATTCCGGAGTTTAAAATATCTGCCGAAAGTTCTGGAGGAGTTTGCGATAAGGTTTCCATGATAGCATCTTCAATTCGTTGTACCGACTTGTCTAATGCTTTGGCAATTTCACGATAAGATATATCTACTTGTTTTGGTTTTCCGGTAAGTAAATCTCTTCCTTGAACCGACATATCTGCTGGAGGAGCATCTAAATTTTCAAAAGCAGCTCCAATTTCAATTTTAATTCTTTCAGCCGTAGTTTCTCCAACATATAAATTGTGTTGGGTTCGCATGTAATAGATGATGTCGTTAGTAAATACATCTCCAGCAATCTTTACTGATTTGTCACAAACAATTCCACCAAGAGCAATTACTGCAATTTCGGTAGTACCACCACCAATGTCAACAATCATATTTCCTTGTGGTTGCATGATATCAACACCAATTCCAATAGCAGCTGCCATTGGCTCGTGAATCAAGTAAACTTCTTTACCGTTTACTCTTTCACAAGATTCTTTTACTGCACGCATTTCTACTTCGGTAATTCCGGACGGAATACAAACCACCATACGTAGGGCAGGGGTGAACAATTTCTTTTTTAAAGCAGGAATGCTTTTGATAAATAAATTGATCATTTTTTCAGAAGCATCAAAATCGGCAATTACCCCATCTTTTAATGGTCGGATGGTTTTGATGTTTTCATGGGTTTTTCCTTGCATCATATTTGCCTCCTTACCAACAGCAATGATTTTTCCGGTAATTCTATCTCTTGCTACAATAGACGGGCTATCAATAACTACCTTATCGTTGTGGATGATTAAAGTGTTGGCAGTACCAAGATCGATGGCAATATCCTCGATCATAAAGTCAAAAAATCCCATAATTTTCTGAGGGTTTGTGTATTAAAATATGATTAACGTGCAAATTTATAAAAAATTAGTGTTTGAAGTGACGGTTTCCTGTAAATACCATCGAAATTTTATTTTCATTGCAATAATCAATACTCAGTTGGTCTTTGATAGAGCCACCAGGTTGAATTACCGAAGTAATTCCGGCTAAGTGAGCAATTTCTACGCAATCCGGAAATGGGAAAAAGGCATCACTTGCCATCACAGCTCCTTGCAAATCAAAACCAAAATTTTGTGCCTTTTCAATGGCTTGTTTTAAAGCATCTACTCTCGAAGTTTGTCCAGTTCCTGATGCAATTAATGTTTGGTTTTTGGCTAATACAATGGTGTTTGACTTGGTGTTTTTACAAATTTTTGACGCAAACAACAAATCTTCAATTTCTTGGGCAGAGGGAGCCAAAGTAGTTGCAACAGTTAAATCAGCTGAAGTATCGGTTTTTTGGTTACGGTCTTGAACCAAAACCCCATTCAAACAACTGCGAATTTGTTGGGTATATACTTCCCAACTCTTTAGTTGTAAAAGGATGCGGTTTTTTTTCTCTTGTAAAATTTCTAAAGCATCAACATCAAAGTTGGGAGCAATCACAACTTCACAAAACAATGGGTTAATTTCTATGGCTGTTGCTTTGTCTATTTTTTGATTGGCTATTAAAATACCACCAAAAGCCGAAACCGGATCTCCTGCCAAAGCTGCTTGGTATGCTTCAACCATGCTTGGTTTGGTTGCAATACCACAAGCATTGTTGTGTTTTAAAATGGCAAATGTTGGTTGATTGTTTTGAAATTCTAACATTAATTGAACAGCAGCATCTACATCTAAAAGATTGTTGTATGATAGTTCTTTGCCGTGAAGTTTGTGAAACATCGCCTCAAAATTCCCGAAGAAACATCCGTTTTGGTGCGGATTTTCACCATACCTCAAGCTCATTTTTTGGTCGGAGCTAACTTTTAAATAATCCTGATTGGTATCAAAATATTGGTTGATGGCACTATCATAATGTGAGGAAATGTGAAAAGCTTCTTTGGCAAATTGCTTACGTTGTTCTAAGGTGGTATTTCCGTTGTTTTTTGAAATCAATTGATAAAACAACTCGTATTGCCCGATATGCGAAACAATTACGGTATCCTGGAAGTTTTTGGCTGCTGCTCTGATCAAAGAAATACCTCCAATATCAATTTTTTCAATAATATCTTCTTCAGATGCTCCACTTGCTACGGTTTTTTCAAACGGATACAAATCTACCATTACCAAGTCGATGCTCGGAATTTGGTGCTCTTGCATTTCTTTTTGGTCGGATTCGTTATTTCTTCGGTGTAAAATTCCACCAAAAACTTTCGGATGCAGGGTTTTTACTCTTCCTCCTAAAATTGACGGATAACCCGTAACATCTTCTACCGCAATCACCGGAATGTTTAAATTTTTCAAAAAAGTTTCGGTGCCACCGGTTGAATAAATGGTTACCCCTTGTTCGTGTAATTTTTTTGCAATTGGCTCTAATCCAGTTTTTTCGAAAACAGAAATTAAAGCAGTTTGGATTTTTTTAGTTGTGTTCATGTGGTTGTTTTTTCAAAGGTGCAAAATTAGAAATACAATCTCGGATACTCAAAGTATTACACAAATAAAATCAAAAGTTTTTTGGATTTCATTTTACCTACAATTTCTGCCAATGATGTAACATTTACACTAATTATGGCACTAACCTACAAAGCTTAATTTATGGTACTTTACTTAAGACTTTTAAACGAAAGTTTTCGATTTGCTTTTACCTCTCTTTGGAACAACAAACTCCGAACCTTTTTGTCGTTGTTAGGTGTAACAGTTGGTATTTTTTCCATCATTGCAGTGCTCACAGCGGTAGATTCGTTAGACAGAAAAATTAAAGCTGATTTAGAAGGCTTAGATAAAAATACGATGTACATTTTACGTTTTAGTTTTGGTCCAACCGAAATCCCACAATGGAAAAGAGAGCAATTTCCGAATGTGAAGTACGAAGAATATGAAATGTTGGAAAAAAGCGTTTCCGGAATTGATAAAATTGCCTTTAACTTATTTACTAGACCTGAAAACATAAAATATGAATCTAACGAGGTTAGTGCTGTAAGAATTACACCAACCACTTCAGGATTTGAATTTATTGATGGTATTAAAATTGGAGATGGTCGATTTTTTAATGAGTCAGAGTCCAACTCAGGGGTAATGGTGGTTGTTTTAGGGTATGAAGTAGCCAAAACCTTATTTAATCAGCCAGAAAGAGCCATCGGACAAAAAGTTCGTTTATATGGTCAGAAATTTACGGTAATTGGAGTAACCGAGAAACAAGGATTTTCCACTTTTGGAGATAGTAGAGACAATGCTGCTTTTATTCCGATGAATTATATCAGGAGAAAATATGGGGAGAACAGCGATATGCTGACTCCTGCAATATTAGTAAAACCGCAGAAAGGGACAGATATAGAGGAGTTAAAAGCTGAAATTACCCAAAAGTTAAGAACTTATCGAGGTGTAAAATTTGGAGAAATTGATAACTTTTTTATCAATGTGTTATCGGGTTTTACTGATTTTATTGACAACATCATAGGACAGTTAAACATTGTAGGTTGGTCTATTGCCTTTTTTTCCTTATTAGTTGGAGGGTTTGGGATAGCAAATATCATGTTTGTTTCGGTAAAAGAACGAACTAATTTAATTGGAATTCAAAAATCATTAGGTGCTAAAAACCGATTTATCTTGTTTCAGTTTTTGTTTGAAGCTGTGATTTTGGCATTGTTTGGTGGAATTATTGGATTGGTTTTGGTAGCTTTATTGGCATGGATTCTTACCGCTGCCCTAGATTTTGAATTTATTTTAGGCCTCAAAAATATTTTGATTGGAACTTTGGTTTCTGCCTTTATCGGATTGCTTTCGGGGGTAATTCCTGCTTTTTTTGCTTCTCGTTTAGATCCTGTAGAAGCCATAAGAACTGGCATGTAATTTTTTGATTACAAATAATTTGGCTTGATTTTTGCGTTGTTATTTGTATGAAAAAGTCTTATTGCATATCTATTGTTTTATTGCTAATTACCTCAATTCAGGTGTTTGCTCAAAATGATTATTTGGTTACCAAAACCCAAGATACTATCTATGGGAAAGTTCGAGATAATTTTAGATGGTTTGGCAATAAAATCTGGGTAACCAACGAAATTGGCAAACAAGTATTTAAATATCGAGATATTTCTGCTTACAGCAGAGATGGAAAGCGATATGAAATAATATATTATCCAACAAGAAGAGGTAGAATGCTTACTTATCATTGCCAAGTTTTTTCAGACGGAAAATTGAAATTTTTGGTAGAAACGAATGCAGATTATGACGAACAGTTTTTAGTTTATCAAGGAAAAACGTATCGATTAGAAACCAAATATTTTCCGCAAGATTTATGGGATCAGTTAATTCAATGCGAAGCATTTAAACAAAAACATGGAGCATACCACAAAACCTCAGGAGGTAGGTGGATTTGGGTAACCAAGCAACTTAATATTTGGTACAACATGGTGAATGATTATAACCAGTTTTGTTCTAACTAAAAAATCCCGACTGATGAGGTCGGGATTTTTTGTGCTTGTAATCAACTTATCAAATATTGTATTTCAACACAAAAGTGATAAAGCGTGGTAAGATAATAGTTTCGTTGGCACTAAATCCGTTCACGTTAAAAGAGTTGTTTAAACGAGCTCCGGTATTTAATAAGTTATTTGCTTGGATTCGATATTCTAATTTTGCATCTTTTTTCAAGTAATTGATACTAGCTGTCATGATTTCAAAATTATTGGCAATACCAGTACTTGAATTTTTAAATCGATTAAAGGAATAATCCCAGTTGATGTTTAACCCATCTAAGAAATAATAGTTAACTCTGATGTTCGGACTTTGGGTGGTAAAAGTATTGTTTGCTTGTTCTGATAAATTAATTCTGTAGCCCAAATCTACATTTGGTAACTTTTTAAACTGGGTACCAAAAGAAATATTATAAGAATGGTTGATGTTTTCAATGCCTTGGATAAACTCCTCTACATTTCCACCAATTTGACGTCTGTTTAACACAAAGTTTCTATTCCATCCTGCATTAATTCCTCCGGATACTTTATAAAACTTAGCAAAGTTTCTGGAATAGAAGATGTTTCCGTTAAAGTTCTCATTTTCTGCATCTAAATTCAACCTATCAGAAGTAGAGTAAATTCCTTGAAATAATACGCCATTAACCACCGGATTTTTGGTAGTGTTATAGGACAAGCTTCCGAAAATGGTGGTATAGGTAAACAAATCGTATTTTGAATAACTCAAACGATGAGAAGTTTGTAAAGAGTTTTCCAAACCAGGGTTTCCTCTACTTATGCTGTTGAAACTATTAAAAATATAACCTTCTACCAACGAGTTTACATCGTTAAAAACGTTTCGCATGCTGTAGTTATAGGTTAGGTTTTCTGATTTTTTGATGTCCCACCTTGCAAATACATCAGGTAATAAACGAGTAAAATTCAATGGATAATTACCGGTAATCTGACGGGTATTGGTATTGTATTGATGTAACGAAAGTCCTGGATTAAAGGTGAATTTTCCTAACATAAACTTATAGTGCACCCCAACATAAGCATCGTTAAAACGAAAACGAACATCGTTGTTGTATGCTACTTCGTCAATCGGATTTACTGTATTATCTTCTAAAATTTGTAAAATGCTTGAGTTATAGGATTGGTAAGCATTGGTGTTCCCTAAAGTTATATTCAATACTTCTTTGTTGCTAATTTGATAAAAGTAATCCACTTTGGCATCCAATCTGTTGGTTTTTACAAATCGCGATTGTTCTAAATTCAAAGTGTTTTCATTTACAAAAATATTACTTGGATGATTTGGATCGGGAGAATTAAAATTTTGGTATGGATTGGTAGATAATTGCGGATTAAAGAATGGATCTTCATCCGCATATTGGTGTTGCATTTCTAATACCCAAGTAGTTTTTGGAGTTTGGGTGTAAAACAAGTTCAAACTTTGGTTAAACGAAATTGGATCTTGTCTTTCAAAAGAAATTACATTGTTGGAACTATTAAAAGAACCTCCGTTATTAAACACGGTAAAGTCGGTCAAGTTTCTGTTCACATCCTCTTGTCCGGTTCTTCGCATAAATACATCATAATCTAACTGAAAGTTAGCATTTGGTTTGTATTTGGTTCCTAACTTGGCAATTGCTGATTTATTTTTACTGTCGGTTTGGTTTTTTCGGTCTTCTAAAGTGGCAACTTCAGTGGTATTTGGTTGGAAAATTCCTCTTTGTGAATTGGTAATATTTTGGTTGAAGGTTGAAGAATAAGCTGCAAAACCACTAATGTTGAATTTTTTAGAGAAGGTATGAGCTACATTGGCTGCACCAAATCTGTCTAACATTTTGGCTACATTGTCTCCACCAGATAAACCTAAAAAGTTTCTGTTGAAATTAATAGAAGTTCCACTTCTGCCAATGGTATTTCTGGAACCACCGGTTAAACGGAAAAAGTCGCCAGAAGTTAATGAAACTTCACCGATGTTATTCCAGTTGGCAATGGTATTTACACTTGTTTTTGGGGAGTAATAAAATATTTTAGGGTTCACTAAAAATGATTTATCGTTACCCCCTCCTAAACTGATATCACCAAACCAGAACTTTTCTTTTCCTTTTTTTAGTTTGATGTTTAACGCAATATCATCATTGTTGTTTTCTAAACCTCGCATTTGCGATACTTCGTTAAAGTTTCGCAATACCTGTATTTTATCTACAGCATCTGAAGGGATGTTTTTGGAACCTAACTTGGTATCCCCTTCAAAAAACGGTTTGCCTTCTACCAATAATTTAGAAACGTTTTTCCCTTCAACCTGTATCTGTCCATCTGCAGTAATTTCAACCCCAGGAAGTTTTTTTAATACATCTTCTAATTTTCTTTCTTCCCCTGTTTTAAAGGAATCAGCATTGTATATAATGGTATCTCCTTTTACCGATACAGGCATTTCATGCACAATTTCTACTCCCGAAAGCGATTCGCCTTCTTTTAAAGTAATGACTTTTTGAATGGGTTCGGTTTTGGTTTCTATGGTTTCTTCGTAAGCTTGAAAACCAATGTAGCTTACTTTTATTTTATAGGTAGCATTAGGTTTTAAGTTTAAGCGAAATCTTCCTGCTCCATCTGTAACTGCGTAGCCATCCATGGCTTTGGTTTCTTGGTTGATGGCTACTACGTTGGCCATTTCTAATGTGATTCCTCCGGATTCTTTAACAATCCCATCAAATCGAACATTTTGGGCAAATGCACCAATAGTGCATAAAAAGTACAATAAAAATCTCATTTAGGCTTTTCTTTAGTTTGTGTTTTGTTTATTTAATTTCTTTGCTCAATAATAATAAACCCGTCTTCATTTTGTAAAGACTCGTATTTCTTTTTTTTCATTTCAGCAAACTCTTTCTGGGTTAAAGCTTTCTTTACTTTAGGAAACTCAATTGGTTTTAAATCTTTGCTTTGTAGCACAATTTTTGTTGCTAAAAAAACTTCTTTATCTACTTTTAACTCTAATATTAGTCCCGGTAACCCATGGTATCTGCTTGGTCCGTGACCAATCGGAATTTGTGGAGTAAACCAGGCTTCTATTCGCTTTTCTTTTGGTTGTAATGGCGTTAAGAAGTTTGTTTTTTTGGCATTGCTTTTTTCCATTTCTTTTTCATAAGCTTCTAAAGCTTCTTTAGAAACAGGAATAATTTGCATTGCTTTAATACACAAATAATCCCCAATTTGTTTGGTTTCTTGTGTAATTTCCCATTTTTGAATGGTTAAGGAGTCTTTGATATAAAATGTTCTTGAGTAAAAATCTGTAACCTCTATTGTTTCATTTTTTTTGATATCTTTAAACAATACATGGTCATCTCCATCTTTTGTTACCGTCATTGAAAAACCAGAGTTAGGTTTTACTGGCTCCAATGACTCTTGCTTTTGGTATTTGGACTGATGTTTATAAAAATACAACTCAAAAACGCTATTAAATCCTTTTTGAAATTGTTCTTGTATTTGCTTGAGTAATTCGGTATCAATATTGCTATCTTTCAAATTTTCTGATGCTCCTTCGGAATTTCCAAATTTCTCATGTTGCTGATATAATACATATCCTTTAATGTCTTGTGCCATTCCAAAATGGCTAAAAAAGGAAAATACAATTAAAATTACTTTATTTGTCATTTTCATCAAAATTAGCCACCCATTCTAAAAGATCTTTGTCCAGGTCTGCCTCCCATTTCACGCATTTCCTCCATTTTTTCTTTCATTATTTGATCAAACTCTGCTTGGGTAACTACTTTTCCGTTTTTAGGAGCTTTTATTTCTTTTTTCTCTTTTGGATTTAAAACAATTTTAGAACACAATATGGTGGTAGTACCATCGCTAACCTCTAAAATTAATCCTGGTAAACCTCCGTAATTTTCCGGTCCATGTGCAACCGGAATATCCATGGTATACCATGCAGTAACGATTACTTCTTTTGGCATTTCCCAACCATCCATAAAATTGGTGGTTTTCTCTTCTTTCTTTTCTTCTTTTTTTACCTCAGCAACTTCTTCTTTTTTCTTGTCCCCATCTTTTGGTTCTTCAGCTTTTCTTCTCATATTTCTAAAATCAGAAAAACTTGTCGGTCTTTTTGCCGTAGCTTTATAACACATATAAGCTCCAATTTGTTTGGTTTCACCTGTCATTTCCCATTGGTATTGCGGGATCGAATCTTTTACCAAAAATTCTCTGCCAAAAAATTCTTTATCCACCATAAAAATTTTTTCTTTCAAATTTTTATAATGGGTTCCTCCTCCTCCGGTAAATGAACTCATCATTCGGAAACCTCCTTGATTGTTAGAAACTGCATCTAACTTTTCTTCTTCTGCATATGTTGAGGCATTTCTATCAAAGTTTAAAATGAACTTTTTTTCAAACGCTGCTTTCATTCTCTCTTCTATTCTTGCTCTCATCTCTGGAGTAATTTCGCGGTTGTTCATCCAACCTTGGGTCATGTTAGCAGTACTAGTTTTAGATTCGTACACTGCCATTCCCTGAAAGCTTTGTTGAGAAAACAACAAACTTATCATGAAAAAAATCATGGCTTTCACCATCATCAATAAATAAATAAAAATGCGTTGCATAAAGAAAAAGTTTAATTATTAACTAAAAAGTTTAACAAATATGTAGCAAAAGCAAAGTGTATGTTACCAAAAAATTGTTAAATCTATCTTTGCATGAGTTTACAATTTTTAAACACCAGAAATGTAAGACTTATTGGTTGGTATAAAGTTTAATGATATCTTTGGTATTATGAAATATTTAACGCTAACGTTTTGGCTGTATTTTTCTGTAGGCTACTCTCAGAGCAACACTAGTTTAACTTTATTATTATTGAATGAGACAAAATTAGATGCTGACCAATGGTTTGGCAGGGATGCTTTTGGATATGCTTATTTTTCTAAAGGAAATGTATTCTATAAGCAAAAAGAGCTTGAAAAATGGGAGTACAAAAATTTAATTTTAGGGAAAATTACTAAAGTGGATATCACTAATCCGTTGCGAATTTTATTGTATTATGAACCATTTAATACTATTGTAACGTTAGACAACCAATTGAATGAAATTTTAAAAACCGACTTTAATTTACATACAAGTATCGTAACTAATGCTATTGGATTGGCATCTAGAGATCGTTATTGGTACTTTAATACCCAATCGCAAAAATTAGGTTTGTTGGAATATTTTCAACATAAATTTTCGGAATTTCCTAGATGGATAACCAATCCTATGGTATTATACGATTCTACTTTTAACGAATTTTACTGGATCAACGAAACTGGTGAGTGGTGGACCTGTGATATTTTTGGAAAAATGCAGATGAGGAAAAAAATAAAGGACATCATTCCGTATTGTTTCTTGGATGCTAAAACCTTATTAGCCAAAAAGGATGGAAAATTTGTGTTAGTTTTTACCACTAAGGAAGAAGTAAGATCTGTTCCTGAATTAGAAAATTTAGAGGGGAGTTTCCGGTTTCAAAATCAAATTTTATCTATATTTACCCAAACAAAATTAGTTGAATTTCAAATAAATTTACCTTAATGCATATTGCTGTAGCCGGAAACATTGGGGCTGGTAAAACCACCCTAACCAACTTGTTAGCCAAACATTTTAATTGGGAACCTCATTTTGAAGATGTTGTTGATAACCCCTATTTGGATGATTTTTATCACCAAATGGAGCGATGGAGTTTTAATTTACAGATATACTTTTTAAATAGTAGATTCAGACAAGTATTGGCTATTCGCGAGAGCGGTAAAAACATTATTCAAGACAGAACTATTTACGAAGACTCCCATATTTTTGCTCCTAACTTGCATGCCATGGGGTTGATGAGTAATCGTGATTTTGAAAATTATACCTCCTTATTTGAGTTGATGGAAAACTTGGTTGCTGCTCCTGATTTGTTGATTTATTTGAGAAGTAGCATTCCGAATTTGGTGAAAAACATCCACAAACGAGGTCGTGATTACGAAAACACTATTTCTATTGATTATTTAAGCCGATTAAATGAACGTTATGAAGCATGGATTTCGACCTATCAAAAAGGTAATTTGTTGATTATTGATGTGGATCACATCAACTTTCAGGAAAATCAGGAAGATTTAGGGATGATAGTAGAAAAAATCAATGCCCAAATTAACGGACTTTTTTAAGAATTAAACCTAAATTAAAAATCTGCTTTTACGCCAACCAATACCCCAAATTTTGGTGTTGTGTTGTGTGGGTTTTGAAATTCGTATTGGTTTCTCCAAGTAAAATCAATGCGCAATGGTCGTAGGTTGCCATAGCCAATATTTTCAATACCAAATCCATATTCTTGGTAAGGCCTTTTATCAGGAGCTACATACGGAATATTGGATAAATTAATTGCACTATTACTATTGTTTACAGTACCATAAACTGTTCTAAAAAAACCAACTTCTCGCCATTTTAATTTTTTAATTAATGGCAATCGGTTAAACAACAAACCATTTAAATGGTAATCAAACTGACCTAAAACGTATTGATCTGCCATTAAATCGTAATAATTTAGTAATGAAAATGTAGAATTTACTACTGAATACGTTTGGTTGGCATGAATAGGTGTCATCAAAACTATAGGAACAGTTCCTATAAGTTTACTTCCCTCAACATATGAGTTTAAAAAACCAAATTTTCCAATTTGAAATGTTTTTCGAACACTTGCCTGTAAACGGTGGTAATCAAAATCCTTTCCTGTTATTCCGGAAAATCCTTTGGTGTATCTAAAAAGATACGTTGCAAAGTTTTTTAAACTATATTTTCTCTCCACTCCAAATCCGTAAGGTAGTCTTCCAGGAGTAAAAGCTAATGTTAAACTAGTACTATATCCATGCACTTTATCTTGAATATTCCCATTTCTATCTACATATTGTGTTGAAAAGTTTTCAGGAGATGCTGAGGTCATGTCTTGGTAAATACCCGCTAAACTTAAATGTAAATTGTCGTTAAATTCATATTTAATCTCAGTAGAAAACCTTCTATTATGAGTTAATGAAAAATTGTTTCCTCTAACAAATAATGCACCTACCCCAAAATTTCGCATCAATAATTCATTATCCTGTAACACTTTGGCAGAAATTTGTTCAAAATCGTTCATGTATGATACTCCCAAAATTAATCGAGGATCTTGTGCTGCAAGATATTTTATTTCAGCACCATACTTCCATTCTTTATCTTCAAAACCATAAGCAGCATAAGTATTTATTCGAAATCTATCGTCTTTGGATGCATAGTTTCTGAGGCCTAACCTAACCCTAGTACCTTCAACATTGTTTCTGTTAAAAGCCAACCAAAGAGACCCAAGTTGAAAATTTTTAAATACTGGAATATTTCCTGTTGTAAGTAAATTAACAAATCCGTTTATCGACTTAATTTTTTTGTTGTTTTGTAACTCTACTATAATCTGGTGGTTTTTCTTTACATATTCAGACAATACGGCATTTTCATTCCAAAACTGTTCATCCTTTTCGTATTGTGATGCAGAAATTTGCTTGGTGGTTTTATCGTAAAACTCCTCCTCTTTTGGTTTATTTGGAACAAAATCTTGATAAACTAAACGGTTTTTTATGTACACCCCTTTTTCCTCATCACTTGACGTAACTAAGGTAAAATCAGCTTCAAAATCGGTGTCGGTTAATACATAATAATCTCCATTTATCAATTTGAATTTTTTATCAATATTCATCCCTCTAACCATGTTTAAATTGGTGTTTTTGCCTAGTTGCATATTAATTTCTGCAACAGAATTTAATGCTGCATCTACTTTCATGCTTCCGGTAAAAACCAAATCACCTTCTTGGCGGGGGAAAAAGTATATTTGATAAAATTTTCTTCCACTATCAACCAAAGAATCTTGTAAGACATATTCATACATACTATAAGCATCTGTTGAAAGTGGACTCACAAAGAATTTTTCTAAAACTTTAATATTGTTTTCATATATATCAAATTCTTTGTAGGCTACCGACACCTTGTCATATGCCAAGCCTTCTGCTGCAACTCCTGTGATTCTTTCTGCAAACTTTTCTTTTTTCTCTTTATTCAATTGGTTGTTGATGTACACCATTTCAAAAAACTCTCGCATATAAATAGGAACATCAAACCAATCATTGGCATTTTTCTTTTGAATTATTTTTGTGATAGAATCAAATCCTTTTCCTAATACTTTTTTCATAAAAGCACTGTCTAAATGATTCAAATCAACCTCTAACATAGAATACGTTTTGTATTCGTATGCATCCAAATGTTTTAATTGATTTCTTTTTTTATTGTCCCAAATCTTTTGCAAAATGGGATAGGCAGGATTATCTTTTTTCTTTAAATGCTTTTTAGGTTTGTTAACTACCACTACTTCTTGTAATTGTTCACCTTCCTTTAAAACAAATTTCAAGTTGTAAGCATTTTTGCCTACTATTTTGTGTTCTAACGTTTGGTATCCTATATAGGAAATTACAAGTGTATTATGTGTATTCGAAGAGTATAATTGAAATTTCCCTTGCTCGTTAGTTATGGTTCCTTCGGAGGAATTTTTGAAATAAACATTGACAAAAGGGATTGATTGCCCGGATTCGTCTAGCACGACACCAGAAACACTTGTTTGTGAAGTTGCCACAGTAATACAGCCTAGTAAAAGGTACCAAAAGAAGTGTTTCATAAGTAAAATCCGAAAAGCTAACCGTTTGCTTTCAAAAAATTGAACATCAAACAATTAGCTTTTAGGGCTATATTTAGTTATTGGTTGGTTATGCTCGGTATAACACCTTTTTAACTGCTTTAATTACATCTTGTGCATTGGGCAACCATTCTTTTAATAAAGCAGGAGAATATGGAGCCGGTGTATCGGCTGTGGTGATTCTCTGAATAGGAGCATCTAAATAATCAAATGCTCTTTCCTGAATCATGTAGGTAATTTCAGATGCCACACTAGCAAAAGGCCAAGCTTCTTCTAATACTACCAAACGATTGGTTTTTTGTACGGAACGGATGATGGCTTCATAATCCATCGGACGAACCGTACGTAAATCGATAATTTCACAAGAAATTCCTTCTTTAGCTAATTCGTCTGCTGCAATATAGGCTTCTTTGATAATTTTTCCAAAGGAAACAATCGTCACATCCGTACCTTCTCTTTTGATATCTGCAACTCCTAACGGTATGGTATATTCTCCGTCGGGCACTTCCATTTTATCGCCATACATTTGTTCGGATTCCATAAAAATAACGGGGTCATTATCTCTGATAGCTGATTTTAATAATCCTTTGGCATCATATGGATTAGATGGCACTACTACTTTCAAACCTGGGGTATTGGCATACCAGTTTTCAAATGCTTGTGAGTGGGTGGCAGCCAACTGACCTGCAGAAGCGGTAGGTCCACGAAATACCATAGGCATGGTAAATTGTCCGGCACTCATTTGACGCATTTTTGCTGCGTTATTAATGATTTGGTCAATACCAACCAAAGAAAAGTTAAAGGTCATGAATTCCACTATCGGACGTAAACCGTTCATGGCAGAACCAACTGCAATTCCGGCAAAACCCAACTCGGCTATAGGGGTGTCAATTACCCTATCCGGACCAAACTCGTCTAGCATTCCTTTAGAGGCTTTGTAAGCACCGTTGTATTCGGCAACTTCTTCACCCATCAAATAAATATTTGGGTCTCTTCTCATTTCTTCGCTCATGGCTTCGCAAATGGCTTCTCTAAATTGGATGGTTCTCATATCAAAATGGTTTTGTCTGTCAAAATTTCGATTTGCAAAATTAGAAAAATGCATAGGACAAAAAAAATTATACGCAAAAAACTCACTACATCGTTAGCACAAAAGTTACATTTTGACTTAATGTTTTGTTTATTAGTATTTTGTCGATAAAAAAAATCAATTCATCTAATTTATAAATTGATGATATTAACGTAAAAGCCTAGTTTATATATTTGTTAGTCTTGTAGAAAAAAAACTACAAAAATCAAAACCAAAACCTACTAATTGTATGATGAAAAAATTACTTTTTATCTCGTGTTTTTTATATAGCTTACTTGGGTGGGGGCAGACGAATTATGATTGGATAAATACAGCACCTGATGGTAATTGGAGACAAGGTGCTAGTGGAGAAAGATGGAATCCAGGAGGGCTTTGGGATGAGCCACCGTTTGGAATTCTCAGATTTGATAACAACCATCAATTGTCAATGACAAATAATGTTGCCGGAACCTACAATACATATATGTTATTATTTCAACCGAACAATAATCAAGTGAGAACTATTTCAGGGAATCCAATAAGATTTTTTGATTTTGGAGGGAATAACCCAAAAATCGAAAATTTTTCTTCAGCAACCCATATATTAAATTTTAATATATCTGGAGACGGTGATATAGACGACCCAATTGAAATTAATTTACAAGGCACTGGTGGATTGACTTTTGGAGGCACTATTAATAACCAAGGAGGTTGGCTTAATTTTTTTGGATCAAATAATGCAGTTGCCAGATTTAATGGGATTATCTCTGGATCGGGAGGATTAGGCATCAAAACAAACACTATAGTTGCTTTAAACGCAAATAATACCTATTCAGGTAATACAGAAATTGACCAAGGGGAATTATGGATTGGAGAAAATGGAAATATCGCAACCGGAACTACTGTTTTTATTGGCAATGGTGGGCAAACCACTTACGTTGCCAAATTCTTTTTAGCTGACCCTGATGGTGGCCAAAATTTTTCAAATACAATAACTATAAATAATGGCAATGGATTAACAAGATATATAGGTTCCCTAAATACTAGTGGTACCAATACCATATCAGGAGCAATATCTAAAAGTAATTTAGCCAATTTAAATTTTGAAGTAGTAAATGCTGGAGGTACACTTGCTGTTACGGGAGGGCTTAATGCTGGCACAAACGCTACTATATTAAGAAAATTTGGACCTGGAAGGTTGGTAATTTCTTCAAATGATTTTAACACTAATACATTAGGAGATATTTTTTTAAGAAATGGAATCTTAGAAGTTGATTTATTTCCAAGTCGTTTTGGTGGAAGTAGAGCAATAACTCTTGGTGATGATGGACTTTCCACCCTTAGAATAAATGAAACTAGTGAAAATCATTCTGGTGCCATTAATATTAATAGCAACAATGGAGTAATTGAATTTAACTCCACAACTCAAAGACAATACACAAGCATTATAAGTTTTGGCGCTAACACACTTACCATCAACAACCAAAGTTCTGTTATTTTAGATTTAAATGGCAACCAAACAGGTACAGGCACCCTAAACATAAACTCTACTGGTCCTGGACTTGTTTTGCTTACAAGAAGTTCTTATGACAGAACTGGTAATACGGTAATAAATAGCGGCACTTTAAGATATAACCCAACAGCAAATTCTACATTTAACTCCAAATTGGTTTTAAATGGTGGAACTTTCAGTACGCAAGTTATTAGTGCAGGTAGAACAATTACAAGTACTGCACCTTTGCAATTAACCAATAGCTCAAGCATTGTATTATCAACCTCTGCTCACACTTTAACTTTTGCAAATAGTAGTGGGGAAAGTTGGACTGGAACATTGACTATAACAGGATGGTCTGGTACACCTGGTTCTACTGGTTTTGGCACAGCTGGTAGAATTTTTATTGGTAATAATAATTCGACCTTAACTACAGTACAATTAAACAGCATTAATTTTGTTAACTATGCTCCAGGAGCAGAATTAACTGCAAGTGGTGAATTGGTACCAAGAGATTTTCCTACTTTTTATTCCAAAGGTTCGCTTCCACCAAATGTAACGAGCAGTTGGTCAAGTACTACCGATGGTATTGGAGCTGGACCTGTGGATTTTACAGCTGGGAATACCCGTTATATCATCCAAAATGGCCACCATATGACTACTTCTACGGCTTGGTCGATTTCAGGGGTCAATTCTATTTTAAGAATTTTAGATGGGGGTACGTTACAGTCTACTTTTGCTGTGACCATTCCATCCACAGGGACTTTTGAAATTCAAGATGGAGGTACTTATGTGCATGAAAATGCAGTAGCATTTGGCAGTTCAATATTTCAAGGAAGTGAAATTTTTGGGAATAATAGCACAATTGAATTTAGAGATTGGAATAGCACTGCACCCACAAACACTTCATATGGAAATCTCATTTTTAATGCAACTACAAATGTTTCTGGGGCTATTCAATTTTCAAATGCCATTGAAAATATTTATGGTAATTTAACTATTTTAAATACAGGATTCCCAACTATTCGTGAAGTTCGTTTAACCGCTAGCACTTCTAATAATACTGTGTTGCATGGTAATTTATCAATGTCTGGCGGTGCATTTACTTTAACTGGAGGAAATGGAGCTTCTACTTTAACTGTCATAGGAAACGTTAGTTTAACAGGAGGAGATTTAAGACTACACACAAATACAACAGGTGCGGCAAACTTTATTGTAAATGGTGAGAATTTTACCCTTGGAGAAAACGTTTCTTTAAGTCCATCGCCTTCTACTTTAACTATTCCCGGCAATTCCGGCTTCTACTTCAACCGCAATGGAGTGCAAAACGTAAGCATAGGACAAGCATTTGCTTCAGGTAATTACAGAGATAGATTCTTTTATAATGCTTCTCAAACTACTTTAAACGAAACGTATAACGGTACAGTAGCTCAAGAAACCGTAAACGGTAATGGGGCAACACCATTAACGGGATACAGTGCTTGGCCAACAAGCGGAAATCACTTACGTAATTTGACAATTAACAATACTGCAGGAGTTACCTTGCGAAATAATCGTTCCATCAACGAAAACTTGGTGCTGACCAACGGAACTTTAACTGCAGCTACCAACACTACTTTGGTGTTTCAAGGAGATCAAATTAACCGCACCAACGGTTTTTTAAATTTTTCAGCAACCGGAGCAACCTTAGAAATGAATAACAACACGCTAAAAACATTTCCTACAGGGTTGTTTTCGAGTAGTATTTCCAATTTACATATCAATGGGTCTGGAGGAGTCAAAGCAAACCAAGATTTGAACATCACCAATAATTTATCTTTGAACCAATCCAATCCGAACCTAACGGATGGATTATTGGACATGGTTATTGACTATGGAAGTTATGCAACAACTGCAAATCCGGATAGCACCAATCCAGACAACAATTTAAATTCTTATACTTTAAACATGGTTGGTAATGCAACCACTATTGGAAATGGAGATGTAACCGGAAAAATAAGAAGGTCTGGAATTGTGTCTGGAAACACCTATACTTTCGGAAATAAAAACATGCAACTAACTTTTAATGGAACCAATTTGCCTGCCTATATAGAAGTTGTAGCAACTAAGGGAAATAAAGGATTGCATGTGGATAAAGATGGTATTGGAGATTTACCCGGAACAGATGTTTCTCCAATTGGTGGAGCTGCAGTCAAAAGATTGTACCAAATCAAAAGATCAGGAGGAGACACTCCAACCACATTTACCATTCGATTGCCATATAACACAGATGAGTTAAACGGAAATTCAGAAAATGATTTGGTAATATGGGATCACCATTTACCATATAATGGAGTTACTCCGCATGAACACGGAAAAACCTCCTTAAATACCACCGAAAGATACATAGAATTAGCAGGTCATGGGATTAGATATTTGGCATTAGATGGAGCAGTACCATCCGTTGGAACATTTAGTACAACCAAATATTGGATGGTTGCTGAAAAAGAAACCACCGATGTTTTATGGTTGGGTGCAGCAACAGACGATTGGAATATACCATCCAATTGGACTAGCGGTAGAGTGCCTGACTTTGATACAAAAATTGTAATTCCTCAAGTACCTACTTACCAAAACGAATTACAACTAGAAGGTACAGTAGAAGTTGCATCAATAGATGTAAAAAACAATGGCTCATTTGTAGCAAAAAATAACGCAGTGGTTCAAGTTAAAGGAGGTGTTTTAAGCAATGGAGGCATTGGTTCATGGAATAACCAAGGAAATTTTGTGGCTGAACCAGGTAGTAAAATTATATTTGAAAACCCAAGTGCTACCATTGCAGGAAATTCAAAATTCCATGATTTAGAAGTGAAAAATGGAGGAAAATTAACTATTGCTGATAATACCGTGGTAGAGGTAGTTGGTAATTTAGTGAATTTTGGTGAGTTAGATGCCAATTCAACTGAAAACACTATTCGTTTTTTAGGAACAAATCAAACGATTCCAGCAACTAATGGATTAGGTCTAGCATACAGAAACATCGAAATCAATCAAATAGACGAGTCCAGTGAAGTAACCATGACGGGATCTATAGAAATCAATGGAAGCTTATCTATCCCATCTGGAAAATTAAAAGTAGAAAACAATACTTTAACTTTAAGAGGAGCATTTCCGGAAGAGGCACAAAAAATAATTACTACCAACCAGTCAAGATTGGAATTTAGAAATTCAGGCACCGGAACCAAGGTAATACCAGATTTTTCTTCTATTAACGACATCGTTGTTGATACGAATCTTCAATTAGAAGCAAGTGCCAATTTAGATGTGCATGGCAATATCAATGTAAACAAAGGAACATTAAATTTGGGTGCTTTTAGTTGGAATAGAAATTCGGATGGAGGTACTTTATCGATTGGTAACCAAGGGAAATTGCTAATTGGTGGAAATAACACTTTGCCTTCTTCCTTTAGTGTTCATGATTTTGATACAGATTCTGAAGTAGCTTATGTTGGTGGTAATCAAACAATCAAAAAACCAACTAATACCTACGGAAATTTACGTTTAGCTGGTACAGGGGATAAAATCTTTGAAGAATCAGAAAGTTTGATTGAAGTAAGTAAAGATTTGTTGATTGAAGGTGGAAACTTAAAAGTTGGAGAAGACAAAACCTTAAAGGTAAATAACCAATTTAACAACCAATCGGGTTTGGCCACTTTTGAAACTGGAGCTAGTTTGCTTCAGGTGAATAATGTGTTGAATAACGGAAATATAACTTACAAAAGAACAACAGGCGATTTAAAGAATTTTGACTTTGTTTATTGGGGAACTATGGTTCATAACCCATTAATTAAAGATATGTGGATGACCAATGCTTCGGAAACTTTTTACAGATTTAATCCAGTAACTAATAATTGGGTATTACTTTCAGGAAATACCCCAATGACACCTGGTATTGGATATATTGCCAGAGCAAGATTTAACCCTAATTGGGGTTCTGGCCCAACTCCTCCTTCTGCATTGCCTTGGACAGCTACTTATATTGCTCGACCAAATAATGGAAATGTTGAGGTGGATATATTTCAAGATAAATTTCATTTAATTGCCAATCCATACCCAAGTGCACTTGATGCCAAAGAATTTATTCAGCAAGGAGGTGATTTTATATCTTCTCCATTTTTACCAACTATTTTTATTTGGACGCAGGCAAGTGGAATTAACAACAACCAATACCAAAGCAGCGATTATGCCGCATTTAATTTGTTTACAGAAACACCAGACGCTTTAAATCCTTCTGGATATACTGTTTCTAGATACGTTGGAGCTGGCCAAGGATTTTTCGTTCGAACTAAAAACATTGCAATGCCAAATCCGGCAAAGGCAACTTTTACAAACAATCATCGGGTAGCAGGAAATAATGAAAACTTTACCAAACCAGCAAAAACAAAAAATCAAATAAATTCAGAAGTTTCCATGCAAAAATATTGGTTAAAACTAACCAATACCTTAGGAAATACCAAGCAAACCGCAATTGTACACCATCCTGAAGGCTCCATTAGTTATAATCCGATGCAAGACTCCCCAGCCTTTAACGGAAATGCTACTTTAAATTTATTTTCACTTTTTGCCAATCAAAGAATGGCTGTAAATGTTACTTCGCCTATTCAAATTACCGATGAAATTCCAATCGGTTTTACTACTACCCAGCCTGGAAGCCACAACATATCGTTAGCTCATTTAGAAAACATATCCGAATCACAAGATATTTATTTATTAGATCAAGTTTTATCGGTTACGCATAACATTAAACAAGGCCCCTATACGTTTACTTCAATATCAGGTACTTTTAACGAGCGATTTAAAATTGTGTTTCAAAATCAAACTTTAAGCACCCCCGAAATCTCCACAGCTAATTGGATTGTTTTTGCCAAAGAAAACAACATCCATGTACAAACTGGAAATGATTTGATAGATCAAATTTCTATATACGACTTAAATGGAAGGTTGTTGTATCAAAAACAAAACATACTTGATAACAATTTATTAATACCATGGAATTTCAAACAACAAGTGTTTTTGGTTCAGCTTATTGACACAAATGGAATTTCTTATAAAACCAAGGTTTTATTGCCATAACAGTATCCAATTATAAAATTTTCATAAAACAATCGATAGCTTACTGCATATTTCACAATAAAATATGCAGTTTATCGATTAGTTGTGCTTTGTGTCGAAAAATTACTGCACACTAACTTTGTAGTAATAATTTTACATCAGATTTTAAAGCCCCATAAAATCATGATTACTAAAATTACTTCATTAAATACGCTTTTTAGCGTTCGTTTGTTTGCAACCTTTTTTGCAATTTCACTATTTTACAATTTAAATGCGCAAGTTGTTGTTGGTTCTACAACTTCTAGAAATACCAATAACAATAATACCCAAACATTCTCCCATGAAATACAAGCGGGAGAAAATAGGTTATTGCTTGTTAATGTTTCTGTATTCAGTGGAAACCAAAACAGAGGTTTATCTTCTGTTTCATACAATGGCCAACCATTACAAGAATTAGTATCTAATGCACCTGCAGGAAATAATAGAAATAGAATTCATATTTATTATCTAATTAATCCTCCTGTTGGAAACCATAATATGGTAGTTAATTTCACTTCTGGGTCAAGTGGAGGATTTAGAGCAACTATTGGAGTTGTAAATTTTAGTGGTGTAAATCAATCAAATCCGTTTGGCAATATAGCATCTGATTCTGGCAATGGTGATGATGAAGTTGAGCTTCAAATTAATACAAATAACACACAATTAGTTTTTGGTGCAATTTCTTCAAGAGGAGATATCCAATCAGCCAATGGTCAAACTTCTCTATTTGGCAACAATGGTATAAATAACGGAGATGCTGATTTTAATGCAGCATGGAGAAATGCCGGCAACAACAATACTAGAATAAGATTTTTATTAGATGACGAAGATAGATGGGCAATGGCTGTGATAGCTATCAATAGAGCAGTTTGTGGAAACTCATTAGCAACGCATCATTTCCGTACAAAAACTTCTGGAGATTGGAGTAACGCTTCTACATGGGAGTCATCAGTTAACAAATCAACATGGTGTGATGCAACTCTAGCTCCAACATCCGCAGCAGCTTCTGTTGAAGTAAGAACAGCTCATATAATAAATGTTGATACTACAAGCAGTGCCAATAATTTAATAATCTCAGGCACTTTAAATTCTAATGCTAATTTGCAGTTAAATGGAGATGTTATTATTCTAAACGGTACATGGGATTTAAAAGATTTCAATGGAAGTAGAATTAATGCTGGTGGAAGTTTTGAAATGAGAGATCAAGCCAGGATAACTGTTACAGGCGAAAATAATTTTCCAAGCAACTTCTCAAATTACATTGCATATCCAACTTCAGAAGTAAATTATGCAGGTACAAACCAAACTGTTAAAGTACTACATAGCTTTATAGATAACTACAACGGTGATGCGAACTCAAGCGGAAATTCTCCTAGTAACACAGTTTCAAATAATACTACTCCAGCTTCATACGGTAATTTAATTTTATCAGGCAACGGAGTTAAAACATTATCTTCAAACTACTTAAGAATTTTAGGTAATTTTAGAATAGAAAATCAAGCAAAAATTACTGTCAATAGCAACCAAGCAATCACTATAGGTGGTATTTTTACTAATGAAACAGGTTTGGCTTCAAATGTTACTTTTGAAGATGAAGCAAGTTTAATTCAAATAGGTAATATTACAACTGCTCAAAATTCAGGTGCAATCACATACAAAAGATCTACCAATCCTTTAAAACATTTTGACTTTGTATACTGGGGATCTATGGTGGAAAATCAAAATTTAATGAGTATGTGGATGACCAATGCTGGAGGCACTTTTTACAGATATAACCCAAACATCAATAATTGGGCTGGAGTTTCAGGTAATACAACTATGGCACCTGGAGTTGGATATATTGCAAGAGCTAGACATAATTCAAATGGCTGGGCTGTTGGGGTAAACGGAGCTGCTACTGTTTTTAACACCCAATTAATTGGTACTCCAAGAACAGGAAGTATAGAAGTAGATGTTTTAGGAGACCGTTGGAATTTAGTTGCAAATCCATATCCAACTGCAATTCATTTTAGAGAATTTGCTAAAGTAAATAATGTTAATTTGGCTCAAAATTGGATACATGCAAATGCTTACATTTGGACTCAAACAACACCAATTACCAATAACAGTTACACAGCAAGCGATTATGCTGTATATAGTGGTCACTTAGCAACCGGGACTAGAGTTGGAAATTATACAGCAAAAAATCATATAGCAGCAGGTCAGGCTTTTTTTGTTAGAACCAAACAAAATGCGACTAAAATTGCATTTACCGATCAAATGAAAATAGTAAAATACAACTACAATTTTACAAAACCTGGAGGCGGTAAAGATAATAATGAACAAGAAGAAGCGGTTGGTTCAAGTAGAATTTGGTTAAATTTTAGTAATGCATCTGGTGATTTTAAACAAATTGCTATAGTTCATACGCCTTTGGCAACAAACAGCTATGAAGAAGGAATTGACGCACTTGCATTTAATGGAAATGGAAATTTAAACTTCTTTTCTGTAGTGGAAAACAACAGAATTTCAATTCAAGGTAGAGAAACTTTAAACATAAATGATGAGTATCCATTAGGATATCAAGCTACTACTTCTGGCAACTATACTATTAGTTTAGACAACTTTGATGGACAATTTTTAAATCAAGATGTATTTATTGTGGACATGCTTTTAAATGTAGTTCATAATTTAAAATCTGGTAACTACACATTCAACTCTGCATCTGGCACCCATTTAGATAGATTTAAAGTAAAATACTATGATGAAACTTTAAGTGTATCTAACAACGAATTAACCAATTTGGTTGCTTTTACACAAAACAATGCATTGCACATTAAAACCAGTGGAGAGATTTTAAATCAAATAGAAATTTTTGACATCCAAGGAAGAACCTTACAAACTTTTAAAAACGTACAACAAACACAAGTGGAATATCCGTTAAACATTTCTAACCAAATTATATTGGTAAAATGTATCGATAATGATGGAAAATCTACAACTAAAAAACTAATCTTTTAAGGAAATTTCAATCATATGTTGCAAATCCTTACCAGTAATTTGGTAAGGATTTTTTGTTTATTTCATGGTTCATTTAACATTTGATTATAAATCATTTAATACACGATGCATTTCGTCGATGTTTTATGATGAGTAGCGACAAAATGACCGCCTCATGTGCATCCTATCTAACTTTGGTATTGAATAAACCCTGAATACCAAAGCATAAACCATGAATACCTACTACTTTGATAATTGTTTGAATTTTATACAATTTCAAACTTTAAGCTTTAAACAACTATTTAAAACCTTTTTTTTACTATTAACCATTAATGTTGTTATTGGACAAACAACAGGAGATTATAGAACAAGAGCAAATGGTAATTGGAATAGCACTTCAGTTTGGCAACAATACAATGGTTTGACTTGGGTTAACATATCAAGTTATCCGCCAAATTCTGGCACTATTAACAATAATGTTAACATGTTTATTACTCATAGAATTACCTTAAATTTAAATTTAGATGTTGAAAATGTCTATATTGAAGTTAATGCAGGCGGAAGGTTAACAATAAATACTGGTATCACATTTAATTTAAACAACAATTCAAGCATTTTGTTAAATGGAACTGATGTTGACCCTATTCGAAAACAAAATAATGTTACATCAAGAATTAATTTTAACGAAGGATCTAAATACACCATATCCAACAATCTCACCAGTTTTACAATTACACCCGTAAATATTTGGCATATAAATTCGATTATTGAATTTAAAAACTCTAATTCAAATACTGTCACATTTACAAACCCAAATCAAAATTTTGGTATCATTTTATATGATAGGCCAAACCAAACATCAACTCAAAATTACAATTTTGGAAATATTCAAAATAGACTTGAAATAATTTCTACAGGCACAGGCAGTTTGGTTCCAGTTAATTCAAATTTAAATTTCAACGGAGATATAATAATTAATGGTGGTACATTAGTTACAAAAAATTCTTCTAATTCAGTATTTTCTAGATCAATAAACAATTTAACCATTAATTCTGGTACATTTCGTTTGCATAATGCAACCAATGGGAATACAACATTCACAGTTAGAGGAAACTTTATTTTTAATGGTGGAACATTTTCATTTTGTGGTCAAACCACCGATGCATCCTCATACTTTGATGTGGAGGGAAATATAGAATTAAATAGTAAAAACTTTGTAGATATTTGTGTTGGAACAGATTCTGGTATATATTTTACTGGAAGTACCACCTCTAATTTTATAAGTACAGTTTCTTTAAATAGTAATATTAATAATAGATTTTATTATCAAGCCAATGCATTACAAGGTCTTAATTTAATTTTTAATGGTTTAACCGAGTCTCAATCTACTTTTTCAGGAGAAGGAAATCAAAATCCATTAGGACCATATATTCCAGTTGAATTTAACAATTCATTGGTAAAGAATTTAACAATAAACAATCCTCTTGGTGTAAACATCAATGTTCCATTTCAAGTCAATGAAAATATTTATTTAAATATTGGAAATTTAAATAATATAACAAATAACATTACATTGGCTAATAATTCTACTATTCACAGAACGGGAGGTTCAATTAGTTCCGATGTAAATAGTTCCTCTAGTTACAATGTTAACTACCCAGCCCACACCGCTGCCTTAACAACCGGAAATGAAATTCCAACAGCTACCGATCGATTGGCTAATTTAACCATATCAAACACCAACGGAATTAAAGCCAACAAAAGTTTTACCGTAAATGGTGTTTTGGCTTTAAATGCATCCAATCCTAATACCACAGATGGTTTGTTGGATATGGTAAATACTTACGGAAACTATGCAACGGTTTATTCTACCAATAGTACCGATCAATACAATAATTTAGATTCGCATGTATTAACGCTTGGAGCTTCTGCATCAGTAACCGGAAATGCCGACATTACCGGAAAAATCAGACGAAGCCATACATTTAACACAGGCACACCTTACACTTTTGGAAACCAAAATACCCAACTTACCTTTACAAGTGTATCAGGAAGTGCAATGCCATCTTCTATTACTGTAGTAGCCACTAAAGGAGATAAAGGCTTACACGTAGATAAAGATGGCGATGATAGTTACCGTGGAAATAGCAACCAACCAAATGTTAAAGCTACTGTAAAACGTTTATACCAAGTATTAAGAACCGGGGGAGATGCTGCCACAAGAATGACTATTCGATTAGCTTATGACAGTAGCGAACTAAACGGTAACAATTCAACTAATTTAGTTTTGTGGGACCACCATTTACCATACGGTGGGGTAAGTCCACATGAGCACGGGCAAACCAATCGTACTTCAAACTATGTAGAATTAACCGGACATGGATTGTTTTATTTGGCACAAGAAAATGATGCTGCTTTTACCAAATATTGGATGATATCAGAAAAAGAAACTACGGATATCATTTGGATTGGAGCAGTACCAGGTGGCTCTTGGGATATTTTGTCTAATTGGTCCGATGGAAAAGCAAGAACAAATACAGACAAAATTGTAATTCCCAATAATACTACCTATTCACATGAATTAATTTTATCAAACGATAAACAAATTGGGACCATTGAAGTAAAAGAAAACGGGAAGTTTACACTAAAAGAAGGAAAAACTCTTACCATCAATGGTGGACCTGCTGTGAATGGTGGAGCAGGTTCGTGGAACAATCAAGGGACTTTTATAGCTGAAAACGACTCTAAAGTTGTTTTTACATACTCGGGTGCAACCTTGGCTGGCAAGGGTGATTTTCATCATATGGAAGTTGCTAACGGTGCAGATTTATTAGTCTCGGGAGAAGTTGACATCAAAATTAAAGGGAATTTGACTTTAAATGGAGCTATGGATGCTCAAACCAATACCAATACAATCACCTTTAATGGAGCTAGTCAAAACATTCCGGTACCAACTTCGGGAGTTAAAACCGGTTATTATAATTTAAAAATTGAGCAAACCTCAGGGAATGCCTCCTTATCAGGAAATACCAGAATTGGAGGAACTTTAACCTTAAATAATGGGAACTTAAATGTTGGTACTAACACTTTAAGCCTGCATGGAAATTATTTTGAAGGTAATTTAAGTTTACTTAATGTTAATTCTACCTCTTCTTTAGAATTAAAAAATACAGATGGTGGAAATAAAACCTTACCTAGTTTTACTGAGTTAAATAACTTAATATTAGATGCTCCTAATTCTACTTTTCAACTTGAACAAAATGCGAACCTATTTGGAAACCTATCTATTGCAAATTCAAAATTAGAGCTTGGAAGTTATTTGTTAAACAGAAATACCGCAGGTGGTAACTTAATATTAGGTGAAAATGCACATTTAAAAATTGGTGGTACAAACGGATTACCTCAAAACTATCTCACACATAACATACATAGCAGTAGTACTGTGGAATATGCTGGTACCAACCAAGAAATAAGCTTACCAGCTACCTCTCAAAAATACGGTAACTTAATTTTATCTGAATCCGGGACAAAAAAATTACCAGATGCAGTAAATCAAATTGAAATACAGGAAAATTTGACCATTCAGAACAATGCAAATTTTGAATTAGATACCGATAAAAATTTAATTATCAAGAAAAGGTTTATCAATAATTCCGGGACTGCTTTGTTTAAGGACAAGTCCTCTTTGGTGCAAATAGATAACTTAACCAATATTGGCAACATTACCTACCAACGAACCACTCGAAATTTAAAGCATTTAGATTTTGTGTATTGGGGAGCAATGGTAAACAACCAAGCAATTAAAAATATGTGGATGAGTAATGCAAGTGAGAATTTTTACTTGTTTAACCCAAACATCAATAATTGGCAACAAGTTAGCGGAAATACCATTATGCAACCTGGTGTTGGATACATTGCAAGAGGAAGGTATATTTCCGGTGGATGGCCTGCATATGGCTCCCCTACACCACCCTCAAATCCTACATATACCGCAAACTTTGCTAGTACTCCAAACAATGGAGACATTACGGTAAATGTTGTAGCCGAAAAATTTAACTTGTTAGGAAATCCCTACCCTAGCGTAATAGACATGGTAGAATTTGCAAAACAAGGAAATGCAAGTGTTGAATTAGGTCCGTTTGAACCAACTTTTTATATCTGGACACAAACCACACCAATTACAAATAACTCTTACACCGGTAATGATTATGCTTATTACAATGCTGCAAACAATACCTCAACAGCAGTATCTACTTTTACTCCTAACAGGTATTTAAATGCTGGCCAGGCATTTTTTATCAAAACCAAAGTAGGAGCTACAAATGCTACCTTTAAAAACGAATACCGTGTAATAAATAACAATAATAACTTTACCAAACCCGGAAATTCGAAAAACGATAATAACAATACTCCAATTGTTATGGATAGATATTGGTTAAACTTAAAAAACAGCATCCAAGATTTTAAGCAAATTGCAATAGTACATATGCCAAATGCAACCAACGAATACGATACTGTTTTAGAGTCACCAGCATTTAACGGAAATGCAAACATGAACTTTTTTAGTTTAATTGGTACTACTCGAGTAGGAATTCAATCCAGAGCTAGTATGGTACCACAAGATGAATTTCCGTTGGGCTTTCAGGCTACAACAGCTGGCAATTATCAAATTGAATTGGCAAACAAAGAGGGAGTATTTACTTCACATCCCATTTATTTGATAGATTTACTAACCAACCAATCCCATAATTTACAAACTGGTACTTATAGCTTTACTACAGCAAGTGGGGTGCATAACAATCGTTTTAAAATCAAATACAACAATTTGACCTTAAGTACCAATCCGTTCGAATTGCAAAACATTGTAGCATTTATTTCCAATGAAACCTTACATGTAAAAACTGGTGGAGAGTTCATTGAAAAAATGGAAATTTACGATATTCAAGGAAGATTGTTACAAACCATTCAAGGAGAAGCTTCTGCACAATTGGAAGTAGCCTTACAAATGGCCAACCAAGTAATTTTGTTAAAAATCAAAACCACCGATGGCAAAACCGGAACCAAAAAGTTAATTTATTAGTTGCGTTAAATAGTTAAGAATAAAATGGCTTTTGAACTTTTCAAAGGCCATTTTTTTTATCCCAACTACGAAAACGTTATAATTATGTAAAATTTATTATGCATGCATAGTATTTTCGGATTTTTATTTGTAAATTCGAAACCGAAATTTCACATCAACGTTAAGGAATTAAAAGAAAGTTTGGAGGATGTGAACCGCTTTCTTTGTTAACCCATAATTGATAAATACATGAAAATATTGGTTTGTATCAGTCATGTACCCGATACTACTTCCAAAATTAATTTCACCAATGGTGATACTGAGTTTGACACCAATGGAGTGCAGTTTGTAATTAACCCAAATGACGAATTTGGTTTAACCAGAGCTATTTGGTTTCAAGAACAACAAGGAGCCCATGTAACCGTTTTAAATGTTGGTGGTGCAGAAACCGAACCTACTTTACGCAAAGCTTTGGCTATTGGAGCAAACGATGCCATTCGTATCAACACCAATCCAACCGATGGATTTGCAGTTGCAGCACAAATTGCGGAAGTATGCAAGCAAAACAACTACGATTTAATTATTTGTGGAAAAGAATCGTTAGATTATAACGGTGGCATGGTTCCGGGAATGTTGGCTGCCATGTTAGGATACAATTTTGTGAATAGTTGTATCGACTTAAAAGTGGAAGGCACCCAAGCTACTACCGCTCGTGAAATTGACGGAGGGAAAGAAATTGCTTCTTGTTCTCTGCCATTAGTGGTGGGTGGACAAAAAGGCTTGGTAGAAGAAAAAGATTTGCGTATTCCGAATATGCGAGGCATCATGACTGCAAGAACCAAACCATTACAAGTAATGGAACCAAGCGGAGCAGACAACAAAACCAAAGCGGTAAAATTTGAAAAACCTGCCCCTAAATCGGCTGTAAAATTGGTGGATGCCAATAATTTAGACCAATTAATTGATTTGTTACACAACGAAGCTAAAGTATTATAATATGAGTGTTCTAGTATATGCCGAGTCTAACGATGGCAAATTAAAAAAAGTAGCTTTAGAAGCTGCTTCTTACGCAAAAAAAGTAGCAGATATGTTGCAAACTACCGTTACTGCTGTTACCGTAAATGCAAATGATACCGATGTATTAGGAAACTACGGAGTTTCTAAAGTTTTAAAAGTTAACGCTTCTTGGAACGATTTTAATGCCAATGCAGTGGCTAAAATTTTACACCAAGCTGCAGTTAAGGAAAACAGTAGTGTGGTAATTTTACCGGGAACTACCGATGCCATGTATTTGGCTCCAATCGCAACGGTTGCGTTGCAAGCTAGTTTTGCTTCTAACGTAGTTGCATTACCGGAAAGTACTACTCCGTTTGTAGTGAAAAGAACAGCTTTCTCCAACAAGGCTTTCAACTTTACCCAATTAGATGCAGCGGTTAAAGTATTGTGTATTGCCAAAAATGCTTTCGGATTACACGAAGATGCAGTTGCTATTTCTACCGAAGATTTTTCAGTTGAAGTATCTGCTTCAGATTTAGGAGTTAAAGTGCAAAATGTAGAAAAAACCACCGGAAAAGTTACCATTGCCGATGCAGAAGTAGTGGTGTCTGGAGGAAGAGGTTTAAAAGGTCCGGAAAATTGGGGAATGTTAGAAGAGTTAGCCCAAACTTTGGGTGCAGCTACTGCTTGTTCCAAACCGGTATCAGACTTAGGTTGGAGACCTCACAGCGAACACGTTGGACAAACCGGAAAACCGGTAGCTACCAATTTATATATTGCCATCGGAATTTCTGGTGCCATTCAGCATATTGCAGGAATCAACTCCTCTAAAGTAAAAGTTGTCATCAATAGCGATCCGGAAGCTCCTTTCTTTAAGGTAGCTGACTATGGGATTGTTGGAGATGCTTTTGATATCGTTCCACGACTCACCCAAAAAATTAAGGAATTTAAAATGCAGAATGCTTAAATTTTCCTAAATTGTGCCCACTTTGGGCTATCTAAATATACGATCCAAAGACGATGTTTAGATAGCCCATTTTTATTTTATTTTTGGAAGCAGAATAAGCGATTGATTCATGAGTTTAGTAAAATTAGCCATCAAGGGAATTTCATACAGCCAAACACAAAATGGGGCTTATGCTCTGATATTAAGTGAAGTAGACGGAGAATTAAAGTTGCCAATAATCATTGGAGCTTTTGAAGCACAATCTATCGCAATAGCTTTAGAAAAAGAGTTAAAACCACCACGACCTCTTACCCACGATTTGTTTAAAAACTTTGCAGACAGATTTGATATTGTAGTAAAACAAGTCATCATTCACAAATTGGTTGATGGAGTTTTTTACAGCAGTATTATATGCGAGCGCGATCGTATTGAAGAAATCATCGATGCACGAACTTCTGATGCTATAGCTTTGGCATTGCGTTTTAATGCTCCTATTTTTACTTATAAAAACATCTTAGATAAAGCTGGGGTATTTCTTAAAAATCCGAACGACCCCAATAGCATGCTGGACCAGCACTTAAGCAGTGGAACAGACGAACCGGAACCAACTCCTGAACAAACCGCTAAATCAATTTACAGCAGTTATAGCGTACAAGAGCTGTATCAAATGTTAGAAGAAGCAGTGTTGAACGAAGACTACGAAAAAGCTGCCAAAATTAGAGATGAAATCTCCAAAAAAGAATCCTAGCACCTAACCAACCATGAACCACAAACTATTTATTTGGTGTACCCTTTTATTACTTTCTACTGGACTTTTTAGTCAAGATTTAGAAAAGAAATGGGAATTATCTTCCTCTCCTAAAGATTATTTAGAACTCAAACAAGGTACCTACCAATTGCGAATAGCTGCGGATAGTTTGACCCAACAAGGAGATTATTTGGTGCAAGACAAGTTCTTGTTTTTGTTTGAAAATGGAGCAGATGCACCTACCAAACGATTTGTGATAGAAAAGAAAAACGATTCGGTTTTGGTGTTAAAGTCTAAAACCAAAGCATATTCATTTTTTGCCTCCAACAAAATGGAAGTCAAAAAAGAAACGGCTCAAATCAAAGCTAGTGAAGGGGTTTCTTTTCAAAGTATTTGGAGAGGAGCATTGGGGATGATATCTCTATTGGCCATTGCACTCCTATTTAGTAGCAACCGAAAAAAAATCAATTGGAAAACGGTAGGAATTGGCTTGATTTTGCAGTTGATTTTGGCAGTGGGAGTGCTAAAAGTAGATTTTGTAAAAAACGCTTTTGAAAAAGTAGGCCAAGGATTCGTTTTAATTTTAGATTTCACCAAAGCAGGAAGTGAATTTTTGTTAGGCGGCATGATGAATGTGGAGAGTTTTGGTTTTATCTTTTTATTTCAAGTATTGCCAACTATTGTGTTTTTCTCTGCTTTAACTTCATTGTTATTTTATTTAGGAATCATCCAGCTAGTTGTTAAAGGATTGGCCATATTGCTCACCAAAGCCTTAGGAATTTCGGGTGCAGAAAGTTTGTCGGTAGCTGGAAATATTTTCTTAGGTCAAACCGAAGCTCCTCTGATGATCAAAGCTTACTTAGAGAAAATGAATAAATCTGAAATTCTATTGGTAATGGTTGGTGGAATGGCTACCGTTGCAGGTGGTGTTTTGGCAGCATATATTGGATTTTTAGGAGGAAACGACCCGGTTTTACGTTTGGAGTTTGCCAAGCATTTACTGGCTGCATCTGTAATGGCTGCACCAGGAGCCATTGTAATTTCAAAAATACTGTACCCTCAAACTGAAAACATCGAAAAAGAAGTCCATGTTTCTAAAGATAAAATTGGTTCCAACATTTTAGATGCCATTGCAACAGGTACCACCGAAGGTTTGAAATTAGCAGCCAATGTAGCAGCCATGTTATTAGTTTTTATAGCATTTATTGCCATGATCAATTATATTTTAGGAGATGTGATTGGCACGTACACAGGATTAAATGATTTTATTGCAAGCAAAACCCCTTATACTAAATTCTCTCTAGAAACCATCTTAGGATTGGTATTTGCTCCTTTGATGTGGTTGATTGGAGTTGCCAATGAAGATATTATGTTAATGGGACAGTTGTTAGGAATCAAATTGGCCGCTTCTGAATTTGTTGGCTATATTCAATTAGCTGAATTGAAAAATGCTGCCAATGCCATTCATTTTACTCATAATAAATCGGTAATCATGGCTACGTATATGTTATGTGGGTTTGCAAATTTTGCTTCAATAGGCATTCAAATTGGTGGAATTGGTTCATTGGCTCCAAACCAACGCAAAACTTTATCAGAGTTTGGATTAAAAGCAGTCATTGGAGGAAGTTTGGCCTCGTTGTTATCTGCAACTATTGCAGGGATGATAATAGGATAGGTAATAGGTGAATGGTGAAAGGTAATGGTTTAATGTTGAAGGGTGAAAGGCCATAGGTAATAGGTAAATGTTTAGTAGAATAAAATGAGAAATTTCAGAGAGTTAGACATTTGGAAGGAATCAATTTTAATTGCAAAAGAGGTATATTTACTGATGGCCTCTATACTAACAGACGAAAAGTTAGGATTAATATCTCAAATTAAAAGAAATGTTGTGTACATTTCACCCAATATTGCTGAATGCTGTTCTAGAAAGTCAGACAAATATTTTGCTCGTTTTTTAGAAATTAGTTTAGGCTCATACTATGAATTAGAAACCCAATTAATTCTTTGTTTGGAGTTCCAATTCATCACTAATGAGAAATTTCATATTATAGATACACGAGTTAAATTAATTCAAAGAAAAATAGCATCTTTTATCCATCATTTAAACCAATAAGGCTTTTACCTTTTTCACTTTAACTTATTACCAATACCATGAAAGCTTACCACGATTTACTTCAACATATTTTAGACCATGGCCACCAGAAAGGTGACCGAACCGGAACCGGAACCATAAGCGTGTTTGGATACCAAATGCGTTTTGATTTGTCGAAAGGCTTTCCGTTAGTTACCACCAAAAAGGTACACATGAAGTCGATTATTTACGAATTGTTGTGGTTTTTAAAAGGAGAAACCAATATAGGTTATTTAAAAGAAAATGGCGTAAAAATTTGGGACGAATGGGCAGATGAAAATGGCGATTTGGGTCCGGTATATGGCCACCAATGGAGAAATTGGAACAGCGAAAATTTAGACCAAATTGCGGAGTTGATCCAAACCATTAAGAATAATCCGAATAGCAGAAGAATGTTAGTGAGTGCTTGGAACCCAAGTGTATTGCCTGATACCTCCAAATCTTTTGCAGAAAATGTGGCCAATGGAAAAGCAGCTTTGCCTCCGTGCCATGCCTTTTTTCAGTTTTATGTGGCTCCGGCTACTACTGCAAATGGCAAAGGAAAGTTATCTTGCCAATTGTACCAACGAAGTGCAGATGTGTTTTTAGGAGTGCCTTTTAATATTGCATCTTACGCTTTGTTAACCATGATGATTGCCCAAGTGTGCGATTTAGAAGTTGGAGATTTTGTGCACACCTTTGGGGATGTTCATATTTACAACAACCACCTAGAGCAAGTAAAATTGCAGTTGAGTAGAGAATGCAGAACTTTGCCAACTTTGCAAATCAATTCAAATGTGAAGGATATTTTTTCTTTCCAGTACGAAGATTTTACTTTGTTAAACTACGATCCGCACCCTGCAATTAAAGGAGAAGTGGCAGTGTAATAACATCAAGATGAAAAATTTAATCGCATTATTTTTATTTGGGGCTACCTTGGTTTTTGCCCAAGAAGTTCCCAAGGTAAAAGATGGTATATTGATTCCAAAGGTAGAGTTGTATCCCATCTTTCCAGGATGCGAAGATTTAGAAGCCAGTCAACAACCTGACTGTTTTCAAGAAAAATTAAAAGAACATCTTCAAAAAAACCAAACCTATCCAAAAGAAGCTATAAAGCAAAAAATCCAAGGGAGAGTGTATGTTACTTTTATTATTGATAAACAAGGAGATGTGGTGATTAACCATGTAAGAGCTCCGCATGAATCACTTGGTAATGAAGCCAAAAGAGTGATTTTACTTTTACCAAAAATGAAACCCGGAATGTACCAAGGAAATGCAATTGACACACCTTTTACGATTCCTTTGCTTTTTAGATTTAATTGAAAAAGTATTTTAAACAAAAAAGCCGACTCGCAAGAGTCGGCTATAATTTTTAAACTGCCAATACGGAGTTTTCAGCAGCAGCAAAATCGTTCCATTGGTACGCATCTGCAGCTTCATCGTTTACAAATTGTCCGTCTACAATATAACGGAATTCGTAGGTTGCAGAAGCAGGAAGTTCAAAGGTTCCTTTAAAAGTCCCGTTTTTTAATTTTCCTAAAGCACCAGCTTCCGGATCCCAATTGTTAAAATCACCCACTACCGATGCTGTAGTAGCATCTTTAGCTTCAATAGAAAAAGTTACTTTACAAACTGGTTTACTTTTTATGAATTGTTTTTTAATTGCCATGGTTACAACGTTTTATTGTTCGACTACAAAGAAAGCAATACTTGTTTGAATATCAAATAGTTAGTTGTATTTTTGTCATATTCACAGCAATACCGTTAAATGAGTTCATTATTAAAAATTTTTCCTACCTCCACTTTTATTTTTAAAATAGGAAAACGTTTTCTAATTTTATTATCCTAATTTTACTATTCGTCAAAAAAAGTGCAATAAAAAGGTTTTCTCTCTCAAAATCATCGATTTATGGAAAATGAGCAACACGAAAAATACGAATATGCCCGCAATCGAATTCGGCAAAAAAAGCGTTTGTACTATCATTTTGTGGTATTTTTGTTGGGTTCGTTGTTTATGTATTTGGCCAACAATTTGTTTCAAGTATTTCCGGATACCCAATGGTATTCGTGGGTAATTGCATTGTGGCTATTTTTGTTTATTTTACATTTTATTCGAGTGTATATTACCGATCGATTTATGAACAAACAATGGGAACGAGATCAAATTAACAAGCTCATTGCCAAACAAGAGCAACGAATTGCCCAATTAGAAAAAAAACACCTACCACCAACCGAAAACTAAACCATGCAAATTATTGCAATTGCTGCTGTAGCAGAAGACCGAGCTCTTGGTAAAAACAACGATTTGTTGTGGCACTTGCCAAACGACTTTAAGCGGTTTAAACAATTAACTACCGGACATTTTATTATTATGGGAAGAAAAACATTGGAGAGTTTTCCGAAATTACTTCCCAATCGAACCCACGTGGTGGTGTCTCGACAAAAAAATTACCAACCCGAAGGGGTTTTGGTGGTTGCTAATTTGCAAGAAGCTTTGGAGCAGTGTAAAGGGCAAGAAAAAGTTTATGTGATTGGTGGTGGACAAATATACCAGCAGAGTTTGCCTTTATGTACCCATTTAGAAATTACTTTGGTGCATGCTCATTTCCCCGATGCAGAAGTACATTTTCCGGAAATTGACGAAAACCAATGGAAATTGACTTTTAAAGAATTTCATCCGAAAGACGACAAACATGCGTATGACTTTACTTACCTAACTTATGAGAGGATTGTGTAAAATACACTATTTTTGCACCTTCCAAAACAAGCATTCATGAGCAAGCAAAAAGACCACAATTTAATTACTCCGTACCAAGACCAAAGCTCAAAAAAAGAGCAAGTAGCCAAAATGTTTGACACCATTTCGGAAAATTATGACGGAATGAATCGAGTAATTTCCTTTGGTACCGATATTGCTTGGAGAAAAAAAGTACTGAAAACCGTGCAAGATTTGCAACCGGAAACCATTTTAGACATTGCTACCGGAACGGGTGATTTGGCTATTTTAATGGCCAATAGTAGTGCTAAAAAAATTATCGGATTAGATATTTCTGCCGGAATGTTAGAGGTTGGCAAAAAGAAAATAGCTCAAAAACAACTGTCCAACAAAATTGAAATGGTTTTAGGAGATTCTGAAAATATTCCGTTTGCAGATAATTACTATGATGCGGTTACGGTTGCTTTTGGCATCCGAAACTTTGAACATTTAGAAAAAGGACTTTCTGAAATTCTTCGCGTATTAAAGCCAAATGGTAAATTGGTGATTTTAGAAACCTCTGTTCCCGAAAAATTTCCGTTCAAACAAGGCTATCATTTGTACACCAAATATATTTTGCCAAACTTAGGCAGGCTCTTTTCTAAAGACAAAACAGCTTATGCCTATTTATCAGAATCTGCCAAAGCATTTCCGTATGGAGAGGTGTTAAACAATAAATTGCGAAAAATTGGGTTTTTAGAGGTACAATCCTTCCCACAAACCATGGGAGTGGCCACCATTTATCACGCTAGTAAAGGCAGCAATGTATGAAGAAATTGATAGTTATTAGTTGTATTATTTACACCAGCCTTGGTTTTGCCCAGTTTGGTATTTTTAATAAAAATCCGTTAATCAACATGGAAAACTTCCAAAAGCAAAGAGTGCATTGGGGGTATTTTTTGGGGTTTAATACCTACGATTTTAAATTTGATTACTTACAAGATATTGGAGAAGTAAAAGTTGCTAGTAGCTTTGGTTTTAATGTAGGATTGGTAGGAAATTTACGCATCAACGATTATTTTGATTTGCGTTTTGAACCAGGACTGTATTACACCGAAAGAGATTTAGAATTCCCTAATTTTTCTAATTTAAGCCAAGCCAATCGAGAAGCAAAATCTACCTATTTGCATTTTCCTTTGTTGCTAAAATACTCCGCTTTACGAACCGGTAATGTGAAACCTTATTTGGTTGGAGGATTTTCTACAGCAACCAATTTGGCAAGTAATTCAAAAGCAATAGATGATAATTTAAACAACCGTTTTCGGGTAAGCCAATGGACCTACCACTACGAAATTGGTTTTGGGGTAGATATTTTTACCGAGCACTTTATTTTTTCTCCTTCTATTAGAGGGGTATTTGGTATTGGAAATGAATTAATCCCTGATAACGACCCTAACAGTCCGTGGACTAGCAACATTAGCAGTATGCGTTCCAGAGGTTTGCTGATTAATTTTACCTTTCATTAATTTCCTCTCAGCCATTCACTTAAGATAATGGCTGTGGCATTGGCTACATTCAAACTTTCTGCTTTTTGAAATGGTCCAAACCTCGGAATGGTAATTGCTTCTTGGATATGGGCTTTGATGGCATCTGAAATGCCGTGCGATTCGCTTCCCATCACGATAATTCCTTCCGTTTCCAGTTTGGTTTGGTAAATATTGGTACCATCCAACAAAGTGCCATAAATTTTTCCGGAGTAGCTTTTTAATACTTTTTCTAAGTCTACAACATGCACCTGCACTCTGGTTAAAGAACCCATCGTTGCTTGGATTACTTTTGGGTTGTAAACTTCTACGGTATCTTTGCTGCACAATAAAGTTTCAATGCCAAACCAATCGCACAAACGAATAATGGTACCCAAATTTCCCGGATCGCGAACTTGATCCAACGCAATGATTCTTCCGTTTAATTGCATTGGTTTTATGGCTGGAATTTTAAAAACTCCCAACATTTCAGAAGCTTGTTCAAAGCAACTCATTTTTTGCATTTCTTGGGTGGTAACCAATTTAAACGGGAATTTTTTATGCAAAAACTGCTCTTTGGTAGTAAACAAGTAAACAGCATCCCATCCAGCTTCTAAAAACTCATGGACCGATTTTACGCCTTCTACCAAAAACAATTGGTGTTGGTTTCGAAATTTTTTGGTGTGTAGTTGCGAAATTAGTTTTAACTGGTTTTTAATCACCATAAAAAATGTATTTTTGGACGGATAATCGCATTGCTTTGACTCGAATCGTTACAAAAATACTATTATTACTCCAATTAATTTGGTTGTTTTGGGCTTGTAATGCTGTGAAAAGGGTTCCGGAAGGCAAATATTTACTCGTCAAAAACGAAATCAGGGTAAATGACCGTTTGGTACAAACAGAAGAAGTCAACCAATTGCCAAGCCAGCAACCTAATGCCAAATTTTTACGAATCCCTTTTGGTTTGCACATTTTTAATTTGGCACGACCAAATAACGATTCGCTATTTAGAGCGAAATACATCGAAGATACCATCCGATTCAAACGAATGTCGAAGTTGCTTTCGGAAAAACAAGTATATCGTTTAGGAGAATCGTTTTGGTACAAAGGATTTCCAAATTTTTTAAGATCTACCGGAGAAGCTCCAGTTATTATAGATACCAATCAAGTAAACAGAAGTTTACAACGATTGCAAATGTATTATTTTAACAAAGGTTACTTTAGAGTTAGTGGCAACTATTTGGTGCAACCAACCAAAACCAAAAGAGCCAACGTAACCTACCAATTGCAATTAGGAACTGCTCACCAATTGGATTCTATTACCGAAAATATTTCTTCCCCAGCCATCGATTCGTTGTACCGATTGTACCAACGCAATCGAAAAATTACAAGCGGGCAAATTTATGATGTGAAGAATTTTGAAGAAGAACGTCAACGATTAAATGGTGTATTCAGAAATAATGGCGTGTATAACTTTCAATCAAACTACATCACTTTTAAGGTAGATACTGTTGATACCAATCAAAAAGCACACATACAAGTAAATATTTCCGATTTTCAACAACGCACCAACGATACCACTTACCAAAAGCCATTTCAGGTGCATCGATTTAACAGAATCAATGTATTTACCGATACCAATCGTGCTACCGACACCGGAATTCAAGTGGATAGTTCCAATACCCAAGGCATTCGATTGATTAGTTTAGGAAAACTTCGATATAAACCAAAGGCTATTACCAACAATATCTTTTTGTATAAAGACCAATGGTTTTCTGACGAAAAAGTATCGCAAACTTCACAAGCACTAAACAATTTAAGGGTGTTTAATTTTCCATCCATTCAAGTGATTGAAGATCCAAACGATGAAAATCGTGGTTTGATAGCCAATATTTATTTGCGTCCCCGTGAAAAATTTAGTTTCAATACCTCTATTGATTTTACCCACTCCAACATCCAAGATTTTGGTATTTTAGGCAATGCATCTCTAACGATTCGAAACATTTTTAGAGGTGCAGAAACACTACAATTCGGTATTCGAGGCAATTTAGGAGCATCTAAAGATTTATCAGGTTCTAACGATCAATTTTTTAATGTGATTGAGTATGGTTTAGATACCAAACTTACCTTTCCTAGATTGTTGTTTCCGGTAAATACCGATCGATGGATTCCTAAATATATGTTGCCAAGCACAGTAACCAATTTAGGTTTTTCAAAACAGCAAAACATCGGTTTAGATAAAGAAAATTTTACCGGATTTTTTACTTATAACTGGACACCAAAGCAAAACCGAAATGTGCGTTTTGACTTCATCAATTTGCAGTACGTAAACAATTTGAACATTGGTAATTATTTTAATATTTATCGTTCGTCATACAATCAGTTAAACCAAATTGCAAACAACTATACCATTAATCCAGATTTTTTAGATGACAACAACAATTTGATTATCGAAAGTGGTACCAACGGATTTATTCAAGAAGTAATCAACGGTGCTATTCCGTTAAGCAACGAAGACAATAAAATTGTACGAAGTGTAGAAGAAAGACGTAAGCGTTTGACCGAAAATAACTTGATTTTGGCCACAAGTTTTACCTACACCAAGTCAACCAAAGAAGGGATTACCGATAATTCGTTCAGCATTTTTAAAACTAAAATAGAAACTGCAGGTAACTTATTGAATTTATTTGCCAAGTGGAGCAATGCTCCTATCAACGAAGATGGCAACCGAACCTTTTTTAATGTGGCCTATTCGCAATACATCAAAACCGAGTTAGAATTGATCAAACATTGGGATTTGAAGCGATTGAATGTGATTGCAGTTCGATCGTTTATTGGGATTGCAGTGCCTTTTGGGAATTCGCAAAACATTCCGTTTACCAGATCTTATTTTGCAGGTGGATCTAACGACAACCGAGCATGGAGACCTTATAGTTTAGGTCCGGGAAGCAGTGGAGGAGTAAACGACTTTAACGAAGCCAACTTAAAAATAGCTTTGAATGCAGAGTATCGTTTTAAATTATTTGGAAATTTTAGAGGTGCTTTGTTTGTAGATGCAGGTAACATTTGGAATGCCTTAGATAACGAAACCATCGAAGCTGCTACCTTTACCGGGTTACAATCGCTACAAGATTTGGCGGTTGGTTCCGGATTTGGGTTGCGATATGACACCGGATTATTTGTGGTAAGAATCGACACCGGATTTAAAACCTATAATCCGGCATTGCCATTAGGAAACCGATGGTTTAAGGAATATAATTTCCAAAATGCGGTCATCAATCTTGGTATCAACTATCCATTCTAACCAAAATTTGTTACTTTTGTTTTTTCAATTTAATACCTCTTTTTATGTCTCATAGCATTCAACCGGGAGTTGCCACAGGCAAACAAGTTCAAGAGATTTTTCAATTAGCCAAAGCCAAGGGATTTGCTTTACCTGCTGTTAATGTAATTGGATCTAGTACCATTAATGGTGTATTAGAAACAGCTGCAAAATTAAATGCACCGGTAATTATTCAATTTTCTAATGGTGGTGCTGCTTACAATGCCGGAAAAGGCTTAAGCAACGAAAATCAAAAGGCAGCTATTGCAGGTGCTATTGCAGGTGCAAAACACGTTCATACTTTGGCAGAAGCTTACGGAGCTACTGTAATTTTACATACCGACCATTGTGCAAAAAACTTATTGCCTTGGATTGATGGTTTGTTAGATGCTTCTGAAAAGCATTTTTCAGAAACCGGAAAATCGTTGTTTTCTTCACACATGATTGATTTGTCTGAAGAGCCATTGCACGAAAACATGGAAATTTGCAAAGAATACTTGCGAAGAATGGCCAAAATGGACATGACATTAGAAATCGAATTAGGAATTACCGGTGGGGAAGAAGATGGGGTAGACAATACAGGTGTAGATAGTTCAAAGTTATATACCCAACCGGAAGAAGTAGCTTATGCTTACGAAGAATTAATGAAGGTAAGTCCGCAATTTACCATTGCTGCAGCTTTCGGAAACGTACACGGAGTTTACAAACCTGGAAACGTAAAATTAACCCCGGTTATTTTAAAAAATTCACAGGATTATGTGCAAAATAAATACAAAACCGGACACAATCCAATCGATTTTGTGTTTCACGGTGGTTCGGGTTCTACTTTAGAAGAAATTAGAGAAGCTATTTCCTACGGAGTAATCAAAATGAATATTGATACCGATTTACAGTTTGCCTTTACCGAAGGAATTCGTGATTACATGACTTCTAAAATAGAGTATTTAAAAACACAAATTGGAAGTCCGGATGGAGCCGATAGTCCTAACAAAAAACATTACGACCCAAGAAAATGGATTCGTGAAGGGGAAGTGACATTTAACAAAAGATTAGAGCAAGCATTTGCTGACTTAAACAATATTAATACGTTGTAAAATTGGTTTCAGGTTTCAAGTTTGTACAAATATAATTACAACTTGAAACCTGAAACTTTTTAACCTTAAACTAATATAGAATGGCTTGGTTTAAAAGAACAGAAAAAGGGATTCAAACCCCAACCGAAGAAAAAAAGGATGTGCCTAAAGGTTTGTGGTATAAAACTCCAACCGGTAAAATCATTGACCAAGATGAATTAGCAAGAAATTTATGGGTAAGTCCGGAAGATGATTTTCACGTTCGTATTGGCAGTAAAGAATATTTTCAAATTTTATTTGACAACAATGAGTTTAAGGAGTTAGACAAAAACATGACTTCTAAAGACCCGTTAAAATTTGTAGATACCAAGAAATATGGAGATCGATTAAAAGAAGCTACCGAAAAAACCGGATTAAAAGATGCCGTAAGAACTGCCGTAGGTAAATCAAAAGGAAGAGACATCGTAGTTTGTTGTATGGATTTTGCATTTATTGGAGGTTCGATGGGAGCAGTAGTTGGAGAAAAAATTGCTCGTGGGATTGATTATGCCATCAAAAATAAATTGCCCTTTATGATGATTTCCAAATCGGGTGGTGCTCGTATGATGGAAGCAGCATATTCGTTGATGCAGTTGGCAAAAACTTCTGCCAAACTTGCTCAATTAGCAGATGCCAAATTACCTTATATCTCTCTTTGTACCGATCCAACTACAGGCGGTACTACGGCATCTTATGCCATGTTAGGAGATATCAACATCGCAGAACCAGGAGCATTGATAGGATTTGCCGGACCACGTGTGGTAAAAGACACCACAGGTAAAGATTTACCAGAAGGCTTCCAAACATCAGAGTTTGTATTAGAGCACGGATTCTTGGATTTTATTACCCACAGAAAAGAATTAAAAGACAAAGTCAACTTATATTTGGATTTAATTTTAAACCAAGAAATTAGAAACTAACAAAAATCCCGACTGAGGTCGGGATTTTTTAGTTTATAGTCCAAAAGCTTTTTGAATATCTTCTACTCGGTTTAGTTTTTCCCAAGTAAATAATTCAACTTCTACAACTTTGTCTTTTCCATCCGGGGATTTAAAAGTTTTGGTCACCACTTGTGGCTTTCTACCCATGTGTCCGTACGCAGCAGTTTCGCTGTAAATAGGTTTACGTAATTGCAAGCTTTGTTCAATGGCATAAGGACGTAAGTCAAATAATTGGGCCACTTTTGTAGCGATTTCGCTATCCGACAAACCGTTTTTTGCAGTACCATAAGTATTCACAAAAATATTACAAGGTTTGGCAACCCCAATGGCATAACTAACTTGCACCAACACTTCGTCTGCAACTCCAGCAGCTACTAGGTTTTTGGCAATATGACGAGTAGCATAAGCTGCACTTCTGTCCACTTTACTTGGATCTTTTCCCGAAAAAGCTCCACCACCATGTGCTCCTTTTCCACCGTAGGTATCAACAATAATTTTTCTTCCGGTTAAACCGGTATCTCCATGCGGACCTCCAATAACAAACTTTCCGGTTGGATTGATGTGGTAAGTGATTTCATCGTGAAAATAAGGAGCATATTGTGGGTATTTAGCAATAATTCTCGGAATTAAAATCTGAGTAATATCCTGATAAATTTTTGCCAACATTTTTTCTTCCTCATCAAAATCGTCGTGTTGGGTTGAAATGACAATCGAGTCGATTTTTATCGGTTGGTTTTGCTCATTATATTCTAAAGTTACTTGCGATTTGGCATCAGGTCTTAAGTAAGTGATTTCCTTATTTTCTCTTCTTAATGCAGCCAATTCTTGCAATAATTTGTGCGATAAATCTAAAGCCAAAGGCATGTAATCTTCCGTTTCTTTGCTGGCATAACCAAACATAATGCCTTGGTCACCTGCACCTTGTGCATTGGCTTTGGTTTCAAAATCTGCCTCATTTTTAATTCTGTCAACACCGCGATTGATGTCGTCTGATTGCTCATGAATAGCAGATAAAATACCACACGAATTGGCTTCAAACATATACTCGCTTTTGGTATAACCAATTTTTTTGATTACTTCTCTTGCAATGCTTTGTACATCCAAATAGGTGTTGGATTTAACTTCTCCAGCCAAAATAACCTGACCGGTAGTTACTAAGGTTTCACAAGCTACTTTGCTGCTTGGGTCAAAAGCTAAAAAATGATCGATTAATGCATCGCTAATTTGGTCTGCAATTTTGTCCGGATGTCCTTCGCTCACCGACTCCGATGTAAATAAATATGCCATAACAAATATTTTTTAAATGTTTGGTCTGAAAAATCGGATAAAACTGACGTGCAAATGCTGTAGTGAAGAACACTGATTTAGCATTTTTTACAGAGGTTGCAAGCAGTCAAATTTTTCCTCTTACTTAGACTTTGCAAATTTACGGATAAAATTTTCTTTTTTCCTAAAGGCTTGTGAATTTTTAGATACTAAGTTATTTTGACTACAAAAAATCACTTTTATAGATTTTTGTTCTTATAAAGAATCAAAAAATAGAAAAAAAATATTAAAAAAAATCAAAATTAAATAAATTTCAGTGGATATTATCGGAATTTTAAAATTCGATTATCTTTGCACAGTTCTTACAAATCTTGTTGGTTATCACGAAAGCTGGAGGGAATAGACCCTATGAAAGCTTAGCAACCTCTTCTGTAAAAAAGAAAAAGGTGCTACGTTCTATCTCGTTTTATTCGCGAGAACAGATAACATATTTCCTCATTTCTGGATTACCAACTACTAAAAACCACAGAAATGAGTTTGCTTAAAGAAGCCTTACAACATAGAATTTTAGTTTTAGATGGTGCCATGGGTACCATGTTGCAACGATATCAATTTTCAGAAGAAGATTTTAGAGGAGAGATTTTCAAAGATTTTCCTCATCCATTAAAAGGCAACAACGATTTGCTTTCTATCACCCAACCCGAAGCCGTAAAATCGGTACATCGAGCTTATTTAGAAGCTGGAGCAGACATCATTGAAACCAATACATTTTCCTCCACTACCATCGGAATGGCTGATTATCATTTGGAAGATTGGGTGTATCAACTCAACTTTCAAGCAGCAAAAATAGCCAAAGAAGTTTGTGCGGAATTTACCGACAAACCTCGATTTGTAGCGGGTTCCATCGGGCCTACCAATCGAACCGCTTCCATGAGTCCCGATGTGAATGACCCTGGATTTAGAGCAGTTACTTTTGACGATTTAAGAATTGCCTACAAACAACAAGTAGAAGCTTTGATAGATGGTGGATGTGATGTGTTGTTGGTAGAAACCATCTTTGATACCTTAAATGCCAAAGCAGCATTATTTGCCATTGAAGAAGTAAAAGAAGAAAGAAAACTCGATATTCCTATCATGGTTTCCGGAACCATAACCGATGCATCAGGCAGAACTTTATCCGGACAAACCGTAGAAGCTTTTCTGATTTCTATCTCACATATCCCTTTGTTAAGTATCGGTTTTAATTGTGCTTTAGGAGCTGATCAGTTAAAACCTTATTTAAAGCGATTAGGAAGCATGTCTTCCTTGAGCATTTCTGCACATCCAAATGCTGGTTTGCCAAACGCTTTCGGGCAATACGATCAAACTCCAGAGGAAATGCAAGCTCTAATAAAAGAATATTTGAATGAAAATTTGGTTAATATCATTGGTGGGTGTTGTGGTACCACTCCGGAGCATATTAAGTTAATTGCAGAAGTGGCCTCTGATTATCAACCCCGAATCGCTGAAGCTCTATGGTTATGAATATACAAGAGAAGAGATATTTAAAATTGTCGGGTCTCGAACCTTTAGTGATTACTCCTGAAACCAATTTTGTCAATGTAGGAGAAAGAACCAACGTGACAGGTTCCCGAAAATTTCTTCGTTTAATTAAAGAAGAAAAGTACGAAGAGGCTGTCGAAATTGCTCGTGCTCAAGTAGAAGGTGGAGCCCAAATCATCGATGTGAACATGGATGAAGGGATGTTAGATGGGGTATATGCGATGACCAAATTCCTAAATTTAATTGCTGCGGAACCTGATATTGCTCGAGTTCCGGTGATGATTGACAGCTCTAAATGGGAAATTATCGAAGCCGGTTTAAAAGTTATTCAAGGAAAAGGAGTGGTAAACTCAATTTCGTTAAAAGAAGGAGAGGTAGCTTTTACTCGTCAAGCCAAACTCATAAAACGATATGGTGCTGCGGTGATTGTGATGGCTTTTGATGAGGTTGGTCAGGCAGATACTTATGAAAGACGTATCGAAATTTGCAAAAGAAGCTACGAAATTTTAGTAAATCAAGTTGGTTTTCCGGTAGAAGACATCATTTTCGATCCTAATATTTTTCCGGTTGCCACCGGAATGGAAGAGCACAAATTAAACGCTTTGGATTTTTTTAGAGCTACCAAATGGATCCGAGAAAACTTACCGTATGCACATGTTTCGGGTGGAGTGAGTAATGTGTCGTTTTCTTTTAGAGGAAATGACAAAGTGCGTGAAGCCATGCATTCTGCATTTTTATACCATGCCATCAAACACGGCATGACGATGGGAATTGTAAACCCGGAAATGCTTGAAATTTATGACGAAATAGACCCCGTTTTGTTGGAGCATGTAGAAGATGTGTTGTTAAACCGAAGAGAAGATGCTACAGAAAGATTGTTGGATTTTGCAGAATCATTTAAAAATCAAAACTCCCCTCTCCTTCGGAGAGGAGCAGGGGGTGATGTAGAATGGAGAAATGGCACCATTCAAGAACGATTGACCTATTCCTTAGTGAAAGGTATAGATGAATTCATTGAAAAAGATGTAGAGGAAGCTAGATTACATGCTGCAAAACCCATCGAAGTTATCGAAGTAAATTTAATGGCTGGGATGAATGTGGTAGGAGATTTATTTGGTTCAGGTAAAATGTTTTTACCGCAAGTAGTCAAGTCAGCTCGCGTAATGAAAAAAGCGGTGGCTTATCTTCAACCATTTATTTTGGCAGAAAAACAAGGTTTTTCTGCAAATGCTGGTCGCATTCTCATGGCAACCGTTAAAGGAGATGTACATGACATAGGCAAGAACATTGTTTCGGTGGTATTGGCTTGTAATAATTATGAAATCATTGATTTAGGCGTGATGGTGCCACCAGAAAAAATCATTGAAACTGCCATCAAAGAAAACGTCGATATCATTGGGTTGAGTGGGTTAATTACCCCATCGTTAGATGAAATGGTTTATTTGGCTAAGGAAATGGACAAATTAAACATCCAAATTCCGATAATGATAGGTGGTGCCACTACTTCTCGAGCACATACTGCAGTAAAAATTGCTCCACAATACCAAGGAACGGTGGTTCATGTAAACGATGCTTCTAGAGCAGTAACTGTGGCAACCAATTTGTTGCAACCCGACACCAAAACAACCTATGCTAAAACCATTAGAGAAGAATATGATGCTTTGCGAGAAGGTTATTTAAACCGAAGCAGAGAAAAGAATTTAATTTCTTTGGAAGAAGCCCGGAAAAATAAATTGCAAATAGATTGGAATAATTACCATCCGGTAAAGCCCAATTTTATCGGAATTAAAAAGATAGAAGTTGAAATATCTGAATTAGTAGATTTTATCGATTGGACTCCTTTTTTTCAGTCGTGGGAATTGTTTGGAAAATACCCTACTATACTTACCGATGAAGTAGTAGGGGAGCAAGCCACCAATTTGTTTGAAGATGCCCAAAAAATGTTGCATCAAATGATCAATGAAAATTGGTTAACAGCCAAGGGAATTTTAGGGATTTTTCCTGCAAATGCTGAAAATGATGACATCACACTTTTTCCAACAACCAACAACCAACCACCAACCACTTTTTTGTGTTTAAGGCAACAATTCCAAAAAACCAAAGATTATCCAAACTTAGCTCTTTCTGATTTCATTGCTCCAAAAGAAACCGGTATTCAAGATTATATAGGTTGTTTTTGTGTAACCACCGGTTTTGGAGTGGATGAAAAAGCATCAGAATTTGAAATACAATTAGACGATTATAATGCAATTTTGGTCAAAGCTATTGGGGATAGGTTGGCAGAGGCATTTGCGGAATATCTCCATTTAAAAGTTAGAAAAGAAATTTGGGGATATGCTTCTGAGGAAGCTTTGAGTAATGAAGCTTTAATCAAAGAAGAGTACAAAGGCATACGTCCAGCTCCAGGGTATCCTGCCTGTCCGGACCATTTGGAAAAAGTTACTATTTGGAATGTATTGCAAGTAGAACAAGAAATAGGCGTAAAGTTAACCGAAAGTATGGCCATGTGGCCAGCTTCATCGGTTTCGGGATACTATTTTGCCCATCCGGAAAGCAAATATTTTGGTTTAGGAAAAATTCAAAAAGACCAAGTAGAGGATTATGCCAAACGAAGAGGAATATCTGTGGAAGAAGCCAAGAAATGGTTGGGTAGTGTTTTGGTTGATAGTTGATAGTTGTTGGTTTTCAGACAAACCATACATTAACCAACAACCAACAACCATTAACCATTAACCATTAACCATCAACCATTAACTATCAACTCTAATGAAAATAACCGAACACATCCAAAAAGCCAACGGAAAATGCTTGTTTTCGTTTGAAATTTTACCTCCATTAAAAGGGCAAAACATCCAATGTATTTTTGATGCCATAGACCCATTAATGGAGTTTCAACCTCCTTTTATTGATGTGACTTATCACAGAGAAGAATACGAGTTTAAAGAACTTGAAAACGGACTTTTGCAAAAAAAGGTAGTAAAAAAACGACCCGGTACGGTTGGTATTTGTGCTGCCATTCAAAGCAAATACGAAGTAGATGCCGTGCCTCATGTATTGTGTGGAGGTTTCACGAAAGAGGACACGGAAAATTTACTAATTGATTTAGATTTTTTAGGAATAGACAATGTAGTTGCTTTGCGAGGAGATGCTTTGAAAAACGAAATTTATTTTAAGCCCGAAAAAGAAGGCAATGCGTATGCATCGGAATTGGTAAGCCAAATCAGTAATTTGAACCAAGGAATTTATTTAGACGAAGATTTAAAAAATACTTCCAAAACCGATTTTTGTATTGGAGTAGCTGCTTATCCGGAAAAACATTTAGAAGCCCCAAGTTTGGATAGCGATATCCACTTTTTAAAACAAAAAATTAAAAATGGAGCCGATTATATCATCACCCAAATGTTTTTTGACAACCAAAAGTATTTTGATTTTGTTGCCAAATGTCGTCAAGCCGGAATTACCGTACCAATTATTCCAGGATTAAAACCCATTACCACCAAAAAGCAACTCAACCTGATTCCGCATCGTTTTTTTGTACAACTACCAGATGAGTTGATCATGCAAGTAGTAAAAGCAACAAACAACGATGTCGTAAAAGAAGTGGGCATTGCTTGGTGCATCCAACAAAGTAAAGAGTTGGTTGCAGCTGGTGTTCCGGTGTTGCATTACTACTCTATGGGAAAATCAGAAACCATTCAGCGAATTGCTAAAGAGGTGTTTTAATTCAAAAACGGATGATACCATTTTGCATCTACATAAATAAAATTACCGGATAAAGTTTCTAAAAATGCAGTTACTGCTTGTATTTCTTGTGGAGTTAGTTGTAGTTGTTGCCCAACACCTCCCGGTTTTGCAAAATACCTTTTTAGAAGTTTAATGTTTTCAATACTTGTAGTGCTATTTATTTTGGTAAATATCAATGTTACCATATCGTGTAACTTACATTCCGACCATTTCCTTGCTTTTCAATTAGTTCTTTTTTAACTAACTCCGATAGAATTCTTTTTACAGTTGGTGCCGGTATTGCCAATTTGTCTGAAATTTCACCAGACTGGATGTTCGGACGGTTTTGAATAATGGTATAAATTGATTTTTCTTTAAATGAAAGTTGTGTTTCTAAACCACTTTTTTGCAGTTTTATCATTAATTGCGATTGGATATTTGATAAGCAATTCAAAAAAAATAGAATCCATTCTGTCACATCTTCGTTTGGTCGTTGTGCCTGACAACTTCTAAGCACCTGATAATATTCGTTTTTTCGATTTTCTATTTCGTGTTCAAAACTCACGTATTGTATCCAATTATATCCGTTTTTGAGTAGTAAAAGCGTTGAAAGCAAACGACTTATTCTACCGTTTCCGTCTTGAAAAGGGTGAACGCTCAAAAAGTCATATACAAAAGATGCTACTTTGATTAACGTGTGAACTTCCGATTCTGAATTATACCAATGGATTAACTGTCTCATAGCTTCTTCAGTTGCAAATCCCGCTTCGGTGGTTTGGAAAACAATTTGTTTTGTTCCGTCAGGAAATGTTGCTTCCACTGCGTTGCTATGCATTTTATAATTGCCTTTATGCCATTGGTCTTTGGCACTGTATTTCATCAAACTATTGTGTAAACTTTTGATATGGCTTTCTGAAACGATGATACTTTTATAAGATTCCGAAATCAAATCTAATACTTCAAAATATCCGACTACTTCCTGAGAATCTCTATCAGTAAGCTTAGTAATGTCAATTTCTTGAAGTAGTACGTCAACTTCTTCATCGCTCATTTTGTTGCCTTCAATACGATTTGAAGCCCCTACGCTTCGAACGGTTGCAATAGTTTTTAATTCTTTAAGGCTTTGTTTTTCTTTACGTTCAATAGCTGTCCAATTTGCATCAAAACGGTCTATTTTACTAATTAAGTTAATCAGTTTCCAGTCAATATTCAATTTAAAATTGTATACTATGTTGCTCATTTCGATACGATTTGATACGCAAAGATACGATTATGAATTGAAACCGCAAATGAAACTTGATACGATTTGATACACTTAGATTGAATTATGATACGAAAAGTATATGTAATTTAACATTTATCAAACTCTGCGATTCGGACTGCTTTTGGAAACTGACTATGCAGTTCCTAGTGTTTTAATTCAAAAACGGATTAGACCATTTTGCATCTACATAAATAAAATTACCGGATAAAGTTTCTAAAAATGCAGTTACTGCTTGTATTTCTTGTGGAGTTAGTTGTAGTTGTTGCCCAACACCTCCCGGTTTTAAACGTGGGTCTAAATTAGGGTTTTGTATGGCAGCAGTGGTTAAATTGTTGTAATGTGCAATGGCAGCTGCCAAAGTTGCTTTACTTCCATCGTGCATCATAGGGCCATTGGTGCTTTTATTCGGTTTTACCAAATCTCTTAACGAAGGAGATCGCGTATTGCTAAAATCGTTACCTCCCAAAATGGAGGTACTTACTCCATTTGACAAGGAGTTAGGGTTGATGTCAAAAGTAGGGGGAGCATGGCAACCGGCACATCCTAGCCCTCCACCGGTACGGATGCCTCCCGGAGCAAATTGTGGAGGAGCTAAAAACAAATTTTTTCCTTGGTTTTCTTGTGCCGTAAAATTCGGAAACGGAGCTGCATCATTCGGAACTTGGCTCCTTCCTTGGTCGTATTTAGAGTCGAACGATTGGATGCTTCGAATAAACTGTGCCAAAGCCAATTGCATTTTGGTTTCGGTAATTTCTTCGGTTCCAAAAGCTAGTTTAAACAATTCTTTGTAATATCCAATTTGACTTAGTTTGGCAATCAATGCCGAAAAAGGTTGGTCGCCATTGGTGCCACTAAAACCCATTTCTCCATGATCACGAATAGGCATGGTAGTCTGGGTTTCTAAGTTTGCAGCTCTTTCGTCCCAAAAGAACCGAACCTCATTGCCAAATCGTGCATTTACCAACCGCATGGAATGTCTTGCAGTAGTACCATTAACACCTAAACTAGCAATAGCTTGGTCGCTAAAAGCGTTGGCTTGTTGGTGGCAACTAGCACAAGAAATGGTATTGTTTGAAGATAAGTTTTTGTCATAAAACAATACTCTTCCTAAAGTAGCCCCTTCATTAGTAATGGGATTGTTTTGTCCGTTGAATCGATTAACGTATGCTGGAATCGGTTGGTTGGCATAGTTGGGCAAGTTATCTGGTTGAATATTATTGCCAAAAGCTGCTTTGGTATGTTGAAAGGGGTCTATAGGTTGCAATCCCTCATCTTCTTTATTGCTGCAAGAAAACTGTAAGCACATTGCCAACAGTAGGAGTCCAATTTTGTTCATTTGGTTAGGTTTAATGGTTAGGACACCACAATGCCAAAAAGGTTTAAATTAAGATAAAAAAAACTCCAACTTTTTGGGTTGGAGTTGTTTTTAAAGGATTTTAAAGAAATTATTTTTTCTTTTTTCCACCTTTTTCTGCTTTGGCAGCTTCTTGTGCAGCTTTCATTGCAGCTCTTGAAATCTTCACCTGACATACTACAGTGTTGTCTGGGTGCATCAATTTAAAGTTGTTGGTTTCCAACTTGGTGATGTATAATTTGTTACCCATTTCTAATTCAGAAATGTTTGCTTCTACAAAGTCAGGTAAGTTTTTAGGTAAAGCTTTCACTTTTAATCTACGTTGGTTTAAACGTAAAACCCCACCTGCTAATACCCCTGGAGATGTTCCTGTTATTTTTACCGGAACTTCCATCAAAATTTCTTTATCGTCTCTTAATTGGTAAAAGTCGATGTGTAAAATTTTGTCAGAAACTGGGTGAAATTGGATGTCTTGTAAAATAGCATCAATTTTTTTACCAGTGTTTAACTCAATTACCACAGTGTGTGCGTTGGGAGTGTACACCAAGTTTTTAAATGCTTTGTCTTCTGCTGTAAAATGTACTGGTTGATCGCCTCCGTAAACAACGCAAGGTACCATTCCAGCATCACGTAAGGCTTTAGTAGCTTTTTTGCCTACGCTTTCTCTTTCTTGTCCTTTGATCGTAATTGATTTCATTGTAAAATATATAAAATTAATAAATAAAATTCTTTTCTGTTTTCTTTTGTCAACTATTAGTTATCAGTTTGGATATGCTATTCACTAATCACTAATTAAACTACATTAAAAATTTTCCACTAATGGAATTGTTGTGTTGTACCATGTGCATTACTTCTGCAAATAGTGCTGCACAACTAATCACTCTTATTTTATCACTCGCACGTTGTAATGGAATCGAATCGGTTACAATCAATTCATTTAATTGCGAATTTTCAATTTTTTCGTAGGCATTGCCTGATAAAATAGCATGCGTACAAATTGCTCTTACACTAATAGCTCCTTTTTCCATCATCAAATCAGCAGCTTTGGCAATAGTTCCTCCAGTATCAATCATATCATCTACCAAAATCACGTTTCTACCTTGCACATCACCAATCAATTCCATGGTTTCGATGATGTTGGCCTGCTTGCGTTGTTTGTAACAAACTACCACATCTGAGTTTAAAAACTTAGAGTAGGCATACGCTCTTTTAGATCCACCCATGTCAGGAGATGCAATGGTAAGATTTTCTAAATTCAAGCTTTTTACATAAGGCAAAAATATGGTAGAAGCAAATAAGTGGTCTACCGGCTTTTCAAAAAAGCCCTGAATTTGATCTGCATGCAAGTCCATGGTCATGATGCGTGTTGCACCTGCTGTTTCTAGTAGCTTGGCAATTAATTTAGCACCTATCGGAACTCTTGGTTTGTCTTTTCTGTCCTGACGAGCATATCCAAAGTATGGGATTACCGGGGTAATGTGTCTGGCAGAAGCTCTTTTGGCAGCGTCAATCATCAGTAAAAGTTCCATTAAATTGTCTGCATTAGGAAATGTAGAACAAACAATAAAAACTCTTAACCCACGAATGGACTCTTCAAATGAGGGTTGAAACTCACCGTCACTAAATTTTGAGAACGTAACTTTTCCGAGTGGTACCCCATAGCTTTCGGCTATTTTTTCGGCAAGGTATACACTATTGGAACAGGCAAATATTTTTGCTTCTGGTTCTAAATGTGGCATTTTAGTAGTTGTTTAGTTTCTTTGATATTTAATACCTGTTTAAAAGCGATTTAAATGAGGTATAATTATCTCGGATATAGTTAGTTGTGTGTCGTTGTAAAAACGAGGTGCAAATTTAGAAATAAATTCGGAGTATTAAATATTTTTTTTGGGCTTTTTTTTTGGAAGATTGGCAAAATGGCTTACATTTGCACCCACATTACTACCAGCATTGCCCGGATGGCGGAATTGGTAGACGCGCACGACTCAAACTCGTGTCCGAAAGGGTGTGGGTTCGATTCCCACTCCGGGTACAAAACCTCTCAGAAATGGGAGGTTTTTTTATGCTTTTTTAATTGCTTGTTGATAGAGCCCAATAGTGGTTTAATTCTTTCTTTCTCAAGTAAATCAATGGAATGAACGGTATCTGCATGATTAGCAAAAGTGATTTTAAGAAAGTATTTTCTAAACCATGGCTTATGATAAAAGAATAACATTTTTTTTATTGTGGAGTCTTTGTAAAAGATGCTTATTTTATTAGGAGTTTCTTTTGCATTCACTAAATATTTTGAAATAGAGGATAAAGCGGAATTATTTAATGTCATCGATATAAAAATTAATCATATAAATTACCTATGTGTACGAAATTCATGATAGTTTGGTTTTTTTCGCAAAAAACATAAATTCTTTATTTATGAATTATTTAAATCATTTTTGGATAAAAAAAGAGGTCGCTATTGCGACCTCTCATACAAAAAACTCAAACAATTTTAATTAATTAAAATCAAATCGTACACCAAAAGAAATATTATTTTGTTGGATTGGATTATTTTTAAATAATGGATTCAAGTCGTATTTTACATACAAACCAACTTCTTTGTAGGATACATACGTGCTTAAACCATAAATAAATGTATTTGCGTTAAAGTCTCCTAGTTCTTTTACATAAACATCTTGGTCATTAAGAGTGTATTCTAATTTTTGTTTGGTTTTTAAACGTAACCCAGCATATCCTCCTAAACCTATACGAAAACTTTTGTGTGTTCTGAAATAATTAGTTCCATCTTCATTGGTTTTTTTTGGGGTAAAGTCAAGTTCTAAATGCAATGGAAAAACCAATTGTACATTTCGCAATCGAGATTCTTCTAACTTCTCATCAAAAGGAACTAAAATTGTTTGGTTGCCATCTTTTACAAAGTATCTGTTTTCTGTAGGACGAAGATTGTTGTACATTACCGAAAAGCCATATTTGGCATGCCAAAAGTTGTTATTTTTAAAAATACGGGTATTGTATGTGGCTCCCCACTCGTAAAATCTGGAACCCCAAGTACTAAAGTCACTTTGGTCTAGGCTTGATAAATCTTCATTCACCAATAAATTGTTCAGTCCCATCGCAAAAACAAATTGCGAAGTAGTTCGTTTTTCGCCTTTTTTCCATTTTTTGGTTTTGTCTTTTTTATTGTCATCTTTTTCGTAGCTAACAATTATTCTATTTTTTTTCCAACGAATGGTGTCGGTTTTTTCAAAAACTTGATCGTCTACTTTCATTTTTACCAATTCTAATAATTTGGCTTCTTGCTCTGCAACTTTTCTTTCAATTTGTTGCGAAGATTTGGTAGCAGCTAGAGATTTTAGACTATCCGCTGTTTTTTGGTTGATTTTTCCGGCATTCAATTCTTCATCTATACGAATGACTTCTGCCTTTAAAACTTTCTTTTCTTCCTCTGAAATTTGTTGGATGTTTTCTCCAATTTTTTTTGCTTTTTTTTCAAAAGATTCTTGTGCCAATAAATTTTGACATAATAATGGGAATAATAAAACTAAATAAATAATGCTCTTGTTCATGATATAATTGGTTTAATTTTCTTGATTTCTGTTTGCTAATTGTTCTTGCAAGGATTTTAAATTACGCTGAATTTTGTCCATTTTGCTTTCGCGATGTTCGTGGTTGAGTTCTTTTTCTACTTGCTGTAGTAAGTCGTTAGGGTCAATTTTTACTTGAGAAGTTTTGTTTGATTTTATCGGATTTTCTGTAATTGGATTCTCTGTAATGTAATTATTTACCAATATGTTTTCTGATGATTGTGTATTGTTTTGATTTACCAAAATAGTTTCCTTAGGAGGCAATGCTACTAGTGATTTTTGTTTAAGAAAAACACTCGTTTTATTAGAATTTAGAATAGTTTTCTTTTGAATTATTTCTTTTTCATCCTCTGTATTTTCATGAGATATTTCAATGATTTGCTTCGATTTATCCTCTGAAGAAATTTCTACAACTGGCTGATTGGGTGTATTAGGGATTATTTCTTCCATCTCATTTGGTTTCAACCATAAATAACCAACGGATAAAAGTCCGAAAAATATAAAACTGGCTGCTATAGTTAACCAATGATTGCTTTTTGTGCTTTTTGTTGAAGCATCTAAAAGTTGCTCCATTCGATGCCAAGCATTGGCAGAAGGTTGCTTTTGTTGGTCTTGCATTTGTTTTTTCAACTGCTCGAAAAATCTATCTTGTTTCATGATGCTTAATTTTGTTGGGTGAAAGCTTTTTGATTTGCGAAATCTAATAACATCGATTTTAATAATTTTTTCGCATGTGCCAGTTGTGATTTAGAAGTGCCTTCTGAAATGTTTAGGGAAGCTGCAATTTCTTGGTGTTTCCAATTTTCAAAAAGGTACAGATTTAATACAGTTTTACAACCTACAGGTAGTTGGTTCAAACAATTTTGGATAATTTCTGGAGTAAAAATATCGAGCCAACTCTCTTCCGTAAAATCAATTGTGTCTGGAATTTCTTCTGTAAACACCTCTTTAAATGAACTTTTTTTCTGGCCTCGCAAATGGTCTAAGCAGGTGTTTACGATAATTCGATGTACCCAGCCTTCCAAGGATCCTTGGTTTTGAAAGTGATTGATTTTTTGAAATACCTTTAAAAAACCTTTAAGCATCACATCTTCTGCCATATGTTCGTCAGAAATATATCTGCCACATATAGCTAGCATTTTTGGTGCCATTTGATCAAAAAGTTCTTGTTGTGCTTTTCGATCTTGCTTCGCCAAACGCTGCAAGAATTTTTGCTGGGTATTAAAAATAGAAATTACTTTCATCTTCAGGTTCGTAATGATTTGAAAATTAGAAGTATTTTGTAAAGCTTTGTTACAATAATAATTCCTTTTCTACCTTAAAGACGAAAGTAATTTAAAAAGGTTGTATGGTTTTATCGATTATTTAATCGAAGTTGGTATTTCTTAGGAGAAATGTTCATGTATTTTTTAAAACTTGTAGAGAAAAACGAGGTAGAACGGAACCCTGAATTATCAGCAACTTCTTTGATGCTATAGTTTCCTGTTTCCATCAAACGCAAGGCATAATCTAAACGGAATTCACGAATGTATTGGCTAAAGTTACAGCCCTTCATCTTTCTGATTTTTTTATCTAAAGATGATTTGCTTATATATAATTTTCCGGCAACAAAATCCATGGTCAAGTCTTCTACCAAATGTTTACTTAGTACTTCATCTAAAGCAGCTTTAAAATCTTTGATTTTATTGCGAACAGTAATTTTATGTTCTGGTTTCGACTCGTAGTGTTCACGAATTTTTTCAGTGTATAATAAGATGTTTTTAATTTTTAAAATCAGTTCACTAATCTTAAATGGCTTGGTAATAAAATCATTTACTCCACTTTCTAGTTGTCTAACTTTTACATCCGGACTTGTGTTGGCTGTAATAAAGATGAATGGTATGGTATCGAATTTTTTATCTTTTCTAATCAAAGTCAAAAATTCTTCTCCATCCATGATAGGCATCATTAAATCGCTTACGATAATGTCTACTCTTGTTTCGTTAATAAATGCATAAGCATCAATACCGTTGCGGAACCAAAAAACGGTAAATCCGTTTAATTTTAAAAGCTCGAAGATAGATTCTCCTAAAGCTTCATCGTCCTCTACAAAAAGGATTTTTTTATCAAATTTCATAGTAGTAATTTTAATATATAAATACAATGCAAAGCTATATTTCTAATGTTAAACATATCAGTAAAAGTGTTTCAACTATCAGTATTAAGTTTTTCCTAATCGTTCAATATCATACTTTTGAGTGTTTTTAAAAAAATAGTTATGGGTGCATATCCTAAAATAAAAAAATTACAAATTGGAGACTCTATTATGGTTATTACTAGTTTGGGGGAAGAAAAGTATTCTGATAAAGATGTTAGACAAATCATAGTACGAAAAAAAAAACATATTTATCACCATAAATTGGTGTACCTAACCATAATCTTATTTTTTTTGTTAACAAGTATATTGGTAGAAAATAGTTTAATTTTGGGAGGGATTTTAATTGCTATTTTGTTGTTTTGGATGCTACCAAAATATGTTTATTCTTTAAAAATAAATTTTGCTATAAGTTCAAAAAAATACCAAATTACCCAACAACAGTACCAAGCTTTTAAGCCCTTAGCCTATCAGTACAACCAAGCCCACAAATCTACCCATGCATAATATTTTAACAGGTATTTCAAATGCCAATAACTTCTTGCTAAAAGAACAAAACATTCAGCAAGCACTTGATTTTTGTGTGCAAACTTTAGGAGAAAACCTTGAAGTAGATAGATGTTACATATTTCAAAACAAAATTGATACCGATGGTATTTTAAAATTATATTATGAACATGAATGGTGTAACAAAGGAACTACACCATATTTAGGGAGCCCTGAATTGAGTGGTTATCCGTACGAGTCATTTCCTGGCTTATATGAATCATTGGTTTTAGACCATACTATGTATGGGTTGGTAGAAGAAGCAGAAAATGAGTTTTTTAAAGAAATCATGACCATGCAAGGAATTCTATCGTATTTGTTTGCGCCAATTTTTTCTAATGGGTTTTTTTGGGGTTGGATCGGTTTTGATGACTGTACTTTTCCCAGACGTTGGAAACCTGAAGAAGTAGATGCCATTCATACAGTAGCCAAAAATATAGGTTTGCGATTAAATCAAGACAACTTATTTTTTGATTTAAAAAACACTCTTTTTGAATTGGATTTTTACATGAAAAGTTCGGGGCAAGCCAAATGGGAATATAATGTAAAAAAAAACATCACTTCTTTTTCCTATAATTGGTACGGAATGTTAGGCCTAAAAGACAAAGAACTTCCTGAGACTTATGATACATGGCAAAATCTTTTACATCCCGAGGATAAACATGAAATTACACAAAAATTTCAAGATTATTTATCAGGAAGAATTAAAGATTATTCAGGAGTAACCCGATTGCTTCATAAGTCTGGTGAATACATTTGGGTAAAATATAGTGGCTTAGCTATTAAAGATAGTAAAAATGAAATTGAAAAAATTATAGGAACACATATTGATGTTACAGACATCTTAAATAAAGAAAAGCAAATAGAAATTCAACGAAACGAATACGACTTTTTAGTTAACAACTTAGCAGAGGTTATTTTTAAAATTGATGAATTAGGAAACATAAAATATTTAAACAGACAATGGGAAAAAATAACCGGATTTAAAATAGATGAATCTTTAGAGCAACCTATAGCTAATTTTTTAAAAGATGAGTTTCAACAATTTGACGTGACTAGAATTTTAAACGGCTCTTCAAATGTGGTATTAGAATCCAAACTTAGCCGTAAATCTACCTTTCCTATTTGGACTTTAGTTATTTTAAGCTTAAATATAGATAGTACTACTGGTAAAAAAGTTATTATGGGGTCTATAACCGATATTAATGATAAAATTGAATTTGAAAGCAAGCTTAAAATTTCAGAAAAAAAATATCGATTTATAGCAGAAAACACTACCGATTTGATTTGTCAGTATCAATTAGATGGTACTTATTTGTATGTTTCAAAATCTGCGGAATCCATTATTGGATATGATTCCAAAGAATTGGTTGGTAAAAATCCATTTACCTTTTTTCATCCGGAGGATGTAAACTTGTTAAAAGATTTGATGCTCGGAATTACAGACATTGATAAGGTGTATAGTGTAATTTATCGATACTTGATAAAAGACCAAACCTATGTATGGTTAGAGACTTTTGCTAAATTAATAGTTGACAGTAACAATCAAGTGGTAGGTATTCAGAGTTCAAGTAGGGATATTTCCGAGCGAATTAAAGCAGAAGAAGAAGTTAAGCAAGCCTTACAAAAAGAACGTGAATTAAATGAATTAAAATCGGGTTTTGTAACCATGGCATCTCATCAGTTCAGGACACCCTTATCCGTAATTTTTTCTAACACGGAATTGATTGATTTTAAAGCAGAATTATTGCCAGTAAATCAAAGAAATGAATTTAAATCGTTAAGTGAGAGGATCAAGTTAGAAGTAGATAGAATGACAGAGTTAATGAACAATATCTTGGTGTTTGGCAAATACGACTCTGGAGAAATTAAGGTAGTAAAAAAACCTCTAGATTTATATCATTACATTAACAATCTAAATGAAATTTATTACAGCAACCAAAAAGATGGACGAAAATTAAAAATTTCTTCCACCGGAAATCCCAAAACATTTGTTTCAGACGAGTCGTTATTAACTCATATTTTAACCAACTTAATCAGTAACGCATTTAAATACTCCGAAGGAAAGCCTTCTCCTGAATTAAAAATAAAGTTTCACGATCATCAAATAGCATTTGAAGTAAAAGATTATGGTGTAGGTGTGCCTAAAGATGAGTTGCCAAATTTGTTTCATTCCTTTTATAGGGCAAGTAATACTACCAATATTAAGGGTTCTGGTTTAGGATTGGTTATTGCCAAACAATTTACGGAATTATTAAATGGTAAGATTTTAGCGGAAAGTGAGGAATTTGTAGGGTCTATCTTTACAATTGAATTTCCGTACGAATAATTATTTTTTGCGTTCAATCACGTAGTTTACCATCAATTCTAAAGCCTCTCTGTAATCAGATACCGGGAACTCTTTTAAAATTTTAATGGCTTGTTGTTGGTAGGCAATCATTTGTTGTTGTGCATAGTCAAGCCCACCTAAACTAATGACTCTTTCAATTACTTCTTTAACTCTCTTTTTGTTTTTGTTGTGGTTTTTTACGGAATTTATTAACCAGCTTTTCTCCTCAGGAGAACAGTTATTTAAAGCATAGATCAATGGCAAGGTCATTTTTTGCTCTTTAATGTCAATACCGGTTGGTTTGCCAATAGGGCCATCGGTATAATCAAACAAATCATCTTTTATTTGAAAAGCCATTCCGATAATTTCTCCGAATTTTCGCATTTTTTCAATGGTTTCTGCTTCATTCGGAGCAACAGAGCATGCTCCTAAGCTGCAACATGCGGCTATTAAAGTAGCAGTTTTTTGTCGGATGATTTCGTAATAAACTTCCTCAGTAATATCTAATCTTCTAGCTTTTTCTATTTGAAGTAATTCGCCTTCACTCATTTCTCTCACTGCTACAGAAATAATTTTAAGCAAATCAAAATCGTTGTTGTCTATACTCAATAGCAAGCCTTTAGAAAGCAAATAGTCTCCAACCAAAACAGCAATTTTATTTTTCCACAAAGCATTGATGGAGAAAAAACCTCTTCGTTTGTTGCTATCGTCTACCACATCATCATGAACCAAAGTTGCGGTATGAATCAATTCAATTACAGAAGCACCTCGGTAAGTACGTTCGTTGATGTGTCCGTTGGAAATCATTTTGGCAGTTAAAAACACGAACATAGGTCGCATTTGTTTGCCTTTGCTGTTTACAATGTAGTAGGTAATTCGGTTGAGCAAAGCCACTTTTGAAACCATCGATTCGTGGAACTTTTTTTCAAATAGTTCCATTTCCTCTTGAATAGGTTGTTTGATTTGCTCTGTAATTTTCATTGAAACAAAGGTAGGAAATGCAAAAGGATTTTGGTAGTGTGTTTAGATTATTTTGACTTATTGGCTAACTGACCGCAAGCGGCATCAATGTCTTTTCCTCTGCTTCTTCGCACTTTGGCAACTACTTGAATTTGTTTCAAAGTTTCTACATATTGCTCTAAAATGGCATCGTCAGCTTGTTGAAAAATACCGTTGTCAATAGGGTTGTATTCTATAATGTTAACTTTACAAGGCACGTGTTTGCAAAATTTCACCAAAGCATTAATTGCTTCCGGAGTATCGTTGATGCCTTTCCAAACCACATACTCATAGGTAATTTTACTTTTCGTTTTTTGGTACCAATACTGTAAACTATCACGCAATTCGGTTAATGGAAAATTCTTGCTAAAAGGCATGATTTGGTTTCGGGTACTTTCCACAGCACTATGTAACGAAACAGCTAATTTGCATTTAACCCCATCATCTGCCATCTTTTTAATCATCTTCGGAATTCCCGAAGTAGAAATAGTGATTCTTTTGGCTGACATACCCAAACCATCAGCAGCAGTGATTCGGTCAATGGCTTTCATCACATTAGGGTAGTTCATCAAAGGCTCTCCCATACCCATAAACACGATGTTAGAAAGTGGTCGGTTAAAATACAATCTGCTCTCTTGGTCAATAGCTACCACTTGGTCAAATATTTCTCCCGGTTCTAAATTTCTCATTCTTTTCAATTGGGCAGTAGCACAAAAATTACAATCCAAACTACATCCAACTTGGCTAGATACACAGGCAGTCGTTCGGGTTTCTGTTGGAATTAATACGCTTTCAACCACCAAACCATCATGTAGTTTTACTGCATTTTTAATGGTGCCATCATTACTTCGTTGCATTTGATCTACACGAATAGGTTGGATTACAAAATGCTCTTTTAAAAAAGCACGCAAGTCTTTGGATAAGTTGGTAAAATCGTCAAACGAAGTACATTTTTTACTCCATAACCAATCATATACTTGGTTGCCTCTAAATGCAGCTTGTTGGTGTAGCGTAAAAAACTCTCTTAACTGTTCTTTGCTTAACGAGCGAATGTCTTTTCGTTGAATTTCCATGGCACAAATTTACATAATTTACAGCCTTTTTTGAGAGGCTTTATGCTAGGAGCTATTTATATTTGTTGGAAATTAGTATACCATGCATTTTATTTCGGAAGAATTAGAACATTATGTAGAACAACATTGCAGTTCCGAATCGGATTTGTTGCAACGTTTGAATAAAGAAACGTATCAAAAAGTTCTACAACCACGAATGTTGAGCGGGCATTTTCAAGGAAGAGTTTTGTCCATGCTATCTAAATTAATCCGGCCAGAAAAAGTTTTAGAATTGGGGACTTACACGGGTTATGCTTCGCTTTGTTTGGCAGAAGGTTTAAGTCCTTCAGGAGAATTACATACCATTGATATTAAAGAGGAATTGGTGAATTTTCAACGAAAGTATTTTGATGCTTCGGGTTATGGAAAACAAATATTTCAGCATGTTGGGCCAGCTTTGGAAATCATACCAACTTTAGATGGGCCATTTGATTTGGTTTTTATGGATGCAGATAAGGAAAATTATATTGCATATTTTCATTTAATATTACCTAAAATGAAACCTGGAGGGATTATTCTATCTGACAATGTGCTGTGGAGTGGTAAGGTAGTAGAACCTTTGCAACCTAATGACAAAAGTACCCAAGTATTGTTAGAATATAACCAATTATTGGCTACCCATCCAAAATTAGAAACCGTTTTATTACCAATTAGAGATGGACTAACGGTGAGTAGGGTGATTTATTAATCTTATAAAGAAGTTTCGTTTGTGTGAAATTTTATAAACATAAATGATTCTAACATTTTAGAAAACTAGTTTTTTGTGTCTCTATTTGTAAGTTTACCGCAAAGACACAAAGAACGCAAAGTGAAACATAAGTTTTATGTTTAACTAGATGCCTTTGTTGCATCTGATCCTTTACTTTAATTTAAATTCTTGTATCTCATCATAAATTGATATGACAGAAAACGAATTATCATCCAAAATAATTGGAGCAGCAATTGAAGTTCATAAGCAATTAGGTCCCGGATTGTTAGAAAGTTCTTATGAAGCTTGTTTGGTTTATGAGCTTAAGCTATTAGGCTTAAACATAAAACAACAATTAGCATTGCCAATAGTTTACAAGGATGTAAAGTTAGATGCCGGCTATAGAATAGATATATTAGTTGAAGATAAAGTAATAATTGAAATAAAAAGTGTTGATGCACTTGCAGATATTCATACCGCTCAATTATTAACTTATTTGAAGTTAAAAGATATTAAACTAGGCCTGTTAATTAATTTTAATGAAGTTTTGTTAAAAAACGGGATTAAAAGAATTGCAAATAATTTGTAATCTATGGGTTTTCTTCAGTTTTTTATCGCGAAGAAGAAAAGCTAACCATGAATAATAAAGTTGTCAGCAAATAAACTCTACGAACTTTATGTCTCTGAGGTAGGAATGAACTTCTTAAATTAGACTTAAGTGTCGTTAGATATTAAATTAGAGAAAATGAAATATTTAAAATTAAGTTGTTAAAAATAAACTCTGCGAACTTTGCGTCTTTGCGGTGAAATAAAATAAAGGAGTTGATTATAAGAGAAAAAACCCATCAAATTTAATTTTGACGGGTTTTTGGTATAAATTCATTAAATCTTTTAATTCCTATTGGCATTGATCAAATCCCTTTTGGCACGTTCAATTTTAGCTTCTAAGTTTTTTAAGTTGGCTTGATCTTTTAAAATTCGCTCATTTTCTTTAGAAATATCTTCTGGTTTCATTTTGCCTTTGCCCATTTTTTTATCTAAATCTCTCTGACGTTTCTCTAATTTTTTAGCAGCTTTGTCGTAATTTGATTCTGCTTTTTTCAGATTTTTATCGGCTTTGGCAATGGCTTGCTGTTTTTTCTCTAAAGCACGTTGTTGTTTTTCTATTTTTTTGGTTTGCTTTTCCATTTCTTTAGCACGTTTTTCCACTTCTTTGGCTTGGGCTTCTGCTGACTTTTGTGCTTCCTCTGCTTGCTTTTTGGCTTCAATGGCTTCTTGCTCTCTTAATTTTACTTCTTCCGTTTGTTTTAACAACATAGAATCCATCGATTTTATTTGCGTAGAGTCGATAGGTTGTATTTGTAAAGTAGGCTCTTGGGCTTGAAGATTAAAAAAACTTACCATTAAAATTGCTAGGGATAAAATTCTCATATAATATATTTTTATTAGTACAAAAGTACGAAAATTCATTCAAGGCAACAAAAAAGCCAACCTAATAGGCTGGCTTTTAATGAATATTTATGATTTTAAATTACTCTACAGTTACAGTGTCTTTAGCTTCAGTATTGATTTCTTGTAAAGTTTCTTCTAACAATTCCACTTGCATTTCCTCTACTGCAGGTTCTTCTGTAGCAATGGTTTCAGCTGCATGACCTCCCAATAAAGGTGCAATCACCAAACCAACCAAGCAAGTTAATTTGATTAAAATGTTCATAGATGGACCTGAAGTATCTTTAAAAGGATCTCCAACGGTATCACCAGTTACTGCAGCTTTGTGAGCATCAGAACCTTTAAACGTCATTTCTCCATTGATCATCACACCAGCTTCAAATGATTTCTTGGCATTGTCCCAAGCACCACCAGCATTATTTTGGAAAATAGCCCACAATACACCAGAAACAGCAACTCCTGCCATGTAAGCACCTAAAGCTTCTGCACCCATCACAAAACCGATAATTACCGGAGTAATAATGGTAATTGCACCTGGCAACATCATTTCTCTTAAAGCAGCTTTGGTAGAAATTTCAACACATTTAGCGTATTCTGGCTTTCCGGTACCTTCTAAAATACCCGGAATTTCTCTAAACTGTCTTCTTACTTCTTGCACCATGTCCATAGCAGCTTTTCCAACCGATTGCATTGCCAAGGCTGAAAATACAACTGGAATCATCCCACCAATAAACAAGGCAGCTAATACATCGGCTTTGAAAATATTGATACCATCAATTCCGGTAAAAGTTACATATGCAGCAAACAAAGCTAAAGCAGTTAAAGCAGCAGAAGCTATAGCAAAACCTTTACCTACTGCAGCAGTGGTATTACCAACAGAATCTAAAATATCTGTTCTTTGACGAACTTCTTTTGGTAATTCGCTCATTTCAGCTACACCACCAGCATTGTCAGCAATAGGGCCGAAAGCATCAATTGCTAACTGCATAGCAGTGGTTGCCATCATGGCAGAAGCAGCAATTGCTACCCCATAAAAACCAGCCAATTCATACGATCCCCAAATGGCAATTGCAAATAATAATACAGAAGAAAAAGTAGATTTCATACCAGTAGCCAAACCAGCAATAATGTTGGTTGCAGCTCCGGTGGAGGAATTTTGAACAATATTTAATACTGGTTTTTTACCCAAAGCGGTGTAAAATTCTGTAAATGCAGAAATCAAATAACCAACCGATAAACCTACCAAAGTAGCGTAAAATACATGACGACTTGGTATGTCTTTAATGCCTTCTCCAAAAAAGTTCATTTGGATGGTGTCTGGCAACATCATTTTAATCAAAAACCAACCTGCTACAGCTGAGATTAACATTGAAACGATGTTTCCTAAATTTAATGCACTTTGTACCTGAGCCTCTTTGGCTTCATTATTTTTAATACTTACCAACCAAGTTCCGATGATGGAAGCAATAATACCTACACCTGCAATCACAATAGGCAACAAAATTGGTCCCATCCCATTAAAAGCATCTGAAAACTGCTCTCCACTTGCCATTGTCATGTCTTTAATAATGTAGTTTCCTAATACCATCGAAGCCAAAACAGTTGCCACATAAGAACCGAATAAATCTGCCCCCATACCAGCAACGTCACCTACATTGTCCCCTACGTTATCTGCAATGGTAGCAGGGTTACGAGGATCATCTTCTGGAATTCCAGCTTCTACTTTTCCAACCAAGTCAGCACCTACGTCAGCAGCTTTGGTATAAATACCACCACCTACACGGGCAAACAAAGCGATAGATTCAGCACCTAAGGAGAAACCAGCCAATGCCTCTAATGCGATGGTCATTTCTGTATAAAAATCTCCTCCTTTACCAACAAACATGTTTAAGAAAATAATAAAGAACAAGCTCAAACCTAACACAGCCAGTCCGGCAACTCCTAAGCCCATTACAGTTCCTCCACCAAAAGACACTTTTAAAGCTTTTGGCAAACTAGTTTTGGCTGCTTGGGTGGTTCGAACGTTAGAATTGGTTGCAATTCGCATCCCAATATTACCTGCCAAAGCAGAGAAAAAAGCTCCAACAACAAACGCTACCACAATAATCCAATGCGTAGTTGGAACAAATCTAGATATAGTAAATAATGCAATAGATGCAATTACTACGAAAATTGCTAAAATTCGGTATTCTGCATTTAAAAATGCCAATGCACCTTCTTTGATGCTTTTTGAAATACCTTGCATTTTTTCGTCACCTGCATCTTGTTTGTTAACCCACATAGCCATGTAGCCCATGTAAGCCAACCCTACAATTGCCAATATAACTGGCAAATAAATCATCATTGATTCCATAAATGGTTTGTTTTATAATTTTACAACGATTGCAAAAGTATAAAAACGAAAAGGATTTAGAAGATTTTTTGTTAAAAAAACGTTACTAATTTTGCCTATTTGCTATAGTTTTTGAGAAAAATATCATAAAGGCGATACATGCCATATCCGGTAGAAGCACCAAATAAATACCCACATAAAATGTCGGTAGGGTAGTGCAAACCTAGATAAATTCTGCTATAGGCAAAAATGAAAGGGAATACGAATAAAAATACCGCAAAGCGATAGTGCTTTTTAAGCAAAAAGAACAATAGTGTGGTAGTTGCCATAGAGTTGGAAGCATGTCCGGAAAAGAAACTATACTTGCCACCATCTTTTACAATTCGGATGATGTTTTGTAAATGTGCTTCATGGCATGGTCTTAAACGTTGGGTAAGATTTTTCACCAAATTGGTTCCTTGATCGGTGATGGTGATTAAAATAGCTAATGCAATGACCAAAAAGCCAAAATTTTTCCAACCATATTTTTTGATAAAAAAATAAAACACCACCACAAACAACAATGCCCAATTGGCTTGCTTGGTTAAAAACAACCACATTGGATCCCAACTTTCCGAACCCAGGGAGTTGAGGTATATAAAAACTTGTTCGTCGAGTTGTTTGATTTTTTCCAACATAAGGATAGCAATTAAAAAGAACCTCTTTTGATGGGGCCTGTAATTTGATCGATGTCTTCTTCTAGCTTTTGGATGTTATCAGGCACTGGGTTTAAATTTTGCAAAGGCTTTTGTAGTGCCTCTTTGGCTTGATCTATTTCTTGTTGAATTGGGTTTTGTAGGATATCATCTAAACCAGCACTTTTATTGATTTCCGTTTTGAGTTCGTTGGTAGCGTTTTTTACTTGGTGGATGATTCTACCTAAAGTTCTTGCCAATTGCGGAATTTCTTTTGACCCAAAAAGCATCAAAATAATGACTATAACAAAAATAAATTCAAAACCGCTGATACCAAACATGGAAATATTTTTTGCAAAGATAAAAAACCCCAAAAGATGAAAAGGACTTTTGGGGTTTTTGATGGGTTAAATTTTGTTATTTGTTGTCAAATTTCGACTTTACTTCCTCTTTTGGCCAAACATTGTTACTTACATCAATATCGGCAGTTTCCAACTTTGGATCTAATTGAATTTTTTTCACTTTTTTATCCGTTGCAAATACTCTCGTTGCGGTTTGGTTGTTTTTTCTCCAAATTTGTTCGCGGAATTTGTGCAATTCTTTCGTGCCATCTTCAAATTCTAATTCCACAATAATTGGCATAATCAATCCTCCGGGTTTGTCAAAAGTTACTTCGTAAAAGAATTGTGGATTTTTAAATTCAGCTCTTTCTTCTGCGGTAAAATTCTTTTCTATGAATTTTTCCAAGGTTTCGAAATCTTTAACTTGAAATCCTTTTTTGTACTTGTCTTTCAATTCTGCATGCCCATCCGGAATCATATATAAATATGGTCCAGGTTGTATTCCAAATCTACCTCTGCGTTGTGCAAATTGCTCTTGTTCTTTGGTTGGGTCTAACGAAACGTAGTATTGTTTTACTTCTTTAATTCCCATGTCTACATAATCGGTAGAGTAAAACCAACCTCTCCAAAACCAATCCAAATCTATAGCAGAAGCATCTTCCATAGTTCGGAAAAAGTCCTCCGGAGTTGGGTGTTTGAATTTCCAACGGTTGGCATAAATTTTAAAAGCATAGTCAAACAATTCTTTCCCCATTACGGTTTCACGCAAAATATTAAGTGCAGTTGCAGGCTTTCCGTAAGCATTTGGTCCGAATTGATGGATGACTTCAGAGTTTGACATGATAGGCTCTAAAAAGTCTTGGTTGCCACTCATGTATGGAACAATTTTAGCAGCAGGTCCTCGTTGTGAAGGATAGTTTTCTTCAAACTCCTGTTCTGTCAAGTATTCTAAAAAGGTATTCAACCCTTCATCCATCCATGTCCATTGTCTTTCGTCTGAATTTACAATCATCGGAAAGTAATTGTGTCCTACTTCGTGGATAATCACACTGATCATCCCGTATTTAATTCGGTCAGATACATAACCGTTTTTGTCAGGTCTGCCATAGTTCCAGCAAATCATTGGGTATTCCATTCCTTGGTCTTCTGCCGAAACAGATACTGCTTTTGGGTACGGATAATCAAAAGTATGTTTGGAATAGGTTTTTAATGTTTGAGCCACAGCTTTGGTAGAATACTCTCCCCACAACGGATTGGCTTCGTTAGGATATAACGAAATTGCCATTGGAGTGGTAGTTTCTAATTTAACAGCCATAGCATCTAAAATGAATTTTCGTGAGGTAGAAAACGCAAAATCACGCACATTTTGGGCTTTAAAATGCCATGTTTTGGTAGTGGTTGCAAAGCCTTTTTCCGCTTTTTTAGCCTCTTCTGGAGTCACCACCAACACAGGTTTATCAAATGTTTTTTGTGCTAATTCGTATCTTTTTACTTGTTCGGCAGTAAATACATCTTTACGATTTTGTAAATCTCCGGTAGCTTCCATCACGTGGTCAGACGGAACGGTAATTTTTACATCGTAGTTTCCAAAGGTTAAAGCAAATTCTCCGCTTCCCCAAAACTGCATATTTTGCCAGCCTTCTACATCGTTGTACACAGCCATTCTAGGAAAAAACTGAGCAATCACATATATGCGGTTGCCATCTTCTAATTCTTCATACCCGGAACGACCTCTATCTACTTGGTAATTATTGATGTTATACCACCATTTGATAGAAAACGTAAATTTTTCTTTTGGTTTTAAAGGTGTTGCCAAATTGATTCGCATCATGGTATTGTTGATGGTATGCGATTGGTTGTTTCCTTTACTATCTTTTACATATTCAATGTTATATCCACCATCAAAACTAGGTTGTAAAAACGACTTGGTTAAAGTGGTTGGAGTATATCCTGGTGAAACTCTTTCGCTATTGATCAATTTGTTGTCAGAGGTTCTCTTTTTTTCATTTTGGTCTAATTGCACCCATAAATACTCTAATGTTTCTGGGGAGTTATTGTAATAAGTTACCGTTTGAACTCCGTATAGTTTTTTGTTTTTGTCGTCTAAAGTAATTTCCATCACATAGTCAGCTTGTTGTTGGTAATAAGCCGGACCCGGTGCTCCTGATGCTGTTCGAAACATGTTTGGAGTGGCATACAACTGATAGTTTTGGCTAAACTTGTTGTTGTCGTATTTGCCTGGCTGACGTTCCTTTTTGTCTGCCTCTTGAGCAAAAACTAGCAATGGCAACAAACACCATAATAGGATTTTATTCATTTTTGAGTTCTTTTAGTTAAATAAAACGTGCTAAAATATCTAATTTATGGGATTCGGTTGCTAAATAATCCTTAAAAAATGACAATAGCAATTGCAATGGCAATAACAATAGAAATGAAAATGATAAATGAATGAGATTGACTACTGATAAGGATGAACATTTAGTTTTTCAAAACAAATTCTTTCTCTTTTTTTGAGTTTACCAATAGCTCGGTGAATTTTTGGTTGCCAAATTTTACATGTAAAATATTTTGTTGGTCGGGTTCTAATTCCATTAAAGTGGCATTTTTAATAGTAATTTTTTTTGGTTTGTTTACATTTTTAACCAACAAATAGCAAATTAACACATCGTCTTCCACTTCTTTTAAATGAAATTGTAAAGGCATTTTTTTTTGGTTGACAATGATTTGGTTGTTTTCTAACAAATAATCTATAAGTAATTTAACATCTTCTGCGGATTCTTTTTTATCGCCTAAATAAAACACTCGTTGGTGTTTTTTTTCTAATGCTCTATTCATATCGTCTAAAAAATATCGAGAAGTAATTTCCATCTGACTCTTTTTTTCGTTCCATTCCACTTGGTTTACCGACACATAAAATTTATGGGTGAAGGAAAAAAAAGAAAGAATGATTCCTACGAATACTAACGACTTCCAACTTATAAAGATTTTCATTTTATTATGGGATGGAAATTCTTACTTAAAATCTTTCCTTTTATTGATTAAAAATTCTGTGATATAAAATTCTTGTTTGCCAGCCATTAGTTTTTTAAACTCCGGGTCTTTTTCGCAAAATTGTAAAAAGTCTTCAATTTGTTCAGGTTTTAGTTCTAGAGTCTCGGTAAAAAAAGTATAAGTAAATTTTTCTTTTAACAAGTCTGCACTTGCTTTTTCGTAATCTATTTTTTCTTGTTTCTTTTTGCTTTTTCCAAAAACTGCGTCTTTTACTAACTTTCCTATGGCTACAAAATTCATTCCATATGGGATTGAGCCATCACTTGGCATAGTACTATTTTTTGGAGAAGTAATCACATCGTCTGTAAATTGTTGATCTGTTACCGCTTTGCTGTCAAAACTTTCATACATATCATAAATCTTTATGTTTTTTGCATCTTTTGCCAAGTCACCTGTTAGTGATTTTGGGGTAATCACAACTTCATTTAGTTCGTTGATAAACATGTTGAGTTCTACTTTGTACACGCGAAGTTTAAAATCGCTTTCTTCTAAAACAATAGATACTGGTTTAATTTGTACACTTTGAAAAACCAAAGTGTCTTTAGGTTTGGCATATAAAGTATAAAACCCTTGGGCATCGGTAATAGCCCCTTTGTTAGAGTTTTTGTTGAATACTTCAACGTTTTCAATTTGTACTTCGGTAGAAACAATTTGACCACGCAAAATGCTTCTAGGAATCAATTGTGCAAGAGAGAATTGAAAAAAGATCAAACAAAGGAGTAAAATTTTGTACATGGAAATGTTTTTGTTAAAGGTATAAAATGGTCGCGACTTTTTTGTTAATCTTCTTTTAAGCTTTCTAAGAAATCGAACGAAAGTTCCGAAAGTTTTAACAAAGCTCGGTCTTTTTGGTATTTATCTACCAAATCAAACAAATCAGGATCTTCAATAGCATAATACAAAAATCCTTCTACATAAATCTCTGGTATTTTTAAATCATCTATACAATAACTTGCGGGGGCATATAGGCTTAATCGAGTTCTGAGGATGTTTTTCTTTTCATTGGCCAATTCTTTTTTCAACATTTTTGTCCTTCCCGAAATCCAATTGATGATAGGATCTAATGGTAAAAACCCTCCACCGGAAGTAGCTGTGTATAATCTTCTTTCTGCCACAGTATATCTTTTTGGGGTGTAGTTAATGCCCAAATCTTTTAAGGTAATAGCTCGGTCTCTAACAACTACTTCTTCTAATTCGGTAGTTTTTTCGGTCATTTTTACACTCATGGTACCATTGGCAAAGTCTTTCGCAGAAACCGATTGTCTCCAAAACTCTAAGTGCACTGCATTAAATACCAACAAATCGTCTTCAGAAGCATCTATGGTAAAAACACCTTTGGCATCTGTTATGGTAGTTTTTTCATTAGACAAATTAATTACATGAATTCCCTCTACCATAGCGTTTCCTGCGGTTATGGTGCCTGTAATTTTTTTTGTTTGCCCAATTAAAATGGAAGAGCAAAACAATAACAACCAAAATTTACTCATTTGTTGGAAATTATGAGGTAAAAATATTTGATTTTAGCATTCCATTCGTTTTTGTTGCCCCCAAATATTTGTTAATAATGTTGGTGAAAAGGGTGGTGTTATCTGTTGGAATATGTATTTTTGTTTGCCAATCATTTGAGTATTTTAACTATGCGTAAAGCCATTATTGCCAGCACTTCAACCTTACATGGAGGAGGATATTTAGAATATTTACAGCCCACCTTACAAGAGTTTTTTAAAGAAATCAAACAATTGCTTTTTATTCCGTTTGCACGTCCTGGAGGGATTTCGCATGATGTTTACACCGAAAAAGCAGCGGTTTTTTTTCAGAAAATGAACATACAAGTACAAGGCTTGCATACGTTTGAAAACCCCAAAGAAGCTATTTTACAAGCAGAAGCCATTTTTACAGGCGGAGGCAATACTTTTGTTTTGGTAGATCAATTGCATCGGTTGCAATTAATGCCAGTGATTAAACAAGCGGTAAATCAAGGAACTTTGTATTTAGGTTCTTCTGCCGGAAGTAATATAACCGGATTAACCATGCAAACTACCAACGATATGCCCATAGTATATCCGAGTAGTTTTCAAACCATAGGTTTGGTGCCTTTTAATTTGAATCCACATTATTTAGATCCAGACCCAAACTCTACCCACATGGGTGAAACTCGTGAAACCCGAATTAAAGAGTTTCATGCGTTTAATACCCAACCTGTGGTTGGCTTGCGTGAGGGAAGTTGGTTAGAGGTAGTTGGAGAAACCATTACTTTAAGAGGTAACTTATCTGCTAGAATTTTTACCGCACAACAAGCACCTTATGAATTGGAGTCGAATAGTATCTTAGCTTTTTAATAACTTATGATTTCACGAAACACCATCGACCAAGTATTTGAAACTGCCCGAGTAGAGGAGGTGATTGGTGATTTTGTACAACTCAAAAGGGCCGGAAGTAACTTAAAAGGTCTGAGTCCGTTTTCTAGTGAAAAATCACCTTCATTTATGGTGAGTCCGGTAAAGCAAATTTGGAAAGATTTTAGTTCCGGAAAGGGAGGAAATGCGGTGACTTTCATTATGGAGCATGAGCATTTTACTTTTCCGGAAGCCATCAGATATTTGGCTAAGAAATACGGAATTCCGATTGAAGAAACCGAAGAGTCTTCGGAAGAAAAAATCCAAGCCCAAGAAAAAGAAAGCTTGTATTTGGTATCTGAATTTGCAGCAAAGTATTTTCAAGACCAATTATTTCAATCAGAAGAAGGCAAAGCAATTGGCTTGAGTTATTTTAAAGAAAGAGGCTTTACCGAGCATACTATTGAAAAATTTGGATTGGGTTACTCTCCCAACCAATGGGATGCTTTTACACAGCATGCTTTGCAAAAAGGTTTCCAAATGACATATTTGGAGAAAACAGGGTTGACCATTGTAGGAGAAAACCGAAACATCGACCGATTTAAAGGTAGGGTCTTGTTTCCTATCCATAGTATGTCAGGAAGAGTACTAGGTTTTGGAGGTCGTATTTTAACAAACGATAAAAAAGCAGCAAAATATCTCAATTCTCCCGAAAGTGAAATTTATTACAAGAGCAAAATACTATACGGAATTTTTCATGCCAAACAAGCCATAGCCAAGTTAGATCGATGTTATTTGGTAGAAGGATATACCGATGTAATTCAAATGCATCAAGCAGGAATTGAAAATGTGGTAGCAAGCTCCGGAACAGCTTTAACAACCGAGCAAATTCGATTGATAGGCAGATTAACCAAGAATATAACCGTTCTTTTTGATGGTGATGCTGCTGGTTTACGTGCTTCTATCCGTGGAATTGATTTGATTTTGGAAGAAGACATGAACGTTAAGGTTTGTACTTTTCCGGATGGAGATGACCCCGATAGTTTTGCCAAGAAAACCCCTTTTGGTGAGTTGCAATTGTACTTGAATGAACAAGCCCAGGATTTTATTCAATTCAAAGCTTCGTTGTTGATGCAAGAAAGCAAAAACGATCCTATCAAAAAAGCGGAAGTCATTCGAGATATGGTGCAAAGTATTGCCAAAATCCCGAATCGAATTAAAAAGGAAGTCTACATACGCGAATGTGCTCGATTGATGGATATTTCGGAAGAAGTATTGTTCAATACCTTGGCTCAGATTAACCAAAAAGAACTTTTGCAAAGCAAAAAGTCGGAATCCAGTGAGGTAGTGAAACCAATGGAAGTGGTAAAAACTCCAACAGCAACTTTACTGAATACCCAAGAAATGTTGCACGAAATGGAACGAAAACTGTTGGAAATTTTGCTTTTATATGGCGAAATGGAAGGAGAGTTTGTGGACTATTATATTGAATTGAATGAGTTTGGGAAAGAAATGGAAAAACACGAAACCATTAAGTGTCCGGTTTACCAACGCATTTACTTGAGTTTACAGCAAGATGAAATTGCTTTTTCCAACCCAATGTTTAAAAATATTTATGACGATTGTATTTTGGCTTTTACCCAAGGTAACTTTGATCGAAACCAATGGATGCAACAGTTAGAACCAGATGCTATGGCATTGGTTACACAAATTTTGATGCAAGAAGACAAGTACGAACTACATGCTTGGTTTGAAAAGAAAAATATTTTGGTAAAAGAACGCAAAGATGTGTTGGTAATTAGTGGTTTGACCCAAGACACCATTGTGAGCTACCGGGAGTTTTTAATCAAAAAAATGGTAGATGATTGGCAAAAACAATTAGTTGAAATGACAGAAAATGAAATCATGGAAGTGTTGGGAATGATCAACGACTACAATAAATTAAAGGCATACATCTCCCATAAAATCGGTAGATTGAGGACTTATTAGAACATCTATAAGAGATGGTAAAATGAAACTACATTTTTTATGCAGCATCATGTTCAACAGGTTTGATGTTTTTTAATTCGTTTTGTTTCAATATTTTTTCTTCCTCTAAATCATAATCATCCTGTAAACCCAACCAAAATTTTGCACTAGTACTAAAGTAAATGGAAAGTCTTAATGCAGTATCTGCAGTAATTCTTCTTTTACCTTTAATTATTTCACTAATTCTGGTTTGAGGAATAAAAGTTTCTTTACACAACCGATATGCGGATATTCCAAGTGGCTCTAAAAATTCTTCTTTTAAAACTTCTCCAGGATGAATATTTTTTAATCTTTCCATAGTTGTTTGTTAATGATAATCTAAAATGGTTACATCATAAGCATTGTCGTTTTCCCATTTAAAAACTATTCGCCATTGATTATTGATTCGAATGCTATATAAACCAGAAAAATTCCCACTTAATTTTTCCAAATGGTTAGCAGGAGGAACTCTTAAGTCGTTAATATTTTGAGAACTGTTAAGCATTCTCAGTTTCCTTCTGGCTACATTTTGAATTTCAAAAGGTAGTTTTTTTGACTATGTTCCATTCCAAATTTATTCGGTTTCCTTATCGTCAAAGCTTTTAATCACTACTAACGAATTACAATACTAATGCCAAAGATAAGTAATTTTGATTTTGTCTTTAATAAAAAAAAGGTAAAAAATGTAAATGGTAAATTTTGAGGTGTAAATTTTGCAATTCAAAAAACTTCAAAAATTTAAACAATCTCCAATTTCTTCGCTTTTTCAATCAAATCCACCACATTGGTTACTTGGAATTTATTTAATAAACGAAGTTTATAAGTGCTGATGGTTTTCTCGTTGAGGTCGAGAATTTTTGAAATTTCAATATTCTTTTTGCCATAACTGATGTATCTAAGCACTTCCATTTCGCGGTTAGATAATTTGCGATACAATCGATCGTTTTTGTTTTGCTTTAAAATCAACGATATATTACTTCTTACTTGCTCATTATAAATAATAGCACCTTTGTAAACGCGAATAATCACTTTGCTGAGGTTTTCTAACTTATCTAATTTAGAAACAAAACTTGAAGCTCCTGCCTTAATGGCATTTGGAGCATAAATTCCTTCGGATAAAGCAGTAAAAATTATCACTTTGGTAGAAGGGTTTTCTTTCATCAATTTTTTCAATTGGTTGATGCTGTCAAAACCTTCTAACTCCAAATCTATCACCAAGATATCGATAGGTTTGATTTTTAATATGTCTTCCACCATGTCAAAAGCTCCCACCTGTGCATCAATTTTAATTTCAGAATGGTCCTTAAAAAAAGAACGAATTCCGTAATGAACTACTGGTTGGTTATCTGCAAAACAGACTTTGATCATAAAGGGTTGATTTTTAAGAACTTCAAATTTAGTTAATTAAGTAACAGAAAACTATCAATTGTGTGAAAAGTTATAAATATCACAAATTTTTGATTTCGTTAGAAATATAACACACCGGAATCGGTTGCATTTTGTGCTGGTTGGCTCGATTTAATCGGGTATAAATTTCCATCACTTCTTTTTCTCTTCCATTAAATTCTATTGATTCTTTCCCAATTTCTTTTTGATGCATGGCCCACTCTAACTCGTCATAACTGGCACCCAATTGGTCTTCATCGGTACGGTTATCTCCAAACAAGCCATCTGTAGGGGCAGCTTGTAAAATACTTTCCGGAACTTGTAAATAAGCTCCTAACGCATATACTTCCGACTTCATTAAATCAGCAATCGGACTCACATCCACGCCACCATCTCCGTATTTGGTATAAAAACCAACGCCAAAATCTTCTACTTTGTTTCCTGTACCTGCAACTAGCAAGCCGTGAATTCCTGCTAAATAATACAAAGATGTCATTCGTAATCTAGAACGGGTATTTGCCAAAGACAAGTCAACTTTTTGGGTGTTTTCCACCACAGGAAAAATTGATTTCATTTGTTCAAAAGTTGCGGTTAAGTCTAACGAAACATCGGTAACATTTGGGTAAATAGTTTTCAAATTAGCAATATGTTCCGACGCTCTGTTCACTTGGTTGTGTGCTTGATGGATAGATAACTGCACACAAAGTGTTTTCAATCCGGTTTTGGCACATAAAGTAGAAGTTACCGCACTGTCTATTCCACCCGAAACTCCAACTACAAAACCGGAAACATTCGCTTTTTTAGCATAATCTGCCAACCATTGCACAATGTGCTCGCTTACTTTAGCACCATTAATTTTAGCATTTTTTTGATACATAGCACCTAAGATATTACGTGGTTAAGTTTATCTTTGTTCCCACAAATGTACCATTTTTATGTTGGAGGTTTTTAAGAAAAAAAGCAAATTTCGCATTATTTTAATATCGTTTTTGGTGTTGTTTATCATATCCTGCAACCAAAAATCAAAAGAGCAAAAAGAGGCAGCAAAACTTCCCATTGAAATGGAGTTGGTTCGTTTGGATCAAATTTTATACGAATCGGATGTGCAGGATTTTCCAAAAATAAGAAGGGAGTTCTCCTCGTTTTTTCCATCGCAATTTCCCGATAGTATTTTTATCAATAAAATAACCAATCCGTTATATCAACAATTGTATAAAGAGGTGAAAAAGACCTTTTCGGATGATAAAGAATTGGTGGAAAGCTTTGTACCTACTTTACAGTTGATCAAGTATCATTTTCCACAAATCAAGTTACCTAATAAAATGATTGGGTTGATTTCTGACATGGATTACGAAAACAAGGTTATTTTTACGGATAGCGTTTTGATTGTTTCTTTGGATTTGTACTTAGGGGCAGAACATAAATTTTACGATGATTTTTACGACTACCAACGTCAAAATTTTAAAAAAGAAATGATGGTTTCTGATTTGGTTTCTGATTTTGCAACTTACGTAGTAGAACCAAATAAAGATCGTTCCTTAATGGCACAAATGATTTTTCATGGAAAAGAATTGTATTTAAAAGACATATTATTGCCAAACACTTTAGAGGAACACAAAATAGGGTATACCAAAGCACATTTAGATTGGTGTAAAGAAAATGAGGGCAATATTTGGCGATATTTTATAGAGAATAATTTGCTGTTTGATACCTCATTTCATGCCTACCAAAGATTTTTGGAGCCAGGGCCTTTTTCAAAATTTTATATGGAGTTTGACAACGAAACTCCAGGTAGAATAGGTGCTTGGGTAGGATGGCAAATAGTAAGAAATTTAATGAATAATAATAAAGTGCCTTTACAGCAAATGCTGCAGATGGATGCCAAAGAGATTTTGGAATTAAGCAAATACAAACCAAAAAATTAATCTGATGTCAAGCAAAGTATCTCACATTACCTTACAAGTAGAGGTTGATGAAAATAATATTCCTGAAAAATTAGCATGGACAGCACCAGATGGTGGCATTCAAAACGAAGCAACCAAAGCCTTGTTTTTAGCTGTTTGGGACCATAAACATTTAGAATCGTTACGAGTAGATTTATGGACTAAAGACATGCCCGTAGATCAAATGAAAGAGTTTTTTCACCAAACTTTGGTGAGCATGGCCAATACCTACGAACGTGCCACTAACGACCATTTATTGGCCGAAACCATGCGTGATTTTTGTGCTTATTTTGGAGAAAAAATCAAAGGAGAAGAGTAATTAAAAACTTTGATTTTTGGCTTTAAAAAACGATTCGTTGATTTCTGCAATGTATTGTAACAATTCTTCTTTTCCGGTTTGATTTTCCGAAGAAGTAACAAAGTGAAGTGGGGTTTCTTCCCATCCTACTTCGTGCAGTTTTTTCTCGTAATCTTGTACCAAAGTTTTGGCTTTGTTAATGCCAACCTTATCGGCTTTGGTAAAAATAATAGCAAACGGAATTTCCTGATCTGCCAGATATTCCAAAAATTCTAAGTCTATTTTTTGGGCTTCTAATCGAATGTCAATCAGTACAAAAGCAGCTACCAATTGGGCTCTTTTTTCAAAGTAATCTGTAATAAATTGCTGAAAAACTTTTTTGGTCAATTTAGATACTTTTGCATATCCATAACCAGGTAAATCAACCAAAAACCAATTTTTGTTGATCAAAAAATGGTTGATTAATTGGGTTTTCCCGGGTCTGGAAGAAGTTTTAGCCAAACTTTTTTGGTTGGTAAGCATGTTGATTAACGACGATTTTCCAACATTACTTCTCCCAATAAAGGCATACTCCGGTAAAATGTCTTTCGGACATTTACTTACTTCGGAGTTACTGATGACAAATTCGGCTGTATTTATTTTCATGTGATGATTGGATTAAATCCCTCTTTTTTGCAGCCAGGCATACAACAATTCGTTAAAAGTATCCGGATGCTCCATCATGGCTGCATGTCCGCATTTTTCAATCCAAAACAATTCTGAATCTGGGAGTAATTTGTTAAAATCATCTGCTACATTAGGTGGAGTTACTTTATCGTTTGCTCCCCAAATGATACAAGTTGGAGTTTGCATTTTTGGCAAATCTTTCGCCATATTATGTCGAATGGCACTTTTGGCAATGGTCAAAGTTTTTAGCAATTTAATGCGGTCATTTACTGTAGCATAAACATCATCAATAATTTCTTTGGTAGCAATATTTGGGTCGTAAAACACGTCTTGTGCTTTCTTTTTAATAAATTCATAGTCCCCACGTTTTGGGTAACTATCTCCCATAGCACTTTCGTAAAGACCTGAACTGCCAGTAATTACTAATGCTTCTACTTTTTCCGGATACATTTTGGTGTAATACAAAGCGATATGTCCTCCTAAGGAATTTCCAAGCAATATTACTTTTTCATATCCTTTAAAAATCAAAAAGTCTTTTAAATATTTTGAAAAAGCTTTTACATTGGTTTTTAATATACTTTGGGTATAAATTGGCAACTCAGGCACCACCACTTTGTATCCTTTATTTGGAAAAAAATTAGCCACTCCATCAAAGTTACTCAATCCTCCCATCAATCCGTGTAATACCACAATTGGTTTGCCCTCTCCAATTTCTAGATAATTGTACTTTCCTTCTTTTTTAAACAATCCACTCATGTGTTTCCTATTGTTTTGGTCACACAAATATAGTGTTTTATCCATCACTTCCATCAATCCAAACAATCCCGTATTAACATTTCTTTTCAGCTTCAGTAATACTTTTTTTGGAGATTTTGTATCTGCCTGAATCCTAGTTTTTTGGGGAGATTCTTCTCTTTTTTCGTTAAAAAATGGTTCCAAGTGGAAAAACTTATCAACAAAGTGGTAGAAAGTGGTAAATTGTGGTAAAAACTTTTTATTTTTGTTTGAAATCTTGGCCAAAGTTGATGAACTCATTTATAGGGACATACGAATGTAAAATAGATGCCAAAGGAAGGCTATTGGTGCCTGCTCCTCTAAAAAAGCAGCTATCTTCCTCTTTGGAAGCAGGATTTGTGTTGAAAAGATCGGTGTTTCAGCCTTGTTTGGAATTGTATCCAATGGCTGAGTGGAACCAAATGATGGAAAAGGTGAATGGCTTAAATCGGTTTGTAAAACAAAACAACGATTTCATCCGAAGATTTACAGCAGGTGTTAAAGTGGTAGAAATTGACAATCTAGGCAGATTGTTGGTTCCAAAAGATTTATTGCTATTTGCTCAAATGCAAAAAGATTTGGTGTTATCCTCAGCGGTAAACATCATTGAAATATGGGACAAAGATTTGTATGAAAAAGCCATTGACGATTCGGTGGTAGATTTTGCTGATTTGGCTGAAAAAGTAATGGGAAATCAAAATGACAACAGAAATGAGTTACCATAGTCCGGTTTTATTACATCCTTCTATTGATGGGTTGAATATTCAGCCTAATGGTATTTACGTGGATGTAACTTTTGGTGGTGGAGGTCACTCACGAGAAATTTTGAACCGCTTAGGGCCAAACGGAAAACTCTTTGCCTTTGATCAAGATGAAGATGCATTGGCTAATGTAATTAATGACAAACGATTTCAATTGATTCCGGAGAATTTTCGCTTTATCAAAAGATTTTTAAAATTTTATGGTGTTGCCAAAGTAGATGGAATTTTGGCTGATTTAGGAGTTTCTTCACATCAATTTGATGATGCAAGCAGAGGGTTTTCTACTCGTTTTGAAGAAGTGTTGGACATGCGAATGTCAAAAAAAAATAAATTAAGTGCAGTAACTATTTTAAACGAATACGAAGAAAATCAAATTCGCTTTTTGTTACAGACCTACGGAGAGTTGAAATCAGCAGCTGGTATGGCTTATGCGATTGTGCATTATCGAAAAACACAACCAATTCAGCATACCGGACATTTAAAAGAAGCGTTGGCTCGGTTTTTACCAAACAACAAGACCCACAAAATTATGGCACAAGTTTACCAAGCCATCAGAATTGAGGTAAACCAAGAATTACAAGTGTTGCAAGAATTTTTACAGCAAACCTTAGACCTTTTACCCAAAGGAGGTCGATTGAGCATCATTTCTTACCACTCGTTGGAAGACAGATTGGTGAAAAGATTTATGCGAAACGGGATGTTTGAAGGAGAACCCGAAAGAGATATGTTCGGAAATTTTGAAGTTCCGTTTAAAAGTATCGAAAAACTGATCATACCTACAGATCAAGAAATTGCAGAAAACAATAGAGCACGAAGTGCCAAATTGAGAGTAGCAGAACGAATATGAGTACCTCCAACAAAATATATGATTTTTTAAAGGCAAAGTACCTGATTGACGACAATGCTTTTGAAAATTGGAAGTTCATTTTGTTTGTTTTGGTTTTGGCGATGATAATGATTACCAACATTCATAGCTACGAAGCCAAGATTTTTAAAATAGCCGATTTAAGTACAGAAGTCAAAGAATTGCGTTCGGAGTTTGTAGACAGAAAATCGGAATTGATGAAGTTGAAAATGGAATCAACCATCACCCAAAAAATGAAAGAGAGAGGCATTGTTCCTTCAGAAGTGCCACCTGTAAAAGTAAAAGTAATTATTGAAAAAGAACCCAATTGGTGGGAACGTATATGGAAATGAACCAATCATATCATGCCAAAAGATTTTATTTCATCGTATCGTTGATGCTACTGATGGGGCTTGGTATTGTGGTAAAGTTGGTAAATATTCAATTGGTTGAAGGAGATCATTACAGAGAAATTGCCAAACAACGCACCGTAAAAACCCATACCATCCCTGCCAATCGAGGAAATATTTATTCTTCAGACGGGAGCTTATTGGCAACTTCTATTCCAAGTTATACCATTCGTTTTGATGCTTTAGCACCAAAGCAAGAAGATTTTGATGCCAATGTAGATGCCTTGTCAGATTCGCTCAGTACTCTTTTGCAGAAGTCAAAATACGAAGTAAAAAATGAGCTAATCAAAGCTCGTAACCAAAAAAATCGATTCCTTTTATTGGCAAGAAAGAGAAGTTATACCGATTACATGCGAATGAAAAAGTTCCCATTGTTTAACAAAGGGCCATACAAAGGAGGATTTATAGCAGAACAAAAAGTAGTAAGAGAGCATCCTATCGGATTGGTAGCTGAAAGAACCATTGGTTATGAAAGAATAGATGAAAACGGAAACTTGAACGGGAAAGGAATTGAGTGGTCATTCAAAGATTTTTTAAACGGGAAAGATGGTACCCAATTGATGCAAAAAATGGCCAAAGGACAATGGAAACCACTCCGTGATGAAAACGAATTAGAACCACAAGACGGGTTAGATGTCATTTCTACCATTGATGTATACATGCAAGATATTGCCCATCATGCATTGTTAGACCAATTAGTTAAGCACGATGCGGACCATGGTTGTGTGGTAGTAATGGAAACCAAAACCGGGTATGTTAAAGCAATTTCTAATTTAGGTAGAGACAAAGACGGGAACTATTTTGAAACGGTAAACTATGCCATCAACGAAGCACATGAACCAGGTTCAACTTTTAAGTTGGTAAGCATGATGGCATTGTTAGAAGATAATTTGGCAGATACGAGTACTGTTTTTAATTCAAATGGTGGAGAAATAATCTTATATAACAGAAAAATCAAGGATTCCAGAAAAGGAGGCTATGGCAAAATATCCCTAGGAAAAGCCTTTGAAGTTTCTTCAAATACTGTGATTGTTCAAGCAATTCAGAACAATTATAAAAACAACCCCAAAGGATTTTTAAAACATGTGTACCAATCAAAGTTACACGAACCTTTGGATTTGCAAATTCAAGGTGCAGGAGTTCCATTCGTGCCAACACCAGACAATAAAAACAGATGGTATGGTACTAGTTTGCCATGGATGGCTTGGGGTTATGGAGTTTCCATTACGCCATTACATACTTTAACCATGTACAATGCCATAGCCAACAACGGAGTAATGGTAAAACCATTGTTTGTAAAAGAGGTTAAAGAATGGAACCAAACCATTAAAAAATTTCCCCCAACCGTTATTCAATCCAGAGTTTGTTCCCCAGAAACTGCACAAAAATTAAAAGGGGTGATGGAAAATGTGGTAAAAAAAGGAACTGCAAGCAAATTGTATTCAAAAGATTTTCCGATGGCAGGAAAAACAGGAACCGCAAAAAATAATTACAACCAAGACGATTTACACTATGTTTCTTCATTTGTAGGTTACTTTCCAGCCAATGCTCCTAAGTACTCTTGTATAGTGGTTATTCATAAACCAAGTATCCAAACCGGATTTTATGGGGCAGATGTTTCCGGGCCTGTTTTCAAAAGAATTGCACAAAAAGTATATACCAATACGCCATCACAAAATGTAATTAAAAAGATTGACCAAGTTCCTGTAGAGGTTAAAAATAATTACCAAAAGTACTACGCTAAGCTTCATTCTAAATATCTACCAAACTTAATAGGAATGGATGTAATGGATGCCATTGCAATAATTGAGAATTTAGGAATGAAAGCAAAAATTAATGGAGTAGGAAAAGTTAAAAAACAATCGTTAGAACCAGGTTCTAATATCCAAAAAAACCAAGTGATTTATTTAGAAGTATCGTGAAGATTTTACAAGACATATTATACAAAGTTCGTTTAGATGCAGTACAAGGATCTACTCAAGTAGCTGTTCGAAACCTACATTTCGATTCCAGAAAGGTAGGTTTGGATGATGTTTTTATTGCGATAAGAGGAGTTGGAGCGGATGGACATTTGTTTATTGAAAAAGCGGTTAATGCTGGTGCAATTGCTATTATTTGTGAAGAGTTCCCAACTATTTTAGTCAACGGAGTAACTTATGTAAAAGTGTCAGATAGTGCGGAAGCATTGGCATGGATGGCATCTAATTATTATGACCAACCATCTACCAAATTAAAATTAGTTGGTATAACAGGTACCAACGGAAAAACAACCGTTGCCAGTTTGTGCTACCAGTTGTTTCAAAAAGCGGGTTATGTATGCGGACTGTTATCTACAGTAAAAGTAATGGTTGGCAACGAAACTTTTCCAGCCACCCATACCACCCCTGATCCGATTGCCATTAACCATTATTTAAATGAAATGGTACAGGCTGGTGTAACTTATTGCTTTATGGAAGTTAGCTCGCATGGTATTCAACAAAACAGAATTACCGGATTAGATTTTGACGGAGCGGTATTTACCAATTTAACCCACGATCATTTAGATTATCACAAAACTTTTGCAGCTTATCGCGATGTTAAAAAATCATTCTTTGATGGTTTGCCAAAAAACGCATTTGCATTAACCAATATTGATGATAAAAATGGGGGAGTAATGGTGCAAAATAGCAGAGCAAAAATTAAAAGCTATGCACTAAAGTCTTTTGCTGATTATAGAGGGCAAATTTTAGAAAGTCAACTTTCCGGATTGCTTCTTAAAATTAACGAGCAAGAAGTTTGGGTAAAATTAATCGGTCAATTCAATGCCTATAACTTACTCGCAATTTATGGGATAGCCATCGAGTTAGGTATGACAGATTTGGAAGCTCTTCGATATTTGTCAGAAATAGAGAGTGTATCCGGAAGATTTCAATATGTAATATCTCCAAACAAAATCACCGCAATTGTTGATTATGCCCATACCCCAGATGCCTTACAAAATGTGATTGATACTATTAATGATTTACGAACAAAGAACGAAAGTTTTATCACCATTGTAGGATGTGGAGGAGATAGAGATAAAGTCAAAAGACCAGAAATGGCTGCTATTGCAGCAAATGGAAGCACCCAAGTGATTTTAACTTCTGACAATCCAAGAACAGAAGACCCGATGCAAATTCTAAAAGAAATGGAAGCAGGAGTACCTCCGCAACATTTTAAAAAAGTGGTGAGTAATGTGGATAGAGAGCAAGCTATCAAGATGGCTTGTCAAATGGCAAAGCCATACGATATCATTTTAATTGCAGGAAAAGGACATGAAAACTATCAAGAAATCAATGGGGTTAAATACCCTTTTGACGACATGGAAATTGTAAAAAAATACCTGAACCAATAAAACCAAACTATGCTCTACTATTTATTTGAATATCTCGATAAAAACTTTGATATACCCGGAGCAGGTGTATTTCAGTTTATTACTTTCCGTTCCGGAATGGCAATTTTAATGTCGTTGATTTTGTCTACCATTTTCGGAAAAAGAATCATCGATTTTTTAAGAAACCAACAAGTAGGAGAATCTATACGTGAATTAGGCTTAGAAGGACAAGCCCAAAAAGCTGGGACCCCAACCATGGGTGGAATCATCATCATTTTTGCCACTTTGGTTCCGGTTTTGTTGTTTGCTAAAGTGGATAATATTTATGTGTTGCTGTTAATCATCACTACGCTCTGGATGGGAACCATTGGTTTTATTGATGATTACATCAAGATTTTTAAAAAAGATAAGAAGGGATTAAAGGGAATTTTTAAAGTAATAGGTCAAGTTGGTTTAGGGCTATTTGTAGGAAGCGTACTTTACTTTCACCCAGAAGTAACTGTACGTAAAGATACCATGAGAACCGATATTTTTTCAGAAAAAAGCAAAACCGAAGTAGTGGTTCAAAAAAATGAAAAATCCACTGCAACCACCATCCCTTTTACCAAAAACAACGAGTTAGATTATGCTTTGATATTAAAGCCATTTACGGATAATTACCAATCTTGGGCATGGTTAATTTTTATTCCCGTGGTAATTTTTATTGTAACTGCGGTTTCCAATGCAGCCAATTTAACCGATGGGATTGATGGACTTGCAGCTGGTACATCTGCCATATCGGTCGTCACTCTCGGGATATTCACTTTTGTTTCCGGTAACATCATTTTTTCTAATTATCTCAACATTATGTACATCCCAAATTCCGGAGAAATGACAGTGTTTATCTCAGCATTTACCGGAGCATTGGTTGGATTTTTATGGTACAATAGTTACCCGGCTGCTGTTTTTATGGGAGATACCGGAAGTTTAACCATAGGTGGAATCATCGCAGTAATTGCAATTGCTATACGCAAAGAGTTATTGTTACCTGTGTTGTGCGGAATTTTTGTTGCCGAAAATTTATCTGTCATGATTCAGGTAGCTTATTTCAAATACACCAAAAAGAAATATGGCGAAGGGAGACGTGTGTTTTTGATGTCTCCTTTGCATCATCATTACCAAAAAAAGGGATACCATGAAAGCAAAATTGTCACCCGATTTTGGATTGTATCCATCCTATTAGCCATCCTATCTATTGTGACATTAAAATTGAGATAAATCGTGCAAAATACTTTTCAACATAGCAAAAAAAATCCATCGTGGTATTCCGATGCAAAAGGACTATTAGTAGTCTTGGGTGCAGGAGAAAGCGGAGTGGGTACTGCTATATTGGGTAAAAAATTAGGCTATGAGGTTTGGGTTTCAGATGCTGGAAAGATTGCTGAAAAATACCAAAAAGTATTAAACGATTACCAAATTGATTGGGAGCATCAACAGCATAGCGTAGAAAAAATTATGCAAGCCCAAGTGGTAATGAAAAGTCCGGGCATACCAGAAAAAGTTGCCATTATTCAGCAATTGATGCAAGCGGGAATTCCGGTAATATCCGAAATTGAATTTGCAGGATATTTTACCAATGCTATTTGTATCGGTATTACAGGAAGCAACGGGAAAACCACCACCACTTCCTTAACCTACCATTTGTTAAAAAGTGCAGGACTTAACGTTGGTTTGGGAGGAAACATCGGAAAAAGTTTTGCATGGCAAGTGGCAGAGCAAAATTATGAGATATATGTGTTAGAATTAAGCAGCTTTCAGTTAGATGGCATCGAAACATTTTGTCCACATATTGCAGTATTGCTCAATATTTCTCCAGATCATTTAGACAGATACCAATACCAAATGGATTTGTATATCCAAAGCAAGTTTAAAATTACACAAAACCAATCAGAGGAAGATTTTTTTATTTATGATGCGGATGATCCTATACTATCCGAATGGATTGCTAAATCAACAAGTAAAGCACAAAAAATACCTTTTTCACTGACCAAAAAATTACAACAAGGAACTTATATAAACCAACAAAACATGGAAATCAACATCAATTCAGAAGAGCTTCAAATCGATACACAGTATGTAACATTGGAGGGTAAGCACAATTTAAAAAATGCGATGGCAGCTGCTTCGGTAGCACAACTGATGAAAATTAGAAAGCAAACAATTAGAGAGAGTTTGTCCAATTTTCAAGGGGTAGAGCATCGTTTGGAAAAAGTGTTGAAAATTCAACATGTACAATACATCAACGACTCAAAAGCAACCAATGTAAACGCTACTTTTTTTGCCCTAGAAAGCATGACAACTCCAACAGTTTGGATAGTTGGTGGTGTAGACAAAGGGAATGACTATTCTGAGTTGGTGCCTTTAGTGATGGAAAAAGTAAAAGCCATTGTTTGTTTGGGGGTTGACAATAAAAAGATAATTGATGCTTTTGGGCATATTGTAGATATGATGGTAGAAGTGCAAAGCATGCAAGATGCGGTAAAAACTGCACAACATTTAAGCGAAAAAGGTGATACAGTATTATTGTCTCCTGCTTGTGCAAGCTTTGATTTATTTGAAAATTACGAAGACAGAGGAAATCAGTTCAAACGTGCAGTAAGAATGTTATAATCCGAAATCGATGCTATTAATGAGCTATTTACGAAGATTAAGGGGAGACAAAACCATTTGGGTTTTGTTCGGCATTTTGTCGTTTTTCTCTTTAATTGCAGTGTATAGTTCCAGTACCAATTTGGCTTACACAGCATCAGGAGGTAGTCCGGCAAGTTATTTGGTAAAACACTTTGTCCATATCTGTTTAGGATTACTTTCTATGTATTGGATCCATCGAGTTCCTTATCATTATTGGAGAAAATTATCTTACTTACTTCTGCCTTTTTTCGGAGTGTTGTTGGTTTACACTTTGTTTAAAGGCACCCAAATTTCTGGAGCAAATGCGAGTAGATGGATACAAATTCCATTGGTTGGAATTTCATTCCAAACTTCTACGTTTGCCTTTGTATGTTTGATGATATATGTAGCAGGATATTTAACCAAAACCAGAGAAGAGCCAATTACTTTAAAACATTCTTTATTGTATTTATGGCTTCCGGTATTTGCTACAATGGCATTGATTTTACCTGCCAATTTTTCTACAACAGCCATCATGTTTTCCATGGTGTTAATGTTGGTTTATATCGGAAATTATCCTTTAAAACAATTATTTACAGTTTTAGGATTTGGCTTGATATTGCTTCTTTTGTTTGTGTTAATTGCAAAAGCATTTCCAAATAAATTAACTAGCAGGGTAGATACCTGGCAATCGAGAATAGAAAAGTTTGTAAAAAACGATGTACAAGAGGAGGAACAATACCAAGTTGAGCGAGCCAAAACTGCCATAGCAACGGGAGGAATTACTGGCTTGGGACCAGGAAAATCGGTACAACGAAATTTTTTACCGCAATCTTCATCCGACTTTATTTATGCCATAGTGGTGGAGGAATACGGATTGGTTGGGGCTATCACACTTATAGCTGTTTATTTATTACTATTTGTTCGATTTTTATTGGCAGCACATAAGGCTAGAACTGCCTTTGGAAAACTCTTAGTAATCGGTTTAGGTTTTCCAATTATTTTTCAAGCATTAATAAATATGGGTGTGGCTGTAAATTTACTACCGGTTACAGGCCAGCCTTTGCCTTTGATTAGTGCGGGAGGAAGTTCTATTTGGGCAGCTTGCATTGCTTTGGGAATTATTTTGAATGTCACCAAAAAAGATGAAGAATTAGCAGAAGAGGAAAAAGAAAGCAAACTTCGTGAAGAAGCATTACAACGCTTAATTGACAAACAATTAGAAGAAGAGAAATTGGAAAGTGAAGTCAATCCGATGCAACCAATTTTAAACCAATCCAAATGAGACCATATAAATTCATATTAAGTGGAGGAGGAACAGGTGGACATATTTATCCAGCCGTTGCCATTGCCAACGAATTAAAATTCCGTTACCCGGATGCAGAAATTTTATTTGTTGGGGCAAAAGATAAAATGGAAATGCAAAAAGTTCCGAAAGCAGGATACGAAATCAAAGGATTGTGGATTTCTGGATTGCAACGTAAATTAACTTTTGATAATTTGATATTCCCGCTCAAACTGCTTAAAAGCATGTGGGATTCGTATTTTATATTAAAGAAATTTCAACCAAATGTAGTTATTGGTACTGGTGGTTTTGCAAGTGGCCCTTTGCTAAAAGTTGCCAGCTTGATGCATCTTCCTACCATTATACAAGAACAAAATTCATTTCCGGGTATTACGAATAAGTGGTTAAGTAAATCTGCAAAATCTATTTGTGTTGCTTATGACGGAATGGAGCAATTTTTTCCGAAAGAAAAAGTAGTGTTAAGCGGCAATCCGGTTCGTCAGGATTTGTTGGATGTTTACCAAAAACAAGCCGATGCTACAGAATATTTTGCATTAGACTCTACCAAAAAAACTTTGTTGGTTTTGGGTGGAAGTTTAGGTGCCAGAAGAATAAACCAATTGATCGCATCGCATGCAGAATGGTTAAGAAGTAAAAATCTAGAAATAATATGGCAGTGTGGATCTTTATATTTTGAAACCTATGTTGAATTTAACCAAAAGCCTTGTACCAAAGTTTTTGCTTTTATCGATCGTATGGATTTGGCTTATGCAGCAGCAGATATCATTATTTCCAGAGCAGGAGCTTCTTCCGTTTCCGAATTGGCTTTGGTTGGAAAGCCTGTTATTTTTATTCCATCACCTAATGTAGCAGAAGACCACCAAACCAAAAATGCCAATGCCTTAGTAAACAAAAAGGCAGCATTGATGATTGCTGAAAAAAATTTAGAAGCAGAATTTAAAAATGTATTAGAGGGTTTACTTAATAATGAAGATAAACAACTGAAATTAGGTAAAAAAATATACAATTTGGCAAAGCCTAACGCTACCAAAACCATAGTAGAAGAAATTGAAAAATGGTTGCCACAAGAGATAATTAAGTAAAATGGAATTAAGAGACATTCAACAGGTTTATTTTTTAGGAATCGGAGGAATCGGAATGAGTGCCTTGGCTCGTTATTTTCAATTTTTAGGGAAAGAAGTAGCAGGATACGACAAAACCGCTACCAAATTAACCAAAGAGTTGGAAGTGTTACAAATGTCGATTACTTATGAAGAAGATGTGCAACAAATTCCAGCTACTTTTTTAAACAAAAACAATACTTTAGTGGTTTACACTCCGGCAATCCCAAAGCAACACCCACAATTGGTTTATTTTCAAGAAAATCAATTTGAACTGCAAAAACGTTCAGAAGTTTTAGGAACTATTACCAAAGGGACCTATAGCTTTGCCGTTGCCGGAACCCATGGCAAAACTACTACGACTGCAATTTTAGGTCATTTGTTGTATCAAGCCAAAACAGATGTAACCTGTTTTGTTGGAGGAATATTAGAACAATACCAAACCAATTTATTAGGAAATGGCAAAACTATTTCGGTAGTAGAAGCAGATGAATTTGACCGTTCTTTCTTAAGGTTACAACCAAACATGGCTTGCATTACATCGATGGATGCAGATCATTTGGATATTTACGAAACCAAAGAAAATTTTGAAAAAGCGTTTCAACAATTTGCTGCAAAAGTTTCTGAAAAAAACCATTTATTGGTTGCGGAACATGTGCCTTTACAAGGGTTAAAAGTAGGTTTTGAATCTACTTCAGATTTTTACATTCATCATATCGAAGTCAAAGATGGTTATCAATGGTTTGATTTTCAAACCCCAAAAGGTTTATTAAAACAATTGACTTTTCCATTACCTGGTAAGCATAATTTGATGAATGCTGCCATGGCTGTTGGAATGTGCTTACAGTATGGAATAGAGGAAGATATAATTAAAAAAGCTTTGGCAAATTTTGCCGGAGTACAAAGAAGGTTTTCATTTCCAATCCGAACCCAAAATTTGGTGATGATTGATGATTATGCACATCATCCAACAGAAATTAATGCGGTAACTCAAGCATTACAAATGTGGTTTCCTGATAAAACCAAAACAGTTGTTTTTCAGCCACATTTATTTTCCAGGACTAGAGATTTTATGGAGGATTTTGCAAAAGCATTATCTGTATTTGATCAGATTATTTTACTGGATATTTATCCTGCAAGAGAGTTACCGATTGAGGGAATTACTTCCCAAGCGTTATTGCAGATGGTTTCCAACCCAAATAAACATTTAATTACTAAAAATGATTTGATCTCATTTTTACAAAAACAAAAATTAGAAGTTTTGGCAATTTTAGGAGCTGGTGACATAGGAGAAATGGTTACAGATATTGCAAATGCATTAAAGGATCACAAAAATGAATAGGTTAAAAAAATTACCGTGGTTAAGTATTCGGCTTTTTGGGATTTTGGTTCTCGGAATGTTTTTGTTTTCGTTCACCAAAAAACGTCATGAACTAAGAAATTTTGAAAAAGTTTTAATAGAAATTGACCATGATGAAACATTGTTAATAACCGAAAACATGGTTAATAAATTGTTAATAGAAAATAATTTGCATGTTTCTAAGATGCTAAAAGAAAAAGTAGATTTGAATAGACTAGAAGTATTGTGTACAAAACACCCAATGCTTTTAGAATCAAACATATATAAAACCATCGATGGGAAGCTTGTAGTAAAAGTTCGACAAAAAAAACCTATTGCCCGCTTTCAAGTTCCTGGAGAGGTTCGTTATGTGTCTAATGATGCTTCTGAAATTCCGTTATCGGAAGTAGCAACGGCAAGAGTGCCAATGGTGGTGGGAGAAAAAAAATTGGTTTGGGACAAGGAAATGGTAGAGATGTTGGATTATATAGCCAATGATTCCTTTTTAAAACAGCATATAACCGCTGTAAAATTGGAATCAGAACAACAAATTTATCTTCAAAACAGACATTATGATTTTGTAGTTGAATTTGGTTCATGGCACCAATATCAAAAAAAGTTTTTAAAATACAAAGCGTTTATTTTAAAAGCGAAAGAGGATAAAAGCATAGATAAGTTTGAAAAAATAAATTTGAAATTTCAGCAACAAGTTGTTTGCACAAATAAAATAGAGTATGGGACATAGTCATTTTACTACCACTTTTAATGCAATCGGATCCAATCAGGAACAATTGGCTGTGGGATTAGATATCGGAACCACCAAGATAGTTGCCATTATTGGTAAGAAAAATGAATTTGGTAAAATTGAAATTCTTGGAGTTGGTAATGCCAAAAGTTTAGGAGTGCAAAGAGGTGTTGTTAACAACATTACCAAAACCATTGAGTCCATCCAGCAAGCAGTTGAACAAGCAGAGAATAGTTCAGGCTTAAAAATTAAAGAGGTAATGGTCGGAATTGCTGGTCAACACATCCGTAGCATCCAACATTCCGATTACATCAGTCGTAACAATGCAGAAGAGGTAATTGATGAAAGAGATATTGAGTTATTAGTTTCGCAAGTTCAAAAATTGGCCATGCTTCCCGGAGAGGAAATCATACATGTATTGCCACAAGAATTTAAAATTGATGGCCATCAAGAAACCCATGAACCTATCGGAATGTACGGTTCTCGTTTAGAGAGTCACTTTCATGTGGTAGTTGGGCAATCGGCTTCTATTAAAAATTTAGGAAGATGTGTAAAAAGTGCTGGTATTGATTTATCCGGTATTACTTTAGAGCCAATTGCTTCTTCAGATGCGGTTTTGAGTAACGAAGAAAAAGAGGCAGGAGTTGCATTGATTGATATAGGAGGTGGAACTACCGATTTGGCAATTTTTAAAGATGGGATTATCCGACATACTGCAGTTATTCCGTTCGGTGGAAACATCATAACAGACGACATCAAAGAAGGATGTTCAATTATTGAAAAACATGCGGAATTGCTTAAAGTAAAATTTGGTTCTGCTTGGCCGGGTGAAAATAAAGAAAATGAAATTGTATCCATTCCAGGATTAAGAGGTGGAGAGCCAAAAGAAATTTCTTTAAAAAATCTTTCAAAAATAATTCACGCTAGAGTGGTAGAAATTATTGAGCAGGTTTTTGCAGAAATCAAAGCGTATGGTTACGACAATCCAAAAAAGAAATTAATTGCAGGAATTGTTTTAACAGGTGGTGGTGCTCAATTAAAACACATCAAGCAATTGGTGGAGTATATTACAGGAATTGACACCAGAATTGGATTTCCAAATGAGCATTTGGCAGGAAACTCTGATGAAGAATTTTCAAGTCCTATTTATGCAACCGCAGTAGGATTGGTAATCCAGAGTTTGAAAAACAATAAAATCAATGGAGCAGAATTGTTTCAGGAAGCTCCTAAAGAAGAAGTAAAACAAGAAACAGTGCAGGAAACCGAAATCGGAATTCCATCTGTAGAAGAAGAAAAAGAAATATTGCGTCAGAAAAATGAAGCATCTAACGAAAAAATCAAATCAAGATATTTTGATACCTTTTTCAATAAGTTGAAAGCATTTTTAGATAACGCAGAATAATTAAGCAATTAAATACCCAAAAATATGGAAAGCAACACAGAATTTGGAGGAATTTCATTTGACTTGCCAAAAAACCAATCTAACGTAATTAAAGTGATTGGTGTTGGAGGTGGAGGAAGCAATGCCATCAACCACATGTTCCGTCAGGGAATTGTTGGAGTAGATTTTGTTATTTGTAACACCGATGCACAAGCATTGCAAAACAGTCCGGTACCTAACAAAATCCAATTAGGAGTCAATTTAACCGAAGGTTTAGGAGCAGGTGCCAACCCTGATGTGGGGTACCAATCGGCAATTGAATCGGTAAGCGACATTGAAAAAATGTTAAATACCAATACCAAAATGGTATTCATTACTGCTGGTATGGGTGGTGGAACCGGAACAGGAGCTGCACCGGTTATTGCTCAAATGGCCAAAGAGAGAGATATTTTGACCGTTGGAATTGTGACCATTCCTTTTCAGTTTGAAGGAAAGAACAGAACCGAACAAGCGTTGATTGGATTAGAGAGATTACGTAAACACGTAGACTCATTGATTGTAATCAACAACAATAAATTAAGAGAAGTATACGGAAACCTTGGTTTTAAAGCAGGCTTCTCCAAAGCAGATGAAGTGTTGGCTACTGCTGCTAAGGGTATTGCAGAAGTAATTACACATCATTATACGCAAAATATCGATTTAAAAGATGCCAAAACAGTATTGTCAAACAGTGGAACTGCCATCATGGGGTCAGCCAAAGCTTCTGGGGAAACTAGAGCTAAAGATGCCATTGTATCTGCATTAGATTCTCCATTGTTAAACGATAATAAAATAAGTGGTGCTAAAAACGTTTTGTTGCTTATCGTTTTTGGTTCAAGTGAAATTACTATTGATGAAATTGGAGAGATTAACGATTACATTCAAACAGAAGCTGGATTTAGTGCCAACATTATCATGGGGGTAGGGGAAGATGAAACTTTGGAAGATGCAATTGCAGTTACTGTAATCGCTACAGGTTTTAATGTAGAACAACAAAAAGAGATTGTTAACACCCAACCACGTAAAATTGTACACCCTTTACATGATGAACAAATCAATACCATCGATTTAACACCTAAAGCTCCGGAAGTTATTTCTTCGCCTGAAGTGCCTTTAGAAGTGGTTTCTTCCAATAAAATTGTTTTTGATTTGATGGAAGACATCGAGGTAGTAGATGCTAAAGTAATTACCAATGAATTGGTGCCAACTACTGAAGCAATTAAAAATATGGAGGTAAGTTATGAAATTGTTTCTCCTGAGTTTAAAGAGCAGTTAATTGCTACCACAGCAGAGATTAGAGACATCTTTGTACACGAACCTGAGTTTGTGATTGTAGAGGCTCCAAAAGCGGAAACTACTTTTCATTTATTTGATGTTACTGAGGAGGTAAAAGAAATAAAAGTAAAAGAGGTAGTAGAGTTTGTAAACATTACTGAGGTGGATAACGGAGTAATCAAGCATTCTTTAGAAGAGTACATGGAAGTGGAAAAATCCTTGTTAGATTCTAAACCAATTGTGCAAAAAGTAGAGGAGCCTGAGATAAGTTTTACAGTGAAACAAGTTGCGGAAACTACAGCTGCTCCAGTTGCTCAAGAAGCTAAAAAGTGGGATTTAGATTCGATAAATCCAACAGAAATGACCATCGAAGAATCGATGAAACTGAGAGCAGAAGAACGTAGAAGAAAATTAAAAGATTTTAATTATAAATTTCAAAACCAACAAATGGGTAGGTTAGAAGATTTAGAAAAAGAACCTGCATTCAAACGTTCTGGTGTAGAATTAAATGAGCCAACCAAATCAGACAGTGCTACCATGAGCAGAATAACTCAAGATGGCAACGGGCAAAATTTGTTTTTGCGTTCAAATAATTCATTTTTACACGATAATGTAGATTAACCAAACAAATCCTAAAGTACACTAACCCAAAAGCCATTGGTTTTTGGGTTATTTTTTTAAATTTGCATACTGAAAAAAATATAGGAAATGAGTTTACAAGCAACCATCAACGAAGAAATAAAAAATGCCATGCGTGCAAAAGATGCCATTGCATTAGAAGCATTGAGAGCAGTTAAAAGTGCTATATTATTGGCATTAACAGATGGAGGTGCCAAAGAGGAATTGTCATCAGACGAAGAAATTAAACTTTTGCAACGATTGGTAAAACAGCGTAAGGATAGTGCAGATATTTATACCAAACAAGGCAGAGCCGATTTGGCAGAGCCAGAATTGGCACAAGTTGCTGTAATTGAAAAGTTTTTACCAGAACAAATGTCGGAAGAACAGGTAGAACAAGTAGTACAATCCTTAATTGCTGCAAACGGATTTTCAGGAATGGCAAATATGGGTGCTTTGATGGGTTTAGCTACCAAAGAATTGGCAGGAAAAGCAGATGGAAAATTAATCTCAGGAGTAGTAAAAAGATTACTTAGTTAATAAGAATCTAATAACTTTTTACTTCTCACCACATACTAATATAAAGGCTACGTAGTTCAACTGGATAGAATATCAGATTTCGGCTCTGAGGGTTGGGGGTTCGAATCCCTCCGTGGTCACGAATAAGTTTTAAAGGAGCCTAAAAACACAAGCTTGCTTGATGTTTTTAGGCTCCTTTAAAATTTTCAAAGCGGAGCTTTGTAGGGATCTTTAATCCCTCCTGAATTTGCTTGATGTTTTTAGGCTCCTTTAAAATTTTCAAAGCGGAGCTTTGTAGGGATCTTTAATCCCTCCTGAATTTGCTTGATGTTTTTTAGGCTCCTTTAAAATTTTCAAAGCGGAGCTTTGAAGGGATCTTTAATCCCTCTAGCATTTGCTTGATGTTTTTTAGGCTCCTTTAAAATTTTCAAAGCGGAGCTTAGTAGAGATCTTTAATCAACTTTAATAATACAATTTATAGTCATATTAATATTTAGAGCTTCTAGTAAACCATTAGTTAACGTCATTTTTGTTCCTCCCTTTTTAAGATATAAGATAATTTTTGAAAAAGACACATGATTTATATCATCCTAAAACCAAAATTTTTCGCTGAAATTTGAGGTAATCAAAAGTACTTATGGTAATGTTTGATTGAATTTAATTCTTATTCCCATGAAAAAGCATGTACCAATATCCAGTATTATGACCACCAATGTGGTAAAAATTAATATTTCAGACGATTTAACCAAGGCGGAGCATTTGTTTAAAAAACATCATATTCGACACATTCCTGTGGTATCGGGTAATACCATAGTTGGGATGTTAAGTTATACAGATTTATTAAGAATATCATTTGTAGATGCGGTTGATGAAGATGCGGATGTAGTAGATGTAACAGTGTATAACATGTTTACTGTAGAACAAGTAATGACTAAAAAATTGGTTACTATTTCGCCAGAAACTACCATCAAAGAAGCAGCTGAGATTTTAGCTACGCATGAATTTCATGCACTGCCTGTTGTTCATGATCAGCTGTTGGTTGGTATTGTTACTACAACCGATGTGATAAAATATTTGCTATCTTTTTATTAAATATTAAAAAAATATTTAAAGAATTAACATAATTTTTATCTTTGCCTTAAACTAAAACAGATAAAAATTATGAAAAAAATTACTCTAAATTCTTTGTTATGCCTAAGTTCATGTATATTAGCTTATGGACAACAATTTTCCAATGGCCCTTTGTCAACTGGTGCTTCTTCAAGTAATAGCGTAGCTGCACCATCAGGCTTTACTTGGAGCGAAATGCAATCAGTAGGTGGCTTTACTAATACCAACTTTGGTTATGGTGCAAGCTATAATAATGCAAATTCTACAAATTTTGCACTTGCGGATGATTTTGTAGTTCCAGCTGGAGAAACTTGGCAATTGACCTCATCTGATATTTTTTTATACCAAACAGGATTTGCGGGAACTGGTGTTCCAGTAGATCAGCTAAGAGTTTGGATTTTAGATGGAGATCCAACCAATACAACACCACCAAATGTTGTTCACGGAAATAATACCTCCAATGTAATTAATGTAGCCAATAGTGCTGATGCATTGATGTATAGAATTTCTAATGCAACACCGGGTACTACAAGAAAAATTTTCAGAATAAATGCCAACACTTCCTTTACCTTAACATCTGGAACTTATTGGTTTGTATTTCAGGCTCATGCAACTAATGATGGTGGTATTTTTGTGCCACCTGTTACCATAGTTGGAAGTAGAGGGCCTGTAGGAGCTAATTCAAGGCAAAAAGCTACAGATAATACTTGGACTAATGTTATAGATAATAGTACAAATTCTACTACACCAACACCCGTGCCACAAGCAATTCCTTTTCAGCTAAATTACACTGTTTTAAGCACAGAAACTCAAGATTTGATTCAAACAAAAGTGTATCCAAATCCAGCAAGTGATTTTGTGGCATTAAATTCACCCTCTCCTTTGGTTTCTGTACAATTATTAGATGTAAATGGTAGAGTTTTAAGGGTAATAGATGGAAAACAATCAACAGAATTATCCATCGGAATTTCGGATTTAAATTCTGGAGTATATATCCTTAACATCAAAACGGAAAATGGTATGACTTCTAAAAGGTTTGTCAAAAATTAACACTTAATAAAAACTCCCGAATGGGAGTTTTTAGTTTTATATAGTTTTTAGTTGATGAATGGTATTAATTGGATCGGTAGAGTTAAATACAAAACTGCCTGCAACCAATACATCTGCTCCTGCTTCTAATAATTGCTTGGCATTTTTTGTGGTTACTCCACCATCAATTTCAATTATAGTAGAAGCATTTTTTTGTTGAATTAATGCTTTTAGTTTGGCAACTTTATCGTAAGTGTTTTCTATAAAAGATTGCCCTCCAAATCCTGGGTTTACACTCATCAAACAAACCAAATCAATATCTTGAATCACATCTTCTAATAGTTGTACATTGGTATGTGGGTTTAAAGCAACACCAGCTTTCATTCCTTCCGCTTTAATTGCTTGTAAAGTTCGATGTAAGTGTGTGCAAGCCTCGTAATGAACCGTTAAAATATCTGCTCCAAGCTTTTTAAAGGTAGAAATATATCTGTCTGGAAATACAATCATCAAATGAACATCGATAGTTTTTTTCGCATGACGTGTAATTGCCTCTAAAACGGGCATTCCGAAAGAAATATTAGGAACAAAAACACCATCCATAATATCAATGTGAAACCAATCAGCTTCACTTTGGTTGATCATTTCAATGTCTCGTTGTAAATTGGCAAAGTCTGCTGCCAAAACAGAAGGTGCGATAATTGTTTGCATAAAGATAGTTGTGTTTGTTGGCAAAGGTAAGTTTTATTTCACAAAAAAGGCTTCCCAAATTAGGAAGCCTTTTGCTAAGATATTTTAAAGATATTAACCTAAATAAGTTTTTAAAATCTTACTTCTTGAAGTATGTTTTAATCTTCTAATTGCTTTTTCTTTAATCTGACGAACACGTTCACGAGTCAAGTCAAAAGTTTCTCCAATTTCTTCTAAAGTCATTGGATGTTGGTCTCCCAATCCGAAATACAAACGAACCACGTCTGCCTCTCTTGGAGTTAATGTTTCTAAAGATCTTTCAATTTCAATTCTTAACGACTCTAAAATCAATTCTCTGTCTGGGTTTGGAGATTCACCAGAACGTAATACATCGTATAAGTTAGAATCTTCTCCTTCTACTAACGGTGCATCCATAGACAAATGACGACCGGAATTTTTCATCGATTCCTTCACATCATTTACAGTCATATCCAATTCTTTGGCAATTTCTTCTGCAGAAGGAGCACGTTCGTTAGATTGCTCTAATAAGGCATACATTTTATTGATTTTATTGATAGATCCAATTTTGTTCAAAGGCAAACGCACAATCCGAGATTGCTCTGCCAATGCTTGCAAAATCGATTGACGAATCCACCATACAGCATACGAAATAAATTTAAAACCTCTGGTTTCGTCAAAACGTTGTGCTGCTTTGATCAAACCTAAATTACCTTCGTTAATTAAATCAGGTAAAGTTAATCCTTGGTTTTGGTATTGTTTTGCTACAGAAACTACAAAACGTAAGTTAGCTTTGGTCAATTTTTCTAAAGCACGTTGGTCTCCGGCTTTGATTCGTTGTGCTAATTCAACTTCTTCATCAGCAGTAATCAAGTCTACTTTTCCAATTTCTTGTAAGTATTTATCAAGTGATGCGGTTTCACGATTGGTTACCTGTTTGGTAATTTTAAGCTGTCTCATCTCAATTTATGGGTTTGCATTCTAACATTATACGAGCGAAAGGAATTTTTTGTTACAAAAAGTTGTAAAAAAATTATTTAATTCTTGTTTTTTCTTCTTCAATCCCTGTATTTCGGCTCTTAGAAGATAATTTTTTATTTCCAAATTTGTAAAACATACCCAAATAAACCATTCTTTCATCATGGTATGACGAGGTTCTGTACACAATTTGGTTTTGAATATTGGTAAATCTTTTTTGAGAACCTCTCCAAATGTCGTTAGCAACTAAAAAGAAAGTAAATCCTGAATCTGGAATTACATATCGGAAGGAAAAATCTAATTGACTCACTCTGGTATTTTGGGTTAGGATGCTTCTGTAAGGAGCTTGAAATTGGTATGTGATATCTCCAAAAAAGGTTTGCTTTTTGTTGAATGTAAACGAATGATAGCTAGTGAGTGTCCACGACCCTCCTTGAAAACTATCTAAACTAGTAGTTTTTATTAAAGTTGGAGTTTGGTTAAAGTAGTTAAAACTATTTGAGGTCTCCCACCAATTAGTTATACTTTGATTGTGCTGCAATAGCAATCCGTAAATGTTTTGGTTGTAAATGTTTTCGTAAATATGATTGGCAATATTGGTAACGGGATCAATGGTGGGTACTTGTAATACACCACTTTCGATGTTGGTGTGGTATGCTTTTATTGTAATAATTTGCTTCCAGTTAAAAGCAATTTCAGTATTGCTTGAAAAAGTTGGTTGTAAAAACGGATTGCCTTGAAAAACTAAAAATGGTGTAAATACCCATGTATAAGGATTTAATTTCCAAAAGTCGGGACGTTCAATTCTTCGGTTGTAATTTACAGAAATACTATAGTTTTCTTTTGGTTGAAATAACAGATAAGCACTCGGAAACCAACGTTGATAATTTAATGTAAAATCAGAATTAGTATTGGTAACTACATCTGAAGAAATTCCACTAGTCTGGGTAGCTTCATATCTAACACCAAATTTCGTTTGCCATTTTTCACTCCATTTTTTTTCGAATGAACCATATAGAGCTTGGGTGTTTTCTTGATAAAAATAATCGTTAGAAAAGTTTTGCTGAATTTGAGGAGTTCCACTACTTAAGTCAAAACCTCTAATTTTACTATTATTGTCAATCCAATTTAGTTTTCCACCAACATTAAAAATTCCAATTTTAGTGGGCAAATCAGAATCTAAACGCAAACTTTTTATCTCAATTTGTTGGTCACTTGTATTCTGAGCATTTTCAATGATTTGTGTGGTGTTTTGATTGGTATTATGAGAGGTAGATGCAAAGATTCTATTTTGAGATTCTTTAAAGTTAAACAAATCAACATCTAGCATAATTTTCTTGCCTAAGGTATCTAGTTTTTGAACTATGTAAAAATTGGTGTTTTGGTTTCTGGTTTTACTATCGTTAAAACCATTGGTTTTTAAAACCTGTTGAATTTGGTTGTTTTCAATTATATTGGTTGTATTTCTGTCTCTGATATCCGGACGATCAAAAAAACCAATATACTTTGCTCCAATAGTGGTTTTTTTAGTAATGTTTAGATCATATGAAATCGTTGGTCTTAAAATACTAATGAAGTCCTTTCTTCGGGTATTGCTATCCCAAATTTCATTTCCAAAATTGGTTAAGTTTTCTTCGTCCGTTGCTAACGCACCTTGTCTGGTAACCATATCAGCAAAAAAACTAGATTTGTTTTTATTGTAGATAAAATTCATGCCTCCATTCCAAGAAGAATGACTAGATTGAAAATACACATTTCTAACAGTGGAGGACCAACTATTTGCCGGAGCTTTTTTTAAGATGATGTTAATTAACCCACTATTTCCATCCGCTTCATACTTTGCAGGTGGATTGGTAATTACTTCAATAGATTGGATGTTTTCTGAGTTTAAGCTCATCAAGTAGTTGTTCAAATCACTTCCGGTCATTTGCACCAAGCGATCATTAATCATTACTCGGACTGATTTTTTCCCAGCCAAATCGATATTATTAGCGGAAACCAACAACCCTGGGGTTCCTTTTAGCAGTTGTAAAGCATTAGAACCAATGGAGCGAGCAGTGTACTCAATGTTGTAAACCGTTCTATCCACTTTATTTTCAACCAACCTTTTTTTTGCTACCACAGCAACACCTTCTAAGTTTTTAGTTTTGGTAACTGAGATTTCTCCTAATAAGGTATTGGATACAATATTTAAGTTTTGGGTATGAATTTCAGCACCTAAAAAGAATACTTTAATATCCATAAAGCCTTTGGGAACTTCCATAAAAAAATACCCTTTGGAATCGCTAATAGTATTTGCCAACATTATATTGTTAAGCAAAACAATTACTTCACAAGACTCTAATGGTTGTTTGTTTTCATCCAATATGGTCCCGTTAAGGTGAAAAGTTTGTGCGTTTAAAGTAAAATATAATAGTGCAAATAAAATGCTAGTATGCCACTTTGTCCAATAATTCATTTTCTGCTTCTAGATTAACAAATATAGAAAAAACACAAAGTTTTAACAAAATTTTGTAAGATAAATTTGATGAAAAATGGTGCTTGTTGATAAAAAATGAAACTGTAATGGTTTTTGTAATTAAAAAATCCCTTCGGCTAGGAAGGGATTTGAATGATTTAAGCTTTATTTTCTGGTTTTGGAGGTCTTGGTATCAGAGCCTTTTTAGAAACCTTTTCTTTACGGGTTTTAGGATCTATCCCTAAGTATTTCACCATAAATACATCTCCCATTTTAACTACATCTGCTACATTTTCGGTTCTTTCCCAAGCCAATTCAGATACGTGTAATAAAACCTCGTTACCTGGAGCAGCTGTGTATTCTACTACTGCACCAAAATCTAACATTTTAATTACTTTTACTTCGTATGCTTCACCAACAACTGGTTTAAATACAATCGAATCGATTTTAGCTAATACAGCTGCAATACCATCCGGATCGGTACCTAAAATCTCAACAACACCTTGTTCGTCTACTTCGTTAATCACAATAGTGGTTCCGGTAGCTTTTTGTAACTCCTGAATTACTTTTCCACCTGGTCCAATCAATGCTCCAATAAAGTTTCCTGGAATGGTTCGGGTGATGATTTTTGGTGCGTGCTTTTTCACATCCTCTCTAGGAGTGGCAATAGTTTCGGTAATTTTACCTAAAATATGCATTCTTCCTGCTCTGGCTTGCTCCAAAGCTTGCTCCATGATGTCGTAACGCAACCCATCAATTTTAATATCCATCTGACAAGCAGTGATTCCATCTGCAGTTCCGGTTACTTTAAAGTCCATATCTCCTAAGTGATCTTCATCTCCTAAGATATCAGACAAAACCGCAAATTTTTCACCATCGGTAATCAATCCCATTGCAATCCCAGAAACTGGTTTTACCATTTGCACTCCCGCATCCATCAATGCCATGGTTCCTGCACAAACAGTTGCCATAGAAGAAGAACCATTAGATTCTAAAACTTCTGATACTACACGAATAGTATACGGACAATCGGCTGGAATCATGTTTTTCAATGCTCTTTGGGCCAAGTTTCCGTGACCAACTTCTCTACGTGAAGTACCTCTCAAAGGCTTGGCTTCACCGGTTGAGAAAGGAGGGAAGTTGTAGTGTAAATAAAATTTTTCTTCACCTTGTTCGCTTGGTGAATCAATCACGTTTGCTTCTCTTGAAGTCCCTAAAGTTACAGTTGCTAATGCTTGGGTTTCTCCTCTGGTAAAAATAGAGGAACCATGAACAGATGGCAAATAATCAATTTCGCACCAAATCGGACGAATATCGGTGGTTTTTCTTCCATCTAAACGAATTCCTTTTTCAAGAATTACGTTTCTAACCGCTTCTTTTTGTGTTTTATAGATGTATTTGCTTACCAATTCAGCCAAATCTGAATTGTTTGCATAATCTTCCTCGGTAAACAAAGCTTTCACTTCTTCTTTTACTGCTGCAAATTTTTCTCCTCTTTCGCTTTTTGCAGATGCTTCTTGAGCAATTGCGTAATATTTGTCATAAGAAGCAGCTTTAATTTTTTGGTAGATGGTTTCATCTTCCACTTCACCTTCATAGGTTCTATAAGCTGGTGAACCAACTGCAGCTCTCAATCGCTCTTGTGCTTCAATTTGAACTTTAATGGCTTCATGGGCAAATTTGATGGCTTCTACCATTTCTTTTTCAGAAATTTCTTTCATCTCACCTTCTACCATTGCAACCGAATCTTTAGAAGCTCCAATCATCATATCGATGTCTGATTGTTCTAACTGCTCTCTACTTGGGTTGATAACAAATTTACCATCAATTCTTCCAACTCTTACTTCAGAAATTAGGTTGTAAAAAGGAATATCCGAAACAGCCAAAGCTGCAGATGCTGCCAATCCAGCCAAAGCATCCGGCATTACGGTATCGTCATGACTCATTAATTGAATCATTACTTGGGTTTCTGCATGGTAATCGTCTGGGAATAACGGACGCAAAACTCTGTCCACCAAACGCATGGTTAAAACTTCGCTATCACTCGGACGAGCTTCTCTTTTGAAAAATCCACCAGGGAAACGACCTGCTGCTGCAAATTTTTCACGATAATCTACCGTAAGTGGTAAAAAATCTACTCCAGGATTGGCAGTTCTCGCAGATACTGCTGTTGCCAATAACATGGCATCTCCCATTTGAACTACTACCGCACCGTCTGCTTGTTTTGCCAATTTTCCGGTTTCGATGGTAATGGTTCTTCCATCCGCTAATTGGATGGTTTCTTTAAATACTTTAGGAATCATAATTTATTAAAAAAAGGTTTATTAATTGGGTTTAGTTGTGTTGTTGTTGTGTGTGGTTGTGTGCGACCCAATGAAAAACCAAAACTTTTTTATGCGTATAGTAGAAAACAAAAAGAGGCAATTTGCCTCTTTAAGTTATTTTCTAATTCCTAATTCTTTAATCAATTCACGGTATTTGTTGATGTCTTTCTTTTTCAAGTAGTCTAAGTGACTTCTTCTTTTACCTACCAACTTTACCAACGAACGCTCGGTATTGTAATCGTGACGATTTTTTTTCAAGTGTCCGGTTAAGTGATTAATTCTGTGAGTGAACAAAGCAATTTGTCCCTCAGTTGATCCGGTATTGGTAGCACTACCACCGAATTTGTTGAAAATTTCTTCTTTTACTTCTTTAGTCAAGTACATGCTAATATTATTTAAATAATTATTATGTAACACAAGAGGGCTTTCCTCTAATGAGCGGCAAAGGTAAGGGAAACTATTTAAAATCCAAAATTTTATTCAAACTATCCAAAATAGATGGGTCAATTTCGGTGGCAAATGGTTTTGGTTTTGGTTTGTTAGGTTTGAAATCAGAAACCCATTTTAAAGTTTTAATACCAACTATTTTACTTTGTTCATTAAAGCTTACCCTAAATTCTTTGGTGGAATATTTTTTTTCGTAAATACATTTGAACCTCAAAATGGTAATTTTTGTTTTTTCTACATAAATTGCCTCTACATATCGCATGTCGTTAAATTTGCCATATTCTCTCAATACATTGGTACAGATAATAGAAATGTAATTTGGTTCTAGTTTTCGAAAAACATTAGCTGCAAAATCTTCTTCATTAAAGGGGATAATTTTGCTGGTATTACATGCATTTAAAATTTGCATTCCATAAAAATATGCCTTTTGAATGTGGCTCTTTGGAATGCTTTCTGAATCTAATTTGTGAAATATAATAGTGTCTTTTTCTTCAATTACATTGCCATCTTCTTGAATAATTGGTCCTTTACTAACAGGTGGCGGTGCAATTACTTTGGTTGGACCATCTTTGGTAGCAGGATTTGTAGCTTGGTTAGGTTTACTGCTGGTTGGTAATGAAGTATTTGTTTTTGGAGTTTGTGTGGTTGATTTATTGTTGGCATTATTAGGAACAGGATTGGTAGGCTTGTTCTGACCAAAACAAAAGAAACAAATCCAAAATAAGAAGATATATCTCATACAAAAGCCCGAAAAAATGTTCGGGCTACAAAAATAATTCGAAAGTTGTGATTAAAAAAATTTATCCTAACAATACTGTCATACAAATTATTAGTACAAGGTTGCTATCATTTGATTTACTTGTTCTAAAAATCGTTCATCTTCTTCATTAAATGGATCTAGCACATGGGAGTCGATATCAATTTGACCGATGTTTTCCCCTTTAACAAATAAAGGAATTACAATTTCTGATTTTACGGTAAAACTACAAGCAATGTAATTATCCTGAGCACTTACATCCGGAACCACAAAGTTTTGATTGCTCACTGCAACTTGCCCGCAAATTCCTTTGCCAAACGGAATCACCGTATGGTCTGTTGGAGCACCAACATAAGGTCCTAAAACCAATTCTTCTTTATTGCCATTTCTAAAATAAAAGCCAACCCAATTGTAATAGTCTACTTCGTTTTGTAATAATTGACATATTTCCAAAAGAATATCTTCTCTTTTTTGGTCTTTTCGAATGATTTCTTCTACTTTTGGCAGTAATCTTTCTAAATTTTTCATGAAGCATTTAATTTAACTGCAAATGTAAAATTTGAAAGTACTTCCATTTTCTATTTTTTGTTAAATTACTTTGAAAACTATCTTCCAAAATAACCGACCTTTTTTTATTTTTTTAGCCACATTTTTTGTGACTTACGGAATTTTATTCGGGGTTTACCAAATGTATTTGGGACAATTTGATATTGATAAATTTGAAACCGATAGGTTTACCATATCTGTATCAAACCAAACTTCTCAAATTATTAAATGGTTTGGATACGAAAGCAGGGTAGAACCACATCAAAGCCAGCCTTGTTATAAACTTTTTGTAAATGAAAAGTATATGGTTCGTGTAGTAGAAGGATGCAATGCGGCTAGCCTGATGGTTTTGTTTGTTGCTTTTATACTAGCTTTTAAAGGTTCATGGAAACGAACTTTAGGTTATATGATTTTTGGACTTATTGCAATTCATATTCTAAATGTGTTTAGAATTGCATTCATTACTATAGGGTTATATCATTATCCGCACTTACAGCATATTTTGCATGATATTTTGTTTCCGTTAATTATTTACGGCACCATTTTTTTATTATGGGTAGGATGGGTTACCAAATGGTCGAATTATGCAAAAAAGTAAATTTTTCACTTTTCTCGGAATTTCATTTTTAGTGCTTGCATTAGCAAGTGTCCGGTTTTTTGAGAAAAATTGGTTTTACGATCCATTTATTCTGTTTTTTAAAGGAGAATATCATCATAAAGATCTACCAGACTTTGATTTTGTAAAATTAGGCTTGCATTATTTGTTAAGATATTCAATCAATAGTTTATTATCCTTAGCAATCCTTTATTTTTGGTTCAAAGAAATCAAACTAATCAAAGATTTTTTAATCATTTATGCCATTGCTTTTGTGGTTTTATTTTTAGGGTTTTCACTACTCGTTTTTATGAATGAGCCCAAGCTATCCATCTTATTTTATGTGAGAAGATTTTTAATTCAACCTTTATTTTTAGTGTTGTTTGTGCCTGCCTTGTTATATCAAAAAATGTTAAAAAGTAAAGATGTGATAAAAAATTAGGTATTTTTGTATCGTGAAAATCAATCGAATAACACATATTGTATTATCTGTTTGGATGGTAATCCTTCATTTAGGAATTACCACCCATGTTCATTATTGTGGTGGAGAAGTAGCAAACATCGATACACACTTATCTACAAATGAATTAGATTTTTGTGGTTCTAATGGATGCTGTGCTTCGGAAGAAGATTCTGAAAAACACGAAAGTAATGGATGTTGTGAAGACACCATCATTGCTTGGGAAGTAGAAAAGGCACTGCAACCAACTTGGATAGATTTTTGCTATACTGGTGCAATTATTCCAGAATTTGAATGGAGTATCGCAGAAGTAGAAAAATTCTTCGTTGCTCCTAAGCTTACATACCAAAACCCACTGGTTCATGCTCCACCTTTGTATGAACTCTTTTCTCAAAGAATTTATTACGCATAATTATTTTAAAATCTTCTTTCGCTAAACGTAGAATTTTTTAAAATAGTTTATTCATGAAATTTATATATCTTTTCTCCTTATGGAGTTGCTTGGTGTTACAAGCACAAAATAGTTTATCCGGGCATGTTTTTTTTGACCAAAAAAGTCCGGTAGAAATGGCAAGTGTTTTTTGGGAAAACACAACTATCGGAACCACCACCGATAAAAACGGAAAGTTTACTATTCCTTTATCAAACGATTCAAGTGTATTGGTAATTAGTTATGTTGGATTTAAAACCCAAAAAGTAACTATTCAAAACCAAACCATGGTTCATATTAAAATGGAATGGGACGATACTTTAGATGAAGTAGTCTTAACCAAAGTGAGAAGTTCTTTACAAAAAAGCACGCTAACTGCTGCAAATGTGACCAATATGAGTAGCAAGGAATTAACAAAAGCAGCTTGTTGTAACTTGTCAGAGAGCTTTGAAACCAATCCTAGCATTGATGTTAATTTTTCTGATGCAGTTAGCGGTACTCGACAAATTAGAATGTTGGGTTTAACGAGTCCTTACATCACCATGACCGAAGAAAATATTTTAGCCATGCGTGGTGGAGCCCAATACTCAGGCTTGAGCTTTATTCCCGGGCCATGGGTACATAGCATTCAAATTACCAAAGGTGCTGGAAGTGTAATTAATGGATACGAAAGTATTTCCGGACAAATTAATTATGAATTTTTAAGACCTCAAGAAGAACCTACACTATTTGTGAATGCATTTGGAGGTATGGGAGGTAGATATGAGCTAAATACACATTACAATACCCAGCTAAATGAGCATTGGGCTACCGGATTATTGGTGCATGGTAATTTTAGAAACGAGAAAAACGACATGAACAACGATGGATTTTTAGACAATCCACTCATGCGACAAATCAATATTTTAAACCATTGGAAGTATGGTATTTGTGGAAAAACTGGCATCACAGCTGAAATGAAATGGCGTTACTTTGCCGACAGCAAACAATCAGGACAAGTAGCTTTTGATCCGAATGTTCCAAGAAATAACCAACCATTTTGGGGTTCTGAAATAGATACCAAACAGTTTTTAGCAAGTGCTAAAATTGGTTATGTTTTTCCTGAAATGGAATACCAAAGCATAGGATTTCAGAATCAATTTTCTGATTATCGTCAAGACGGATATTTCGGTTTAAGAAATTATTTTGTTCGTCACCAAAGTTGGTACAGCAACTTGTTGTTTGCTTCTATTATCAACAATACATTACATAAGTTTACTACAGGTGCTTCTTTTCAATGGGACAGGTTTGAAGAAGTATATTTAACAGAAGATTTTTCTAGAAGAGACATAGGTGTGGGAGCTTTTTTTGAGTATAGCTATAATAACGATGATAATTTAAGTTACACTTTAGGTGGTAGGGTAGATTACAACAATCGATTGGGAACATTTTTTACTCCAAGAGCTCATATACGTTATCAACCTAATGAACAAACTACTTTGCGATTGTCTGCAGGTAGAGGAAAACGTTTGGCTAATGTGTTTATGGAAAATCAAAATTTGTTTGCTTCCAATAGAGCTTTTAATTTGCCCACTTTGCCGCAAGGGAATAACGGTTTTTATAATTTGAATCCGGAAATTGCATGGAATTACGGGCTAAGTATTATCCAAAAGTTTAAGTTATTTGGAAAAGATGCAGATTTTAGTGCAGATTTTTATCGCACCGATTTTCAAAACCAAGTGGTGGTTGACTTAGATGCTTCCACCCAACAAGTGCAATTTTATAATTTAAACGGAAAATCGTTTGCCAATAGTTTGCAGTTAGATTTTAATATGACACCTGCCAAACACTTGGAATGGAGAACTTCTTATAAATTTTATGATGTTCGAAATAATAATTCTATAGGCTTGCAGCAAAGAGTTTTGCAACCTCGTCATCGTTTTTTTACCAACCTTGCATACGAAACCCATTTGCAAGACGATAACAAACAATGGAAGTTTGATGCTACCTTTAATTGGTTAGGCGAACAAAGAATGCCGGTCTCTTCAGGAAATCCTACGGAGTTTCAATGGAACCCTATGGCTCCTTCTTTTTACACCATCAATGCACAAATTACTAGGGTGTTTAGTAAGAACTTTGAGATTTATGTAGGTGGAGAAAATATGAATAACTACCGACAGCCAAATGCAATTATTGCTGCTAGTGACCCATTTGGGAATTATTTTGATAGCAGTATGATTTATGGTCCAGTATTTGGTGCTATGTATTACACTGGTTTAAGATGGAGGATTAATTAGTGATTAGTGACTAGTAAAAAGTGATTAGTAAATAGAAGAAAACTTTAAATTTATAGAATATGAAAAAATGGATTTTAATTTTAGTGCTTTCCTTAGTAGGCACTTTTGCACAAGCACAAGAAAAAAAGAATAAAAATGCCAAGCACGAAATTGAAGTAAATGGCAATTGTGGCATGTGTGAAAAACGAATTGAAAAAGCTGCATTATCTGTAAAGGGAGTAAAAGTAGCGGAATGGCATCAAGATCATCATCATTTGTATATTGTAATGGATGAAACCAAATGTACTTTAGAACAAGTGCATCAAGCTATTGCAAATGCTGGGCATGATACTGACAAAGTGAAAGCTAAAGATGAGGTGTATGAAAATTTACATCATTGTTGTAAATACGAAAGAAAACTATAAAACAAAAAATCCGTCAAGAATTTCTTCAAGACGGATTTTTTTTCAAATAGTATAGTTAGCTAAGTGCTTATAACCAGGCACTAATTCCTAATTACTAAAAATTACATCATACCTGGCATGCCTCCACCCATTGGCATTCCACCTCCTGCTGGAGCATCTTCTTTAATATCAACCAATGCACATTCGGTTGTTAAAATCATCCCGGCAACAGAAGCAGCATTTTCTAAAGCTACTCGGGTTACTTTTTTCGGGTCGATGATACCAGCTTTTAACATATCTACGTATTCATCTGTTTTGGCATTGTAACCAAAATCTCCTGAACCTTCCGCAACTTTAGCTACAATTACCGACCCTTCTAAACCAGCATTTTCTACAATGGTTCTTAAAGGCGATTCGATGGCTCTAGCTACAATTTGAATACCGGTTGCTTCATCAGCATTCTCTGATTTTAACCCAGCCAAAGCTGATTTTGCTCTTAGTAAAGCAACACCACCTCCGGCAACAATACCTTCTTCTACGGCTGCTCTGGTAGCATGTAAAGCATCATCCACACGGTCTTTTTTCTCTTTCATTTCAACCTCAGATGCTGCTCCAACATACAATACTGCAACTCCTCCAGCTAACTTAGCCAAACGCTCTTGTAATTTTTCTTTATCATAGTCAGATGTAGTTGTTTCTATTTGAGCTTTAATTTGGTTTACTCTGTTTTTAATCATTTCTGCATTTCCAGCACCATTTACCAAAGTAGTATTGTCTTTGTCAATGGTTACTTTTTCAGCAGTTCCTAACATTTCCAAAGAAGCATTTTCTAAAGTATAGCCACTTTCTTCTGCAATTACAGTACCTCCGGTTAAAATAGCAATATCTTCCAACATGGCTTTTCTTCTATCACCAAAACCTGGAGCTTTTACTGCTGCAATTTTCAAAGCACCTCTCAATTTGTTAACTACCAAGGTAGATAAAGCTTCTCCATCTACATCTTCTGCAATAATTAACAACGGTTTACCTGATTGAGCTACTGGCTCTAAAACAGGTAATAATTCTTTTAATGAAGATACTTTTTTATCATACAATAAAATATATGGATGGTCTAATTCCACTTCCATTTTCTCTGCATTGGTTACAAAGTATGGAGATAAATAACCTCTGTCAAATTGCATTCCTTCTACTACATCCACGTAAGTATCGGTTCCTTTTGCTTCTTCTACAGTAATTACTCCTTCTTTCCCTACTTTACCAAATGCTTGAGCAATTAAATCGCCCACCACTTCGTCATTGTTAGCAGAAATAGAAGCTACTTGTTTGATTTTTTCAGAAGAACTTCCTACTTCTTTCGCTTGTTTTCCTAAGTCGGTTACAATAGCTTCCACTGCTTTGTCAATTCCTCTTTTTAAGTCCATTGGATTGGCACCAGCAGCCACGTTTTTCAAACCTTCTTTTACTATTGCTTGAGCCAATACAGTAGCAGTAGTAGTTCCGTCTCCAGCCAAATCATTGGTTTTTGAAGCAACTTCTTTAACCATTTGAGCTCCCATGTTTTCTAAAGCATCTTTTAATTCGATTTCTTTAGCAACCGAAACTCCATCTTTGGTTACAGTTGGTCCACCAAAAGATTTTGAAATAATTACGTTTCTTCCTTTAGGACCTAAAGTTACTTTTACTGCATTTGCTAATGCATCTACACCACGTTTTAAACCATCGCGTGCTTCAATGTCGAATTTTATATCTTTTGCCATCTTTATTTTGTTTAAGTTGTTTAATGTTTAAAGTTTAATGTTCAGATTAATCTTTAAAATTTTAATATTAATTATTTAAAATTCTTGCTGCGGATTCTGATACTTTGGAACAGGGAGCTAAACAATTGCAAGTATGTCGTCCTCTCTCATGATCAGATAATCTTTTCCGTCTAATTTTAACTCTGTACCAGCATATTTTCCGTACAAAACTACATCTCCAACTTTTACTGTCATGCTGTGGTCTTTTTTGCCTGGCCCCACTGCTACAACAGTTCCTCTTTGTGGTTTTTCTTTTGCAGTGTCCGGAATGATAATTCCTGAGGCAGTAGTAGTTTCAGCTGCAGCTGGCTCTACCAAAACTCTGTCAGATAATGGTTTTAAATTTACAGACATATTCATTTTATTTTAAAGTTAAACATCAATTGCACCTGATTTTTCACAAATTATGCCAAAAGAAAATTACTGACATTTTTTCATTGATTTGTTTGGTATAGTGACAAAAAAACCCGCATTTTGAAAGATGCGGGTTTCCTTGTAAATTGTTAATGATTATTTGGTTTCTCCATCAGCAGGTGTTGCTGCATCTTTTGCAGGTTGATCTGCTGGAGTCATTTCTTGTGTTTTTGCAGGTCTTGCTTTTTCATCAATAATTAGTGATGAAGAGCCGCTGTTGAATGACATAGAAGAAAATAATATCAATAAAATTAAAACAATACCTAATGTCCAGGTGCTTTTATCTAAAAAGTCGGTAGTTTTTTGGTAACCACCTAACATTTGGTTGCCACCTCCAATAGAAGAAGACAAACCTCCTCCTTTAGGGTTTTGAACCATAATAACAATCATAAGTAATAAACAAACTAGGGTGATTAAAACTAGGAATACTGAAAATGCCATTTTATAAATTATTTTGTTTTAAAAATTGGATGTCTTTAATTCGGTCTGCAAAGAAAACACTTTTTTCCGGATATTTCAAAATTAAAATTTCGTATGCTTGGATGGCTTTGTCATACTTTTTTTGTTCCAAGTAAATTTTAGCCAAAGTTTCGGTGGTAAAGTGCGAAGTATCTTTAGGCTGCAGGATAGATTTTGGAATTTCTAAATCTTCTTTTTTGGGTGTAATTTTCGGATTTGCTTGTAAAAACTGGTCAATTAGCAAGAATTTGGAATCTTCTTTTTTGTCTTCAGGTATTTCAGCTAACTCAAAATCGATAGAAGGAATTTCGGTGTCAAATCGTTCTATTTTTTTTAAGGAAGATAATTGTAACCATTCTGCAAAGGAATGTTTTTCATTTGCTTCAAAATGAATTGGTTTGCCTAATTCTAATCGCTCAGCAGTTTCGGTAACTTCCTCTCTAAAGGTATCGTCAGTTATTCCGAATGCAATTGGAGGAACTTCTGTTTTTAGTTTTTGCTGAAAACTAATTTCAGTGTATTCTACTTCAATTTCATATAAAGCTTGTAACTTTTGTTGGTACAAGTCCTTGTCGATAATCGTAAATTCATCAGAAGTAATAAAGTCAAACAACACCTCTCTGTCTTGAGTAAAAGCAGCGGTTTTTTTTAATTCGAAATTGTATTTGTAGCTCTCTTGGTTGTATAATGCTTTTAGGTATAATGCACGTGCACCCTGAAAGTATGGAAATTTTTCCAAGGTTTGCTCCAGCCCTTTTACATGGTGTGGTTGGATGTTATTAGGGTGATTTAATAAATAGGTAATTTCTGTTACTTCCAAAATTAATTTACCATTTAGCTAGTGACTCATTAAATATATCTTGCAAAATACGTTCAAACAAAGCAGTTTTTGCATTTTGTAGGGTGGCACCTGTTAATTGTTGGTCGGCCGGGTAATCGTAAAAGAACGAAAAAGATTTTTCAAAATCATCTTTTTCATTGTTTTTGTTTGAGAATCGCACTTTTACCGACATGTTTACACGGTTTTGTGCGGAACGTTGGTCGGCAGTTGCGGTCATTGGAGAGATTCTAAAATCTGTAATTTCTCCTTCATACACCAACTCTCCACCAGAGGGCACCAAACTTAAATTGGTTTGGGTTAAAATCAAGTCTTGTAATGCTATGGTAAAATCTCTTTCCAAACCAGGCTCCACCAAATCGGCATAATTTTGAAAATAATTTACCTGAAAAGTTTTGGCATTGATGGTTCCAGCACCGGTAAAATTATAATATTTACACCCGGAAACTGTCAATGCTACCAATAACAAAAGGAAAAGTGGTATGTAGGTTTTGTTTTTCATCGTTTTTTATAAATCAAATTGTTTGATTTTTCTATACAAGGTTCTTTCCGAAATTCCCAATTCATCAGCAGCAGCTTTTCTTTTTCCTTTGTTTCGTTCTAAGGCTTTTTTGATTAGTTCAATTTCCTTTTGGTCTAAACGCAAAGTTTCCTCTTCCTCCACGGTTTCTGCCAACCAATAATCTTCCTCCTCTTCATTTAAAACTTCGCTTTTATTTGGTTTTTCAATGATGATTTCAGGAGTTTCTACTCTATTAAAGGAGTGTTCTGATTTACCAGGAAAGAGGGAACTAAAATCTTTTTCAGAGCTCTTCGGAATAGAAATATTTTCTTGTTGCAATACCTCAAAAGTAATTTTTTTGAGTTCGTTGATTTCGTTTTTCATGTCGAAAATGATCTTATACAACAACTCTCTTTCTGATCCTAAATCGCTATCCATTGTTTTTTTGTCAACAACCGATGGCAAGTGATTTCCCTCAAAAGGCAAATAATTTTCGAGTGTATCTTTGTTAATGCTTCTTTGTGTTTCTAAAATGGAAATTTGCTCAGCAATGTTTCGCAACTGTCGAATATTTCCACTCCATCGGTATTTTAAAAGCAAATCAACGGCATTGTCTTCTAGACGTATGGCTGGCATTTTGTATTTGTGTGCAAAATCAGCTGCAAATTTTCTGAACAGTAAATGAATGTCCTCATGTCTGTCTCGCAAAGGTGGCAAATGAATATCTACGGTGCTCAAACGATAAAACAAATCTTCTCTAAATTTTCCTTTGGCAATGGCATCTCGCATGTTCACGTTGGTTGCTGCCACAATCCGTACATTGGTTTTTTGTACTTGCGAGGAACCAACTTTTAAAAATTCGCCATTTTCTAACACACGCAACAGTCGAACTTGCGTAGTTAGAGGCAATTCTCCCACTTCATCTAAAAAAATAGTACCACCATTGGCTACTTCAAAATAGCCTTCTCTGGTAGAAGTTGCTCCAGTAAAAGACCCTTTTTCGTGTCCGAATAATTCACTATCAATAGTTCCTTCTGGAATTGCTCCGCAGTTTACTGCAATATATTTGCCGTGTTTTCGGTGAGATAAGGCATGAATTATTTTCGGAATGGCTTCTTTACCCACACCGCTTTCCCCGGTAACCAATACTGAAATATCGGTTGGAGCTACCATAATAGCTTTTTCAATGGCACGATTTAATTTATAGTCGTTGCCTATGATTTCGAAACGTTGTTTGATGTTTTGTACCGATTCCATGATATTTTGTTTCAAGTTTTAAGTTTCAAGTTCAAAGATGAATTTCAATCACTTAAAACAAATTTCAATTCATTATTTTCGAAAATCCGATTGGCTCACCAATTAAAGTGGTGCTGGTGCAATTCGTAATTTTTACTTCCACAAAATCACCTGGTTGGTAGTTTTCTTTCGGAAATACTACGGTAATATTTTGGCTGTTTCTGCCACTCCAATGTTCTTGAGATTTTTTAGAAGTTTTTTCAATCAACACTTCTACAGTAGTTCCTAAAAAACGTTGGGTTCGTTTTAGTGAAATTTGTTGTTGTAAGTCTACAATTTCTTGCAATCTTCGTTTTTTAACTTCGTTAGGTACATCGTCCTCCATTTTTCTGGCTGCCATGGTGCCTGGTCTTTCGGAATAAGCAAACATATATCCAAAGTCATAACCCACATATTCCATCAAACTCAAGGTTTGTTGGTGGTCTTCTTCCGTTTCGGTAGGAAAACCGGTAATCATATCTTGCGAAATAGAGCAATTCGGAATGATTTGGTAAATCTTATCCACCAAAGCCATGTATTCTTCTCGGGTATGCTGACGATTCATCAGCTCTAAAATACGGCTACTACCGCTTTGTACAGGTAAGTGAATGTATTTACAAACATTGTGGTATTTGGCAATAACGTGCAACACTTCTTCGTGCATGTCTTGTGGGTTAGAAGTGGAAAATCGAAAACGCATTCCCGGAAATTTCACTGCACACATTTCTAATAACATGGCAAAATCAACCGCAGTTGCTTTTTGCATTTCCGAAGCTTTGTCGTAATCTTTCTTCAAACCACCACCATACCATAAATAACTATCCACATTCTGTCCTAGCAGGGTGACTTCCTTAAATCCTTTGTTCCACAAATCTGCAATTTCTTCTAAAATACTTTGTGGGTCTCTACTTCTTTCTCTACCTCTGGTAAAAGGCACCACACAAAAGGTACACATGTTGTCGCAACCTCTGGTAATAGAAACAAATGCAGTTACCCCATTGCTATTTAAACGCACTGGAGCAATATCTCCATACGTTTCTTCTTTAGATAAAATAACATTGATGGCATCTCTACCTTCCTCAACTTCTTTTAGCAAGTTCGGAATGTCTTTATAAGCATCCGGACCCACCACCATATCTACAATTTTTTCTTCTTCTAAAAACTTACTTTTCAATCGCTCTGCCATGCACCCCAAAACTCCCACCTTCATGTTAGGATTAATTTTTTTAACGGCATTGTATTGTTCCAATCTTTTTCGAATGGTTTGTTCTGCTTTGTCGCGTATAGAGCAGGTATTTACCAATACCAAGTCAGCTTCTTCTAAATTTTGGGTGGTATTGTAGCCCTGCTCATTTAAAATAGAGGCAACAATTTCGCTGTCAGAAAAATTCATCTGACAACCATAACTTTCGATAAATAATTTTTTGGTGTTGTTTTGGTTTTGTTCTAACACCAAAGAAGTTCCCTGTTTTTGTTCTTCAATCACTTTTTCCATCGATGGGATTTTATAGGTCAAATTTCGGACGACAAATATAATACAATTTTCGGGAAATGTGACAAGATGTCAGGGGAGTATTTCCTCATTAAAAGGTAAGCTATTTTTATGTTTTATACGCTTTTCCCACTTTTCGTTTTAGTTTGTTTGCAAAAAACGGCATTGGTTAGGTTGTGCCAATAGCTTCCGTTGGTCGCTTTAGCTCGTCCACCAATGCACATTTTTTGCTTCACAAAGCTATCACTTCAATTGGGGCGAGGTTAAAATCGTAAAACATTTACTGTTTGTAAACTATTCCAATGTGGTAACTCCAATCACCAATACTTTGCGTAAAAGTTTGGCCAAAAAGCTGATGTGGGGTATACTGTATTTGCGATTTAACTCCTATGTATTTGTACCCAAAAGTAAAACCTGAACCCAAATAAATTGTCGAAATAGCTTTGGTATATCCATTTTTTCTATCGCTCGAACTACTTTGGTTCATTTCTGAGTGGTACTTTAAAACATCAAAGTAGGTTAAAAATCCATAGCCAAACATAGTATCGTAGTTAAAATAAAAGTTACCTTTACTGCCAAAATAGTAATGGTAGTTTTTCCTAAAGCCTATCATTCCTGCAAAACGTTGACTATTTGTTTCGTAGATCTGATTGTTGTTCTCAATTATTAATGATTGAATGCTTTTTGGGAAATGTAACTGAATGCCAATATCAAACGAATTTGGCTGTAGTTCTAATCGATACCAAAACTGTAATTGCAACGATGCCTCTAGCATCTCTTTCATTTTTCCAACCGGAAAATAACTTCCTACTCCAATTTCTATTCGGTTAATTTCCGGAATTAAATATATAAAAGTGGAATCCTGCTTTTGTGCATGTATCCTTTGGTTGAGAATCATTCCCATACAAGCCATTAAAAATAATTTCCCAAAAAACAACCCTATATTAAAGCGTGAGTTCTTCATCATTTTAAAAATTAAAGTTTTATACATCATATTTTATTGATATGCATCACCAATTCAATATAGGCATTGCTCTTTTTTTGTTAATGTTCATTAGGCCAAATTGTAAACCTTTGTTTTTGTTAAGATTAATAATTCCAATTTGAAGTCCGTTGTTATAAAAACTGCTGTTCACAATACCAAGCTGCATTCCATGGTTGTTTTTTGACAAGTTATGTATTCCAATGGTCAGGCCTTGTAAATGTTCACTATGGTTAAAGCTGCCAATTACAACCCCTTTTTGGTATTTTACCATATTTCCTAAAGCGGTCACACTTATTCCTTGCATAGTGTGGTAAGTGTTAAAAACAGAAATATTGCAACCGTTTAGCTTGGTACTGGTAAAAAACATTCCGGTGCTAACATTTAATCCGTTTACCACTAGTGGCATAGTACCTTGCCAAGGGTTTGTTTCGTAAAAACTATCTTCGTTAGGGTGCACCGGAGAGTTTGCTTTTATAATATCTGGCAAATGCATAATGATGATAAATCCCATTAAAGCTCCAACAATTGGAGCGGGATTTGCCTCTACATTAATTCCGTTTATCTTTTGTTCAGACACTCTACCATTGTGTACATGTCCAAAACCAATAGCAATACCATTTACCTTTTGAATGTTTTTTGACAATGGTGTAAGGGCAATTAATTGCGATTTTTCCTTAGAGATACTATCCGTTAGATGTTGTGCATAAGAGTTGTGTAAGATAAAATGACACATAATTATTACGTAGATAATAGCTTTCATTTTCATGGAATAAATTTTTAAAGTTGATGGAACAAAGATGATTTGTGATTATTGCATAGAAATGCGTAAATCAATTATTTTATTTTTTAAATTTGTGAAAATCGCAAAAATGAACACGCAAGAAATATTGTTTAAAATCATCCGAAAAAGATTGACCAAAGAACAATCCATAAACGATTTGGTGGCACAGTTGTTACAAATTAGTTATGATGCAGCACACCGAAGAGTAAGTGGCAAAAGTAAGCTGTTAATGGAAGAAGCAATAGTATTATGTAAGTACTTTTCTATTTCGATGGATCTGGTTTTTGACAATAAGAAACAATTGGTAGTGCAAAAATCTGATAGTTTTCAAAACGATATTAATTGGGAAGAGTACATTAAAAATGCCGATTTTTTAATCAAAGCTATTTTGCAAAAGGACGCAACTGTTTATTATTTATCTAAAGACATACCACTTTTTTATACATCCAATTCCGGAAAATTATCAAAATTCAAGTATTATGTGTGGAGTAATTTGTTAAACAAACATGCCAACCCAGTTGATTTTGAAAAATTTATGCTCAATTTTCAAATGTTGGAACATCATTCTTCGTTATTAAAAAATTACGCTAATGCCAAAAGAATAGAATTTTGGAACCAAACCACGATTCACAGTGTATTGCAGCAATTACATTTTTATTTTGATGCAAGATTGATAGAGACAAATAGTGTACAAGAAATTTTAGACGATTTAAAAAAAATTCTACAACAAATAGAGCATCAAACTTATCACGATAAAAATTACCAATTGCATTACCATGAAATGCTAATTTTAAACAACCAAATCCTGATAAATAACCAGCAAAAACTTACTTTTATTTTGCCATATAATATGCTGAGTTATTTGGTAAGTCATGATCAAAACACTAATGAAGAGTGTTTACTTTTTTTTGAAAATCAGCAAAAAAATTCAATCCAATTGGGTAATTCCAACCCAAAAGAAACCTCAAAATTCTTTAAAAATCAATATCATAAAATAGAACAATTCAAACGCACCATTGAGTTGTCAGAAAAGATGAAACAACCATGGTAATTTTAAATTACATAAAACTTGAGCCATTCCCCTCTCCTTCGGAGAGGTGTTAAGGGTGAGGTTTATAAAAGTAATGGTATACACATAATGATAAGAAACCTTCCATATTTCCCCTCTCCTTTGAAGAAGGTTTAGGGGTGAGGCCAACAAAAATCGGACGAATTAATAGCAAAAGTTTCCATTTTATTAAAATATCCTACTTTTGCCAAAATTTCTTTCGAATGGCAAAAAATTTAGTAATCGTTGAATCACCCGCAAAAGCAAAGACAATTGAAAAGTTTTTAGGGAAAGATTTTCAAGTAGAATCCAGCTTCGGACATATTGCAGATTTACCTGCAAGAGAGATAGGAGTTGATATTTCCAACGGATTCAAACCTACGTACCAAGTGTCGTCTGACAAAAAACAATTGGTTAAAAAACTAAAAGATTTGTCTAAAAATGCTGAGTTGGTTTGGTTGGCTTCCGATGAAGACCGCGAAGGAGAAGCAATTTCTTGGCATTTGGCAGAAGAGTTGAACCTAGATCCCAAAAAAACCAAACGAATTGTATTTCACGAAATTACCAAAACAGCAATCCAAAAAGCCATCGAAAACCCAAGAGGAATTGATTATAACTTGGTAAATGCCCAACAAGCTCGAAGAGTATTGGACCGTTTGGTGGGGTACGAACTTTCTCCTGTACTTTGGAAAAAAGTAAAAAGCGGTTTGTCTGCCGGAAGAGTACAATCAGTTGCAGTAAGATTGATTGTTGAAAGAGAAAGAGAGATTCAAGATTTTAATACCAAGTCGCAATACCATGTGGTTGCGGAATTCGTAACCCAAAACGGCACAAGTTTTAAAGCCAAACTTTCTGAAAATTTAGAGTCATTTGAAAAAGCCAAACAGTTTTTAGAATTAAGTAAAGCGAGTTTATACGAAGTAGCGGATTTAGAAAAAAGACCCACTAAAAAAGGTCCCGCTGCACCATTTACTACTTCTACCTTGCAACAAGAAGCAGCCCGAAAATTGAGCTTTCCGGTTGGAATTACCATGCAAGTAGCCCAAAGATTATATGAAGCAGGTTACATTACTTATATGAGAACCGATAGTGTAAATCTTTCTAAAGAAGCAACCGATGCGATTCAACATGAAATTGTATCGTCTTTCGGAAAAGAGTATGCACAGCCACGAAGCTATGTTACCAAATCTAAAGGAGCACAAGAAGCACACGAGGCAATTCGTCCTACCGACATGTCAAAATCGCAATTGACTTTAGACAGAGACCAAGCCAGATTGTATGAATTGATTTGGAAAAGAACCATTGCTTCGCAAATGGCAGAGGCACAATTGGAAAAAACTACGATCAAAATTAAGGCAAATAACCACCAAGCTTATTACCAAGCCCAAGGAGAAGTAATTAAATTTGACGGATTTTTAAAAGTGTATTTAGAAGGTAGTGACGATGAAAGTGAAGAACAAGAAGGCTTGTTGCCAAATGTGCAAGTAAAAGAAAAACTTACTGCACCTCAAATTGTTGCAACCGAACGTTACAGTCGACCTCCTAGCAGATACACCGAAGCTTCTTTGGTGAAAAAATTAGAAGAATTAGGCATTGGTAGGCCTTCAACATATGCACCAACTATATCTACCATTATCAACAGAAATTATGTAGAAAAAGGAACTTCTGAAGGAGTAGAAAGAGCTTATGAAGTAATCAAATTACAAAACAACCAAGTTGTTGCCTCCAAAGAAAAAGAAACCACAGGAAGCAATAAAGGAAAGTTAGTGCCAACCGATATTGGAACCATTGTAAATGATTTTTTGGTGAAAAACTTTTCTACCATTTTAGATTACCACTTCACAGCAAAAGTAGAAGAAGATTTTGATGCCATAGCCGAAGGTAATGCAGAGTGGAGCAAAATGATGCAAGACTTTTACCAACACTTTCATCCAAATGTGATAGAAGTAGAGCAAAATGCAGGAAGAGAAAGCGGAGAACGTATTTTAGGAGTTGATCCAAAAACCGGAAAACAAGTTTCGGTTCGTTTAGGAAAGTTTGGTCCTATGGTGCAGTTAGGAGATGCAGATGATACTGAAAAGCAATTTGCTAGTGTTCCTGCAGAACAAAATATGGGAACCATTACGTTGGAGGAAGCTTTGTCGCTATTTTTATTGCCAAAAAACTTAGGAACTTATAACGGAGAAGAAGTAGAAGTGAATAACGGAAGATATGGTCCTTACGTAAAATTTGGAAAATCTTTTGTGTCGTTACCAAAAGGAGTCAACCCATTAGATGTGACTTTGGAGCAAGCAAAAGAATGGATTGACGAAAAATTAAAAGCGGATGCTCCAATTGCAACTTATCAAGGACACGAGGTTACCAAAGGAGTTGGAAGATTTGGGCCATTTATCAAATGGAATGGCATGTTTATTAATGTAAATAAACAATATAATTTTAACCAATTATCTGCAACCGATATTGAAAAGTTGATTGAGGACAAGTTGCAGAAAGAGGAGGAAAAAGTGGTAAGAGAATGGCCTGAACTTAAAATTACCATAGAAAAAGCTCGTTGGGGTAGGCATACCATTATACAAGGCAAAACCAAAATTGAGTTGGCAAAGGATGTAGACGTACAAGCTATTACTTTAGAACAAGTACAATCGATGTTTGATGCTAAAAAAGGAAAAACAGCAACTACCAAAGGGAAAACTACTACAGCTAAAAAAACGATTAAGAGAAAATGATTTTAGAATTTTTACAGCCAATTTCTGAGGAAGTTTTGCAATGCTATGATGAGGCTTTGCCAAGTCAGATTGGAAATTACATATTAAAACATACTTCATCGGAATTTCCCGATTTATCTCAAGTTAAAATTGCGTTGGTAGGAGTGGTAGATGAACATGCACCATATGCTTTGGATGTAGAAGAATTTCGCAAACAGTTTTACCAATTACACACCGGACAGTGGAACCAATCTATAGCAGATTTGGGTGATTTAATGGTAGGAGCATCTGCAGAAGATACCTATTTTGCATTAAAAGGTTTGGTAAAAGAATTACACCAATACCAAGTTTTGCCCATTATTATTGGAGGGACACAAGATTTGACATACGGAATGTATCGTGCCTACGAAAATTTAGACCAAATGATTAATTTGGCAAATGTAGATGGCAAGTTTGACATACAAGCTGCAGAAATATCTATACCTAAATACAGTTATGTTTCTCGCATGATATTAGAAGCTCCAATTTATTTACACAACGTAAGTAATTTAGGATATCAAACCTATTGGAATTCACACGAGTCTATAGAATTGATGGATCGCTTATATTTTGATATGATCAAATTAGGCGATTTACATGCCAACATTCATCTAGCGGAGCCTTATTTACGAGATGCAGATATTGTTTCTGTAGATTTAACTTCGGTAGAAGCATCTTATATAGGTTTTCAAGGACATAACAATCCAAATGGGTTTAATGGAAAAGAAATTTGTGCCATGGCTCGTTATGCCGGAATTAGTGATAGAGTAACCACTTTCGGAATTTTTGAAGGCAAAGGAACCCCACAAGAATCTTTTTTAACTGCTCAAATGATTTGGTATTTTATAGAAGGATACCATTTCAGAGCCATGGAATACCCAATTACCAATAGAAATAATTTCACCAAATACATTGTGCCTGTAGACCATCAAGAAATGGTGTTTTATAAAAGTAATTTAACCGGAAAGTGGTGGATGGAAATAGAATTGAATTTAGGAAAAAACAATAAAAACAAGAATACTACGTTATTGCCTTGTTCGCATGAAGATTATTTACATGCTTGCAATCAAGAAATTCCAGACAGATGGTGGAGAGCTTATCGAAAACAATTGTAAAAACAAGTAATTTCACATTTTTTAAGAATTATTTTAAATTTAATGATTTTTTAAATTTTGTGTTGTTTATTTAAAAAATAATAGATAGGTTTGAGCCCTTTAAAAGTAATAGTGATTAATACCTAATTTTTGTATGAAGAAGTTCATCGTTTTGTCAACCATGATAGCGTTTTTAACCAGCTGTAGCTCCGGAGATAAAGGAGAGTTGGTAGGGGTAAAAGGCAAAAAATGGCATCCTGAAAAACCTTACGGAATGACTTTAGTTCCAGGAGGTGCTTTCACAATGGGTAAATCGGATGACGATTTGGCTAATGTAGGAGATGCTCCAACCAAAACAGTTACTGTTCCTGCTTTTTATATGGACGAAACAGAAATTACCAATAGCGAATACCGTCAGTTTGTAGAGTGGGTTAAAGATTCTACCATTCGTGTGCGTTTGGCAATATTTGCAGATGAGTTAGGTCAAAAACCAACAGGAAATACATCAAAGAAAAAACCGGGAACTGCAATTGGAGATTATGCTTTTAAAGATGCAGATCCAAACACAATGAATCCGTACGATAAATACATGTATGAAAATTATTACAGTATAGGTACTGCTGACGATCCTTATGCAGGTAGAAGACTTAACAAAGATGTTCCGTTAGCACAAAAAACTTCTCAATATCCTGATGAATACTATGTAGAGGTAATGGACTCATTATACTTGCCTTTAGAGGAATCTTACAATGGCTTAAGAACCATGGATATGTCTAAATTAAAATTTAGATATACTTGGATGGATATTGAAGCAGCTGCCAAAGCAAAAAAAGGGAAAAGATCAGAATTTATTAGAAACGAAAATGTTCAAATTTATCCTGATACTACTGTTTGGATCAAAGACTTTGCTTATTCTTATAATGAACCAATGCACAATGATTATTTTTGGCACCAAGCTTATGGAGATTATCCTGTAGTAGGTGTTAACTGGAAACAAGCTAAAGCTTTTTGTGCATGGAGAACTTTAAATAAAAATGCTTACATTAAAAAATTAAACAGAAAGAAAAAGAAAAGAGATTATATCAATTCTTTCCGATTACCATCAGAAGCAGAATGGGAATATGCAGCAAGAGGAGGTTTATCTTCTGCAACCTATCCATGGGGTAATAACTATGCTAAAAACGACAGAGGTTGTTTCTTGGCAAACTTTAAGCCTAACAGAGGAGATTATGCTGCTGACGGTGCATTGTACACAGTGGAAGCTAAATCATACGAACCAAACGGATACAAGTTGTATAACATGGCAGGAAACGTGGCAGAGTGGACCAATGACTCGTATGATGCTGCTGCTTATGAATTTACTTCTACTTTAAGTCCAAGTGTAAACAGCTTGAAAAATGAGCGTAAAATAATTAGAGGTGGATCTTGGAAAGATGTGGCTTACTTTTTACAAGTTTCCACAAGAGATTGGGAATATGCTGATACAGCCAGAAGCTATATTGGTTTCAGAACTGTACAAAACTACATGGGGACCAACGCTACCGGAAATAACAATAACGGAAACAAATTCCGAAGAAGATAATCACAGTAACTTAACTTAACTAAATAACTATTTAACTTAACTAACTAAAATTTGAATTATGGCATTATTAAGTAAAAAAGCAATGAATTTTGCTTACGGTATGGGAGCTGCAGTAGTAATTGTTGGAGCACTTTTCAAAATTATCCACTTTGAAATCGGACCATTAACCGGAAACGTGATGTTAACCATAGGATTGGTAACAGAAGCTATCATTTTCGCATTATCAGCATTTGAACCAGTAGATAAAGAATTAGATTGGTCTTTGGTATATCCAGAATTGGCTGGTGGTGAAGCCAAAGCAAGAGACAAGAAAAATCCTGAGGATGCCCAAGGAATGTTGTCGCAAAAATTAGATGCCATGTTAAAAGACGCTAAAGTAGATGGTGAATTAATGGCAAGCTTAGGAAATAGTATCCGTAATTTTGAATCTGCTGCTAAAGGAATTGCTCCTGCTGTAGATGCTATGGCTGGTCAGAAAAAATATGCAGAAGAGTTATCTATGGCTGCTGCTCAAATGGAAGCTTTAAACAGCTTGTACAAATTACAATTAGAAAGTGCTAACAGAAATGCAGAGGCAAATAAAGAAATTGCTGACAATGCTGCTAAATTAAAAGAACAAATGCAGGCTATGACCTCTAACATTGCTTCTTTGAACAATGTATACGGAGGAATGTTATCTGCAATGAGCAACAGAGGTTAATTATAACCGAAACAAATTAATTTGTTCTTTAATTATTAATAAAAAGAAAAAATGGCAGGAGGAAAATTAACCCCTAGACAAAAGATGATTAACCTGATGTACTTGGTTTTCATCGCAATGTTAGCATTAAATATGTCCAAAGAAGTGTTATCTGCTTTTGGATTGATGAATGAAAAATTAGAAGAATCTAACCAAACTGCTCAAATGTCAAATGCTTCAATGTTGGCAGCTCTAGATCAAAAAGCAGCAGAAGGTGATATGCAATTTAAAGTAGCTGCAGATAAAGCACATAAAGTTGAGGTAATTACCAAAAACTTTTATGAATTTGTGGAGCAAATCAAAGCTGATTTAACCAGTAAAGTAAAAGTTGACGAAAAAACAGGAAAGTTGCCATATGAGCAAATGGACAAAGGTGACTATTTAGATGAAAAATGGTTTAATCCTGAAGGTATTTCCCCTGCTGGTAAAGAAGTAATGGCTACTATCGAAAAATACAAAAGTGATTTAAAAGCCATACTTTCAGATGACCCTAAAAAATTTGGAAGTATTATTAATGACTTAGAGAAAAAATTTAATCTTTCTAAAGTTAAAAACAAAGATGGTATTGAAATTGAATATCTTGATTATCATTTCAAAGGTTTTCCGTCAGTTGCATCTATGTTAAAATTCTCAGCTTGGCAAAATGATGTAAAAAAGATTGAAACAGATATTTATAATAGTTTATTGGGTAAAGCTGCATTACAAGCTGCTTCTTATTCTAACTTCCAAGCAATTGTTGTGTTAGAGAAAAATGCATATTTTTCTGGAGAAGCTGTAAAAGGAAAAGTAGTTTTAGGAAAGTATGACGAAAATGTAAAAGTAAAAGATTTCAAAGGCCCTGGTAAGTTAGAGAATGGTCAAGCAGTTATTTCTATGACTGCGGGTGGCGTGGGAGAGCAATCAATTGCAGGTTCGTTTACTTTCACAGAAGATGGAAAAGATATTCCAATTCCATTCAAAGGAACCTATGTTGTAGTTCCTCGTCCAAACTCTGCTACCATTTCTGCTGATAAAATGAATGTGGTATATAGAGGTTTAGAAAACCCGATGACTATTTCATTTGCTGGTGTGCCTGACAGTAAAGTGAAAGCTTCTGCTGCTGGATTACGTCAAGTTTCGGGTGGAAAATACATCATCAAGCCTGAATCTGGGAATGAAGTAGTAATCAATGTAAATGCTACTTTGGATGACGGAAAACCAGTTTCTGATAAAAAAGTTTTCCGTATCAAAAACGTCCCACCTCCAACAGGTTTTGTTCGTGGGGAAGACGATGTAGTAAAAGGTCCAGCATCTAGTTTAGAAAAATCGGTAGTTACTGCAAGTCCTAAAGATTTTGACTTTGATGTTAAATTCTCAGTAGTTAGTTTCACCATTAAAGTACCTGGGCAACCAACCGTTCAAGTAAATGGTGGAAACATGAGTCCTGCGGCAATTGCTGCCATCAAAAAAGCACAAAGAGGTGACCAAATTTCGATAGCTAATATTTTAGCTAGAATGGAAGGTTCTGCTCTAACATTAAAAGCTTCTCCGGTTATTTACGAAGTCCAATAATAAACTAGATTTAGAAGCGTTTTATATTATCATAAATATTATTAAAATGAAAATTTATTCTTTAACCGCTGTTTTGCTTTTGTTTGCTCAGTTAACTGTAGCTCAGTCAAACATTTTAAATGCCAAAACTGTTGATGAGATTGGAAAAAAGACCCAAGCTGAAATCGATAAAGACAACGATAAGCCATTAGATTATGGTTATGTTGGTGATAGAGATATCTTGATGGGAAGAATTGTTTGGGAAATCATCGATTTGGATGAAAGAGTAAACTTTCCTTTGTACTATCCGGTAGAGGTTGATTTAGGATCTGACAGAATTGCTTTGTTTGAAGTGTTGGCAAGAGGAATGGAACAAGGTAAAATTACCGAAGTTTATTCTGATAGTTATTTTACTGCAAAAAAAACGTTGAAAGAAATTCAAAATGCCAGAATTTTTATTGATACCACCAATGCTGGTAGACAACAATTCTTTACAGAAGGAAAAGTAGATGCACAGTATATTGACGAATATAAAGTGGAACCATACCACGTATCTGATTTTAAAATCAAAGGAATGTGGTATTTTGACAAACGTCAAGGGGAAATGAAATATCGTTTGTTAGGTATTTGTCCGGTTACTCCAGACGTATATACCTTAAATACTCCAGACAACATGGAATATATCGAGTTGTTCTGGGTGTACTATCCAAATGCACGTGAAGAATTACATAAGCACAGAGCTTTTAATGAGCGAAATCCGCAAATGTCGTTAACTTTTGATCATGTACTAAATGCACGCAGATTCAATGCTCGTATTTACAAAGAACAAAATGTAATGGCTGATAGAGAAGTTACTGCTTATATGCGTGAAAATGCATTAAACCAATTGTTAGAAGGTGATAGAATCCGTGAAAAGATTCGTAACTTCGAAATTGACATGTGGAATTACTAATTTGTTATTACATATTTATAAAAAACTCTTACTTTCGTAAGAGTTTTTTTTTATGCTAGATTATATCATTGTAGGTTCCGGTTTGGCTGGGATTAGTTTTGCAGAGTTTTGCTTACAACACCAACAAAAAATTCGTGTTTTTCAATCTGATTTATACCAATCGTCAAAAGTAGCAGGAGGATTGTACAATCCTGTTATTTTAAAACGATTTACCTTGGCTTGGAAAAGCGAAGAGCATGTTGCTTTTGCTTTAAATTTTTATCAACAGCTTGAGGATAAATTACATCGCAAAATGGATCATTCTTTGCCGCTTTACAGAGTGTTTCATGATGTTGCTGAACAAAATGATTGGTTTGGTTCTTCAGATAAACCAAAATTAACCGATTGGTTAGATTCCAAAATAGAACTTAATGACAACGAAGCAATAAATGCTCCTTTTGGATTAGGAAAGGTTTTAAAAACTGGATATGTAGATACAAAACTACTATTGGATTTGTATCATGCCTATTTAGTACAACAACAAGTGATTGATTTTTCGGTGTTCGATTACCAATCCATAATTTTTCACAAAGATGGAGTAGAGTATGAAGGATTTAAAGCAAAGCATATAGTTTTTGCAGAAGGATATGGATTAAAAAGCAATCCTTTTTTTTGTCATTTGCCATTAGATGGCACCAAAGGAGAAGTGCTTAAGATTTATGCTCCTGCATTGAAACTTATACACATCATCAAAAAGCAAGTTTTTATTGTTCCGTTAGGGGATGATTTTTATAGAGTAGGAGCAACTTACGATTGGAACGATAAAACAGAAGTTCCAACGGAATCAGGCAAACAGGAATTAATCAGCGGGTTAAAAGAAATTGTAAAAGTACCTTTTGAAATTGTAGAGCATGTGGCAGGTGTAAGACCAACAGTAAAAGACCGAAAGCCCATGTTGGGAACGCATCCAAACCACAAAAATCTACATGTGTTAAATGGCATGGGAACTCGTGGTGTATTATTGGCTCCCAATATGGCTTGGGATTTATTTCAACATATTCAAGCTGGCACTCCTTTAGATGCAGAAGTCAACATCTCAAGATTTAAAAAACTACTTTGGTAGCTTTTCTCTCTCTTCTTTTTTTACAAAAGGAATGAATAAATTAATCCAGATATTTCTTGCCAATCGAAGAATGATAGGATAAAATACAACCAAAGTACCAATGATTGCAAAGAAAGATGGTATCAAGGAAAGTCCTAAAAATACATTCGAAATAATAAAAGCTGCCACTCCAAATGCCACACTAACGGCATAACTAACATACATTGCTCCATAAAAAAACGAAGGTTCCATTTGGTACGTGAGTCCGCAATGCGAACATTGCTCTTTCATTTTTAGGGTTTTGTTTAAATGATATGCATTTTTATCTTCATACATGCTTTCTTCTTGGCATCTCGGACAAGTTCCTGTTAAAATACTATATAGTTTGCTTCCTTTTTTTAACATTTGCAAAAATTTTTGATTCAAATGTAATAGGTTTTTTGCAAACCTATGGTAACAAAAGATACATATGCTAAGCGTTTCCGATATTTCTATTTCCTTTGGTGGAACTTACCTTTTTGAAAACATTACCTTTCGTTTAAATGCCGGAGATAGGGTAGGACTTGTTGGTAAAAATGGAGCTGGAAAATCAACCTTGTTAAAAATGATTGCATGCGACCAATTTCCAGATGAAGGGGTAATTGCTACGGAGAAAGAAATTAAAATTGGTTTTTTGCGTCAGGATATCGATTTTGTGCAAGGCAGAACGGTTTTAGAAGAAGCTTATCAAGCTTTTGTGGAATTAAAACATATCGAGCACCAACTAGAGCAAATCAATCAAGCATTGGCTTCTCGCGAAGATTACGAATCAGAGTCTTATTATAATTTAATTGATGAAGTCTCCGAATTAAACCACCAATACGAAGTATTAGGTGGCTATCAATACATTGGAGAAACTGAAAAAATATTACTTGGTTTAGGGTTTCAAAGAGAAGATTTTGACAAATTAACGGATACTTTTTCCGGTGGATGGCGAATGAGATTAGAATTGGCAAAATTGCTTTTACAGAAAAACGATATTTTGCTTTTAGACGAACCAACGAACCACCTAGACATAGAAAGTATACTTTGGTTAGAAAGCTTCTTAAAAACGTTCCCTGGTGTTGTGGTAATGGTTTCGCACGACAAAATGTTTTTAGATCAGGTAACCAACAGAACCATTGAAATTTCTTTAGGCAAAGCCTACGATTTCCCAAAACCTTATTCTGCCTATTTAGTTCTAAGAGAAGAAATCCGTGAAAAGCAATTGGCAACCCAGAAAAACCAATTGAAGAAAGTGGAAGAAACGGAAAAATTGATTGAAAAGTTTAGAGCAAAGGCATCGAAAGCTTCTATGGCACAATCGCTGATTAAAAAGTTAGATAAAATGGAAGTGATTGAAGTAGATGAAGAAGACAATGCGGTAATGAATATTCAATTTCCGGTTTCGGTAACTCCTGGTAGAGTGGTGTTGGAAGTAGAGCATTTAACCAAAAGTTTTGGAGACAAAACCGTGTTAAAAGATATTTCACTTTTGGTTGAAAGAGGCAAAAAAATTGCTTTGGTTGGTCAAAATGGGCAAGGAAAATCCACTTTTATCAAAGCTATTGTAAACCAACTGGAATACGAAGGGAAAATCAATCTCGGACACCAAGTACAATTAGGGTATTTTGCCCAAAACCAAGCCGATCATTTAAATGGAGAGTTAACTTTATTGGATACCATGTTAGAGGTGGCTACTGATGGAAACAGAACCAATGTAAGAGACATGTTAGGTTCTTTTTTGTTCAGGGGAGATGATGTGGAAAAGAAAGTTAAAGTGCTGTCTGGAGGCGAACGAAACCGATTGGCTTTATGTAGAATGTTGTTGTTACCAATGAATGTATTGTTGTTAGATGAGCCAACCAACCACTTGGATATCAAGAGTAAAAATGTGTTGAAGAAAGCTTTGTTACAATACCAAGGCACCTTGATTGTGGTGTCGCACGATAGAGATTTTTTACAAGGATTAACAGAAGTGGTGTATGAGTTTAAAAACACCAAAATCAAAGAATATTTGGGAGATATCAATTTCTTTTTAGAGCAAAAGAAATTAGGGGATATGCGTGCTTTTGAACAACAAAAAGCAGTGGTGAAAAATGAAAAAGAAATCAATAAAGGAAGCATTTCTTTCGAAGACCAAAAAAAGCAGAAGAGCTTGGTCAATAAAGTTTCAAAATTAGAAAGAGAAATTTCGTTTTTAGAATCTGACATACAACATGATGAAAAGAAATTGGCAGACCATCCGGAAAAACACTTACACGATACCACTTTTTTTGCTGCTTATGAAGGCAAAAAGAAAGATTTACAACGATTAATGGAACAGTGGGAATTAGCGGTGATGGAGTTAGATAGCTAATGTTGGTTCGGTGTAAAATTCTATTTATAACCTAATCTAAATCTCCCTTATTTTATAAATCGTTTAAACACTGTGAACTTTACGACTTTGCGGTAAAAACAAATATTTTGTTTAAACATATTATCAATCGAACCCAATTTATCTAATGCTTTTCTGTAAATGGATGTCGAACCGTCCATGTTGCTTTGGGTTCCACCCATTTGGTTATTTTTACTAAATTTCGGTGGATAAACGGTTTTTGATGCTGCATCCATCCAATTACCTCTTCAGGTTCAGCACCAATAGAACTTTTGATTTCTAAAGCAGTTCTACCAAAAACAATCTTCTCAAAACCTTGGTTGATAGAAAAAGCAACCATATCATATAACATGTTCAAATACAACAAATAATTTTTTTGAACTTGCGGGTTGTAACCTAAAAAATACGTATCCATTTGCTTTCCATTGGCAATCAAGGTACTAAAACCTATCAAAACTTCTTGGTCAAAATAGCCATACAGATAAAATTGATCATTAAGGTGTTTTTTTAAAGCAGAAAAGTGGTTTTTTGGCAATATAAAAGTATTGAATGGGGCATTTTCAGCTACTGCATAATACAAAGCATGCAATTGCTCTTCATTATGTTCTATCCAATTGATATTCAGCTTTTTCTTCTCTAAATGTACTATTTTCCGTTGGGCTCTTTGCAATTGTTGCCGGTATTTTTTTTGCAAAGCAGTTTTGTAATCTTCAAAGCCTTTCCATTGCACATTTACATGAAAAATCATGTTAGGTTGAGCTTGTAAAGTCACATATTTTTTTGGTTTAAAAAAAGAAGTATAATCCGGAAAGGTGTAGTCTTTCCAAGTAATCATGGATGCTTTTTTTTGTTGAATATTCAACTGGTTTTGAATGCTTTGCAAACTATTTTCAATCGTATTTAAAAACAAATCAGAAGTAATTCCCTGAGTATGCCTAAACCCATGGTTACCTGTAAGTAAGTTGTTTCCAACCACCAAAACACCCGGACAAAACTTTTTCAAACAAAAATTACGTAATTGCTTATGAAGCCAAGGATCTCTTTCTCCTAAAGTAGAAAGTTGTTTAATTTCGATATATTGTACTAACGCAATACCAACGACCTTTTCCATGTCATAAACTTCTATGAAGAAAAGTTGCATATTGCTCGGAATGCCTTCTTCTAAAGATTTTAAGTAAGAAATGCTTAGAAAAATATCCCCATTGGCAATAGTTTCCCAAGCATCAGAAAGTTCATTGGTGGTGAGTTTGATTTGTGTGGTGTACAAAACTTTTTTTACCAAAAGTATTGGATTGCTTTGCGACTAAATGTTAAATTATTGCCAACCTCCAATAATGCCACCAGCTATGGTTAATGCAATTAACCAATACCCTGTGTGAATACCTATGTATTTCCATGTTTTTCTTTCAAATAAGGCATTGATTCCAAGAATAGGAAATACCAAAAATAATGCAGTCATAAAACCATGAAGTGCTCCGTGTTTAAAAGTTCGATATGCATCTCCATAATCTTGCATAAATGTGGCATAGGAAGGTTTGGCTGTTTCAATAAATTCTGGTCCGCCTATCATGCCTAAAGGACCAAATTGGTGAATTACAATAGGATTAAAGATAAAACCTATCAACAAACTCAATAAAAAGCAACTGAGAAATAGTTTAGCCATACCTCCTTTTTTTAAATCTTCCAATGATAAACAAGAGGCTTTCATCCAAGCATTTCCCATTATTTTAGGGTGGTAATAAATGCCTCCTGTCAAAAAAATACTAATTCCGGCAAAAAGCACGGCTAAAAAATTGATTTCCATAATAATGTGTTTTTAGATTAGTTAATTATTGTTTTTTATCGTTCAAAACATGTAAGAAAAATATTTCATAAACTTTTTAAAATTGCATTTCGTCGATTTTAATGCTCGACAAAATGCATAATTGATTATTTTAGCTTCATAAATATACGCATTATGAGAATTTATGTTTATTTTTTATTGTTTTTAATGCAAATTTCATTTGCTCAATATATTTCTTTGGAGGAGAAAGTAGCATTGATTGATTTTTATAATTCCACTAAAGGCAAAGAATGGAAAGAAAAATGGGATTTGAGCAAGCCTGTTGCTACTTGGAAAGGAGTTTCCGTATTAGAAGGAAATGTTATTGCTATTGTTTTGCCAAATAATAATTTGAGTGGAAATTTACCAGAATCTTTCGGAAAAATCTCTAAACTTAAAGTGCTGAACTTACAAGGGAATAGTATTACTGGAGTCTTGCCACAAAGTTTTATCCAACTAAATTTGTTAGAACATTGTAATCTTTCGTTTAATCAATTACATGGAAGTTTGCCTTCCAATTTGGGAGATTTAAAACAATTAAGAAACTTTGAATTACATCATAATCGTTTTTCTGGTAATTTACCTGATTCAATCGAATTTTGTGTAAGGTTAGAAAATTTAACGTTGTTTAACAATGACTTTTCGGGAAAATTACCTTTAGGAATTTATCAGCTGGTTCATTTAAAACATTTGCGTTTGCAAAGCAATCAATTTGAGGGGATGCTTGATGGAAAAATAGGAAATTTAATTCATTTAAAAACCTTAAATTTATTTGACAATCATTTGGTTGGATTTGTCCCAAAAGAAATTGCTTCTTTGACTCAGTTGCAAGAGTTAAATATTTCATACAATCATTTTACAGGCTTTGTAAGTCCACAAATTGCTGCAAAGGATGGTTTTGGGGTTAAAATGTTGGATTCAAATGGAGTTGCTGTGCAATTAAAAGTTTCTTCAGATCAAGTGTTGGTAGGTGCGGATGAATAATTAGCAGTATTTTAACGAAATTACATGCTTTTGGTCGAAACGCTTATTTTTTTTGGTTACTTTGTGGTTATGTTTACTACTAATTAAAGTAAATCTTCTAAACCAAATTAAGTACTGTAGATTCTTATGCAATCATTCAACCAAATAGCTAACACAATCAATATTTTAATGGTGGATGCTTCAATGCTCTGTTACAAAGGCTTTCAGTCGCTTTTAGAAGAGTATTTTAAAAATGTAAAAGTTTTACATTCAAAATCTGAAAAAACTACATTAGAGATTTTAAACACAATAAACATTGATTTATTGGTGGTTGAAAAAGACACTTCTATAGACTACTTGAATTTAATTTCCTCCAAAATTAGAGTAAAGCAGTTAAACACCAAGTTAGTTATGTTGGTAAACTCCAAGCAAAAAATTTCTGAATTACAGCTAATGTATTTAGACAAAATTGATGCTTATGTTGCGAATGACATTACCGAAGAGGAGTTTTTAGAGGCAGTGATGAAGATTATTAAGCAAACGGTAACGTTTGAAATGATAAAAGAAATGAATGTGGTTGACTATGAAGTAATTTCTAATCCAATTACTAGGCTTTCAAAAAGAGAATTTGAGATAGCTGTTTACATGAAAAACGGAATGGGTAATTTAGAAATTTCTAATCTACTTGATATTGGTGCATCTACGGTAAGCACTTATAAAAATCGAATTTTCGAAAAATTAGGCATCCAAAATTTGGTGCAACTGGTAGATATTATGCGAAAGTTTGAAAGCTTAAACTAAAAGGGCTTACTTTAAGTAAATCCATTTTCCTGTTTCCTCAACTTTTACTTCAATTATTTGGTGCTTGCTCAATCCTTTGGTAGCAGCATCCCATTTTTTTCCACTCAATCCTGAGTCAGTCTTTAATTGATTAAGCTCTTGTGGGGAAGATTTCTTCAAAAAGTTAACGATTAATTTTTCTTCTTCTGATAATTCTATTGCTTTTTTTTCAGGTCTCATTTGTGGGAAAAATAGCACTTCTTGAATAGAGGCATTATTGGTTAAAAACATCACCAAACGATCCATTCCAATTCCCAATCCAGAAGTTGGAGGCATACCAAATTCCAACGCTCTTAAAAAGTCGTTGTCTATAAACATGGCTTCATCATCCCCTCGTTCCGATAAAGCTAACTGAGCTTCAAATCGTTCTCTTTGGTCAATAGGGTCGTTCAATTCAGAGTACGCATTGGCTACTTCTTTCCCGCAAACCATCAATTCAAAACGTTCAGTTAGCTCAGGGTTGTCTCTATGGGTTTTACACAAAGGCGACATTTCTTTCGGATAGTCTGTAATAAAAGTTGGTTGGATGAAGTTTCCTTCACACTTGGCACCAAAAATTTCATCTATTAACTTTCCTTTCCCCATGGTTTCATTTACTTCTATGCCCATTGAAATGGCTGCATTTCTAATTTCATCTTCAGTTTTTCCAGAGATATCAAAACCAGTAAATTGCTTGATAGCATCCGTCATACTAATTCTAGGATAAGGAGCTTTAAAGTCAATTTGATTTTCTCCAAAAGTTGCTTTTGTAGTTCCATTAACTTGTGTAGCACAAAACTCTAATAATTGTTCTGTGAATTCCATCATCCAATGGTAATCTTTGTAAGCCACGTAAATTTCCATGGCAGTAAATTCCGGGTTATGGGTTCGGTCCATTCCTTCGTTTCGGAAGTTTTTCGAAAATTCATACACCCCATCAAAGCCACCTACAATCAATCTTTTTAAATATAACTCATTGGCAATTCTCATATACAACGGAATATCCAAACTATTGTGGTGTGTAATGAATGGTCTGGCAGCTGCTCCACCAGGAATTGATTGCAAAATAGGGGTTTCCACTTCCATGTAACCCTTTTGGTTAAAAAAAGTTCGCATGGCATCAAACAAGCGTGTTCTTTTGATGAACACTTCTTTTACTTGCGGATTCACCACCAAATCTACATAACGCATGCGGTAACGCAATTCAGGATCAGTGAAAGCATCGTATGTATTTCCCTCAGCATCAGTTTTAGGAAGTGGCAATGGCTTTAAGGCCTTGCTCAATAATTTTAAAGAAGTAACTTTTACCGTTTTTTCCCCTACTTGGGTTAAAAACAATTCTCCTTCTATCCCAATAAAGTCACCTAGGTCTAATAGCTTTTTAAAAACTTCGTTATACAAAGTTTTATCGTCACCTAAACACAATTCATCTCTATTAATATATAGTTGAATTCTACCTTCGCTGTCCTGCAATTCTGCAAAAGAAGCTTTTCCTTGAATTCGAACACTCATCAATCTACCAGCCAAAACTACTTTTTTTCCTTCTTCAAACTGGTTTTTTACTTGTTTGCTGGTTTCGCTTACCGGAAATAAGGCAGCAGGATAGGCTTCAATACCTAAACTTCTTAGTTGGTTTAGTTTTTCTCTACGGATTACTTCTTGTTCTGAAAGTTGCATGGGCTTTGTTTTAAAACGAGTGCAAAGGTACAGAATTGGTAAAAAACCAAAAAATTTTAGGTTAACTTTGCCATTCGTTACTCTTTGAAATGAAAAACACTCAAGTCATCATAGAACACTTAGGTTTGGTAGATTACCAAACTTGCTGGGATTACCAAGAAAAATTGTTCCAGCAAACGGTAGATATCAAACTGCAAAAACGAAACCAACCAGAGTTGATTACCAATAATTATTTGTTATTGTTAGAGCATCCTCCGGTGTATACTCTTGGAAAAAGTGGAGATATGGCTCATTTGCTTTTAAATGAACTTCAGTTAAAAGAACGCAATATTGGGTTTTATAAAATTAATAGAGGGGGGGATATTACTTTTCATGGACCAGGACAATTGGTGGGGTATCCCATTTTAGATTTAGAGAATTTTTTCACAGATATCCATCGTTATTTGAGGTTTTTAGAAGAAGCAATTATTTTAACCATTGCCGAATTTGGTTTGGTTGGTACAAGAAGTTCAGGTGAAACTGGTGTGTGGCTGGATGTTGGAACCCCATTTGCCAGAAAAATTTGTGCCATGGGAGTCAAAGCTTCACGTTGGGTTACCATGCACGGCTTTGCATTAAATGTGAATACTGACTTAGGTTATTTTGATCACATAATTCCATGTGGCATCAGAGGCAAAGGAGTTACTTCGATGAAAGCAGAATTAGGGAAAGAAATTTCTATGGAAGAAGTCAAAGAAAAATTTACCAAACATTTTCTGACACTTTTTGAGGCAACACTTTAAAAATCTAATTTAAGTTGCTGCATATTTTTATCCCATTGAAAACTTTTTCGATGATGTTCACACAAACCGTATTGTTGTATGGCTAGCTTATGATCTTTGGTAGGGTAGCCTTTGTTTTGTTTCCATTGATATTTTGGATAAGCTTCGTGAATTTCCTCCATGTATAAGTCTCTGTGTGTTTTTGCCAAAATAGAAGCTGCGGCTATATTCAAATATTTGCCATCCCCTTTAATGATGCATTCGTTTGGAACGTTTTGAACAAACGCAAGTTCATTTGGGGTAAAAATTTTACCCGTAGTATTATGGAATGGCCTTTTTGGAGTTATTTTTTTGTTGCCATCTATTATGATGTATTGCGGAATAGTTTCTAATTTCAAAATACATTCTTGCATGGCCTTTAAGGATGCATTTAAGATGTTGATTTCATCAATTTCTGAGGGAAGAATGGAGGTTACTGCATAACTTATAGCAATATCTTCAATAATAGGTTTAAGTTCAAAACGTTTCTTTTCATTGATTTTTTTTGAATCATTCAGGTTTTCTAATAAAAATTGCATCCACTTTTTATCAACAGAATGATTTGATGTATTTAAGATGTTTTTCGGAAGGATTACCGCTGCTGCAGTTACAGGGCCAGCTAAACAACCCCTTCCAGCCTCGTCACAACCGGCTTCTAAGTCATACATACTGAATTGATTACTTAATGTTGGCATAACATTGAATTATTTTTAAAGAAAACGCAACCTTTTTTATTTTAATGCATCTAAAGTTTAATTTGAGTGCACTAACAATAATTTTAGCGAACTTTTTTTAACAAATATAAACCAATAAAATGGTGAACAAAATTTGGTAGTTTAATAAATAATTAAGAAGTTTGCGGAATAACTAACTCAAATAAAAGTAATATGAGATCAAAATTCAAATGGATTTTAACGCTCGTTGCAGCGTTTTTGATGCAGTTTTCTTTTGCACAAGAGAAAACTATCTCGGGTACTGTTTCAGGTGATGGCATGCCGCTACCTGGTGCTACAGTGCTTGTAAAGGGTACTAAAAATGGTACTACTACTGATTTTGATGGTAATTATACCATTAAAGCAAAGCAGGGGGATGTGTTGGAAGTATCCTATGTTGGTTACAAAACTAAATCTGTAACAGTAGGTGCTGTTAACAGAATTAATGTAACCCTTGAAAATGACACTACACTTCCTGAGGTTGTAGTAGTAGCAGAAGGGTACAAAACTACCACAAGAGCAAAATCTGTTAGTGCTGTTGCTACAGTTTCTTCTGAAACTTTAGAAAACAGACCTAACGCATCTGTATTACAGTCTTTACAAGGGCAAGTAGCAGGTTTCCAAATTACAACTGGTTCTGGTCAGCCAGGTGCTATCTCTAACACCATTATTCGTGGTATTGGTAGTATCAACGGTAATACAGAGCCTTTGTATGTAATTGATGGTGTGCCTCAAAGTGGATCTAGCTTTAGAGCTATCAACCCTGAGGATATTGACACTTTCAACGTATTAAAGGATGCTGCTGCAACTGCATTGTATGGTAACAGAGGTGCTAACGGGGTAGTAGTGGTGAATACCAGAAGAGGTAAAAACAGAGAGTTTTCTGAAATCGTAGTAACTTCAACCACTGGGGTTTCTACTTTGCAAGACAACTACTACAACAAAATGAGCTCAAGAGAGTTGTTGATGATTGAGAAAAGAAAAAACAATGGTTTTGGTAGATTCTTAACAGATGCTGAAATTGCTGCTTGGGATGTAGATACAGATTGGAAAGATGTTTTATTACGTAAAGCTTCTCAGAAAACTGTAAACGTTTCTATGTCAGGTGGTACTGAAAAATTACGTTCTTTTACTTCTATCAACTATAACGAAACGGAAGGTTTGTCAAACATGTCAAACTTTAGTCGTTTTACTTTCCGTAACAACTTAGACGGAAAAGCAATGAACGATAAATTATCTTACAGCTCTAGTTTATCTATTGCGTTTGTAAAAGATAATCGTGTACCTGGTTTAGGAACAGGAGGGGTTAACCAAAACCCAATGTTGGCTGCTTTAGTAGGTTTGCCTTACTTATCTCCAGCTGACTACCAAAATGGTTCTCAATTAAACTTGTTAACAAGAGGTCAGTTTCCTTCTTCTCAATTCAATACCAGAGTTCCATTATTAGGTTATACGCCATTATTGATTATGGACTTAGAAAGAAACCGTGTATTCCGTTTCAATGAATTCCAAATTTTCGGATCTTTCAAATTGAAATATGATTTGACTAAAGATTTGTCTATCAACAATACTACAGGGGTTGACTATACTCAATTTACATCTACCCAAGCACAAGGGCCAAGAGGTTTCAATGCTATTTATTTTGCACAAAACGATGGTAAGCCTTTTGGTGGATCGGAAGTGCAAACTTTCTTAAGTGATGCTCAAATTGTTAATACTTCTAGTATCAACTATAGCAAAACTTTCAACGAAAAACACTCTATTGATTTAGGAGGTTACGTAGAAGGTTTGTATGCTACTGAAAAAACTTTTGATTATACTACCAATGGTTTGAATCCATTAACTTACTTCCCAGGAAGCAGTGCTGGTTATATTCCTGAAGATCCTAACAACTTCGCTTGGTACAGAAGATTTGTATCTGGTTCTGTAGCAAAAGCAGCATTATTGTCTTACTTTGCTTCTGCTGATTACGACTATGATTCTAAATTTGGTTTATCTGCTACTTTCAGACGTGATGGTTCTTACCGTTTCCGTGGAAACAACAAATTTGGTAACTTCTGGTCTGTAGGGGGTAGAGTTAACTTAGATAAAATGTCTTTCATGCAAGGTTCTAAATTTGACATGTTAAAATTAAGAGCTTCTTACGGTACTGCTGGTAACCAAAACATTGCAGGACAGTCTATCTATGCAATTCCTAACTTCTACAAAGATTTGTATGCTTTAGGAAACCCAACTTATTTAGGACAACAATCTGCTTCACCTATTATTGGTAACCCAGATGTTCGTTGGGAGGTGATTACTTCTACCAACGTTGGTATTGATGTAATTTATAACTCTAGATTAAGAGCTAACTTCGATTTCTATATCAAAGAAACTTCTGACTTATTCTTTTCTATTCCAATCTCTGCTATCTCAGGTCAAACTTCTATTGCAGGTAATTTTGGTGGAATTAGAAACAAAGGTTTTGAATTATCTTTAAACTATGATTTGATCAAATCTGCGGATCCAACAGGATTAAAAGTTAACATTTGGGGTAACGGTGCAATCAATGACAACAGCATCACTGCTTTAGATTTGCCTCCAGGACAAACCCAACAAAACTTAGGAAACACTGTTAGAAGAATTGGTGGTCCAGTAGGTGAATTCTTTGTATTTGATTATGCGGGAATCAACCCTAGTACAGGTAACCATATGTTCTATACTGCAGATGGAAATTTAACAGAAACTCCTAATGAGTCTGATCGAAAATTAACTGGCTTGTCAAGTATTCCAAGAATTCAAGGTGGTTTTGGATTTAATGTAGATTATAAAAATTTCTTCTTAACTACTCAGTTTACTTATGTAGCTGATGTACAAAGATTTGATTTTGACTTATCTTCTTTATCAGATCCAAACTCTATTGGGCAGTTCAACTTAACAAGAGATTTGTTAAACCACTGGACACCTGATAACAGAATTACAGATCAACCATCTTTATCTGTTGGTAACCAAGGATTTGCTTCTAGTTCAACCAGATTCTTAAGAGACGCTTCTTACTTACGTTTACGTAACTTACAAATTGGATATAACTTCCCTAAAAAGACTTTCAATGACAAATTAAGCTTGAGAATTTTTGCTCAAGGTGAAAACTTGTTGACTTGGTCTAAATGGAGAGGTTGGGATGCTGAGTCTCCAAGAGCTGGTGACCAATACCAATTCCCAACTCCAAGAATTTATACTGTAGGAGCTCAAATTAATTTATAAAAATAAAATACTATGAAAATAAAAAAATTAGTTGTTTTATCCCTCCTTTTTCTTGGTTTTTCTTCTTGCGATGATCAATTAGATATTGTACAACCAAGTGAAATAAACGAGGCTGTAATCTTTAGTAGTATTCCTACTTTTAGAAATGCGTTAAATACAGTTTACGCTTCATTCCCGTACCAAAATACCATGCTTTTCAATGCGGTATGGACAGATGAAATTAAAATTGGTTTAACCAATGGTGGCCAAGGAATCACCAATGGTGAACACGGTTATGTGTTGAATGACCAATCTGGTGATGCCGGCTCTATTTGGAACTCACATCACCGTATGATTAATTTAGCAAACAGAGTAATTGTTGGTGCTCCAACTGTTCCTGTTACTTCACCAGCTGAAGAAGCTACTGTTAGAGATATTGTTGCTCAAGCTAGATTTTTAAGAGCGTTAACTTTAATTCAAGTAATGCCTTACTTTACTACTGATTTAGCAGATAATGCTGCTTTAAGTATTATTGCTTTTGAAGATGTACCTCAAACTACAGCAAAGAGACCAAGAAGCACTAATGGGGAAGTGTATGCTATTATTGAGGCAGATTTAACATATGCTGAGGCTAATTTAGCTACTCGTACTGGTGATGATGCTTTGCGTTTTGCTAATTTAAATGGTTGTAAGGCTATTAGAGCTAGAATGGCATTGTACAGAAAGCAATATCCACAAGCACAGCAATTAGCTCAAGACTTAATTGACGTAGTGCCATTGTCACCTAGAGCTCAATACACTGCAATGTGGTCAGATGCTAACAATAACGAAAGAATTTTCTTCATTGCAAGACAGGTAGGTAACGCTTCTTTCTCTGGTTTATTTTCAAACGTTGGACCTGGTATTGGTAAAAATAACTGGTATGAAATGGGAAGAGGTTTATTTGAAAAATACGCCATGAATGATATCAGAAGATCTGCTTTCACAGGATTAAATGACAACTCTAACGTTTCTACTTTAGGAATTTCAAGTGTTTCACCAAATCCTAATACGGATCCGGCTTACAGAGAAAATGATCAAATCTGTATTAACAAATATCCAGGTAAAAACAATGTACCTTATTTGGCTGATTTTAAAATTTTCAGAGTTGCTGAAATGTATATGATCAAAGCAGAAGCTCAAATTGCCCAAAATAATTTAGCAGGTGCTGCTGAAACGTTAAAGGCAGTAAGAGATGCGAGACATACTACTGTGCAACCATTACCGAATTACGGTTCGCAACAAGCTGCTTACCAGGATTTATTATTGGAAAGAAGAAAAGAGTTTTGTTTTGAAGCAATGCGTTACATCGATATCAAGCGTTTAGGCCAAGTTGCTAACGTTACATTCGACAGATTCTTTAGAGATTGTGCAATAAACAATTCTTGTACCCCTCCAGCTCCTGGAGACCACAGATTTACTATGCCAATTCCTAACTCGGAACGTAATGCGAATCCAAACGTAGTACAAAACCCTAATTATTAAAAATAAATTGATATGAAAAAAAGATTTTTAACCCTTTTAGTGGCAGGTGCTTTGGTTGCTTCTTGTAGTAAAGAAGAACCAGGAGATTTCCTATACACTGGTGAAGAATTTGTCGCTTTTGAAAATATAAATGCTACGAGTATTTCTATTTCTGAAGATGCTGGTTCTGCTCAAATTAAAATTCAGTTATCTAAGCCGCAATCTGTAGCAACTACTGTAACAGTTAGTGTGGAAGAGTTAGAATTAAATGTTGGATATTCTATTCCTTCAACTCAGGTAGTGATTCCAGCTGGTGAGTTTGATGGATTTTTTGTGATCAATCCTGTTAATGACAACTTAAACTCCCCTGCAACTCGTTTAAAAATAACGTTAACTGCTGCTACTCCTGACATGAAGATTGGTATGAGAGAAGTTGGTTCATATACCAAGAATGTAACTATTGTTAATGACGACTGCCCTACTAAGTTCAATACTTGGTTTGGTCCAGTTACTGTTCAAGATGTTGGTTATGGTTCTGTACCTGCAAATGGAAGCGGTAATGCTGTTGGTGCTTGTGATATTTTACGTGTAGTAGGTGCTACTAACTTAGTAGGATGGACTTCAGGTGCAGATGCTGCTGTTAATCATGACTTTACATTAGTTCCTGATTTTCCTAATGCTCCTACCGGAGTAGCTACAATTGCTAACACTAGAATTGGTCAAGCAAACTTTAATTTTGGTGCTGGTGCTGAGCCAGGAGAAGTATTGTATACCATTACTTTTGGAGAATATAATGAAACTACCAAAATTATTGAAGTGGATTACCAAGTACGTGTTAGAAGAATTAGTACTGGTGCCTTATTCAATTTATCTGGTTGGAATGGTACTAATCGTATTATCAAACCATAAATATTTATTAAACCCATTTAAAATCCTAACTTCGGTTAGGATTTTTTTTTATATTTACACTCCATTAAATATAATGAAAATGAGAATTACATTACTTTTACTTACTTTATTTACAGGGTGTTTTTATGCACAAACCCCAGCACAATTACGTCAGGTAATTGAACAAACAGATGTTGCCACTTTAAAGAATTTAGGTGCTGAATTTAAAGCGGAATATGAAGCAAGACAGGAAAAAATTAATAATTTTCTTGCATTAAATCCGCAGTTTCCTAAAAGATATGTGGAAGATTTGGTAGAGTATGAAATTTATGATATTGAAAATAACAATCCAGTTTATAGCCAAACAGACAATCGTAATTCAGCAATTACTTCAAGATCTAATCGATTGTACAATGGAGGTGCTTTAGGTTTAAATGTGCAAGGACAAGGGATGACTGCACATGTTTGGGATGGAGGTATTGCCTTACAAACACATGTGGAATTTCCAAATAATAAAGTTTTTATTTTTGATGCCATTGGTTCATTGAGTTCACATGCAACACATGTTACCGGTACGGTTGTAGCTCAAGGAATTACCGCTAGTTTAAGAGGGAATGCTTTTGATGCTTCTGCTGTTAGTTATGACTGGAACAATGATTTAGAGGAAATCACCAATGCAGCTGCAAACGGTATGTTAGTTTCCAACCATTCTTATTGGTCTGGAAGTAGTTCTAACACATGGATTTTTGGTGCTTATGATTCTAGAGCAAGAAGTTTAGATCAAATTACCTTTGCTGCTCCATTTTATTTATTTGTAGGTTCTGCAGGAAATGACAGAAATGATTTTTCAAGTTCTATCATAGGACCTTATTTAAATCAAAAAGGAGGTTATAATTTAGTAAAAGGAATGCATAATGCAAAAAATACGTTGACCGTTGGAGCAGTTGAACAGGTTTCTATTTATAACGGTCCGCAAAGTGTTTTGATGTCCTCTTTCAGTAGTTGGGGTCCTGCAGATGATGGAAGAATCAAGCCTGAAATTGTGACCAAAGGAACTGAAGTAAGATCTACTTGGAGCTCTTCAAATACTGCCAATGCTATTTCTCAAGGGACTTCTATGTCTGCACCAGGAATAACAGGTTCTGCTGTTTTGCTACAACAACACTATAACAATTTAAATGCTTCTTTTATGAGAGCTGCTACTTTAAAAGGTTTGATCATGCACAGTGCAGATGAAGCAGGTCCGGCACCTGGACCAGATTATATGTTTGGTTGGGGATTGATGAACACAGAGAGAGCAGCCACAATTATAACTCGCAGACACGAAAATAAGCACATTATTCAAGAAAATGTATTGGCTAATGGTACTACTTTTACTACCCAAGTTTATGCTACTGGAACAGAACCATTGATGGCATCTATCTCTTGGTCAGAACGTGCATTTACTGCTAATAACGGTACAAATGATCCAGTAGGAAGTCATTTAATCAACGATTTAGATATACGCATTACTCGTAATGGGGATACCTTTTTCCCATGGAGATTGCAACCTTCAAGTCCAGCAAGCGAAGCCTTGAGAGATGGAGATAACAACATTGATAACTTTGAAAAAATTGAAATTGATACCCCAACAGCTGGTTTGTACACCATTACAGTATCACATAAGGGCTCATTAGTAAGTGGCAACCAAACGTATTCGTTAATAGTTTCTGGTATTGACCAAACTTTATCTAACCAAACTATTGCTAACACTGAATTTGCGATATACCCTAATCCAAGCAATGGTTTATTTACCATAGCTACGGAAGGTTTTGAAAGTAAAATTTTAGAAATGTTTGATATTCAAGGAAGAAGTGTGTTTTCAACTGCTTTAAACTCAAATTTAAACGACATCAACGTAAGTCATTTGCCTAAAGGAGTTTATATGGCTAGATTGATAGCTGGAGATCAAGTAACTACCAAGAAGATTGTAATCCGATAAGCATTGTGATAAATTACTTAAAAAAGACTGCTATTTGCAGTCTTTTTTATTTCTTTGCACCTCATTTTCTGTGTATGTCAAGGATTCTGATTCTTTATTTTGTTTTTATTATTTGGTCTTTTGCTCAAGATAGACCAAGGAACAATAATACTGATAACAGTCCTGTAATTACCACCGACCAACAAAGAGTACCTTCCAATAATTCAAGCCAAAGGCAAGGGGTTAATTCAAACTACAATTCAACCTCAAATAATGCTCCAAAAGCAAAAATTGAGCAGTACAAATTTTATAAAGTAGAAAAGGATACCATAATTTTAGATACTTCATTAACCATTCAAAGTGAATATAAATATAATTTGTATCGCAAAGATTTGTTTGGTTACCAACCTTTTGCCAACGAAGGGCAACCACTCAATATATTAGATTTTTCATTAAATGATTCTAGTTTGTTGCCACAGTTTGGTTTTAAAGCAAAACACCATAATTATTTACAAATAAAGGATATTACCTACCATCAAGTTGCAACACCATTAACAGAGTTGTACTATAAAACGGTAATGGAGCAAGGTCAAAGCATTGATGCTTTTTTTACTTTAAATACCAACGAACGAACCAATTATTCGATTGCCTATAAGGGATTGCGTTCCTTGGGAGTGTATTTAAACAATTTATCAAGTCACGGTAATTTTCGTTTTTCTACCAACTATCAGACCAAAAACAAACGATACCAGTTGTATGCACACATTGCTGCTCAGGATTTAACCAACCAAGAGAATGGTGGAATACAATTGATAGATAATTTTACTTCCGGTAATCAAAACTTCACCGATAGATCAAGAATTGAAGTTTGGTTAAGAGATGCTCGTTCCTTGTTGCAAGGAAATAGATACTTTTTGTCACATTCGTTTAAACTGCGACCTAACAAAAAAGAAACCAACATGGTGATAAGCCATGAAGGTTTTCATGAAAATAAATTTTACGAGTTTACCCAAAATAATTTATTTACCAATGTACCCGAAAGTGGACCTATAATTCGATTTGGAGAAGCATTTGTACAAGGAAATTTGAGAGACTTATCGGAATTTAACCAAACCTACCAAAAAGTACAATTGGCTTTGACCAATAAAACTTATGGAAAATTGTTTTTTTACACAGATTTTTTACAAAACAACTATTTTTATAACCGAGTTTTGTTACAAAATCAGGTATTGATTCCAAATAGAATCCAAGATAATATCCAAACCATTGGTGCCCGTTACCAATTCAATAGAAAAAAATTCTTGTTTGATTTTGGTTTTCAAAACGGCATTACCAATGCAGATGTTACCAAAATTGATGCTAATGTTAAATATGTTCCGAACGAAAAATACGCATTACTTTTTGAAGGAACTTTTCAAAAGACACTAGCAGATGTTAACTTTAGATTATTCCAAAGCAATTTTGTACATTATAATTGGTTTAACCAATTCAATAATCCTGGGGTTTTAAAAACCAAGTTTACTTTTGAAAATCCTTGGTTAGGAGTAGAAGGGAATTATCAAATTCTAACTGATTATCTCTATTTTTCTGATACTGCGTCTCCTGAATCTATGCAGCAATTGATAAAACCATTCCAGTTTACAGGTAGTATCCATTGGTTTTCTATCAAAGCATTTAAAGAGTTTAGTTACAAAAAATGGGCATGGAATAATACTATATTGTACCAAGCTACAGACGCTAGTACTTCTATTTTAAATGTTCCTCAGTTAACTGCCAGAAGCACTATGTACTACAGCGGCACTTTGTTTAAAAAGGCGATGAATTTTCAATCAGGAATACATGTACATTATTTTTCAGAATATTTTGCTAATGAATATAACCCAGTAATTGGAGATTTTTTTGTGCAAAATACCCAACCGATAGGTAATTTTCCAATGGTAGACTTGTTTTTTAATGCTCGAGTTCGTCAAACGAGAATCTTTTTTAAGGCAGAACACCTGAATGCTTTATTTACCAAACAACCAAATTATTTTACCACACCAACCCAACCTTATAGAGATTTTATCATTCGTTTTGGTTTGGTTTGGAATTTCTTCCAATAGGAATTCCTATTTTTGCATCTCATTTTATCATTATGATTTACGCTAAAAACATCTTAGAAACCATAGGCAATACCCCAATGGTGCAAATCAACCATATCACAAAAGAATTGCCATGTATGGTTTTGGCAAAAGTAGAAACTTTTAATCCGGGAAATTCTGTAAAAGACCGTATGGCTTTAAAGATGGTAGAGGATGCTGAAAAAGACGGAAGATTGCAGCCTGGAGGAACCATTATTGAAGGAACTTCCGGAAATACCGGAATGGGCTTGGCTTTGGCTGCAATTGTAAAAGGGTACAAATTGATTTGTGTAATTACTGACAAGCAATCCAAAGAAAAAATGGATATTTTGCGTGCAGTTGGTGCCAAAGTTATAGTTTGTCCAACCGATGTAGAACCAACTGATCCAAGATCCTATTATTCTGTTTCTAAAAGATTGGGACAAGAAATTCCAAATTCATGGTATGTAAATCAATACGATAATCCAAGTAATTCGGTAGCTCACTACGAGCAAACTGGCCCTGAAATTTGGGAACAAACCCAAGGTAAAGTCACCCATTTTGTGGTTGGCGTAGGAACAGGTGGTACTATTTCAGGGGTAGCAAAATTCTTAAAAGAAAGAAATCCGAATGTAAAAATATGGGGAATAGATACTTACGGTTCTGTATTTAAAAAATACCATGAAACTGGAATTTTTGACGAGAACGAAATTTATTCCTATATCACCGAAGGCATTGGTGAAGATATCTTACCAAAAAATGTTGATTTTTCGTTAATTGATGGTTTTACCAAAGTAACCGATAAAGATGCTGCTGTTTTTACCAGAAGATTGGCTTTAGAAGAAGGAATTTTTGTAGGGAATTCTGCAGGTGCTGCTATTAAAGGAGTGTTGCAATTAAAAGAACATTTTAAGCCTGAAGACGTGGTAGTAGTATTATTTCATGATTCTGGTACAAGATATGTTGGGAAAATTTTTAATGACGATTGGATGCGTGAAAGAGGATTTTTAGAAGAAAATATCACCAAAGCATCGGATTTGATTCAGCAACATCAAGACAAGCCTTTGGTAATTGTTAGAACAGAAGAATTGGTTTCACATGCCATTGATCGTTTTAAAAAATACAATATTTCTCAAATTCCTGTGATAGACACTACCGGGTTTGTGGGAAGCTTAGAAGAATCGGATGTGTTTAAAGCCTTCATTCAAAACAAAGAAGTTGCCAACCAACCAATCAAAGAAGTAATGGGCAAACCATACCCAATGGTTTCTGCACAAGCAACTTTAGAGGAAGTAGCCAAGGAAATGCAAAACCATCAGGCTGTTTTGGTACAAATGGAGCACAACAAATATCATATCATTACCAAGCACGATATTATAGCTTCTATTAGATAGTTTTTTTAAGTTGGTTTTTTAAACCAACTTAATTTTTTTAAATTTATACCACTACAAATTTTAATATAGTGGTGAAAGAAGATTTTTTACACTTTGTTTGGAAAAATCAATGGTTAGAAGTTTCAAAACTTCAAACCGTTTGTGGTAAAAATATCATAGTACACCATCCGGGTCAGTACACACAATTATCTGGTCCGGATTTTTTTAATGCACAAATTACTATTGGCAATCAAAAGTGGGCTGGAAATGTAGAAGTGCATGTGAATGCATCCGATTGGTATATCCATCAACATGAAGAGGATGTAAAATACCACAATGTGATTTTACATTTGGTATGGAATTACGATGTAGAGGTGTATCAGTCAAACGAGCAACCAATTCCGGTTTTGGATTTAAAAAATGCAATTCCACCAGAAGTGTACAAAAATTACCAAAACTTAATTGCACCAAAAAAATGGATTTTTTGTGAGAATTCATTGCCTAACGTTCCAGAGCTAATCAAATCAAAATGGTTAGAAACGCTATATTTTGAAAGATTGCAGTTAAAAACAGAGCCCATTTTAACTTCTTTAGAAAACACAAAGCATAATTGGGAAGCTGTTCTTTTTTTAGAATTGGCAAAAGGTTTTGGATTAAATACCAATGGCAAAGCATTTTATGAAATGGCCAATATAATCACGTGGGAAACTTTTCAAAAAGAAATTTCTCACTTAAAACATCTAGAAGCATTACTGTTCGGAGTAGCGGGTTTGTTAAATGATTCTTTTCAAGACCAATATGCCAAAGAAATAAATCATACATGGCAATTTTTACAAGCCAAGTATCCGCATTTACAAACAATTACAACAACGGTGGAGTTTTTCAAACAACGTCCGGATAATTTTCCAACCATACGTTTGGCTCAATTAGCATCACTGTATTATCACCAACCATTTTTATTTTCTAAACTAATTCACTCCATCGAAACTTCATCTTCATTAAGTTTTTTGCAAGTAGAAGTTTCTGATTATTGGAAAAGTCATTATACTATTGATCATGAAACCAAGGCAACAAAAAAGAAAATTAGCAATTCGTTTTCTCAATTGTTATTGGTAAATGTATTGGTTCCGATTTTTTATAGTTATCAAAATTATCAAGGCAAACCAACCGAGAGTTGGATAGAAGTATTGGAAAAAATTGCTCCTGAAAAAAACCATATTGTGGACAGATTCCAAGCTTTAACATTGAAATGTAAAAACGTGATGGATAGCCAAGCAGTAATTCAGTTAAAAAATAATTACTGCGACCATAGAAAGTGTATGCAGTGTGGTATCGGACAAAAGATTTTACAAAATACTTAAATTACCTATCTTTGAATAAATAAATGGCGATGCTTAAAAAGATTATTTGGCTTGTTGCAATAGTGTTTGTGGTTGTAATAAGCAGTTATATGGCATTTGTGTATTATGTGCCCTACAGTGAAGGTGTCCGATCCGGAGAGTTAATCAAAATTTCTCATAAGGGAGTTGTGGTAAAAACTTGGGAGGGAGAAATTAGCCAAGGGATATCTGGAGCACAAATTTTTAAATTTTCAGTGATGTCCTCAAACAAGCAACTCATCCAACAATTGGAAGAATACCAAGGCAAATACGTTAAATTAAAGTATGAAGAAAAGCTTCGAACCTTTTTCTGGTGGGGAGATACCAGGTATTTTATTAAAGAAGTAACTTTAGAAGACAACCCTCATTATCGCAAATCCAATGATTGATAGTTTAAGGTATTTTTTACAGAAATATGGCTTTCATGTTTCTTCCAGAATGGCTGATAAATTAGGAATGAAAGCAACTAATGTACGCTTGTTTTTTATTTATGCCACATTCTTTACAGCCGGAGTTGGCTTTGGATTATATCTTACATTGGCTTTTTGGCTAAAGCTTAAAGACATGATTTATGCCAAAAGATCCTCGGTTTTTGACTTATAGCAAAGCATTTTATCATTTAATTTTTTTATTTTTCCAAAAAAAATCTCCAAATTGCTGAGCATTTTAAAAACTAATGCAGTTTTTATAAAAAACACAATTAAAATCAACTAAAATTAACCAATTCTCTTAAGAGAAAAACATACGTATGTACAGTAAACTAAAATTAACCGCTCTGCTTATTTTATTACCATTATTAAACTTTGCCCAAGAAAAGGGGATAGATGAAAAAATCAACGATATTGTGAAGCCGGCAGTAGATGCCATGGGAGAAGTATTTTTTTACAAACCTTTTGCTGCAATTGGTTTTGAAATGCCTTTAGTAGTACTTTGGTTGGTACTCGGAGCTACTTTTTTTACCTTGTATATGGGTTTTATCAATTTAAAAGGAATCAAACATGCCTTCCAATTAATTCGAGGTGATTACGATAAGCCAGAGGACCAAGGGGAAGTTTCGCATTTTCAGGCATTAGTAACAGCTCTATCTGGAACTGTTGGTTTAGGAAATATAGCTGGAGTTGCAGTAGCCATTTCTATAGGTGGAGCAGGGGCTACTTTTTGGATGATAGTTGCTGGATTTTTAGGAATGTCTTCCAAATTTGTAGAATGTACCTTAGGTGTAAAATATCGCAAATTAAATGATTTAGGGGAGGTTTCCGGTGGACCAATGTACTATTTATCGGAAGGGTTAAAACGCAAAGGAGTAGGGGGACTTGGAAAAGTATTGGCTGTAATTTTTGCAATCTTAGCCGTTGGTGGCTCATTTGGAGGAGGAAATATGTTTCAAGCCAACCAATCATTTGCTCAGTTAGCTAATGTGTTTCCTGTATTTGAAGGAAAAGGATTTTGGTATGGAATTGTGATTGCCTTTTTTGTTGGAATTGTGATTATAGGTGGAATAAAAAAAATTGCGAGTGTAACGGATAAAATTGTGCCATTTATGGTTGGTATTTATGTGATCACTTCGTTAATCATCATTTCAGTAAATATCGGACATTTAACTGAAGCTTTTGGGGAAATTTTTGCAGGGGCTTTTACTGCTTCAGGAATCAAAGGCGGTGTCATAGGGGTTTTGGTAGTGGGTTTTCAACGTGCAGCTTTTTCCAATGAAGCAGGTGTTGGTTCCGCTGCTATTGCTCACTCCGCAGTTAAAACTGATGAGCCTGTAAGTGAAGGAATCGTTGCTTTATTAGAACCTTTTGTAGATACCATTGTGGTTTGTACCATGACTGCCTTAGTACTAATTTTTACTGGTTACGCACACGACACCCAAGGAATGACAGGTTCTGCATTAACCTCTGCAGCTTTTAGCAGTGTATTGCCTTGGTTTAAATATGTGTTATTGTTAGCAATTGTGTTATTTGCTTTTTCAACCATGATTTCTTGGTCGTATTACGGAATGAAGTCTTGGACTTATTTGTTTGGAAACACCAAAAAAATGGAAAACCTATATAAAGTTATTTTTTTAGCTTTTGTGGTAATTGGTGCTTCAGCAAGCTTAGGTGCTGTAATAGATTTTTCTGACATGATGATATTAGGAATGGCATTTCCAAACATTTTAGGGTTGTATTTTATGTCATCTGAAGTAAAAGCCGATTTGAAAGACTATTTTAAGAGATTGAAATCTGGAGAAATCAAAAAATTCAAATAGGAGTGATCCTTTTTTAAAACATGTGATGTATTAAAATTGTATTTCATATGAAGAAAAAAAACAAATTCCCTTTCCGTATGTACCTACATCACTGGAAGGGAGTTTTGTTTTGCAGTATTTTATTGTTTGCATTACAATCATTCTATTTTTGGAAAAAGCAACAAAAATTAAAAGTGGAATGGGAGGAAGCTTCTTCTTGGGAAGCTCTCCAGCAGCAATGGGATGCAGCGGTGTTAGAAAAAAAAGAAACCAAATACCAACAATATCCCTTTAATCCAAACTTTATTACAGAATACAAAGGGTATACTTTAGGAATGAGTTTGCAGGAAATCAAAAGGTTGCATGCATTTAGAGCACAAAACAAATATGTTAATTCTGCCAAAGAGTTCCAGCAAGTCACTCAGGTTTCTGATAGTCTGTTAAAGGAAATTAGTCCTTACTTCAAATTTCCCGATTGGGTTAATCAACCAAAAAAAGCATTTGCTTACCAAAAGTTTGAAAAAAAGACAATAGTTAAGAAAGACATTAATTTGGCAACCAAAGAAGATTTCATGGCTGTGTACGGAATTGGAGACGCACTTTCAGACAGAATTATGAAGTTTCGTGATAAGTTAGGAGCATTTGTTTCATTAAATCAATTACACGATGTTTGGGGATTGACGGATGAAGTGATTGAAAATTTAGAGAAGAGATTTTACATAAACGACCAAACCCAAATAATCAATAAAATAAAGATCAACGAAATTAACATAAAGGATTTAGCTAATTTCCCATATTTTAATTTTTATCAAGCCAAAGAAATTATTAAGCTAAGAAGTCAGCAAGGAACCCTTAAAAGTGGAGATTTAACAAAAATTAAAGAAATTTCTGAGGAAAAGCTAAAAACTATTGAGTTATATTTGGAATTCTAAAAAATAAAGCAAAAACGCAATCTTATCAAACTTATGAATTCGACATATTTTACGGAAGAACACCAAATGTTTCGAGAAACTTTCCGAGATTTTTTACAAAAAGAAGTTGTTCCACATATTGAAAAATGGGAAAAAACAGGAACAATCGAACGTTTTATTTGGAAGAAATTTGGTGACATGGGTGTTTTTGGATTAACCTATCCGGAAGCTTATGGTGGGTCGAATTTAGATTTGTTTTATACTGTGATTTTTTTAGAAGAAATGCAAAAAATCAAATCCTCTGGATTTGCAGCTGCTATGTGGGCACACGCTTATTTGGCTATGACCCATTTAAATGCTGAAGGTGATGAACGTATTAAACAAGAATATTTGGCTCCAAGTATAGCTGGAGATAAAATTGGAGCATTGTGTATAACAGAACCTTTTGGAGGAAGTGATGTAGCTGGAATGCGAACAACAGCCGTTAAAAAGGGGGATGTTTATGTAATAAATGGTTCCAAAACATTTATTACCAATGGTGTTTATGCGGATTATTATGTGGTTGCAGCAAAAACCCAACCCGAGTTAGGTAATAAGGGGATAAGTATCTTTTTAATAGATGCCAAAACAACTGGAATCAATGCTACCAAATTAGATAAGTTGGGATGGAGAGCTTCAGACACCGCTGAAATTTCATTTGATCAAGTAGAAATTCCAGCTGTAAACTTAATGGGAGAAAAAGGAAAAGGTTTTCCTTACATCATGCAGCATTTTGCATTAGAACGTTTGATTATGGGAATTAATGCTCATGCAAGAGCAGAATGGGCAATTGATTATACTATTGAATATATGTCGCAAAGAGAAGCGTTTGGAAAAAAAATCAACCAATTTCAGGCACTTCGTCATAAATTAGTAGATCATGCTACGGATGTAGAGCATTGCAAAATTTTTAATTATGCCACTATTGATAGATTAAATAAAGGGGAATATGTGGTGAAAGAAGCAACCATGTCCAAATTAAAATCAACCAAAGTTGCAGATGAAACTATTTACAGTTGTTTGCAGATGTTGGGAGGTTATGGTTATATGGAAGAATATCCGTTAGCTCGTTTGTTACGAGATAGCCGATTAGGACCAATTGGTGGAGGAACCTCAGAAATTTTAAGAGAAATTCTTTCAAAGATTATTATTGACAAGCAAAATTACAAGCCTGCGGTTAAATAAAAGATCAGGTGAAATTTATAAAAAAGGGTAAGTCAGATTTGCAAGGCTTACCCTTTTTTAATGAATTGAATCGCAAAAAATATTAAAATGACATCTAAATAAAGGCACTATTCTGTTGGTAATAGATCAGAGAATCAAGGGTATTGATAAAATATTTTAAAAAATAATTCAATATTCATCATGCATCATTCATAAATATTATTATTTTTGCACCCGTAAATGAGAGGAGGTGTCTAAATTATGTTAATAATTCCAGTAAAAGACGGTGAGAACATCGATAGAGCGTTAAAACGTTACAAGCGAAAGTTCGATAAAACAGGTGTAGTAAGACAATTGAGAAGTCGTCAGGCTTTCACGAAGCCTTCTGTAACCAGAAGAGCGGAAGTACAAAAAGCTCAATACATCCAAAGATTGAAAGACAGTATCGAAAGTTAATATTTCGAAAAGCTTCTTATAGTTAGAGTTCAAATAAATGTTTACATTTGTTTGAACTCTTTTTTTATGCGAAATTTCTTGCAGTCCTTTTTAGAGTATCTTGAAAAAGAGAAAAACTACTCGCCACTTACCTTGAAGTCTTATGGAGAAGACATTACTTTTTTTATTGCACATTTAGAAGAAGAACACCCGGAATTGCAAATTCAAGAAGTATCGTATGTTTTTATTCGAAATTGGATCGTAAGTATGGTGGAACAAGGTTTGCAAAATGTAAGTATCAACCGAAAAATTTCTAGCTTACAAACTTTTTTTAAGTTTTTAAGAAAAACCAATGTGTTGACTGAGAATCCGTTAGCTAAGCACCAGCCATTAAAAAAACAAAAAAAAGTGCAAGTGCCATTTTCTGTAAAGGAAATGGAAAATTTGCAAGAGTTTACTTTGATGGGTTCGGATTATCAGGAAATATTACATAAAACCTTGATTGATTTTTTTTATGCAACAGGGGTTCGTAAATCCGAATTGATTGAACTTAAGTTTTCTCAAGTAGATTTTGGGAAAAACCAAATCAAAGTTTTGGGAAAAAGAAATAAGGAGAGAATAATACCGATGATTCCTGCGTTAAAACAAAGTTTGGAGGTTTATGCAGAAGCAAGAAGTAAATTTTTGAAAACAGTTTCTGATGATTTTTTCTTCGTTAATAAAAATGGTGTTAAATTGAATCAAACATTTGTATATAGATTAATAAATTCCTACCTTAGTATTGTCTCTGAGAAAGCAAAGAAGAGTCCGCACGTGTTACGACACACTTTTGCAACCCATTTGTTAAATCAAGGAGCCGATATCAATTCAGTAAAAGAGCTATTAGGACATTCAAGTTTGGCATCCACACAGGTTTATACCCACAGCAGTTTGGCTGAATTACAACAAGTGTATCAAAATGCACATCCAAGAAATCAAGAATAGTTCCAAGTCTAACCCAATAAATAATTTGTATTATGAAGGTAAACGTTCATGCAGTTAACTTCACAGTTGACAGAAAATTAGTCGATTTTATTCAAGAAAGAATGGATAAACTAGAAAAGTACTATGACAAAGTGGTTACAGCAGATGTGTTTTTGAAAGTAGAGTCGACGAGCGAAAAAGAAAATAAAATTGTAGAGATGAAAATTCATGTACCTGGAGATGATTTTATGGTGAAAAAACAATGCAAAACTTTTGAGGAAGCAGTAGATCAGGCAAGAGAATCTTTTGAAAGAATTTTAATGAAAAGGAAAGAAAAAATTCGCACCCATTTATAGTTGAAAAAAAGTTTCAAAAATATTTTGAAAGAAAAATAAAAATCATACATTTGCAGTCCGTTAGAAATAGCGGACTTTTTTTGTATATGCCGGTATAGCTCAGTTGGCTAGAGCAGCTGATTTGTAATCAGCAGGTCGTGGGTTCGAGTCCCTCTATCGGCTCTTTGAAATTTTGGAAAAACACAGGGGAGATACTCAAGCGGCCAACGAGGGCAGACTGTAAATCTGTTGGGAAACCTTCGCAGGTTCGAATCCTGCTCTCCCCACAAAGTTTAAAATAAGAACTTATCTGAAAGCTTGCTTTCAAGGAAGTTCGTTTTAAAACTTTGAGTAAGGTTTACCTTACTCAGGATCATGAAGCGAAGCGAAATAATCCTGCAAGTGAATGGAAGACATCTGAAAGCTTGCTTTCGAGTAAATTCGTTTCAAAAGTTTGAGTAAGGTTTACCTTATTCAGGATCATGAAGCTAATCGAAATAATCCTGCAGGTGAATAGATGATATCTGAAAGCTTGCTTTCGAGTAAATTCGTTTCAAAAGTTTTATAAGGTTTACCTTATTCAGAATCATGAAGCGAAGCTTAAAGTTTCGCTTTAACAAATTTAAAATTGCATAATTTTAAATTTTAAAAAGCACAAAAGCCGGTGTAGCTCAGGGGTAGAGTGCTTCCTTGGTAAGGAAGAGGTCACGGGTTCAAATCCCGTCATTGGCTCAAATTTTTATTTACAAGAACACTAAATATATAACTAAGTTTTAAAAATCAATTAAAATGGCAAAAGAAAATTTTAATCGTACCAAACCCCATTTAAATATTGGTACTATTGGTCACGTTGACCACGGTAAAACTACTTTGACTGCTGCAATTACTAAAGTATTGTTTGAGGCTGGATATTCTGGAACTCAAGCTAAGTCATTTGATCAAATTGACAATGCACCAGAAGAAAAAGAAAGAGGAATTACTATCAACACTTCTCACGTTGAGTACGAAACTGCTAACCGTCACTACGCTCACGTTGACTGTCCAGGTCACGCGGATTACGTAAAGAACATGGTTACTGGTGCTGCTCAAATGGACGGTGCTATCTTAGTAGTTGCTGCAACTGATGGTCCAATGCCACAAACTCGTGAGCACATCTTATTAGGTCGTCAGGTAGGTATTCCACGTATCGTTGTTTTCATGAACAAAGTGGATATGGTTGACGATGCTGAGTTGTTAGAATTAGTAGAAATGGAAATCCGTGATTTGTTGTCTTTCTACGAATATGATGGAGACAATGGTCCAGTTATCCAAGGTTCTGCTTTAGGAGCTTTAAATGGAGAAGGAAAATGGGTAGACACAGTTAAACAATTAATGGATGCTGTAGATGCTTGGATTGAAGAGCCAGTTCGTGACAACCAAAAACCATTCTTGATGCCTGTTGAAGACGTATTCACCATTACTGGTCGTGGTACTGTTGCAACTGGTCGTATCGAAACTGGTGTTGCTAACACTGGAGATCCAGTAGAAATCATCGGTATGGGTGCTGACAAATTAACTTCTACCATTACAGGGGTTGAGATGTTCCGTAAAATCTTAGATAGAGGTGAAGCTGGAGACAACGTAGGTTTATTGTTAAGAGGTATTGACAAAGCTGATATCCGTAGAGGTATGGTTATTTGTAAGCCAGGATCAGTAAAACCACACGCTAAATTTAAAGCTGAGGTTTATATCTTGAAAAAAGAAGAAGGTGGACGTCACACGCCATTCCATAACAACTACCGTCCACAGTTCTACGTAAGAACTACTGACGTAACTGGTATTATTTCTTTACCAGATGGAGTTGAGATGGTGATGCCTGGTGATAACTTAACAATTTCTGTTGATTTGTTAAGCCCAATCGCTTTATCTGTAGGTTTACGTTTCGCTATCCGTGAAGGTGGTAGAACTGTAGGTGCAGGTCAGGTAACTGAAATCTTAGACTAATCATATTATATATATGAAACAAAAAGCCAATACTTAGGTGTTGGCTTTTTATCACAAACGGGTGTAGTTCAAGGGTAGAATAGCGGTCTCCAAAACCGTTGATGGGAGTTCGAATCTCTCCACCCGTGCAAATCTAATCGCAATGATAAAAGTTGTAAATTATATAACAGAAGCTTTTCAAGAGCTTAAAACAAACGTAACTTGGTTGTCTTGGTCAGAAGTACAAAGATATACTATCATTGTTGCATTGTTCTCTCTATTATTGTCGTTGGCAGTTTGGGGTATCGATAGTGTATTTACCAAAGTAATCACTGGATTTCATAATTTGATAAACGGTTAATCATGTCGGATAATTCCTTAAAAAAGTGGTATGTAGTAAGAGCTGTGAGCGGTCAAGAGAATAAGGTAAAAACTTATATCGAGAACGAAATCAACAGATTGAACTTAGGGGATTATATTTCTCAAGTATTGGTGCCTACTGAAAAGGTGGTACAAGTGAGAGATGGAAAAAAAATTAGTAAAGACAAAGTTTACTTTCCTGGTTATGTAATGGTGGAAGCCAATTTAGCTGGAGAAATTGCACACATTATCAAATCAATCACAGGAGTTATTGGATTTTTAGGAGAAGTAAAAGGTGGAGATCCTGTGCCGTTAAGAATGTCGGAAGTAAACCGAATGTTAGGTAAAGTAGATGAGTTGGCAACTAATATTGATAGTATGTCTATTCCATTTACCATCGGTGAAACCATTAAGGTTATTGATGGTCCATTCAATGGTTTCAACGGAACTATTGAAAAAATCAATGAAGAAAAGCGTAAACTTGAAGTAATGGTGAAAATTTTCGGAAGAAAAACTCCATTAGAATTAAGTTTTATGCAAGTAGAGAAAGTATAATTTGTTACATTTTATAAACCGCATCTTTGCTTCCAATTGAAGATGTGCTAAATTTTTTAAACAATGGCTAAAGAAGTTAGTAAAGTAGTTAAACTACAAGTTAAGGGAGGTGCTGCGAATCCTTCGCCACCGGTTGGACCTGCTTTGGGAGCTGCTGGGGTTAACATCATGGAGTTTTGTAAGCAGTTTAATGCAAGAACTCAAGATAAACCCGGCAAAGTGTTACCAGTACAAATTACTGTGTACAAAGACAAGTCGTTTGACTTTGTTGTAAAAACTCCACCAGCTGCAATTCAATTAATGGATGCTGCTAAAATTAAGTCAGGTTCAGGACAACCAAATCGTAAAAAAGTAGCTAGTGTTACTTGGGATCAAATCAAAGCTATTGCAGAAGACAAAATGCCAGACTTAAATGCTTTTACATTAGAAAAAGCAATGAGCATGGTTGCAGGTACTGCAAGATCAATGGGTATTACAGTAACAGGTGCTGCACCTTTTTAAAATTTGAATGAACATGGCAAAATTGACAAAAAAGCAAAAAGTTGCTGCAGCAAAAATCGAAAAAAACAAGCTTTATAATTTAGCAGATGCTTCCTCTTTATTAAAAGAAGTTGCTTATGCTAAGTTTGATGAGTCTGTTGACATTGCTGTAAAATTAGGAGTAGATCCTAGAAAAGCAAACCAAATGGTTAGAGGAGTGGTAACATTGCCTCATGGTACCGGTAAAGATATGAAAGTATTGGCATTGGTTACCCCAGATAAAGAAGCAGAGGCAAAAGCTGCTGGTGCTGACTTTGTAGGGTTAGATGATTATTTACAAAAGATTAAAGACGGTTGGACGGATGTGGATGTAATTATCACAATGCCTGCTGTAATGGGTAAATTAGGCCCGTTAGGTCGTATTTTAGGACCTCGTGGTTTGATGCCAAACCCTAAAACTGGTACAGTAACTATGGAAGTAGGTAAGGCTGTACAAGAAGTAAAATCTGGTAAAATTGATTTTAAAGTAGACAAAACCGGTATTGTTCATGCAGGAATTGGAAAAGTTTCCTTTGATGCTAACAAAATCGCTGAGAATGCTTCTGAAATCATTCAAACGTTAATCAAGTTAAAACCAACTGCTGCTAAAGGTACTTATATCAAGTCTATTCACTTGTCTAGCACTATGAGTCCTGCTATCGCTTTAGATCCTAAAGCAGTATAATTGGTAGTTAAAACATTATAATTATGACAAGAGAAGAAAAATCAAGAGTAATTGAAGATTTAACTGCACAGTTGGCTAGTTCAAACGTTGTCTACCTTGCAGATATCTCTGGTTTAGATGCAGAAACTACTTCAAATTTAAGAAGAGCTTGTTTTAAAGCAGGTATTCAGTTAAATGTAGTTAAAAACACCTTGCTTGAAAAAGCAATGGAAGCATCTGAGTTTGAGTATGGAGAACTTCCATCCGTATTGAAAGGAAATACTTCCATCATGATTGCGGAATCTGGAAATGCTCCAGCAAAATTAATTAAAGAATTCAGAAAAAAATCTGATAAACCAATCTTAAAAGGAGCTTTCATTCACCAAGCTGTATTTATTGGAGACAACCAATTAGACGCCTTGATTGCATTGAAATCTAAAGAAGAAGTTATCGGAGAAATCATCGGATTGTTACAATCTCCTGCTAAAAATGTGGTATCTGCACTTAAATCAGGTGGAAGTACTATTGCAGGATTGGTTAAAACACTTTCTGAAAGATAACATTCAAAAACAAAACGCACTAAATTAAATATTTTTTAAAAACTTTTAAATCGATAGAAAAATGGCAGATTTGAAACAATTCGCAGAACAATTAGTAAACTTAACTGTAAAAGAAGTTAATGAATTAGCAACCATCTTAAAAGAAGAATATGGTATTGAGCCAGCTGCTGCTGCTGTTGCTGTAGCTGCAGGTCCTGTTGCTGGTGGTGGTGATGACGCTGCTGCTGAGCAAACTGAATTCACTGTAGTATTGAAAGATGCTGGTGCTTCTAAATTAGCTGTAGTTAAAGCTGTAAAAGAATTAACCGGTTTAGGATTAAAAGAAGCTAAAGACTTAGTAGATGGTGCACCAGCTAATGTTAAAGAAGGTGTATCTAAAGACGAAGCTGAAGGCTTGAAAAAAGCTTTAGAAGAAGCTGGAGCTGTAGTAGAGCTTAAGTAATTCTTTTAGAGTTTAAAAATTAGGTTTAGGTCTGGAACGAAAGTTCTGAGACCTAAACCATTTTTCGTATAATAAAATTCAACACTATTTTATTATAAATTTTAGTTTAAAATACGAAAAATTTATCATCGCTACGAAGAAATTAGCAACCGAGTTTGCATAACCCAACTGCTAAAGAGATGTATCGATTTTAAAAAAGAAAGTATCCATTAAACTGTGTATATACACAACAAATTACTTTTTTTTAATCAAAATTTTGTCCATTGATGATAACAAATCAGACTGAAAGATTGAATTTTGCCTCCACCAAACACATTCCACAGTATCCAGACTTTTTGGATATTCAAATCAAGTCGTTTAAAGACTTTTTTCAATTGGAAACTAAATCTGACGAGAGAGGCAACGAAGGTCTTTATAACACCTTCATGGAAAACTTTCCAATTACTGACACCAGAAACAACTTCGTTCTTGAGTTTTTAGACTATTTTGTAGATCCACCTCGTTACACCATTCAAGAGTGTATTGAAAGAGGGTTGACCTACAGTGTACCTTTAAAAGCAAGATTAAAGTTATATTGTACAGACCCGGAACATGAGGATTTTGAAACCATCGTTCAAGATGTGTATTTAGGAACCATTCCTTACATGACTCCAAGTGGTACTTTTGTAATTAATGGAGCAGAAAGGGTAATTGTATCGCAATTACACCGTTCACCAGGGGTTTTCTTTGGCCAATCTTTCCATGCTAATGGAACAAAATTATATTCTGCTCGTGTTATTCCTTTCAAAGGTTCTTGGATTGAATTTGCTACAGACATCAACAATGTGATGTATGCATATATCGACAGAAAGAAAAAATTACCGGTAACTACTTTATTCCGTGCCATTGGGTATGAAAGAGATAAGGATATCTTAGAAATTTTTGACCTTGCGGAGGAAATTAAAGTTTCTAAAACCGGATTGAAAAAATATATCGGTAGAAAATTAGCTGCTCGTGTATTGAATACTTGGTTTGAAGACTTTGTGGACGAGGATACAGGAGAAGTAGTTTCTATTGAGCGTAACGAAATTATCTTAGATCGTGATACCATTATTGACAAAGACAATGTGGAACAAATTATTGATTCTAATGTAAAATCTATCTTGTTGCATAAAGAAGACAACAACCAAGCAGATTTTACCATTATCCATAATACTTTACAAAAAGACCCTACCAACTCTGAAAAAGAAGCGGTAGAACACATATACCGTCAGTTACGTAATGCAGAACCACCAGATGAGGAAACTGCAAGAGGTATTATTGACAAATTGTTCTTCTCTGATCAACGCTACAACTTAGGAGATGTAGGTCGTTACAGAATGAACAAAAAATTAGGGTTAGATATTCCTATGGACAAACAAGTGTTGACCAAAGAGGATATCATCACTATCGTGAAATATTTGATTGAATTGATCAACTCTAAAGCGGAGATTGATGATATCGATCACTTATCTAACAGACGTGTAAGAACCGTTGGTGAACAACTTTCCGCACAGTTTGGTGTTGGTTTGGCTCGTATGGCTAGAACCATCCGTGAAAGAATGAACGTAAGAGATAATGAGGTATTTACTCCAATTGACTTGATCAATGCCAAAACCTTATCTTCTGTAATCAATTCATTCTTTGGTACCAACCAGTTATCTCAGTTTATGGACCAAACCAATCCATTGGCAGAGATTACCCACAAACGAAGATTGTCAGCTTTAGGTCCAGGTGGTCTTTCCAGAGAAAGAGCAGGATTTGAGGTTCGTGACGTTCACTATACCCACTACGGAAGATTGTGTCCGATTGAAACCCCTGAAGGACCAAACATTGGTTTGATTTCTTCTTTGGGTGTATTTGCGAAAGTAAATAGCATGGGATTCATCGAAACTCCATACCGCAAAGTGGAAAACGGGGTGGTAGATATCCAATCAGAACCAATTTATTTAAGTGCTGAAGAAGAAGAAGGCAAAATGATTGCTCAGGCAAACATTGACATGGATGCTACAGGTAAAATTACTGCTGAAAGAGTAATTGCTAGAGAAGAAGGAGATTTCCCTGTAGTAGATCCTACAGCTATTCATTACACAGATGTTGCTCCGAACCAAATTGCTTCTATCTCAGCTTCGTTAATTCCGTTCTTAGAGCATGATGATGCGAACCGTGCTTTGATGGGATCTAACATGATGCGTCAGGCAGTACCTTTGATGAGACCACAAGCTCCAATTGTTGGAACTGGTTTAGAAAGACAAGTTGCTTCTGACTCAAGAGTATTGATCAATGCAGAAGGCGATGGAACGGTTGAATACGTAGATGCAAACAAAATTGTGATCAAATACGATCGTTCAGAAAGAGAAAAAATGGTAAGTTTTGACTCGGATGAAAAAACGTATAATCTGATCAAATTCCAAAAAACCAACCAAAGTACTTGTATCAACTTAAAACCAATCGTAAGAAAAGGAGATAGAGTTGCTAAAGGACAAGTGCTTTGTGAAGGATATGCTACCCAAAACGGAGAACTAGCTTTAGGAAGAAACTTAAAAGTTGCTTTCATGCCTTGGAAAGGGTATAACTTTGAGGATGCGATTGTAATTTCTGAAAGAGTTGCTCGTGAAGATATTTTTACCTCTATCCATATTGATGATTATTCATTAGAAGTTAGAGATACCAAGTTAGGTAATGAAGAATTGACCAACGACATACCAAACGTTTCTGAAGAAGCTACCAAAGATTTGGATGAAAACGGTATGATCAGAATTGGTGCAGAAGTAAAACCTGGCGACATCTTGATTGGTAAAATCACTCCAAAAGGAGAATCTGATCCAACCCCAGAAGAAAAATTATTAAGAGCAATCTTCGGAGATAAAGCTGGAGATGTGAAAGATGCATCTTTAAAAGCTTCTCCTTCTTTAAGTGGTGTTGTTTTAGATAAAAAATTATTCGCAAGAGCAGTAAAAGATAAACGTAAGAAAACCAAAGATAAAGATGATGTAGCATCTTTAGAAATGGAATATGAAGTGAAATTCAACGAGTTGAAAGATAAGTTGGTTGACAAATTATTCCAATTGGTAAATGGTAAAACTTCTCAAGGTGTGATGAATGAATTAGGAGAAGAAGTGTTGCCAAAAGGTAAGAAGTATACCCAAAAAATGTTAAATGCTGTAGATGATTTCGCTCACTTAAGCAAAGGACAATGGGTTGCTGACGATGAAACCAATGAAGTTATTAACGATTTATTGCACAACTACAAAATCAAGTTAAATGATTTACAAGGTGCATTAAGAAGAGATAAATTCACCATTACCGTTGGAGACGAATTACCAGCAGGAATTTTAAAACTAGCTAAAGTTTACATTGCTAAAAAACGTAAATTGAAAGTTGGAGATAAAATGGCAGGTCGTCATGGAAACAAAGGTATTGTAGCACGTATTGTAAGAGACGAAGACATGCCTTTCTTGGAAGACGGAACACCAGTAGATATTGTATTGAACCCACTAGGGGTACCTTCTCGTATGAACATCGGTCAGATTTACGAAACCGTGTTAGGATGGGCAGGATTGAAATTAGGCAAAAAGTTTGCAACCCCAATTTTTGATGGTGCTTCTTTAGACCAAATCAATGAAATTACTGACGAAGCTGGAATCCCACGCTTTGGTCACACGTATTTGTATGATGGTGGTACCGGAGAAAGATTCCACCAACCTGCAACCGTAGGGGTAATTTACATGTTGAAATTAGGCCACATGGTAGATGATAAGATGCACGCACGTTCTATCGGTCCATACTCTTTGATTACACAACAACCATTAGGAGGTAAAGCTCAATTTGGAGGTCAAAGATTTGGAGAGATGGAGGTATGGGCTCTAGAAGCTTATGGTGCTTCAAGTACCTTAAGAGAAATTTTGACGGTTAAATCAGATGACGTAATCGGTAGAGCTAAAACTTACGAGGCTATCGTAAAAGGAGAGCCAATGCCGGAACCTGGATTACCTGAGTCATTCAACGTATTGATGCACGAACTCAAAGGTTTAGGTTTAGACATCCGATTAGAAGAATAATTTAGTTCGGTAGGTGTTCCAACACCTACCTCACTTAACCACCTTAATTTACTATCGTCATGATAAACAGAAATAAAGATAAAAACACCGTAAAGAGATTTAACAAAATCACCATAGGTTTGGCATCGCCAGAAACCATGCTTGCGGAGTCAAGAGGGGAAGTGTTGAAGCCTGAAACTATCAACTACCGTACCCACAAACCGGAAAGAGACGGATTGTTCTGCGAAAGAATCTTTGGTCCGGTAAAAGATTATGAATGTGCTTGTGGAAAGTACAAAAGAATTCGCTACAAAGGAATCGTATGTGATCGTTGTGGTGTAGAAGTAACCGAGAAAAAAGTTCGTAGAGATCGTATTGGTCATATCAACTTAGTAGTGCCAATTGCTCATATTTGGTACTTCCGTTCGTTGCCAAACAAAATTGGATATATCCTAGGATTGCCATCTAAGAAATTAGATATGATTATTTACTACGAAAGATACGTAGTAATACAGCCAGGTATTGCCAAAAATGCAGAAGGGGACGATTTAAAAGTGTTGGACTTTTTAACCGAAGAAGAATATCTAAATATTTTAGATACCCTTCCGATGGAAAACCAATATTTGGATGATAACGATCCAAACAAATTCATCGCCAAAATGGGTGCGGAATGTATCATGGATTTGTTGTCAAGAATCGACTTGGATGCATTGTCGTATGAATTACGTCACAATGCAAACAACGAGACCTCTAAGCAAAGAAAAACAGAAGCTTTGAAAAGATTGCAAGTAGTGGAAGCTTTCCGCGATGCAAACATGAACAGAGAAAACAAGCCAGAATGGATGATCTTAAAAGTGATTCCGGTAATTCCACCAGAGTTAAGACCTTTAGTGCCTTTGGATGGTGGTAGATTTGCTACCTCTGACTTAAATGATTTATATAGAAGAGTTATCATCCGTAACAATCGTTTAAAAAGATTGATGGAAATCAAAGCTCCAGAAGTAATCTTGAGAAACGAAAAAAGGATGTTGCAAGAAGCTGTAGACTCTTTATTTGATAATACAAGAAAAGCTTCTGCTGTAAAAACAGAATCTAACCGACCATTAAAATCGTTATCTGACTCCTTAAAAGGAAAACAAGGACGTTTCCGTCAAAACTTGTTAGGAAAACGTGTAGATTACTCGGCTCGTTCGGTAATTGTGGTTGGTCCAGAATTAAAATTATATGAGTGCGGATTGCCAAAAGATATGGCTGCTGAATTGTACAAACCTTTTGTAATTAGAAAATTAATTGAAAGAGGAATTGTAAAAACAGTAAAATCTGCGAAAAAAATCATCGATAAAAAAGAGCCAGTTGTTTGGGATATCTTAGAAAATGTAATCAAAGGACATCCTGTGTTATTAAACCGTGCTCCTACTTTGCACCGTTTAGGAATCCAAGCATTCCAGCCTAAATTAATCGAAGGAAAAGCAATTCAGTTACACCCATTAACTTGTACTGCATTTAATGCGGATTTTGATGGTGACCAGATGGCAGTTCACTTGCCATTAGGGCCTGAAGCTATTTTAGAAGCTCAATTGTTAATGTTGGCTTCACACAATATCTTAAACCCAGCCAATGGTGCTCCGGTAACGGTTCCTTCTCAAGACATGGTTCTTGGTTTGTACTACATGACCAAAGAAAGATTGTCTACTCCTGAATTAAAAGTAAAAGGAGAAAACATGACTTTCTATTCTCCTGAAGAAGTAACCATTGCTATCAATGAAGGTATTTTAGACTTAAATGCCCGCATTAAAGTTCGTACCAAAGATTTGGATGAAAACGGAAATATTGTAACCAAGTTAATCCAAACTACTGCTGGTAGAGTTTTATTTAACGAAGTAGTACCAACCAAAGCAGGTTACATTAACGAAGTTTTGACTAAAAAGTCGTTAAGAGATATTATTGGAAGAATTTTAGCATCAACCGATGTGCCAACTACTGCTGCTTTCTTAGACAGTATGAAGGACATGGGGTACAAGTATGCATTCCAAGGAGGTTTGTCATTCAGTTTGGGAGATATTGTAATTCCTGAGCAAAAATTAGATTTGATAGCAGATGCAAACGAGCAAGTGGCAAACATTACCATGAACTATAACATGGGTCTGATCACCAATAACGAACGTTACAACCAGGTGATTGACGTGTGGACTTCTACCAATGCCATGTTGACAGAATTGGCAATGAAAAAGATTCGTGAAGACCAACAAGGATTTAACTCTGTATATATGATGTTAGATTCTGGAGCAAGGGGATCTAAAGAGCAGATTCGTCAGTTAACAGGGATGCGTGGTTTGATGGCTAAGCCGAAAAAATCAACCGCTGCAGGTGGTGAAATTATCGAAAACCCGATTCTTTCTAACTTTAAAGAAGGTTTATCGATTTTAGAATACTTTATTTCAACCCACGGTGCTCGTAAAGGTTTGGCGGATACTGCATTAAAAACAGCAGATGCCGGATACTTGACCAGAAGATTACATGACGTATCTCAAGATGTGATTGTAAACTCTGTTGATTGTGGTACCTTAAGAGGTATTGAAGTTTCTCCGTTGAAGAAAAATGAAGAAATTGTAGAAACTCTTGGGGAAAGAATTTTAGGTCGTGTAGCATTGCAAGATGTGATCAACCCGATGAATTCTGAAATTTTAGTACATGCAGGTGAAGAAATTACAGAAAAGATTGTTGCTGCAATTGAAGCTTCTCCAGTAGAAAAAGTAGAAGTAAGATCTCCATTAACTTGTGAAGCAGAAAAAGGAATTTGTGCAAAATGTTACGGAAGAAACTTAGCTACTGGTAAAATGATCCAAATGGGTGAAGCAGTTGGAGTAGTAGCTGCACAGTCAATTGGTGAACCGGGAACTCAGTTAACCTTAAGAACATTCCACGTTGGAGGGGTTGCTGGTGGTGTTTCTGAAGAATCAAGCATTGTAACTCGTTTCAAAGGAAGATTAGAAATTGAAGATTTAAAAACCGTAATGGGTACTGATTTTGATGGAAATGAAATCGAAATCGTAGTTTCTCGATCTACAGAATTAAAATTGGTAGATGTGAACACAGGAATGGTTTTAAACACACATAATATTCCTTATGGTTCTAGCATATTTGTAAAAGAAGGTGATGTAGTTGAAGCAGGAACCACCATTTGTAAATGGGATCCATTTAACGGGGTGATTATTTCTGAAACTGCTGGTAAAGTTGCATTTGAAGACTTAGAGCAAGGACAAACTTTCCAAGTTGAAATTGATGAGCAAACAGGTTTCCAAGAAAAAGTAATTTCTGAAAGTAGAAATAAGAAATTAGTACCAACCTTGTTAATCTTTGGTAAAAACGATGAGTTAATCAAATCGTACAATTTACCAGTAGGTGCTCACTTGATGGTAGAAAATGGAGAGAAGATTCAAGCAGGTAAAATTTTGGTAAAAATCCCACGTAGATCATCCAAAGCAGGAGATATTACCGGAGGTTTACCACGTATTACCGAGTTGTTAGAAGCTCGTAACCCATCTAACCCAGCGGTTGTATCTGAAATTGATGGAGTAGTTAGCTTCGGAAAAATTAAGAGAGGTAACCGTGAGATTGTAGTAGAATCTAAATTTGGTGAAGTAAAGAAATACTTAGTTAAGTTATCAAACCAAATTTTAGTACAAGAAAACGACTTTATCAAAGCTGGGATGCCATTATCTGATGGTGCCATTACTCCAGAAGATATCTTAAGAATTCAAGGTCCATCAGCTGTTCAGCAATATTTGGTAAATGAAATCCAAGAGGTATATCGCTTACAAGGGGTAAAAATCAACGACAAGCACTTTGAAGTTGTAATACGTCAGATGATGCGTAAAGTATTGGTGCAAGACCCAGGAGATACTTTGTTCTTAGAAGAGCAAATGATCCACACCAAAGATTTCATTGAAGAAAACGATAAATTATTTGGACTAAAAGTAATTGAGGATGCTGGTGATTCTCAAAACTTGAAACCAGGTCAGATTGTTTCTCCAAGAGAATTAAGAGATGAAAACTCTTTGTTGAAGCGTGAAGACAAACAGTTGGTGGTGGCTAGAGATGTGATCCCTGCTACTGCAACTCCAGTGTTGCAAGGAATTACTCGTGCATCGTTACAAACCAAGTCGTTTATTTCTGCTGCTTCGTTCCAGGAAACCACTAAAGTATTAAATGAAGCTGCGGTTGCAGGTAAAATAGATACTTTGGAAGGATTGAAAGAAAACGTAATTGTTGGACATAGAATTCCTGCTGGTACTGGTATGAGACAATATGATAATTTCTTGGTTGGTTCTAAAGAAGAGTACAACCAAATGATGGTAGCTAAAGAAGAATATAGATATTAATCTTATGAACGATCCACAAAATCCACAAGGACAAATTAATATTGAATTAGATGAGCAAACAGCCGAAGGCATTTACTCAAATTTGGCCATCATCAATCATTCTCATTCTGAGTTTGTAGTTGACTTTATCAACATGATGCCTGGTGTACCAAAAGCAAAAGTGAAGTCGAGAATTATCTTAACTCCGCAACATGCCAAAAGATTCCTAGGTGCTTTGGCAGAAAATATCCAAAGGTTCGAAAGCTCCTATGGAGATATTTCTGAAAGTGAGCACCCAACGATTCCTTTAAATTTTGGTCCCACCGGACAAGCATAAGCTTAGTAAAGCCCTAACAAATGTTAGGGCTTTGTTTTTTTAACGAGTATTTTATCTTTTCATCGATATAGTGACTGGTATCTAATAGGTTGGTCTACATTTGTGTAGAAATTTTTCTACAATTGAACAAGATAGCCCCAATTACTGTTTTTACACTGTTATTTTGCAATTTGACTTATTCCCAAGAGTCAAACTCTATGCAATCATTGTCATTCTCGAATCACTCTATTGAATTTACTTCAGAAGTTTCTGTAAAATTAGATGACGTTTTTGAATTCGTTTCTGGAAGAACTTTAGAGTTAAAGTCCGATAACAAAGAAGTTGATGGGAAAATGGAATCTTACTCTAACAATTTGATGTACAAATCTAAATTAATTAAAAGGTTGTATAAGAAGATTGCACATTTAAACGAATCGACATGTTAGTATAAAAAATCCCGCATTAGCGGGATTTTTTTTAGAATTTAATGTTTACGGGTTCTTTTTTAATTTCTCCATCTTTGGCATATTCAAAAAACCATTGGTTGTTGTTTTTTAGTAAAATACCTTGTTGGTCGTTTTTAATAGCTGTAAAAATTTCTTTTTGCGAAGTATAATAAATCTTGTAAACTATTTTAGGTGTGGCATCAATTAACTGAAAACCATTTTCAATTGGTTGTGCATATAAAATTTCAATATCGTTATGAACAACAGTTGGAGTAGTTTCTTTTGGACTTAAAACTTTATTTTTTTGGTATAATTTTTCAAATTGATCAAAAATAAGAGGTTCAATCAAACTTTTCTCAGCCTGACGAAATGCTTGGTTATAGGCAAGTTTAAAATCCTTCTCTCTTGATTTTCCAATTTCAGATTCTAATACCACTTGGTTGGTACAATCTTTAAATTGAAGCACCAAAGCACAGCTAAAACTTCCACTTTGGTCTTGAATATCTAAAGTTAACATATCACATCTGTTAATGAGATAATCTTTAGGAATTTCATTTTCATAATAAACCTCAAATCCCCTTCTTTCTAAAGCAAGTTTCGATAAGTAGTTTAAGTTGAATTGATTCTCCGTTTTAAAATCAGAAAATTTTTTAGGAAGAATGATGACATTTCTTTGTCCCCATATAAAAGAGGTAAAAACAAACAATGCGTAAACTGCAAAATAGATGATTCTCTTCATTGAATTTTAAAGCTTAAACATCAAAGATACTTATTTTATAGCTTTTCCTCATCAGCAAAACTATAATAATCATTAGCGGTTACAATTATGTGGTCTAATAGTTTTATTTCCAATGCCTCACCTGCAATTTTAATTTTTTTGGTTAAGCTAAAGTCTGAATGACTAGGGGTTGGTCTTCCTGAAGGGTGGTTATGACTTAAAATGATACCAGTAGCGTGATGCTCTAAAGCTGCTTTAAAAACTAATCGATTATCTACAATTGTACCCGAAATACCTCCTTTGCTTATTTGGCATTTATGAATCACTTTATTGGCATTGTTTAAATACAGCACCCAAAATTCCTCATGATACAAATCTCCAATTATTGGATGTATGATATTAAAGGCATCTTTACTACAGGTTATTTTAATCAAATCTTTTACTTCTGATTGTCTAATTCTTTTCCCTAGTTCTAATGCTGCAATGATGGTGATTGCTTTTGCTTCACCAATGCCTTTAAATTCCATTAATTGTTGGATGCTTAATTTGCCTAATAAATGCAAATGATTCTGACTTTGTGCTAAAATTTTTTTACACAAATCTACGGCAGATTCGTTTCTAGATCCAGACCCAATCAATATGGCTAATAATTCCGCATCTGTTAAGGCTGAACGACCTCTTAACATGAGTTTTTCTCTTGGTTGGTCATCTTCGGCCCAATGTGCAATTGATTTATAAGTTGGTTGCATCATTGTTTTTTTATTAATTACAATATCTAATAGGATAACTCGTTAGTTTATAAGAAGTTCTAAATTATGAAAAATTACGAATAGATGCAAATAAACGATTTTGTTAAATATTTTGGATGTTTTTTTCTTTTGTTTCTAACCTATTGTCAACATAAAGACGTTGCAACATTACATGTTGTTCATCAAAAGAAAGTTGCTTCTGTAAAGAATGAAAATCCAGATAGCACTTTTTTATTTAAGTTAGCCAATGCGGCAGCCAATTTAAAAGATGTACAAGTGCGATATGATTCAGATTATATATCTATTGATTATCCGAATGGAGATGTACCCTCAAAAACTGGGGTTTGTTCGGATGTTGTAGTTAGAGCATATCGAAAATTAGGCGTCGATTTACAGGTTTTGGTTCATGAAGACATGAAAAAACATTTTAATTTATATCCAAAAATTTGGGGTTTAATCAAGACAGACACCAATATTGACCACAGAAGAGTCCCCAACTTAGAAGTTTTTTTTACCAGAAAAGGTAAAAAGCTTGCAGTAACCTCAAATTCAGAAGACTATTTTCCGGGACATTTGGTAACTTGGAGATTAGGCGGAACGTTACCTCATATAGGAATAGTAACCCATCAAAAGTCATCAGATGGAAAAAGATTTTTAATCATGCATAATATAGGAGGCGGACAAGTGATAGAAGATGTGTTATTTGCTTATCCAATTACCGGACATTATATTTTTGAACCTTAAGAAACTATCCAGCTTTTAAGTTCTTCCAAATCAATACCTCCATAATTACCAGAACTCATGAGCAATAGTGCAGTTTGGTTTAAATCTTGGCTTTTCAAAAACTCATGAAATATTTGTGGATTTGTGTGTACGATTAAATTTTGTTTTTGAAATGCTTGTTTAATTTGTTCTTCGGTAATTTCTTGCATTCGTTTAATTTGCAAAGCTTCTGGGCTGTAAAAAACAACTGCTGTATCTGCTGCATCTAATGCTTGTTGGTATTCTTTTAAAAACTCTGGATTTAAACTGCTATAGGTGTGTAATTCCAAACAAGCCAATAATTTCCAATTGGCAAATTGTTGTTTTACCGCATTGGTCGTTGCCTTTACTTTACTAGGTGAATGTGCAAAATCTTTAAAAATTACAGTTTGGGTACTTTCTGCAATTTTTTCCAACCGTTTACTTGCTCCTTTAAAAGTTGCAATGGCTTCATAAAAGTCTAATTCATCAATTCCCATACATTGACAAATCCATTTGGCACCTGCTAAGTTATTCAAATTATGTGCTCCAAAAATCTGAAGTGGCATCCAACCTTCGGTAGTTTCTATCCAAGTTTTGTTGTTTTCAACTTTATAAACAGGAGTTTTATAAGCGATTTTTCGGATAGGATTGGTGGCATTTTCTGCCACTTTTTTCACCAAATCATCTTCTTCATTATAAATTAATATCCCACCGGGAGTTATTTTTTCAATAAAAATTTCAAATTGCTCTACATAATTTTCTATGGTTGGAAACACATTGATATGGTCCCAAGCGATACCGGATATTAAAGCAATATTTGGGTGGTATAAATGAAATTTAGGTCGCAAATCAATTGGTGAGGTGAGGTATTCATCCCCTTCTAATACCATAAAATCATTTTCGTTGGTCAAATGCACCATGGTTTCAAATCCTTCTAATAATGCACCAACCATATAATCAACTTTTTTGTTGCATTCTTGCATTACATGTAAAACCATTGAAGTAATTGTGGTTTTTCCGTGCGATCCTCCTATTACAACTCTTGTTTTATCTTTGCTTTGCTGGTATAAAAATTCAGGATAAGAATAAATGGTTAATCCCATTTTTTGAGCTTGGATTAACTCAGGGTTATCTGCCTTGGCATGCATTCCAACAATCACCGCATCTAAATTAGAATGAATTTTTTCAGGAAACCAACCAAAAGTTGGTGGCAAAAGTCCATATTTTTCCAATCTTGATTTGGATGGTTCAAAAATGGTGTCGTCACTTCCGGTTATTTGGTATCCTTTATGGTGTAATGCCAAAGCCAAATTGTGCATGGCTGCACCTCCAATGGCAATAAAATGAATGTTCATGGGTGTATAATGCTAGCAATACAAATGTAAAATTTTACCAAGAAAAACATTCTACAAATACTAGCTATTTTTTGGAGAAGAAGCACTTTTCAGTTTTTGAGCTTTTGCAGCGTCTTTCATTTTGTTGGAATACAAATCAAATAATCGTTGAAAAGTTACTTTAGAATTGCCAATTTGATGAGCTTTTAAAAAATATTGTTCCGCTTTCTCGTATCTTTTGAAATATTCTTCAATGTGCCCATATGCCAAATAGCCATCAACTTTAGATATTTGCATCAATTCAGTAGCATATTTCAGAGATTTTTTTTCGCTTCCTCCTAAAATTCCGGGCAATTCACAATAAAACATTACCAATGCCCAACGAACATGAATATGATTCGGATCTAGTGAAGCCGCTTTTAAAAAAGAAGCTTCTATGGTGTCAATCAATCTTAATGCTTTGAATTTGCTAATTTCTTTGGCATGAAAACCCATAGCACCACCATATTTAAAGTGAAAATCGGCATTTTTTGGAAAAACATCTTTAAGTTTTCCAAAATGCATCATGCAGCTTTCCCAATCTTTTTGGTAAAAAGCAATGTCTCCCAAATATTCCATCGCTTGATAGTCTTTAGGATTCTCAGTTAAAATTTTTTCAAACACCTTTTTAGCTTCCTCGTATTTGCTTTGTTCAAATAGTTGAATGCCTTTTTGGAGGTCGTTGTTGATTGAAAAACTAATCAGAAATAAAACGAGTTTTACCAATGTGCAAAATTTATAGTAAAATTACTATATTTAGTTTCTGAATAATACTACTTAACAAATTATTGCATTATGATACCATTTCCAATCAAGTTTTTGAGCAAATTAATTTTATTATTTATGTTTTTTTCATTTGGAAATGCTCAATGGAATCCTTGGAATAAAATTGCGCAATTTGAATTAGAAGGAAAAGTGAAATGTGCAGATAGTTTGATAGATATCCTATGGAAAAATGCAAAATCAAATCAAAACGAAACCGAACAAATCAAGTGTTTTTTACACAAATCAAGATATATCACAGTTTTAGAAGAAGATGCACAAAATAAGATTATCCAACTTTTGCAAAAAGAAAAGGAACAAATCCAATTTCCTGCAAAAAACTTTATGGAGCAAATATATGCTTCCATTTTAACAAGTTTATACAATTTTAATCGGTCTGTTATTGACCAACGAGAAGTTATTAATGTTGAGAATAACAATTGGAAGTTATGGACTAAAAAGCAATACCAAGAACAAATTTTAATGGCTTATGAAAAAAGTTTGGAACCCAAAAAACAACTGTTGCAAGAAAATTTAAAGAAGTACAATGATTTGGTTTCTTTTGAAAAATATAGTATTGATTACCAACGTAATTTGTTCGATTTTTTTTGGAGCAACTATTTCAACTACCTTAACCAAAGTATTAGTTATGGAGAAAAAGACAAATGGAAATTAGAATACCGTCAAAATTGGTATGCCAACACTACCGAATTTGTGTCTATTAAAACAAATACAGGAGATAATTTTGGTAAAATTATCTCCGGATTTCAGTTTTTAGAAAACTACTACTTTGAACAAAAAAGGGAATATGAGTTGGTACGAACTATTAACAAAAGAATTCAATGGGTGCACGAAATTTTTTATGACCACCAAAAACGAAAAGATTTTTATAGAAAAAGTTACCAATCTTTTTCAGATAATACAGCTCGATTGTCTTTGTATTACATCCATCTAAATCATGTTTTAGAGGGTGCTACCATGGAAAATGACATTAAAGAAAAAGTTGTTTTTTCCTGCGATTCTGTTGTTAAAAAAAATGGATTAAAAGAGCCCACTATCCCGTTTGAAGTACTTAAAAATAGCTTGCAACAAAAATCACTGCATGTAGTAATGGAAGGTAATAAAAGTCCCAACCAAGCCATATTATTCAAAGCTAATTACCGAAATGTAGATACTTTATATGTGAACGTTTATCAAATTCCTTCGGATTTTTATTTCAAATTTCAAAAAGGGGATTATATCAACAAATCGCTTTTAATTAAAGAAAACAGCAATGATCTAAAGTTAGTGGACAAGCAGTTTTTTAGTTTGCCAATTCCTAAAAAAGACTACGAGCATTCCACAGAATATTACCTTAATGGCTTACCAAATAGCAACTATTTGGTTGCTTTTTCTTATCATCCTATCAATAATTTAAATGATGAGTTTTTGAAATGGAATGTTTTGGAAGTTAATGAGTTGTATTATATGGAGTTTTTCGAAAAAAACCAACATCATTTTCAGGTGTTAGATTTTGTTTCTGGAAAACCATTACCCAATATTTCCCTGCATCACAACGAATTAATGCAAAAAACCAATCAAAGCGGAAAAGTTTCTTTTGCTAAAAACAACAAATTCAGAACCAATTTTAATTGGATGGCTTCTGAAAAAGACACGGTAGTAATTTCTCAAAAATACAATCCATATTACAAAGAGGTTACTCAGAATGGAATGACAAAAACAAAAAAATCCAAATACAAACCGACCAAGTACGATGATTTAAAAGTTAGAGGCTATTTGTATTTAGACAGAGCTATTTATAGGCCTGGTCAAACAGTTTATTTTAAAGGAGTTTTAGTGCAATATCATGAAGATAATCACTCCTACAAAATGGTTGCAGATAGATTTGTGCAAATAGTTGCAGAAGATACCAATGGCAATGAAATTTATAATAAACGATTGAAATTAAATAGTTTTGGTAGTGTTTTTGGTTCGTTTGATTTGCCTAAAAACACCTTAAATGGTACTTTTTCTATTAGTATAGATGAGGATGAAGACTATGAAAAAGATCCAATGTACAGCAAAAAAAATGACGAGCATCCGTTTTGGGATAACATAAATTTTTATGAAACCACAGTTGAATTTAGGGTAGAAGAATACAAAAGGCCCACTTTTAAAGTTGAAATAGATGCCATAAAAACCAAATATCGGATGGGTGACGAAATTAATATTTCAGGTGAAGTAAAAAGTTTTTCAGGAGCCAATGCAAGTAACTTTAAAATTAAATATGAATTTTTTGATGCCAACAACTCCCAAAAACCATTTTTGTTTTCTGGAGATATAGAAACCCAAGAGAATGGCACGTTTAATATTTTATTAAACACCAAAAACCATACTGCTTTTTTAAACAATTGGGGAAAAACTCATAACTACACTTTAAAAATTACAGCTCAAGAGGTGCAAGGAGAAGTGCAGACAGCAGAAAAAAACATTACGGTACATAAAAATGCTTATAAGTTAAGTGTAATATCTTCATCTGAATGGATTGCAGAAGATAAAGCTAACATTAAAATAAGCACTATTAATAGTGACAACCAAGCTATTGAAGAAGACGTTCGTTTACAAATTTTTAAAATAAGCAATCATCCAGAGAATGAATATTTTAGACCTTGGAGTGCACCAAGTATTTTTAGTATACCCGTGGAAACTTTTACAAATTTATTTCCGAAATATAGTTACAAGGATAACGAGGTATTTATAACAAAACGCTTAAAAAAAATAAAAGATACCGTTTTTACCAACACCAAAGATTTGGTAAAAACCATTAACAATTTTAAGAATTGGGAAATGGGCAGCTATGAAATTTATGCGTTTGGGTTGGACGGGAATGATACTATTAGCAGTAAGCAATTTATAACACTCAAAAACAAGGAATTCTTATCTAACTATACTAAATTTAAATTGAGTTTTTTAGAATTAGATAAGATAGAAAAAACCAAAAATCTAATTTCAAAGATTCAAACCAATGTAGCTCCCTGTTATGTGCATTTGGTATTGTTAGACGAAGATAACCTGGTGCAAGAAAGATTGGTTTTCCAAACAACCAAAGATACAACATATACATTTGCTCTTAAAAACCTAAACAGAAGCTATAAGCTCCAAGTTTATACAGTTAAAAACGGAAATAAGGTGGAAGAAAGCTTGCAATGGAATCCGAAATTTGGTAACGAAAGTGAAAGTATTACCATAGAGACTTCTTCGTTTAGAAATTTTATGGAACCCGGAAGCAATGAAAAATGGACATTCACTGTTAAAACTTCTGCCAAAAATAAACCTATATTTGAAGTTTTGGCTTCTATGTATGATAGTTCTTTGGATGAATTTACGACCCGAAATTGGGAATTATTTGAAAAGCACAAAAGAGAAAAATGGGTAAGTAATAGATATTTTGAGGGGCTTACCTATAACTTTACAAGTAAATACTATTCTATTATATCCTACAACAGTAATATTTACCGCAACAATAATGGTTTATTTTATGCAAACGATAACCTTAATTTGTATGGTTTAAATTTACAGAAAACCAAATTTGATGCCCAGTATTATAAAAATTTATATAGTAATGTTAATGTAGAAATTGTTGGGAACCAATACTGTGGTATTGTTTACGGAGATGGTATGCCATTGCCAGGTGCAACTGTAATTGTATCAGGCACAAAAAATGGGACAACTACTGATTTTGATGGCAATTTTTGTTTAGCTGCTAAAGAGGGGGATATAATATTGATCACCTATGTTGGTTATAATGAAAAGTATATTAAACTAGATACAAATAAAAAACTTCCGAAAATAGAGTTGGAGGTAGGCAATCAAATGATGGAGGAGGTTGTAGTGGTAGCTCAAGGGTATAAGTCTGAAACAAGAGCCAAATCAGTTAGTGCAATTGCAATTGTATCATCAGATACATTAGAAAATAGTTTAAATGGATCATATCTTAAAACTTTACAAGGACAAATAACAGGATTGCAAATTACAACTGGTTCGGGGCAACCAGGAGTTATTTCTAACACTTTAATTCGAGGTATAGGAAGTATCAACGCCAATACAGAACCATTATATGTAATTGATGGAGTACCATTAACAAAAGATCAATTTTTTAAAATTTTAATAGACGAAGTCTATGATATTAACATACTTAAAGGAGAGGCAGCCACCAATATTTATGGTACCAGAGGCATCAATGGGGTAGTAGTAATTTCTACTAAAAAAGGGATGGAAAAAGCACTTGAGGAATCTATGATGCAAACCAAAGCCAGAAAAGACTTTAAAGAAACTGCATTTTTTTATCCTAATATCCTAACCAATAAAAAAGGAGAAACGGTGCTTAGTTTTCAGTCACCTGAGCAAGTTACACAATGGAAACTTAGATTGATGGCACACGACAGAAAAGCGAATTTTGGGTATTTAGAAAAATCGATTACTACACAAAAAAAGTTAATGATAACTCCCAACATGCCCCGTTTTGTAAGGGCAGGAGATGAATTAATTCTGCAAGCCAAAATAAGCAACCTCACTCCCGAAGATTTGCAAACTAATGGACTTATTCAAATAACCAACCCCGAAAATAACAGTAACATCACCAACCAAGTGTTGCAACAAAACAACTTACAAAATATTTTATTAAAAGCCAAACAAAATGGCATGGTTGAATGGAAAATTAAAATTCCGGAAAACCTAAGCAGTTTAATCATTAAGTTAGTGGCAAGTAGTGGTAATTTTTCCGATGGAGAAGAACACCAAATCCCAGTACTTAGCAACCAAATTTTGGTAACCGAAACCCAGCCTTTGTGGCTAAAACCCTACCAAACCAAAACCATCGCTTTGCAAAGTTTGCAACAAATAAAGCCAAGTTACCAACCTGTTTTCTGGAAGTTGCAATACCAAGCCAACCCATTGTGGACCTCCTTACAAGCATTGCCTTATTTGATTGGTTTTGAACACGAATGCACGGAGCAGTTATTTTCTAAGTACTTTGCCAATAGCCTATCTCAACATTTTATTAACCAATTTCCCGAAATTAAAAGCATCCTTGAAGAATGGGTAAAGTCTGAAAGCCCAAAAGAAGAAAACAACGAAACTACTTTGCAAATAACCAAACAAGAAACCCCGTGGGTAGCCGAGTTGCTATCGGACAAAAAGAAAAAAGAAAACCTTGCCAACTTGTTATTGCAAAGCAAAAATCCGGAAATTAATAACAAGATTTTAGAAAAAATCAAAAATAACCAAACTTACGAGGGTTTGTTTTCGTGGTTTCCGAACGGAAGTGGTAATCATTTTATTACGTTTTATTTGTTAGAAGGATTTGCAAAACTTCAAAAAGTAACCCAAACCAATTCTAAAGAGGTAGCAGAAATTGTGCAACCTGCCATTCAAAAACTTGATCAAATTTTTTGGGAAGATTACAAGGTTGCTAAAAAAACCTCAACTCCTAAAAATGATTTTATGCCAAGATTTCATCAAAAATTGAAAAAATACTTATATGCCCGAAATTCGTATAAAATCCATTATCCAATGCCAGACAGTTTGGTGATTGTTAGCCAAGAAACCATCCATTTTTATCAAAACCAATGGCTCGATTTTAATATAGAAGAAAAAGCCAAGTTTGCTCTTTTGTGCAAAGATTGGAATCAAGAAAAAACAGCCAAAAATATTTTAGAAAACATTTTGCAATCCGCAACCAACAACCCAGATTGGGGAATGTATTGGAAAGAAAACAGCAGCAAATTAAGCAATTACCCTGTTGAAACCCAAGTGGCTGTTATGGAAGCTTTTCAGGAAATTAACGGACAAAAAGAAGCAGTAGAGGAAATGAAAATATGGCTAATTAAAAACAAACAAAACAACCAATGGAGCACAACCAAAGCAACTACCATGGCATTATATGGCATGTTGCAATTGGGTGCTGCTTGGCAAATGAAGGCAGTAGAACTTGATTTTAGTGGCAGCAATGCAGAGGTAAAAAACTTGTTGGCTAAAAATTCTCCAAGCCCCATCATGGGAGCTAAAGAAGTAATGGAAACCCAAAACATTACTTCTAATTTGCATGAAGTTGTGGTAAAAAATCCATCGGAAATGCCGGTTTACGGAAGTTTGCAATGGCAATACCTTAGTCCCATTAACGAGGTGATGGCAGCCAATAACCAAATAGTTAAACTTGAAAAGAAATTGTGGAAAAAAGAAGGAACCGATTTTGTGGAAATAGCTCCTTATCAGTCTGTTAATTTAGGAGACTTGGTTAAGATTCAACTTATTCTTACCCTAACGGAAGATGTTACTTTTATGCATTTAAAAGACTACAGAGCTGCTGGTTTTGAACCTAAAGATGTATTATCAGAAAACAAAAACCAATTCGGATTAATATACTACCAAAGCACCAAAGATGCGGCTACACACTTCTTTTTTGATGAAATTGTTAGAGGTACTTATGTTTTGGAATACGAACTAAAAGCCAACAACAAAGGTGTTTTTGATGTAGGCATCGCAATGTTACAAAGTATGTATGCACCAGAAAATTCAACCAATTCAAATTCATTCAAAGTAGTGATTCAATAAAATACAAAAGGCACTCCATTCGAAGTGCCTTTTAAAGTTTTGTTTGTTAATGTTTATCTTACAATAGTCATTTCCTCTATTAAGTGTTTTGCACCAGCATATTTATCAATGATGAATAATATAAAACGAGCATCCACATTAATGGTTCTTTGTAGGTTTTTGTCAAAGTTAACATCTCCTGCCATGGCTTCAATGTTGCCATCAAAAGCCAAACCAATCAATTCTCCTTTGCCATTTAATACCGGAGAACCTGAATTACCACCAGTAATATCATTATCCGTTAAAAAGTTTACTGGCATGTAGCCTGCTTTATCTGCATACATTCCAAAATCTTTTTTATTGAATAGTTCAATCAAAGGAGCTGATAAATCAAATTCTGGGTCACCAGCTTTGTGTTTTTTTACCATCCCTTCAAGGGTAGTGTAGTTATTGATTTTAGCATCATTTCTTTTATCCGCTGGTAATGCTCTTACTTTACCGTATGTTAAACGCAAAGTAGAGTTGGCATCCGGATACTGAATAGTACTTAATTTAGACGCTCTTAGTCCTGCTACCAAATTGCGGAAACCTTTTTGGTATTTTTCTTCTGCGGCTTTTAAAGCATCCGATTTGTTGTTTAAATGCTCTAATAAATTGCTAGAAAGTTGATACATTGGGTCATTTTCTATCAAAGCTACATTTGGTAATTCTAAGAAAGCTAATAATCTTTCTTTAGAAGTAAATAAGCTTAAGTCAAAAGCATTATCTACATATTTAGCAAAATCGGTTTTGTTATTCACCATTTCTTGAACTTTGCTAGCTAACGGATAACCAACAGCTTTGGTAGAATACAATTCTAACTGACCAGCCATCACATCTTTTTCTAAAGGCATATAAACACCTTCAAAACTAGCCTCAATGGCACCAACCAATCTTCCTTTCATGCCATCTCGTTCTGCTTGACTTCCTTTGGCATATTGAATCAAACTTCTGCCAAGTCTACTTGGCAATATAGCAAAAGCACTTCCACGTAACATAGTTTGTAAATAGTTGTCGTGTCTGGCTTTTTCATTGGTCATTCCATAAAAAGCATTGATATCGGTAATCACACTACCGTACATTTCTTTGTTGGCTTTTCTATTTGCCCAACTTTCAAATTTCTTTTCAGTTTTACGTTTTAAATCGGCAGTTTTAAATTTAGTCAACGCATCAATCATTCCTTGACGATTTTTCCAGTAGTTGGCAATAGAAGCATATTTAGAAGCATAATCTAAACGAATTTTATCGTCTTTATCCATATGCACTTTCATTTTATCCATACTCATTTTACTTCCTTCTACCCAAGCAGGATAGGCAAATTTTACATTTTGTTCAATTCCTTCGGCTGGCATCCAACGGTTAGTTCTTCCAGGATATCCTAAAATCATAGCAAAATCACCTTCTTTTACACCTTTCAAGCTAATTGGCAAATGGTGTTTTGGTTTAAAAGGAACATTGTCTGTAGAATAATCTGCTGGGCTATTGTTTTTGTCGGCATATACTCTAAACAAGGCAAAGTCACCGGTATGACGAGGCCATTCCCAGTTGTCGGTGTCTCCACCAAATTTTCCAATACTTTCGGTTGGAGTTCCTACCAAACGAACATCAGTATAATCTTCATAAACAAAATAGTAGTATTCATTACCTTGAAAAAACGGACGTACAGAAACAGTATATTTTCCACCACCATCATTTTCTTTTTGAATTTTGGCAATTTCTTGGTTAATGGCTTTTTCTCTTTCAGCTTCAGTCATTTGGTTGTTTACCACTCCTAAAATTCTTTTGGTAACATCGTCCATACGAACAAAGAAGCGAACAAACAAACTTTTAGGTTTTAACTCTTGTTTTCTGTTCATTGCCCAAAAACCATCACGCAAGTAATTGCTTTCAGGTGTTGATAATTCTGCAATGGCATCATAACCACAGTGGTGGTTGGTTAATACCAAACCATCTTTAGAAATAATTTCTGCAGTACAACCTCCATTAAATTGTACGATAGCATCTTTAAGGCTGCTGTTGTTGATGCTGTAAATTTCTTCAGCAGTTAACTGCAAGCCCATTTTTTGCATATCACGTTGGTTTAAACGTTGGATATGCATTAAAAACCACATTCCTTCATCTGCTTTCAAAACATTTGGAAGCAAGGAACAAATAACCACTAGGGTCAAAATTATTTTTTTCATGTTGAGATAAATTAATTACAGTATTTGTAGCATCAAATACCAAAATGTTTCGCTTGCGAATATAGTTATTTAAATGTAGATAGTTTTTTTGTAAGATAGAAGATGCTCTTAAAATTTTGTGAAAGAATAAACCTTTGATTTTGGTTATGGTCTTAGCATTATAACCATTTAATAAAGTAGCAATGAAACAAGTATTGATTGGAGCATTAATGTTAACAAGTATGGCATTTGCTCAAAAAAGAGAAGGTCAGCAACCAATGAATGCAGAAGTAAGGGTAGAAAAAATGACAGAGCGTATGTCGACTGAACTACAGTTATCAGACGATCAAAAAAAACAAGTAAAAGAATTGTTGGCCAAACAGGCAGAAGCCAGAAAGGCTGAAATGGAAGAGCGTAGGGCAAAAATGCGTGAAAAAATGGAGGAGAGAAAAGCTTTTAAAGCGGAGATGGATAAAATTTTAACTCCAGAGCAAAAAGAAAAATGGGAAGCCATCAAAAAAGAGAATCGTGAAAAAATGCAAGAAAAAAGAGGGGAGATGCAGCAGAAAAGAGAAAAGAAAAAAGAAGGAAAACAAAAATAAAACGAATAGCCCACAGTAAAATCGTGGGCTTTTTTTATTGGTTTTATTTAGAGTGGTATTTGTCCTTCCACCTGTTTTCGATGAATTTTTCTAGTTCTTTTTCTCTTAAGTTGTTTCCGGGTTGATACAAAGAAGTACCCTCTAATGAGTTAGGAAAAAATTCTTGTTCTACAAAATTATTAGCATAGTTGTGGGCATAAGCATAGTTTTCGCCATAACCAATTTCTTTCATTAATTTGGTTGGGGCATTTCGTAAATGTAATGGCACAGGTAAATCACCGGATTTTTGTACCAACTGTTGGGCATGGTTTATGGCCATGTAAGCCGAATTGCTTTTAGGAGAAGTAGCCAAATAAATGACACATTCGCTTAACAATATTCTGCTTTCCGGATGCCCAATTACTTGTACTGCCTGAAAGGTATTATTGGCTAAAATCAATGCAGTTGGATTGGCTAAGCCAACATCTTCCGCAGCTAAAATGAGTAATCTTCGGGCTATAAATTTAACATCTTCTCCACCTTCTAACAATCTGGCCAGCCAGTATACAGCAGCATTGGGGTCGCTTCCTCTAACGGATTTAATCAAGGCTGAGATGATATCATAGTGATTTTCTCCATTCTTGTCAAAATTGGCTAGTTTTTTCGGAACAATCTCCTGAACTAAGGTATTGGTAATTTCGGTACCATTATCAACATTTAATGCCACCAATTCTAAAGAATTCAATAATTTTCGGGCATCTCCTCCAGAAATTGCTAGCAAACTTTCGGTTTGTTTTAAAACCAATTGCTTTGATTTTAACATTTCATCCTCTGTAATTGCTCGATGTAATAAAGCTTCTAAATCATCTTTTGCAAAGGCTTCTAAAATATATACCTGACATCTTGACAATAAAGCTGGGATGACTTCAAAACTTGGATTTTCGGTAGTGGCACCAATTAATGTTACCCAACCTTTTTCTACCGCTGCCAAAAGGGAGTCTTGTTGAGATTTGCTAAAACGATGAATTTCATCAATAAACAAAATGGGGTTTTTAGCAGTAAAAAGTCCAGTGTCTTTTTTGGCTTTAGCTATTACCTCTCTAACGGCACTTACTCCGCTATTGATGGCACTTAACACATAAAATGGCCGTTGGGAAGTTTGGGCAATAATTTGTGCCAATGTGGTTTTTCCGGTACCTGGTGGTCCCCAAAAAATCATGCTTGGAATGATACCTTTCTCTACAGATTTTCGAAGAATTCCATGAGCACCAATTAGTTTTTTTTGGCCAATGTATTGGTCTAAATTCTGAGGTCGTAAACGTTCGGCAAGCGGGATATTATTCATGGCATAAAGATACATATTTATGACAAGTTTGCATTTTTGTTTTATTGGTTTGATCTTTGATTTTATATTTGAAAATTATAGTTTTGGACAAAAACACTGCTTTATCACCATCCGTCATTTTAATTCCTTTGTTGTCAGTATTGGCAATTTGGGTGGGATATTGGGTACAAATTCGATTTTGGATAGATCAGTTTGAATGGGGCATTTTACCTAGAACCTTCTTGGGTTTAAGGGGAATATTTTGCAGTCCTTTTATTCATGGTTCGTTAGAACATTTGTGGAATAATTCCATTCCCCTTTTTGTATTGTTAATGGCTTTGCGATTTTTTTATCGCTCAATAAGTAGTCAAGTAATTTGGATAGGTTTTTTTGTAACCGGATTGGTTACTTGGTTCATAGGAAGAGAAAGTTACCATATTGGAGCAAGTGGTTTTATTTACTTTTTAGTGAGTTTTTTATTTTTTAAAGGAATTCAAACCAAGCATTACAGGCTTGTGGCATTGTCCTTGTCAATTGTAATGTTTTATGGAGGAATGATTTGGTATATTTTTCCGAATGTAAAAGACGGGATGTCGTGGGAAGGACATTTGGCTGGTTTCTTGGTTGGATTTTTTACCACTTTTGCCTTTCCTATGAAGGAATACCAAAAAGTACCGGTATATGATTGGGAAAAACCAGATTTTAACCCGGAATTAGACCCATTTATGCAACATTTTGACGAAAACGGGAATTTTAAGCCAAAACCAAAACCAGAAGAGGAAATAGCATCCTATTTTACTACTTCCATTAAAGTGCTTTATGATTATGTAAAGAAAGAAAAGGATTGAATTTTGTAATTATTTAATTTTGATTGTTATTGAAACTTTCATTACTCCTGTCGTTGTCTAATCACTTCATACAAAATAGCTCCGCTTGCCACGGAAACATTTAAAGATGCTATTTTACCGGTCATAGGTAATTTTACTTTATGCTCAATCACTTTTAGTAGGGTAGGGTTGATGCCTCTGTCTTCACTTCCCATGATAAGTGCCATCGGTTGGTTAAAGTTTGCTTGATATATATTGTTTTCTGCCTTTTCTGTTGCTGCAAAAATGGCTACTTCTGACCCTTGTAAATAAAATAAGGCATCTTTTAAATGGTCAACTTTACAAATTGGTACATGAAAAATACCACCAGCACTGGTTTTAATGGTGTCGGCATTTACAGGTGCGGATCCACTCTTTGGAACAATAATACCATGTACACCACAACAAGCAGCAGTTCGCAAGATGGCACCAAAGTTTCGAGCATCTGAAATTTGATCTAATAATAAGAATAAAGGTTTCGATTCTTCTGCCATTACTTTTTCCACTAACATTTCTAAATCCCAAAAGTTTACAGGAGCAATTTGTGCCATGGCACCTTGGTGGTTTTTGTCTTTAAACTTGTAGAATTTTTCTTCAGGAACAAATTGAAAGTTGACTCCTTTTTGCTTAAGTTGGTGTAAAAGCTGTCTCATTAAAGTTCCTTGCGACTCTTTTAACAAGAAAACTTTATCTAAAGTTATTTCATTTTCAATGGCTTCTAATATAGCTCTGATGCCAAAAATTGTTTGATTTTCCATGGGGTAAAGATATAAAAAAACCACCGACTCCCTTAAGAGCCGGTGGTGGTTAGTGGTATAACTAACTAAAAAAATTACGGTGTTTGGAAAATAGCTGGCCAATTGGCACCACCCTGACGAGTAATGATGGTTCTACCTCTGTCGTTGTAGGTATTAATCCAATCGATAGTCATTTGGTTTCCAGAAACGGTTACCATAGTGTAAGTATAGCTATCGCCATATTGATCAACTCCCAATGCTTCTAACTTTTTACAAAACCATTTGATTTTTGCACTTGCGGATGTTGCAGGGCTATCTCCCCAACATGCTCCAAATTGGCCAAATGATAAATCAGAAGTGGTATATTCTCCAGCAACATCTGTATCTGTCCAGGTTACAGTACCATTAATAGTACCTCCACATGCAACACCAGCTGCACTAGGACCTCTTCTCATATTAAAAGATTGAAAAGTATGTGTTCCTGCCAAACTTTCGTTAATTGGACAAACAACGTTAGAATTGTATACAAAAGGTGAGTTAAAGTAACTACCTCCAACTATATTGGCATTTCCGTTGTTATTGCTAAAAACTCTACCATCTTTCATAACCAATGCTAAACGAACTACGAATCGGTCACCACCAGAATATTGGTCACTAGCCAGGTTTAAACCAGCCAATAGTTCAGCAATGCTTACTTTAACATCAGCTCTTGGTAAACGATTCCCTCCAATAAAACTTGAATTAGGAATACTTTTGATCAATGTTTCACTTCTGTCGTTTGCTCCAGCATTATTGTTATCGGTAAAGCGTGCATACACATCAATTTTATCACTCAATGCTCCATCTTTTGCATCTTGTACTTCTACAATTACATTGAATTCAGCATTAGGCTCACCAACTGCGATATCTGCACTAACTACTTGTATGGTTCTTAATACACCACCCGAAGTAGTATTGGCAAAAACATCGTCTACCACATTGTTGTTATCGCTACATGCTGCAATAAATATCAATGCAATTAGGATACTTGATTTTACTATTTTTTTCATCTTCACAATTTTTTAATTATTAGCAGGGAACCCAGTTTCCGGATTATTATCCCAAAAAACTCTTTGGGTAACCGTTGACTTTTGGGTCATATTTGCATTTGTATTAGCTTCGTTTGCAGGATACAAGAATGAACGAATAAATCCTCCCGGATTAGGTTCTACGTTAGGTTGGATATCGTTAGGAAATCCTGTTCTTCTGTAAAAATTATATGCGTCTATGCCGTTACCAAACAAAGTTACAAAAAACTCTTTTGCTACTATATTCATTTTTGCAGCTGTGGTAGATGCATTGGTCAATTGTGTACCAACGATAGAGATGTAGTTGGCATCCATAGTAATAGATGGCACTGCATTTGGATTGTAAGAGCCTGCAAAAGCTAAAAAGCTTCGTACTTTGTTAAATGATTTTTGGATTCCTGCAGCAACCAATGCATTGGTGTTTCCTGTTCCACCATTTAAAGAGGATTCCGCACGCAAAAAGTCAACGGTAGAAGCTAAGAAAATTGGAGTAATTCCTCTTCCTTGAGCACCAAAAGAAATTCCGTTAATTGCTTGGAAAGAATTGTCATCAAATCTACCACCTACAGGATACAAACCATAAGCAGTTTTACGCTGACCATCTGGTGGAGTTCCTTCGTCATTTCCATGGTCTCTTCCCCAATACCCTTCGTTATTTGGGATTCTACAAAAAGTATGACCACCTGCTAAATAATGAGCTGGGGTTGGTTCAATGGTGCAACGAATTAATTCTTCACTAATTGGAGTGTCATTCACTTGTCTGTAAAAGTAAAACTTCATTCTAGGGTCTTGAATTGCTTTGGTGTTTTTCATGTAATTCATTAACCAATTGGACATGTAGCCTTCAGTTCCGGTTGGAGTGTAGGCACCTACATACAATGGATGTCTTGAATCAGGGTTGTTAATGTTGGTTCCCCATTTAAACTCAAAGTCTTCTCCTTCCTGGATATAATCACCTGTTGCAACAATTGCTTCAAATGAACTTACTGCAGTTGGGTCAACCAATCTTCTTTGCATGTAAATTTTCATTTTTAAGGAATTAGCTAATTTTATCCATGTAGCCCAACTTTTATTGTAATACATATCGTGAACAGGTTCAGCTGTTGCAGTTGCATTGAAATTGACTATTGCCTCGTCTAACAAAGCTAAACTAGCATCATAGATACTTGCTCCGCTATCTAATTTTGGAGCTAAATTTCCGCTTGTCCAAGCTTCACTATAGGGAACATCTCCAAAGAAGTCAACCAAAGTAACCATCATGTAGGCTTCCATAACTTGCCCCATTCCAATATGTTTGGTTAATCCTTTTTCTTCAGCTATTGGATTCATTTCTCGAATATTTTTGATAACTCTTTGGTAGGCATTTCTCCAGCGGGTATCAAAAAAGTTTGCTCCATAAGCGTTTTGATAATTTCTGCCACTCATGTAGTTTATTCGAGTAACTTCTCCTGCGGTGTTTCCAAATAACTGCACAGTAGTAGCAAAATCAACTTGAATGGAGTTAATATAAAAATTTGGGTCGGCCTGACCAGGTGTCAGGGCATTTGGATCTTCAGTTAAATCCAACTCGGTTGTTTCACAAGACTGGTAAGTTAATGCCCCAGCAATGAGAAACAAACTAACGGTTAATAATTTTATTTTTTTCATAGATTTTTAATTAGAAAGTTGCTTTAAAGCTGAAACCAAATCTTCTACCACTAGGACCGTTTAAGAAGTCAAAACCTCTACCGTTTCCAACACCGGTACCGATGATGTTTGGATCAAAGTTAACACCTTTAGGTGTATTGATTGCTCTAAAATATAGATTGTATCCAGAGATATTCATAGATATAGAACCAAAAGGAGTTTTTTCTAACCACTTTTTAGGGAAATCATATCCTAAAGAAACTTCATTTAAACGAATTACAGATCCGTCAAAAACAGCCATTTCCGATGGTCCATACATTACGTTGTTAAAGTAGTAACTTGAGTTGTTGATTTGAATGGTATTTGGATTTCCACTAGGATCTACTCCAGGTAAAATATAAGTCTGTAATCTATCTAAGGTATCCGTAGTTAAACCTCTCCCTAAAAGAGACACAATGGTTTGAGAATAAATATCTCCACCGTGCGTGTAGCTCCAAAGTAAGTTCAAATTAAAGTTTTTGTAGGAAAAGGTATTGGAAATATTTCCAATCCAGTCAGGATTTGGATCTCCAATGATATGTTGGCCTTCTTCAATTATATAGTCACCTTGGCTGTTAACCATATAGTTCCCATTGGCATCTCTTTGAATTCTAGAGCCAATAATCACCCCAAAAGGTTGACCTGCTATGGCAGCATTTCCTAAATCGGTAAATCCACTCATGATAATAATATCTGTATCTTGACCTAAGTCATCAACATATGAGCGATATTTGGTAAAGTTTGCAGACATGTTCCAGTTAAAACCATTGCCATCATTTTTTACGATATGAGCTCCTAAGTCTGCCTCAAATCCGTAACCTTTTATTTTACCGATATTGGTAGTGGTAGAAGTAAATCCAGATGAAGGTGGTAACGGACGGTTGGTGATTAAGTCGGTAGTTGTTCTGTTAAAGTATGAGAAATCAAAAGAAATTCGGTTCTTTAAAAATTTAGAATCAAAACCAAGTTCAACCTCAGAATATACTTCCGGTCTTAAATCAGGGTTTCCTAAAACACTACTAAAACTATTGGCTACAACTACTTGGTTGTCGTTATTTTGAAAGTAACGAGCATTCAAATTTAAAGTTGTTGCTACAGGATATCCGGAAGGTCCAAAACCTGCAGATGTTGCATAAGCACCTCTTACTTTCAAATAATCTAAGCCCCAACCGCTTGATTTTAAGGATTCAAATGTTTTAGTTGGAATCCATGAAACGGTAACACTTGGGTAAAAAATTGAATTTTGTTTAAAGTTAGAAACCCAATCGTTACGAGATGCCAAGGTTAAGTAAACATTTCTATCATAATCAAATTCAGCTTGACCATACAAACCAACAATATTTTGTGATTCTGTATACTGAATTGGGGTTTGGGTTGCAAAATTAAAGTGTCTGAATACGCCTCTTACAATTTGATCGACACTTCTTACCCCTTGTCTGTCGTAGGTATAATGACGTGAAGTTGCACCTGCTTGAAATGACATCCCGATTTTATCGGTTAATTGGTACATTCCACTTAACACCAAATTGTGGTCCCAAATAATATTGTTGTTGTCATAAGTAACGTATTCACCTAAAACAGGTCCTCTCGAAGCACCTCTGTTGATGCTTTGAACGTTTCTTTCATTATAAAAGTCAAAACCAATTCGATAAGAAAGATTCATATTTTTATTAACTTCATAACTTAAACTACCATTTCCAAAAAAACGATTGGTCATTTGGCTTGTTTTGGCATTATTAACAACCCAATATGGATTCATGATATCGTTGTTTTGACGGTAACTCAGGTTTTCCCCGGTTATTGGATGTTCATATGGCCAGTTTTGAATATCGATGTTTCTTGGAGTATAAAAGATGTCTGCAAAAACAGATAACCCATTTCCTTGGACTCCAGAACCATTACTATAAGCAACTGGAGGTGATGCGAAGTTGGTTCTTGCAAAGTTAAAAGTTCCACTAACTGTAAATTTATTTGATAGTATAGCTCTTCCACCCATGGCAAATGAGTTTCTCATTAAATTATTACCTGGTGTAAAACCTTCGTCTTCTAAGCGACCATAATTGAAGTTATAGTTAATTTTTCCATCCGTTGAACTTCCATTAAAGTTAAGAGAAGTACTCGAAACTACGCCAGTTCTAAAGAAGTCTTTTACGTTATTCGGTACCGGAGCATAAGGAATTCTCAATCCTTGGTACTCAGGAAAAACAGAAGCCAAGTTTGCTCTACTATACGGATGTAAAATAGTACCATCATTAGCTACATTGGTACCCGGGTTATTCCAACCACCTAATCCATTTGCATAAAATCCTGGTCCCCAGTTGCTGTAAAAATTACCAAAAGATTGGTCAAAACCATTTCCAAAAGTATTTTGGTAATCTGGTAACGAAGCAATTTGGTTAAAAAATACAGACTGGTTGATGGTAATTTCATTTTTCTTAGGGCCTTTTAAATTGGCTCCTCCTTTGGTTGTAATTAAAATTACCCCATTTCTACCCTGTGTACCATATAAAGTTGCTGCAGCAAATCCTTTTAAAATGTTGACACTTTCGATGTTGTTTGGATCAATATCTAAAAATCTACTAGATCCGTTATTCCCATCAAAAAAGTCACCTTGGGCATTGGTGTCGGTAGCAAACGGTACACCATCTACAATAAACAGTGGTTGGTTACTTCCAGAAACCGATAAATAACCACGAATGTTGATGTTGGTTGCTGAACCAGAAACTCCGCTGGTTTGGTTGATAATCACCCCAGATGCTTTACCATTCAAAATACGGGCAACATCTCCTTCTGCTCTTTGCTCAATGTCAGCAGCTTTTACTTCGCTAACTGCATATCCTAAAGCTTGCTTTTCTCTTTTGATTCCTTGAGCAGTAACCACTACTTCTTCAATCATTTGAGCATCTTCCTGAAGTACGATGTCAACCTTAGAGTTAGAAGCAGAGACTTCTTGTTTTTTCATCCCCACATAACTAAATACAAGGGTTTGATTAGGAGCAGCACTAATGGAATATTTTCCATCAAAATCTGTCTCGGTACCATTAGAGGTGCCTTTAACCAATACAGAAACTCCTGGAATAGGCATTCCGGTAGGGTCTTTAACCACACCACTAACAGTCCTTTGTTGTGCAAAAGCAAAGTGCACAAACATTACCAAAAGTAATGTGAGGTACTTGTTAATTTTTGATTTCATAAAATTTGTTTTGTGTTAGTGGGTCAAAATTCTAAAAAACTTTCACATAAACAAAAGAAAACGTTAAATAATTACAAAAAAAATCACAAAACACTGATTTAAAAGAAGGTTTTGAAACTTAAATGTGTTAAAGTGTTTTGAAAATCGAAATCTTGATTACCAAAAATACCATTGGCAAATTGCAAATGAAATATGCTGTTTTTGTTTTGTAACCCAAATCCAATTCCAAAACTTTTTAAGTTGTTTTTTAAATTGCTTGATTTGTCTTCAAAATAGCCGTAGTCAATAATAGAGTGGATGTAAAAATTGGTGCCTAATTTTAATTGGTATTCTGATGCTAAACTACTAAAAGTACTAGCTTGAATGCTATTTTCGATAAACCCTCGAATGTTATTAATTCCTCCAAAGCGAGGAAGTTCATTGATCAAGTAATTCTCGCTTTGTAAATAAAATCCGTTGCCTTTGATAAACAAACTATTTCGCTGATCTAAGTCCCACCTGATTTGTCCTTGAAACTCCAAATTCCATTGGTTGGTTTTTTGGGTATTGGTGGTTCTGTTTCCAAATCCACTTTGTAGTTTTAACATATATTTGGTAGGAATCAAATTTGGAATGGTTTCTCTTCTAAATTGATATTGAAGGCCAATAAAATAAAATTGATTTTCAAAATCTTGTAAAGTGTTGTTGTTGATGTTTTGAATATCGCTGGATTCTGTTGTTTGAATTCCAACAAATAAGGAAGTTTCCATATTCCATAAATAGGACATTCGCCATTTTAAGTTGGTGGTTTGAAAAGTGCTGTCTTGTCTAAAGATATGTAAATCAGCTTCTGTGCCAATTTTAGAGCCAAATAAATATGGCAATTGTATTTCTAGTTCTAAATTGTTTTGCCCAAAACCATTATTCCTCCAGTCTAAATGAAATTTTTCTCCCATTTGAAAGGTGTTATATAAAGTTAAATCAAGAAAACCATTCCATTTTAAATTCCCTTGTTCGTCATTATTAAATCCAATAATTCCCTCTGCTTGATTCCAGTTGTTTTTGGTGAATGATACATATACCTTAGAGCTGTCATTGGTAAACAACACCTCTGGGTATTTGATAGGAGCCATAAAACCAATACTCTTGGATGCTTGGTATAGTCTGTCCAGATTTTTTTGATTTAAGGTTTTCTTTTCAAAATCTTTTTTCCATCTTTTTGTAAAGTTAGCTGGGAAGTTTTTTGATTCTGAAAATACAATTTTATCTATCTTTCGTGTTTGTCTTTCATTTAATGTCCACTCCACAAACAAAGTATCGTTTTTAATACTTATGTCTTTCGGATGAATTTGGTCGAATAATCTCCCTTGCAACTCCAATTCATTTCTCTTTTTGTCAATCAATTTTAAGTAATCATTCCAAGAAATTGTTTTTGAATTTTCTTTTGCATTTTCAATGACAGAAACCCATAAAATTGGTTTTCTTAAAATTAGTATTAAATCAAATTTGGTAGAATCTTGTTTTGATTTATTCCATTCGTAGCTAACATTTAAATATCCTTTTAATTGGTATTGTAACAATATGGAATCCCTTTGTGAAGTTTTGATATCATTATGTATATAGGTAGAATCATTTTTCTTAACACCTGTCTCGAGCTCTTGGCTTTGAATTTTACACCCAAACAAAAAGAACACGCCAAACCAAAGTAGTAAGGAGTCTTGAAAATTAGTATTAGTTTTTCTAAAGATGTAAGTAGTCAATTTATAAGGTCGTAAAAATTCAAAAAACGAAGTTATGAAAGCTTTATTTCACAACTACAACAAAATAAATAAATTATGATTTGTTTTGATAAAAAATATTTCTATTTTTGCAACCCCAAAAAATGGGGAGTTTTATATCATTTACGTAAATCTAATAATTAATTATGCCAACAATTCAACAATTAGTAAGAAAAGGGAGAGCCCAAGTAACTAAGAAGAGTAAATCGGCTGCATTAGATTCTTGTCCTCAAAGAAGAGGAGTATGTACTCGTGTATATACTACCACTCCTAAGAAACCAAACTCTGCAATGCGTAAAGTTGCAAGGGTACGTTTAACCAATGGTAATGAGGTGAATGCCTACATTCCTGGTGAAGGACACAATCTACAAGAGCACTCGATAGTATTAGTTAGAGGCGGAAGGGTTAAAGACTTACCTGGGGTAAGATACCACATCGTTCGTGGAGCGTTAGATACTGCCGGTGTAGCTGGTAGAACGCAAAGACGTTCGAAGTATGGTGCTAAACGTCCAAAACCAGGTCAGGCTGCAGCACCTGTTAAAAAGAAAAAGTAATTAAAAACTTTTAAACAAAAGACATGAGAAAAAGACAGGCAAAAAAACGTCCTCTTTTACCAGATCCAAAATTTAATGATCAATTGGTAACACGTTTTGTGAATAACTTAATGTGGGATGGTAAAAAATCGGTTGCTTTTAATGTGTTTTACGATGCATTAGAAATCGTTGAAACTAGAAAGCAAGATCAGGAAAAATCTGCTTTAGAAATTTGGAAAGATGCTTTAACTAACGTTATGCCTCACGTAGAAGTGAGAAGTAGAAGAGTTGGTGGTGCTACCTTTCAAATTCCGATGCAAATTCGTCCAGACAGAAAAATCTCTATGGCAATGAAGTGGTTAATCCTTTATGCTAGAAAAAGAAATGAGAAATCTATGGCTGCTAAGTTAGCAGGTGAAATCATTGCTGCTGCTAAAGAAGAAGGAGCTGCTGTGAAAAAGAGAATGGATACCCATAAGATGGCAGATGCTAACAAAGCATTCTCTCACTTTAGATTTTAATTTTTTTAACAACGCACAATAATGGCAAGAGATTTAAAATATACTAGAAATATTGGAATTGCTGCTCACATCGATGCTGGTAAAACTACCACTACAGAGCGTATTCTATTCTATACCGGAAAGTCGCACAAAATTGGGGAAGTACACGATGGTGCTGCTACCATGGACTGGATGGCTCAAGAGCAAGAAAGAGGTATTACCATTACTTCTGCTGCAACAACTTGTAATTGGAATTATCCAACCGATCAAGGTAAAAATGTAGCAGATACCAAGGAATACCACTTTAATATTATTGATACTCCTGGTCACGTTGACTTTACTGTTGAGGTAAACCGTTCGTTAAGAGTATTAGATGGTTTGGTTTTCTTGTTTAGTGCTGTAGATGGGGTAGAGCCTCAATCAGAAACTAACTGGAGATTGGCAGACCAATACCGAGTTCCACGTATGGGATTCGTAAACAAAATGGACCGTCAAGGTTCTAACTTCTTGGCAGTTTGTCAGCAAGTAAAAGACATGTTGAAGTCAAATGCAGTGCCAATTGTATTGCCAATTGGTGACGAAGCCGACTTTAAAGGAGTAGTTGATTTAATTCGTAACCGTGCTATTGTATGGCATGACGAAACGCAAGGGGCTACTTTTGATGTGGTTGACATTCCTGCAGACATGGTAGACGAAGTAAAACAATACCGTTCTCAATTAATTGAAGAAATTGCTACTTACGACGAAAACTTGTTGGAAAAATACATGGAAGATGAAAATTCTATCACTGTAGAAGAAATCAACAAAGCGTTAAGAGCAGCTACTATCGACATGGCGATTATTCCTATGTTGTGTGGTTCTTCTTTCAAAAACAAAGGAGTTCAATTTATGTTGGATGCAGTATGTGAATTCTTACCTTCTCCTGTAGATAAAGAAGGTATCGTAGGGATTCACCCTGACGACCAAGATTTGTTAGAGGAAGACCAAAGAAAAATCATGCGTAAGCCTGATGCTAAAGAGCCATTTGCGGCTTTAGCTTTCAAAATTGCTACGGACCCTTATGTAGGTCGTTTGGCATTCTTCCGTGCTTATTCAGGTCGTTTAGATGCTGGTTCATATATTTTAAATACCCGTTCTGGTAACAAAGAAAGAATTTCTCGTATCTATCAAATGCACGCTAACAAGCAAAATCCAATCGAATTTATCGAAGCTGGTGACATTGGAGCTGCAGTAGGATTTAAAGACATCAAAACTGGAGATACCATGTGTGATGAAAAAAATCCTATCATCTTAGAGTCTATGAAATTCCCTGATCCAGTTATTGGTATCGCTATTGAACCTAAAACTAAGGCAGATGTAGATAAAATGGGTATGGCTTTGGCTAAATTAGCGGAAGAAGATCCAACATTTACTGTTAGAACTGACGAAGCTTCTGGACAAACCATTATTTCAGGTATGGGTGAGTTACACTTGGACATTTTGATTGATCGTATGAAGCGTGAGTTCAAAGTAGAAGTAAATCAAGGAGAGCCTCAAGTAGAGTACAAAGAAGCTTTCACCAAATCTGCTCAACATAGAGAGGTTTATAAAAAACAATCTGGTGGTAGAGGTAAATTCGGGGATATTGTATTCCGTTTAGAGCCTGCAGATGAAGTGGATGGAAAAGTACCTGTTGGTTTACAATTTGTAAACGAAGTGAAAGGTGGTAACGTTCCTAAAGAATATATTCCTGCTGTTGAAAAAGGTTTCAGAGAAGCTATGAAGCAAGGACCTTTAGCTGGATATGCAGTAGATAGTTTAAAAGTAACTTTATTGGATGGTTCTTACCACCCGGTTGACTCTGATGCTCTTTCTTTTGAATTGGCAGCTAAAATGGGTTACAAAGAGGTTGCTAAAGCAGCTGGTGCAGTAATCTTAGAACCTATCATGAAAATTGAAGTAATCACTCCAGAAGAAAACATGGGGGATATCGTAGGTGACTTGAACAGAAGAAGAGGTCAAGTGAATGATATGGGAGACAGAGCTGGTTCAAAAGTAATTAAAGCAAATGTGCCATTATCAGAAATGTTTGGTTATGTAACCACATTAAGAACTTTGTCTTCTGGTAGAGCAACTTCTACTATGGAATTCTCTCACTACGAGCAAACTCCTTCTAACATTTCAGAAGAGGTGATTAAAAAAGCAAAAGGTAACGCTTAATTTTTAGGAATCATGAGTCAAAAAATTAGAATAAAATTAAAGTCATACGATCATATGTTGGTTGATAAGTCAGCCGAGAAGATCGTAAAAACGGTTAAGACTACCGGTGCTGTAGTTACTGGTCCAATTCCGTTGCCAACTAACAAAAAAATCTTTACAGTTTTGCGTTCTCCTCACGTGAACAAAAAATCTAGAGAGCAGTTTGAAGTTAGTTCATACAAAAGATTGTTAGACATCTATTCTTCCTCATCTAAAACTATCGATGCTTTAATGAAATTAGAGCTTCCTAGTGGTGTTGAAGTGGAAATCAAGGTGTGATAGAAGTACCAAGACGACAGTGTTAAGTATTAAGACGAAACCTTATGTTAATAAAGTGTCTTAGTACTTAATACTAGTGTCTTAATACAAGTAAATAAGTAACAAATTTTAAATTAAATATTAAATATGTCTGGGTTAATTGGTAAAAAAGTAGGCATGACCAGCATCTTTGACGAGAATGGAAAAAACATTCCATGTACCGTAATTGAAGCAGGACCATGTGTAGTTACCCAAGTCAGAACCAAAGAGGTTGACGGGTATGAAGCGTATCAACTTGGTTTCGATGACAAAAAAGCGAAGCAAACGGTAAAAGCTGAGGAAGGACACTTCAAAAAAGCTGGAACAGTAGCTAAGAAAAAAGTCGTTGAATTCAAGCATTTTGATGCAAATTACAATTTAGGTGATGTAATCACTGTAGATTTATTCAACGAAGGAGAGTTTGTTGATGTTACTGGTGTTTCTAAAGGGAAAGGTTTCCAAGGGGTAGTAAAACGTCACGGTTTTGGTGGGGTTGGTCAATCTACTCATGGTCAGCACAACCGTTTAAGAGCTCCGGGTTCTGTAGGTGCTTCTTCCTATCCATCACGTGTATTCAAAGGGATGCGTATGGCAGGAAGAACTGGAGGAGAAAATGTAACTGTTCAAAACTTAAGAGTTTTAAAAGTAGTAGCCGATAAAAACTTGATTTTAGTTAAAGGTGCTATTCCTGGTCACAAAGACTCTTACGTAATTATTCATAAGTAATGGAAGTAAAAGTTTTAGATATCAACGGAAAAGAAACCGGCAGAACAGTTCAACTTTCTGACGATGTTTTCGCAATTGAGCCAAACAAACATGCGGTTTACTTAGATGTAAAGCAATATTTGGCTAACCAACGTCAAGGTACGCACAAAGCTAAAGAGCGTGCAGAGGTGTCAAGAAGTACCAGAAAAATCAAGAAACAAAAAGGAACTGGTACTGCCAGAGCAGGTAGTGCAAAGAGTCCATTGTTCAAAGGTGGTGGTACTGTTTTTGGACCTAGACCAAGAAGCTACTCTTTCAAATTAAACAAATCTTTAAAGAAATTAGCTCGTAAATCGGTGCTATCTGCAAAGTTGAAAGAAGAGAATTTGATTGTGTTAGAAAATATCCAAATGGATGCACCAAATACCAAAAATTTTGTAGGTATTTTAAAAGCTTTAGGGATTGATAATAAAAAATCCTTGATAGTGTTGGGTGATTCAAATAAAAATGTATATTTGTCGTCACGCAATTTGAAGGCTACTTCAGTTGTAACTAGTTCAGAATTAAATACTTACGGTATTTTAAACGCAAAAAAATTAGTGTTAACTGAGGGGTCTGTAGAAGGAATTGTTGAAAATTTAACCAAATAAGAAAGGTCATGAGTATTATTTTAAAGCCAATCATTACAGAAAAAGTTACCAAAGAGGGGGAGCTTAGTAATCGTTATGGTTTTGTGGTTGATAAAAAAGCAAACAAAGTAGAAATCAAAAAAGCTGTTGAGCAAATGTTTTCTGTAAATGTGGTTGCAATCAATACCATGAATGTAAGACCTGACCGATCTGTTAAGTATACCAAAAGTGGTATCATTAGTGCCAAAACCAATGCTATTAAAAAAGCCATTGTACAGTTAAAAGAAGGTGAAACCATTGATTTTTTCAATAATAATTAATCACAATGTCTGTTAGAAAATTAAAACCTATTACCCCGGGTCAGCGTTTTAGAGTAGTGAATGGTTTTGACGCCATTACTACTGATAAGCCGGAAAAGTCATTATTGGCACCGAAAAAAAACTCTGGAGGTAGAAATAGTCAAGGAAAAATGACCATGCGTTATATGGGTGGTGGTCATAAGCAAAGATATCGTATCATTGATTTCAAAAGAACCAAAGATGGTATCCCAGCTACAGTTAAGTCTATTGAGTACGATCCAAATCGTACCGCATTCATCGCATTATTATCTTATGTAGATGGAGAAAAGACTTACGTAATTGCTCAAAATGGTTTACAAGTTGGGCAACAAGTAATGTCAGGTGAAAATGCAGCTCCTGAAATTGGAAATACTATGCCATTAAGCAAGATTCCATTAGGAACTGTAATTTCATGTATCGAATTAAGACCAGGTCAAGGAGCTATTATTGCTCGTTCTGCTGGTACTTTTGCACAATTAATGGCAAGAGATGGTAAATATGCTACCATTAAAATGCCTTCTGGTGAAACCAGATTAATTTTGTTGACATGTTCTGCTACTATTGGTGCTGTGTCTAACTCAGACCACCAATTGATTGTTTCTGGAAAAGCGGGTAGATCACGTTGGTTAGGAAGAAGACCACGTACAAGACCAGTAGCAATGAACCCAATCGATCACCCAATGGGTGGTGGTGAAGGACGTTCTTCTGGAGGTCACCCAAGATCAAGAAAAGGTTTACCAGCAAAAGGTTACAGAACCCGTGCTAAGGCAAACCCTTCGAATAAGTATATTGTAGAACGCAGAAAGAAATAATTAGATAGACATGGCACGTTCGTTAAAAAAAGGACCATTCGTTCACTATAAATTAGAGAAAAAAGTTCTTGACAATGTTGAGAAAGGTAACAAAAATGTAATCAAGACTTGGTCTCGAGCTTCAATGATTACGCCTGACTTTGTTGGTCAAACTATTGCTGTTCACAATGGTCGTCAGTTTGTACCTGTTTACGTAACCGAAAACATGGTAGGTCATAAATTAGGTGAGTTTTCTCCAACCAGATCTTTTAGAGGTCACGCTGGAGCTAAAAACAAAGGTAAAAAATAATAGCTATGGGAGTTCGTAAAAGAGAAAGAGCAGAGCAAATCAAAGAAGCTAATAAGAGTTTAGCCTTTGCTAAGTTAAATAACTGTCCTACATCACCAAGAAAAATGCGTTTAGTTGCTGACTTAGTGAGAGGCGAGAAGATTGATAAAGCTTTAAATATTTTGCGTTTTAGCCAAAAAGAAGCTTCTAAAAAACTAGAAAAACTATTATTGTCTGCCATCAACAATTGGCAACAAAAAAATACTGAGGGTGATTTAGAAGAAGCAGGTTTATTCGTAAAAGAAATCAAAGTAGACGGTGGAGCAATGTTGAAAAGATTAAGACCAGCTCCACAAGGTCGTGCACACAGAATCAGAAAACGCTCTAACCACGTAACTATCGTATTAGGAGCAAGTAATAACACACTAAGCAATTCGTAAATAGTATGGGACAAAAGACTAATCCAATCGGAAATCGCCTCGGAATTATTAGAGGATGGGATTCAAACTGGTATGGTGGAAATGATTACGGTGATAAAATTGCCGAGGATCACAAAATCCGTAAGTACATCCATGCACGTTTATCGAAAGCTAGTGTTTCTAAAGTAATTATCGAAAGAACTTTAAAACTTGTAACCGTTACTATCACCACTGCTCGTCCAGGTATCATTATTGGTAAAGCAGGTCAGGAGGTAGACAAGTTAAAAGAGGAATTAAAGAAAATTACTGACAAGGAAATCCAAATTAACATTTTTGAAATCAAACGTCCTGAGTTAGATGCTTACTTAGTAGCTACCAGTATTGCTCGTCAAATTGAGAGCAGAATTTCATACAGAAGAGCCATAAAAATGGCAATTGCGGCTGCAATGCGTATGAATGCTGAAGGAATCAAAGTAATGATTTCTGGTCGTTTGAATGGTGCGGAAATGGCACGTTCAGAAATGTTCAAAGAGGGACGTATTCCGCTATCTACTTTCAGAGCTGATGTGGACTATGCTTTGGCTGAAGCTCACACTACTTATGGTAGAATGGGTATCAAAGTATGGATCATGAAAGGTGAAGTGTATGGTAAAAGAGATCTTTCTCCTTTAGTAGGAATGGACAAAAAACAATCTTCACAAGGCAGAACCGCTGCTGCTCCTAATAAAGGAGGTAACAACAGAGGTGGAGCTCGTAAAAGAAAGTAATTTTTTTAAATTGAAAAAAAATGTTACAACCTAAAAGAACAAAATACCGCAAGGTACAGAAAGGTAGAATGAAAGGGGACTCGCAAAGAGGACACACCCTTTCCAATGGGATGTTTGGTATCAAATCTTTAGATTCAGCATTTTTGACTTCTCGACAAATTGAAGCTGCACGTATCGCTGCAACTCGTTTTATGAAAAGAGAGGGTCAATTATGGATCAAAATTTTCCCAGATAAACCAATCACTAAAAAGCCTCTTGAGGTACGTATGGGTAAAGGTAAAGGTGCCGTTGAATATTGGGCAGCTGTTGTTAAACCCGGAAGAATTATGTTTGAAGTAGGTGGAGTGCCATTAGACGTTGCAAAAGAAGCATTGCGTTTGGCAGCTCAAAAATTACCTGTAAAAACTAAATTCGTCGTAGCTAGAGATTTTGAAGCTTAAAACTTAGTATTATGAAACAATCAGAAATCAATAGTCTTTCTACAGCTGAGTTACAAGCAAAGTTAGGTGAGATGAAAAGTGCTTACCAACAATTAACCATGTCTCATGCAATATCTCCAATCCAAAATCCTTTACAGATTAGATTGATGAGACGTTCCATTGCTAGAATTGCAACAGAACTTAGCAAAAGAGATTTACAAACCGCGTAATCTGTTGAAAGATGGAAAAAAGAAACTTAAGAAAAGAGAGAATTGGGGTGGTAACCAGCAACAAAATGGAGAAATCCATTGTGGTGTCTGAAACCAGAAGAGTAAAACACCCCCTTTATGGTAAATTCGTGTTAAAAACAAAAAAATATGTTGCACACGATGAGAAGAATGACTGTAATATTGGCGATACCGTTCGTATTATGGAAACAAGACCACTTAGCAAAACTAAGTGTTGGAGATTAGTAGAAATCATTGATAGAGCTAAATAATCATGGTACAACAAGAATCTAGACTTAAAGTAGCAGATAACACAGGAGCAAAAGAAGTTTTGACCATTCGTGTTTTAGGAGGTACTGGTAGAAGATACGCCTCTGTTGGAGATAAAATTGTAGTTTCTATCAAAGACGCAACTCCAAACGGTAACGTGAAAAAAGGTGCAGTTTCTACTGCAGTAGTAGTTCGTACTAAAAAAGAAGTACGTAGAGCTGATGGATCTTATATCCGTTTTGACGATAATGCTTGTGTTCTTTTGAACGCTGCAGGTGAAATGAGAGGGACTCGTGTATTCGGTCCTGTTGCAAGAGAACTTCGTGAAAAACAATTCATGAAAATTGTTTCATTAGCACCTGAAGTGCTTTAATATCTTATCAAGATGGCAAAATTACACATTAAAACAGGTGACAACGTAGTAGTAATTGCTGGAGACCACAAAGGTTCTGAAGGTAAAGTATTGCGTGTTTTCCCTGATGCAAACAAAGCAATTGTTGAAGGTATCAACATGGTTTCGGTACACACCAAGCCTAATGCTAAAAATCCTCAAGGAGGAATTATTAAAAAAGAGGCTCCTTTCCATGTTTCTAACTTGTCTTTGATTGATCCAAAGACTAAAAAAGCAACCAGAGTTGGTTTTAAAGTAGAAGGAGACAAAAAAGTGAGAATCTCTAAAAAATCTAATCAAGTATTATAGTTATGGCATATATTCCTAGACTAAAACAAGAATACACCGAAAGAGTAATCCCAGCTTTAAGAGAAGAGTTTGGTTACAAAAACATCATGCAAGTTCCAAAATTGGAAAAAATTGTATTGAGTAGAGGTGTTGGAGCTGCTGTTTCTGACAAGAAATTAGTAGAATATGCAGTAGACGAGTTAACTAAAATTACCGGGCAAAAAGCCGTTGCTACCATTTCTAAAAAAGACGTTGCTTCTTTTAAATTGAGAAAAGGTATGCCAATTGGTGCTAAAGTAACTTTACGTGGAGAAAGAATGTATGAATTCTTAGACAGATTGATCACAGCTTCTTTACCACGTGTAAGAGATTTTAACGGTATCAAAGCTTCTGGTTTTGACGGTAGAGGTAACTACAACTTAGGTGTTACAGAACAAATCATTTTCCCTGAAATTGACATTGATAAAGTAAATAAAATCTCTGGGATGGATATTACTTTTGTAACCACTGCTGCTACTGACAAAGAAGCAAAATCATTATTAGCTGAATTAGGTTTACCCTTTAAAAAGAATTAAGAGATATGGCTAAAGAATCAATGAAAGCCCGTGAGGTGAAAAGACAAAAATTGGTAGAAAAGTATGCTGAAAAAAGAAAAGCTTTAAAAGAAGCTGGAGAATTTGAAGCATTGCAAAAACTTCCAAAAAATGCTTCACCAGTTCGTTTACACAATCGTTGTAAATTAACCGGTAGACCAAGAGGGTACATGAGACAGTTTGGTATTTCGCGTGTAACTTTCCGTGAAATGGCTAACCAAGGTTTAATTCCTGGGGTAAAGAAAGCTAGTTGGTAATTTAATTTTAATTGGTTAAAGGTTCTATTACCATAGTAGTATTAGAAAACCATAACCGCAACAACCACAAATATGTATACAGATCCAATCGCAGATTTTTTAACAAGAATCCGTAATGCTGTTAGAGCAAACAAAAAAGTAGTAGAAATCCCTGCTTCTAACATGAAAAAAGAAATCACTAAGATTCTTTTTGACCAAGGGTATATTTTAAGCTACAAATTTGAAGAGAGTACTGTACAAGGTACCATCAAAATTGCTCTTAAATATGATAAAGAGACCAGAGAGTCTGTTATCAAAGATATTCAAAGAATTAGTAAACCAGGTTTACGTAAGTATGCTTCTTCTGCTAATTTACCAAGAATCTTAAATGGTTTGGGTATTGCAATTGTTTCTACTTCTAAAGGTTTAATGACCGGAAAGCAAGCAAAACAATTAAATGTAGGTGGTGAAGTAATTTGTTACGTATACTAATATTTAAAGACAGAAATTATGTCAAGAATTGGTAAAAATCCTATCACAGTTCCTGCCGGAGTAACGGTTGATATCAAAGAAGGAGTGGTAACAGTAAAAGGAAAACTTGGAGAACTTTCTCAAGAATTTAGTGATGTAACCATCACTATGGAAGATGGTGTCATTACATTTGACAGACCATCAGACCACAAAGATCACAGAGCTAAACACGGTTTATACCGAGCTTTGATTAACAATATGGTTGTAGGTGTATCTACAGGTTTTACTAACGAATTAGAGTTGGTAGGGGTAGGTTACAGAGCATCAAACCAAGGTCAAAAATTAGATTTGGCTTTAGGTTATTCTCACAACATCGTTTTAGAGATTGCTGATGAAGTAAAAGTGGAAACGATTAGTGAAAAAGGTAAAAACCCTATCGTTAAGTTAACCTCACACGACAAACAATTGCTTGGACAGGTAACTGCTAAGATTAGAGGTTTCAGAAAACCAGAGCCTTACAAAGGTAAAGGGGTGAAATTTGTTGGTGAAGTATTAAGAAGAAAAGCTGGTAAATCCGCATAAAATTTAAGATTATGTCATTAACAAAATCGGAAAGAAGACAAAGAATTAAATACAGAATTCGCAAAATTGTTACTGGTACTGCTACCAAACCAAGATTGTCTGTATTTAGAAGTAATAAAGAAATCTACGCTCAATTAATTGACGACGTGCAAGGAATTACTATTTTAGCATGCTCATCTAGAGATAAAGATTTTAAAGTTACTGGTACTCCAATTGAAATTGCAGCTGGAGTTGGTAAAGCTATTGCTGAAAAAGCTACGAAAGCAGGTATTGCAGAAGTTGCATTTGACAGAAATGGATATTTATATCACGGACGTGTAAAATCATTAGCAGAAGGAGCAAGATCTGCAGGACTTAAATTTTAAGAATCATGTATCAGAAATACAGAAACGTAGAAATCGTTAAACCAAGTGGTTTAGAATTAAAAGACCGTTTGGTAAGTGTAAATCGTGTAACTAAAGTAACAAAAGGTGGTAGAGCTTTCGGTTTTTCTGCTATTGTTGTGGTTGGTGATGAGCACGGTGTGGTTGGTCATGGTTTAGGAAAATCTAAGGATGTATCTGAAGCTATTGCTAAAGCTGTAGAAGATGCTAAGAAAAACTTAGTTAGAGTTCCCTTAAGTGGTCACTCTGTTCCTCATGAGCAAAAAGGTAAATTTGGTGGTGCAAGAGTATTTTTAATGCCTGCATCTCACGGTACCGGAGTAATTGCTGGTGGTGCTGTACGTGCGGTTTTAGAATCAGTAGGGGTACACGATGTATTGTCGAAGTCTCAAGGTTCTAGTAACCCTCACAATGTGGTAAAAGCAACTTTTGATGCTTTGTTACAAATGAGAAGTGCAGCTACGGTTGCTAAGCAACGTGGAATTTCTTTAGATAAAGTGTTTAAAGGTTAATAACATTCGAGATGTCAAAAATAATTGTAACACAAACAAAAAGTAAAATCAAGTGTCCAGAAACTCAAAAGAGAACTTTGGAATCCCTTGGTTTGAGAAGATTAGGTCAGGCTGTGGAGCACGATGCTACCCCTGCTATCTTAGGAATGGTTAAAAAAGTTAAACACTTAGTTTCTGTGGAAACTAAATAAAATCTTATCATACAATGGATTTAAGTAATTTACAACCTGCTGCAGGTTCTACCCATAACCAAAATAAAAGACTAGGAAGAGGTCAAGGTTCTGGTAAAGGTGGTACTGCTTCAAGAGGTCACAAAGGAGCTAAATCTCGTTCTGGTTATTCCAAAAAGATCGGTTTTGAAGGTGGTCAAATGCCATTACAAAGACGTGTTCCTAAATTTGGATTTAACAACATTAACCGAGTAGCATACCAAGGAGTTAATTTAGATACTTTACAGTCTTTAGTGGAAGCTGGAAAAGTAACTGATACTATTTCTTTGCATGATTTTGCTGCTTTTGGTTTGGCTTCTAAGAACGATTTAATCAAAATTTTAGGTAGAGGCGAATTAAAAACAAAGTTAAAAGTAACCGCTAATAAATTTACTGCTACAGCTAAATCTGCTATTGAAGCTGCTGGTGGTGAGGCAATCACTTTATAATTTGTTATGAAAAAATTTATAGAATCTATCTCCAACATCTGGAAAATCGAAGAGCTTAAGAATCGCATCATGGTAACCCTAGGGTTACTTTTGGTGTATCGTTTTGGTGCTCAAGTAACACTTCCTGGTGTAGATGCCAATAAATTAGAAGGATTAGCTTCGCAAACCGGACAAGGGATTGGTGGTTTGTTAGATATGTTTACCGGAGGTGCTTTTTCTCAAGCTTCTGTTTTTGCATTAGGAATCATGCCCTATATTTCTGCATCTATTGTGGTGCAGTTAATGGGAATTGCCATTCCATATTTGCAAAAACTTCAAAAAGAAGGAGAAAGTGGAAGAAAGAAAATCAACCAGATTACTCGTTGGTTAACTATCTTAATCACTTTAGTGCAAGGTCCTGGTTACATTTTTAATTTATACAAATCAATTCCAAGTGCAATTTCTCAGGAAATAAGCTCTTCTGTATTCGTATTTTCTTCTGTAATGATTTTAACCACCGGTACTGTATTTGCAATGTGGTTGGGTGAAAAAATTACAGATAAGGGAATAGGAAATGGTATTTCATTATTGATCATGGTTGGTATTATTGCCAGATTACCTCAGTCAATTGTTCAAGAATTTGTATCAACCATTTCTCAAAATAATGGTGGTCCGATGTTGTTTATCTTCGAAATCATTATCTGGTTGTTAATCATTGTAGCTTCTATTTTACTTACCATGGCGGTTCGTAAGGTACCTGTACAATATGCCAGAAGAACTGCAGGAGGTGAATTTGAACAAGATTTGATGGGTGGTAACAGACAGTTTATCCCGTTACGTTTAAACTCTGCTGGTGTAATGCCTATTATTTTTGCTCAAGCAATCATGTTTATTCCTGCTGCATTAGCTGGATTGTCAATGTTCTCTTCAAGTGACAATGCACAATCGGTTACAGCTGCATTTAGCGACATGTTTGGCTTGGCATATAATATTGTTTTTGCTTTGTTGATTGTTGTATTCACTTATTTCTACACTGCAATTACAGTTCCTACAAACAAAATGGCTGACGATTTAAAAAGAAGTGGTGGTTTTATTCCTGGAATTCGTCCAGGAGAAGAAACTTCAAATTTCTTAGACAAAGTAATGTCTTTGATTACTTTTCCTGGTTCTTTGTTCTTGGCTTTGATTGCAGTGTTTCCTGCAATTATCATGAACTTGATGGGTATCACTCCAAACTGGGCAATGTTTTTCGGAGGTACTTCTTTGTTGATCATGGTTGGAGTTGCAATCGATACCATTCAGCAAGTAAATTCTTATTTGTTGAACAGACATTATGACGGGTTGATGAAAACTGGTAAAAATAGAAAAGCAGTAGCTTAACTAAGTTTATTATGGCAAAACAATCTGCAATAGAACAAGACGGAACCATTATTGAATCATTATCCAATGCGATGTTTCGCGTGGAGTTAGAAAATGGTCACGTGGTAATTGCTCACATCTCTGGTAAAATGCGTATGCACTATATCAAATTGTTACCAGGGGATAGAGTGAAATTAGAAATGAGTCCTTATGACTTAAGTAAAGCAAGAATAACCTACAGATACTAAAAAAATGAAAGTTAGAGCATCCGTTAAGAAAAGAAGTGCCGACTGTGTAATTGTACGCAGAAAAGGTCGTTTATATGTAATTAACAAAAAGAATCCTAGATTTAAACAAAGACAAGGATAATTATGGCAAGAATATCAGGGGTTGACATACCCAAAAACAAAAGAGGTGTTATCGCTTTAACCTATATCTTCGGAATAGGTAATAGCAGAGCTGCTGAGATTTTAGATAAGGCTCAGGTGAATCACGACAAAAAAGTTCAAGATTGGAACGATGATGAAATTGCAGCCATTCGTGATGCAGTTTCTTATTACAAGATCGAAGGGGAATTACGTTCTGAAACTTCCTTACACATCAAACGTTTGATGGATATTGGTTGTTACAGAGGTATCCGTCATAGAGCTGGTCTTCCGTTAAGAGGTCAAAGAACCAAAAACAATTCAAGAACAAGAAAAGGTAAAAGAAAAACTGTTGCTAACAAGAAAAAAGCAACTAAATAATAGATAAGTATGGCTAAGCAAACAACAAAAAAACGAAAAGTAATCGTTGAGTCGTCTGGAGAAGCTCATATCAATGCTACTTTTAACAACATTATTATTTCTCTTACTAATAAAAAAGGAGAAGTAATTTCGTGGTCATCTGCTGGTAAAATGGGATTTAGAGGTTCTAAAAAGAATACTCCCTATGCAGCTCAAATGGCAGCAGAAGATTGTTCAAAAGTTGCTTTGGAAGCGGGTTTGAAAAAAGTAAAAGTTTACGTTAAAGGTCCAGGAAACGGTAGAGAATCTGCAATCAGATCTATCCACAATGGTGGTATCGAAGTTACTGAAATCATTGACGTAACACCAATTCCACACAACGGATGTAGACCTCCAAAAAGAAGAAGAGTATAATTAATTAGTGTAACCTAAGGTTCTATCACGTTATCGAAGGATATCGACCTGAATTCATAACAGGAACCTTTAATATTATTTTTATGGCAAGATATACTGGTCCAAAAACTAAAATTGCAAGAAAATTCGGGGAAGCCATTTTTGGTGAAGACCGTGCATTTGAAAAAAGAAATTATCCTCCAGGACAACATGGATTAGCAAAAAAAAGAGGTAAAAAATCTGAATATGCTGTTCAGTTAATGGAGAAACAAAAAGCAAAATACACTTACGGTATTTTAGAAAAACAATTCAGAAACTTATACGAAAAAGCTTCTGCAATGTCTGGAGTTACCGGTGAAATTTTGTTACAATTGTGTGAAGCTCGTTTAGACAATGTAGTATACAGAATGGGTATTGCTCCTTCAAGAAGAGGTGCTAGACAATTGGTTTCTCACAGACATATTACCGTAAATGGTGAAGTAGTAAACATTCCATCTTACCACTTAAAACCTGGAGATAAAATCGCAGTAAGAGAAAAATCTAAATCATTAGAAGTAATCAACAACTCTTTATCTTCAAACAGTACTGTTTACGAATGGATGACTTTTAATAACGAAACCAAAGAAGGTACTTTTGTTTCCGTTCCACAAAGAATCCAAATTCCAGAAAACATAAAGGAACAACTTATCGTCGAGTTGTACAATAAATAATAACTGACAGCTATCTAAAATTATGGCCATATTAAATTTTCAAAAGCCCGATAAAGTAATCATGATCGATTCAACGGACTTCGAAGGTAAATTCGAATTTAGACCTTTGGAGCCTGGTTATGGATTGACTGTGGGAAATGCTTTACGCAGAGTTTTGTTATCTTCATTAGAAGGTTATGCCATCACCTCCATCAAAATTGAAGGTGTGGATCATGAATTTACCACCATTGCAGGGGTAGTAGAAGATGTTACCGAAATTATCTTGAATCTGAAAGAGATGAGATTCAAACGTCAAATTGACGAAATTGATAATGAAACAGTTTCTCTATCTTTTCAAGGGATGGAGAAAATTACTGCTGGTGATTTCCAAAAATTCATCTCTGGCTTTCAAGTGTTAAATCCTGACTTGTTAATTTGTAACTTAGATGCTAACGTGCAAATCAACATGGAATTAACAATTGAAAAGGGTAGAGGATATGTGCCGGCTGAAGAAAACAAAAAAGCCAATGCTTCTTTAGGAACTATTTTCATCGATTCTATTTACACTCCAATTAAGAATGTAAAATATGCGATTGAAAATTACCGTGTAGAACAAAAAACTGACTACGAAAAATTAGTTTTCGAAATCAAAACAGATGGTTCTATCGCTCCAAAAGATGCGTTGACAGAAGCTGCTAAAATTTTGATTCATCATTTTATGCTTTTCTCTGACGAAAGAATTACTTTGGAAGCAGACGAAATCGCACAAACTGAAACTTATGATGAGGAATCATTACACATGCGTCAGTTGTTGAAAACTAAGTTGGTAGACATGGACTTGTCAGTACGTGCTCTTAATTGCTTAAAAGCTGCTGAAGTAGAAACTTTAGGTGACTTAGTATCTTTCAACAAAAATGATTTGATGAAGTTTAGAAATTTTGGTAAAAAGTCTTTAACCGAATTAGATGAATTAGTTGCTGCTAAAAATCTTCACTTCGGAATGGATTTAGCCAAATATAAATTAGATAAAGACTAGTTTTCACCTGACGTTGTTTGTCAGTAAAATTTTAAGAAATGAGACACGGAAAAAAAATAAATCATTTAAGTAGAAAAAGCGGACATCGTAAATTGATGTTAGCAAACTTAGCTTGTTCTTTAATTGAGCACAAGCGTATCAATACTACAGTTGCTAAAGCTAAAGCTTTAAGACAATATGTAGAGCCTTTGGTTACCAAATCTAAAGAAGATTCTACTCACAATCGTAGAATTGTTTTCTCTTACTTGAGAAATAAATATGCAGTTACTGAATTATTTAGAGAAGTAGCTTCTAAAGTTGGTGATCGTCCGGGAGGATATACAAGAATTATCAAATTAGGAAACCGTTTAGGTGACAATGCTGATATGGCCATGATTGAATTGGTTGATTTCAACGAATTGTACAATGGTGGTAAAAAAGAAGAGAAAAAAGGTAGAAGCAGAAGAGGTAAGTCTAAAAAAGCAGAAACTGCTCCTGTTGCCGAAGCACCTGTTGTAGAAGAAACTCCAGTTGCCGAAGCACCAGCTGTTGAAGAATCTAATGAAGACAAAGCTGAAGCTTAAGATGCCGATTCTTCTCACATAATTTAAAAAGGACAGACTTTACAGTTTGTCCTTTTTTTTATTACGAAATCACTAAATTTGCAACACAACAACTCAACTATTTTATGAATTATCAAACCCGAAAAAAAGCATTAGTTTTATTGGCAGATGGTACCATTTTTTATGGAAAGTCTGTTGGATTAGAAGGAAAAGCATTTGGTGAAGTTTGCTTTAATACCGGTATGACCGGTTACCAAGAAATTTTTACCGATCCTTCATATTTTGGTCAAATTATGGTGGCAACCAATGCACATATAGGAAACTATGGAGTGCATGGGGAAGAAAAAGAAGCTGACCAAATCATGATTGCAGGTTTGATAGTAAAGAACTTCAGCTTTACACATTCTCGACCAGACTCAGAAAGCAATTTATTGGATTATATACAAAAGCATCAATTGATTGCGATATCAGATGTGGATACCAGAGCTTTGGTAGCTTACATTCGCGATCATGGAGCTCAAAATGCTGTAATTTGTACAGATGATACTCCAATTGAGCAATTAAAAGAACTATTAGCCAAAACTCCAAACATGAAAGGTTTGGAGTTGGCATCTAAAGTTTCTGTTAGGGAACCTTATTATTTCGGAAATCCGGAAGCTACCTATAAAATTGCAGCTTTAGATTTAGGCATCAAAAGAAATATCCTTCGAAATTTTGCACAACGCGACTGTTATGTAAAAGTGTTTCCGTATAATGCTTCGTTTGAAGCACTGCAATCTTTTGAACCAGATGGGTATTTCCTGTCTAACGGTCCTGGAGATCCAGATCCTTTAACCGGGGTGCAACAAACTGCCAAGCAAATGATTGCTTCAGGCAAACCAGTTTTCGGGATTTGTTTAGGGCATCAAATCATTGCTTTGGCAAATGATATTCCTACGTACAAAATGTTTAACGGTCATAGAGGGATCAACCATCCTATCATGAATTTAAAAACTGGAAAAGGCGAAATTACTTCTCAAAATCACGGATTTGCTGTTAACAGAGAAGCTTTAGAAAAACATCCCGACTTTGAAATTACCCACATACATTTAAACGACCAAACAGTGGCAGGAATGCAAATGAAAAACCAAGATTGTTTTTCTGTGCAATACCACCCAGAAGCAAGTCCAGGGCCACACGATGCCTCTTACTTATTTGATGAATTTATTCAAAGAATGGAAAACAAAAAAGCGTTGGCATAAAAGTGGGTTTTAGAAATCGTTTGCGTTCATAAGTTTCTGCGTATTTACGATTTGTGCGGGCACAATTTTGTAAATTTGTTAGAATCAACCTAGTATAAAATTAAAATTCTTATTTATGAGTATTATTGTAAAAGTACACGCTAGACAAATTTTAGATTCTAGAGGAAACCCAACTATTGAAGTAGATGTGGTTACCGAAAATGGTATTTTAGGGAGAGCAGCAGTTCCGAGTGGAGCATCTACCGGAGAGCATGAAGCAGTAGAATTAAGAGATGGCGGTAAAAATTACATGGGCAAAGGAGTATTAAAAGCAGTAGAAAATGTAAATACCGTTTTAGCCCAAGAAATTGTTGGAATGTCGGTTTTTGAACAAAACTTGATAGACCAAACCATGCTAGAAGCAGATGGAACTCCAAACAAATCCAAATTAGGAGCAAATGCCATTTTAGGTGTTTCTTTAGCAGTAGCAAAAGCAGCTGCCAACGAATTAGGTTTGCCATTGTATCGATATATTGGTGGAGTTTCTGCCAACACTTTGCCAGTGCCAATGATGAACATCATCAACGGAGGTTCGCATTCCGATGCACCTATTGCATTTCAAGAGTTCATGATCATGCCTGTAAAAGCACAAAACTTTACACATGCTATGCAAATGGGTACAGAGATTTTTCACCATTTGAAAAAAGTATTGCACGACAGAGGTTTATCTACCGCAGTAGGTGACGAAGGTGGTTTTGCACCAAACTTAGCAGGTGGTACCGAAGATGCTTTAGATACCATTAAAAAAGCAGTAGAAAATGCAGGTTATAAATTTGGAGACGAAGTGATGATTGCCTTAGACTGTGCAGCATCAGAATTTTATGTTGATGGCAAATACGATTATACCAAATTTGAAGGGCCAACCGGTAAAGTAAGAACTTCTAAAGAACAAGCAGAATACTTGGCCGAACTAGCGGCAAAATATCCAATTATTTCTATTGAAGATGGGATGTACGAAGATGATTGGGAAGGCTGGAAATACCTAACCGAATTGATTGGTAACAAAACCCAATTGGTTGGTGATGATTTGTTTGTAACCAATGTGGAAAGATTATCTACCGGAATCGAAAAAGGAATTGCCAATTCCATCTTGGTAAAAGTAAACCAAATCGGAACCCTAACCGAAACCATTGCAGCAGTAAATATGGCACACAATGCCGGATACACTTCGGTAATGAGTCACCGTTCAGGGGAGACAGAAGACAATACCATAGCCGACTTGGCAGTAGCATTAAATTGCGGTCAAATCAAAACTGGTTCCGCTTCTCGTTCCGATCGTATGGCAAAGTATAATCAACTACTTCGCATCGAAGAAGAGTTGGGTAACGTAGCCTATTTTCCAGGAGTTAAAGCATTTAAGCAAAAATAGTAACTAGCTATTTTCAACAGTTAACCCTTTCAGGTCTTGTATTTGAAAGGGTTTTTTTATGGCAAATTACTTCGTAACCGGGCTTTTCGTTACAACACACCATGCAAACAAAACAATTGGTAAGCTCCAAAATAGCTTCCGTAGGTCGCTTTTTGGAACCATCCAATTCTAGTATGTTTGCTTTGGCTTAGTTTCCACTGCAATCCCTTTTGCAATGTCAATGTCAATGAATAAATCAATTTCAATTTTAAATTTACTAAATACAAATAGCTAACAGCTATTCACCAACCCTCACATATACCAATCTTGCAATTTTAATGTAAATTTAACGAAAACGATTGATATTAAATTTTAACAATCATCCCATTTGTCGTAAATTAGCAACAATTATTTAATAACAATAAAAATCCTACAAAATGAGTGATATTGCCATATTGAAATTAGATGGAAAGGAAATTGAATTACCGGTTTTAAGAGGTTCAGAAAATGAAGTGGCCATTGATATTGATAAGCTCAGAGCATTAACAGGAGCCATTACCTTAGATCCGGGGTACAAAAACTCAGGAGCCTGCAAAAGTGAAATTACCTTTTTAGATGGTGAAGAGGGAATTTTGAGATATCGAGGATATGCCATTGAAGACTTGGCTGAAAAAGCAAACTTTTTAGAAGTATCTTATTTGCTGATTTTTGGTGAATTGCCAAACAAAGCAACCTTAGAAAAATTCGAAAACGACATCCGTCAATACACCCTTATCCACGAGGAAATGAAAAATATCCTTGATGGTTTTCCAAAAACAGCACACCCAATGGGAGTGTTGGCTTCGTTAACCTCTGCTTTAACAGCATTCAATCCTAAGTCGGTTAATCCGCATAACGAGGAACAAATGTATCAAGCAGTTTGTAAAACCATGGCTAAGTTTTTGGTAATTGCAACCTGGACTTACCGTAAAATGCAAGGTTATCCGATGAGTTATTACGATAACTCTAAAGGATACGTAGAAAACTTTATGCATTTAATGTTTGAGTTGCCAACATCAAAGTACACCGTTGATCCAAAAATTGTAGCTGCATTAGATAAATTATTTATTTTACATGCAGACCATGAGCAAAACTGTTCTACTTCAACTGTAAGAATTGTTGGTTCCTCACATGCAGGTTTGTTTGCATCAATTTCTGCTGGAGTTTCTGCACTTTGGGGTCCATTACATGGTGGTGCCAACCAAGCAGTGTTAGAAATGTTAGAAGAAATTCACAACAACGGAGGGGATGTTGCCAAATACGTTTTAAAAGCAAAAGACAAAGATGATCCATTCCGTTTGATGGGCTTTGGTCACAGAGTGTATAAAAACTTTGATCCAAGAGCCACTATCATTAAAAAAGCTGCAGATGATGTTTTAAGCTCTTTAGGAATACAAGACCCATTGTTAGATATTGCCAAACAATTAGAAAAAGTAGCTTTGGAAGATGAATATTTCAAAGCAAGAAATTTATATCCTAACGTTGATTTTTATTCCGGAATCATTTACCGAGCATTAGGAATTCCTACCGAAATGTTTACTGTGTTATTTGCAATTGGTAGGTTACCAGGTTGGATTGCTCAGTGGAAAGAAATGAGAGTAAACAAAGAACCAATCGGAAGACCACGTCAGTTGTATGTAGGTTCACCTGCAAGACCTTTTGTTACTATGGACAAAAGATAATAAAAAAAATCTCGGAATTTCCGAGATTTTTTTTTAGTTTATTCAAACAACCTTTTGTATAAAGCAGGATTTGTATTAAGCTTGTTTAATTGCTCTTCATTAAAAGCACCTTTTAATTTGTCAGAAAATCTTTTTTTAATTTCTGATTTGGTACTTTCTTCAGGAGCATCATTAATTGCTTGGTAACGCATTACTTGTAAAGTTTTGATGTCTTCCACCAACCATTCTTCAACAGAAATTAATTTTATAATATCACTTACATCTGTTGTAGCTTGTTGTTCAGGATTAATTTTTTCAGTAGTTTTTTTGGTTTGTGCCTGCGTAGTTACAGCAAAACCAAAGGTCAATAAACACAAGTAGAATAATTTTTTCATGTTACTTTATTATTAGATATGATTAGTTTATAATTATGTAAAAGCGAATATAAATGTTTTGCATCTTACAGCCAAATTTTTTAATAATTAGTGTAATTTCGCTTCATAATGTTATAAAATTAAGTACATGCGATTTTGTGTAGTAACACATGTAGAACATAAAATTTGTGACGGAAAGTTTTTTGCATATGGTCCGTATGTACAAGAAATGAACTTATGGTTTTCGTTGGTTGAAGAGGTTATGGTAATTGCTCCATTAGGAGATAAAGAAGTTTCTCCAATTGATTTACCTTATGAACACTCTAATTTAAAGCTAATTTCTGTTCCTAGCTTACATGTAAAAAACATCCGACAAATAGGCAAAAGCCTAGTGAGTATTTTTGTAATTATAAAAATTTTGTTTCAGAATTTTCAAAAAGTAGATCATATTCACTTAAGATGCCCAGGAAACATGGGTTTTTTAGGGGCTGTAGTGCAAATGCTTTTTTCTAAAATCCCAAAAACTGTAAAATATGCTGGTAATTGGGATCCCAATTCCAATCAACCTATTAGTTATCACTGGCAAAAGTGTATTTTAAAAAATACATTTTTGTCAAAGAACATTAAAATTTTGGTTTATGGGGAGTGGAGCGATTTTACATCAAATTGTACTTCTTTTTTTACAGCAAGTTATTTTGAAAGCGATAAAAGAGAGATACGTCATAGAGAATGGAATAAGTGTGTCAAATTTTTATTTATAGGAAGTTTAACTTCCGGAAAAAATCCTATATATGCCATTCAATTGGTAGAACGTTTACACTTTAACGGAATAAAAGTACAACTTGATATTTATGGGGAAGGCAATCAACGAGGAGTTATTTCAACCTATATCAATCAAAACATGTTACATAACTTTGTAAAGCTATATGGCAATCAAAATAAAGAAGTGGTAAAAGATGCTTTACAGAATGCACACTTTTTGGTATTACCATCTAAAAGTGAAGGTTGGCCAAAAGTAGTTGCAGAAGCGATGTTTTGGGGTTGTATTCCAATTGCTACAGCAGTTTCTTGTGTACCTCAAATGTTGGAAAATGAAAGAGGAATTTTACTAGAAGTGGATTTAAAAAATGATGTAAACAAGTTATTGCATGTAATACAAGATCCAGAAAAATTAACTCATATGCAACAAAATGGGGTGCGATGGAGCAGAGCATATACCTTTGAGAAGTTTACTTCCGAAATTCAAAAAATTCTATCAATTTCATGAAAAAAAGTTTACGCATAGTTCAATTGATAGATTCTTTACATCCTGGAGGTGCAGAGCGAATGGCATTGAACTTAGCCAATGGATTGTCGTCTGAAATTGAATTTTCGGGTTTAATGGTGACCAGAGAAGAAGGAGGATTGCGTCAACTAGTAGAAGATAAAACTCCTTACATTTTTTTAAATAGAAATTCAGTTCTTGATTTTAAAGCCTTAAAAAAAGGAGTGGTTTGGTTGAAAGAAAATCAAGTAGATATCATTCATGCCCATGGCACCTCTTTGTTTTTTGCAGTGCTTTGCAAATTAAGGTTCTCAAAAATCAAAATTATTTGGCATGATCATTATGGTAATAGTGAATTATTACAACAAAGGCCAAAAATCCTTTTATTTTTTTTGATTCGATTTGTGCATCAAGTTATAGTGGTAAATCAACATTTATTACAATGGAACAAATCTGTATTGTATGTTCGAAAAATTCAAATGATACCAAATTTTTCAAATCTAATATCGCCCAACTCATCTAAAAATTTTAATATGCCATTATTAAATGGCAAAGAGGGTAAAAGAATATTGTGCGTTGCAAACTTCAGAAAGCAAAAAAACCACGAATTGATTTTAAAGGTTGCTGAAAAAATGTTACAGCATTTTCCTGATTGGACTTTTCATCTCGTCGGGAAATCATTTGAGGATGATTACATGATACATTTGAAGAATTTTGTAGAAAGCAGAGAAATTGCAAATGTGTTTTTTTATCACGATGCTTTTAACATATCAGATATCATGAAACAAGTAAATATTAGCATTTTATCTTCAATTTCTGAAGGTTTACCTTTAGTAGTTTTAGAATATGCAAATAATGAATTGCCTATTTTAGCAACTGATGTTGGAGATGTATCCTTGGTAGTTAAAGATCAAGTTAATGGGTTTTTAGTTAAGTCAAATGATGAGATTGGTTTTTATGAAAAGTTAGTACAATTAATTGAAAATGAAGAATTAAGAGCTCATTTTGGAAAAACGATTAAAGAGCATGTTGAAAAAGAATTTTCAGAGATTGGATTTTATGAAAGGTATTTTTCGTTTTTAGAAGTATAAGATTTTATGAAATCAATCCTATACATTGGCAATCAACTCACCAAACATGGGTATTCACCAACCTCCGTGGATACGCTAACTCCGTTGTTGCAAAAAGAAGGATTTAAAATTTATGCAGGTTCTTCTTTTAAAAACATAGGTTTGAGATTTCTGCACATGATTTATTTAGTCTTTATCTATCGGAAAAAAGTAGATGTGGTTATGATAGATACATACAGCACCAAGGCTTTTTGGTATGCACTCCTTGTAAGTCAGTTTTGTAGGCTTTTAAACAAAAAATATGTATCATACTTACATGGAGGTAAATTGGAGAACAGATTAAACCATAGTCCGTTTTTGTCAAAATTGATATTTAGAAACAGTTGTTGTAATGTAGCACCTTCCTACTTTTTACAGCATCTCTTTTGTCAGCATGGGTTCCAGAAAACCATAGTTATTCCTAATAACATTTTTATTCAGAATTATAGTTTTTTAAAGAAAGAAAATTTTTCACCCAATTTACTTTGGGTACGATCTATGGCAGCAATTTACCAACCCAAAATGGCAATAGATGTTTTGGTTGAATTAAAAAAAGTTTATCCTGAGGCAACATTAACTATGGTAGGTCCTGAAAAGGATGTAACGATTGCCTCTTTAAAGCAATATGCAACTGAGAATAATGTTGAAGTAGTTTTTACCGGAAGATTATCTAAACAAGAATGGTGTGCTTTGGCTAAAACGCATGATGTTTTTATCAATACAACTTCTATTGACAATACGCCAATTACATTGATTGAAGCAATGGCACTGGGAATGCCAATTGTTTCTACAAATGTTGGTGGAATTCCGTTTATGGTGGAAAATCATAAGCATGTCAAATTAGTTTTACCAAATCAAGTAATTGAATTTGTAAAAGCTATCGTTGAATTTATTGATAATCCCGATAAAACTATAACGATGGTATATAATGCAAGAAATTTAGCAGAAACAATGGATTGGAATGAAGTTAAACATCTTTGGATAGACCTTATCAAAGATTAATTTTATAAATTAGTACAAAAAAAGTGAAGTCCAAAAAAAACATACACTTCGAAATTTCAGAACGAAAAGTTTTACTTCGTGCCTTTGATTTGCTGTTTGTATATTTTACCCTTCACTTCGTAAGTAATTTTTTAAAGTTCGAATATTTTCAAGTTAGTGGTCAAAGTTTTTGGTGGGTATTTGTACTTGGATTTTATTTGATGTTATTCGGAACTGTTTTTCAAGCTTATCATTTGCCAATTGCCAGCAATCAATTTCAAGCTACCAAAAGTATCATTTTAACTACTTCATTTACCGTTTTGGTGTATTTACTTACACCAATTTTAACCCCATCATTGCCAAATAATCGGATGCAAATAGTCATTTTTTATTTTTCTATTTTATTTGGTTTGTTACTTTGGAGGATTTTTTATGTTAAATTCTTGGCTTCTCAACGTTTTGTTAAAAAAGTATTGTTGGTTTGTGATACCGATCAAGCAGAGCAGTTAACAAAAGACATCCAAAAAGTAGATCCTCACTTCCATATAGTAGCTTATTTACATACAGATAAATACGAGTTAGACCTTGAAGATTTAAAAAAGTATCCTTGGATTTCTCTATCTGATTTAGATCAGTTTGTAACTAAAAATTACTTATCTGAAATTGTAATTGCCAGCCAGAAAACTGAATTTATTTCAGCAGATTTATACCATTATTTAATCAAATATCTTGAAAAAGGAATTATCATTAGAGAGTACACCCAATTGTATGAAGATATGGTGCAGCGAATTCCAGTACATTATTTAAACAAAGATTTTTACAAATATTTCCCTTTTAGCAGAAGCAATCAAAACCAATTGTATTTGTTGTTTATTCGATTTGTAGATGTTTTAGCCTCTATTTTAGGTTTGCTTTTGATGTTATTAATACTTCCAATTATTTTAATTGGAAATTTACTTGGTAACAAAGGACCTTTATTTTATGCTCAAGAAAGAGTAGGAAAAAACGGGCAATCATTTACCATTTTTAAATTCCGAACTATGGTAAAAGATGCTGAAAAAGACGGTGCTGTTTTTGCTGCTAAAAATGATTATAGGGTGACCAAATTTGGAAAGTTTTTAAGAAAAAGCAGGTTAGATGAATTGCCTCAGTTTTGGAATATTTTAATCAACGATATGTCGTTGATTGGTCCAAGACCAGAACGACCTATTTTTGTTGAGCAAATAGCCAACACCATGCCTTTTTATGAAACCAGACATATCATTAAACCAGGACTAACCGGATGGGCTCAGGTAAACTATTCCTATGGAGATTCTCTAGAAGATAGTTTGATCAAACTGCAATACGACTTGTTTTACATCAAACATCGCAACGTGTTTTTAGATATCAATATCTTGATAAAAACTTTATCTACTGTTTTGTTTTACAAAGGACAATAAATCATTATTTCGGAAAAATTGTCGGTATAGTATCCACCAATTGGAAAGCAAAAAGGTACACATGATCCAAAAGTGGTCCTTTTGAAAATGTAAAATCACAAAAACAAGTGATAGTATAAAATAAGATACCACTGCGTAAAGCACCATTTTATTTTTGCTTAACCACAACAAAGATATTCCGATTAGTATCGGATTTACTACCAAAGGATTATAGTTGTTACTCACCTCATGATGGTGCGAATACCACCCAACAAAAAGCAAAAATATTCCCAACAAACCTTGCATCCAAAACCAAATAGTAGATACAGTTCTTAATTTAACGAAACTAAAAAATACTACAATAACCAGCCAAATCCACCAATGGTTCCAAATCGTAAAGTAGTCTTTGTTTAATCTTGGTAAAAGAGAGTTGGTTGCTTTTAAACTTGCTTGTTGTTGCAAACTTTCTTGCAACTCTTCCGGAAGAAAAATTTGTGTAGCTGCAACATCAGTTTTGCTGCCGAACATTAAATTGATTCCCAATTTTTCAAAAAAACGATTGCCTAACTTATCGTTGATTACTTCTCTGTAAGAAGGAAAATCTTTTCCTACTTTAGTGAGTTTTACGGGCAAATGTTGGTTCAAAACTTGCCAAACTTTGGTGGTGCAATTTTCGTCTATAAATTTGTATTCGTAATATTTTTTTTCTGATTGTAAAATTTGGTTCAGGTCGTCAAAAATCTTTTGTTTGGTGGTGCTTTCTATATTTAATTCTTGTTCTACTACACTTCTACCAAAATATTGGTATTGGTACATAAAGTTTCCAAAAGATTCTGTAGTGCCAAAATAAAGCAAATCACCCTTAATAAATTTGGTATAAAAATTAGGAGTGCTAAAGTCAAACATCCCAAAATTATAAACAATATCTAATTGATTGTTTGGGTCTTGTATGCGTAAACCGGTATGCCCAAAAAGGGAGTAAAGTTCGTCACCTGTTCCGCATGTTAGCACACTAATTTTGGTATTTGGAGATAGGGTTATTTGTGCAAAGGTTATTTGCGAAATAAAAAGAATAATAAAATAAAAAAGAATTTTTTGCATTATCTAAAAATTCCTAAGTCAATTCGAAGTGAAAAAATATTGGAGTATAAGGCCACACTTTGGTCACCGATATCTGTTAAGGCATAATCAATTTGAATGCCTTTGTAGCGAAAACCTAAGCCTATGTTTGGTTGAAAAGCTACCGATTCTCTACCATCTAACTGACGAACATTTTGAAAATTTCCAACTCCTGCTCTTAAAAAAACCATCTCGGTATATCCAAATTCAAATCCTATGGCAGGGTCAATGCTCACCAAGTTGGTGGAGATGATGTCGTTGGTTTGTTCAAAACGCATATTTAAGTTTGCAGCAGCTGTTAAGGAATAATCATAATTAAAAGTAAACTTTTTGCTTACCCCTAACTGTGCTTTTGGCAAAGTAATTTCAGTAGTTTCTGGTAATTCTTGGTTTTCACCTGGAATGGCATTGGCAATTTCTTGAAATTTTTCCTCGTTTATATTCCAAATATTATAAGTAGTGGTAATATCGCGAAGCATCAATCCAAAATTCCATCCATTTCTTTCAAATTGTACTCCAACATCCAAACCAAATCCCCAAGAGGAGGCAAAATCTCCAATAATTCTTCTTATTACTTTTGCATTTACACCATATTGCAATCCTGGAACCGGTAATCTTCTGGCATAGGAAAAAGTAACCCCATAATCTGCGGTAGAAAATAAACTGATTCGATTGTAGTCAATATTTCCTTGGTTATCTATTAATTGTGTGGTGTTTAAAATATCATCCACACCAAATCGAATCAAAGAAATTCCCCATGCACTTCTGTCGTCTATGGGTTTTGCAAATGCTGCATAATCATATTGTGCAATATTGGCAAAGTAACTGGCATGCATTAATGCTAATTCAGAATCTTCTAACTGAACCAAACCAGCAGGATTCCAGTACCCGGCATTTACATTATTGGATTGTGCAGTAACAGCATTTGCCATTCCTAAAGATGCGGCATCTACTCCAATATTCATAAATTCGTTGGAGTATTTTCGCACCGCTTGTGCCATAAAAAATTGGCTTACCAAAAACGTAAGTATGTAAATGATTTTCTTCAAAAACAATTTTTTTACAAATATCAAAGTTAAAACGCATTTGCCCTACACATATTGTTATTTTTTTTGAAAGAAGAGTTTCATTTAACATTACTTCTAAATTTGTTTGATAGTTTTCGATACTTTGTCGGAATGAACTATCTTCGTAGGACTTTATTGAAATTATTTTTTTCTCAAAAAACTATTTATGAATTTCAAGACTTACATTCCTAATGCCTTTACCCTGGCTAATTTAGCCTCAGGTTGTGTTGCAGTAACTTTTTTGTTAAAAGATGATTTTGTTACTGCTTTTTGGATGGTATGTTTGGGAATTTTCTTCGATTTTTTTGATGGATTTTTTGCAAGATTGCTTAAAGTTACTAGCGATTTAGGTTTGCAACTAGATAGTTTGGCAGATATGGTAACTAGTGGCGTTGTTCCAGGTTTGGTCATGTTTTTATTAATGAAACAAACCACAACTAACGAGTATTTACCTTTGTTGGGCTTTATCATCACCTTAGGCTCAGCCTATCGATTGGCAAAATTTAATATTGACACCCGTCAAACCCATCAATTTATCGGATTGCCCACTCCAGCTAATGCGTTATGGATTTCTGCATTGCCTTGGTTTGTTATGCAATCGGTATCTCCTTTCTCTCAATGGTTAAACCAATATGCGATTTTATTGGCTTTGTCTGTTTTAAGTGCTTTTTTACTCAATGCAGAAATTCCACTTTTCTCTTTAAAAATTAAAGAGTTTCACTTGAATAAGTTGATTTTTCCTATTCTATTGCTTGTAACAAGTGTGGTTGGATTGCTATTGTATGGGGTATTGGCAGTGCCTGCAATTATCTTATTTTATGTGTTACTATCTGTAGTTAAAAATCAATTTTTTACTGTTTGATGCCAAGGAGAAAAACCAATACAAAGCCCAGTTTTGTTTCACGATTTGTAAAATTTTCATTGCTTTTTTTGTTGCTAAGCATTTTGCTGGCATGGCTATATCAAAATCGTTTGGCTATTGCTTATTACTTTAGTTTTCAATCTAAACACACTAAGCAAAGTTTTCAGAAAGAAGTGGAAGATGCTCGAGTGTATCAACTGATTAAAAAACATCCGAATAGTTTATTGGGGATTGATGTTTCTGAATACCAAGGAAAAATTGATTGGAAAGAAGTAGACTCCATCGATCAAAAAGCCATTCATTTTGTTTTGGTTCGTGCAACTGCCGGAAAAGATAGGAATGACCTAACTTTTCAAGAAAATTGGAAAGCTTTGACAACTAAAAAAATAATTCGTGGAGCTTATCATTACTATCGTCCGAATGAGAATTCTTTGGAACAAGCCAACTTATTCATCCGAACTGTTCGATTAAAAAAAGGCGATTTGCCTCCTGTTTTAGATATTGAAAATTTGCCCAAAACCCAGTCGTTAGATAGCTTAAAAAAGGGGTTGCAAAGATGGTTAGAAAGGGTTGAAAAGCATTATGGCATTCAGCCAATTATTTATACCGGTGAAAAATATTATCAAGATTTTTTGAAAAAAGATTTTCCGAATTATACTTTTTGGATTGCCAATTACAATGGTTGGGTGCAAGATTTTCCGGAAAATGCTACTTTTTGGCAATTTACCGAAAAGGGCTCTGTTAAAGGGATTCGAGGAAATGTAGATGTGAACTTATACAACGGAACTCCAAGAATGCTGCTTTATCAAACGATTCGCTAAAAATGAAGTTTCTTTTTTCGGAATTCAAAGTTTTGACCTAAATATACTTTTCTAACCATTTCGTCACTTGCCAACTCTTCCGGAACTCCAGCTTTTAAAATACCTCCTTCAAACATCAAATAAGCTTTGTCTGTAATAGCCAAGGTCTCCTGAACATTGTGATCGGTAATTAAAATCCCGATGTTTTTTTCTTTTAATTTGGCAACAATTCTCTGGATATCTTCTACTGCTACCGGGTCAACTCCTGCAAATGGTTCATCGAGCAAAATAAATTTTGGGTCGGTTGCCAAGGCTCTTGCTATCTCGGTTCTTCTTCTTTCACCACCTGACAATAAATCACCCCTATTGGTTCGGATATGGCCTAAATTAAACTCGGCAATCAAACTTTCCATTTTAGCTTCTTGCTCTTCTTTGCTTAAATTGGTTAATTGAAGCACACTTAAAATATTGTCTTCTATACTCAATTTTCTGAATACTGAAGCTTCTTGTGCCAAATACCCGATGCCATATTGGGCACGTTTGTACATTGGGAAGTCGGTGATTTCTGTGTCGTCTAAAAATATCTTACCACTATTTGGTTTTACCAAACCTACAATCATGTAAAACGAAGTGGTTTTTCCGGCACCATTTGGCCCAAGTAAACCTACAATTTCTCCTTGGTTTACTTCTACCGAAACGCCTTTTACTACGCTTCTGCCTTTGTAGGTTTTTACGATATTTTCTGCACGTAACTTCATCTTTTTATGAATTAGATTGGTTTTCTAAAGCTTCCCAAAATTCGTAAGCTCTTCGCAAATGAGGTATTACAATGGTACCACCCACCAATGTTGCAATTCCCATGGCTTCCATCATTTCTTCCTTGGTGATCCCTTCTTTAAAGCTGGTTTCTAAATGGTATTTGATGCAATCGTCACATCTTAAAACAGCAGATGCAACCAATCCTAATAACTCTTTGGTTTTAACATCTAATGCACCTGCAGCATAGGCATTGGTGTCTAAGTTAAAAATACGTTTGATGATTAAATGATTGCCTTCTAATAATTTTTCGTTCATTTTGGAACGATAGTCATTGAATTCTTTTACCAAGTCGCTCATAATTTTACGCAAGTTTTTTTTGTTGTTTTACCACTAATGCACTAATCCCAATACTTATTTCGTATAAAATCATGATTGGGATGGTGACAATAATTTGACTTAATACATCAGGTGGTGTAATAATTGCTGCAATAATAAGCACAATTATTAAGGTATATTTCCTATATTTTCTTAAAAAAGCTGGGGTTACCAAACCAAGTTTGGTTAAAAAGAAGATGATGATAGGCAATTCAAACAACAAACCACTTGCTAAAGTAGAAGAACGCATCAAACTGATATAAGAAGTCAAATCAATCATATTGTCCAAGGTGTTGCTAACGTAGTAATTAGCCAAAAAGTTAATGGACAATGGAGCTACTACATAATACCCAAACAGCACACCTAATATGAATAAAAATGAGGTACTTATTAAAAAGCCAAATGCATATTTTTTTTCATTTTTATACAATGCCGGACTCACAAACAGCCAAAACTGCCATAATATAAATGGAAAAGCCAAAATAATTCCGGCTGTAAAAGAGGTCCATAAGTGGGCTGAAAATTGTCCACCCATTTCTCTGTTGATGATGGACATTTTGATTTCTTTTACACAAAGTTCATCGCTGTAACCAAAATTCTGACTGGCTTCGCACAACCATTGATAGGTAATAAAATTTGGATCTTTTGGACCAAATAATATCACATCAAAAATGATATTTTTAAATAAAAAGGCAACGGTTGCTGCTATCAATACTGCTACAGTGCTTTTTACCAACATCCATCGCAATTCCTCCAGATGGTCTAAAAACGACATTTCTTTGCCAACACTCATCGTTCAATTCCTTCTTTTAATATGTCGTGTAAGTGGATAATTCCTTGGTATTTTTGGTTGTCTACCACCACCAATTGGGTAATTTTTAAATCTTCCATTAAATGTAAGGCATCTAATAATTTGGTAGAAGACGAAATCATTTTCGGATTTTTGGTCATCACATCTTTGGCTACAATTCCAGTAATAGTTTCCGTGCGGCTTAACATTCTTCTTATGTCTCCATCGGTGATAATACCAACTACCAATTCATTTTCCAATACAGCAGTAACTCCCAGTCTTTTTTCAGAAATTTCAAAAATAGCTTTCTGAATAGGTGTTTCCGGTGTAACTTGAGGTTTTTGTTCTACATTTAATATATCTTGAACTGTAAAAAGTAATTTTTTACCCAAAGCCCCACCAGGATGGTATTTGGCAAAATCTTGTGCAGTAAATTGATGCACATGCATTAAGCAAACAGCCAAACAATCTCCCATAACCAACTGTGCTGTGGTACTGTTGGTTGGTGCCAAGTTGTTTGGGCAAGATTCTTTTTCAACGGTAGTATCTAAAACTACATCCGATTGCTTAGCTAAAAATGAGTTGAGGTTTCCGGTCATTCCAATTAATTGATTGCCAAATTTCTTTAAAATAGGCAATAACATTTTTATTTCCGGACTGTTTCCACTTTTAGAAATGCACATCACTACATCTTGAGGTTGCACCACACCTAAATCTCCGTGGATAGCCTCTGCAGCATGCATAAATAAAGATGGTGTTCCGGTTGAGTTTAAGGTGGCAACAATTTTTTGAGCTATAATAGCACTTTTGCCAATTCCGGTTATGATGAATCTGCCTTTGGCATGGGCAATCATTTCTACTGCTTGCACAAAATCATAAGTTAATTGATTTTCTAATTGCACAATAGCATTTGCTTGCGACCTAATGGTGCTTTTTGCTAAGTCTATAAGGGTATTTTGGCGGTTTGTTTCCAAGGATCAGGTTTAATTTTATGTAAGATAAAACTGTTTAGTGTAACAAAATTAAGGCTTTACAAAAAACGTTAACTGTGTTTGTGTACTTCAAAATTAGTTGTATCTTTATTCTGCAAATTTAGATAAATAAAAAAATATTTGACGACTTCGGTAGGTTTTATCTACCCTTTCCTATTTTTTGTTTATGGTTTACCAAGCAAACACAAATTTAATTGAGACATATGATGAATACCTCTGCAATTGATATTCACAAAGAACTGAAGAAATATTTTGGCTTTGATCAATTCAAAGGTCTCCAGGAGCAAGTGATTAAAAATATTTTAAATCAACAAAATACTTTTGTAATCATGCCTACCGGTGGTGGAAAGTCTTTGTGCTACCAATTACCAGCATTAATTCAGGAAGGAACTGCCATAGTAGTTTCCCCTTTAATTGCATTAATGAAGAACCAAGTAGATGCCATCCGAAGTTTATCTTCTGAAGATGGAACTGCCCACGTGTTAAATTCTTCATTAAACAAAACGGAAATCAATCAGGTAAAATCTGATATTACTAAAGGAATTACCAAGCTATTGTATGTTGCTCCGGAATCTTTGATTAAAGAAGAATATGTTGAATTTTTAAAGTCGGTTAAAATATCCTTTGTTGCTATTGACGAAGCCCACTGTATCTCAGAATGGGGGCATGATTTTAGACCTGAATATCGAAATTTAAGAACGATTATTAAGAATCTAGGAGATATTCCGGTTATAGGATTAACCGCAACAGCTACCCCTAAAGTTCAAGAAGATATTTTAAAGAATTTAGACATGACAGATGCCAAAGTTTACAAGGCATCGTTTAATCGTCCGAATTTGTTTTACGAAGTACGTCCGAAAACCAAAAATATTGAAGGCGATATCATTCGTTTTATCAAACAAAACAAAGGAAAGTCTGGAATTATTTATTGTTTAAGCAGAAAAAAAGTAGAGGAAATTGCCCAATTGCTGCAAGTGAATGGCATTAGTGCCGTGCCTTATCATGCTGGTTTAGATGCCAAAGTGAGAGCCAAACACCAAGATATGTTTTTAATGGAAGATGTAGAAGTAGTGGTGGCAACAATTGCTTTTGGTATGGGAATTGACAAGCCAGACGTTCGGTATGTGATTCATCACGACATTCCGAAATCACTAGAAAGTTATTACCAAGAAACCGGAAGAGCAGGAAGAGATGGCGGAGAAGGACATTGTTTGGCTTACTATTCCTATAAAGATGTAGAAAAGTTGGAAAAATTCATGTCAGGCAAGCCTGTGGCAGAACAAGAAATAGGTTTTGCATTGTTACAGGAAGTAGTTGCTTATGCGGAAACCTCTATGTCCAGAAGAAAATTCTTATTGCATTATTTTGGAGAAGAATTTGACAGCGAAACTGGAGAAGGAGCCGACATGGATGACAACATGCGAAATCCGAAAAACAAAGTGGAAGCCAAAGACCAAGTGAAATTGTTGTTAGAGGCAGTAAGAGATACCAAAGAAGCTTTTAAATCAAAAGAAGTGGTGTTTACCCTGACCGGAAAAATCAATGCCATTTTAAAATCGCATAAAATTGACCAATTGTCTGTATTTGGTAAAGGAACTTCTTTAGACGAAAAATATTGGACAGCTTTGATTCGTCAGGTGTTGGTGGCAGGATTGCTCAAAAAAGACATCGAAAGTTACGGGGTAATGAAGATGACACCTCTTGGATTGGAATTCATTAAAAACCCGCAAAGTTTTATGATGACTGAAGACCACGAATACAGCGAGGAAGAGGAAGATGCATTGAATGTGGTTTCCAAAACTTCGGTTGTTGCAGATGAGGTTTTGATGAGTATGTTAAAAGATCTTCGTAAAAAAGAAGCTAAAAAGCACGGAGTACCACCATTTGTGGTTTTTCAAGATCCTTCGTTAGAAGATATGGCATTAAAGTATCCAATCACCATACAAGAGTTGAGCAATGTGCATGGGGTAGGAGAGAGCAAAGCCAAAAAGTATGGTAAAGCTTTTGTGGATTTGATAGCAACGTATGTTGAAGAAAACGACATCATTCGTCCGGATGATTTGGTAGTAAAATCTACCGGAGCAAATTCTACCAATAAGCTGTTTATTATACAAAGTGTCGACAGAAAGTTGGCATTTCCTGATATTGCTGCTGCCAAAGGCATGACGATGGATGCTTTGTTGAAAGAAATGGAGCAAATTGTGTATGCCGGAACCAAACTGAATATCAAATACTGGGTAGATGAAATTTTAGACGAAGACCAACAAGAGGAAATACATGAGTATTTTATGGATTCGGAAAGCGATAAAATTGAAGCTGCTTTAAAAGAATTTGATGGCGATTACGACATTGAAGAACTCCGATTAATGCGAATAAAATTTATTAGCGAAGTAGCGAATTAACCTATACATGCCCAACTTAACTAAGTTGGGCTTTTTATTTTTTAAAAAAATATTTTGAAAACTTTGATTTTAATCCGACATGCCAAGTCAAGCTGGGAGTATGATTTAGCAGACCACGACAGGCCTTTGAATGAAAAAGGGAAATCTGATAGCAAACAATTGTCCTCTATTTATTCAGATAAAATAATTGGTTGTGACCAAGTGTATTGTTCTACTGCAATTCGTGCAACTTCTACCTTGCAAAATTTATTGCAAAACAAAGTTTCTGTTCCTGTAACCTATGACAAAAAATGGTATCAATTTGATTACAGAATAGTATTGCAACAAATAAAACAATTACCTACCCATTTTAATAAGGTAGTATTGGTAGGGCACAATCCGGCTTACCATGATTTGGTAGAAATATTAACCGAGCAAAGTTTTGAAAATTTTCCAACCTGTGCTTTGGCTGAAATTCAACTAAATATTACCGATTGGAAAGACCTAAACAAAGGCGAATTGCTTACTTTTTTAACTCCAAAAACATTACTTAAATAACGTAAGATTTGATAAATTCAGAAATCAACCATTTTACTTTTGGTTCTGCTTTTTTGGCTGCCATAAGTACTTCTTCGTGGTTTACTTCTTCAATATTTTCTTCGTCTCCCATGTCGGTAATAATAGAAATTCCCAAGCAATCCATATTCATGTGTTTGGCAACAATTACTTCAGGTACGGTAGACATGCCAACACAATCTGCTCCCAATCGTTTTACCATTTTATATTCTGCCAACGTTTCAAAAGTAGGGCCTTGTAATCCTAAATAAATACCTTCTTTTAAATCAATATTTCCAGATTTGGCAATGGCTTGCAAATGTTGACGCATTTTTTTGCTGTAAGGTTCGCTCATGTTCACAAATCGAGGCCCCAATCGGTCGTCATTGGCACCTTTCAATGGATGGTCTGGAAACAAATTGATATGATCGGTAATGTTTACCAATGCTCCAACATAGTAATCTGGATTCACGCCACCAGAAGCATTAGAAACTATCAACTGTTGGATGCCTAAGTATTTCATCACTCTAATTGGAAAAGTAACTGTTGCCATGTCGTAGCCTTCGTAGTAATGAAAACGACCCTTCATGGCCAATACTCGTTTGTTGCCAACGGTACCAATTATCAATGCTCCGTGATGCCCGGTAACTGTAGAAACCGGAAAATTAGGAATATCTTGGTATGCAATGGTATGCTCTATGTTTATTTCTTCGGTAAAACTTCCTAACCCGGAACCTAAAATGATGCCGAAATCAGGAGTGGTTTTGCAAAAAGGTTGTAAAAAAGCTACGGTTTCATGAATTTTTTCCCACATATTGGTAAATAATTTGATCTAGTTTTTGAAATTCGTTGATAATTTTTACCTCAATGGGTAAATAGTATAGTTGGTTGGCTATTTCGCTGTCTTTTAATCGAACATAATCTTTTTCAGTAGTAATTATCGGTTTGTTTTTAGCAGTAATTTTAATTTTTTGGATATCAGCTTTAGTAAATGCATGATGGTCCGGAAAAATCAGAGTAGTGTCTTTTTCTCCTTTTACTTTTTCTATAAATAACTTAGGATCTGCAATACCTGCCAACACCACTTTGGGTTGGTTAATGATTTCTTGTAAGGATGCTTTTTCGTTTTGGGAATACACCAAATTACTGTATTGAATACTGCTAAAAAAAAGAGATATAGATGGTTTTAAAGAAAGTTTTTTTCGAATACTTGCTTGTTCTTCTGCGGATAAATTTTCCGGACATTTGGTAACAATTACTATGGAAGCTCTATTGACTCCAGAACTAAATTCACGAAGATTTCCGGTAGGGAGCATCCAATCATCCACAAACAAATCGTTGTATTTGGTCAATAAAATTTGCAATCCGGCTTGCACCCTTCGATGTTGAAAGGCATCGTCTAACAAAATAACTTGTGTTTTGGGGTGGTCATGAAGGATTTTCTGAATGCCAACTTTACGGTTTTCACAAACAGCAACCACAATGTCTGAAAATTTTTGAAATATTTGAAATGGTTCGTCTCCTATATCTTTTGCAGTTAATTTCGGATTGGCCAACAAATAGCCTTTGCTTTTTCTACCATAACCCCTGCTTAGTGTCGCAACCAAAAAATCTTGGTGCAACAACTGAATCAAATACTCTAACATCGGAGTTTTTCCGGTGCCTCCAACCGATAAATTGCCAACGGTAATAGCCGGAATAGGAGGTTGGTACACGGAAAAAATTCGAAAATCGTACAACCAATTTCGAACCCATGTAATCAAACCATATCCCACAGAAAGTGGGAACAACAAAATTCTGAGCAAACGCATGCTACGAAAATAACCAATTTACCAAAAGCAAAAGCTGATTTACATCAGCAATTGTTAAATATTATTTTGGCAATGCAAATTGGGGTTTATGCATACATGTTTTTACGAAGCTCTTTAATTTTAGGATCCTCTAAATAATCGTCAAAACTCATGTAACGATCAATGATTCCTTTTGGAGTAATTTCCAACACACGATTGGCAACCGTTTGTGCAAATTCGTGGTCGTGTGTGGTGAATAATACCGAACCTTTGAAGTTTTTCAATGAATTGTTGAATGCCTGAATCGATTCCAAATCTAAGTGGTTGGTTGGTTCATCAAGCATCAATACATTGGCTCGAAGCATCATCATACGTGAAATCATACATCTAACTTTTTCTCCTCCCGACAACACTCTGGAAGTTTTTAAAGCTTCTTCTCCCGAAAAAATCATTTTACCTAAAAATCCTCTTACGTAAACTTCATCGCGTTCTTCTTCGGTTTTAGCCCACTGTCTGAGCCAATCTACCAATGTGTAATCGTTATTAAAAAACGCACTATTGTCTGCTGGTAAATAAGATTGGATGGTGGTAATTCCCCATTCAAATTTTCCGGTATCAGGTTGTAAATTGCCATTGATGATCTCGTAAAATGCTGAGGTCGCTCTGGAATCATTAGATAAAACCACAATTTTATCTCCTTTTGCCATGTTTAAATCCACCTCTTTAAACAAGGTTTCTCCATCAAGGCTATAACTTAGATTTTCAATATTTAAAATTTGGTCTCCAGCTTCTCTTTCTTGATCAAAAATAATGGCAGGATATCTTCTACTAGAAGGTTTTATCTCGTCTAAATTTAATTTTTCAATCATTTTTTTACGCGAAGTAGCTTGTTTTGATTTGGCTACGTTGGCACTGAATCTGCGGATAAATTCTTCTAATTCAGCTTTTTTCTCTTCTGCTTTTTTGTTTTGCTGAGCACGTTGTTTGGCTGCTAATTGGCTACTTTCGTACCAAAAGGTATAGTTTCCGGAATAGTGGTTAATTTTTCCAAAATCAATATCAGAAATATGTGTACAAACTGCATCTAAAAAGTGACGGTCGTGCGATACCACCAAAACGGTATTTTCATAATTCGCTAAAAAGTTTTCTAACCATTGGATGGTTTCAAAATCTAAGTCGTTGGTAGGCTCATCCATAATCAATACATCCGGATTGCCAAAAAGAGCTTGTGCTAAAAGCACACGAACTTTTAGTTTGCCTTCCATTTCACTCATTAATGTATGATGGTAATCGGCAGAAATTCCTAAATTAGATAACATCGAAGCCGCATCAGAATCGGCATTCCAACCATTCATTTCTTCAAATTGCACTTGTAATTCTCCAATTCTATCTGCATTGGCATCATTGTAGTCGGCATACAACGCATCCATTTCTGCTTTAATTGCATACAAAACCTTGTTTCCCATTAAAACAGTTTCCAAAACCGTATGATCGTCAAACATATTGTGGTTTTGGTTTAAAACCGACATTCTTTTTCCAGGTTCTAAAATTACTTTTCCGGAAGTTGGATCCATCTGTCCAGATAAAATTTTCATAAAAGTTGATTTCCCTGCACCATTGGCACCGATGATCCCATAGCAATTGCCTTGGGTAAAGGTTACGTTTACTTCGTCAAATAAAATTCTTTTACCAAATTGAACCGAAAGGTTAGAAACTGTAAGCATGAAAGGTGTTTTTTTAAGTGGTGCAAAAGTAGAAAAAGATTTTGGTTTTTTAAGAAATAGGAAGCAAGCCTTCTAAAAATTAGTTATTTAACTACCTATTAACATCCTTCTTGAGTCCTTACTGATACATTTGTTATTCGCAAAATGGAAAACGATTGAATAAGCATTACCCAATTTACCTTAGTTTAGTAGGATTACTCTCTTTATTAACTTCCTGTAATTATTTCGGAAAGAAAGATTATGTTGCCTATTTTGGTGGCGAAATCATCAACCCAACTTCTCCATACGTGTTGTTTATGCAAAATGAGGAGATATTGGATACATTATACTTAGATAAAAACAATCGTTTTTTTAAAAAGTTTGATTCCTTAGTTCCTGGAATGTATTCCTTTAAGCACGAGCCGGAATACCAATATGTATATTTTGACCAAAATGACAGTTTGATGGTTCGTTTAAATACCCAAGATTTTGACGAGTCAGTTGTGTTTTGTGGTAAGGGAGAAGACAAGAACAATTTTTTAATGGAATTGTATTTGAAAAATGAAAGTGATCGTCAGAAGATGTTTGAAGTTTATGATTATGAGCCAAAGCAATTTCAACAGTATATTGATTCTATTTTTTTGGTGAAAAAAGAATTTTTTGAAGATAAAAAGAGCAAGTTAAATTGGAGTGAAGGTTTTGATTTGTATGCCAGAACTGCTTTGTATTTTAGTCATTACATCAAAAAAGAAATTTACCCTTTGGCACATAATGTTCGAACCGGACATAACTTATTTAAGGAGCTACCTGCTTCGTATTTTTCTCATCGAAATAATATCGATTACAATGCAAAAGATTTAATGTACTATTCCCCATTTATGCAGTATTTGAATCATATGATGAGTGCCATTGCTTTTGAAAAGACACAGAGTATTGCAAATAAGGGAGAGCAATTGTTGCAGATAGGATTGCACAAATTATCTATTGCAGATACTATTTTTACCTCTCAAAAGTCGAAGAATAAGATTTTTACTCATATTGCTTATTCTTATTTGTTGGAAGACCAAGATGTGAAAAACAATACTGCTTTTATTGATGCATTTAAATCGAAATCAAAAGACCCGGAAGTGTTAAACGAGATTACCAATATTGGCAACCACATTCATAACCTTCAAATTGGTAATAAAATTCCAGTAAATGAGTTGCAAACACTGTCACTAGACACCATTTCTTCAGTAGATGTTTTTAAAAGAAAATCTGTAGTGTTTTTTTGGACATCTAAAGCAGAATCACATAGATATTCTGTACACAAGAAAGTGGTAGATTTTCAGACTAAATATCCACACTATGATTTTATAGCTATAAATATAGATAAGGATATGGAAGATTGGCAAGCAGCAATTAAAGACTTAAACTATGGTAAAATCAAACAGTTTCGTGCGGTAAATTTTGAAGTGTTAAAAGAAAAATGGGTGTTGCTGAAATTACAACGCTCCATGATTTTGAATGAAAATGGTGTTATTGTACAACCTTTTGTCAATTTATTTGCGGTTGATTTTGAAAATCATTTGAAGTAATACAAATTTTACAAATACTAAAAAAGCGGCTTAAGCCGCTTTTTTTAGTGATTTCCTTTGGCATGATCTGCCAAAAATTGAGCTAAACCAATATCGGTTAACGGATGTTTTAATAAGCCTAAAATTGCCGAAAGAGGTCCTGTCATTACATCTGCACCAATTTTAGCACAGTTTATAATATGCATGGTATGACGAACAGAAGCAGCTAATATTTGGGTTTCAAAACCGTAGTTTTCATAAATTTCTCTGATTTCTGCAATCAAGTTTAATCCATCGGTTGAAACATCGTCTAATCTACCAATAAAAGGTGAAACATAGGTTGCACCTGCTTTAGCAGCTAATAATGCTTGACCGGCTGAAAAAACCAAAGTTACATTGGTTTTGATGCCTTTGTTACTAAAGTATTTACAAGCTTTGATGCCTTCTTTGGTCATCGGGATTTTTACTACAATTTGCGGATGTAATTCAGCCAAAATTTCTCCTTCTTTAATCATGCCTTCGTAATCAGTAGCGATTACTTCTGCACTCACATCTCCATCTACAATTTTACAAATATCCACATAATGTTTCAAAATGTTGTTGTTTCCTGTAATGCCTTCTTTTGCCATTAATGAAGGATTGGTGGTAACACCATCTAAAATCCCAAGAGATTGGGCTTCTTTAATTTGTTCTAAGTTAGCTGTGTCAATAAAAAATTTCATGGTTGCTTTTTTAAGTAGTTGGTGCAAAAGTACAATAGATTTTGCAATTTTATGAGATAATATATGGCTAGAATCTACATCTTATTTCAATTGGTAATGGTTTTTTAGCATTTTTTCATACCAAGTATCGGGTAAAATTTTCTTTAAAAAGATGGAAAACTTTTGCAGGAATGCTCCAATTGGGTAGTGTACTTTAGGTTGGTTATTACGAATGATTTTTTCCACCTTTTTTGCCAACAGCAATGGGTCGCTACCCTCTGCAACATGGTCATTCATTTGTTTTAGTTGGTTTTGGTACGTAGTGTAGTACGGAGAATCTTTTTTTAATGGAGCATGAAATCTACCAGCTGCAATATTGGTAGAAAAGTCTCCCGGTGCTACGGTACAGACTTTAATTCCAAATTCGGATACCTCCATTCTAATACCCTCCGAAATTAATGCTAAAGCACCTTTTGAGGCAGAGTATGGTGCACGATAGGGAAGCCCCATGTATCCTGCTATAGAAGTAATATTGATGATTAACCCTGATTTTTGTTCTCGCATGGTTGGCAAAACTTCTTGCATCATGGCAATTGGCCCATATAAGTTGGTCTCCATTTGGTTTTTAATAGCATCCATTGGGATTTCCTCTAATGGTCCGGTGATACCTACTCCTGCATTATTAATCAAAACATCTATTTTACCCTCCATTTCTTTAACATAAGAAATGCATTGTTGTATTTGTTGTAAATTTCTTACATCTAATGGAACCAACGTAATGGGACTTTTTGGGTAGTTTTTCGGATCACGACTTGTGCCATAAACGATATATCCTTTTTCTTGTAGATACAATGCAACGGATTTTCCAATTCCGGAAGATGCTCCTGTAATTAGTACAACTTTGTTCATATTATCTAATTAAAGAAAAATGCCCTTTGGCCACTCTTCCATCTTCTAATTCTATCACATACCAATAGTCGGTAGATGGAAGTGGTTGTCCTTGGAAAGTCCCATCCCATCCAGCCTCAACGGGTTGGATGTGTTTGATTAACTTTCCGTATCGGTCGAAAACATAAATTTGGGTATTTGGATAAAAAAATTGATTTGCTCCTTGCAATGTCCAGATGTCGTTAATGCCATCTCCATTTGGTGTAAAGTATGGTGGAATACGAAGTATGGAAACAGCTTGCTGGGTAATGCCACAACCCTTTTTATCTCGAACATAAACGGTTCTGATTCCTGCTGCTATGCCACTAAACACATTCGAATCTTGGTAAGGTCCATTCGGACTGTCTAAGGCGTATTCGTATTCACCAGCTCCAGAAACTGTAACTGTAATAGAGTTAACAGGAGACAAGTCAACAACTTCAACATTAGTTATGGTTGCAGGCTCTGAATACACCACAGTAATATCTTGTTCTCTAAAGCATCCTTTATTGGTGGTGACTCTCACAGTGTAAACACCCTCTTGGGCAACCAATAATTGTGGCCCCAAACCTCCATTTACGGGAACTCCGTTGTAGCTCCATTGGTACGTAAAATTGCCAGGATTATTTCCTAACAAATTTGGTGTTAATAGTACAGCTGGATTTCCGGAACAATAAATAAATTCTTGATTTGGGCCTAAATTAGGCAATGCGTTTACTACCAATCTTACATAAGGACCAACACCAAAGCAAGCGTTATTTAAATTGTTTTCAACCCTCACCCAAATTAATTGTGCAAAGGGAGTGGTGTTTCTGTAGTTGGAAATATTAGTTATTTCCAAGGAATTTCCATTTGCATCAAATTGAAGCTCTGCATCTTGTTGTGAGGCGTAAAAACGTACGGAAAACTGACTTGGATCACTCACAAAGTTTTGTAATTGCGGAATGATACTACTAAAATTAAATACTGAAGTGCCATCACTATTGGAGCTTACCCCTACAACTGCATCATCACAATCTTCAAAAACTACTTGAAAATTATTCGGAATTTGGTTAAAAGAAACCACAATCGGAATAGAAGTTACTTGGCTACATTGGTTGCTATTGGTTACTCTCACCCAAACCGTAGTAGAAGCTGTATTGAAGTTGGTTGGAGAATTAATTAATCCAGTATTTCCTCCAGCTAGTGCATCCGTTTGGTTGGTGTAATATTGAAAGGTTTCTTGGGCATGGTTGCCTGAAACTTGTGTGTTGAATAAGATTAAATTAATTCTTGAAATACCATCGCCATCATTGTCACACTGTACCAAACTCACATTGTTATTTAGTTGTGGCAAAGCAAAAACTGTCAAACTTGCTGTATTGGAAGTAACTTCACAACTATTACCTGTTCGGTTCAGAATTACTCGATAGCGGTTGTTATTAAAAGTTTGAGGTACATTGTTAATGCTTAAAGTTGCTGTGGTTGCTCCACTATAGTTGGTGTTATTTGTGATGTTATTCCAAGTAGCTCCAGCATCGGTACTAACTTGCCATTGAAAGGTGGTAATATTAGCAGCAATGATGGTAAAACTAGTGCTTGCATTAAAACAAACCGATGCATTAATAGGCTGTTGGTTAACAACTATTGGTGCACTAATGGCATAATTAGGTTGTGGAATTTGGTACCCTCCTGAGTTTTGCACTACTCCAAGATTGTTCACAGTTACGGGTGATGTTCCCAACCTTCCATCGTTATCCGGATCGGTAAATCCTGCTTCAATTACGTCAAAGCATTGGTCTGCATCACTATCTAAATCAATATAATTAAAAACGTTATCGGTATCTATGTCTGCAATGGTATAGTTGATAGTTCCACTATTTGCAGAGGTTTCTAAATTATTGAACAAACCATTGGTGCCAAATGCGGTTGGATTTCCATCAATTCTTCCATCTAAATTGGTATCTGTTGCATTGTGTCCTGCTTCGTGTAAGTCGTAAATTCCATCGTTATCACTATCTAAGTCGATGAAATTTGGAACCCCATCTGCATCACTGTCTAACGGAATGCTTTGATTTTCAAAAGCATCATCCATTCCGTTATTGTTGGCATCTGTTCCAGCATTTGCTGCAAAAGCAAATGCACCTCCTTCTGTAAAATCCGGAATTCCATCATTATCCGCATCCAAATCTAAAGCATCCGGAATACCATCGCCATCAGAATCTCTGGGAACACAATTTGCAACCAATTTAAATGAAGAACGAACGGGAGTAATATCTTGTAAGTTTTTTTGTTTGATTTTGATAAAATCTACCAAATATGCTCCAATTCTGAAATTGCCTTGTCCGGCTGGTAAATCAGAACCACTATTTAATCGGAAGCGAATTTCGAAAGAAGAATAAAAGGTGACATTGTTTTCAAATACACCATCATAATCGGTATCAATCAACAATTGATCGTTTGGATTTACAATGGTCAAAGTTTTATTTACCGGAACTTGAATGATGTATTCTGTATTAGGATTCAATAAAAAATTTCCGGGTGTATTGGCATCAATATAAGTGAGTTCTACAGAAGTTGGAGTGGCAAAACTGAATTGTACAGCGGTTTCGCTGTCAAACCCCTCTAAACTTTCTAAATATATTTGAGAATTGTTGTCGAAGGTAACTGGTGTTGGGGATGCGTTTATTCCTAAAACTTCTGTAGCAACTTGAAAACTGTTGTTGTAGTTTCCAACTTGAATTTGTCCGGATGAACTAATAGTATCGACTATTAAATTTTGATTGCCATATGATTCTGTGCAATTGGAAATTCCGTCATTATCCAAGTCGATATCAATATTGTCGGGCACTCCATCGTTATCAGAGTCAACCGTACATCCGCTTACTGGAATAATATCTGAAGTAAAAGTTGTGCCACATTGAGCTAAGGTTGCTTGTAAATAGTAATACCCGGGTAGTGTTGGAGTAAACTCAGATGTAGTTGCACCTGCAATTGGATTGTTGTTAAAATACCATTGGTATTGGTCAAAAGGGGAAAGTGTATTAACTGTGAGTTCAATGTTTGGAATACAATTATCTGCATCCACATTGAGTTTTTCAAAAATAATTTCTGGTTTAAAGGTAAATCCTGAATAATATCCTCCATAAGTTGCTGCAGCGTTGGAACCGTAATAAGATAAATAAATAGATTCTGTAGAAAACACCGATACATTTCCACCCAATCCACTCATAGTATAACTAACATAATCTGTATTCCCAGTAACAGTAAAAGGTCCGTTTAATTGAATTCCTCCCGGTAAATTAGTACTAGTGTAATTTACACCATTGATGATAAAGTTTAAGGTTGCACCAGTTTTGGTAACAATGTTTACGTTACCTGTGTAAGTAAAATTCCCAATACGGTCTATTTGTGGAATATTGTCGATAATTTTTGGAGTTTCGCAACTTAAGGGTGGTACAAAAAATACTTCTTGGTTGGCTTGATTATCTGTACCTCCCAATCCTTGATAAGCAAAAACTGGTTTGGAGGTTACCACATACATGTTGCCGTTTGCGTTGAATAAATTACCAGGTACCCCAAAGTATTCACCCGCATTAATTGTAGTAACTGCAATCGGACTTCCATTAATAAAAATATCTGTTCCATCCTCATGGGCTACTAACAAAGGTTTTTCAACTGCATCTACTCCTTGGGCTTTTACAAAAATATATTCCGAACCAATTCTGTCAGCTCCAACAATTTGGTCTAATCCTAAGTCGAGGTTATTTTGATTGGTACCGTTAGTTCCTCCGTAAGAGCCACAATTTACTGCAATTGGCTTATTTGATTTTACCAAACCACCAATCATACCATCTCTATTGGCATTGGTTGGTCCTTTAACTGCTAAGGTGAAACTTTCTCCTCTATTTAAAGTTACGCTATTAGGGGTGTTTCCTGCAGCAGCATTGTTAATTAAAGAAATTCCAGGTTTCAAATCTTCAAATTCTACTACAGTATTGTTTTCGGTAGCTAAAACAGAAACAAAAGTTAAGTGAATATTATTGATGGTTCCAATTCCAGTATTGGTCATGGCTCCAATTCTAAATTCTTTTCCCAGTGCAGCCAAACCTTTGGATACCAAACCACTTGCTTGGTTTGGCAAACCGGTTTGGTTGTTTACAGCTGCAGTAACTCTAACTGCAACATAAACTTGGTCTTGGGCTTCTACAATATAGCCTTTGTTATTGAGAATAGTGTTTACTAAACCTTCACTTACATGTAGTTGGGTATTTAAACCAAAGCCGATATTAAACTCAAACGGATTATCTCTTGATACTGTTCCTGCAATGCTGCCACCACCTATGGCAGTAATGGTAAAATTAATTGGGCTAACACTAGGGGAGGATATATACATTACCTGATTCATAGCTGCTTGGTTGTCAGAGCCAACAACAGGTGGAATGTAATGTGTTTTGCTAAATTGAGCTAGTAAGGATAATGGAAAAAGTAAGGCTAATAAAAAGTTTTTCATGTTTTGTGTAAAAAATCTCATCCGAATATTCGAAAGCCTTGCAAGTTACAAAAAAAGATAGTTGCCTTTAGAGGGCAACTATTAAAAAATGCTTAACAAAATCAATTGTTTTAACGAAAAATCAGTTTTCGAGCATTGTAGTTTAAGTGCAATATCAACTCACCTTTGTCGGTGTAGGAATACTTGTTAACTTCTAATAAATCACTTAAAAATGAGCTTGAAGCAGCATCACAATTGGCATCTTTTGGGCTAAATGCTTTGCATGCAATGTCTCTTTCGTTTCTGGTGTATCTTCCGGTGAATTTACCACATGGTAGCGTAACTTCATATTTGGCATTTGGCAACCAGTTTAATGAAGCTGGACTGAAGTTTTTTTCTTCTTTATCTCCCTGAAAAACTTGTGAAAGTTTCCAAGTTTTTTGGGTTATTTCTGGCATACAATATTTTACTTTACTGTTTTTAGGTGCTTTAAACCAATACACCTTTGGGTCAAGTAGTTGGTTTTTTGTGCCATTTTCTAAACAAAATTGAATGGTGTCGTTCTGTAAATAATACACCAAACTATCTTTTGGTTCCAAAGGAGTAATTCGAGCAACAATAACATCATTGTTAGTAAAATCAACTACTTTTTTTATTCTAGCAAGCATTTCTTTAACCACGTATTTGCTTCCATTAATTCCATACATGGTTGCCATCATTTTTTTGGTATCCTCTTCAAACTCTTTTTCTGAAGTGTAACAAAAAACTCTGTCCATGCTACCATTGCCATCAGGAGTGGTTGTGAATGGAAAAATCCATGAGCTTAAATTGGTGTCTGATGGTTCAAAATTGTCCATTGCCACAACTATAGGCTCTAAATTTGGAACTACTTTTTCTTTAGTGCTACTTTTTGAACAGGATTGCAAAATTGTAACTAACAACAAAAAAACAAATAATTGAATCCTCATCACTTAAATTTTTATGATTTTTGCTCTTTGTTGAAATATACCAAGTAATAATACATTTGTCGTTCTTCATCCCAGCCTTTTTCTACAAATTTTTCAGCACTATCTGGGTTGATAAAATCTAATTTTATTTGAATATTGGTATCCAAATTAATCACATTTTTTATTTTTTTTCGGGCATCAGTTACAGCTGCATTGGCAATTGGAAAATTGGTGACATCTTCAATGGCATATTTTGGACCTTTTTCCATTTTGTAGTTTTTGAATTCCGGGATTAAATCCGGATTATCAATCACTTCATTTAAAAATTTGGTCTCTTCAAATTCGTCATTTTTTGCAAAAAAGTTTACCGATCGATTCATAAACATCACTTCTTCTTTTTTGTCTTCTGCCGGAAATACCACATCTTTGGCAAATTCCTGACACAATTTCAAATATTTTTTGGTCATGAAGTTTTCATCCGGAAAAATATCTACCGATAAAAAGTGTTCTAACCAATATCTGGCATCATAACGGTTGCTGTCTATGGTAAGAATTTTATATCCTTGCTCTTTTTCTACATTAAAAATAAGGCAACCTTTGTCAAGTTTGTTCAAATTAATACCGTGTTGCAAAATCATTTGCAAGTTATTTCCTTGTTCTTCAAATTGTAAAAAATCTGACTGTAACTCGCTTTTAAAAACTCCTAAAGCATCTACTTTTTGATTGTCTATAACCAAATCGGTAAAATAACAAACATATACCTCTCCATTTTTTATGTGTGGATGGTTGGATTGCTCGTATAAGTGTTTGGTTATTTTTTTTGAAACTTCGTGGGTAGTATTTGGGTTGGTAAAAACTTCACTTGCCAATTGATACATTTCATGAAATTCCAAGTCTACATCGTGCACAAATTGAAAGTAGTTTTCCTCTTTTTCGCGAAAAGGTTTTAAAAAGTATTCTTTTAAAAGCGGGGTTAATTCGTCGTTTAAAGCAAAAGCATTTTCAGATAAAAATATTTTTTCGCTTCTGCTTTTATTACCAACTCTGTGAACCGAAATACTTTCGATATGAGCACCAAATAAATTGATCATGTTATTGTATAAGTATATTAATTAATTCCAATTTTCTTCAAAGCCAAAATCTTCAAACGAGTCATCTCCATCAAATAAGTCCATGTCTTCTTCATCCAGACCATCTTCAAAATCGTTGAATAATTCGTCTTCTCCTTCAAAATCGGTATCGGTTGCACCAGCTGGCAATTGGCCATGAGCATACAATAATTCAGGATATGTTGCACCTTCTTCAGGTTCTACCATGGCTGCTAGCTCCACAAAAAAGGTCCACATGTTAAAAAAGTCGTACACGTAAATCATTTTGGTTTGCTTTTCGTAGAGCAAATCATCCAAAGCAAAGTCGGCCATTATTCTAACTTGTCCAGGCTCATCACCTGTATCAAATAACGGAATTTCATCTTGTTGGTTCCATTGGTCATCGCATGTATAAAAAGAGGCAACTTCGCTTCCGTCAAATCCAAAGGCATTTACAATAGCATTATGAAAATCCTCTAAATTGGCATTACTTTCAATAGCAATATCTCTAAAAATATCTTCTTCTGCATCCAGAATCACACGTAGTTTGTAAATCATGATTTTTGTAAGATTAGGATGCAAAAGTACATATTTTTTTCTCGAAAGTTTTTACCAATTACAATTCATCCATCTAATTCCACAACTCGGTAAGAAAATATTTTACCGCTGCGTAGGAGTCTACATCTTTGCTTCATCAAACCAATAAAACTATTTAAAATGATCAGATTAATTATGTATTTCGTATGGATGTTTTGTTCCGGATTAATTGCACAAAATACTCTGGAAACAGACTTGCAAAAGGCATTGAATATGTGGGAAGAAAACAAAATTTCAGAAGCGGTAAAGTTGTTAGAAGCCATTGTTGTTTCAGAACATCAGGATTGGTTGCCTAGCTATTACTTAGGAGTAATCCACGTAACAGAGGCTTTTAAAAATAGCCAAAACAAGTTATTAATGGAAAACCATTTAAAGAATGCTGAGAAAGCAAGTGATTTGGCCTTTAAATTAGCACCAAATGAAGTAGAAGTGATGGTAATAAAAGCGATGGTTTTAACTGCATGGGTGGTGTATGATCCGATGGTAAACGGACAAAGTTTATCACCAGAAATTATTGCTTGGTATGGAAAAGCCGAGAAATTAGAACCAAATAATCCGAGAGTTTACTTTAAAAGAGCTCAATTTGAATTGGGTTCTGCCAAGTTTTTAGGGATGAGCACCAAACCAATGTGTGAACAAATACAAAAAAGCATACAACTTTTTGATAACTTTAAACCAAAAAGCAACATCCATCCAAATTGGGGAAAATTGGAAGCACTCGAATTTATTGCAGCCAATTGTAAGTAATAGAAGTTTTAAAACATTTAACCATGAAAACAAACCTATTAGCATATTTGATTCAAATATTTATCAAAGGGATAGTAGTAGCTATCGTGATATTTTTCACTGCAATTTCTTTGGAATATTTTTTTGGCAGAATGGTTGTTTTTAACCGCTCTTTGTTGATAGAAGTTTTACATTATTTATTGTATGGAGTAGTTTTAACTGCCATCAATAGTGTTTATTTTGATTATTTAAACAGAAAATTTGCATGGAGTAAACACCAAAAACTACAAAAGTTTCGATTGGCAGTTGGATTTTTTGGCAGTGTGTTTTTTACTATCATTGGAGTCTTTTTTATTAGAGTATTTTTAGGAATGGTAGTTGGGCAAAAAACCTTTCAAGCGTTTATTGCCTCAGAAAACGTTGGTCATTATGTGGTGACTTTGATTATTACTATGATTGTTTCGTTGGTGTTTCATGTAATTTATTTTTACAAAAGCAGTCAAGAAAAAAAGGTAGTAGAGCAAAAAATCATAGCCAGTAGTGCCACTGCACAATTAGAAAGCCTGAAAAACCAAATTGATCCTCATTTTTTATTCAATAGCCTAAATGTATTGAGTTCATTGATAGAGGAAAATCCAGACATGGCACAACGATTTACCACTTCACTTTCAAAAGTTTACCGATATGTGTTGGATCAGAAAGACAAAGAGTTGGTATCGTTAAAAGAAGAATTAGATTTTGCAGTAACTTATATGAAATTATTGCAAATGCGATTTGAAAATAGCATTGAGTTTCATTTACCTGAAATTCCAGAAGATTACCCCGGAAAAGTGGTGCCATTGAGTTTGCAGTTATTACTAGAAAATTGTATTAAACACAATTTAGCAAGCGAACAAAAGCCTTTAAAAATTGAAATTATTATAGCTAACGACCAGTTGTTGGTTAGAAACAATCTTCAAAAAAAGGAAAGTTTATCTAACCGAAAAGGTGTAGGAATATCCAACATAGTACAACGATATGATTTATTAACCCAACGAAAAGTAGTGGTTGAAACCACCAACCAACATTTCAACATTTATTTACCAATATTAACTAAACAATTACAACCTATGGAAACCAATCAACCAACCAATCAAGAATTGTATTTAAAAGCAAAAAAACGAGTAGAAGACTTAAAAGGATTTTACGGAAACCTATTTTCGTATTGTCTAGTAATTCCGTTGTTAATCTTTATCAATTACCAAACCTATTGGGAGTTTAAATGGTTCTTTTTTCCAATGCTTGGATGGGGATTAGGCTTGGCAATGCATGCATTGCAAACCTTTGGCTATGCACAAACATGGGAAGAGAAAAAAATCAAGGAATTGATGGAAAAGGAAAAGCAACAAAAATGGGGATAAAGTGAAGACATGATTTATAGGAAATGACCTTTAATTTTTAACTAAACAAGTGTCAATTAGAAGAAAATCATCTGAGAAGAACATCATTTTAACTACAACTAACATTAAAAACATGGAAATAAAACAAGACTTTAATCAAGATAGCTATGAAAGAGCTCAAAAGCGAGTACAAAAAATTAAAGGATTTTATACGCATCTATTGATTTATATAGTAATAAATGCATTTTTGTTATCTGTAAAAATTTTCAATGATTTTGATAACACCAATTTATCTGACTGGCAAAATTACAACACATTGTTCTTTTGGGGAATTGGTTTGTTTTTTCACGGAATTTCCGTTTTTGGTTTCGGGAATTTTTTAACCAAAGACTGGGAAGACAGAAAAATAAAAGAAATCATGGAGAAGGAAAAAGCCAAAAATCAAACCTGGAATTAAACGATCAAGATGAATTGGAACATCCTTATTATTGAAGACGAAAAACCAGCAGCCCGATTGCTACAACGAAAAATGCAAAAATTAGGCTATGAAATAGCTACTTTATTGCATTCTGTAGAATCTGCCATTGAATGGCTTACAAAAAATCCACATCCGGATTTGATTTTACTCGACATTCAGTTATCAGACGGGCTTTCGTTTGAAATTTTTGAACATGTAACGCTGCAAAGTGCCATTATTTTTACCACTGCTTATGATGAGTATGCATTAAAAGCATTTAAATTAAACAGCATCGATTATTTGTTAAAACCAATTGATGAGGATGAGTTGCAAAAAGCAATGGAAAAATTTGAAAAGAATCATGCTAAATCTTCCACCATTCCTTTGGCACAACTGCAACAATTATTAATGCCAAAAACGGATTCAGTTTCGTACAAGAAACGATTTACCATAAAAGTAGGAGAGCATTTGAAGATTTTTCCGATTGAGCAAATCCAATGCTTTTACAGCGAAAACAAAGCCACCTATTTGCAAACTTTAGAAGGAAGAAATTATTTACTTGAAAACACTTTAGAGCAGTTAGAACAAATGTTAGACCCACAATTGTTTTTTCGAATCAACCGGAGTTGCATCGTGCATCTTTCTGAAATTCAAGATATTATTGCGTACACCAATTCGCGTTTAAAAGTAGTTTTAAAAAAACCTTTTCCAGAAGATTTGATAGTAAGCAGAGAGCGTGTTAATGAATTCAAAGAGTGGTTGCAATAAGAATTGTTATTTTTGAAAATAATTTTTCAAACAAATGCAATCATTGCCAAAAATTTTAGTGGTAGAAGATGACCTTCGGGTTGCAGATTTACTTCAAAGAGAACTTCAAGAAGCAATGTTTGAAGTCATCATTGCATACAATGCAAAAGAGGCAAAGAAAATAGCCTTAAGTGAGCCTGTTGAGTTGATGATTTCAGATTTACTTTTACCTGACCAAAATGGCACGGAGTTATGCAAAAATGTAAAACTTCATAAACCCGATTTACCAATTTTGATGCTAACAGCTTTGGGCAATACCGATGAAAAGTTAAAAGGTTTTGATGCAGGTGCAGACGACTATTTGGTAAAGCCTTTTGAAATGAAAGAATTAATTGCTCGAATTCATGCAATTTTAAAGCGTTACCAAATCATAGCACCCGGCAAACAAACTTTGCTAAAATGTGCCGATTTGGTGTATGATGCCTTGAATAAAGAAGTACAGCGAGGGTCGATAAAAATTTCTTTAACTCCTAAAGAAAGCAATTTGTTGGAATACTTTTTAATGCATCCTGGAAAAGTAATCAGTAAGAAAGAGTTGGCAGAAAAAGTTTGGCAAACCAATTTTGATACCGGAACCAATTTTGTGGATGTGTACATTAACTATCTTAGAAAAAAAATAGACAAAAATTTTTCGATGAAACTATTACATACCAAACCCGGTATTGGCTATGTACTAAAGTGTGATAGCAATGAAAATTAAAACCAAACTTACTTTTTATTTTGTTGCTAGTACTTTGTGTATCCTTTTGTTTTTTGCATGGTTTGTGTTTCAAACAGCATCCAATCAACGAGAAAAATATTTTTTTGAAAACCTCCAAAAAGAGGCTATTACCAAAGCAAATTTGTTTTTAGATGGTAAAGTAAGTCCGGAAATACTCCAAACCATTTACCAGAATAATCGGAAAACTATACCAGAAGTAGAGGTAGCCATTTACGATAATAATTTTCAACTTTTGTATCATGACGATGTTACGTTGGATTATGTAAAGGAAACCAAACAGTTATTGCAACAAATTCAATCGGAAAAGTCAATCCAATTTTATTTAAACGATTACCAAGTGATCGGCATGTATTTGTCTTCTTCAAACAGAAATTTGATTGTTACCGCAGCAGCTATAGATGTTTCAGGCTATCAAGAGCTTCAATCGCTTTGGAAATATATTTTGGCTTTTTGTGTAATATCATTGGTTTTTTTGTTTTGGATTGGAAGTTATTTTTCTACCAAACTATTGCAGCCGGTTCAGTACATACAATCAAAAACCACAGAAATTTCTGCAAAAAATTTACATGAAAGAATTCCAAATCCCATACCCAATAACGAACTGGGGCAATTGATTACTACTATCAACGATTTGTTGCAAAGATTAGAGCAAGCATTTTCCTTACAAAAAAACACCTTTTCTTATTTGGCTCACGAGCTTAGGACTCCGTTATTTACAGTGAAATCCGAAGTAGAGTGGTTGTTAAAACAGCCTGAATCGTTCGCAGAAATTAAAACATCTTTACCTAAAATTACCAATGATATCCATCAGTTGCTGCATCTCATTCAGAGTATGTTAGATTATGCCAAAGCCCAAACTGATGTAAGCCAAATACACTTTGAAAAAGTGGAACCGGTGTTGTGTTTATTGGATGCTGTTCAAGAGGTACAAAAACAATATCCTCAAAAAAATATCCAACTACATTTATCCGAAAACGAGGAAATTCCGGAGATTAACGGAAATAAGTATTTACTTACCGCAGCTTTCAGAAATTTATTAGAAAATGCCTGTAAATACGGAGTTGATGGTAATGTTCAAATAAAAGTAACATTTGAAAAACAAGGATTAATCATTACTTTTAGCAATAAAGTTGCCTCAGAATTTGTTTGGAATCCCGACTGGTGGAATGCCTTTACCAAAACTTCCTACCAAAAATCCGGTTATGGTTTAGGCATGGCAATCGTTCAATCTATTGCACAAATCCATTCGGCAAACATCCATACATTGGTACAAAACGAAACGCTTTTCATTGATTGGGAATTTAAATTCTAATGTTTTTCTAATTCCAATTTTTTTCATCTAACTATATTCGAAGATACTTTTGCATCGTTTATTAAAAATAAGTATTATGAAACGATGGGATTTAGCAATTGCGATGTTAATGTTATGTTCGATTAATGCACAAGTAGATACTACAAGCAAAAAAATCTTGCCATTCTATATCCACGAATCCAAAAAAATGCCTGCATTTGAGTTGGAAGACAAGAAAGAAGGAACTTTTTTAACCGGTGTTCCTAGGGTAGAGGTAGACCCTATTAGAGGAATTGGCTATGGAGGAAACATCAATTTATTTATCAATAAAACCAAAGACGATCCGTTTTTTGAATATACTCCTTATCGTCATAGGTTAAATACCGAGTTGTTTATTTTCCAAAACGGAAGAATTCGATATGCCATGAATTATGATGCTCCCTATATATTTAATTCTCCTTGGAGGTTAAGAGCAGATGTGGTTTTTTGGGAAGATCCTAATGCACAATATTGGGGAATTGGAAGGTTTGCCAACCAACAATTGACTTTTAGAGACAAAAGGAACGGTGGCATCAAAACATTTAATAAGGTTAAGGACTATGAAAATAATTTGGTAATTGCCGAGTTAGGGGCTGATAACCAATATTATACCGATTTTCACTACCACCACATCCAACAACGTGAAAAATTATTCAACTTGTTAGGAGAACGAGTATTGATGGGAGGTAAGTTGCGATTGATGTTTGGTTACGAAGCTTTGTTTACCTCTTTTGAGTCGTATAACGGGAAAATTGCAGAGGAAGCTTTTGATGTTTACGAAAACAAAGTAGAAGCCATCAGCAATCCAACCATGGTGGATGAGCAAATTGCAGCAGGAGTTTGGAATCGATTTAATTTAAGTGGCTTTAATAACAACAACCGCTTTTTATTTACAAGTATGTTGGCTGGAGCCATCATTTACGATACTCGCGATTACGAACCCGATCCATCCGAAGGTGTTTTCCTGCAATATAGCCACGAATATTCCGCCCCATGGTTAGGGTCTGATTTTAACTTTAATAAATTCATGCTGCAAGGACACTACATCCATACCTTGGCTCGATGGAGAAACAACAAAAGGAGGTTAACTTTTGCCGGGTTAGCAGGTTTCGGACACATTTTTGGACCAAATATTAATTTTATCGAAATGTGGGATTTGTCCAGCCAAGCAGAAGCTGGAGGCATCATGGTTTTAGGAGGAGCCCGTTCAATTCGTGGCTATCGCGAAGCACGCTTTTTGGCACCAACTGTTGCATTGGTTAATTTAGAATTACGAGGCAGATTTTACGACTTTAAATTCTGGAACCAACATATCAATCTTGGGGCAACCGCATTTTACGACTTCGGAAATGCCTGGGATAGTCCATCGCAAGTTGATTGGAAATTGTGGAAAGGAGCTCCCGGAGTTGGTGGTAGAATTGCTTGGAACCAATCCACCATCCTACGAATGGATTATGCAGTTAGCCGCGAAGGAAGTCAGTTCTTTTTTGGGTTTGGTCACATATTTTAAAAAAAATGCCCGAATTTAAAAGTTCGGGCATTGGTTCATTATCCTTCAATAGAAATTAATTTTTTTGGTTTTGGCAATACTTCCTCTTTTTTAGGAAGCATAACTTTTAAAACCCCGTTTTCGTAAGTAGCTGCTATTTGCTCTTCATTCACGGTTTCAGGTAAGTTAAAAGATCTTTTAAAAGATTGGTAGCTGAATTCTCTTCTGGAGTATTTTCCGTTTTCCGAAGTTTCGTTAACTTCATTTTTTACTTCAGCCGAAATGGTTAATATTTGTTGGTCTACCTCTACCTCAAAATCTTCTTTTTTCAAACCTGGAGCAGCCAATTCTACCATAAAATTAGTATCATTTTCCAAAATATTTACCGCAGGAACATTGCCGGTAAAATTTTGCATACCACCAAAAAAATCTGGTTTTAAGAACTCTTCAAAAATGCTTGGAAAGTTCAAAGCAGGGTTTCTTTTGATTAGTGTCATATCTCTTATAATTTAAGTTAAACAATCATTTTTGATTGGTATTAAACAAATGAAATACCAAAGCAATTTGTTGGAAAAATTGTCATAATTTCTTTGTTGAACTGCGACAATTTTTCAGATTAATGTATTGATATGTAGTAAAGTAGAGACAAAATTGCAGTTTGGTATTTGTTTGGTTCAAATGCGTATTTTTATACACCTAAAATCAAACACATGTATTTAAAAGAAATTTTACCGGAATTAGATGTTTTGGCTCCTTTGGCAACTGCAGAAGATTTTGATAATGTAGGCTTATTGGTTGGCAATACCGAAATGGAAATTTCAGGCATATTGGTTTGTCATGATGCATTGGAAGAAGTGATAGACGAGGCCATCCAAAAAAAATGCAATTTGGTGGTGTGTTTTCACCCAATTTGGTTTCAGGGAATTAAAAAGCTAACAGGTAAAAATTATGTAGAAAGAAGCATACTTAAAGCCATCAAAAACGATATTGCCATTTATGCGGTTCACACAGCCTTAGACAATCATTTTTTAGGGGTAAACGATATCATGTTAAAAGCATTGGGCATCGAACAATCCAAAATATTAATTCCCAAAAAACAGTTTATATATAAATTAATCACTTTTACCATTCCAGAAAATAAAGACAAACTAATGCAAGCATTATTTGCCGCTGGAGCTGGTAGCATAGGTAATTATATCGAGTGTAGCTTTACTTCTGAAGGTGTTGGCACCTACAAAGGAAACGAATGGAGTAATCCGGTAATCGGACAAAAGTTTGTGAGAGAAACAGCAAAAGAAGTCAAAATTGAAGTCACTTTTGAAAAGTATTTAGAAAGGCAAGTGCTACAAGCATTGTTTGAGAACCATGTTTACGAAGAAGTAGCCTACGAAATTTACCAATTACAAAACGAATTAAATACCACTGGCTTGGGTAAAATCGGGAGTTTTGAAAAAGCAATGCCAACCAAAGAGTTCTTAAAATTGGTAAAAAACACCTTTTCGGCAAGTGTTATCAAACATTCAAAAATACACCAAGAAACCATTCAAAAAGTTGCAGTTTTAGGTGGCTCTGGGGCTTTTGCCATCCAAGCGGCTAAAGCAAAAGGAGCCGATGTGTTGGTTACTGCAGACTTAAAATACCACGATTTTTATCAAGCAGAAAATCAAATCTTGTTATTAGATATCGGACACTATGAAAGTGAGATATTTACAAAAAATTATATGGTTGATTTTTTAAAGAAAAAATTCACTAATTTTGCCATCATTTTATCCGAAATAAATACCAATCCTGTAAAGTATTATTAGCATATGGCAAATACCTTAGAAATCAGTGTAGAAGAAAAGTTAAGAGCACTGTATGATTTACAACTTATTGATTCCAAAATTGACGAAATTAGAAATGTAAGAGGAGAACTTCCGTTAGAAGTTAGAGACTTAGAAGACGAAGTTGCTGGATTAGAATCGAGGTTAGAAAAAATGCAAAACGACTTGTCTAACATTGATGAGGAAATCAAATCGCGTAAAAATGCTATTGAGGACCACAAAGAATTGATTAAAAAATACAACGAGCAACAAAAAAATGTTCGCAATAACAGAGAATTCAACTCTTTAACCAAAGAAGTAGAATTCCAAGAACTTGAAATCCAATTGGCAGAAAAGAAAATCAAAGAAGCAAAAGCTTCTTCTGAATTTAAAAAAGACCAAATTGCGAAAACTAAAGAAACTTTAGACCAAAAGAAAGAGCATTTAACCCACAAAAAAGCTGAGTTAGACAATATCATGGCTGAAACCCAAAAAGAAGAAGACTTTTTGGTAGCCAAGTCAGCAGAATATGCAGAGAAAATTGAAGAGAGGTTGTTAAATGCATACAAAAGAATCAGAAGTAGCGTTCGAAATGGATTGGCAGTAGTGTCTATCGAAAGAGGAGCTGCAAACGGATCATTCTTTACCATTCCACCTCAAACCCAAGTAGAAATTGCTGCTCGTAAGAAAATTTTAATTGATGAGCACAGTGGTAGAATTTTGGTTGACAACGTGTTGGCTAGAGAAGAAAAAGAAAAAATGGATGCTTTGTTTCAAAGTATTTCTTAATAAATAACCTATTAATTTAAAATCCACTTAGCATTGTGTTAAGTGGATTTTTTATTTTTAATTATGCAAAAAATCGTTCTCCATCTAATTGCCATTTGGCTTCGACTACTTTGTTTTTTTTCTCCAAAAAGAACATTGCATTGGATGCATCATTTTTTTAGCAAACCTTCCAAAGGGAATTACAGAATCTATGAAATGCCAAAATTTTTGCAAGATGCAAAATTGGATTTAGAGTTTTTAAAAGACCATCAAATACCTTTGTATCAATGGGGAAAAGGTACTCATAAAGTACTGTTGGTACACGGTTGGAATAGCAATGCAGCCAGATGGCAGCTGTTGATTCAAAAATTATTAGGCCACAATTTTGAAGTGTATGCTTTAGAAGCTCCTGCACATGGCATGAGTTCCGAAAAGTACTTTTCAGTTCCTAAATACGAACAATTTATTCATAAAGTGTACGAAAAAGTTCAACCAAATTATATGGTAGGTCATTCTATTGGTGCAACAGCGGTTTTGTATTGGTGCCATTTGCATCCAAATCACCAACTACAAAAAGTCGGATTATTGGGTGCCCCATCAGATATGCGAGTTTTGTTAGATAATTATTATCAAATTTTAAAAGCTTCTCCAAAAATGCGTCAAGCTTTTGATGCTTATATTGAACAAAGATTTCAGGTGATGATAAATGAATTTACAGGTGCTCGATTTGCGGAAAAAATAAATATTCCTATTTTTCAAGCACATGATACATTAGATGAGGTAGTTTTTTTTGCAGAAGCTGAAAAAATTGCCAAACAAATTACGCAAGTTCAGTTTTATACCACCAACGGAGCAGGGCATAGCATGCATGACCTTGCAATGTATGAAGCATTGGTGCAATTTTTAAAAACTAATTCTTAATAAACTTTTTATTAATAACCGCTTCTTCTGTATTTATTTGTAAGTAATTCAAACCTTTCGAAAGGTTTTGAATCGAAATTGGTTGGTTTGAGTATACCCCTATTTGTACTATTTGTCCTAAAGCATTTAATATTTGATAAGAAGCACTATTTGGAGACTGTTTATCCCAAAATAATTCAATCCGATCGTTGGCTGGATTTGGGTATATGCTAAAAATTGATTGGTTGTAAATAGTGTTTTCCGATAGGGTTTGTATATGATTGGCAGCAGCCAACAAATTCGGAAATGGACCAATATTTCCGGTAGTACCAGTTCCTTGAGCAATTCCCGTTTGTTGCATCAAGTTTCTTAATTGTTCTCCGGTTAACAATTGGTTGTTGTTCAGGTTTTTGTAAAGTTGTAAAAGCAATGCAACTGTAGGACCTATCATTGCGGTTGCCGAACTTGTTCCTGAAAAAGTACGATAACTTTGGTTAAAATCACCTCCAAATTGATGGGTTTGATTGATGGAGTTGAATCCTGATGTTTGTACGTTAACTCCCCAGCCTTGAACATCCACTCTGTTACCAAAAGTACTATACCAAATTCTGTTGTGAAGTATATCTGCAGTTCCAGCACCAACAATTATTGCCCCACTATTTCCTCGATTCATATAGTTGGCATAATCCGGATGATCTAAATTTTGGTTTCCATTTCCAGCAGCAGCAACTACAATGATTCCAGCATCTGTAGCTGCTTTTGTTAAATCCCAAATCACTTGGTTAAATTCAGCAGGTACATAATTAGTACTTACTCCAACACCACCAGTTTGCATTTCATACACAATAATATCTCCTGCCACAGAAGCTTGGATAGATAAATTAACAGCCAATATCCTGTTATAACCGGTTTGTTGCCATTCAGGGTATAAAATACATTCCGTTGCACCGTGTGCAATTCCAGTGACACCATAATTTCCCGCATGGCCATAAACAATGCCAAAGGTTCCGGTTCCATGTTCCGTAAAATCGAAACTAGCATCTGCATGAATGGTAGTACCTGGAGCTAGAAAAATATTGGTTTGGTGAAATTCTTCATGGTTTTTATTAAATCCGTATTCTACATTTCTAATTCTTATACCATTTCCAATAATGTTTTGGTTCCACAAAGCTTGCACATTTAAGCCTGGATTGGCATTTAAGTAGGTTTGTAAACTTTGTAAGTTGCTTGAAATAGGTGGAATATCAAATGCTGGTGGAGCAATCGGGGTTTTGGCTACCAATGAAACATATTGAACTGTATTTTTCTCTTCTATTTTTTTAGCAATTTCCATTAAATTCACATTAGTTGCTTGATAATTTAATCGGAAAATAGTTTTTAATTGCTGCACGGATTTACTACTACCAACATTTTTTTTGGATTGATGGTTCAAATATTCCCAATGATTTTCAGAAAAATTAATTGCTGGTTCTAATTGGTAGTTATTGGTTTGTAACAAAGTTGTTAACCAATCCAGATTGGTGCTTTTTGGGATACTCTCTTTGGAAAAGGAAATATAAATCTCATGAGCTCCATCGTTTTCAAAATGCAAATCATTTTTTCTTGATTGGGCTAATAGAATTTGCAGGCCAGAAAAAATCAAGATAAATAGTAAAAATTGTCTCATTTTATGTAATGATTTGTTCAAAGATAAGTGCTATCAATTAATTATAAAAACATTGGAGTGCATTTGGTATTTTTGCATCATGGAAAACGAATTAAAAAGATTGAATAAATTTTTAGCAGAAACTGGTTTTTGTTCTAGAAGAGAAGCGGATAAAATCATTGAACAAGAGCGAGTATTAGTGAATGGCAATATCGCAACTTTAGGCACTAAAGTTTCTGATGCAGATAAAATTTTGATAGATGGTAAACGAATAGGAGAGAAACCAAAAAGAGTTTATTTAGCCTTAAATAAACCAATAGGTATAGAGTGCACTACCAATACTTCGGTAAAAGATAACATTGTGGATTTTGTTTCCTATGGTCAGCGAATTTTTCCAATTGGAAGATTAGATAAAAACAGTGAGGGGTTGATTTTACTGACCAATGATGGTGATATTGTGAACGAAATTTTACAAAGTCAGCACAACCATGAAAAGGAATACATTGTAACGGTGGATCAAAAAATTACTGACGAGTTCATACAAAAAATGAGCAATGGTATCCCGATTTTAGGAACTATTACCAAAAAATGTAAGGTGGAGCGAATTAGTAGCAAGGTGTTTAGAATTGTACTTACCCAAGGCTTAAACCGACAAATTAGAAGAATGTGCGAATATTTAGACTATGAAGTAGTGGCATTAAAACGTATTAGAATCATGCATATTACATTAGATGTTCCGCTAGGAAAATATCGTTCGCTTACAGAAAAAGAACTTGCAGGTATTTTGAATTAGTTTTTTATTCATGGATGACACTGATTAGAAAGATGACCACGAATCTGTTTTACATCCAAAGTAAAAAATAACAAAAAAAAGCTGCTCTATAAAGCAGCTTTTTTTATAAATCTAACTTTAACTAGTCATCTAGTAAATCAGTGTATTGTTCTATTTTTAAAATAATCAAATTAGCCAATGCATTGTTCCCATCAGTATCCATTGGACTAATTTCAATTAAACCATCATTGTTATTATCTGTTGCATTGGTCAAGTTTACACTAGCAATTACAGAATTCAAATCAAAATCAAAGCTAATCACTGCGGAGTTGTTATTAATCACTAAACTTTGGCCTATATCTTCGTAATCAATTTCAAATTCTTGTTCAGCATTATGCCAAAAAATAAACGGAACCCCATTAATAGTACCTTTTATTTCAATGGACTTGTTAAACATACTGCTAGTAGACTTTTTGTTTTTGTCCATTTTAAATTTCACTTCTTCATAAACTCCGTTAGGCACATTTACTTCTACTACAGTTTGTTGTGTATTTAGTAAATTCAATTCAAAAGGTCCTTTTAATTCAAACTCCTCATCATCCCCATAAATATCTTCTGATGTCTCAAATTCAATTTCTTTAATGTTAATTTTAAAAGATTCCAATAAAACCCCTGTTGCAAAAGATTGATTTGCTGATTTGCCACTTAACCCTGAAAAAGTTGACTTTGCATTGATTCTTAAATTTTTTTGTTGTGTATCAGCTTCGTCATTATTTGAACAAGAAACCAAGCCCACTACTAAAAATAATCCTACTAAAATTTTAAATGTTTTCATGATATAGATATTAAAGTTATACTCATAAAACAACATTAAAACCATTTACCCTACCATCGTTAAATTTTTTTTTGAAAAAAAATTAAAACATCCTAAATCATAAAAAAAACAAAAAATTTATTTCTAAAAAAAACAAGAAATAAAAATTAACGTAATTCATTTCAAATACCCCAAACAGCTGTTTTTATTAAAAAGTACTTTTTGCCCAAACGATTTTTAACTAAAAACTAAAAAAAAAAAAATGAGACTTAACCTATTAATACCAATGGTATACGGAATTTTTATGCTTGTAAGTTGTAGCTCAGAGGAATCAATTGAATCCTCTAAAATACAACTAAAAGATTATAATTTTACAGAGAAAGAATATCAAATTTTTGAAAAAATAAATGATTATAGAATTTTAAATAACCTACCTCCCATCGAGTTAGTAGCTCATATTTCTAGCATTTCTGAAGAGCATAACTGGTACATGATAGAGAATAATAGATTTAGTCACGACAATTTTTCTCAAAGAGCACAAACAATTAAATCAAGTTTTGGTGCTAAAGAAGTTTCTGAAAATCTTGCTTATAACATTAAAAGTGCCAACGCTATTGTTAATGCGTGGATAAGAAGCAACTTACACCAACAAACATTATTGGGAGAATTTACTCACATAGGAGTTTCCGTTACTTATAGTTCTGACAACAAACCTTATTGCACAGCAATTTTTGTTAAAAAATAATTGTTTTTGCCTTTTTGCCCCATTTCTAAAAACCTCTTGCTATTGTAAGAGGTTTTTATTTTTATTTATCTTATCTCTCTTTTTGTCCTTCCTCTACTTTACTTATCTTTGCACCCAAATTATCTATACTATGTTCAATAACTTAAGCGATAAATTAGACAAAGCATTCCATTTGCTAAAAGGGCACGGAAAAATAACTGAAATTAATGTGGCCGACACATTAAAAGAGGTTCGAAGAGCTTTGTTAGATGCCGATGTTAATTTTAAAATAGCAAAAGAATTTACCAGTCGAGTAAAGGAAAAAGCTATTGGGCAAAATGTATTAACTACTTTACAACCCGGACAATTATTGGTAAAAATCGTTAAAGACGAACTTACTGAATTAATGGGTGGTACCGAGGTTGGAATCAATTTATCAGGTAATCCGAGTGTCATTTTAATGTCAGGATTACAAGGTTCTGGTAAAACCACTTTCTCCGGAAAACTTGCTAATTTTTTAAAAACCAAGAAAGGAAAAAAGCCTTTGCTGGTAGCTTGCGATATTTATCGTCCGGCTGCAATTAATCAGTTGCATGTAGTTGGTGATCAAATTGGTGTAGCGGTATACTCAGAACCTGAAAACAAAAATGCAGTGCAAATTGCATTGAATGCATTACAGCATGCAAAATCAAACGGTTTCAATGTGATAATTGTAGATACTGCCGGTCGTTTGGCAGTAGATGAAGAAATGATGACCGAAATTGCCAATGTACATCAAGCATTAAAACCGCAGGAAACTTTGTTTGTAGTTGACTCTATGACAGGTCAAGATGCAGTAAATACTGCCAAAGCATTTAATGATCGATTAAATTTTGATGGTGTTGTTTTAACCAAATTAGATGGAGATACTAGAGGTGGTGCTGCTTTAACCATCAAATCAGTAGTAAATAAACCTATCAAGTTTATTGGTACTGGTGAAAAAATGGAAGCCATTGATGTGTTTTATCCATCACGTATGGCAGACAGAATTTTGGGCATGGGTGACGTTGTTTCGTTAGTAGAAAGAGCCCAAGAACAATTTAATGAAGAAGAAGCAAGAAAACTACAAAAGAAAATTGCCAAAAACGAGTTTGGTTTTGACGATTTTTTACAACAAATCCAGCAAATCAAAAAAATGGGAAGCATGAAAGATTTGATGGGTATGATTCCGGGAGTTGGAAAGGCAATTAAAGATGTAGATATTCCGGATGATGCTTTCAAGCACATCGAAGCATTGATTCAATCTATGACTCCAAAAGAAAGAAGCAAACCAGCTATTATTGATCATAAAAGAAAAATTAGAATTGCCAATGGAGCTGGCAGAAAAGTAGAAGAAGTAAATCAGCTTTTAAAGCAATTTGAACAAATGAGCAAGATGATGAAAATGATGCAAGGCGGACAAGGCAAAAACTTGATGAGAATGATGGGTGGAATGAAGTAATTTGAAAATGTCTTTTTGTTATTAAAATCAACAGGCCTCAATTCAGCTATATACTCTAACAACCAACAACTATGAAACTACTTGACGGAAAAAAAACCTCGTTAGAAATACAACAAGAAATTGCTGTTGAGGTTCAAAAAATGAAAAATAAAGGGGAAAAAGTACCTCATTTAGCAGCAATTATTGTAGGAAATGATGGTGCAAGTTTAACTTATGTAGGAAGCAAAGTAAAAGCATGTGAAAAAGTAGGATTTGAAAGTACTTTAATTAAATTACCGAGTACTACTACCGAAATTGAGTTGTTGAAAAAAATCAAAGAACTTAATGAAAATGTTGCTATAGATGGTTTTATTGTTCAGTTGCCTTTACCAAAGCAAATTGATACCCAAAAAGTAATTATGGCTATTGACCCAAGTAAAGATGTGGATGGTTTTCATCCGGAAAACTTTGGTAAAATGGCATTGGATATGACCACTTTTATCCCTGCTACTCCTTTTGGAATTTTAGAATTATTAGAAAGATATGGCGTAGAAACCCAAGGCAAACACACTGTTGTAATTGGAAGAAGTCATATTGTTGGTAGGCCAATGAGTATATTGATGGGAAGAAAAGGATTTCCAGGAAATTCTACCGTTACTTTAACCCACAGTTATACTAAAAACATTGCCCAAATTACCACGCAAGCAGATATTATCATCAGTGCATTAGGAGTTCCGAATTACTTAAAAGCAGAAATGATAAAAGATGATGCCGTAGTAATAGACGTGGGAATTACCCGTGTAAACGATGAATCTACCGAAAAAGGCTATCGAATTGTTGGTGACGTAGATTTTGATGCTTGTAGTAAAAAAGCATCTTACATTACTCCAGTCCCAGGAGGAGTTGGCCCAATGACTATTGCAATGCTAATGAAAAATACCTTATTGGCTAGAGAGAGAAAGATGCTAAAAATTTAATTTTCTTATCTAATCACCTCTTTATAGTTATATTTACATTTAAATCCAACAAAAAAATTTTAAAAATTAATATAAACCATAATAAAATTATCTTGTGAAAATTACTGTATAAAACGGCTTATTTTCTGTGTTGAATCTAATAGATATACCGATTTTATTGTATTTTCCAGTTAAGTTTTTAAAGTGATTTTCGCTGTTAATCCAAGCATTAAGTACCGCATAGGTTGAATTAATATTAAAAGCTAAGTTTTCTGAAACATGGCTAACATTCAAGGTTTCTTTTAAGTGTTGAGATCTTTTTAAAAAATTATGATGTGTTAATTTATTTTGCTCTATCATAAAATTGTTATGATCCTCTGAAACGGCTGAAATATGTTCATCAAGAGTTAAAATTGCTAGATTTAATGAGGATCTGAATTGATTAATTTCATTATAAAATTCAAGCTCTGAAATATTAAATTGATAGCTTTTAAGAGGTTTTAAATTTTGATTATTAGTTTCATTAGGTGTGCAACAAATAAAAAGCAAGTTAATTAAAAACAAACTGATATACTTATTCATATTTATTCGTTTAAATGTTTTATATAAAACAATTAAACCGTCCAAAACCCTACAAAAAACCTCTATTTTTTTTTAGAATTAGAGTTTTATTTTAACTTATTATCAGTAGTTTATAATTTAGAAAAGGTTAAAAAGTTATCACCATCTTTTAAATAAACTATATTGTTTGAAAATTCAATAATATTCCAATCCTCTTCAATGTCATCAAAATCATCCTCATCAAATTCAATATCAAACTTGTAAGATCCACTATCTTCATAATATTGCCAAGTGCCATTATAACTAACACCGTTTTTTTGAACTAAAATACTACCGTTAGATAAAAATGAAAACGCATATCCAATAAAATCATTTGTTTGGTTTTCATTATCTTCAAACAGATAATCAATTTTCCAATTTCCAGAAGTAATAATGGTTACAAAGTCATCAAAATTTCCAGCATTATTACCACAAATATTTATTGCGTTTTCAATTAAAGAAAGAGTTTGTAGGTTACTATTTACCGTTTGAGGTACAGTATTTGGATCAATAATAACAAGTGGGTATTTTAATTGATAAATTAAATCGTTACTTGCATTTGATAAAAAGTTCATTAACTGAATTTTGTTACTAAAATCAATAGTATTTGCAATTTGACTGTTTGAATTATATAAATTTATACTAATAGGAAATTGAATATTAATACAACTAATTTCACTGATATTTTGATTGTTGTTAATAATGTTATTTAATTGAGACTGGTTAGAAACTGTAATATTTTGATAATTTCTTAATTCAATTGTAATCGGGAATTGATAGTTTACAATATCGTCATCGGAGGCAGATTGGTTTTTTAAGTTTTCAACCAAAATATAGTCATTGGAATCATTAACTATTAAAACTGTATTGTTAAGTGTAATTTGTACTGGTAATTTTACCTTTATTGCACTAGTACCATCCAATATATTATCAACTGAGGTGTTGTTTTGGTTTACCCTTTCTAAAAAAAGGTGCAAAGGTAAACTAGGTTTTATGTTTTGACTATTATCTTCAACTAATATGTTTTCTTCTGTTTGGCAGGAGAAAATAAAGATGAAAAATAAAATGTAAAGTTTTTTCATTTTTTATTTTTTAACAATAAAACAATCACAACAAATAAAACCCTAAGGTTTAATTAATAAATTTACAAAAAAAAACATATGAATATAGATTTACCAAATCTATGCAATCAAAAAATTTTTACCAATTTCTTTAAAGAAAATATCAAGCCATTAAGGAATTTTCTATATTTTAAATTTGGTGATACAGAGCAAGCTAATGATGTTGCACAAGAAGCATTCACCAAATTATGGGAAAATTGTACTAAAGTTTCCATAGAAAAGGCAAAATCTTATGTTTATACCATAGCAAACAATACTACATTAAATTTGATTAAACATCAAAAAGTTGTTTTGCAATACAAAAACTCAACGGATAAGCAGTCAATTTTTATAGAATCACCTGAATTTCAAATGCAAGAAGCTGATTTTAAACAAAAGTTAGAAAACGCAATAAATCAATTAACTGAGGCACAAAGAGTTTGCTTTTTAATGCACAGAATTGAAGATAAAAAGTATGCAGAAATAGCTGAAATTTTGGGGATTAGCGTAAAAGCTGTAGAAAAAAGAATGCATGGTGCTTTACAAGCATTGAAAAATAATATTAAGGAATTTAAGTAGGGTTTTATAGCATTGAAATGTTATAACTAAAAAATAATGGGATATGAGAAAAGATACTTATTTGTCAGATTGGCTTGAAGGGAAAATTTCAGATCAAGAATTGGCTCAATTTGAATCAAAAGAAGATATAATATTATTAAAAAATATTAAGAATATTTCAGCTGAGGCAAACGTGCCTCAAATTACCGATAGCGAAATGTTGCAAGAGATATTACAAACCAAAAAGACTAAACTTATAAAATACAATTTTAACAAAGTTATTGGCATAGCCGCAAGTTTTGCATTTTTTATGGTTGCATTTTTAGTGTTTAATCTAACTAATTATCAATCTGTATTAAATAATTCAAATCAAGCTATTGCATTTTATTTGCCAGATCAATCAAAAGTGATTTTATTATCAAATGCCCAAGCTGATTTCCAAAAACTACTTTGGAATAGTAATAGAGAAATTTCACTTAAAGGTAATGCTTACTTTGAAGTTAAAAGAGGAGAGAAATTTACTGTTAAAACTAAATCAGGAAGCGTAAATGTATTGGGGACAAAATTTTTTGTGCAATCCGATCAAAATCAATTTAATGTAACTTGTTTGGAAGGAAAAGTTCAAGTAAAACAATACAACAACCAACAAGTAATTTTAACTAAAGGAGCAAAAGTTTCTTTTGTTGGCAATAAAAAATTATATTTCGAAAACAATAAAAACTATACTGATTTTAGCAAACAACAATTTGTTTTTAATAATGTAAATCTTGCAGAGGTAATAAATCAGATAAATTTTCATTACAACAAAAATATAAGCTTGCTAAACAAAAAAGATGTTTCTTTTTATGGAAATTTACCTATGAATGATTTTAATGAAGCATTAATAATTATACAACAAACTTCGGGGCTTAGTGTTTTAAAAAAATCAAATAATCAATATTTGTTAAATTAAGGTCTACACAAAAATCTATTATATTTGTTTTTTGTGATATGAGAAAATTTTGGTTTTTTACATTTTTAATTTGTTCTAGTTTTGTGCAAAGTCAAAATTATTTTCCCTTATCAGAAGTTTTAGAAAAAATAGAAAAACAACATCAAATTACTTTCAACTATTTACAAGAAAACATCGATCAAGTTTTTGTAAATCAACCAAATATTAACTGGAGTTTAAAAGAGAAAATTGATTTTTTAAATCAAAATTCAAAATTAGAATTTACTTTTTTTTCTGATAAAATCATTATCATAAAGCCTAAAGAATTTACTTTTTATATATGTGGATATATAAAAGATACTCAAAATAGTCCAATAGAAAATGCAACCATACAGTTATCAGATTTAAAAGAATATGCTATTTCAGATAATAAAGGTTATTTTGAAATAATTGTTAAAAACACCCAACAGTTGGTTTTAAGCATTAATCATGTTTCATTTCAAAACTTGAAAGTTAATGTAAAACCATCTAATCAAAAGCTATGTACAACTTATGTTGTAAAGGAACGTGTTTCAGAATTGCAAGAGGTTATTGCTACAGAGTACATTTCTAAAGGAATAAGGAAAAAAGCTGACGGAACTGTAGAGATAAAACCGAGTAAATTCGGAATTTTACCCGGACTTGTAGAGTTAGACGTTTTGCAAACACTAAATCAAATTCCTGGATTTATTAATTCTGATGAAACTATTTCGAATATTAATGTAAGAGGTGGTACGCATGACCAAAATCTTTTTTTGTGGAACCATATTAGGTTATATCAAACAGGTCATTTTTTTGGAATGTTTTCAGCAATTAATCCAAATTTATCTAACACCATTTCTATTAACAAAAACGGAACATCAGCCTTTATAAACGAAGGTGTTTCGAGTGTTGTTGATATCTCTTCACATAAAAGTTTTAATGAAAACTCTGCTGCAAATTTGAATTTTAATATGATTTCATCTGGGATATTTGCTAAAGTAAATTTTAAAAACAAAAGTTTGCTAACCATTTCAGGAAGAAGGTCAAATACAGATTTTTTGAACTCATTTACCTATCAAAGTTATTTTGATAGGGTTTTTCAAAATACAGAAATTTTAAATTTAGAAAACGATCAGAAAGTATTGTTAAACACCGATTCTGATTTTAATTTTTACGATTTTACTGTTCAATTTCAATCAAAACTAGGAAATAAACATCAATATTATATTGACTTTGTAAACTTCAATAATTCTTTAATATTTACTGAAGAGGATAAAAATATGATACCTTTTGTTGTAAAAAATAACGAGTTATTACAAAAAAATATAGGTACTTCATTTACTTGGCAAAGCCAGTGGTCTTCCAAATTTTCTTCAGAATGGATTACTCATTTTTCTATGCATGATCAATCAGGTTATAATGAAAATATCAACAATGCACAGATTTTAACTCAAAACAACCAAATTTTTGATTTAGGCTTTAAATGGAAAAATAAACACTTGATTTCAGAAAAGTTAACATTTGCATACGGATATCAATTTAATGAAATTGGAATTAGAAACTCAGATAAAACCAATATTCCAGTTTTTGATAGAACAATAAAATTAGTTCAAAATATACATTCATTGGCAAGTGAAATTAGTTATCAAAATTTAAGATGGAATACTAACTTAGGAGTGAGAATTAACTATGCTGAAAAATTTAATGAATTTTTTATAGAACCCAGATGGAATGTAAGGTATCAAATTGATGATCAATTTTCAATAGCAACTTTAGGTGAAGTTAAAAATCAGTTTGTATCACAAGTTATTGATTTACAACAAGATTTTTTTGGTTTAGAAAAACGTCGATGGGTGTTATCTGATCAAACTAACTTTCCTGTTTTAAATAGTTACCAACAGTCGGCTAATTTAGATTATAAAGTAAATTCTTGGTTGTTATCAGCGGAGATTTTTTTCAAAAGAGTTAATGGTATTACTAGTGCTGCTCAAGGATTTCAAAATCAGTTAGAATTTCAAAAAATTAATGGGTCGTATGCCACTTATGGATTTGAGTTTTTAGTTCAAAAAAGGGTAAAAAACTTTTTGTATTGGATTAATTATAGCTACAACAATACAGATTATCAATTTGATGGGTATGTGCCACCAGAGTTTAGAAATAATTTTGAAATTCAACATGCTATTACATTTACAAGTAGTTTAGATTGGAAAAAATTAAAATTTTCTGTTGGAGGAAAATGGTTTTCCGGAAGGCCAACTACTGAAATTTTATCACTTTCGCCTGTATTTAATTTACCAGAAACCCCAGAAATTGCTTTTGCTTTTCCAAATGAATCTAACTTAAATGATTATTTTCAATTAAACATTTCAGGCTCTTACCAATTTGATTTTAATGCAAAAAGTAACTTGTTAGTTGGTTTTTCTATTCAAAATTTGACTAATAACAAAAATGTCATTAATCAGTTTTATAGATTAAACCAAAATCAAATTGAAGAAGTTCAAATTATTGGACTAAAACTTACCCCAAATTTATTTTTAAAGTATCAAATTTTCTAAATTACATTCTCTCTGGTACACTTATGCCTAATAAAGTACAAGCAGATGCGATAATTTTTGCAGTTTCCGCAGATAGTTGAACCCTCCAAATTTTAAATGTTGATTCATTCTCACCTAAAATAGGAATGCTTTGGTAAAAGGAATTGTATTCTTTCACTACTTCATACACATAATTTGCAATAATAGCAGGAGAGTAATTTTTTGCAGCTAACTGAATTGTTTCTGGATATTGCAACAATAACTTGATCAATTCTTTCTCTTTTGGTTGCATTGTTACATTTGAAATATTCGATTTCCAATCAAAATCTGCTTTGCGTAAAATCGATTGAATTCTGGCATAAGTATACTGTATAAAAGGCCCAGTATTTCCGTTAAAATCTACCGATTCGGTTGGGTTAAAAAGCATTTGCTTTTTTGGGTCCACTTTTAAAATAAAGTATTTTAGTGCTCCTAAACCAATAGTTTGGTATAATGCTTCTTTTTCACTCTCGGTATATCCATCTAATTTTCCTAATTCTTCTGAAATCTGTTTGGCAGTTTGAAACATTTCTTGCATCAAATCATCAGCATCTACCACAGTACCTTCTCTTGATTTCATTTTTCCGGTTGGCAATTCTACCATCCCGTAAGATAAATGGTATAAGTTTTCAGCCCACGCAAAGCCTAGTTTTTTTAAGATTAAAAACAAAACTTTAAAGTGGTAATCTTGTTCATTTCCAACGGTATAAACCATGCCTTCAACATCAGAAAAATCTTTTACACGCTGAATAGCGGTTCCTATGTCTTGGGTCATATAAACTGCTGTTCCATCGCTTCGCAATACAATTTTTCGGTCTAAGCCATCATCCGTTAAATCAATCCAAACCGATCCATCCGGGTCTTTTTCAAAAACGCCTTTTTCTAAACCAAATTGCACGACTTCTTTCCCTAATAAATAGGTATTACTTTCGTAATAATAGCTGTCAAAATCAACTCCAATATTGGTATATGTTTGGTTGAATCCTTCATACACCCATCCGTTCATAGTTTTCCAAAGTTCTACAACACTCGTATCATTAGCTTCCCATTTTCGCAACATTTCTTGTGCCTCTAACAAAATAGGAGCAATTTTTTTGGCTTCTTCTTCCGTTTTTCCTTGCTGCATTAATGTATTGATTTCTTCTTTGTATGCCTTGTCAAAAGCAACATAGTATTTACCAACTAAATGATCTCCTTTTAAACCTGAACTTACAGGAGTTTCTCCATTGCCAAATTTTTGCCAAGCCAACATCGATTTACAAATATGTATCCCTCTATCGTTGATAATTTGGGTTTTGTACACTTTATGGCCGGCAGCTTTTAAAATTTCTGCTACCGCGTATCCTAACAACACATTTCTAACATGGCCTAAATGCAATGGTTTATTGGTGTTTGGAGAGGCATACTCTACCATTACCGCTTTTTTGCTGTTACTTGGTTGAAAGCCATATTGCTCCGATTGCAGGATTTCTGCAAAAGATTGAGAATAATAATCTTCAGAAATTACGATGTTTAAAAAACCACCAACCACATTGAATTTGGAAACTATTGGGCAGTTTTCTACCAAATATTCTCCAATTTTATTCCCAATTTCTACCGGATTTCCCCTTAAAATTTTTACCAACGGAAATACTACCAAAGTAACATCTCCTTCAAAATCTTTTTTGGTTTGCTGAAATTCAAAAGCAGTCATTTCTGTTTGAAAAACAGTTTGAACAGCTTGGGATAAATAGGGTTGTAATTTCTGGTATAGGTTCATTTAAAATGGCTTTAATCAATAGAATTCTTTTTTCTTTCTTGGATGGTTTTCTCCAAAATTTTAGCGTATTTGGTCGACTTCACTTCCGGAGTCAAACTTTGGTGAATGGTGTCTAAAAATTTGGTTTTGGTATCATATAAATCTGAAACTGCAATGTAAGCGGCAACCGGACTGTTTTTTCTACCAATAGCATAGTTAATGGCATACAAATACATTCTTTTCAAATTTTGGTCTTTCAATATTTGAATGCTATCAATTCGGTTTTGTTTTTTTAGCTTTTGTGCTCGAATTTGTTGTTCAAAAAACTCTAAATCTCGGTCTTTAAACTGTTTTAAAGTAGATAAATATTGTTCGTATAAAACATGACTTTCCGATCCTTCTAACTTGGCATCTGCAAAAAATGCTTCTAAATTAGTTTGAAGTGTCATTGCTTTTGGTTCTGCAAAAAATGGCAAGTTATTGTCAATCGAGTTGGTTTGGCCTTTGTCTAAAAACAAATACAACATTTCGGGCTCGGTTAATTCTGCTTTTAATGTAAAACTATCTTTTCCATCAAAAATAGCAGAATCTAAAACAACCAAATTAGAATCTTTTAATTGTTGCAAGTACAATACTCCTTGTTTGATTCCTTTGATGTTTCCACTTAAATGAAAACCGGATTCTTTTTTGGTACATGCTATTAACAAAAATAATAATGTAATAGCAGAAAATATTTTTTTCATAAAACAAGCTTTGTGTAGTATTTTTAAGCCTGCAAAGATAGTATTTTATGCAAAGATTTTTAGGAAATTCGGTGTGAATATTATCTCTTATTTACCAAATAATATGCAAGGGTTTTATAAAAATTAGCTGGATTAAAAGGCTTGGTAATTACATCGTCTATTTGGAATTTTAACAAAGATTCTGCACTTTCCTCCAAAGTAATAGCGGTTAACGCAATAATTGGTGTTTTTTGATCGTAGTTTCTAATCCTAAGTGTGGCTTCATCTCCATTTATTCCGGGTAAATGAACGTCCATTAACACCAAATCGTAATTGAAGTCTTTTAAATGTTCAATGGCAGCTTCTGCATTATCTAAAATGGTGCATTTTATTCCTTTTTTTTCCAGCATTTTTCTAGCTACCATTTGGTTGATGGCATTGTCTTCAACTACCAAAATATGTTTGCCTTTAAGAATATTCTCGTCAATGATGGTTTGGCTATCTAATTTGGCTTCTTGGTCTGTTTTATCAAAAGGTAAACTTACATAAAAAGTAGAGCCTTGGTTGACTTTACTTTTTAATCGGATATTTCCTTGAAGTAATTCCGTTAGTTTTTTTACAATTGCCAAGCCTAATCCAGTACCACCGTATTTTCTGTTAATAGAAGTAGATGCTTGCGAAAATCTTTCAAATATTTCTTCTTGTTTTTCATCTGGTATGCCAATTCCAGTATCAATGATTCGGAATTCAAGATGCATTTTTTCTGCTTCATCATGAATGTAATGTACTTGGATTTCAACTGAACCATTTTTGGTAAATTTTAATGCATTGTTTACCAAATTTATCAATATTTGAGACAGTTTGGTGTTGTCTCCAACAATGTTTTTGGGAACCAATGGATCTAATTGAAAATAAAAATGGTTGTTGTTTTGCGAGGCTAAATTTTTGAATGAAGAAACGATGTTTTGTAATAAAATTGGCAAATGAATCAATTCTTTTTCAATATGTATCTTGTCAGATTCAATTCGGTTGATTTCTAAAATATCATTAATCAAATCACGTAAATATTCCCCTGAAAATTTTAAAGAATTCAAATAATCGATATGTGCTTTTTTAGGTGCATCCTCCATCATAATATGAGTAATTCCGATAATTGCATTTAAAGGAGTTCTCAATTCATGACTCACCGTTGATAAAAATTCGTCTTTTGCCTTAGATGCTTTTTCTGCTTTTTCTTTGGCAATTCGCAATTCTTCATTTTTAGTTTCCAATGCTTTGTTGGCTTCTAGTTTTAATACATTGTTTTTATACAATGTTAAACTCAAAAGCGATAAAATGGAGATTAAAGCGATACTTAAAATGGTAACAATTTTAGAAAATCGCAAAGTAAAATTTTCCACAGGAGGTGAGGCAGAAGCTTTGGTAATTTCTGTAAAATCTTCTAATTGACGTTGTAAAATAAGGGTATAATCTATGCTGTATGCATAATTAACGCAAACAAAAGTAACGCATAAAGTAAAGAAAAGCCCCCTTTTCACTTATATAAAATAATGCTAAATGTATTGATTTACTTTTAAATATGCAATCAAATCTAACAATCTGTTGCTGTAACCAGTTTCGTTATCATACCATCCAACAATTTTCACCATATTTCCAATAACCGAGGTCAAACTTGCATCAAACAAACAGGAATTAGGATTCCCAATCACATCTACCGAAACAATTGGATCGTTGGTGTAAGCTAAAATTCCATTCAATTGATTTTTGGCAGCTTCTGCAAATAGTTGGTTGATTTCCTCTGGAGATTTTGGGTGTTTTACATAACAAGTAATATCGGTTAAAGAACCATTTGGAACTGGAACACGAATGCCACTTCCACCAATTTTTTGGTCTAATTCCGGAAAAATCTTAGTCAATGCTTTGGCAGCACCCGTAGTAGTTGGTACAATAGATTGTGCTGCACCACGAGCTCTTCGTAAATCTGCATGCGGTTGGTCGTGCAAACTTTGATCGGTAGTGTAAGAATGTACAGTGGTTATATAAGCGGATTCTATTTGGCAATTATCTTGTATTAATTGCAACATAGGTGCTGCATTGTTGGTAGTACAACTGGCATTGGAAATGATGTGATGCTCATGGGTTAATTTTCTCTCATTCACCCCTAAAACTACTGTTGGGATTTTTTCATCGGATGCTGGTGCAGAAATAATGACTTTTTTAACGTCATTTTTCAAATGAAAATTTGCACTTTCCATGGTTTTGAATTTTCCGGTGCTTTCTATCACAACTTCAACATCTTCCCAGCTTATATCCTCAGGATGTTGCCATTGGGTGTATTTTATTCTTTGATTTCCAATGACTAAAAAATTATTTTCCACCAAAACTTCTTCATGTAAAACCCCATGAATACTATCATACTGCAACAAATGCTTCATGGTTTCTATGGGAGCAATATCGTTAATGGCAACTACTTGAATATTCTCTCTCTTTAAAGATTGACGCAACAAAGTCCTTCCAATTCTTCCAAATCCATTAATTCCGATTGGTATTTTTTGCATTTTTTGGTTATTTAAGATCACAAATTTACAAAGTAAGCAAGCAAATTGTACTATTCTACTTACTTTTACTCTACTTAATTATACGAATATGGCTGCCAAACCTACTCGAAGAAATATTAAAAAGGGATTGCCACCCGGAGTACCCATGTTTACCGGATTTCAAAAAATGCATGCCCAAAGGGTAGAATTTTTATGGTTTACCTCCACAGAAATGGTATGTAAAGAAAATGCTACTTTACAAGAAGTAATGTCATATGCCAAAAAAGAAGGCGTACTTTGGATTAATATTGAGGGGTTGCATGAAGTAGAATTTATACAAGAATTATCTCAATTTTTAGGCTTACATAAATTAACTCAGGAGGATTTATTAAGCATGGACCAACGACCAAAAGTGGAGGAATTTCCTAGCTACACCCATTTGGTTTGCAGAATGTTAGAGTGGCAACCCAATGATAAAAACATCAAACAAGAACAATTAAGTTTGATTTTACAGCAACAATTGGTGGTAACTTACCAAGAAAAATCAGGAGATATTTTTACTGCCATTCGAAAGCGAATTCAAGAGAATACCGGTGTGGTTCGACAAAAAAAAGCGGAGTATTTGTTTTACTTGTTACTAGACTCTGTAGTGGATGAATATTTTACCATTACGGAGGAATTTGGGGAGCAATTAGAAACATTAGAAGATGAATTAATTGCAAAACCAAATCAGAATACCTTGGCAAAATTAAACCAATTGCGAAAAGAAAGTATGATGATTAGAAAAGCGGTTTATCCTATGCGTGAAGTGGTAAATAAAATGGAGAAAATGCAGGCAGAAGGCAAGTTTGGTGATTTGAAATGGTATTTGAGAGATTTGTATGACCACATCATTCAAGTAATGGATAGTTTGGAAATGTATCGAGAGCTTTCTTCTGGCTTGCTTGATTTGTACATGAACAGTTTGAGCAATAAAACCAACGACATCATGAAGGTACTTACGATGATGTCGGTTATTTTTATCCCGTTAACTTTTATAGTTGGGGTTTATGGTATGAATTTTCACCACATGCCCGAATTAGAAATGTCTTATGGCTACTTTGTAGTTTTGGGTGTGATGTTTTTGATTTTTTTAGGAATGTTGATTTATTTTAAAAGAAAAAAGTGGATGTAGCTCCACTTTTCTGATTTATAAAATATGTTTTTGAGCATGATAGGAACTTCTTACCAAAGCTCCGCTTTCTACATGTCGGAAGCCTAAAGATTTTCCTATTTCTTCGTATTTTTTAAATTGCTCAGGAGTTATAAATTCTTTTACTGGCAAGTGTTTTTTGGTAGGCTGTAAGTACTGACCAATAGTTACCACATCTACGTTGTGCTTGCGTAAATCGTGGAGTGTTTCAATTACTTCTTCTTCAGTTTCTCCTAAACCTAGCATGATACCCGATTTGGTTCTGCGAATACCTTGTTGTTTTAAGTATTGTAAAACCTCTAAACTTCTGTCGTATTTGGCTTGAATACGTACTTCACGGGTCAACCTTCGCACAGTTTCCATGTTGTGTGAAACAACTTCAGGATTGGCTTCTACAATTCTATCCAAATGTTTATGAATCCCTTGAAAGTCAGGAATTAAAGTTTCTAAAGTGGTTTCAGGGTTCATTCTTCTGATGGCTTGGATGGTTTCCAACCAAATAATGCTACCCATATCTTTCAAATCGTCTCTATCCACACTCGTAATCACCGCATGTTTGATATTCATGATTTTAATGGAGCGGGCTACTTTTTCGGGCTCTTCCCAGTCCACAGTTTCCGGCCTTCCGGTTTTAACACCGCAAAATCCGCAAGAGCGGGTACAAATATTTCCTAAAATCATAAAGGTAGCAGTACCTTCTCCCCAACATTCTCCCATATTTGGACAACTCCCTGAGGTACAAATGGTATGCAAATTATATTTATCTACCAATCCTCTAAGTTGTGTATATTTTTCACCTGTAGGAAGTTTAACTCTTAACCATTTTGGTTTGCCTACCGGAGGTTGTACATGCTCTAATACCGTGTTCATTTGTTCTGAAAAATTAGCAGTGCAAAGATATAAAGAAACTAAAAAAGCAAGATGCTTTTAGGGTTTTGTTTGCAGTTGCTATGGCAATTCTACAAAATCTAAATCTTTATTATGGGTTTCTTCAATACTCCAAGTAGCATACATACCCACTGCAAAAGAAAATACACCCACTAGTGCTGCAGCATGTATTACTCCGATGTTAACTTTTAATCCGTCAAAAGCAAACAGTAGGGTAGGAAGCAAGCCTCTTACCATATTTGGTACTGTGGTAGTGGCTGTACTTCGCAAGTTGGTGCCAAATTGTTCTGATGCAACCGTAACAAACATGGCCCAATAACCTGTACCTAATCCCAACCAAAAACAATAAAAATAATAGGTGCTTGCGGAACCATTGGGCCCATACAACATCAATAAAACTCCAATTATGGTAAAACCCATCATGCCTAAAATTGCTTTTTTTCGAGATTTTAAATAATGCGAAATAAATCCACTGGCAAAATCTCCAGCAGAAATTCCTATGTAAGCCCACATAATAGCTTTACCTGGTGTTAATGAAGGAATGCCCAAAGCAGCTGCAAACTGATTGGCCATTACGGCTAAAATCCCAATACAAAACCAAGTAGGAATACCAATAGCAATGGATTTAAGGTATTTAATTAGCAACTTTTTTCGAGTAAATAACCACCAAAAATGACCTTTCGAAATTTGTTTTTCACTTTCAATCTTTTGAAAAATCCCACTTTCCACAACTCCTATCCTTAAAAAAAGAAGCAGAATACCTAAAAATCCACCTATATAATAAGCCAAACTCCAATCTTGAGTAAATTCCACCGTAAGTTGTGCAAAAACGGCACCTAATAAACCAAATCCAGCTACAATAGAAGTACCCAAGGCTCTCAGTTCCTTAGGTAAACTTTCTGACACCAAGGTAATGCCTGCACCAAGCTCACCAGCCAGACCAATTCCAGCAATAAATCTTAAAGAGGCATAAATGATAGCAATGTTTTCTTTCGGAAAATTTGGTAAATAACCACAAGCAATATTTGCCAAAGAGTACACTAAAATAGAGCCAAATAATACGGAAAGTCTACCTTTTTTATCCCCTAAAACACCCCATAAAATTCCTCCCAAAAGCAATCCAAACATTTGCCAATTTAAAATCATGGTGCCCTCCACATCTGGGTTTAAACCTAAGTCAATCAAACTTGGAACACGAACAATTCCGAACAAAAGCAAATCGTAAATATCTACAAAATAGCCTAAAGCTGCTACTACAACCGGTAGAGTTAAGATGTTTTTAAAAGATATTTTTGCAGTTTTTTCCATTGCAATTGCTTTTAAATTCAAATGTAATAAAAACCAAAAAACCGCAACTTTTTATGTTACGGTTTTAGCAAAAGAAAGTTTGGAGTTAGTGTAAAATCTTAAACAACATTGGCTTCTTGTAAGCTAAAATCTAAAACTACCTGGTTTTTTAATAAGTCTTTCATGGTTTCACGCTTTCTAATCAAATGGGCTTTTCCTTCGTACCAAAGCACTTCTGCCGGACGAAAGCGAGAGTTGTAGTTAGATGCCATCGAAAAGCAATAAGCACCAGCATTGTGAAAACACAACAAATCACCTTCTTTAATTTCGGTAATTCTTCTGTTATTGGCAAAAGTGTCTGTTTCGCAAATATAGCCTACCACCGAGTAAAAACGCTCTTTCCCATCTGGGTTAGAAATGTTTTCGATATGGTGGTATGAACCATAAAACATCGGACGAATCAAATGGTTAAAGCCAGAATCAATTCCTGCAAAAATGGTAGAAGTAGTTTGTTTTACCACATTTACTTTGGCAACAAAATATCCGGCTTGACTCACTAAAAACTTTCCAGGTTCAAACGTCAAGGTCAAACTTCTTCCATATTCTTTTTCAAAAGCCAAAAAACGTTCGGTTAAACGCTCACCTAGTTCTTCAATATTGGTTTCAATATCGTCTTTTTTATACGGAACTTTAAATCCGCTTCCAAAGTCAATAAATTCTAAATTGGTAAAGTTTTTGGCAGCATTAAATAAAATTTCTGCAGCATACAAAAACACATCAATATCTAAAATATCCGATCCGGTATGCATGTGAATCCCGTTAATATGCATGCCAGTGTTTTCAACAATACGTAACAAATGCGGCATTTGATGAATAGAAATTCCGAATTTACTATCAATATGTCCTACTGAAATATTAGAGTTTCCACCTGCCATTACGTGAGGATTGATTCGAATACAAACCGGAATTTTAGGAAATTGTGTGCCAAACTGCTCTAAAATCGAAAGGTTGTCAATATTAATTTGCACCCCCATGTGTGCCACTTCAATAATTTCTTCTAACGACACCCCATTAGGAGTAAAAATAATGCGTTGAGGTTCAAAGCCCGCTTCCAATCCAAGCAACACTTCTTGAATAGATACCGTATCTAAGCCAGAGCCCAGTTCTTTCATCAATTTTAAAATCGAAACATTTGACAAAGCCTTCACAGCATAATTAATTCTAAGTTGGTCCACCTTTGCAAACGCTTTGGTCAATCGGTCATATTGCGAAATAATTCGGTGTGCATCATACACAAAAACTGGTGATCCAAAGCGGTTGGCAATACTTACTAATTGGTTATTTTCCATGGTTCATTTCTTAATTGGAGGGCAAAAATAGCATGCTAATTTTAATTTTCTAATTTTTATCACACGACATCACAAAAAATAACGAAATGTTATAAATATATCAATTAACATCTAGTTTTGTTGTTTTTTATCGCTATTCCCACTTTCCGTTTTAGTTTGTTTGCAAAATTGGGCATTGGTAATCTGCTGTTCAAAGCTTCCGTTGGTCGCTTTGGCAGCACAACCACTGCTGCCAATTTTGCTACACAAAGCTATCACTGCAATTGGGGCGAGTGCATCAACTACTCATACAAAAGCATGTAAGAATAAACTCCATGTTTCGTTGCATATTTCACTACAAAAAATCGTTTTTGGTTAGTAAAATTGAAAAATGAGATAAAAATCTCGCTTTGTGTTGCAAAATCTTGCAAAATTTAAAGTCCACCATTGCCTTCATTTTGAAATTACTTTTGTATTTTTGTGACCATTAATTGAGTAAGATCTAAACTTCAAAACATGAACATTCACGAATACCAAGGAAAAGAAATTTTATCCAAATACGGAGTGAGAGTACAGAGAGGAATTGTTGCTAACAATCCGGTAGAAGCAGTAGCTGCTGCAAAACAATTAACTGCCGAAACAGGAACTAGCTGGTACGTAATCAAGGCACAAATCCATGCAGGAGGAAGAGGAAAAGGAGGAGGAGTTAAGTTGGCTAAAAACTTAGAGCAAGTTACCGAAATTTCTGAGCAAATCATCGGAATGCAATTAATTACTCCACAAACCCCACCTGAAGGAAAAACAGTACACAAAGTTTTGATTGCAGAAGATGTGTACTATCCTGGAGAAAGTGAAACTAAAGAATTTTATATGTCTATTTTATTAAATCGTTCTAAAGGAAGAAACATGATCATGTATTCTACCGAAGGAGGAATGGACATTGAAGAAGTAGCAGAAAAAACCCCACATTTAATTTTTACCGAAGAAATCGATCCAGCTTACGGATTACAAGGTTTTCAAGCTCGTAGAGTTGCTTTTAACTTAGGTTTGAGTGGCAATGCGTTTAAAGAAATGGTAAAATTTGTAGAGTCATTGTACGCAGCTTATGTTGGTTCAGATGCTTCGTTATTTGAAATTAACCCTGTATTAAAAACATCTGACAATAAAATTTTAGCAGTAGATGCAAAAGTTGGTTTGGATGACAACGCATTGTATCGTCAACAAAAAATTGCCGAAATGCGTGATGTAAGAGAAGAAAACCCAATTGAAGTTGAAGCCAAAGAAGCCGGATTAAATTACGTTGATTTAGATGGTACTGTTGGATGTATGGTAAACGGAGCAGGTTTGGCAATGGCTACCATGGATTTGATCAAATATGCAGGTTTTGAACCGGCTAACTTTTTAGATGTTGGTGGAACTGCAGATGCCAAAAGAGTAGAAACTGCTTTCAGAATTATTTTAAAAGATCCGAATGTAAAAGCTATTTTAATCAACATTTTTGGTGGAATCGTTCGTTGCGACAGAGTTGCACAAGGGGTGGTAGATGCTTACAAAAATATGGGTGACGATATTAAAGTGCCAATTATTGTAAGATTACAAGGAACCAATGCGGACATTGCAAAAGAATTGATCGACAATTCCGGAATGCCAATTTTATCTGCGGTTGAATTCCAAGAAGCAGCAGACCAAGTACAAGTTGCCTTGAGTTAATTTGTTAGATTTGATATAAAATCCCGAGTTTTTTAGCTCGGGATTTTTTTTGTAGTTATTTAGTTTTAAACATTAAACATAAAATAATATTAAAAAGCCTAAGCCTTGTCAAGCTGAAATGAATTCAGCTTCTCAATTTAGATTCTAAATCAAATTCTGAAATACAAAAGCTTTGTTTTTAGGGTCGATTATATGTAATAAAAAAACCACAGCTCCGAAGATTTGTGGTTTTTAATCAAGTTTGGTTAGAAAGCTTTTTAAATATCGTCAAAATCTACATCAGTGTAGCTTGATTTTCCGTCTTCTGAACGATATTCTTTTTTAAAGTCTTTTTGATGACGTTCTGAAATCACTTCTTCTCCTTTGTTATTAATTACAAAAGAAGTCATTTCGTCTAAAATTTCTCTAAAAGCAGCAAAGTCTTCTTTGTACAAATAGATTTTATGTTTTTTGAAATGAAAAGAACCGTCTTCTTCGGTAAATTTTTTTGATTCGGTAATAGTGATGTAGTAATCGTCTGCTTTGGTGGATCTTACGTCAAAGAAATAAGTTCTTCTCCCTGCTCTCAATACTTTAGAAAAGATTTCATCTTTTTCTAACATGTCTTTTTCGCTCATATTCTTTCTGTCAATTTGAATTAGTTTGAAACCAAAAGTCTAAAAAAAAATGGAAACTTCAAAATAATTATTTCATTTCTTTTTCTTGCAATTGTTTCTCCAGCAAATTGGCATAAGTACCCTGAAGGTTTACTAATTCATTATGAGTGCCTTGTTCTAAAATTTTTCCTTCTTCTAACACCAAAATATAGTCGGCATGTTTTACACTTGATACCCTATGGCTGACGATAATGGTGGTTTTATTTTGCGAAACTTGGTATAAATTTTTTAAAATAATTTCTTCAGTTTCCATATCAACTGCGGAAAGACAATCGTCAAACAAAATCAAGGAATGCTCTTTTAATAAAGCTCTTGCAATAGATATTCTTTGTTTTTGTCCGCCTGATAAGTTAATACCCCTTTCACCCAACATGGTTTGATATCCATCTTTTAAATCGATAATGTTGTGATGTACATAAGCCATTTCACAAACTTTTTCAATTTCTTGTTGTGAAGCTTCGGGTTTGCCAAATTTTACGTTTTCGGCTATAGTCATCGAAAACAAAAAACCATCTTGAGGCACCACGGAAATTTCATCCCTCAATACACCTAATGGGATTTTTTGAATGGGTATGCCATCAATAAATATTTCTCCACTACTAGCTTCGTATAATCTATTTATTAGAGATAATAAGGTGGTTTTACCACTTCCGGTTTTGCCAATAATTGCCAAAGTTTGTCCGGGATTTACTTCAAAAGAAATGTTTTTTAATGCTTCTATACCCGTATCTGGGTAAGTAAACGACACATTTTTAAAGTGCAATTTTCCTTGGACATGGTCAACGGAAAGTACCTCTTTGTCCTCAATATCAGGTTTGATTTTTAAAAATTGATTGATTCTTTTTTGCGATGCTTCTGCTTCTTGCACCAAAGAACTTACCCACCCGATAGATGCAACTGGCCATGTAAGCATGTTTACATACAAGATAAATTCAGCTATTACCCCAATTTGAGTAATTTCATTGTCCAGATACATTTTTCCACCAATAAAAATTACCACGAGGTTGCTCAAGCCAATTAACAATATCATCAACGGACCAAATAATGCATTGATTTTTGCCAAACTTAAATTTTTGGTTTTGCTGTCGGAGGTGATTTTTTCAAAATCTTTTTCCTTGTCGTTCTCTAATGCAAAGGCTTTTACTACTCTAATTCCAGAGAAAAATTCTTGCACAAAACTCGATAAATTGGATAAGTTCTCTTGGTATTTGGTGCTGCGAACATGAATAGCTGCACTTACTTTGTAAATGGTATATGACAATAATGGCAGTGGTAAAAGCGTATAAATGGTAAGTTTTGGGGAAACATTCCACATATAAATAATAACCACTGCAAATCTAATCAAAGTGTTAATGGTATACATTACGGCAGGACCAACATACATGCGTACTTTTCCCACATCTTCACTAATACGGTTCATCAAATCACCAATGCGATTTTGCTTGTAAAAGTTTAACGAAAGTTTTTGGTAGTGGGCATATACTTCGTTTTTCAAATCATACTCCACATGCCTTGACATCACAATTAAGGTTTGTCGCATTAAAAAGGTCAAAAAACCATATACCAATGTAGTACCAATAATAAGCAAAAGCGATTCGGTTAGTATCCAAGTGGCTTCTTTCATTTGTGCATCGGTAGCGTTGGTTGGAAAGTTGGTAACCGTAGTGATGGATTTATTCACTAATTTAGGCGTATATAATGCAAAAAATTGTGCAATAATAGTAATGGCAATACCACCTAAAAAGTGCAATTTATATTTTATAAAGTATTGGTTGAGATGTTGTAATTCTTTCATGAATTCTTTAAAACTTGGTAAAAGTAACCAATGTATTTGGTAAAATACTTAAAAAAAGGTAAAATTTAAGACGGATTAACGATGCATTATCTACAAAGAAAACCTAAAAAGTAAGGCTAAAATTAATTTATCTTAAATTAAAACCTATATTTGTAATCAAATTATTAATATAAACTTCTATTTCACATGACAGACGGTTTGTTAACTTCGCAAGAAATCATTCATTCTGATCCAGTTTTCGGACAATTGTCTTTTGACAACCACGAACAAGTAGTGTTTTGTCAAGACAAAGAAACAGGATTAAAAGCCATTATCGGTATTCACAACACAGTATTGGGTCCAGCTTTAGGTGGAACACGTATGTGGAGTTATCAAAACGAATGGGAAGCATTAAACGATGTATTGCGATTGTCAAGAGGGATGACCTTTAAGTCGGCTGTGGCAGGATTGAATTTAGGTGGAGGAAAAGCTGTAATTATTGGTGATGCCAAAACCCAAAAAACACCTGAGTTGATGAGAAAATTCGGTGAGTTTGTACATTCTTTATCTGGAAAATACATTACAGCAGAAGATGTTGGAATGACCACTGCCGATATGGATACAGTTCATGATGTAACTCCTCACGTTACCGGAATTTCTGAATCAAGAGGAGGAAGCGGAAATCCATCGCCTGTAACTGCTTATGGAGTTTACATGGGAATGAAAGCAGCTGCCAAACACCAATATGGATCGGATAACTTGGAAGGAAAGAAAGTTTTGGTACAGGGAATCGGGCATGTAGGAGAGACATTGGTGGAATACTTAACCAAAGAAAATGCAAAAGTTTTTATTACCGATATCAACGAAGCTAGATTAGAGGAAGTAAGTAAAAAATATGGTGCCATTATTTTTGCTGGTGACGATATTTATAGTGCAGAAATGGACATTTACGCTCCATGTGCATTGGGTGCAACTGTAAATGACGAATGTTTGAGCAAAATCAAAGCTACCATTATTGCTGGTGCTGCAAACAATCAGTTGGCAGACGAAAACAAACACGGTTTGTTGTTACAACAAAAAGGAATTGTTTATGCTCCTGATTTTGTTATCAATGCTGGAGGGATCATTAATGTATATGCCGAAATTGCCAAATATGACAAAGCAGAGGCAATGAAACGCACCGAAAATATTTACCATACTACTTTGGAAATATTGCAAATTGCTCAAAAAAATCAAATCACAACCCACCAAGCAGCATTGCAAGTGGCTCAAAGTAGAATTGAAGAGCGTAAAAAGCAAAATCTGAAATAGTATTTTCAAAATATTACCTATTTTTGCGGAGCTAAATTTATTTGGCTCCGTTTTTATTATTTAAAAGTTCTTTACACGTGCTCAACAGACGACATCTTCGATTAAAAGTTTTACAAACCATATATGCCATGCTGCAAAGCGATTCGGATGATTTGGTGAAATACGAAAAAACTTTGTTACATTCCATGCAAGTAATGGAAGATATTTATCTTTTAATGATGTCTGCTTTTGTAGAAATTCGTCAGAAAGAAGAAGAATACATAGAAGTTGCTAAAAAGAAACACTTGGCAACTCCTGAAGAAAGAAATCCCAACTTAAAATTTGTTCAAAATCAAGTTTTGTTGCATTTGGCTTCTTTACAAGATTTGAAAGACCGAATGGAACAACGAAAATTGTTTTATTGGAAAAACAACGATGATGCCATTTTGTGGCTCATACAAGCCATCAAAGAAAGCGATTTGTACCAAGATTACCTGCAAGACAAAAAACAATCATGGGAAAATGATTTGGCTTTTGTTCGTAAAATGTTTGAAGAAATTATTGCTCCAAACAACAAATTATACGAATTGATGGAAGATAACTACATGCAATGGGCAGACGATTTTCCGTTGGTAAATTCCTTTATATTAAAACAATTAAAAACTTGGGAAAAAGGAAGAAATGCTTTCCAACTTTCTCCTTTATTTAAAGATTTGGAGGATAAAGATTTTGCCTTAGAGTTATTCCGAAAAGTGATGTTGAATTACAAAACTTTGCAAAAAGAATACGAAAACAAAACTCCTAATTGGGACATGGAGCGTATTGCTTTAATGGATATTATTTTGTTGAATATGGCCATTGCAGAATTTTTGTATTTCTCCAGTATTCCTATCAAAGTAACTATTAACGAATATTTAGAAATAGCCAAAGAGTACTCAACTCCAAATAGTGCTATTTTTATTAATGGAGTTTTAGACCAATTGGTTAAAACTGAAGAAAACAAAACACGCTACCGTAAAGTTGGTAGAGGATTGATGTAATTAATTTAAAAGCAAATTCAAATGAAAAAAAGTATTTTTTTAGCTGGAATTTTATTGGTTGCAATGGCTTGTAAAAACGACCAAGCAAGTAATTTGATTGATCCAAATGCACAAGATGTGTCCATGGAAGATTACCAAAAGAAGCCTGAAGAGAATAATTCATTGAAGCAAGATGCAAATGCTGCACCAGTTGTAGAATCCAATACAAGTAACGGCAAATTCCCAGTAATCAAATTCAATAAAGACGTACATGATTTTGGAGATATAACCGATGGAGATAAAGTGGATTATACGTTTACTTTTACCAATACTGGTGAGGCAGACTTAATCATAAGTAATGCAGCTGGATCGTGCGGATGTACAGTTCCGGAGTTTCCAAAAGAACCTATCAAGCCAGGAAAAAAAGGAAAAATGAAAGTATCCTTTGATAGTTCTGGAAAGCCAGGAAACCAACAAAAAACGGTAACCATTACTTCTAATACTGCTACCGGAAACGACATATTGACCATAAAGGCCAATGTATTACCTAAAAATCAATAATTAAAACCTAACCTTATGGGAGAACTATCTCAATTTTTGCCAATTATCTTAATGTTTGTAGTAATCTATTTTTTCATGATTTTACCACAACAAAAAAGAGCCAAAAAAGAAAAACAATTTGAAAACAACTTAAAAGTAGGCGATAAAATCATTACCAAAAGCGGCATGCACGGTCGTGTTTCTGAATTATCCACAGAAACAGTAGTGATAGAAACTATGGCAGGTAAAATCAAAATGGAGCGTTCAGCAATTTCTATGGAGCTAAGTATGAAATTGCAAGCTGCGAAATAAGAAAAAGACGTTAATTAGCCCTCCAAATCGAAGGGCTTTTTTTATTTTTGGAGTTCATAAATCAATCTTCTTTCCAATGAACTATATTCTTTTTGACGGAACCGTTCGCAATAGCTTACTACCATTTACTTTCACCAGACCAGTAGCCGATATTAGAGTTGGTATTTTGACCATTAGAGAAAAATGGGAAAAGTATTTAGGGTATACTACCACCACATTAACAGAAGACTATTTGATGGAAAAATACCCCATGGTTGAAATGGAGGAGAATATTTTAATCAATGCCTCATTTTTACCTAATGAAATCTTGGTAGAAATGATTCTAAACCTCGAAAAAAATCAAGCCATTGTTTACGAAGAAGAAATAGTAGCTTTTTATAGCGAAAATACACAACAGGAGATTGATTTTGACACCTACGAAATGTTGCCTCTAGAAAATGAGGTAATGCAAATTGTACATACTTGGGATATTTTTTCCAAAAATGACAAAGCCATTCGTGATGATTTTGAACTTTTGACCCAAGACAGAATGTCGCAACCCATTCCAAAATCAGTAAATGTAATTGATCCTGAGCATGTTTTTATTGAAGAAGGTGCCAAGTTAGAGTTTGTTACGTTAAATGCTTCTACGGGGCCAATTTACATCGGTAAAGATGCAGAAATCATGGAAGGATCTGTAATAAGAGGTCCATTTGCTTTGTGCGAACATGCACAGGTTAAATTAGCAACTAAAATTTATGGAGCCACCACAGTTGGTCCACATTGTAGGGTAGGAGGCGAGATCAATAATTCGGTATTATTTGCATACTCCAACAAAGGACACGATGGTTTTTTAGGAAATTCAGTTTTAGGAGAGTGGTGTAATATTGGAGCTGACAGCAACAATTCAAATTTAAAGAACAACTACGAGGAAGTAAAATTGTGGAGTTATGAAACTGGCTCGTTTCAAAAAACGGGATTACAATTTTGTGGTTTAATGATGGGTGATCATAGTAAGTGTGGCATCAATACCATGTTCAATACCGGTACAGTAGTTGGTGTAAGTGCCAATATTTTTGGCAGTGGATTCCCTAGAAATTTTGTACCAAGCTTTGCTTGGGGTGGAGCATCTGGTTTTACCACTTACCAAACCAAAAAAGCATTCGAAACTGCTCGTATTGTGATGAGTAGAAGAGGAGTGGTTTTAGACGAAGTTGAGCAAAAAATATTAGAATTTGTTTTTGAAGAAACTGCCAAATGGCGAAATTTTTAAAAACTTTTATAAATATCTAGTAAATTTTCTACAGTTAAAGGTTTAGATATAAAACCTTTAACCATTGCATAATTTTTGGTTTTTTCAAAGTCTGCCGGATCAACTGTAGAGGATAAAATTACAACATGAATTTTTTGATAGCTTTCGTCGTTTTGAATGGTATTTAAAAAATCCCAGCCATTCATAACGGGCATGTTTAAGTCTAATAAAATAAGTTGAGGTAAATGATTTTTTTGAAGCAAATCTTCTAATTTTTCTACTCCTTCTAATCCATTACTTGCGGAATGTATGGTAGAGGTAACTCCAGATTTTTCAATAATTCTTTTACAAATCATTAAAGTTACCATATCGTCATCAATACAAAAAATACCCTCCATTATTCAGGATTTTTAAAGTTTAAGTTAAATGTTGTGCCTTGATTTACTTCACTCTCAACTGAAATTTCACCACCCAAGGATTTCATTTGATTTTTTACCAAATATAAACCAATTCCTTTTCCTTCGGTATTTGGATGGAACCTTTGGTATAAGCCAAAAAGTTTATGCTGGTTTAATTCCATATCAATTCCAATTCCGTTATCCATTATTTTCACCAAAACTCCCTTAGAACTTTCTTCAGATGTGATGGTGATTTTACAAACTTCTTGTTTATGGTTTTGATATTTTATAGCATTATTAATCAAATTTATGAAAATATTTTCAGCATAAGACTTATGGAACCAAATTTCGGTACATTTTAAATCTAATTCAAATTGTGTAGTTTGTGCATCAATTTGGTTTTTCAGTAATTGTTTACAGTCATTTACCAAATCTTCAATTTTAATCCATTCATAGGATACTTCTGCATCTCTTATTACAATAGTTTGAATCAGGTCTTCAATGGTTTCATTGAGCAAAAAAGTAGATTTTTGGTAGCCATTAATTAATTCTAACAAGGATGCGTCTTCGATGTCGTAATCTTTTATTAACTCGTTGAGAGCCAATAAATTGGATAATGGAGCTCTAAAATTATGCGAGGTGATGTAAGAAAACTGTTTTAAATCTTCTAACGATTTTTGTAATTCGGAAATTAATTTTTCACGTTCTACTTCGCGTTCTTTTTCCAGTGTTATATCACGAATAATAGAGATAAAATGAGTGATTTCCTCATTTTTATCAAAAATTGGCACAAACGAAAATTGTAGCCAAATATGTACATCTTCTTTACTTTTTGCAGGTAATTCAACAATACAATCTTGATGAAACATTAATTTTTCAATACAACTTTGGTAAGATTCTGAAAATTTAATTTGCTCTATGAATACTTTTTCCAATCCATTATTTTGTATTTCTTTTTCGCTGTAACCTGTAATTTTTTCAAAAGATTGGTTGGTAAATAATACTTTAGGAAATTTACCTTGCTCTTGGTTACCTTCTAAAATTAATATCGCTTCTTTACTGTTTAATATTACAGATTCTAAAAGTTGTAATCGAATTTCTTCATTTTTAAATTTAGAAACATCTACCAAAGAGCCTACTAATTGAATTTCTCCAACTTCATTTTCTTGAACTTCTACAATACTTTGAAAATATTTGAATTCATTTTGTTTGGTTTTAATTTGAACAATATCACTATAATTTACGTCTTTTTGCTTTTCATTAACTAAATGATACACTTCTAACGAAAATCGCATGTGGTCTTGTGGATGAATTTTATCAAACAACCATTTTAATTCGTTTTCCACTTCATTGGTGTCATAACCTAATTGCGAAGAAATATTTTTTGACCAGTGAAACTTTTTTTGGTTCAAATCCCAAATCCATAAAACTTCTAAAGAATTGCTGGTAGCTTTTAAAGAAGTTGTAGGGGAACTAATTACATTTATTGGATTGTTCTTCCTTTTGAAGAAAATGAAAATAAAGGTTCCCATCAAAAAGTAATGAATCAAAAAAAACAAGTGGTTAACTTCACTTTGATTATGCAAATAAAAAGTGCTTATAACCAAAAGCACTACAAGTAGAATTGAAATGGAATGTTGGGGTAATTTCATTAGAGCGAATTTAAGAAAAAAACTAAGATTCTACATATTTTAGTTTAATTTCGCAATAAAAATACATTATCAAGATATAATTTTAAATTAATAGTAAAAAAATAAGTGATGTCATTAAAAATAAGAGCATTTACATACCAATTCCTTTCTTTTTTTGTTGGATTTTTACCAATCAAAATTTTATTAAATCAATTGGTGATTGCATCTTCATGGTGGGCTTCGGTTGCTGCATTTGTGGTAGTATTGATTATAGCACCAAAGTTTCAACTAACCAAAGTAGATGGAAAAGAAGTAATTGCAATGAGTTGGATATTTTTAAAGGGAATTAGATTTTTGAAGTAACTTCTTTTGGAGTTCTTTGTTTCTTGATGATTGGAATAAAGTAACTCAACGTATAGTTGAAACCAACACCAAAATTTCCACTATTATAAGTTCGATTAAAACCCGGAATGTAAAGATTCTCAAATCCTCCTGGTTGGCTTTGTGTAACCAAAAAGTGTAATCGAAGGCTAAATCCGGCATACAAGTTTTTAAAAGTTTCTGCTTTAAAACCCAAGACAAACTCAGCCCATTGAGCAGTGAGTCCGTCCCATTTTTCACCAGAAGCTATCCATTGGTTTTCCCCTAAATACGGGTTGGTTTGGTAAATTCTGTATTGGTCCAACTGTTGGCTAAAAGTACCGATGGCATATCGCAAACCTAAATAAATTTGGTTGTCCATGTCCAACCAGTTTTCGTAAAAATTCAAATCAGCACCAATTTTAAGGTAGCTACCCTTGGTAGTAAAAATCACTCGAGCATCTTCGGTTGTTTTGTTTTCGTTGCCAATTTCGGCAGCTAAGTATATTTTTTTAGAAATTCTAAAGTCCCCAACAACTTCCAAACCTTGGTAGTTTTTGTCGTAAAAGCTTCTGGCCAATCTTGACAAATCTGCACCAACTCTCAAGCCATATCGATCTGTTTTTACAAAAGTTGAGTCTTGCTGAGCCATTAACACCAAACTACCCAACCAAAAAAAACTAAAAATATATTTTAACATGTACATCTTTACTAGAATTAATTTGGTTGTTGGTTACTTGCATTTGGTTGATCCAAAACAAATTATCGTTATTCGGATTGGAAACGATTGGTTGTGTAAGGTTTTGATAAATTGTTTTAAAGCCACAAGCACGATTTAAATAAATATCTTGTGTTTGGTAATTAAACTGTACAATATCTTCGTTTTTGGTGTCGTCATTATTAGCATTAAAAATTAATCGATAGGTGGTTTGTAGCTCCAAGCTTTTTAACGGGATGCTAATTTTATTAGCAGTAATGGTATATTGTGGAGTTCCAAGTAAATCACTGTTAAAATTCAATCGTTCATTCGAGTTGATTTCTTGAACCGTTAAGTTTTGCACATTTTTTAAGATGGTAGTTTCTACGGCATCATAAAATTCTATGGTTAGCATTGGAGTAGTCTCGGTGGCAGGGTCGCAAATATCATCTTTTTCGCAGTTGGTGGTTACCAACATAAAGGCAAAAGCAAAAAAGTAAATTTTAATGTATTTAAAAAAGTTCATTTACGCATTTTTTAGAGTAAGCAAAACTACATTTTCTACGTGATAAGTTTGCGGAAACATATCTACCGGTTGAATTTTTTGTACTTCGTATTTTTCATCTAGCAAAGCCAAATCTCTGGCTTGAGTGGCAGAATTACAACTTACGTACACAATTTTTGGAGCTTCTATCTTCAACAATTGAGCAACCACATCTGCATGCATGCCATCGCGAGGGGGGTCGGTAATTACCACATCTGGTTTGCCATGACGAGCAATAAACTCGTCATTAAACACATTTTTCATGTCACCTACCTCAAAATGACAATTGCCAATTTGGTTGTTTTTGGCATTTTCCTCTGCATCTTTAATGGCATCTGCAACAGCTTCCACTCCCACTACTTTTTTGGCTAATTTTGACACAAACAAGGCAATGGTTCCGGTTCCTGTATACAAATCAAAAACCACTTCTTTACCACTCAATTGGGCAAAATCTCTGGTAATTTGGTATAATTCGTAAGCTTGTTTGCTGTTGGTTTGGTAAAAAGATTTGGCTTGGATTTTAAATTTTAATCCTTCCATTTCTTCTTCAATAAAATTTTTACCAGCAAAACAAACCACTTCTTGGTCGTAAATAGTATCGTTTGCCTTTTGGTTGATGACGTATTGCAACGAAGTAATTTCCGGAAAATTTTGTTCCAAATATCTCATTACCATGGCAATTTCTTTTTCCATAGGAGCATAAAACTGCACCAAAACCATGATTTCTCCAATGCTAGAAGTTCGAATCATTAACGAACGCATCAAACCGGTTTGCTGCCTCGGACTATAAAACGGAATTTGGTTTTGCATACAAAATGCTTTCAAACCATTTCTAATAGCATTGGAAGGATCTGGCTGCAAATAACAATGATCGATATCTAGAATTTTATCCCACATTTTCGGGATGTGAAAACCCAAAGCATGTTCTCGGTCAATTACCTCTTCTGAGGCAATTTGTTCCGGGGTCAGCCATTTGGTGTTCGAAAAAGAGAACTCCATTTTGTTGCGGTAGTAAAAAATATCTTTTGAGCCAACTATGGGAGTCATTTCAGGCAAAGTAACCTTTCCAATTCGCTTTAAATGATTCCAAACTTCGTTTTGTTTGTATTTTAATTGTGCTTCGTATTGCATGTTTTGCCATTTGCACCCACCACAATAGCCAAAATGACTACAAATAGGAGGAATTCTGTCAGCACTTTTTTCATGAAAGTGAATGGCAATTCCTTCGTAATACTTACTTTTCTTTTTAAAAACCTTTACATCCACTACATCTCCAGGTACCACATTCGGAATCAATACAATCTTACCATCTTCAGCTTTTCCTACACAAACTCCTTTGCTTCCGGCATCGATGACCAAAATTTTAGATAAAATGATGTTTTCTTTTCTCTTTCTACTCATAAGGCAAAAGTAGTTTTTTTACCGTAACTAAAAAGCTAAAATAGGAGGCAAAATAGCGAGAAGTTGGGTTAATTTTTGTATATTCGTATGTATCAAAAAAAAGCAAATGAAAAAACTCACTTACCTGTTATTGGTATGCTTGTTGTTTAGTTGTGCGGAAAAAAATTATTCCGACATACACGAAGCAAAAACTTCTTTAGATTACCAAGGTACTTATGTGGGAACCTTGCCTTGTGCAGATTGCGAAGGCATAGCTACCAAATTAATCTTAGCTGAAGATACTTTTTCTTTAGAAACAACCTACTTAGGGAAAAGCCAAGAAGTTATTTCCAATACAGGGACTTACAGTTGGACCAAGCAAAAAAACGTAATTCAATTGTCAAACCAAGATTATTATTGGGTGATAGAAAACCAATTGGTAAAATTAGACATGCAAGGAAATAAAATTTCCGGAGCTTTGGCAGATAAATATTACTTGAAAAAAGAGATGCCCATACAAAGTCCGATTATTGGTACATGGAAGATTACCGAAATCATGGGACAACCGATAAAAACCATAGGGGCTAAAATTCCTGTTTTGAAATTTAGTTCAGATGGCAGATTTTCCGGAAATGCCGGTTGTAACACCATAGGTGGGGCTTTTGTGCTAAAAGAACCGCTAGGCATTCAGTTTTCAAAAATGATAAGTACCCTAATGGCTTGTGCAGATATGCAACAAGAGGAGCAACTAAAGCAAGCTTTAGAAACTACGGATAATTTTTCGTTATCGGAAAACCGACTCACTTTAAACAAAGGCAGAATGGCTCCGTTGGTAACCTTAATAAAAATGCCCTAATGCCAAGAGTAATTGCCATTGATTGGGGATCCAAACGAGTTGGTTTGGCTATTACAGACGAGTTGCAGTTGATTGCTTCTCCGTTAACTACTGTGGATACCAAAGATATTTGGACCTACTTACAAACTTATTTTATTAAAGAAAATGTGGTAAAAGCCGTGATAGGTTTGCCGTTACAAATGAACGGACTACCTTCGGAGAGCCAAGGGAGAATAGAGCAATTTGTAAAAGAGTTTCAAAACAAATTTCCGGATATCCAAGTGGTAAGGATTGATGAACGATTTACCTCTAAAATGGCATCTCAAAGCATGGTGCAAAGTGGGATGCGAAAAAGCCAACGGCAAAACAAAGGCAATGTGGACCAAATTGCAGCCACCATTTTGCTACAAGATTATTTGTTGCGAAAGGCGATTAGTTAAGAGAAGGAGTATATATTATAAGAGATGTATAATAGTTAGGCAATATTATAAAAAAACCGAAAATTATGGCAAAGATTTACAGAAGTATAACTGAACCCGAAAGGAAAAATCTGACTTGGTCGGAAACATGGCTTAATGAAGACAAAGGTCTAATTAAGAATTATGAAGTTGGTAAGTCATTAGCAATTAAGGAACCAGAATTAGCTGATAAAGCTAGAAGAGGAGAATTACCTATACTCTACTACAAAGGTGGAGTTGAAAAAAATTTAAAGAAAAAAGAGAAAATAGGAGCATTAAACTATATTGCAATGTGGCAAGGACTTAGAGGAGAGGATTTAAACATTGATACTAGTAAAGAAGTTGTTATCACTTGCTCAAAAACTAATGTAAAAGTTACATTTACAATGGACTTAGAAAAACTTAAAAACTAATCTAATGAAATTTTTGGCAATTGACGTAGAAACTGCCAATTCTGACATGGCATCTATTTGTCAAATCGGATTTGTAATTTATGAAAATGGACAAATAAAAAAAGAGTGGTCTAGTTTAATAAACCCTGAGGATTATTTTGATTATTGGAATATTTCAATACATAACATAAAAGAAGAAGATGTAATTAACAGTCCAAAATTTACAGAAATCTATGAATTTATAAAACATCATTTGGAAAACTATATTTGTGTTTGTCACACTCATTTTGACAGAGTCTCAATAAATCGAACATGTGAGAAATATGGATTACCTACAATTAAAAATAATTGGATTGATACCGCTAAAGTATCAAGAAGATGTTGGGAGGAATTTGCTAATAAAGGTTATGGACTTGCAAATGTTTGCAAAAAATTAAATTACAATTTTAATCATCATGATGCGTTAGAAGACGCTAAAGCAAGTGCTCATATTTTACTTTCGGCTATTAAAGAAAAAGGGAACACGATTGATGATTGGATTATAAGGCTTAATAAACCATTTTTAGCAGATTCTAAAAACTATAGTGATTCTATTTCCAAAGATGGTAACCCAGATGGTAGTCTATTCGGGGAAGTTTTAGTTTTTACAGGTTCATTACAAATTTCAAGAATTGAAGCTTCAGCATTAGCATCTGAAATTGGTTGTAAAGTAGTTAACGGTGTTACTAAACAAACAACTTTACTTGTTGTTGGCGACCAAGATTTAAGTAAACTTGGAGGAAAAGAGAAAAGTTCAAAACATATAAAAGCAGAGGAATTAAAAAAGAATGGACATAATATAAGGATACTAAAAGAATCTGATTTCATTGCACTTTATGAATCTCATAAAATATCTGAAAAATAACTTAGCCTAACCCCTACTTTGCATCATGCTTCCCGTTTTTATCCTGACAGCACTATGTAAAGTAGCATACGATGGAGGCTATCCTTTTGACGATACTACACTCAATGGCAAACAGAAAAAAAAGGAAGTTTTCATTGTCAGATTCGTTAATTTAAACAATAAAGAAGAAAAGAAAAAACGACCTTTGCAAAAATAACTAATGGAAAACTTTGATGAATATTTAAGACAAGGCGAGCCGAACAAAGCAGAGAAAGCAAAAGTTTGGAAAACGGCTATTGGCTTGCAACAAGTGGACGGTTTAAAAACATCTGAATATCTTATTGAAACGGCCAAACAAAATATTGAAGGCGACATTACTTTTGACGAAGTAAAAAAACGCATAGAAACTTACTACCAACAACTCCCGATAACTATCGGGACAACCAAATTAGACGAAGACAGAACCGAAGAAGCAGACAAAGTTTCTGCAAGAATTGCTGAAATGTTGAGTGAACAAACCTTTACATTTTCACCGGCAGAATACTTGAACATTCATCGCAGGTTGTTTATAGGTATTTACAAATTCGCAGGAAAAATTCGTGATTACAACATCACAAAAAAAGAATGGGTGTTGAACGGAGAAACTGTTCTTTATGCAAGTGCTGACAGTTTGAGAGCAACCTTAGAATACGACTTTGAGCAGGAAAGGAAATTTAGTTACAAAGGACTAAGCGAACAAGAAATTATAGAACACATAGCTCACTTTATTTCAAACTTGTGGCAAATCCATATTTTTGGTGAAGGTAACACACGAACAACCGCTTTATTTTTAATCAAGTATTTGCGAAAATTAGGATTCAAAAAAGTTAACAACGACTTGTTTGCCGATCACTCTTGGTATTTCCGAAATGCCTTGGTAAGAGCTAACTACGAAGACTTGTCAAGGGGCATTTATAGGACAGAAAAGTTCTTAATCCGTTTTCTAACAAACCTACAACTTAAAGGGAATTTTTCACTCAAGAACCGTGAAATGCACATTCTTGCTGACACTGTAAATGACACTGTAAAACCACAAATTGACACTGTAAATGACACTGTATTTTCGTTAATTCAGCAAGACAACAAAATAACAGCTAAGGAAATTAGCGAACGCTTAAAAATGAGTTTAAGCACTGTAAGACGAAAAATTAAAGAACTTAGAGACAATGGAAAAATAGAACGAATTGGCAGTGACAAAACAGGACATTGGAAAATAATTGAGTAAGGAGCATTGACAAGTGAATGGAAAACAACACGACAAACAAAGAAAGGCAGCTACCAATAACTATTTTGCAACATGCTTTCCGATTTTATCCTGACAGCACTAAGCAAAGTAGCATACGTTGGCAGTAATGCTTAACTAAAATAACTTTAAAATGAATTTACGCTTGTTTTTGCTTACATTCTTAATTGAATCAATTATTTTGATTGGTTGTTTTTTTCTACTTGGAATGTTATTGTTTTTATATTTTGGTTCAGGGGCTGGAGCAAGTTCCGAAAAAGCAATTATGACAGAAAAAATATCGTTCGTAATTTTGATTTTATCACCGTTAATTTATGGTATTTATAAGAATGTAAATTCAAAAGACAAGATAATTGGACGAAGTTATTTATATGCAAGTTTTACGGTGACAATTATTAGTGGAATTTACTTTGGAAAATTTATATATTAGTACTACTGCCACCACTACTTTGCAACATGTTTCCCGATTTTATCTGAACAGAACTTTGTAAAGTAACGAACGTTTTTAAATTATAAGAAAAAGTTATGAAGGTAAGAGTATATATATTGATTTTAATATTTAATTTCCTCTTTGTTAACGCACAGATGAAAAAAATAGATTATGCTAAAATTGAAATTGAAGTTCCAAGCAACTATAACTCACCTTCTGAATTTAAAATTGAAAATGATAATTTTTCAGCTCAATGGATTTACCTTCCAGCTAAAAGTTTTAGCAATAACATGAAATTGGAAATATTTGATCAATTAGGAATTGAATTGCAATCAACAGAAGTTGAAGATATTGAGTTTACCTCGTGTAATGAAAGTTTTATAGGGAGAAAATATTTTTTGGAGAAGAGTACATTAAAATATCGAATCCTAGCATTTGGGATTATCAATGAACAACCGTTAATTCTAAATTTAGGTTTTAAAAACAATCCAAAGAATGAAAATGAATTTGATGAATTAATTCTCAGATTTATTAAATTTAAATAAAACATACACAAACAAAAATTTGCATGTATTTCTTATGTCGAACTCACGTTTACATACATACTTTAATTGTTTTGCAACATAATATTAAAATTTCCATGGCTCCTTACAGTATTCTAAAAAGAAGTAAAAGTGACCTATAATTTGACTTGAAATCAAGCTAATAAAATAACACATGAGAATATTTTTTTTAATTTCAAGTATCTTACTCTTTAACTTTCAACAATCAGAGAGTAAATTGAATGGAAAATATCGCGTTGTCACCAACCAAAATGAAGAGCAATATGTAATAACATTTAATGATAGTGTTTACAAAAAACTTTTTCGAAATGGAAAAGAAATTAATGGCAAAGTTAAATATGGGAATTTAATAAGTCTTGCTGATTATAAATATCTTAAAGTTACTGGTAAAGAAGGATTTGAAATTCAAACTGACGAGTTAAAAGAGGATGAACTAATAACTTTGAAAAAGATTGGAAAAGGAAAATATAGTTTTTGTTTCAGCAAAAACCTAAAAGAGGGACCAATTAATTGGTTAGATATTTGTATAATTAGTGGGGAAATGGTCAAAGCGGATTAATAGTTGAATTACATTCCACCCTTTACCTCAATCCTGATACATCCACAAAAAAGCAGCTTTAAACTCGTCTCTCCAAAGTTTTTCGTGGTGTTTGCCTCCAGCAACCACATGGTAATGTAATTGTTCTTTATTTTGAATTTTGGTTTTCAGCAATAAAATCATTTTTTCCAGGTCTGGAACCATGTCGTTACTTTCGCTGTCACCACACATCAAATAAAACTGATTAGAAATGTTTTTTTGCATTTTTACCAAGGCATAAATTTGGTCAGAAAACCAAAAGCTAGGGGAGAAGACACCTACTTTTCCAAAAATATCGGGATGTTGTATGGCAGCATAAAAAGAAACCAAACCACCCAACGAACTTCCCATCATCCAAGTATTTGCAGCATCTGTTTTGGTTCGGTAATTGCTATTAATGTAAGGCAAAACTTCCTCTGTTACAAATTTTAAATAAGTGTCTGCTTTTCCTCCACCGTATTTTTCATGCGGAAATGGAGTTAATTCCTCCAATCGTTTTTGGTTGCCATGTTCTATTCCTACCACCACCACTTTTGCAAACAAACTATCCAAAGTTTCATCCACTTCCCATTCTCCTGCAAAGGATAGTTTGGAGTCAAACAAGTTTTGGGCATCGTGCATATACAACACCGGATATTTTTCGGAAGTTTCAGTATAATTTTTTGGAAGATATATCCATATTTTTCTTTTCTCACCTAAGTTTTTAGAGTCTATTTCGATAGAAAATACACGGTTTTGGGCTAACAATTTTCCGATGCCAAGCAATAAAACGATCCCGATTACCAGAGCCAATACCCAAAACTTCATGATTTTTTTTATTTTAGCCAAAAATACAAATTATGTTAACCTATAAAGAAAAACTGAGCATTTTAGATGAAATGATTGCTTTGTCGCAAATTGATGGCAAAGTACACGAAAGAGAATACCAGTTTATTCAAATGATTGCAGAAGAATTTCAGGTACGTGAGGAAGACTTTAAAGAATTGTTCCACGTAGAGGCTCCTAAAGTGGTTTTAAAGACCGAATTTCAAAGAATAGAACAGTTTTATCGTTTGGCTTTGTTGATGCACTCAGACCATCATAAATTAGAGGAAGAAGTTTCTTTCTTAAAAAACGTTGCCATCAATTTAGGTTTAAATCCAATGGCAGTAAAAAAGGTTTTGTTGGCTATGGACGAGAGTCCTACAAAAATGTTAGACCCTAAGCATTTGTTAGAATTATTTAGAGACCAATTAAATTGATTTCTCTGTCCCTAATCGAATCATGATAGGTACATGATCGGAGTTTTTAAAGTCGGAAAAAGTTTCAAAAGTTTTCACTTCCCATCTAGCATCTGCAAAAATATAATCGATTCTGGCAGGATAGTATTTAAAGAAATACGTTTTACCAAATCCTTTTCCTGCTTCTTCAAAACCATCGTTTAAATTGCCTTTTACGGTGCGATAAACGTAAGAAAAGGCACTATTATTCATGTCACCACAAACTACCACTTTATATGGAGATTGGTTGATGTGTTCACGAATGATTTCTGCTTGTTCTTGTTGGTCGCGAAAAGCCTTGGAAATACTTTTAAACATTCGTTTGGATTGATGCTCATTTACTTTTTGGATATCTTTGTCTAATTCCTCTACTTCCGGAGTTATTCGAATAGATTGTAAGTGAATGCTATACACCCTGATGGTGTCTTTTCCTCTTTTGATATCGGCAAAAGAGGCATTGTTGGTAGAATTCGGAAAATCGATTTTTCCTTTGTTAAATATGGGAAATTTGGAGAAAATTCCGTGTCCCAATAAAGTTTTTTTACCTTCTGCAAATAAATGTCGCTCGGGGTACAGCTTAAAATCTACACGATTGTTTTCAGAATATTCTTGGATACAAATAATATCCGGATTTTGCTCTTTAATTAACTCGCTAATTTTTAAATCGATATCATCTCGATCTATCCATTTGTATAAATTAAACAATCGAACGTTGTATGACATTACGGTGAGGTCCGAAGGGGCCTTTTCTACTTCATAAGAAGCAAATTTGTAAAGTTTGTTGATAAATGTTATTCCTATAAGCAAAACTACTCCCGAAAAAATCATTTGTTTTTTAAACAATAGCAACCAATACAAAAAGAAGAACAAATTAAGCACAATAAAAAAGGGCAATGCCAAGGTAAATACCGATAAAATTGGAAACAATTTAGGAGCCAAATAGGGCAGCGTATATCCCGCAAACGTTGCAATAATGAGCAACAAATTTGCAATAAATACCATTTTATTAAAAAGCCCTAAGTTTTTCACTCTTTTTGTTGAAATAAAAATTCTTTTTCCTCCTTGCTCAAACTGTCGTAACCGGATTTACTGATTTTATCTAAAATAGCATCAATTTTGGCTTGTTGTTGGTTAGCATTACCAGCTAAAGTTGTACTTTTTTTATCGTTTTTTATTGTTTTTAAATGACTTTTTGGTTTGGAATTCTTCCAAGAAAAATTAAACAAGCCATCCATTAATTTTCCAAACCAAGCATTGATGTCTGTTCCGTTTTTAATTTTAGAAGCAAACCAATAACCATAAAGGCTTCCGCCTAAATGAGCCAAATGACCTCCGGTATTGTCAGAAGCCAATTTCATCAAATCTAACAAAAACAAAACCAATGCGATTTGCCATAATTTAACCGTGCCAATCAATAACAATCGCACTTGCATCATTGGTTGAAACACTGCAACCGCAATTAAAACCGACATCACTGCTCCTGATGTACCAACCATCAAACTTTCACGATTGCTTAGTGCTGGAAAAATTTGGTAACTGACAAGGTAAAAAGCTCCAGCAAACATGATACTAACCAAATAATGGTTTAACAATTGCTTTTGTGTAAAGTAGGTATTGAAAATTTGTGCAGCAAAGTGAAAAACCAGTAAGTTGAATAACAAATGAAAAAAACCAGCATGAAAAAAACCATACGTTAGCAAACTCCATGGCCTCCAAATTAAATCTAATGGATTGGAGGACAACGCAAACCAGGTATCAAAAGGAAAGGAAATTTGAAATAAATATAAGATTCCTTTCAACGCAAATGGAATGGCAAACAAGGCCACATTCCAATAAATAATCTTTTGGGCCATGCCACCCAAACGATACTGCATTTTTAAATCTTCCCAAATACTCATAATGCTTGTATGAAGTAACTTTTATTAGTCCCAACGGTGACGGTTAAACTGTGTTTTTTTCCAATACCACATGATCAAAAATCCGGTTACTGCACCACCAACGTGGGCAAAGTGGGCAATGCCTCCACCTCCAAAAATTGAAGTTCCTTTGATGCCCATTACCAAGTCTCCTAACACCAAAAATGGCACAAAGTATTTTGCTTTGATGGGAATCGGTAAAAACAACAACATCATTTCGGCATTCGGAAACATAAAAGCAAAGGCAACAATAATGCCATATAAAGCACCAGAAGCCCCAACTGCAGTGGTGTGGTAGGAACGGTACATTTCTGTTAAGTTTTGCTTGCTAACAAATTGTTCAATGGCAGTATTGTATTCTCCGGTTTCTATAATTTTCTGGATTTCTTGGGCACTAACTCCATTGCTTATCAACAAGTCATACACTTGCTGAAATTGATAGTAATCAATACCAACATGCAGCAAAGCAGCACCAAAACCACATGAAATATAAAAGAATAAGAATTTTTTTGCACCCCAAAAATGTTCTAACGGACTACCAAACATTAACAAACCAAACATATTGAAAAAAATATGCATGATCATTGGTGCTTTGGCATGCATAAACATATGCGTTAAAGGTTGCCAAAACCTAAACCCTTCATTCAAAGGAAAATGTAAGGCAAAATAATCGTATGCAATAGGGGCAATGGTGTTAGAGCCAATAAAAAAAAGCACATTTAAAATAATCAATTGCTTGATCATAGCGGTCATTTGCATCATAGCTCAAATTTTTTGTCGAGGTCTTGTCCCTCTAATTTATAAAACGTCATTTGTTGTGTTGGAGAAATGTGTGGCTCTTTGCAAGCAAACAATTGGTGAACCAAATGATCCATTTCTGTATCGGTTAACGATTTGCCGGTTTTGATGGCCAATGCTTTTGCCATTGCTTTGGCAATCATTTCCGATTGTTTGCCCGGTTTTTGTTGTTCCAACTCTAATTCATGCAATACTTCCTGTATCAATGGTTCAATTTGGTTGGCTTCTGCATGATTGGGCAAAGCGTGAAACAACACTTCTTGGTTAGAGGCAAATTCCAATTGAAAGCCCAAAGTATGTAAAACAGGTTGTAATTCTTGTAACATTTGAGTTTCTACCACACTAAGTTTTACCGAAACCGGAAACAAAAGTGGTTGTGAAACCGCATTAAATTGGGTCATCTGCTCCAAAAGTTGTTCATACAAAATTCGTTGGTGGGCTCTGTTTTGATGCATCACCAATAAACCGGATTTAATCGGACTTACCACATATTTTCTTTGGATTTGAAAATAACTTGCTTGTTTGGATTCTTCCGGTTCTTCTTCACTAAATAAGGAAGAAATCACGGGTTCTTCCTCTATAGAAGCGATTAATTCTTGGCTGATTTCCGGAATTCCAGCATACAAACTCTCCCATGATTCTTGCGGAACTCTTTTTGTACTAAAAGAAGTATTTCCGGTAGAGGTTTTGATGCTTTCGGAATTGCTAAATGGGTTGAATTGCGGATTAAAATCCACTTGCGGAATACTTGCATCTAAACGATTGTATTCGTAGGGAGTATCTAAATTTGGGTCTCTTTCAAAATCTAAAATAGGTGCAATTTGAAACTGTCCCAAACTATGTTTTGCCGCAGAGCGAAGAATGGCATAAATGGCTTGCTCTTCTTCAAATTTTATCTCAGTTTTGGTTGGATGGATGTTGATATCAATGGTGTGAGGAGGAACCTCTAAATACAAAAAATAGCCTGGATGCATGGCTTCTTTAAGTAAACCTTCGTAAGCATTCATGATGGCATGATGCAAATACGAACTTTTGATAAATCGGTGGTTTACAAAAAAGAATTGTTCCCCTCTGGTTTTTTTAGCATATTCTGGTTTCATCACAAATCCTTGAATAGAAACCAAATCGGTATTTTCGGTGATTGGCACCAGTTTTTCGTTGGTTTTTACTCCAAACATATTTACAATTCGCTGACGTAAATTGGTAGATGGCAATTGAAAAACTTCAACTCCGTTGTGTAGCATGGTGAATGCGATGTTTGGATGTGCCAATGCCACTCTTTGAAATTCATCCAGCACATGTCGAAGTTCGATACTATCGGATTTTAAAAAATTTCTTCGGGCAGGAATATTGAAAAACAAATTTTTAACCAAAAAACTTGTCCCTTTTGGATGCACAATAGGTTCTTGGGCTACTACTTTACTTCCTTCAATAATAATATGAGTTCCTAATTCTTCTTGGTCTTGTTTGGTTTTTAACTCTACATGAGCAACTGCTGCTATAGATGCCAAGGCTTCTCCTCTAAAACCTTTGGTGTGAATGGCAAACAGATCTTCGGCATGTTTTATTTTAGAGGTGGCATGACGCTCAAAACACAATCTGGCATCGGTTACGCTCATGCCTTGGCCATTGTCAATCACTTGGATCAAGGTTTTTCCTGCATCTTTAACTACCAATTTAATATCGGTTGCTTTGGCATCTACCGCATTCTCAATCAATTCTTTTACCACCGAAGCAGGTCGTTGCACTACCTCTCCAGCTGCAATTTGATTGGCTACATGGTCCGGTAACAATTGGATGATAGAGGTCATAAATTAGTTAAAGAAGATAGAAAAGTCAAATTCGATGAGCCATAAAAATAAAATCAATAACACCAAGGCAATTAAAAATACTCGCTTATCGGTAGTTCGATCTTGGGTAGTTTTCCATTCATAAACAGCTTTTAGTAATTTTCCTTTAATACCACTCGGATTGTCGATAGTAGTTCGGTATTGGTCAAATTTTCGCTCCATATGAAATGGTTGGGTGCCTCCTTCGTTTTTGTAGTAACGAGGAGTGTAGCTGAATTTTTTATTTTCTCTGGTTTTAAAAATGCTCATTTTTCAATAAAAACCAAAGATAACAATATCCTTACAATTCGATAAATTAATAGGGCTTAAAAATTGATTAAAACTTCCCTAATGAAGTCATTTTAATAGCAGTCACCGCTGCTTCAATTCCTTTATTTCCGTGTTTACCACCACTACGGTCAATAGATTGCTGCATAGTTTTGTCGGTTAGCAAGCAAAAAATTACTGGCATATTACCAGCTAAATTTAGGTCTTTAATGCCTTGGGTTACTCCCTCACAAACAAAATCAAAGTGTTTGGTTTCTCCTTCAATTACACAGCCAATGGTGATAATTCCTGCCAAATTTGGGTAGGTGTCCATCATTTTTTTTGCTCCGTAAATTAGTTCAAAACTTCCTGGCACATGCCATGTGATGATATTTTCTGAAGCAACGTTGTTATCTAATAAAGTGTCTACACAACCTTTTAAAAGGTTGTGGGTAATGGTTTCGTTCCAATCAGAAACAACAATCCCAAACGAAAGTTGACTAACGTTTGGGAGTGTGTTTTTATCGTAAGAAGATAAATTTTTATTTTCGGTTGCCATATTATTGGGTTAAACCAATTAATGCATCAATGTTTCTAGCTTCAGATGAAGTTTCGTATTTTTCTTTAATTTCTGCAAAATATTGATTTGCTTTTGCTTTATCTCCTAATTCTAAAGCGGTTTGACCAGCTTTGAATAAAAATCTAGGAGCAGTAATGTCATTTTCGCTAGCTTTAGCTGCTTTTTCATAGTAGCTTAATGCTTCTTTGGCTTGGTTTTTTTGAGCAAAAGCATCTCCAATAGCACCTTTTGCCATCGCATTTAAAATCAAGTCTTTTGAGCTAAATTTTTCCAATGATTTAATGGCTTCGGTATTTTTACCTTGATTTAGATAAATAATTCCAGTAAAATAGTTTGCCATATTACCTGCATCGGTACCACTATACTTTTCAGCAATTTTTAAGAAGCCAAATTTCCCTTCACTTCCGTTTAAAGCCAAATTGAATAAGCTATCTTTTTTGGTTGCATCGTTAATTCCTTGCTCAAAATGCTTTTGAGCAGTAAACATTTCTGCGGCTGCATCAGTTTCTTTTGGCTCAGCAATAACTTTATCATACATTAAGTAGCCAATGGTTAATACTGCAATTGCACCTAAAATATATAAAATGTTATTTTGGTTTTTAGCAATCCACTCTTCTGCTTTATTTGCTTTTTCGTCTAAAGTACCAAATACCTCTGCTGTAGTACTGTCTTTGTCGTCAATGAATTCTGTTTCATCTACTTCGTTTACATCTTTAGGTTTTGGAGCTTTGTAGCCTCTTTTGTTATAGGTTGCCATGTATTACATTTTTATAGAGGTGCAAAAATATAATTTTTATTGTAAATTGAAATTTTAACGGTCAAAAAATATTCAATAATTGGATGTTTTATGATTATTTAAAAGCTAATCTTTCAGATTGTTTTAAGTTTGTGCGATATTGGGTTTGAACTCTGTTTATTATCAAAATTTATTTATGAGGATATTAATTATTAACGATACCAAAATTCCGGTGGAAGGATATGGTGGAACAGAAAGAGTAATATGGTATTTAGGGGAAGAATTGTCAAAAATGGGACATGAAGTTACTTTTTTGGTACGAGAAGGATCTACATGTCCGTTTGCCAAAGTGCAATTTTTACAACCTAATCTTTCTTTGGCACAACAAATTAGTAATGATTATGATATAATTCATGCCAATTACCAAGAAAAAAGTATTTCTAGCCTTGGAATTCCATATTTGTTCACTTTTCATGGAAATAGAAATAACTTGGAACCATTGGATATACAAACCATTTTTGTTTCAGAAAATCATGCCAATCGATTCGGGTCTCAGGCTTTTGTGTACAACGGATTGAATTGGGACGACTATGGCAAACCCAATTGGAATCAAAAGAAAGCGTATTTTCATTTTTTGGGAAAAGCCGCTTGGAGAGTAAAAAATGTGCAAGGTGCCATAGATGCGATTTTGAAAACTCCAACGGAGCAATTAAAGGTTTTAGGTGGAGTTCGGTTTAATTTTAAAATGGGATTGCGATTTACTTTTTCTCCTAGAATCCAGTTTTATGAATCTGTAGGAGGTGAGGAAAAAAATCAGTTGTTGCAAGGTTCCAAAGGTTTAATATTTCCTGTTAAATGGCACGAACCTTTTGGTTTGGCCATTACAGAAAGTTTGTATTTTGGATGTCCGGTTTTCGGAACTCCTTATGGTTCTTTAAAAGAATTGGTAACACCAGAAGTTGGTTTTTTATCAAGTAGCACTAAAGAAATTTCAAACGCGTTGCTTCATGCCAACGACTTCAATGCCAAATTTTGTCATGATTATGCAGTAGAGCAATTTAATTCCAAAAAAATGGCAGTTAAATATTTATCTTTTTATGAAAAGGCAATCAATGGAGAAAGATTAAATGAATTTCCTCCAGTTTGTCAGAAAATCCAAACGGAAAAGTTTTTACCTTGGAGCTAATTATTCAAAAAAACTAAAAACAGAACCACCGTAATTTCTGGAAAAACTGAAATTTTCAACATGTTCTAAGTTGGTGTGTTTGGAATGTTCTATAATCAACATGCCATCTTCGGACAATAATTTTTTTTCAAATACTATGTTTGCCAACTGCTCAAACTTTATCAAGTCTAAATCGTAAGGTGGATCTGCAAAAATGATGTCGTAATTTCCGGATGCTTTTTGTAAAAAGTTAAAAACATCCATTTTAATGGTGTCGATAGAAAATTCAAATTCCTTTGAAATTTTTTGAATAAATTGAATACACTTAAACTCTGCATCTACACTTAAAACTTGTTGGGCTCCTCTGGAAGCAAACTCAAAAGAAATGTTTCCGGTTCCTGCAAACAAATCTAAAACTTCGATATCGCTTAAATGGTAGTGATGCTGTAAAATATTGAATAGAGCTTCTTTACACAAATCTGTTGTAGGTCTTACAGGTAATCCTTTTGGAGTTTGAATTCTTCTTCCTTTGTGTGTGCCTGAAATAATTCTCATGCCTGAAAAAGAATAAAGTGTTTTCTATTTACAGAGGCAGAAAAGTAGTTTTTAGCAGCCAATGATTCTGAATTTAGTAATGATAAATTGCGAACATATTCTGCCAAAAGTTGGTAATTAACGTCTTGTTCAATGAAACTGCCTAGTAAAACTACTTCATGAAAATCAGGTAACAATTGATTTTGTTCCATTACAAACAAAGTATAATACAATAAATCAGTAGGGGTACTAATGTCAAAACTATTCAATAAAACAAACTGCTCTTGTTTGAAAACCAAAAAATCTGCTTGATTTTCGTTAAAGTGGATGTATACTTTAGAAGTATTTGCATCATGTAATTTGGAAATACTTTTTAATAAAACACTGTGCGAATGATGGTATTCAAAATCACCCAATTGTTCAATTAAAAAATTATTCAAATGAATGTAAGGAACATACACGCATTGTGCTTGTAAAAAGTCAATTCCATCATGACTAAAGTAATCGGAATCATACACTTTGGTGTGGTATTGCAAATAGCTTCCAATATAATCCTCGTCAAACAATTCGTTCGGAACCAATGCTGACATTTTGTTGTGGTGTAACACTACGATTACGTCAAACTTTTGGTGCAAGTTCGGATGGGTAGCAAAATAGTCTTTTAAGTTGGATTCCAAAGGCTTAGATGCTTCCATAAAAGCAAAAGAAACTTCGTTATAACTTTCAATAGTTTCTTTTTCAACGGAAGAAATACAAAAAGAAAGCCCATTCAAGGAGACCTGAATGGACAATTTCTTTTTACTTGTTGTGGAATCTATACTATTCGTTTTTTCCATATTTTTTAGGCCAGTTTCCTGCCATACTCAATTCTTCTAAAGAACCTAAAATAATTTCTTCTCCATTAATTCCATCTACAGAAACTGTTTTCTTTTCTTTGGCAACTAGGTAATCTTTTTGGTCAGATAACAATGCAGATTTGTTAATTCTAGCTTCAAAAACTGGAGATTTGAATTCTCCTTTTACCAACCAACCAGCTTTCATGGTTACAGGAATTCTTTCAGCCAAACCATCAATTTTTACTGAATTTAATCTTTTGTATCTGTCAGAATCTTTAAACAAAGAGTCTTTTACTTTGATTTTGCCAATTTCTTTGGTAACAACTACATCTTTAAAGTAGCCTCCAACACCATCTGATCCAACAGAAATACCATAAATTCTATTTCTTTCCACGTCAATTACCGAAGTATCTTTTCGTTCAATTATGGTAAATTCAGCAGTTTCGATAAACTGAACCAAAGAGTCTAAATTGTCAGTATATCTTTTGTTAATTTCCTTAAAAGCCAACTGTGCTTTTTTGATGTCTAACATTTTGTTTACTGCAGCTTGGTAGCGTTTTTCTTTAAGCTTGTCAAAACGGATAGGCTCTTGGATAGAGTCGTAAATTAAATATCCAAACAGACCGGTTAAAATCCACATGATGGCAATCACCAATGCCCTTGTTTTTGGACTGAAAAATTTGTCTAAAAACTTTCCGAAAAGGAAAATTAATAAACATAATAAAACCACAACTATGATTACAGTTAGCATATTTTAAGTTTATTTCGTTCATGGCAAATCTACAATTTTTTTTTTTTCTTAAAAGGTTTTGCAAAAAATTTACAGCGTATCTTTGAAATTTATAAATTACTTAACTTTCGCTTCATGAGTGCCAGTTTGTTAATCAGACATTTAACCGAAAAATTCCCTTTTGAGCCTACTTTTAAACAGTCTGTTTTCTTTCAAAAAATGGCAGAGTTTTTAACTTCACCTACCTCAGAAATATTTTTGTTGAAAGGCTTTGCAGGTACCGGAAAAACCACACTCATTCAATCGTTGGTTAAAGTTTTGCCTCATTTTAATTGGACGGTTGTTTTGTTGGCTCCCACCGGTAGAGCAGCCAAAGTATTGAACCAATATACCGGAAAAGAGGCAAGTACCATACATCGTAAGATTTATTATCCCAAACAAGTTAAGGGAAAGATGAGTTTTACTTTGCAAAAAAATAAACACAAGCAAACTTTGTTTGTAGTAGATGAAAGCTCTATGATATCTTCACAAAATTCAAGTCAGTTTACTGGTGAAGACGCTACTTTATTAGAAGATTTGATGGAATATGTATTTTTAGGAAATCAATGTAAGTTATTGTTTTTAGGAGATGGAGCCCAGTTGCCTCCGGTAATGCAAGAAATTAGTCCGGCTTTACAATCAGAATTTTTTAGGCATATTTTTCATTTGAATGTGGAGGAAATTGAGTTAGATGAAGTGATGCGTCAAGCACAGAATTCCGGAATTTTGATGAATGCAACCAAGTTGAGAGAAATTTTGTCGGAACATTACTGGGAGAACTTTGCGTTTCAACTAAATCCATTTAAAGATATTATTAGGTTGCAAGACAGCCAGGAAACTTTAGATGCCATTCATGATGCCTACCAAAAACATGGTCCGGAAGAAACATGTTTTGTAGTTCGCTCCAATAAAAGAGCCAATTTATACAACCAGCATATTCGAGTTAAGATTTTTCAAAAAGAAAGTGAATTGTCGGTAGGGGATCTGCTCATGGTGGTTAAAAACAATTATTTTTGGTTAAAAAACACCGAAGAAGCCGGATTTATTGCCAATGGTGATATTATTGAAGTGATTCAAATTTACAAACGTATGGATTTATACGATTTTAAATTTGCCAAAGTAAAAGTACGAATGATTGATTACCCAAACATGGAATCCTTTGATACCATTGTTTTATTAGATACCATTACTTCGGAGCAGCCTTCGTTGAGTTATGAGCAATCTAATTTGTTGTACCAAAAGGTTTTAGAGGATTATGCTGAGGAAAGAGCCATGTATAAAAAAATCCAAAAAGTAAAGCAAAACGAATATTTCAATGCTTTACAAGTAAAGTTTTCTTATGCAGTTACTTGCCATAAAGCCCAAGGAGGTCAATGGGAATCGGTTTTTGTAGAGCAACCCTATTTACCTAACGGATTAAATCCAGAAGATTTAAGATGGTTATACACCGCAATTACCAGAGCAAAAAGCAAATTATATTTGATTGGTTTTGAAGACCAGTTTTTTCAAGAAAATAATTAAAATAAATATGAAAATCATTGCAGTTATCCCAGCTCGATTACAAGCCACCAGATTCCCTGAAAAATTAATTCAAGATTTGGAAGGGAAACCAGTTTTGGTTCGAACTTACGAGGCAGTGTTGCAAACAAACCTATTTGATGAGGTTTTGGTGGTAACCGATGCAGATAAAATTGAAGATATTTTAAAGAATTATGGGATACAGGTAATTAAAAGCAAAAAAGAGCACGAATCTGGCAGCGATAGAATTGCAGAAGCAGTCCAGGATTTAGAAGTTGATGTAGTTATTAACGTACAAGGAGATGAACCTTTTATAGATACCCAGGCTTTGCAAAAAATGGTAGAGGCTTTTCGACAAGATACCAACCAGCAAATCGATTTGTGTTCCTTGATGACACCAATTTTAGAAGAAGAAAAAATCAACAATCCCAATGTGGTGAAAGTGGTAGTAGACCAATTTCAAAAAGCCATATATTTTTCAAGAGCCCCAATTCCGTTTGTTCGAGACCATTCTGCAAAAGTAACTCATTACCAACACATTGGAGTATATGGTTTTAGAAAACAAAGTCTATTAGATTTTGCCCAATGGCAACCAACTTTGTTGGAACAAACCGAAAAATTAGAGCAACTACGTTACTTAGAGCACGGAAAAAAAATTCAAATGATTGAAACCAATCACGTTGGCATTGGCATAGATACCCCGGAAGATTTAGAGAAAGCTCGAAAAATTTGGAAAAAATAGTTGCTACTTTTTTGTAATAAGTAAAATTTCGTTGAATCCCTCCACTTTAGAAATTTTTTCTACCAAACAATGGTTACTAGTAAAATACTCAACGTATAATTCATTTCTTTTTTGGTCTTCTTTACCCAAAACAAAGGTGTTGAACAAAATTTTGCCGTTTTTTGGAAGTAATTGTAACAATCGGAACTGAAAATGATTTTCGAACAAAAAATTGGGCATGTTTTTGTCTTGAAAAATATCGATAACAACCAAATCAAATACTTTTTTTGTTCGCAAAACATATTCAAATGCATCGTAATGCAATACATGTAAGTTGGCATAGGCAGTTAACCCAAAATATTTTTTCCCAATTTCAATTACTTTTTCATCTTTTTCCACCCCAACAATGGTTTTTTGGTACTGAAAGTCGTTGAATAACGTTTCTACCACACTTCCTGCTCCTAAACCAAGAACTAAAATACTATCCATTTGTTCAATAGATGGTTTTCCTATGTGAAGTAACCCTTTTTTTAAAATTCGTTGCAAACTTCCAAAGGAGTAGTTGGTATTTTTGGTATCCAACACCAAAGTCCCATTGGATAAAGTAACCTCTAAACTTCCGTTTATTTCTGATGGAAATTTTTTTAATCGAATAGGAAGGCAATAACTCGCTATTTTTTGTAATAAATTCAATTTAGCTTAGATTTGAAAACTGTATAAAGGTACTATTTGCCTTTTTGGAAAGAAATGTTTTATGAAAAAAATAATTGCACGTTTTATTTTCAGTAAGTGCATGGGCTGGAAATTGGTTGGCACTTTTGATGAAAGTCAGAAAAAATGCTTGGCTATTGTGGTGCCTCATACAAGTTGGCACGACTTTTATCTTGGATTGTTGGTGAGAGCCATGATTGGAGTAAAATTTAACTTTGTTGGGAAAAAAGAATTATTTATATTCCCGTTTGGTTATTACTTTAAATGGTTGGGGGGAGCTCCGTTGGATAGGAGTGGGGGACTCAATTTGGTAGATGCCATTGTAAAACAGTTTGACCAAAGAGAGGTATTTAGAATTGGCATTGCTCCAGAAGGTACTCGCAAAAAAGTAGACAAGCTAAGAACAGGTTATTATTACATTGCATGGAAAGCAAAAGCAACCATAGTTCCGGTTGCGTTTGATTGGAGTACCAAAAACGTTACTATTGGAGATTATTTTACTCCAACAGGAAATTACGAATTAGACGAACCAAAAATCATAGCACATTTTAAAGGAGCAATTGGAAAAATTCCGGAATATAGTTTTGACGTTCCTTAAGATTTTTTCCAGTATTCTTTAAAAGTACCATCTTTAAACAACACAGCAATCATTTCAATGGCATCCTTTTGGAGCATGGCTTGCACCAATGGATTTTTATTTTCGTTATTTTCTAAAACTCTTTCCTGCGAAGTTAATTTTTCAATTTTCTCTGCTGTTGGGGAGCTAATAGTAGGCTGTTCAGCGATATTTGTAGATACAAATGTGTTTTTAACTTCTTGATTTGTAGTATTTTCTGTGTTTACATGAACAGGTTGGATAGATTCTATTTCTGCTAAATTTGTCGAAGTATTTGGCTGTACCTCACTGTTTTGTACAGCAACATAGGTGGTTTGGTTTGTCTTCTCCGGAAAAGCATCCGTTAAACTAGCTTGAGGTATAGAGGTGTTTTTAGGGTACTTTTTTTCTTCCTCAAACAAACCAAAATCATTGTTATGCAGTGATTTGTTTTCAATTTCAGATGGTTTGGATGCCTCTGTACGTTCTTTATTTTCTGTAGAAATGGTTACCGTTGGAGTAGGAGTGTTTTTAGATTTTGGAAAGGTTCCTTGGTCTAATAAAATCCAATTTAAATCCACTTCCGGAAAAGCTTCAATTATCTTTAAAATAAAATCCAAACTAGGTTTGTTTCTTCCCGAAAGTAAATGTGATAAACTAGATCGTTGCACCCCAACACGATCGGCAAAACCAGAAGCAGTGAGTCCGTAATACTGCAATATTTTCTCCAACTTTTCAATAAAATGCTCCATAACAAGGATAATAAATGGTTTCATAACGCATTTACAAATGTAACAATGTAATGTCAAACCACCAAATTTACAATTGTAAATTGTAAACAATTTCAATTTCAACTCCCAATTAAACACTTTAAATAATTAAAATCAAAGCACTGGTTAACAATGATAAACATACATTATAAATGTTTAAAATTACGTATGTAAACTAGCTAAAAACATGTTTATTTTTGTAAAGTTTACAAATGTTTACAGATGTAACAAAGTCTTTGCACTAACTTGTTTACTTTTGTAATGATTACAAACCTATTTGAGATGTATTTTCATACCAACCTTAGTTACCAACCTGTACATGGAATAGATAACAAGTACCTTACCCCATCGCATGTAAAGGATTTTTACGCTTCTTTAAGCAACGATTTTACTTTGAATAATATTGGCTATTCAGTAAACCAAAATCCTATTACATCGATTACCTGGGGGCATGGAAAAGTCAAAGTATTGTTTTGGTCACAAATGCATGGCAACGAATCTACCTCTACTAAAGCACTGATAGATTTTTTACATTTTTTGAATACCAATTCAGTAGATGATTGGAAAAGCTACTTTAAGTTTTTAGTAATTCCTATATTAAATCCGGATGGTGCGATTGCCTATACTCGTGAAAATGCGAATCAAGTGGATTTAAACAGGGATTTTATCCAATTCTCACAACCCGAAAGTAGGTTGTTGCAACAGGTTTATAAGGAATTTCAACCGGATTGGTGCGGGAATTTACATGACCAACGAACCATTTTTGGAGTTGGAGATACGGATAAGCCTGCAACTATCTCTTTTTTAGCACCTTCCTATAATGATACCAAAGAGTATAATGAAACTAGATTAAAAGCTGTTCAAGCTATTGTTGCGATGAACAGTAAACTACAAAAGTATCTTTCCGGACAAATAGCGAGATTTGATGATGGATTTAATCCAAATTGTGCTGGAGATCACTTTCAGAGTCTTGGCACTCCAACTATTTTGTTTGAAGCTGGCTTTTTTCCTAACGATTGGCATCGAAATATTACCCGAAAATACTTGTTTTTAGCCTATCATACATTGTTCTCTACTTTATACGAAAACGATTTAGTTGATAACAAATTGGAAGATTATTTAAAAATTCCTCAAAATAAAGTCTCTTTTTACGACTTTATTTGCAAAAAAGTCAAAATTAATTATGATAATTCTGAATTTATTACCAATTTTGCAGCTCAATACCGAGAAGTGGTTCATGAAGGCCAAGTGCAATTGGTTAGTGAAGTGGTAGCGATTGGAAATGTGGAAGATAGACATGCCCATATCACAATAAACGCAGAAGGCAAAAACATTGCATTTACCAACTATGCACCTCTCGAAATTGGTTTAAATAATAGCTTTGAATTAGAAAACGGCATAAAAATCCAAAACGGATTGATAATTTGATACGTTTTTTCTTTTTTGTTTGCATTATTTTTAATTAATTTGCCAATAATAAACAAATAGTATAATTATGAGTAAGTTTCGTTTGGATGAAGTAGACCACCAAATTCTGGATATGTTGATTGACAATACCAGAGTTCCATTTACAGATATCGCAAAAAAACTATTGATTTCAGCAGGTACAGTGCATGTTCGTGTGAAGAAAATGGAGGATGCAGGAATTATCAAAGGTTCGTCATTGACCTTAGATTATGAAAAATTAGGTTATGCTTTTATTGCATATGTTGGAGTGTTTTTACATAATACTTCGCAAACCAAATTTGTTTTAGAGCGAATTAACGAGATTCCATTTGTAACTGTAGCTCACGTAACTACAGGTAAATTCAATATTTTCTGTAAAATTAGAGCAAGAGATACCAAGCATGCCAAAGATGTAATCTTTATGATTGACGACATTGAAGGGGTGTACCGAACAGAAACCATGATTTCTTTAGAAGAAAGCATCAACGATAAAAAAAGATTGATGCACAGAATCTTTAAAGAAATTTAATATATCAACCTATTGTTTTCCACCCTCTCAATGTGTATATTTGAGAGGGTTTTTTATTTTAAATTTTATGTACACTCCTCCTCGCATCGAACGTTTCAACCACCAAGTAAGACTTCGTTACCACGTTTTCAGCAACTTATTACAAAACTTACCTTTTCATCAAATTGATAAAACAAGTGTGATTTTATCCATGTTTAGTCGTTTTTGTGAGCAAGAGTTTGCCAAAAAGGCCAATCCACAAGAAATTATTTATCAGTTTTTTGAAAAGCATTTCCCTGAAATGAATGAAAATGAACGAAACAATGTATTGTTTCAATTGATCCAGTATGTGGAACGTCAAATTGTATTGTTTGATGCCATTGAGGATGCTGCTTTTGGAGTGGTGAATAATATGGAAGGAAGAGGCTCAATTAGAAATTTAAAAGAAAAAGCGGAGCAAAAAGGGAAACAAGCCGAACTTGTCCAGTTTTTAAAAGACTTTCAGCTGCGATTGGTGTTAACTGCACATCCAACCCAGTTTTATCCGGGACCTGTTTTGGGAATCATTACCGATTTAACCGAAGCAATCCAACAAAACGATTTGGTTAGAGTGAAAGATTTGTTAGCACAATTAGGAAAAACACCATTTATTAAAAAACAAAAACCTGCTCCTATTGAAGAGGCTGTAAGCCTAATTTGGTATTTGGAAAATGTATTTTATGATACCATTGGTAAATTGCTGCAGTACATCCAAACCAATATCGATCCTAGTTACACCATACAAAGTCCGGTAGTACAAATTGGCTTTTGGCCTGGAGGTGACAGAGATGGCAATCCGTTTGTTACCCATGAAACTAGTAGAGAAGTAGCCAATAAATTGCGAACTTCTGTTTTAAAATGCTATTACCAAGATATTAGAAAGTTAAAACGAAAACTTACCTTTAAAGATGTGGATACTTTGGTGGCTGAAATAGAACAACAATTGTATCGTTCTGTATTTTACTCTAGAGGTGAATTATACATTACCTACCAAGAGTTATTGGATAAATTACTTCAAATCAGAAGTTTATTGGTAAAAAATCACCAAGGATTGTATTTGTCAGAAGTAGATAACTTATTGTTGAAAGTACAAACCTTTGGCTTTCATTTTGCTATTTTAGACATTCGTCAGAATGCCAAAATTCAAGAAACTGTATTTACAGAAATTTTAGAGAAAGAAGCCCATCAATTTCCAGAAAATTTCCAACAACTATCTGAAAAAGATAGAATTACCTGGCTTTTAGAACATCAAGTGGATATCACCAATACAGAATATTCAGACGATGCCAAAGAGTTTTTTGCCACTTTGCAAACCATCCAATACATTCAACAAAATAATGGAATTTCCGGATGTCACCGTTACATCATCAGCAACAACGAAACTGCGTTACAGGTGATACAAGCTTTTGTATTGTTTCAATGGTGTAAGGTAGAGGTTTCTCATTTAGATATTGTGCCATTGTTTGAATCTATTGACGATTTGCAAGGGTGTGACCAAGTAATGTCCATGTTATACCAACAGCCTTTGTACCGTAAACATTTAGAACAAAGAAACCATCAACAGCACATCATGCTTGGTTTTTCGGACGGGACCAAAGATGGTGGCTATTTAATGGCTAACTGGAGTATTTATCATGCCAAAAATATTTTGACTAAAGTTTCCAGAGATTATGGCATTCAAGCCATATTTTTTGATGGCAGAGGAGGACCTCCAGCCAGAGGAGGTGGAAAAACACATAAGTTTTATGCTTCCTTGGGTACCGAGATTGAAAGCAAACAAATTCAATTAACCATTCAAGGGCAAACCATTAGCTCTAATTTTGGCATTCCCGAATCATGTCAGTACAATGTAGAGAATTTGCTGAGTGCAGGTGCCAATAGCATTATTTTTGATGCCAAAATTCATGTGCTTTCAGCCGAACAAAAAGCATTGATAAACGAAATGGCACATAAAAGCTACGATAAGTACAAAGATTTTAAAGCACATCCAAAGTTTATTGACTATTTGGAGCAAATGAGTCCACTAAATTATTATGCCAAAACCAACATAGGTAGCCGACCAGCCAAGCGAAGAACCTCCGAAAAATTGGAGTTTAGCCAACTAAGGGCCATTCCGTTTGTGGGTGCTTGGAGCATGCTCAAACAAAACGTTCCCGGTTTTTATGGTTTAGGCACTGCTTTAGGGTATATGGAAGCCAATAACAGATGGCAAGAAGTGGAGCATTTGTACCAAAACTCGTTGTTTTTTAAAACTTTGATGGAAAATGCCATGATGGCCATGGCAAAATCGTACTTTCCGTTAACCCAATACATGCAAAACGATCCGGAGTTTGGAGATTTTTGGAGCAATATTTACCAAGAATACCAGGAATCCAAAAGATTGTTATTAAAACTCTCTGGCTACCAAGAGTTGATGCAAAACTACCCGGATGGCAAAGCATCCGTTGAAATGAGAGAGCAAATAGTGTTGCCACTAATTACGATTCAGCAATTTGCATTAATGCAAATCCAAGAACTAAAAAAACAAGGAAAAGATGCCTCAGATTACGAAGTGTATGAAAAATTAGTGGTTCGTTCGTTGTTTGGAAACATCAATGCAAGTAGGAATTCGGCTTAATTTTTTTTAAGATTAATTACAAAATAACACTTAAAATCACTTACTCAATCTATGCAATGTATAAGTAGTTGCGGTAAGTAACAAAAAGGCAGTCATTTGGTGTGCCAATCCCAACCAAAGTGGCACATGCAGTAATAAAGTTAACACACCTAAAACAAACTGAAGCCCTACCAAGCCAAGCATCCATTGCAAACCTTTGGTTGCTTGCAATGATATTTGGTGTTTTTTTGCTTTGTAATACAAAAACACCATAGCTGCAACCACAAAATAAGCCAAAGTACGATGGATGAATTGGATGCCACTTTTTCCTTCAGTAAAGTTTTTCCAAAGTGGGTTTTGCTCTATCCAAACGGTTTCGTGGATCATTTTACCTTCACTCATCCAAGGCCAAGAATTGTGAATGAGCCCTGCATTGAGTCCGGCTACAAAACCACCATAAATAATTTGGATAAAAAGTAAAACTAAGGCTACTCTTGCTAAATTTCTTAATTTCACTACGATTTCCTTTTTCTCCGGATATATCAAATCCAATGCAACCCAAAGGGTGTAAGCAAAAGTGATAAAGGCAAAGGTAAGGTGAAGCGACAATCGGAAATGACTCACATCTGGCTGGTCAATCAATCCGCTTTTTACCATATACCAACCTAAAAACCCTTGAAAGCCACCCATGAAAAGTAAAATCAAGCATTTTTTAATGGTAGCTGTATTTAGCTTTTTCCGAATTAAAAAATACACAAAGGGTAGGATGAATACCAAACCGATGATTCTTCCTATAAATCGGTGGAACCATTCCCAGAAATAAATAAATTTATAGTCAGACAAACCAAAGCCATCTGCCTTGTATTGGTTGATTTTTTGGTATTCCGGGAATTTTTTATATTCTTCAAAAGCTGCTTCCCAAGCTTCTTCGGTCATTGGTGGAAAAGTATCTGTTATCAAATGCCAATCGGTCATAGATAAGCCTGAATTGGTTAAACGGGTGATTCCTCCAACATTTACCATAATAAACAGCAAAACACAACCGGAAAGCAACCAATAAATAACAGATTTATTCTCTTTCATCTTTAAAAACTTATGAGGACTAATTAAACTTTAGTTCTAATTTATGAGTAACAAAATTAAGCAAAGCCCTTATTTTACCACCAATAACTAATGTTAAAGGAAGGCAAAGATTTACTTTGCCAATTGCAATCCCATTTTTGTAGCTTTTTTTAGTACAAAATCTTTGGCTTGTTCGTATTCGTTTGCAATTTCACCTTCTAAAATGGCTTCTTTTACAGCTTCTTTTAAAATACCAATTTCTCTTCCGGGAGACAAATTGAACCATTCCATGATTTCCTCTCCAGTTACAGGAGGCTGAAAGTTTCTTACCCGATCTTTTTCTTCTACTTCTTTGATTTTTTGTCGAACCAATTTAAAGTTTGCATGGTATTTTTTGAAACGCTTGGGATTTTTGGTAGTAATATCGGCTTCACACAAGGTCATCAAACTTTCGATATCTTCACCTGCATCAAAAACCAATCTTCTCACAGCCGAGTCGGTTACTACGTCTTGAGCAATGACAATTGGTCTGGAACTCATGATGACCAATTTTTGCACTAATTTCATTTTGTGATTCAATGGCATGTGCAAACGTTGAAAGATTTTTTTCACCATTTTTCCACCCAACATTTCGTGTCCGTGAAAAGTCCAACCATTTTTTTTGTCGAATCGTTTGGTAGGTGCTTTTCCTATATCGTGTAGCAAAGCAGCCCAACGAAGCCAAACATCATCGGTGTTTTTGGCAATATTATCTACTACTTCTAAGGTATGGTAAAAATTGTTTTTATGGGTATGCCCTTCAATTTCTTCTACCTCATTTAAAGCAATCAATTCTGGTAAAATATATGCCAACAATCCGGTTTGGTACAATAATAAAAAGCCAATAGATGGTTTTTTACACAACAAAATTTTATTCAATTCTTCGGTAATTCTCTCCCCAGAAATAATCTCTATACGATGTTTCTGGTCAGTTATGGCTGCTAAAGTATCCGGATGGATGGTAAAATTTAGTTGGTTTGCAAACCTTATGGCTCGCAACATTCGCAAAGGGTCGTCACTAAAAGTAATGTTAGGGTCTAACGGAGTTTGTATGATTTGATTTTTCAAATCTTCTTGTCCGTTAAACGGATCCATTAATTCACCGTAATTGGTTTCATTTAACGAGATAGCCAAAGCATTAATGGTAAAATCTCTCCTGTCTTGGTCTTCTTGTAAAGTACCATTTTCAACTACCGGTTTTCTGCTGTTTCGGTCGTAACTCTCTTTTCTGGCTCCAACAAATTCAATATCCATGTCTTGGTAACGCAACATGGCAGTGCCAAAGTTTTTAAAAACTTGCACTTTTGGTTTTCCGGGTAATAGGTTAGATACTTCTAATGCCAAGTCGATACCACTGCCTACCGCTACAAAATCAATGTCTTTTTTGTAGTCTCTTTGCAATAAATAGTCGCGAACAAAACCTCCAATCACATAGGTTTCTGTGGGAAGATTTTTGGCTGCTTGTGCTACTACCGAAAAAATAGGATGTTGTAGAGCTTCTTTTACATTCATGAATACACCTTATTTTCGAATCACTTTCACCTGCATGTCTAGTCCGAGTTTGATGATGCTCGATGCTTGCTGGTTTTTTTTATCGAGGTGCAAAGGTACAACATAATCTACTCCTTGCACAATTTCCGGAGCAATGTCGCGAAAGCTAGTAGGAGTAGGTTGTCCTGAAATATTTGCTGAAGTGGAAACCAAAGGCTTTTTCATTCGTTCAATTAATTTATAGCAAAAAGGTTCTTTAACAATTCGAACTCCCAAACTATTGTCATCAGCAATTAAATTGGGTGCTACATTTCTTGGTTTTTCTAAAACTAAAGTGGTTGGTTTGGTCGCAAAATCCCAGATTTGCCATGCGGTTTCCGGTATTTCTGTAAACATTTGATGCATCAATCGATCTCCGTTTACCAATACAATCATGCTTTTTGATTCGGTTCTTTTTTTCAAATCATATATTCGTTGTACCGCGGCTTCGTTGGTGGCATCACAGCCAATTCCCCAAACCGTATCGGTAGGGTATAGTATGATTCCCCCTTGTTGTATCACCTGAAATGCTTGGTGCACCAATGCAGAAATATCTTCCATTATATTTTTTTGGTAAAAATAACTACTTTCAAAGGTTTTTGCAGAAAAAGATTGTATTTTTCCGATTCCATATTCGTTGGATTTCGTTTAAATTAGTTGCATGCAACCAAAAATTTCTGTTATCGTCACCACCTACAATTCGGAACGTTGGCTCCGAAATGTGTTGGTTGGTTTTAGAGAACAAACAGAAACCAATTTTGAGTTGGTAATTGCAGATGATGGTTCAACCGAAGCTACCAAACAATTAATAGATGCTTGCAGAAGTTGGTTTGCACATCCTATTAAACATGTTTGGCATCCGGATGAAGGCTTTCAAAAGTCCAAAATTTTAAACAGAGCCATTTTGCATGCTTCTTCAGATTATTTGTTATTTACCGATGGAGATTGTATTCCTAGAAACGACTTTATTCAAGTGCATTTAGATAATAAAGAAGAAGGTTATTTTTTGTCTGGAGGTTATTTTAAGTTACCCATGTCGATTTCTGAAGCCATTACTGAGGAGGACATTGTACAACAAAAATGTTTTCGGGTATCGTGGTTGGCTAAGAAAGGTTTGCCCATTAATTTTAAGTGCACCAAATTAACCCAATGGAAGTTTTTTGCACATTTTATGAACTGGATTACTCCAACCAAAAGAAGCTGGAACGGGCATAATTCTTCGGGTTTCAAATCGGATTTATTAGCTGTAAATGGCTTTAACCATGCCATGCAATACGGTGGCTTGGATAGGGAATTAGGGGAGCGATTGTTTAATTTGGGTTTGGTTTCGAAACAAATTCGCTATGAGGCAATTTGTGTGCACTTAGATCATCCGAGAGGATACGAAAAGCCTGAAATATGGAAAAAAAATAGAGGGATACGCGATTATAACATCCAACACAAAATTACTTGGATAGAAGAGGGGATTGATTCGCTTGATGCAGCTGCAGAACATAGTTGGTAAATTCATTTACAACCACCTCTTTTGAAAAATACTTGGAACAAAACTCTTTGGCTTGTTTGCCTAATTCTTCAACTTTTTCCGGTTGTTTTTGTAATTGTATAATAGTTTCTGCCATAGCATTGGCATCGTTCATATCAAACAATTTTCCGGTTTTTTCGTTTTGAATGATTTCTAAAAAACTACTTGTTTTAAAGGCCAAACTTGGTACTTGGTATTTGGCAGCTTCCACTACTACATAGCCAAATCCTTCCCAAACAGATGGTACAATCAATATATCTAATTGCGAAAAAACAGCTTCGATATCTTCACAAAAGCCTAATAATTGAAAGTAGTTTTGTACTTCTTTTTCATGAATTTGCTTACGTAAATCCGTTTCTAAACTTCCAACTCCAGCAATCAAAAATTGAAAAGAAATGCCTTTTTGTTTTAAAATCTCAGCTAAACGAACCAAAAACAACGGATTTTTTTCTGGAGCCAATCTGCCCACAAAACCTAAAGTGAAAACATCATTTTTCTTTTTGTTTGTGTGAGATGTTTCCATTGCCACCCAATTGTACAACACTTTAATTTTATCTTCAGGAAACAAATTGGCATTGTTTGCCAGAATAGATTTTTTAGTAGCCAGAGAATTGGCAATGATGTTGGTTACATACTTTTGAAAAAGCCATCGGTTGGTAAAAGAATTTTTGATTGGTTTTGGAATGCCTCTCACATATCCAATGGTTTTTACTTTGGCTTGATGTGCAGCCAATGCTCCAATTTTTAGGTCTTTCGGAAAATTAATCCAAATTTGATCTACTTGGTTTTTTTTTAAAAAATTGCGAAGTTTTTGAAGCTTACCTATATAGAATACACTAAAGTTGGTACTTTTTAAAAAGTGCAATTTAATATTCGGATAAGCTAACAATCGTTCATGTAAAACGCTATTCTTGGCACAAATAAAACTAATGGTAAAGCCTTTTTCTGCCAACAAAACCGCATAATCAAAATGCCATTTTTCACCACCTCCCCAACCGGAAATGGTATTCATAAATGCAATATGTGGTAACTGATTTTGCATTTACAAATAGCTTTTTAATTTTTTTGTATGATGATCTATTTCCCAAAATTCATTTTGATACAAAGCTTTTGGTTGTTGCAATGCTTTATGAATACAAGAAATCCAATCGGTTGAATAAAAATAAGCAGAATTTTGAAAATCTGTAGATAATTGGTCTTTTTCTGGCAAAACTAACGGAATTTTTTTGCCAAAGGCACTTGCATAAGATCCTGTAATTCTAAACTGATTGTACTGCCAAATATCTGCATCCTTATCGTGGGTATAAGGCACGATAAAATCGGATTGTGTAATATAACTTTCGTAGGTATCGTACGGAATAAATCCGTTAAAAGTGATGATTTGTTGCTGTTTCGGGTGTTGTTTGATTTTTTTTGAAAGATGTAAATGAAAATCATCTTTGTTTGGGTCTAAGCTTCCTAATAAAATGAGTTTCCAATTCTCCGGAATTTCAATGGTGTTCCAATCATCCAATAATTGCTCGTAGTTTTTTCTGCTAGAATGAATTCTTCCCGGTACGGTTATCCAAATTTCATTAGAGTTTTTTGAAAGTTTGGTAACACTTCGTTGGTTGAAAATCAAATAAATCCAATCTGTTTTTATATTGGCATTTTGCTTTTGGATATTTTGAGCAATGTATTGTGCCAAAACAAAGTATTGGTGTATTTTTTTGGAGATTATTTTTTGGGTACCGCTATGTAGCAGTTTACTTCCATCATGTACCAATCCGATATATTTTGTTTTTTTTGGTTTTGGCAACCAACAAATATTTCGAACCACATTGCCTTGGCAAGTATTAAAAATAACGACATCGTATTGGTTTTTTAAGATGGTTTGGTAAATAAACCATGCTTTTTTCCAAGAGGAAGATTTTTCAGCAAAAACTAATTTTTTAGTAGCATTTAAGTGTTCAATTCTATGCATGACTTCATCTGAAGCAACGATATCGCATTGGTAATCGGCTTGTAAAAAAAGCAACCAACTATCCATGCATTCTTCATGCGAAGATCCAGGTTCAACAATGGCAGCTTTTAATTTCAAATCTTTTGGTAGTTTTTGTATTCAAACATACGGTATCCGGTGATTTTTTCAATCCAACCCAAAATTTTTTCTTTTAAACTTGGTTGGTAACTTACCTTGCTAGGGTCAAAAGTAAGTTTCCAATTCATTCTTTCCACTCTAGGTTGAAAAACTTTTGGATGGGTATCTGCAAACGGAATCAGTGTCCCGGCATTGTCAAAAGTAAATTCAAATGTCTCCTTCGCAACTTCGCTGTTTTCATGATTTTCGTGATACATTTTCCCAAAGTCTCTGAACTTCAGTTTGTAGCCTTCGGGAGGTTTTACCCATCCGTAATGATAAATTTCAGCTGGAATTTGTTTTACTTTTAGTTTTCTTCCTGCTTTTCTAAATCCTTGGGCATCTTTGTATGAGGAGATTTGCGGTTGGTTTCTCACTACTCGAATTTCTTTTCGGTACCATCTTCTGGATTGTGCATAATAGTCGTAAGATCCATAAAAATGTTTGTAATCAAATAACAAGCCTTCCACTGCGGGTTGATTTAAATAATCTTTCATGGCTTGTTGTACTATAGGCAAGTATTTTTCGTGCAGACACTCATCTCCTTGAATATAAAAACACCAATCTACATCTTTACTTATTGCCTGAAAAGCTTTGTTGGTTTCTACAGCCAACACCTTGCCACCCTCTCTTAATTGGTCGTCCCAAATAGTGGTGATGATTTTAATTTTTGGATCTTGGATACTTTGAATGAGTTCAAGCGTTCCATCTTCTGAATTTCCAACAGCAACTACAACTTCATCGCAAATAGGCAATATCGATTGAATGGCTTCCACAATTGGATAGTCATATTTTATGGCATTTCGAACAAAGGTAAATCCTGCTACTTTCATTGGTTTATTTTTTACCTCACCCCCAGCCCCTCTCCAAAGGAGAGGGGAGTAAGAAAAGATTAATTTCAATTTTTTATTATTAACAAATAATGTATTGAATAAAGGTCAATTTTTCATCTTTCATTGCATTAATTTTTGGTATAAAGCCATCCAGTTTTTGGCAATGACATCGTCATTAAACTTTTGGGCAAATCGCAAACCTTCAATACTCATGGCATCTCTTAATTCAGGATGCTCCATCAAATGCTGTATGGCATGCTTAAGTTGGTTGGTTTGTTTCACATCTACATAATAAGAATTAGGTCCACCAACTTCCGGAAAAACACCTTCTTGGTTGGTAATTACCGGAGTTTGACAAAACAAAGCTTCTAAAATAGGAATTCCAAAGCCTTCAAAATGAGAAGGATAAATAAAAATGCTTGCCAACTGATACAGCATGCTCAATTGAGCAAGTTCTAAATGCCTGAAAACAGTAAGTTGATGTTCCATTTGGTGTTGTTGCACAAAAGCCTGAATTTGTTCAAAATACTTGGTTTTCTTCCCAACCAAAACCAAATGATAATCGGTTCCTTGAATAGCTTTGACAATTTCCAAAGCGTTTTTTCGTGGCTCTATGGTACCCACGTACAATAAAAATTGTTTGGGTAATTGGTGTAGTTGTGCAAATTCTTTTTTTTCTTCTACCGAAAAGGAATGCTTAAATACTTCGTGACATCCTTGGTAAATGACTTCTATTTTATGTTCCGGAACTTTTAAATAATGTACAATATCTCGTTTGGTTTGCTCACTTATTGCAATAATGATGTCTGCTTTTTTACAAGCGTATGCAAATTTTTTGTGATGGATTTTTACATCTAATGCGTTGTACCATTCTGGGTGTCGTAAGAAAATCAAATCGTGTATGGTCACAATTTTTTTTACATTAGATGGAATACCAATTGGTAACTCTCCACTTAATCCGTGGTAAATATCCAATGGAAGTTTTTTAAATGCCAAACTCATTCCCCAACTTCTCCATAAACTTTTGATGTTTTTCCAAAATCCTTTCGGATTAATTTCGATGATTTGCGGGGAAGAAAGTTGAAAACGTGGATTTTTTTTTGGTTTTGGGTTAAATAAAATATAGGAGTTTTCAGGATAGTACTGATGTAAAATCCGAACCAAATCTCTGCTGTAATTTCCTAATCCAGTTTGGTTATGAAACAATCGTTTGGCATCAAAACCTATCCGCATTGTCCATTAAATTTTTTCAAAAATATCATCGACAGGAATTTTTAAGTCCGGAAAAGTTTTGCTCTGCAAAATTTCTCCTTCTGTGAATGGCTTGGTGCCTATGTATTGCTGATGAGACAAGTAATATAAAAAGATGTTTTTTTCTTCCGGATACACCATCCAATATTCCTTAACTCCGGCTTCTTCATACAATTTAAATTTGGTGTCTGCATCGTGTTTGGCATTTCCGGCAGAAATAATTTCCACAATTAAATCAGGAGCTCCGTTACACCCTTTGTCATCTAATTTTGATTCGTCACAAATAATACAAATATCAGGTTGAACTACCGTAGTATCTTTGGTTTTGTTCGGAATGGGTAATCTTACATCAAAGGGAGCAACATACACACTACAATGGGACTTTTGAAATGCGTTATAAAATACTACAGAAAGATTAAGGGAAACTATTTGATGTCTTCTGCTCGGAGCTGGACTCATTTTTTTGATAAATCCTTTGATTAACTCCACACGCTCTTGAAACTGCCAATTGAGGTAGTCTGCATAAGTGTAAGTTTTGTTCAAATCTAAATCAGAAAAATTAGTAACTACGCTCATAAAAAAAGTATGATGAACAAATGTAGTAAATTTTACTGCATTTTTACCTTAACAGAATTAGAAAAGCTCATCCAAAAAGGTGCTTTGAATGAGCTTTGAATTCTTATTTTTGACGATTTAAACTGCTACATTGTACTCTCTTAATGCATCGTTTAATGAGGTTTTTAAATCGGTAGAAGGCTTCCTTTGTCCGATAATCAATGCACATGGTACTTGGTAATCACCAGCAGCAAAGGTTTTGGTGTAACTACCCGGAATAACTACGCTTCTTGCAGGTACATAGCCTTTGTATTCCACAGGTTCGCTTCCGGTTACATCAATAATTTTGGTGGATGCTGTTAGTACCACATTAGCCCCTAATACCGCTTCTTTTTCTACTCTAACTCCTTCTACTACAATACATCTTGATCCAATAAAAGCACCATCCTCAATAATTACAGGTGCAGCTTGTAAAGGTTCTAAAACTCCTCCAATACCTACACCTCCACTTAAATGCACATCTTTACCAATTTGGGCACAACTTCCTACCGTAGCCCAAGTATCTACCATGGTGCCTTCATCTACATAAGCTCCAATGTTAACATAACTAGGCATCATGATGACACCTTTAGATATGTATGCCCCATGACGAGCAACCGCGTTTGGAACTACTCTAATTCCTTTTTCTGCATAACCTCTTTTCAAAGGCATTTTGTCGTGGTATTCAAAAATTCCAACTTCTAATGTCTCCATTTTTTGGATGGGAAAATACAATACCACTGCTTTTTTTACCCATTCATTCACTTGCCAAGAACCACTGTTGGTTGGTTCAGCAACTCTTAATTTACCTTCATCTAATAAGCCAATTACTTCTCTAATAGCGTTGGTTGTTGATTCTTCTTGAAGTAGTGCTCGGTTTTCCCAAGCGTTTTCAATCAAGCTTTGTAAGTGATTTAAGTTCATATGCAAAATTCCATTTCAATTGTTTGTAGTGCAAATATAAAGTATCATATGCAACTTTACCTGCTTGTCACCAAATTTGGTTTTTTTGTGAGATTTCCCAACGCATTTCCCATTTTCTTTTGTTAATTTTGAAGAGATGAATTTTCAATTTTTAATATGAGAGATAAAATTTTAGAACGATTTTTACAATATGTACAAATAGATACCCAATCGGATGCATCTTCTAAAACCACTCCAAGTACCAAAAAGCAATTAGATTTGGCCAAAGTTTTGGTAAAAGAATTGAAAGCAATTGGATTGCAAGAGGTAGAAATGGATAAAAATGGATATATCATGGCTACTTTGCCATCCAATATTGCCATAGATGTTCCTACCATTGGATTTGTTTCTCATTACGATACTTCCCCTGATTTTTCAGGTACCAATGTGAAACCTAAAGTGGTGAAAAATTACCAAGGACAAGACATCGTTTTGAATAAAAGAAAAGGAATTGTTTTATCACCGGACTATTTCCCGGAACTAAAAAATTACATTGGGCAGACTTTGATTACCACTGATGGCAATACGTTATTAGGAGCTGATGATAAAGCTGGAATTACAGAAATTATTTGTGCCATGGATTATTTGGTACAACACCCTGAAATTCCGCACGGAAAAATAAGAGTTGGTTTTACCCCAGATGAAGAAATTGGCAGAGGAGCTCATTTATTTGATGTAGAAAAATTCGGAGCTGATTGGGCTTATACCATGGATGGAAGCGAAATAGGGGAGTTGGAATACGAAAATTTTAATGCTGCTGGAGCAACTTTGGTTTTTCACGGAAAAAGTGTACATCCCGGATATGCCAAAGGAAAGATGGTCAACTCGTTGTTATTAGCTCAAAAATTTATGAAGGCATTGCCCAAAAACGAAGTGCCTGAAAAAACTTCTGGTTATGAAGGTTTTTTCCATGTTGCACATGTTGAAGGGACCATTGAGCAAACCAAATTATCGATGATTATTCGCGATCACAATGCCAAAAAGTTTGCAAAACGTAAAAAAATGGTGGAGAAAATTGTAGCAAAAATTAACCACAAATACCAAAAAAAGTTCGGTGCTCCGATTGTAGAGTGTGAAATCAACGACCAATATTACAATATGAGAGAAAAGGTTGAGCCGGTATTTCATATTGTAAAATTGGCTGAAAAAGCGATGAAAGCTTTAGATATCAAACCAATCATCAAACCGATTAGAGGAGGAACAGATGGAAGTCAGTTGTCCTATAAAGGATTGCCATGTCCGAATATTTTTGCGGGTGGACATAACTTTCATGGGAAATACGAATATGTTCCTTTAGAAAGCATGGAAAAAGCGATGGAAGTAATTGTAAAAATTGCAGAATTACATGCTAAAAAACATCTCCAATAATACCATACGCCTTTTAGGGTTGTTGATACTTGCTTCGGTAGTGTTGCAAGCTATCTTGTATTTTCAGAATACTACTTTAGGTGTTGTGGAGAGCAGTCTTCGATTTTTTAGTTATTTTACCATATTAACCAACCTATTGGCTGGTTTTTACTTAATTTTTTATGCAAATCAAAAAGCATGGACTAGCCAAAATGGATCGCTTACGGCAGTTACGATGTATTTGTTTATGGTTGGTTTGGTGTATCAAGTAGCACTTAGGTTTGTTTGGAATCCAACCGGATGGAGTCGATTAGCAGATGAAATGTTGCATAGTGTTAATCCGATTTTGCTCCTTTTGGTTTGGTTTGCCAAAGAGAAAACCTCAGAGCTTCGGTACCAAATGATTCCGAAATGGTTGATTTATCCGGCTTTGTATTTGCTATTTATTTGGATAAGAGGAGCAATTTCTGGGTATTATCCGTACTACTTTATTGATAGAAACATACTTTCTTCAGATGATTTTTATATTAATGTGGTTGTTTTGATTATTTTATTTGTGATGTTTTCTTTCGGATTTATTTGGTTGGGAAGATTAAAAAAGAGTTCATGAAAAAACCCCGAAATTTCGGGGTTAAATTTATTCATCTTCGTCTTCGTCTTCGTCAAAATCAGCAGGATCTTCTCCGTTTTCATCGTCCTCATCGTCCTCGTCCGAAGGCATATCGTCATCTTCTTCCTCTACTTCTACTTCATCGATGTCTTCTTCCAAATCTAACTTTTTATCAGGAGCAATCACATCTAATTCTTCCATCAAATCGTCTTCTTCAAAGTTTTCGATTCTGGTTGCTAATTTCTTGCTTACTTTCACCAAGTAAATGGTGTCTTCGGTGCGAACTTCTACCGCTTCAATTAATTCATTTTGTGCGTTTCTAAAACGAATCACATCTGAATCTTCATACCCTTCCGGAAATTTTTCCACCAACAACGATAAGATTTCATCGGTTAGTTTTGCATAGTCAACAATTATACGCTTCATGATCAGTTATTAATAATCTAACAAATAAGCAAAAATTAGAGGAGCAACTATGGTTGCATCTGACTCAATCACAAATTTTGGAGTTTTGATATCTAATTTACCCCATGTGATTTTTTCGTTCGGGACGGCTCCTGAATAAGAACCGTAACTGGTGGTTGAATCGGAAATTTGACAGAAGTAGCTCCAAAAAGGAACATCGTGCATTTCCATATCTTGGTATAACATTGGAACCACACAAATAGGGAAATCTCCTGCGATACCTCCACCGATTTGGAAAAATCCAACACCTTTGTCTGAATTTTTAGTGTACCAATCAGCCAAAAAAGTCATGTATTCAATACCAGATTTCATGGTGCTGGCTTTTAATTCACCTTTAATTACATAGGATGCAAAAATATTTCCCATGGTACTATCTTCCCAACCAGGAACTACCATTGGCAAGTTTTTTTCTGCAGCAGCGTACATCCAGCTGTCTTTCAAGTCTATTTCGTAATATTCCTCTAAAACACCTGAAAGCAACATTTTGTACATAAATTCATGCGGAAAATATCTTTCTCCTTTTTCTTCTGCATCTTTCCAAATATGGTGGATATGTTTTTGTAATCTACGAAAGGCTTCTTCTTCCGGTATGCAGGTATCTGTTACACGGTTTAAGCCTTGCTCTAACAATTCCCACTCTTGCTCTGGGGTTAAATCACGGTAGTTTGGAACTCTTTTGTAGTGGGAGTGTGCCACCAAATTCATAATGTCTTCTTCTAAATTGGCACCGGTACATGAAATAATTTGAACTTTATCTTTTCTAATCATTTCGGCAAAAATTTTGCCTAGTTCTGCTGTACTCATAGCACCAGCCAAGGTTACCATCATTTTGGCACCGTTGTTTAATTGCTCTTCATAAGCTTTCGCTGCATCTACTACAGTAGCTGCATTAAAATGCAGGTAATACTTTTGAATAAATTGGCTAATGGGTCCTTTGCTCATTGGATTTTTATTGGTTTGTATTTGCTTTGTTTATGGCATCAAAGAAACAGAATTTTTGACAACCAATCAACTGATTTTTATTTTTTGTAATATCCTAAAATATCAAGTACTTGTTCGGCACTTTGTTGTTCTGAAAATACTTCGGTTGCCAATATTCCATTGTCGTCTCTATCTATCAGAATGTGTTTTGGTTGCGGAATTAAGCAGTGGTGTAATCCACCAAAACCTCCAATGGTTTCTTGGTAAGCACCTGTATTAAAAAACCCGATATATAAAGGTTTTTCTTTGTTGTATTTTGGTAAATATACTGCATTCATGTGCTGTTCGGAGTTGTAATAATCGTCGCTATCACAGGTCAAACCTCCTAGCAATACTCTTTCGTAGGTATCGTTCCAACGATTTACAGCCAACATTACAAAACGTTTGTTGATGGCCCAAGTATCAGGCAAAGTAGTGATGAAAGAAGAATCAATCATGTTCCACTTTTCTCTATCGTTTTGTTGTTTTTGATGCAAAATTTCATAAATAGCTCCGCCACTTTCCCCAACAGTAAATGATCCAAATTCGGTAAAGATGTTTGGCACAGGAACTTCTGCATCGTCACAAGCAATTTTAATTTGGTTTAAAATTTCTTCCACCATGTATTGGTAATCGTACTCAAAAGCCAAAGAGTTTTTGATAGGGAAACCACCACCAATATTTAAGGAATCTAACGAAGGACATTCTTTTTTCAAAGCGATGTATACCTTCATACATTTTAACAATTCGTTCCAGTAGTAAGCAGTGTCTCTAATTCCGGTATTGATAAAAAAGTGCAACATTTTTAATTCCACTTTTTTGTTTTCTTGGATTTGTTTTCTGTAAAACGGAACAATATTTTTATATCCAATTCCTAACCTAGAGGTATAAAATTCAAATTTTGGTTCTTCTTCTGCAGCAATTCTAATTCCTATTTTAAACTTGCCATCAATGGCTTCTTGTAACAAATCTAACTCTTCAAAATTATCAATTACCGGAATGGTTCGGTTGTGACCACCATTAATTAATTTCGCGATGTTTTCTATGTATTGTTCTCGTTTAAAACCATTACAAACCACATAAGTGTTTTTGTTGATTTTTCCTTCTTCCATTAATTTTTCTACAATATTGATGTCGTATGCAGAAGAAGTTTCAATGTGTACATTATTTTTTAATGCTTCATTTAAAATGAAACTAAAATGAGAACTTTTGGTACAATAGCAATAGTAATATTTGCCATCGTAGTCTAGCTTTTCCATCGCTTTTCTAAACCAGCCTTTTGCTCGGTTGATGTTAGAGGAAATTTGAGGTAAATAAGTAAATTTTAATGGGGTACCGTATTGTTCTACCAACTTCATTAAATCGATGTTGTGAAACAATAAGTTATCTTTATTTAAAGTAAATTCTTCTTGTGGGAAGTAAAAAGTTTGGTTGATGAGGTCTATGTATTTTGTATTCATAATGTCAATGGGTTGTTAAATTAAAAATTCATGAAATCACATCATCATTTCTCATCAAACCCTTAAATTGGCATATATGATAGATAACTCTTTGTAAAAGAGATATTGCTGTTCTAAAAATATGGGTTGCTTCAACGTTTAATTAATTTGTAGGTTATGGTAATTAACCAATCCTTGTTCGCGTAATTTGCTGGGACAAAAGTAAAATAAAATGCTAGTTTTTTAAAAAAACACCTTTAAAAAAAATCTCAATTTTGGAAATAATTCCACGCTTGCCAAATTTGCTCTTCGGTTACCTCTTCATTTACTACAAATTCTCCAACATTTTTAAGCAAAACAAACTTGATTCTTCCGTTTTCATTTTTCTTGTCGTGCTGCAAATAAGGCAAACAAGCAGCGAATTGTTCCGAGCTCCAAGCAGGAAATTTAAAGTATTGTAATATGGTGTTTTGGATTTCGTTGAATTGTTCTTCACTTAAATATTTTTTTAGAAAAGAAAGATGACTTTCTAACAAAATACCAATAGCAACTGCTTCGCCATGCAATAAATCAACCAAATCGTCATTTTGTAAACTATAACTTTCCATGGCATGACCAATGGTATGCCCGAAGTTCAAAGCTTTTCTTTCATTTTTCTCCAAAGGGTCTACTTCCGTAATTTGTAATTTTACCAGCATCGATTCTTGAATCAATTCCAAAAGGTTATCGGTGGTAAAATTGGAAAGTTTTTGCAGTTTTTTCCAATGTTCCGGATGTTGAATTAATCCGTGCTTAAACATTTCTGCCAAGCCGCATTTCCATTGCTCTGTGGTGAGCGTTTCTAAAAATTCAGGAAGAATAAAAATAGCAATTGGGTTTTGTATGGTACCAATTTGATTTTTGGCTCCGTTAAAATCAATGCCATTTTTTCCACCCAAACTGGCATCTACCATGGCAAGTAAAGTAGTAGGAACATGTAAAAAATCAATTCCTCTTTTAAAAGTAGCTGCTACAAATGCTCCCAAATCGGTAACTACTCCTCCTCCTAAATTCACAAATAGCGATTTTCTATCTGCTTCATAGTCCAAAAGCACTTCCCACAAGCCAACCACAGTTTCTATACTTTTAAAACTTTCTCCAGCCGGAATTTCTAAAATTTCAATTGCTGTTTCTGTTTGCCATGCACTTAACAAAGTGGGCAAACAACATTCGTTGGTATTGGTATCGGTTAAAATGAAAATTTTAGAGTAATTGTTTTGGTTCAGTTTTTCTTGTAAAATATCCCAACCCTCCCAATTAAAATATATTTGATTTTTTTCGAATAGTGATAACATGATAAAAAGTGCGTTAAAGCGATAAATCTTTGCAAAAACAAAAATAATCAAATAAAATCTTCCACTATCTTTGCATATCTTTTAATTTACACTCATGTTATTTGATAATACCCAAATCGCATTTGCACTTAAGTCGGATTCTGACTTAGATAGGGCTTATTTTTTATTTAAAATGATTGATAGTGAGCCTTTGGTAAAAATTGGAACTGCTGTAACTAATTTTGCTTTAAAAGCTCATTTGCCTGTAGAAGGGTTGATTAGAGCCACTGTTTTTGATCATTTTTGTGGTGGAGTTACCGAAGAAGATTGCTTGCCTGTGGTGGATAAAATGTACCAAAAAGGTGTTTGTTCGGTTTTAGATTATAGTGTGGAAGGCCAAGAAGATGAGACTACTTTTGATACTGTTTTAGAAAAAACCATTAAAATCATTCATTTTGCCAAAGAAAAATCAGCTTTGCCATTTGCAGTTTTTAAACCAACAGGCATGGGAAGATTTGCTCTTTTTCAAAAAATAACAGAAAAGAAAGAACTAACTCCTTCTGAGCAAGAAGAATGGAATAGGGTGGAAGCTCGGTACCAAAAAGTTTGTTCGGTTGCACAACAATTGGATGTTGCTTTGTTGATTGATGGAGAAGAAAGCTGGATGCAAGATGCTGCAGATGATTTGGCTACCAAAATGATGCAACAATTTAACAAAGAAAAAGCTATTGTGTATAACACCTTGCAGTTATACCGTTGGGATCGTTTGGATTATTTGAAAAAGTTGCACGAGCAGGCCAAACAAGAAGGTTTTCATATCGGAATGAAGTTGGTTAGAGGTGCCTACATGGAAAAAGAAAACAAGCGTGCGGAAGAAATGGGGTATCTTTCCCCTATTTGTAAAGACAAACAAGCAACCGATGATAATTTTGATACCACCATGCAATACATGTTGGAGCATACCGAAAGAATGTCGTTGTTTATTGGAACACACAACGAAGAAAGCACCTTGAAAGCCTTGGATATCATGCAACAAAAAGGTATTTCTGCTACGGACGGAAAAGTATGGTTCGGACAATTATATGGGATGAGCGATCATATCAGCTTCAATTTGGCAAATGAGAATTATTTGGTTGCCAAATATTTGCCATTTGGTCCGGTGAGAGATGTGATGCCTTATTTGATAAGAAGAGCAGAGGAAAATACTTCCGTTGCCGGACAAACCAGTAGAGAGTTGATGTTGTTGAAAAAAGAACGAAAAAGACGAAAATTGGCATAAATTTATTTTTAAATGTTAAATACAAGACCATACGGTCTTCATCGAGACAAGCCTTGATTGGCTTCCTTTTGAAACAAACAAACCATGTACAAACAAACTATCCGTCCCGTTTTATTTCAATTTGATCCGGAAAAAGTGCATCATTTTACTTTTGCTGCTTTGCAGTTTTTAGGGAAAATCCCTGGAATGAAATCTTTTTGGAAGTCGCAATACCAAGTTAGCAATCCTAAGTTGCAACGCGAAGTTTTCGGACTTAAGTTTCCGAATCCGGTTGGTTTAGCAGCAGGATTTGATAAAGACGGTGCTTTGTTTCATGAGTTGGCATGCATGGGTTTTGGATTTTTAGAATTAGGTACGGTTACCCCAATGCCTCAACCAGGAAATGATAAAAAAAGATTGTTCAGATTGCCAGAAGATCAAGCGATTATTAACCGAATGGGCTTTAATAATTTAGGAGTAGATCACTTGGTGGAGCAACTGAAAAAAGGGAAACCAAAAGGAGTTTTGATAGGTGGAAATATCGGTAAAAATAAATTAACAGCTAACGAAGATGCTATCAAAGACTATGAAATATGCTTTGAAAAATTGTTTACTTGGGTAGATTATTTTGTAGTAAATGTTAGCTCACCAAACACCCCAAACTTACGTGATTTGCAAGACAAAGAGCCTTTAACTAAGTTGTTGAATCATTTGCAAAGTTTAAACGCACAAAAAAATAACCCGAAACCTATTCTTTTAAAAATTGCTCCCGATTTAACGGAAACCCAATTAGAAGATATTGTGGAGATGGTGCAAGAAACCAACATTGCTGGGGTTATAGCAACCAATACGACTATTTCAAGAGAAAATTTAGCTTCTACCAACCAAAAAGAAATGGGTGGTTTGAGCGGAAAACCACTAACCAAAAAGTCAACCGAAGTCATTCGGTTTTTGGCACAAAAAAGCAATGGATCTTTTCCTATTATAGGAGTTGGAGGAATTCATTCTCCAAAAGATGCGTTAGAAAAAATAGAAGCTGGTGCTACATTGGTACAATTATACACCGGATTTATTTACGAAGGTCCATCTTTGGTAAAAAAAATCAACCAAGCAATTTTGCAAAAATCTTAAAATAGAATGGAAGTAGTTTCATTTTTAATAGCTTCCATTTTATTAACGGTTAGTCCAGGTCCGGATATTTTATATGTTTTTAGTTTAAGTTTATCACAAGGAAAAAAAGCAGGTGTTTTATTGGCAACCGGTTTGGTTTCCGGAATTTTAGTACATACCTCATTAGTTGCATTTGGAGTAGCTTTTTTTATCAAAACCACTCCATGGGTTTGGTGGAGCATTAAATTATTTGGGGTATTTTACTTGCTGCGTTTATGTTGGTTGGTTTACCAAGCACCTGTATCCATTCAATGGGAAACAAATGAGTTAAAGCAAGAAAAATCGTTGTTTTGGAGGGGTTTTTGGATGAATGTACTAAATCCGAAAGTAACTTTATTTTTCCTGGTTTTCTTTCCAACTTTTTTAAGTCAAAATAAGGCAGGAGATTACCAATCGTATTATTTTTTGGGTTTTTTGTTCATGCTACAAGCTTGGCTTATATTTTATTTGGTGAGTCATTTGGCAGCTCAATTACAAAAAACATTGCTTTCTTCCAGCAAATCAACTGCAATTGGTTTGTTTTTCAAGTATTTACAAATCACTTTGTTTTTGGTTTTTGTACTCATGTTGTTATGGGATCGATAGTTAGGATTTTTCTAACGAAAACGTTTGATAAAATTACTATTTTTGGGGTGCATGAAACCTACCGTTAAAATTATTGAATGTCCGAGAGATGCCATGCAAGGCATCAAGACTTGGATTCCTACTGAGAAAAAAATCACCTACCTTCAATCGTTGTTGCGTGTGGGTTTTGACTCTTTAGATTTTGGTAGTTTTGTTTCACCTAAAGCTATTCCGCAAATGCAAGATACTGCTGAGGTATTGCAATCTTTAGATTTGAACCAAACCAAAACCAAATTGTTGGCTATTGTTGCCAACACCAAAGGGGCAGAGCAAGCAATACAACACCAAGCTATTCAATATTTGGGCTTTCCGTTTTCCATTTCTGAAAACTTTCAAATGCGAAATACCCACAAAACCATTGCAGAATCGTTGGTGACTTTACAAGAAATTTTAGACTTGGCACATGCCAACCATAAAGAAGTGGTGGCCTACTTGTCTATGGGGTTCGGAAACCCTTATGGTGATCCGTGGAATGTTGAAATTGTAGGGGAATGGACCGAAAGATTGGCAAATATGGGAGTGAAAATTCTTTCTTTGTCCGATACCATCGGAAGTTCTACACCAGAGGTAATTACTTATTTGTTTTCTAATTTGATACCAAAATACCCGAATATTGAGTTTGGAGCTCATTTGCATACGGCACCAAACCAATGGTTTGAAAAAGTAAATGCAGCCTATCAAGCTGGTTGTTTGCGTTTTGACGGAGCCATTCAAGGGTTTGGAGGTTGCCCCATGGCTAAAGACGATTTAACCGGAAACATGCCTACAGAAAAATTACTGTCTTATTTTACTGCACAAAAAGCAGAGCATGGTTTGCAAGCCATGAGTTTTGAAAGTGCATATAACGAAGCCACCAAACTATTTTCGGTATACCACTAATTCAGCCAGCCGGACTCTTTGATTTTTATTTCAAACATTTTGTCCCAGTTTTTTCCGGTAACAAACAAAGTCTTTTTTATCGGATGATATGCAATACCGTTTAAAACATCATTTTCTACATCAAGTTTTGAAAAGTCGATTTGCTTTTTAAGTTCCCCCAAATTGATTACTGCTTCCACTACTCCAGTTTTTGGGTGGATGATGATAATAGAATCTCTTTGATACACATTGGCAAATATTTTTCCGTTGATCCATTCTAATTCGTTGATGAATTTGATTTTAGATCCATTGGTATATACATTCACAAAATCGATGATTTGAAATGTTGCCGGATTTAATTTGTAAATTTTTTCTGTTCCATCGCTCATATACAAATGGGTACCATCATTGGTAAGTCCCCAACCTTCCATTTTTTTCTGATAGGTAAATCTTTTAATTTCCTTCATGGTGGCCAAATCATACACTAACGCTGTTTGATTCATCCAGGTTAATTGGTAGATCTTTTGGTTTAATACGGTGATTCCTTCTCCAAAAAAGTTAGCAGAAAGCGGAATAAAATTCTCTACTACACCTGAGTTAAAATTTACTTTACGCAAACTAGAAGATCCTAATTGCCCGGTGCCTTCATATAGTTGGTTTTGCACAAATTCCAATCCTTGCGTATATGCTTTACTATCATGCGGATAAGTATGTAATAATTCATAAGTCAAAAGGATAGGAGCCATATTACTTACCAATTCAATTCTGCTGTCAAGAATCTCTATTTCATCATTATAATATACTTTCAGTTGAATGTTGTGGTAACCTAATTTTTCGTCAGTTAATGCTTTTTTCCAAGTAGTGCCAGAAAGTTTTTCTATACGTTGGTCATTCCAATAAGCTACGATACTATCGGTAGGGATATTTTTTTTATTGGAGATGGAAATTTTGAGTTCATCTTCCCAAGTGTAAGAAGTTTTTACAGATGATGCGTCAATTGCAAACATATATTCTGTAGTAGAATTTTCTTTCCCACAGCTAATAAATAAGGCTAAAATAATGACAGTTAGTGCTTTGTACATATCGAAAATAATCGAGGTTTTAGGGTTGCTAAAATAGAAAAAAAGTTGGTATATTTGCACCGGCAAGTCCTACACGACCAGCTCCTGCAAAATCCTCCAGGGTGGGAACACAGCAAAGGTATGCGGTTGTAGCGGTGCGATGTAGATCGCTTGCCACTTTTTTTTGATTCTTTCCTCAAAATTCTTTCCTTTCATCACACTTTCTTCAAATTAGTTTGGCTTCCTAAACTTTTTTTGTGACCTTTGAAATACATCAAAATTCATCCTATGAATTGGCAATTATATAAAAAAGGAATTACAGTGGTTTTATTGCTTTTTTTGTTTTCTTGTAAAGAGAAAGTGTACACCCCAAAAGTAATTTACGAATCTCCAAAAAGAGAAGAAGTAAAGCCAAAAGATACCAGTGAAGTATTGGTAGCTGATTTACCTATACATTTTGCGAATACAGATGTTTTGTTGCATCCGGTTGGAAAAATAAGGAGTTATTCCGGTAAATTAACCACTTACGAAAGCGGTGCTTACAGTTATACCATCACGAATTTAGGTGATACTGAAATTACAGGTTACCTAGACAATTTATTGGTGCAAAAAATAACCCAAGATACCTTGGTTCCGTTGTTACCTGAAAAGAAAATGATTACTAGCATTACTTTTTTACGTAAACATTTTGAGAAAACTCAAAAGCCTTTTTTATTGATGGCTTTGTACGATCAGGACACCAATAAAGACCAATTAATTAATACCAACGACATCAAAGCTATGTATCTAAGCGAAATAGATGGAGAGAAATTAACCAAGATTTCTCCAGATCAAATGGAGTGGATTGATTGGAATTACCAAGAATCTTTACAGCGAATTTACTTTAGATGTGTGGCAGATACCGACCAAAATGGCAAGTTTGAAAAGTCGGATAAAGTGCATTATTTTTATGTAGATTTAAAAGCAGATCTTTGGGAAGCTAAAGAGTATTTTCCAGTTGGGAACTAATAACTCATATTAAAATATCGCTTTCTAAGTCAGAAATTTCTATAGGAAAATCAAAACCCAAACGTTGCATCAGCTCCACCACCAAAGTTTTGTACCAGTTTTCAGATTTTGGGTGGATGTATATTTTTTCTATCAATTGATGGATGTCAATATCAATTTTTAAGCCATCGTTAATTTGTAAATCCCAATGGGTAACGTCTGTTAAAATTCGAATTTCACGTTCGTACTGAAAGCTTTTTCGCTTAAATAAAAACGGGAAAAAAGTATCCTCAAACGGAATATGGTCTTTTTTGTAATCGATATAGTTGACTTGTCCGATATACTGCTCAAACTTTTTTTCGGGCTTCAAAGCTTCTTGTAATCTGCCCAAAGTACTTTGAATGGCCAATCCTTCTTGGTTTTTGGTGAAAATTTGCCACATGGCAAAACTTTCATATTCGTTGATATGCCAACTGCTGATCACCACTTTTTCGCGATGTGATTTATAATATTGTAAAAACTTCGGATTGTTTTCTGAAATTTTCTTGATTTCCTCGTACGTGGGTTCACTAAAAGTGCCTTCGTATTGGTCTTCAAATTTGTCGGAACGCGACATAAAAAGTTTTTCTTGCAGCAGTAAATCTAAAAATTTCGACAAATCCAAATACTTCCAAACCACGGTATTGGCATCGGTTGGGACTAATATATTCGGATGATTTACATGCATATTACATACTTTCTAACGATTGCATTTGTACCAATTTGGCATACAGTCCGTTATGAGTTAATAAACTTTCGTGGTTGCCTTGCTCTGCAATAGTTCCTTTTTGCATTACCACAATCACATCTGCTTTTTGAATGGTAGAAAGTCGATGTGCAATCACAATGGAGGTCCTATTTACCATAATTTTTTCCAAAGCATCTTGTACCAATCGTTCGCTTTCGGTGTCTAAAGCTGAAGTAGCTTCGTCTAAAATCAAAATTGGAGCATCTTTTAATACTGCTCTTGCTATGGAAATACGTTGTTTTTGTCCTCCGCTCAACTTTCCACCCGCATCTCCAATATTGGTTTGCAATCCTAATGGCAATTCCGAAACAAAATCTTTGGCATTTGCTATTTCCAATGCTTTCCAAAGTTCTTCTGATGAAGCATTTGGTTTGCCTAAACGTAAATTATTTTCGATGGTATCGTTAAATAATAAACTTTCTTGGCTAACCAAGGCAATCATTTTTCGTAAAGAAGAAATTTTTAATTGTTGGATGGAAATACCATCCAACCAAATTTCACCTTGTTGTACATCGTAAAAACGAGTCAATAAGTTGGCAATGGTACTTTTTCCACTTCCGGAAGGACCTACCAATGCAACAGTTTTTCCTTTTGGAATGGTTAAACTAAAGTTTTGTAATACTACTTCTTCCTCGTACTGAAATTGAATGTTTTTTAACTCAATTTGTTCGGAAAACTCTAATTTTTCTAATGCATTTGGTGCATCTGTAATTAGATTTTCTTCTTCTAAAATATGAAAAACCCTTTCTGCAGAAGCGTTACCACGTTTTAGTCCGTAACTGGCTCTGGAAATTCCTTTGGCTGGAGTTAAAATATTGTAAGCCAACATGATGTATCCTAAAAAGAAACTGGCTTCCATATTTTTTTCAACAAAAACCAAATAGCCACCAAAAACCAACAACACTCCAATGATTAAAATGCCTAGGAATTCACTTAACGGAGAAGCTAAATTGTAACGGTTATTCACTTTGTTTGAGTAATGAAAAAAGTCACCAGCAGTTTTTTCAAATTTTTGACCGAATGCTTTTTCAGCAGTAAATGACTTGACCATTCGAAGACCTGTAAGGGTTTCTTCTAAAATACTCAATAACTTACTTTGCTCTTGTTGTAGGTAAATGGCATTTTTTTTCAAACTTTTCCCGATGGCTGAAATGATGTAACCAGAAATAGGAATAAAAACCAATACAAACAAAGTAAGCTTAAAGCTCAGGTAAAACATAGCAATTAAGGTGAACAAAATAGTCAATGGTTCACGAATCATTACTTCGAGTAAAGCATAATAGGCATTACTCATTTCGTTCACATCGGCTACTACTCTGGAAATCACATCACCTTTGGTGGTTTTGGAATAGTAGGAGAGAGGCAATCGGGTAATTTTAGTGTACATGGCATTTCGCAAATCGTTAAGCATCCCATTTTTCAGATAGGTTCCGTAGTACAATGCCAAGTAATTAGCCAAGTTTTTTAACAAGAAAATGGCAACGATTACTCCTATCATGTACATCAATACCGTAAAGTTTCCGTGCTTTTGGATAGAAGTGGTCAGGAAGTAATTCAGTGAATTTTCCAAGTAATCTTTTACTTCCGTAATTCCTAGGTAAACTGGTTTTTGAACGATTTCTTTTTTGTCGTCAAAAATTACTTTTAAAACTGGAATGAGTGCAATAAATGACAGTGTACTGAATAAGGCATACAGTACATTAAAAAACACATTGCCAAAAGCATATTTTTTGTAAGGTTTGGCAAAGGGCCATATTTTTTGGTAATAACTCATTTAGTTTAATTGCAGTTCGTTACAAATGTCTTGGATTTTTTTCAGCAATCTTTCTCTTTGATTCCAATAGTTTTCTTTGGTTTCTAGGGTTTCGTTTACGCTAAAATAAAATTTAATTTTTGGTTCCGTTCCACTTGGTCTTGCACAAATTTTGGTGCCATCTTCTAAATAATAAATCAATACGTTTGATTTTGGTATGTGGATGGTTTCTTTTTCGTTGGTCAACAAATTCCAAGCTTCGCTTTTTTGGTAATCTTCCAAGCAAACCACCCGTTGTCCTACAATTTCTGTTAATGGATTTTGTCTCCAATCCTGCATCATTTGCTGAATTTCTTGTGCTCCTTCAATTCCTTTTTTGGTAAGTGAGATTAAGTGCTCTTGGTACAATCCAAAATCTACGTAAAGGTTCAATAATTCATTCCAAACCGAACTACCAATATGTTTGGCATATGCGGCAATTTCACAAATTAACAAACTTGCTGCTACGGCATCTTTGTCTCTTACGGCATCTCCAACCATAAATCCAAAACTCTCTTCTCCTCCTCCAATAAAGGTCAACTCCGGGAAGTCTTTTATAAATTTGGCAATCCATTTAAAGCCCGTCAATCCCACTTTACATTCTACCCCGTAAGCACTTGCTAGTTCTAACATCATTGGTGTGGAAACTATGGTACTTCCAATAAACTCTTTTCCTTTAATTTTGTTGTTTTTCTGCCATTGCTCCAGCAAAAAGGCAGTCATCAATACCATGGTTTGGTTGCCATTTAACAATTGCATTTTTCCTTTTTCATCTCGAACTGCTACTCCCAAACGATCAGAATCAGGGTCGGTACCAATCACAATATCGGCATTGGTTTTTTCTGCCAAAGCCAAAGCCATGGTCAATGCCTCTGGTTCTTCAGGGTTTGGAGATTTTACGGTGCTGAAATTTCCATCCGGAATTGCTTGTTCAGTAACTACTTCAAATTGAGTATATCCAGCTTTTTTCATCAAACTTGGAATAGCAGTAATAGAGGTACCATGCAAAGAAGTGAAAACAATTTTCAGATGTTCTCTTGCTTCTTTTGGTAAATCAAAGGACGCATTTTCTAAGGCTGATTTCTGAAAAGCTTCGTCTAAAGTAGCATCTAGATAAGTGATTTTATCCATATTGGCATCAAAACGAATATCTTCATAAGCAATTTTTTCAATTTCTTGGATAATTGCAGCATCTTGTGGAGGTACTAATTGACCACCATCTTGCCAATACACTTTATAACCGTTGTACTCCGGTGGATTATGTGAAGCAGTTAACACAATTCCTACATGACATTGCAAATATTTAATGGTGAAAGACAATTGTGGGGTAGTTCGCATCTCAGGATACAAATACACATGAATGCCATTGGCAGAAAACACATCGGCAACTACTTTAGCAAGTACATCGCTTTGGTTTCGGCAATCATATGCAATGGCAACTTTGATGATTTCATTCGGAAAAATTTCATGCAAATAATTACTCAACCCTTGGGTGTTTTTTCCTAGGGTATATTTGTTAATTCGGTTGGTACCAACTCCCATCACTCCTCGCATTCCTCCAGTACCGAATTCTAAGTTTTTGTAAAAACTTTCTTCCAATTCTTTCGGGTTGCTTGTCATCATTTCCTTTACTGCCTCTTGGGTAGCTTGGTCAAAAATTGGCGTCAACCACGGGTTGACTTTTGCTAAAATTTCTTCTGCAATGTGCATGGTAGTCAGAATATTTATGATAAAGTTTCTTTAATTTTATATCGTTCTTCTCTTCGGTTTTTCAGAATTAATTCTCCTAAAAACCCGGCTAAAAATAATTGTGATCCAATGATCATGGTGGTTAAGGCAATAAAGAAATACGGACTGTTTGTTACCAAGTCGTAAGGCAAATCAAAATACATTCGGTATAATTTTCGGATGCCAATGTAGGCAGCAGAACTCATTCCTATCAAAAACATCAAGACACCTAATGCTCCAAATAAATGCATGGGACGTTTGGCAAAATTTCCTAAAAACCAAATGGTAATAAGGTCTAAAAAGCCATTTAAAAATCGATTGATGCCAAATTTGGTTTCTCCATATTTACGAGCTTGGTGTTTTACAACTTTCTCTCCAATTTTTTTGAATCCGGCATTTTTAGCCAAAACCGGAATATATCGGTGCATTTCACCAGAAACTTCAATGTTTTTGATGACTTCCTTTTTATAGGCTTTCAATCCACAATTGAAGTCGTTAAGCTCCACTCCTGATGTTTTACGTGCTGCCCAATTAAAAAGCTTGGAAGGAATGTTTTTGGAAAGTACATGGTCATAACGTTTCTTTTTCCAGCCTGAAACCAAATCGTAACCTTGTTCGGTAATCATTTGGTATAGTTCAAAAATTTCCTCGGGGCTATCTTGTAAGTCGGCATCCATGGTAATAACCACTTCTCCTTGGGCTCTGGCAAATCCTGCATGTAAAGCTTGAGATTTTCCAAAATTCCTCAAAAATCGAATGCCTTTTACTCTTTCGTCTTTTTGGTGTAAAGATTCAATGGTTTCCCAGGAGCCATCAGTACTTCCATCATCCACCAACCAAATTTCATATTGCCATTGGGTCGGTTCCAATACTTTGGTAATCCAAACATATAATTCCTGCAAGGATTCTTTTTCGTTGAGTAGAGGGATGACTAAGGATAAGTGCATGTTACACATTTTTTGATTTGTATACTGCTCCTAATACAAACGAAATCAATCCGCCTAAAAACATATTTACCATAAAAATTCCGGAATATAAAACGGTTGGAGCAACTTGTCTCCATGAAACCGCGAGTTTATCTAATTCCTCTACATTAGTGTCTGGAAATTGCTTTAAGTGACTTTCTCTTTGCAATAAAATAGTTTGGTCAAAAAAGTCAGGTTGTATTTGTGTGGTATACACATACATGTATAAAAAGCTCAACAACGAACTAATTACTGCAATTCCCAAACCTATTTTAAGAGCGGTTCGAATAGAGGTAATTCGATGTTTTTGATTGAATTTATAAATTGGAAATATTATTAATACTACAATAGCAAGGAATCCAATGATGGAATCTAATGTGGAAGATTCAAACTGTTTGCCACTGTTATATTTTAAAAAAGAAAGTAAAACCAAGGTAGCACCTAAAGCAATACCATAAGGTAAAATGTATGTTTTGGTGATATTTTTGGTTGGGATGGATGTTGACTCGGTCATTTTAGCATTTTTAATACGCAAATATACAAAAGATGGATGGGAAAAAATGCTTGGTTGAATGGCTAAAAAAAAATGTAAAGAGTTGTTGTTTTGCAAAATAATTGTACATTTGCACTCCAAATTAAAGTATTAACAAATAAAAGTTGTGGTAAGTTTATACCTTTTATAACAAAAGCTTCAAAACCCAACACAGCATAACAAGAAAAATATTTAGAACATGAAATCAGGAATTCACCCAGAAAATTACAGATTAGTTGCATTTAAAGACATGTCAAATGAAGATGTGTTTATTACCAAATCAACTGTAGAAACTAAAGATACTTTAACAGTGGATGGTGTAGAATATCCATTATTTAAAATGGAGATCTCTAGAACTTCTCACCCTTTTTACACAGGTAAATCTAAATTGGTAGATACCGCAGGTAGAATTGATAAATTCCGTTCTAAATACGCTAGCAGAAAATAATTTATTTTTCCATATAGTAAAAAGCCTTCCAAAATTTGGAAGGCTTTTTTTATTTCTTGTTGGCTTTTTTCAGTTCGTCTCCACCCGGAATATTCATTTTTTCGGTGAGCAAAGCAATTTCATCTAAACCGAAGGTTCCTTTTAGTAACAATAAAATGTTTTCCGAACCATCAATATGCATCAATAGTTCTTTTACTTCATTGGCCTTGTTCCCTTGTTTGGCAAAAATTTTCACTTGCTTGCCATTAGTATTGGTTCGCATGAGTTCCTGCAAGTTGTTTTTGGTTAAGTATTGTTCCGAAGCTTTTTTAATCTCTTCAGAAGCTTTTACGTTTTTGGTAGAAAACACTTGCAACTGATCTAGTTTTTGTAATAATTGAATGTACTTTTGAGCCTCTGCATCCTTGCTGTCTACTTTGATTTTGCTCATCATTTCGAACATTTTTTTATTGACTACATACGATTGGATGTTGTCGTTTTGCTCCAAATAATCTAAGCTTTGACTATGTACTAGACCGATATTTGAAATTAATACGAAAAGATATAAAAGAGTGATTTTTTTCATGGTTTTATTGTAATAAAAATGAGTTCTTTTTGTTTTTGATATTCTTTAAGATATTCTACACTTTTCATGCCATTATTTAATTCTTTGGAGGTCATTTGTAAATAGTACATCACTTTTTCCAATTCTTGTTCTTCTTTTTTTTGTTCACAGCTAAACAAAGTGAGCATACTAATTAAGCAAACCAGCGAACGGATAAAATGAAAATTCATGACTATTTTACTATTGTTATGGTAAAGATACTCTTTTTTGTAAAATAGGGGAGAATGTTAATTTTAACGTGAGTTCGACTTAATAAATATGATCAAATATTAGATATTGAGTGTATTATGAAATAAAATATATGATTTTCTCTGTGTAACTTTGGTTCCGAGGCTTCGGGATAGTGCATTTTGTGTAATAACTTATCTAGTTGTAGCACGAAATGCACTAAGAAGGCACAGAGAACCACAAAGTGTAAATCAAAAAACTGTTTTATTTATATCAAACTAACGTAATTTTAGAAATATTTGCCTTAAAAAGCTTGAAGAAAGTATCTTGGTTTGTCTTTTTTTTCTTTAGCCAAAATTCGTATTTATATTGTCAAGCGGCATTTATTTCAGCTTCTAAGTGAACTTCCTCGAAAGCAAGCTTTCGGATAGGTCAGTAGTAAGTCATGGGATTTTGTAGAAAGAATAAGGATTACTCGGCTATGCCTCGTGATCCAGCATTCCATCAAGCTAAACTTTGTCAAGCTGAATTTATTTCAGCTTCTAATTGAGTTTAATGTCAAAATGGTTTTAGGAAAAATAATATTGGATTTTCAGAAAGAAGAAAAATTACTCGGCTATGCCTCGTGATCCTGAATAAGGTAATCCTTACTCAAAGTTTTAAAACGAATTTACTCGAAAGCAAGATTTCGGATAGGTCAGTAGTAAGTCATGGGGTTTTGTAGAAAGAAGAAGGATTACTCGGCTATGCCTCGTGATCCTGAGTAAGGTAACCTTACTCAAAGTTTTAAAACGAATTTACTCGAAAGCAAGCTTTCGGATAAATTCTTATTTAAAACTTTGTGGGGAGAGCAGGATTCGAACCTGCGAAGGTTTCCCAACAGATTTACAGTCTGCCCTCGTTGGCCGCTTGAGTATCTCCCCTGTTGTGGAGTGCAAATATAGAATTGTTTTTGGTTTTTGGGAGGGTAAAATCATAAAAAAAACATCGAAGGGCTTATTTTTACTTCGATGTTTTTTTAGTTGATTAGTTTTCAGAGTATTATTTTAGCAGTTCTGCAACTTTAGCTCTTAATTCTTCCCCTCTTAAATCTTTTGCTATGATAATTCCATTGGCATCTACTAAAAAAGTTGCAGGAATACCAGTAATATTGTAGGTTTTTGCAATAGGATCAGCCCAACCTTGCAAATTAGAAATTTGAGGCCAAGTTAGTTTGTCTGCAACAATGGCATCTTTCCATTTTTGGTCTTCACCCGGATTGTCTAACGATACTCCAATAATTTGAAATCCTTTGTCTTTGAATTCGTTATATAATTTTACCACATTTGGATTTTCTCTTCTGCATGGAGCACACCAAGCAGCCCAAAAGTCGATTAAGGTTAATTTACCCAAGCTGCTTTTTAAAGAAATAGTTGTTCCATCAGGTGTTGGGCCACTAAAATCGGGAGCTGGTTTGCCAACAGAAACACCTGTCATTGCCTTAAGAATATCGCCAACTTTTTTTCCTGGTTTGGTTTCTTTTACTTCTTTGGCTAAATTTTCGTATGCCTTTTGCAACTCCTCCATGGTTCCTCTTTGTTGTTTAATCATATTTTCCAACACTAAAATACTTACAAATGCTTTGGTGTTTTTTTGAACAAATGTCAAGTTTTGTTTGGCATGCTCATCTCCTAAAACCATGTACTCTTTTTGTAACTGATTCAATGCAACAGTGTCATTTGTCATATAGGCATTGTTCATACGGTCGTTATTAAGCTTTTGAAAATTTTTCATTTTCTCATACACAGGGAACATAAAATCATTGTACTCTTGAAAAGCATCGTTGTTAAAAGTGCCGCCAATTTTATTGTTTTGCATACTGTCTTTATCAATAGTCAATTGGATTTTTCCGTGCTCCATGATAAACATTGCTTTCATGTTAACACCTTCCATTTGTACATAGCACATATAAGGTTCTTTATCAACTTTACCATCAAATTGAAATTTACCATCTTTTACTTTTGCAGTATCAAATGGTTCAAAAAGCATGGTTTCTTCATTGAATTTTTCTAAATAGATGGCTTTTCCTTCTTCAAAATTGGTAATATTGCCCTCAACTCGATAAGCATCTTTTTCTAAACTATTACAAGCAATAAATAACAAGATGGATGCGATTACTAAGATTTTTTTCATAAAAGTTATAATTTGTACTGGGTTTAAAATTCAGATGGTAAAAATACTAGGATTTCATCATTTTTAGGAGGTAAAACTCTTTTTTTGTTCTTCTAACTCTTTTATTTTGTCGCGATACTTTGCGGCTTCCATAAAATTAAGCTCCTTGGCAGCTTGTTCCATCAATTTCTTGTTTTCTTTAATTTTTTTATCGATGACTTCTTTGCTCATATATTCTTCTTTGGTGTCAGCCGCTTTGTTTATGGTATTATCATAGTGGTAACTGCTAATCGGACTTTTGCTCAAAGCATTTTCGATGGATTTGCTCAAAGGTTTAGGCTGTATGCCGTGTTTGGTATTGTAAGCCATTTGTTTTTCTCTTCGGTAATTGGTTTCCTCTATGGTTTTTTGCATGCTATTAGTAATTTTATCCGCATACATAATGGCCTTACCTTTTACATTTCTAGCTGCCCTTCCAACGGTTTGTGTCAACGAGCGATGACTTCTTAAAAAACCTTCTTTATCTGCATCTAGGATGGCTACCAACGAAACTTCTGGCAAATCCAAACCTTCTCTTAATAAGTTTACTCCAATCAAAACATCAAACAAGCCTTTTCTGAGGTCTTGCATAATCTCTACTCTTTCTAAAGTATCAACATCACTGTGGATATAACGACACCGGATAGAAATTTTGGTCAAATATTTGGTCAATTCCTCTGCCATTCTTTTGGTTAGCGTGGTTACCAACACACGTTCATCTACTTCTACTCTTTCCTGAATTTCATGGATCAAATCGTCAATTTGGTTTTGGCTAGGTCTCACTTCAATAATAGGATCTAGCAATCCGGTGGGACGAATTACTTGCTCCACAAAAACACCTCCTGATTTTTGTAATTCATAATCTGCCGGAGTTGCAGATACATAAACCACTTGGTTTTGCAATTGTTCAAATTCATCAAATTTTAGCGGACGGTTGTCCATTGCTGCGGGCAATCTAAAGCCGTATTCTACCAAGTTTTCTTTCCTACTTCTGTCTCCTCCATACATGGCATGTACTTGCGAAATGGTTACGTGACTTTCATCAATCACCATCAAATAATCAGAAGGAAAGTAATCCAATAAACAGAAAGGCCTGGTACCGGGAGCTCTACCATCCAAATATCGGGAGTAGTTTTCGATACCGGAACAATATCCCAATTCCTTGATCATTTCCAAATCAAAAAGTGTTCGTTCTTCCAGTCTTTTTGCTTCTAAATTTTTACCAATACTATTAAAATAATCTACTTGCTTTACTAAGTCTTGTTGGATTTCCCAAATGGCATTTTGTAATACATCCGGTGAGGTCACAAACAAATTGGCCGGATATATATTTAATTGGTCAAAGTGTTCCAAGGTTTGCCCTGTAACCAAATCGAAGCTACAAATTTCCTCAATTTCATCTCCAAAGAAAGAAATTCTGTAGGGTTGATTGGCATATCCGGGAAATACATCAATACGGTCACCTTTCACACGGAAATTTCCTGGTAAAAAATCAGCTTCTGTCCTAGCATACAAACTTTGTACTAATTTTTGCAACAATTTGGTTCTAGAAATCACCTGATTTACTGCAACCGGAACAATATTTTTTTGAAATTCTACCGGGTTTCCTATTCCATATAAACAAGATACAGAGGCTACCACCAATACATCTCTTCTACCGGACAATAAGGAAGAAGTAGTGCTCAAACGCATTTTTTCCAACTCTTCGTTGATGGATAAATCTTTTTCTATATAAGTTCCAGTTACCGGTATGTAGGCTTCCGGTTGGTAGTAATCATAGTAAGAAACAAAATACTCTACCGCATTATTCGGAAAAAATTGTTTGAATTCTGAATACAATTGTGCAGCCAAAGTTTTGTTGTGAGCCAGTACTAGGGTTGGTTTTTGTACCTCTTGCACTACTTGTGCCATGGTAAAGGTTTTGCCGGAGCCGGTGACTCCTAAAAGCGTTTGAAATTTTTCCCCTGTTCGGATGCCTTTAGCCAATTGCTCGATAGCTAAAGGCTGGTCACCAGTGGGTTGAAAGGCAGAAACTACTTCGAAAGTCATAGAAAATTAAAATACAAATTTACTAATTATCCACGGGAATTGTTTGTAAAGCAATTCTTTAAATCTTTTAATTTTTCTTGTTGGTTCTTAAAAAAAACTTAATTTTGATTGTACTACCAAAAACTAAGAAATATGTCAAAAAAAATTATTAGAGTAGAAGGAGAAGCCTCTGACGAAACTCCAAGAGCAACTACCAAACAATTTGTTGCAACACCAGAAGCAGTTGGAAAGGCAAAACAGTTGCGAATGTTTGCCATTTTTTCATGGTTAATTGCCATGGCTGGACAGGTTTATGCCATTTTAAAATTGATTCATGACGACAAACTAACTTGGTTAATAGTTGCGATTGTGGTCATGTTGGCTTTGGCTGTGACCGGAAATTTATTATGGAAAAAAGCCAATAGATTAGATCCTGCTTCTGAAAAGGATGGATTTAAGTTTTTTGTGCAAAACCAATTGGGAGCTATACTGTCGGCTTTGGCATTTTTACCGTTGTTGATTTTTATTTTAACTAATAAAAATATCAGTGGTAAAACCAAAGGAATTGCCGGAGTGGTCGCAGGAATTGCTTTGTTGGTTGGGGTTGGTACCGGAATTGACTTTAATCCTCCTTCGGTAGAACAATACACGGAACAAACCAGAGAAGTGGAAATGCTGAATGACGGAAATAATTTTGTGTATTGGACCAAGTCAGGAAGCAAATACCATTTGTATTCAGATTGCTCTTATATCAATACCGATAGAACTGTAGAAATTAATGAAGGTTCTGTAGCACAAGCCAGAGAGTTAAAAAACATTACCGAATTATGCTCCAGATGCAGAGGCAAAGCAATGAAGGCAAAAAATCTTTCGGAAGACGATGTGATCAATGAGGTGAAACAAGTATTAGATAGTGTTAGTCCGTAAATGAACATCAAAATTTAATTTACTACTCTATTAGCTTTGCAATACAGTTTTAGGTAAAATCTTTATTAAAAACTAAAATTATGAAAGCTAAATTATTTATTTATGTACTGCTACTAAGTAATTTTAGTTTCGGACAAACGCAAGTTCTTATTGATAATGTCTGGCGTTTAGATAAATTTGTTATTAATGGATCAGATGTTACTTATTCTGAAAATAGTAATCATTTTCATGAAATAGTATTTCAAAATGGTGGAGATACGACTGCTCTAGTTTCAGGTTATTGTGAAACATTATTTGGCTTAGTTTGTGAATTTAATGGCAATCAATTTTCCTATGAAATTTTTTATAGTTATGGACTAACTTGTAATTTTAATAACGATGATGTAATGTTATTGATAACAAACTCAAATTTTTATTTTAATAATAACATTAATACTTTTAGTTATGTAATCAATCAACTTGAAAATGTTAAACAACTAATCATTACTAATTCATCAAACAATACCGCAATATATTATAGTGTTGATTTAGGACAGGAAAAATTTGAAATAAGTAATAATTTGGTAATTTACCCCAACCCAGTAGACAACAATTTACATTTTAAATCAGATTTTGAGATAAGTAAAATTAAAATTTTTACTTTGGATGGTAAGTTAATGGAATCGAATTTATCCTTTTCAGGCAATCAAATTGATTTTTCAAATATAAAGTCAGGCATTTACTTTTTAGAATTTGAGCAAGATGGTCAAGTTACCAGAAAAAAAGTTGTTAAAAGATAAATGGTTTCCATAACCAAGTAAAAATTATAATGGGTCGAAAACTAACCGCACAAGACCTTAAAGTGCATTAAAATCCATGTATTATGAAAAGATTTTTTTCATTTTTAGCTCTGGTATTAGCTGTGAATTTGTCAATTTCACAAGCTAATAATAACACAAAAAATTATTTTGTTGTTATGAAAGTAGGCAGTAATTTAGATTACTCAAGTAAGTCACAAAGAGATTCAGAGTATTTTAATTTTTTTATGCAAAATCAAAGTTTACAATCTTTTATAAATCAACAACCAATTTATGAGATTCATAAAGCATTTCCAACAGCTAAATCTGAGTATTTAAAAAGGGTTTATTTGGTTAAATCAAATGAGCATTTTAATATTGAAGTTTTTATTAATAGAAATGAAATTGAATTAATTGAACAAGTTAATGAAGGTGAGACACTAGACCTACCAAATGACTTTATAACTATTGACGATCAATCACGAAATACTGCACTTGATCTTATAAGAGCACCAATGGTATGGGGTATAACTAAAGGTTCTCAAAATATTTTAGTTGGTATTACAGATACTTCGTTTGAAATTTCACATGAAGATTTAGATGGTCAAATAGCTGTTAATTTAAATGCACTAGTAGCTACTTCCACTCAATGGGGGAATCATGGTACTCAAGTAGCAGGTATGTTCGCTAAAACTGACAATAGTTTAGGATCCTCATCTGTAGGCTATGAAACTAAGATTGTAATTACAACTGGAACTGGTTCAATTGGTATAAATAAACTTTTGTTACTTGCACAACAACCGAATGTTAGAGTAGTTAATGCAAGTTGGTTATCTACATGCACTTTTAGTCCAATAGAAAATGCAGTAATTCAGGAGATTATAAATGGTACAGATGTTACACCTCCTGTTGTTGTAGTTGCAGCAGCTGGTAATTTAAATACGTGTGGTAATTTTACGAATTATGTTTATCCAGCATCTTATCCTGGGGTTATTAGCGTTGGTGGAATTAATCACTGGCAACCAAGAAATACTACAAATCCAGATCCATTAATTGGTAATAAATTTTGGGAGGATATATGTTCGATTGAACCACTTAATCAAAATAATAATAACACATTTATTCTTAATGATAGGATAGATGTACTTGCACCTGCATGGAAAGTATATGGTCCGGGGGCTCCTGGTGCACCAGGGCATCCTGGTTATTCGGAAAATGCATGGAACTATTATTGGAGACAAAATGGTACTTCATTTGCATCACCAATAACCGCTGGTGTTGTGGCACTAATGTTAACGGTTAATCCAAGTTTAACACCTGCACAGGTCAGACAAATCATTAAAGATACGGCTGATGATATTTATCATATACCTGAAAATCAAAGTTATACTGTTTTGGAAAATATTGGACGATTAAATGCTTTTAGAGCTGTAACGGAGGCAAAATGTTTGCTTGAGACCAATCATACTGTTGATTTGTTGGTGCGAGATAATGATGGAGATTATGGTCAAGAACCAAATACTTCATCAATTGTTATGTGGCAAAGCCCTGAAGTTTGGGTAAGAAATCAACCTGATGGGAAAAGAATAAGAAAGCATCAAAATCCTACTTATTCTGTTAACAACAATACCAATTATATGTATGTAAGAGTTTATAACAGGGGTTGTGCCACCTCTAGCGGTAATGATGTTTTAAAAGTTTACTGGGCAAAAGCTAGCACTGCTCTAGCTTGGCCACAGCATTGGGACGGCACAGGTTTTTTTCCGAATAATGGACCTTTATTAGGTGCACCTGTTGGTCAAATAACAATTCCACAACTTCAAAGAGGAGAAGATGTCATTTTAGAAATTCCATGGCAAGTTCCAAATCCAAATATCTATGTAGGTATAAATCAAGAGCCTTGGCATTTTTGTATATTAGCAAGAATTGAATCTAATGAAGATCCTATGACAACACCTGAAATTATTGAAAATGATATTAATGGATTATATCAAAATGTAATAAATAACAACAATATTGCTTGGAAAAATCTAACAATTATTTCATTGCCTCCTGATGACATTGTTACAGATTCTGAAACTTTTATTAACGGTGTTGTTGCTGTTGGTAACAATCATAATACTATTAGAGATTTTTCTTTAGAGATTTTATTAGACAATGAAACTAGTGATTATAACAAAAAACTATTTGAAGAATCAGAAATTACACTTAATTTTGATGATGATTTATATGACCAATGGGTAAGTGATGGTAAATTAAATGATAATTTAGAGGAACTAAAAACTCCAAGAACTTTATTAGTAAAAGGAGAATCTTCAAAAGTTTCAAAAATAACATTACTACCTAACCAAATAGGCACCATTAATTTTAAATTTAACTTTTTAACAAAAGAATTACTTGACCAAAAAGGTAAGTTTGTTATGCATGTTATCCAACGTGATCTTGTTACCAATGAAATTGTAGGCGGTGAAACATTTAATATTGAAAAATATCAAAGAACACCATTTTACGCAAATGCCGGTGATGACAAATTAGTAGATAGAGATGAATTGGTAACCTTCACGGCATATCAAATTGATAAAGATGCTGTTTATAATTGGTATGATCAAGAAGGTAATTTAATTTATTCAGGTATTGATTTACAGGTAGTTGCTGATATTTCTAAAAAATTCAAATTAGAAATTATTTCATTAGTTGATGGTTTAAAAGATTATGCTGAAGTTAATTTAGATTTAAAAAACAATCATATTTATTCATTTTACCCTAACCCATCTAACAATATCATAAATTTAGAGCTAAAGCTAAATTACACAAACAATAATTACATTATGATTACTGGTATAGATAGTCATAACAGCAACAATGTTTATAATTACATAGTTGATAATAATAATAGTTCATTACCTGTTAATGTATCAAGTTATGTAAACGGTAAATACGTTATATCATTTATTCATAATGGACAAGTAACAGATTCTAAAATCTTTATTAAAAACTAAAATTATGAAAGCTAAATTATTTATTTATGTCCTGCTGCTAAGTAATTTTAGTTTCGGACAAACGCAAGTTTTATTAGATAACACTTGGTATTTAGAAAAATTTGTTATCAATGGTTCCGATATTACTTATACTGATAATACTAGTTATGATCATATTATTGGTTTTCAAGTATTAGATAATAATATCCTATTAGCTTCTTCATATTGCTTAACCATGTTTGGACTCAACGGTAATGTTTCTAATAACATTTTCACATACGATGGATTTTATCAGCTTGGTGTTCCTTGTCAATTCAGTAGTGATGATTTAAACATGTTTAATGTAATAACAACTTTTTATTTATTGCCAAATAACGATTTTACTTTTACTATTACTGATGTAAATAATTATAAGAAATTAATTTTTGTAAATCCACAAGGTAATTCTGCAATTTACAATAATGTTAATTTGAATGTACAGAGTTCAAACATTGTGGATAAACTAACTACATACCCCAACCCAGTAGAAAACATTTTACATTTTAAATCAGATTTTGAGATAAGTAAAATTAAAATTTTTGCTTTAGATGGTAAATTAATTGATTCGAATTTATCCTTTTCAGGCAATCAAATTGATTTTTCAAATTTAAAGTCAGGTATTTACTTTTTAGAATTTGAGCAAGATGGTCAAGTTACCAGAAAAAAAGTTGTTAAAAGGTAAATGGTTTCCATAACCAAGTAAAAAAGAAAGCTAAAAGCCTAGTTTAATCCTGTTTGGTATTATGTTAACGTGAGTTTGATATTGATAAATTAGTTTTGAGAAACACTTTGTGGTTCTCTGTGGCTTCTTTGTGACTTTTGTGCTACAACATAAATAGCTATCACACAAAATGCACAAAGCATACACAAAGTTACACAGAGAAAACTCTATGTTTAATTGTACAATACCATCAATATCAAACACTTAAATATGTTTCTTGTATCGAACTCACGTTAAGTTAGGCTTTTAGCTGTTTTTTTGGGTAATTTTACCCAATACAAAAAACCAAATCTTTTTTTATGGATTTTGAATGGTATAGGTAAACTTATCCGTTTCTCCTGCATAAAAATAGCCAAGAGCAAAATTATTCGGGTTGGTTTTGTTGATCAAGTTTCCTCTAACTGTTCCCGGGGGTGCCTGAAACGGACTTCCGGAGCTACTACCTGCCACACTTAACAAAACTCTCAAGTAATTGTAATGTCTTTGCGAAACCCCGGTTAAAGTAAAAGTGATGTCTTGTCCGGGTTCTAACTTTTCATTAAAATAATTGCCAAACATCAAATTATTTGCCTGAAAACGGTCTTGCACCAATCGATAAATTGGCAAATCTTGAAAAGCAACTTCGTATTTTTCTTTATAAAAGTTGGTTTCGTTTACGATGTCCTGAAAGAAGAATTTCACTTCAATATCTTCCTGTAAAATTCCTGCATTGTTGTTTTGCTCTACATTCAAAATACTAGGAGTTTTCATCATGATTTCTTTTGCTTCAAAAACTTCCCCTTGGTAAGTGATTTGTAAAGTGTATTCCATATCAATTTCAGGAACAAAATTGTTGCATTGGTATACACCTGGCTCTGTTTCCGAGAATAAAAAAGTTTGGTTATTGGTATTGCTTACTTGTACCAAAGCTCCACTTACTTTAGGATAGGCATCAGCAAAAAAAGCTGCAGTGGTAGATAAATAGATGGTTTGTGTAGAACCATCGGTTCCTTTGGCCCATTCCAAAGAAGCATCTACTACCAAACGAGGAGCTGCAGTATCTAGTTCAATATCAATAACCTCTTCGCAGGAAACAAAATGGAATATGCTAATAAATAAAAATAATTTATATAGTGTTTTCATGTGCTTAAAATTTAAAGTTGTAAGTAACGCTTGGAACAATTCCGAAAATAGACAAACGAACTGCTTCATTTTGCCCGCTGTCTTGGTTTTGACGGAAAGTTAAAGAAGCGGCATTCATTCGATTGTACACGTTGTAAATACCAAATACCCATTCTCCTTGCCATCCTTGTTTTTTGTCAGGCTTTGGGGTGTAATTGGCAGAAATGTCTAAACGATGAAACGTTGGCAAACTATTCTGATTTCTTAAGCCATACGTTGGAACAGTAATGCCTTGGTATTCATAGCTGCCGTTAGGTAAGGTGATAGGCTGTCCGGATTGCAAAGCAAACACTGCTCCAAATCGCCATTTTTTATTCAAATCGTAGTTGGCAGTAACACTAATATTGTGCAATTTATCCCAGTTTGCCCGATACCATGCACCATTGTTAATTCCGGTTTCCATTGGGGTTCTTCCGGGTGTTCGTTGTTCTGATCTTGAAAGGGTATATGCCAGCCAACCATTCCATTTTCCGGTATTTTTTCGCAATAAAAACTCCAATCCATAAGCCCTTCCTTCTCCATTTAAAACTACTTGTTCAATGGCATTGTTGGCAACCAAATCTGCACCATCAATATAATCTACACGATCATAAATTCTTTTATAGAAAGATTCTACTTCAAAAGTGTATTGATCGTCTTTTAAATTTTGAAAATACCCAACTGCATATTGGTCTAATCGTTGCGGTTTCAAATAAGGGCCACTTGGTGTCCACACATCCAATGGCGTAGGAGATTGGGTATTGGAAATTAAGTGTAAATATTGTGCCATGCGGTTGTAGCTTGCTTTTACCGATTGGTTGTCGTTCCATGCATAAGAAACCGCAAATCGAGGTTCTAAATTATCAAATGCAGAAATTTTTTGGTTGCTCCCATAAAAGGTAGAGCCAATAATAGGAGCTTTTTCGTAAATCTGAATTTCCGGATTAAAAATAACCGGTTGGTTGTTGGCATAGGTAAAGATGTTTTCAGTACCCAATCGGTAAAACTGGCTGTATCGCAATCCGTATTGTACACTCCATTTTTCCGAAAGTTTTTGTTCTACATCAAAATATACTGCTGGTTCAAAAGCAAATTTTTTCTCTAGTTGCGATTCGTTGATAGAAGAAGAGGCATCTAACGGAACAATTCTACCTGGATTGAAGTCGTAATACAACATATTGGCTCCGTAACTCAATTTGATGTTTTCGGAAATATATTGTTTTAAGTCGTATTTCAATTGATAGTTTAAGATACCACTTTGCCAGTCAAAACCAATAAATCCTAACTGTAATCCGTAGTCATAATCGCTATAAATCAAAGATAAATTGGAAAATAATTTATCAGAAAAAAGGTGGTTCCATCGTAAATTTAAAGTGGCATTTCCGTAGGTATTTACGATTCTATCACTTAAACGAAAAACATCTCTACCAAAATAACCCGATAAATACAAGGTGTTGTTTTGGTTGATTTCGTAATTCCATTTGGTATTCAAATCATAAAAATAAGCGGTATTATTGATGTCCGTAAATTTTAAAAAGAGGTGGGCATAGGTACCACGACCAGCAATTAAAAACGAACTTTTGTCTTTTACCACAGGACCTTCTGCCAACAGTCTGCTTGAAATTACTCCAATTCCACCGTTCATTTCAAACTTTTGCTTGTTTCCATCTTTTTGGTAGATGTCTAATACGGATGACAATCTTCCACCATATTTAGCAGGGATTCCTCCTTTGTATAATTTTAAATCTTTTACGGCATCTCCATTAAACACCGAAAATAAACCGAACAAGTGCGAAGAATTATAAATAGTAGCTTCATCTAACAAAACTAAATTTTGGTCTGCTCCACCACCACGCACATTAAAGCCCGATTGTCCTTCTCCTGCATTGGTAACTCCCGGTAAATTTAAAATGGTTTTTAAAATGTCCACTTCTCCCAATAATACAGGCAAACGCTTTACTTCTTGCATTGTGAGTTTGTTTACACTCATCTCTGGTTTTTGAATCTCTGCTTTGTTTTTGCGATCAGTTACCACCACTTCTTGCAATAGTTGGTCTTCTTCCTCTAAAGAAAAGTTCAGACGAGTGTTTTGAGAAACTTCAATGGTTTGTTCCAAAGTTTTAAAACCCAGATAACTTACAGTAATGGTATGCTTGCCTTTGGGAGCATTGAATACATAATAGCCATATTCGTTGGTAGTTGCACCAATTTTTAAATTGCTTATTACAACATTTACCCCGAACAAAGTTTCTTTGGTATTCTTGGCAGTTACGGTTCCGCTAATGGTGACTCTTTCTTGACTCCATAAAAAAGAAGCACTTAGCAGGAAAAATAGGAGATTACGCATAAAATTAATATTTGTTCAAAGATATTGTAAGCTAGTTAAACAAATAAAGGTTTAACGTTTTTTTAATTGGTCAAATACAGACAATAAAAAACTCCCAAAAGCCAAGCCAATGGGAGTGTATCAAGGTTGTTTCAATCAATTAAATTTTAGCAAGAATTTCTTTAAAAGTTTTGCTTGGCTGCATGGCTTCAAATACTTTTTCACTAGCTGGTTTAAAATATCCACCAATATCTTGTCTACTGCCTTGAGCTGCAATTAACTCCTGCACAATGGTATTTTCATTGTCAGTTAATTCTTTGGCAATTGGAGCAAATTTTTGTTGCATTGCCACATCTTGGGTTTGGTTTGCCAAAGCTTGTATCCAATACAAACCTAAGTAAAAGTGGGAACCACGATTATCAATTTGTCCAATTTTACGGGCAGGAGATTTGTCGTTGTCTAAGAATTTTTCAATGGCTTGGTCTAAAGTTTCTGCCAAAACTAAAGCTTGTGCATTGTTTTGGGTTTGCCCTAAATGTTCTAAGGAAACTCCTAAAGCTAAAAATTCTCCTAAAGAATCCCAACGCAAGTAGCCTTCTTCTAAAAATTGTTCGATGTGTTTTGGAGCAGTTCCACCAGCTCCTGTTTCAAACAAACCTCCACCATTCATTAAAGGTACAATCGAAAGCATTTTTGCAGAAGTACCCACTTCTAAAATTGGAAATAAATCGGTTAGGTAGTCACGCAGTACGTTTCCGGTTACCGAAATGGTATCTAGCCCCTGAACAATTCTTTGTAAGGTGAATTCGCATGCTTCCACTGGGTTTAGAATACGAATGTCTAAACCGTTGATATCGTGTTCAGCTAAGTATGTATTCACTTTTTTAATCAATTCTCTGTCGTGTGCTCTTTGGTCATCTAACCAAAAAACAGCTGGAGTTTGCGACAATCTGGCTCTGTTAACTGCTAATTTAACCCAATCTTTAATAGGAGCATCTTTGGTTTGACACATTCTGAAAATATCACCAACAGCTACTTTTTGTTCCATCCAAACGGTTCCATCTTCAGCAATTACTTTTACTACACCTTCTTCAGCAATCTGAAAAGTTTTGTCGTGCGAGCCATATTCTTCTGCTTTTTGGGCCATCAAACCTACGTTCGGAACACTTCCCATGGTAGTTGGATCTAGTGCTCCATTTGCTTTGCAGAAATCAATTACTGCGGAGTAAATTCCAGCATAACTTCTGTCTGGTATAATTGCTTTGGTATCTTGTGCTTTGCCTTCTTTGTTCCACATTTGACCGGAAGTACGAATCATAGCTGGCATCGAAGCATCTACAATCACATCCGAAGGTACATGTAAGTTGGTAATTCCTTTGTCAGAATTTACCATAGCCAAAGCTGGACCTTGTTCCATGGCATCTGCTATTGCTTGTTCAATTTCTGCTTGTTTTGGGTGACCTTGTATTTTGGCATACACATCTCCCAATCCATTGGTGGTAGAAACTCCCAAAGCATCCAATTCGCTTTGGTATTTTTCAAAAACCTCTTTAAAGAAAACTTCCACAATGGCACCAAAAATAATAGGGTCAGAGACCTTCATCATGGTGGCTTTTAAATGCACCGAAAACAAAATATTTTGTTTTTTGGCATCTTCTTTTGCATCTGCAATAAATGCTTTTAGCTTTGTTAGGCTTAGTGCAGAGGAATCAATAATCTCCCCGGCTTTTAATGGAGATAAATCTTTTAATACTTTTTCATTGCCATTGGCATCACTCCAAACAATTTTAAATTTATTATCATTTGCAATGGTTACCGATTGTTCACTTCCATAAAAATCACCATCGCTCATGCTTGCAACATGGGTTTTAGAGTCTTTGCTCCAAGCACCCATGCTATGTGGATTTTTCTTGGCATAGTTCTTTACAGCTTTCGGAGCTCTTCTGTCGGAGTTTCCTTCTCGTAACACAGGATTTACTGCAGACCCTAATACTTTTGCATACAAGGCTTTGATTGCTTTTTCCTGGTCGTTTTGAGGGTCTTCTGGGTAATTTGGAATGGCATATCCTTTAGATTGCAATTCTGCGATAGCTCCTTTTAATTGCGGAACAGAAGCAGAAATATTTGGTAGTTTGATGATGTTAGCTTCTGGTTGTGTAGCTAGTTGACCTAATAATTGTAAATCGTCAGCAACTTGCTGTTCTGGAGTAAGATATTCTTTAAAGTTTGCTAAGATTCTACCTGCTAAAGAAATATCTTTTAATTCAAAATGGATATTTGCAGGAGAAACAATTTTTTGAATCATTGGTAAAAACGAATGGGTTGCCAGCATAGGAGCCTCATCCGTTAAGGTGTACATAATAGTAGTCTTCATTATTTGTGTGTCTATTTTTTGTGCTTTTGGAAGAAAATCTCAAAAAATAACAAAGTGTTATTTTTGGGTTTGCAAAGATAGTTTTTAATCTCCTAATTTTGAAAACTTTGCTGAGCGAAAACGTTTGAATTTTCGATTTGTTTTTTTTGTGTTGTCAATTTTGCTAAAATCGTAAATAGTATAGGGTTATTTTTTTAAGTTCACAATTACAGACAATTTCATTAAGAATATTTTGGCTTTACTTTTCTCAAATTTTATGTTCCATTTTCGATTTATTTTGTGTTGAACCTTGTATTTTTGACCATTATGGAAACCATGACTCTTTTAGAAACCAAAAATTTACGCTTTGCTTATCCGCAAGGCAATCATTTTCATTTTCCTGACATAAAAGTACAAGCAGCAAATAGCTTTTTAATTTCTGGTCCCTCTGGGGTTGGAAAAACAACTTTATTGCATTTACTAGCTGGTATTTTGCAACCAACCGATGGAGAAATTTGGATCAACCAAACCAATGTAGCATCTTTAGGGGGTAGAAAATTAGATGAATTTAGAGGCAAAAACATAGGATTGGTATTGCAACAAAATCATTTTATCCAATCGTTGAGTGTTTTAGACAATGTATTGATGGCAAATTGGTTGGCAACCCAACAAAAAAACGTGCAAAAAGCAAAAGAGCTTTTGGAAAAATTAGGGATTGCCTCTCAACAAAATAAAGCTACCTATCAGTTAAGTGTTGGGCAACAACAACGATTATCTATTGCTAGAGCATTGATTAACGAACCTAAATTATTATTGGCTGATGAGCCAACATCGAGTTTAGATGATCATCATGCCCAGTCTGTAATTGCATTATTACAAGAGTTGTCTGTTGCTTACGGAGCTTCCTTAGTAGTAGTATCGCATGACCAACGTTTAAAAGAAGTCATTAAAGATACCGTAGTTTTATCCAACCAAATTTCTTCAAATTCTTAAGTCATGATCGCAAAATTATCTTGGAAAAACCTTTGGCACAAACCATGGAATACCTTACTTAGTGTTATTTTATTGGTAAGTTCGATTGCTTTAATGACGGTATTGGTATTGGTACAGCATCAATTTGAAGACCAATTTCAAAAGAATGTGGAAGATATTGACTTGGTTTTAGGAGCTCCCGGAAGTCCATTGCAGTTAATTTTATCTTCGGTATATCAAGTAGATGCCCCAACTGGAAATATTTTGTATGCAGACGCAAAAACTTACATGAAGCATCCTCATGTAAGACAAGCCATTCCTTTGGCTTTTGGAGATAATTATGTAGGATTTAAAATTGTTGGAACTACTTGGGATTATGCCAAAAAGTACAAAGCTAATTTGCAACAAGGGAAAGCTTTTGCAAAAGATTTTGAAGTAGTGGTAGGAGCTCAAGTAGCTCAAAAACTTTCGTTAAAATTAGGAGATACTTTTTACGGAACCCACGGAGATGCCATGGAAGGGGAGGTACATGACAACCATGCTTACGAAGTAGTAGGAATTTTAGAAGAAAGCGGGCAAGTAATAGACCATTTGATTTTGTGTACCATTTCTAGTGTTTGGAATATTCATGCCGAGCACGAACACGTAGAAGGCATGGAGCACGAAACTATGCCAATAACGGAAGAGGAGCAAGAGATTACCGCAGTTTTACTAACCATGAAAAACCAAATTGCCAAGCTTACATGGCCAAGAATCATCCCCCAAAGCACTAAAATGCAAGCAGCATCTCCAGCTATAGAAATCAATCGGTTGTTTTCGTTATTTGGTATAGGATTAGAGGCACTTACTTATTTAAGTTATGCCTTGTTGGTATTATCTGGGTTGAGCATTTTTATTGCGTTATATAGTAATTTAAAAGAAAGACAATACGAATTTGCTTTGATGCGAATTAGTGGAGCAAGGGCATTGCAATTGTTTTGGAGCTTGTTGCTAGAAAGTTGGTTTTTAACTTTTATTGGCATCCTTTTTGGTGCAACTCTCGGAAGATTGGCATTGGTGCTATTGTCATGGAGTACCGAAGAACAATTCAAATTGGTTTTTGATCCAAGCATGATTCTTTGGCAAAAAGAAGGAATGTTGTGGATTCTTACTATTTTTGTGGGCTTTTTAGCAGCTTGTATTCCTGCAATAAAGGCCTATCAAATTCAGATTTCAAAAACATTAACACATGCGTAATATTTATATTTTTTTCATTGCTTTTTTTGTGGTGTTTGGCCTTTTAGAATGGCAATTTAAACCGGATGCCACCAAAGTAGTTGCCATGCAAAAACCAATGGAGCAAGCAGCTTTTGTGCATACCTCTGAAAAGGCTTCCACTACCGATGAAGTGAGCATGGATGCCATGATGTTAGATGCTAACTTTTTGGACCAAGCAGGAGCCAAGGCAGATACCATTTCATGGAAATTATTAGGAATTATCAAGTACACCAAAAAGCCTCATCCAGATTTTGAAGAAGGAGTGATGTTTCCAATCATCAACTCTACTTTAAAAGCCAAGCAAGGAAAAAAAGTAGTGCTATCCGGATTTATTGTTCCGGTAGATACCAAAACATATGCACTAAGTAAAAACGTATTTGCAGCATGTTTTTTTTGTGGTAAAGCAGGACCGGAAACCATCACTGGATTAAAATTTAAGGGAGCAACACCTAAACTAAAAACAGACCAATACGTAACTATCGAAGGAGTTTTCAGATACAACGATTCGGATGTGGATGATTGGATTTACCACATTGACCAAGCTGTAATTACCAAAGGATTGTAACATTTTATCAAAAGCTAGATTTTGTTTCAACATAAAAAACATTTGTTTTTTGATTTAGACCATACGTTGTGGGATTTTGAAAAAAATTCTGCCTTGGCTTACGAACGTATATTTGAAGAGCGAAAACTCCTATTACACCTTCCAAAGTTTTTAGAAGTTTATATTCCAACTAATTTAAAGTATTGGAAGTTATACAGAGAGGAAAAAATCTCTCAAGAAGATTTAAGATTTCATCGATTAAAAGAAGTTTTTGATGCCTTAGATTTTACTTCCATTACCAAAAATGAAGTCATGGAAATTGCCCATGACTATATAGCTTATTTGCCAACCTTTAATTATTTGTATGAAGGAGCAATGGAAATATTGGAATACTTGCAACCAAATTACCATTTGCATATTATAACCAATGGGTTTGCTGAGGTACAACATCGGAAAATTCAACAATCGGGATTAGAACATTATTTTAAAACGGTAACCAACTCAGAAACAGCAGGAGTAAAAAAGCCAAATCCGCAAATTTTTCAAACGGCATTGCAACTGGCACAAGCCAACTTGTCAGAAAGTATCATGATAGGAGACAGCTTGGAAGCTGATATAGAAGGAGCTCAAAATTTTGGGCTTGATACCATTTACTTTAATGAGTTTCAAATTCCACATCAAAATCCAACTCCTCAAGTATTTCATTTATTGGAGTTGAAAGAGTGGTTTTAGGTTTTTAGTTTTTTCCCATTTTGGTAACTTTTTAGTATATTTGTCTCAAATTTTGTTTGTTTTGAGAATTATTGCCAAAAAAACTTTGAGAGATTTTTGGGAAATACACAAGGATGTGGAAGAGTCATTAAAATCTTGGTACAATGAATTTGAGAAATCAAAATTCGAAAACTTTAATCAATTAAAAAGTGAATATCCGAGTGCAAGTATTTTACAAGACAATAGAGTAGTTTTTAATATCAAAGGAAATCATTATCGATTGATTGTAAAAATTAATTTTGATTTCCAACTATGTTGGATCAGATTTATTGGCACCCATGCTCAATACGATAAAATTAACGCAAATATCATTTAAAAAATAGGAGTCATGAATATTCAGCCAATTAAAAGCGAATCAGATTACAAAAGAGCGATGGCAAGATTAGAGGAAATTTTTGATGTTTCTAAAGGAAGTGAAATGGCAGATGAATTAGAAATTTTGTCAATTTTGGTAGATAAATATGAGAAAGAAAATTTTCCGATAGACTTACCAGATCCAATTGAAGCCATCAAATTTAGAATGGAACAATTAGGAATGAAACAAAAAGATTTGGCAGAGGTTGTTGGATTTACCAGCAGAGTGAGTGAGATTTTAAATAAAAAAAGAAAACTTAACTTAGAAATGATTCGTAAAATAAGCGACAAGCTTCAAATTCCAACAGAAATTTTGGTACAAGATTATTCTTGTAACTAGGTAATCATTGTTTGGTTTTCTTCTTCTGTCGCAAAGCTAAAAATCCCATGATAGTGCCAAAAAGTAAAAAACTTACCAAAATTTTTACCCAACTCACCGATCCTTTGTCCCACCAATCAAACAAACTCATGATAATGGCATAAGGGATGCCTGCATAAATAAATCCGGTAATAAATAGTTTTCTTTTGTTAGGGGTTTCTTTTTCCATGTTATTTCAATAAATCGGGTCTTCTGTTTTGGGTATGTTCCCAAGCTTTTTGCTCTCTCCAGGCATCAATTTCTTTAAAGTTTCCGCTTAACAAAACATCGGGTACTTTCCATCCGTCATAATCCGCAGGTCGGGTATAAACAGGAGGAGCTAGCAAATTATCCTGAAAACTATCTGTTAAAGCAGAAGTTTCGTCATTCAATACTCCAGGTACCAATCGAATAATGCTGTCTGCCAAAACAGCAGCAGCCAATTCTCCACCCGAAAGCACAAAATCTCCAATAGAAATTTCTTTGGTAATCAAATGCTCTCTAACTCTTTGGTCAATTCCTTTATAATGGCCACACAACAAAATCAAGTTTTTTTGCAAGGATAATTGATTGGCCATAGGTTGGTTCCATGTTTCCCCATCCGGAGTTAAAAAAATAACTTCATCATAGGTTCTTTTGGCTTGTAACGCTTGTAAACATCTATGGATAGGTTCTATCATCAAAACCATTCCGGCACCACCACCAAATTGGTAATCGTCTACATTTTTGTGTTTGTTGGTAGCATAGTCTCTTAAATTGTGGATTTCAACTTCTACCAAACCTTTGGAAATGGCTCTTTTTAAAATAGAATGTTCAAAAGGGCTTCGCAACAATTCCGGAACTACAGAAATAATATCTATTCGCATAAGATGGTTTTATGAAGCGATTTTTTGTGTTTCGATGTCTTCCAAATCCTTTAAGTGTAATTGCAATGCTTTTACAGAAATAGAAATTTCCCAAAAAGAAATTCCTAACGAAGTAAGTAAGCACAACAAACTTCCAGCAAAGAAATACAATCCTACCAAAGGCAAATTAAAAAACAAAACCAACATGTCCAATACACTCAAAAACAAACTAAATACACCAAATAATTGCATCCATCGGATGAGTTTGATGCGGAGGTTGAGGTTTTGAATTTGCAATAAAATGGATTTTTGTTGCTCCTTGTCAAAACTCGTTTTGAGTCCACGGATGATTTGTGCAATGGTTAAAAACCTATTGGTATATGCCAGCAAAATCAGGGAAGTGGCTGAAAATAGTAAGGCAGGAGTTTCTACGGAGATAGACATTTGTATAATTTATGATGCAAAAATAAGGTTTTCCAATGCAACCCTACTACCTTTGTTTTCTTAAAAATGAAAAACATGCAACGTTGGCAACAACTCCCAAAGGTAGAACAATGGAATGTAGTAACCCATTGGATTGGCATTCCACTTACCTTGATTGCCTGGCTTATTTGGATGCAACCTAAGTTAGAAAATATTAGTAATAGTGCAAGTTTGGTAATATATGTAAGCTCTATGTTGTTTTTGTTTGCAGCTTCTGGTTGGTATCATTTTCAGATGGAAGACAATAAAAAACATCGGGCTCGAATATTAGATCATATCGGAATTTTTTTCTTGATTGCAGGAACTTATACTCCGGTTTGTGCTTTGGCATTACCGGAAGCAGTTGGTAAGAAATTATTAGTGATGGTGTGGAGTATTGCTGCTATTGGTGTAATTAAAAAGATATTTTTTACCGGAAAATGGGGAAAGTTATCTCTGTTAATTTACTTGCTTATGGGCTGGTTGGTGGTTTGGGAATTTCCAACTATTTGGAAAGTTTTTTCTACAGAAGCTTTGCTCTTTTTGGCATTGGGTGGGTTTTTCTTTACCGTTGGAGCAATTTTTTATACCATCAAAAGCAATCCATATTTTCATGTGGTTTGGCATGTGATGGTATTGCTAGGAGTTGCTTCGCATTTTGTGATGATTTATCTATTAACATAAAAATCCGCTATAGGAGCGGATTTTTATAAATGTATTTGAAATTTTTACGACAATCGTTCAAAACTTCTTTTTACAAAAGCGGTTAATTCTTCACCTTTTAACAAACCTTGCGAAATTTTTGCCAAGTCTAATGCTTGTTTGATTAAAGTTTCTTTGGTTGCAGAATCGGACTCTTGTAAAATTTTTCCAGCTAATTCTGAGTTGGTGTTCACAACCAAATTATACATGTCAGGGAAGTTGCCCATGCCAAACATTCCTCCACCGGTGGCACTCATTTCTTTCATTCTTCGCATAAATTCTGGCTGGGTAATCATAAATGGAGCTGCTTGGCTGTCCATTGCCTCTAATTGAATGGTGTAATTGGTTTTTGGAACAATGGATTCTAAAGCCGTTTTTAATTGTTCTTTTTCTTCGTCAGAAAGTTTAGAAATAACCGGTTCTTCTTTTGCAATCAATTTGTCGATATGGTCTGCATCTACACGAGCAAAAGTCATTTTTTCGTTGTCTTGCTCCAATTTTTGCATCAAATGAGCTACAATCGGACTATCTAACAACAACACTTGGTAGCCTTTTTCTTTTGCAATATCAATATAGCTGTGTTGTAATTCCTTGTCAGATGCATATAATACTACCAATTTTCCTTCTTTATCGGTTTGGTTGTCTTGAATAGCCTCTTTTAATTCCCCCAAAGTATAATATTTGCCATCAACAGTTGGGTACAAGGCAAAGTCACCTGCTTTTTCATAAAACTTAGGCTCTGAAAGCATTCCGTATTCCAACACAATTTTAATATCGTTCCATTTTTGTTCAAAATCTGCTCTATTTTCATTAAAAAGCGATTTTAATTTGTCAGCAACTTTTCTGGTAATATAGTTGGAAATTTTCTTCACATTGCCATCGGCTTGCAAATAGGAACGAGAAACGTTTAACGGAATATCTGGTGAATCAATTACTCCACGCAACATTCCTAAAAATTCAGGCACAATTCCTTCTACATTATCAGTTACAAATACCTGGTTTTGGTATAACTGAATTTTATCCTTTTGCAAGTGCATGTCTTGCGACATTTTTGGGAAGTATAAAATTCCGGTTAAGTTAAACGGATAATCTACATTTAAATGGATGTTGAACAATGGGTCTTCGAATTGCATTGGATACAATTCTCTGTAGAAGTTTTTATAATCTTCCTCCTTCAAATCACTTGGTTGTTTGGTCCAAGCCGGATTTGGATTGTTGATGATGTCATCCACTTCCACATATTCGGTTTTGTAGTCTTCCGGTGCATCTTCCGGTTTTGGCAAAGCCTCTTTTTTGGTGCCAAATTTGATTGGAACCGGCATGAATTTGTTGTATTTTTTCAACAATTCACGAATGCGGAATTCTTCTAAAAACTCTTCAGAATCTTCTGCCACATGCAAAATGATTTCTGTTCCTCTATCAGCTTTATCATGAGTGTTTAATCGGAACTCCGGACTACCATCGCAAATCCAATGAGCTGCTGGTTCGTCTTTGTATGATTTGGTGATAATTTCTACTTGGTGGGCCACCATAAAAGCGGAATAAAATCCTAAACCAAAATGCCCGATAATTCCTGCATCTTTGGCAGAATCTTTATACTTTTCTAAAAATTCTTCCGCACCTGAAAAAGCTACTTGATTGATGTACTTTTCTACCTCTTCCGCAGTCATCCCTATTCCTTGATCGATGATGTGGATTTTTTTACCTTCTTTATCAATTTTAATTTCAATTCTAGGTTCTCCAATTTCCACTTTGGCTTCTCCGATACTTGCCAAGTGCTTTAATTTTAAAGTGGCATCGGTGGCATTGGAAACCAATTCACGTAAAAAGATTTCGTGATCACTGTACAAGAATTTTTTGATAAGTGGAAAAATATTTTCCACAGAAACATTGATTTTTCCGGTTGTCATAGTCCTTAAATTTTGTTTGTCGAAAACTAGGCAAAACCAATACCAATTATAAAATTCTGACAAAATGTCGTTTTCACAAAATCATAACACATTTGTTCTTCTAGTCTGATGCACATTATTTAACTTTGTAGCAATAAAAAACTCATGACATGAAACTTTTTAAGTCTAATAACCTTTGGTTGATAATTGGTGCTTTATTTCTTTTAATTGGGTGCGTTTCTGCACCAAACAATCAAGTGGATTCTCAAGCACAAAAATTTATGCGAGGAAGTTTTCGTTTGGCATCTGTGACTTATCCTGGATCTGATTTTATCAAAGTTCAGTCTTTTGACTTTGCAGATAGTCAGTGTTGGGTTGGTTCCCAATGGAGTTTTGTTGCAAACAATAATTCAGGAAATGTACAAATGAGTGGTTCTGGAAGTTGTCCTAGTTTAAATGCTAAAATTACTTGGTTTGTAAACAAAGAAGGCAATGTGGTTTTAAAGTTTATTGACGAAGGCATGAAAGCAAAACGCGTGAAAGACGGCTATGTATTGCAAGTGAGAAATGCAAATGATAATGGTTTTCAATGGGTAGATAAAATAAGTGTTGGAAATAAACCGACTGATGTAGTGTATCAATTTGTAAAAAACTAAAACAAAAAAAATGAAAAAAATCATAGCAAGTTGTTTGGTAATCGCAGTTTTATGGAGTTGCGATGCCGTAAAAAATGCCAATAACACCCAAAAAGGAGCTGTAATTGGAGCAGCTGCGGGTGCTGTAATTGGTGGAGTTTTGGGTAATAATGTTGGTAAAGGTGGCAATGGAACTGCAGGAGCAGTTTTAGGAGGTGTAATTGGTGGAATGGCAGGTGCTGCCATTGGAAATAAAATGGACAAACAAGCACGTGAAATTGAAAACGCTTTACCAAGTGCTGAGGTAGAAAGAGTAGGAGAGGGCATCAAATTGGTTTTAGGTGAAAATGCAGTAAGATTTGAAACTTCTAAATCTACTTTAACAGCTCAAGCTCGTCAAAATTTAGACAAATTAGTGCCTGTTTTTATGGAATATCCTGATACTGACATCATGATTTTTGGTTATACAGATTCTACCGGAAGGCTTGAATTTAACCAAAAGCTATCGGAAGACAGAGCAGCATCTGTTAGAGCTTATTTGATAAGCAAAGGTTTGACAGCAAGTAGATTTCAAACAACCGGAATGGGCCCTCAAGATCCTATTGCAACTAACGATACTCCCGAAGGAAGATCAAAAAACAGAAGAGTGGAGTTTGCCATTACAGCAAACCAAAAAATGATAGATGAATCGCAAGGACAGAATTAATACTACTACTAACTTGACTTTTGCGATGGCCACCTCATAAGCGAGGTGGTTTTTTTATTTTTAACAAAATTTTGTTTAACTTATATTATAAAAGATTAAACAAAATAGTATCTTTACAAAAATTATTTAACCTATGCCTGCAGCCAAGAAAAAAACAATACAATGGGACGAATCCAGTATTTTAGAAAAATATATGGAACTATTTTTAGAGCAAGACAAAGCTTTGAAAAATGTGTACACCTTTTGTAAAAAGAACGAAATAGCAGAAAGCGATTTTTATACTTTTTATGCCAATTTAGATCAAGTAAAAAGTGCTTTTTGGACCAATTTAGTGCAACATACTTTGCTTACTTTAGAGAAATCTGAAGATTTTTCTGGGTATGCTGCCAGAGAAAAATTATTGAGTTTTTACTTTACCTTTTTCGAAAATTTGACTTTGAATCGTAGTTATGTGCTAGCTGTATTGCCATCTGATTGGAAGCAATGGAAAAATTGGAAGCAACTACATGCAGTAAGAGAAGGTTATTTAGGATTTATAGAAGATGTGATGAGTACCCAAACCACTGCCATGGATGAAAGATTCAATAAAGCATTGCAACCTTTGTATAAAGAAGGATTTTGGGGACAATTCTTGTATGTTTTAAAATATTGGATGAACGATACCAGCAAAGGATTTGAGAATACAGATATATTAATTGAAAAATCGGTGCAAGCTAGCTTCGATTTGGTACAAAATACTCCCTTAAACAGCATCATTGATTTAGGAAAGTTTTTGTTTAAAGATAAATTCCCATTTTCTAAAAATTAATTTTTTACAAGCCATTCCATTGATATGAAAACCATCGACCACATTCCAACCAACAAATTAGGCAGAGCAGGACAACTTATAAAAACAGGGGTAAAAGTTGGCGGGAATTATTTGGCTTATTATGGAGAAAAGTTAGTCAATAAAGAATTGACCAAAGATAAATTACACGAAAACAATGCAGAGGATATTTATGATGGCCTAAAAAGCTTGAAAGGCAGTGCCTTAAAAGTTGCCCAAATGTTGAGCATGGACAAAAGTATCCTGCCACAACAGTTTGTAGAGAAATTTTCTTTAGCACAGTTTTCCGTTCCACCTCTTTCAGCTCCATTGGTAAGAAAAACTTTTAAAAGGTATTTTGGGGTAGAACCTAACCAAATGTTTGACACCTTTTCAAACGATTCTATTTATGCTGCAAGTATTGGGCAGGTGCATGAAGCAACCAAAGGAGATAAAAAATTTGCTGTGAAAATTCAATATCCGGGAGTGGCAGATAGCATTAGTTCGGATTTGGCTATGGTAAAGCCCATTGCCATGCGAATGTTTAATTTACAAGGGAAAGATTCCGAAAGATATTTTAAAGAAGTAGAGCAAAAGCTGTTAGAAGAAACCAACTACGAATTAGAATTGCATCAAGGTCAATTTATTGCAAATGCTTGTAAATCAATTCCGAATTTGAAGTTTCCAAATTATTATGAAGAGTATTCTAATGGCAAGGTATTGACCATGGATTGGATGGAAGGGGAGCATTTGTCAGAATTTTCAAAAAAAAATACCAATCAAACATTGGCTAACCAAATTGGACAAACGCTGTGGGATTTTTACATGGTACAAATGCATGGTTTGCGTCAAGTTCATGCAGACCCACATCCTGGAAATTTTTTGGTTGGGAAAGATGGAACTTTAATCGCTATTGATTTTGGTTGTGTAAAACACGTACCGGAGGATTTTTATGTTCCGTATTTTGAACTTTCAAAACCAGAAGTGCTTGCCAACGCAATACTGTTGGAAGAAAAAATGACCGCACTAGAAATTTTGCGTTCCGATGATTCTGCCGAGGACAAATTGTTTTTTAAAGAATTATTTACCGATATGTTACAGGTATTTACCAAGCCATTCCATGGAGATACTTTTGATTTTTCAGATGATATCTTTTTTACCAAGATGGCTCAGCTAGGAGAAACCTATGCCGGAGATACCAAATTACGAAAAATGAATGGCAACCGTGGTTCCAAACATTTCTTGTACATCAATCGTACTTTTTTTGGGTTGTATAGTTTACTACACGACCTAAAAGCAAAAGTACATACCCAAAGTTTTGTGCATTACTTATCTTCATAATGCTATTTTGTTTATTTATTGGTTAGGTGAGTAAGGGCAGTCTCCACGTTTGAGTTTCTGCCCTTACTTTTTTTATTTTTGTGAAAAAATTTACGTTTTGTTGGTTGTAAAAAATTTAAGCTTTAGTTACCAAGCTAATTTGGTTTTAAAAAATATCCAACTACAAGTTACAGAAGGGACTTGTGTGGCTTTGATGGGACCAAGTGGCTGTGGCAAAAGCACTTTATTAGAAATCATTTATGGCTTGCACGATGTAAAGGCAAATTTGTCTTGGAAAGAGCAGCCAATTTTAGGACCGGCTTATCATTTGGTGCCAGGAATGCCTTATATGAAGTATGTTTCACAACATTTTGATTTGATGCCATTTATTACCGTAGCTGAAAATGTTGGAAAATACGTCAGTAATTTGGATTGGCAGTACAAGCAGAAAAGAGTATTAGAGTTGTTACAATTGGTACACATGGAAGAATATGCCAATGTGAAAGCTAAATTACTAAGTGGTGGCCAAATGCAACGGGTTGCTATTGCCAGAGCATTGGCACAAATGCCTGAAGTAATTCTGTTAGATGAACCATTTAGTCATGTAGATACTGCTTTAAAAAACCAATTGCGAAGAAATTTATTTGCTTTTTTTAAAGAAAACAACATCACTTGTGTGATTGCAACCCACGACAAAGAAGACGTGTTGCCTTTTGCAGACGAAATATTCATACTAAATTCTGGAAATATACTTCAAAAAGGTACCCCAAAAGAAGTTTTTTATCATCCTATTACAACATCGGTTGCTTCCTTGTTTGGAGATGTATATTTGGTTCCTAGTCTGATACAAGAAAAATACAATTTACCTGAATGGATTTCTTCTTACCAACTGAAATTAAGCCAAGAAGGGATAAAAGCCACTATAAAAAAAATAAATTTTCATGGCAATTTCTATCAGTATTTTGTGGATATTGATGGATCAGAATTTAGTTTTTTTAGCCCAGAAAAGTATGGTTTGCAAGAAAAAGTAAGATTGCAATTGGTATAAAAAAGTGTCCTAAAGTTTACTATTGTTTAGCTGAAATAGTTTCAGCTTTTCTTTTAAACTTTTTCTGTTCCTCAAAAAGGAGAATCAATAAAAGTTTTAAGATTGACAATTAACTTTAGGACACCTTATTTTTATGAAGATCAAAAAATTACTTCTTGATCAGTTTTTTGGTTTCCACCCCATTTTCAGTTCTAATTTCTACCATATAAATTCCGGTATTCAAATCAGAAATGTCATAACTTGACTGGTTTGTACCAAATGATTTTACTACTCTACCGTTAATGTCGGTTACACTTACTTGCTGGATATTACCAAACTGATTTCCAGTGGATATTTCAAAACTTTGCGTTGCTGGGTTAGGGAATAAACTTACTTCTTTGCTAAACTCACCAATATTGGTATTCAAGTTAGTAACGCTTAATGTAAAATCAATTGCTTGGCCATAAGCGGTTCCTAAACAAGGGTTGGTCATATTGGTGGTACCAAATTGTTTCACCACTCTCATTCTAGTGTTTCCAGGAGCAGCATTGGCAGGAACTACAATGTTTCCAACTGCTTGAATGGCATCTAAACCTGTAGAATTAAGAATGGTTAAATTACCATCTCCAAAATAAACTTCACCAGTATCGTCTAAAGTACCATTTTGGTTCCAATCGATAAATACAATAAATCGATTGGTGAAATCACCATCTGTATTTCCTTTAAATGTAACAGGAATGGTTGCACCTGCACTAACATTTCCGGAAGTTGAAATTTGGTTTACGTGTGCATTACCACCAATAGTATTTGGTGCAGTATAGTTTATACCAGCAAAATTAACTAAAGTGATAGGTTCCACTGCAGTTGTAAAAGCTAAAGGTCCACAATAAGGGGCAAATGGAGATGCTTGAGTGGTAAACGTAAAATTGGTACATCCAATTGCTAAACCAGCTGAATTTTTTGGCACAGCTTTCCAAAAGTAAGTTGAACTAGGTAAAACTCCAGTAATATTTACTGTGGTTTGGGTAGTGTTACCTAATAGGGTAGTTCCGTCTGTGGTATCAAAAAATATATCATAAGAAGTAACTGCACCACCTGTGGTAGGGGCTGTCCAAGTAAGTGTTACATTACCTGACGGAATATTGGTAGCATTGTTGGCAGGAGCAGTTAAAGTAGCACAACCTGGCACAGAAAGAGGGTCCGATACTACAATATTATCTACTAGCAATAAAAATTTATCGTTGCTGTTGTTTCTAAAAGAAATATGAACCGTTTGTCCGGCATAAGCTGCCAAACTTACATTTCTCGATTGCCAAGTTGGAGCCTCTTGAGCAATACTAAATAAAACAGTTCCTGAGGTTACAGCCGCTTGGGTATTGGAAGTAGAAATCCTAACTTCATACCCATCGGGAAATTGGGTGTCCTGTGCTTTCGCATCCCAGTACAAAATAGCATTGCTCCCTACCGGAATGTTAATGGCAGGGGAAACCAACCAACGGTTTGCAGTTCCAGCAGGATCGAACCAAGAAGTACTTCCTGCACAAAAATCTCCTGCAGGTCCTCCGTATGTATTTCTATCAACTCTAACCCAAGCTGCTGCAAAAGCTGAAACATTAGCATCCGGGGTAAGGTTGTCTAAATTGTACAAAGTCCAATTGGAAAAATTAGCTGCTACGCTAAAATCATCTTGAAAATAAACGGTCTGTCCGTACCCAAAGTACGCAAGCATGGCAAATAACGAAAGTAATGTTTTTTTCATCTTTTGTGTTTTAATATTATTGATTTTAAAAATAAAAAACCCGGAACGAGTCCGGGTTAATTTTATCACAAAAGTATGTTAAGATTACTTTTTGATGATTTTTTTCATTTGTGTTTCCTCGCCATTTTTAATCTCTACCATGTAGATTCCAGAATTTAATTCAGAAATATTGTAGTTTTCTAAGGCATTTTGGAATGATTTAACCAATCTCCCGTTTAAGTCATAAACATTCACACCGGTTACATCCAAGTTAGTTGCTTTGATATAAAATCCGTCATAAACTGGAACAGGATAAATGGAAACATTGTTTAAATTGTTCTCGTCTAAATTCAAAGGAACATTCACAAACACATCATCTAATAATAATTGAAACATATCTGCTACAGAATAACAGTGGAATCCTAAAACATAACTTCCTGTAGTTGCAGGAGTAAATGTTCCGGTTTGGGTAGTATAGGTTTCGTAGTTAATTCCGTTTAAACCAGAATCCCATAAAATAGTAGTTTGTGCAGCCACCGTATTGGTTGTACCAATAGTTGCTTTCATACTTTCAGGGTACATTACAGTTCCGTCCATTCTGGCTCTAACTTTAAAAGTTATAGTATACTGTATTCCTGCAGTTAAAGAAATAGCTCTTGAAAATAACCAAGCATTGGCAGCGTTGGTAGCATTAAAACCATAAACAGCATAGTTAGTTCCGGTAGCAGCAAAACCAGCAGTACTTCCAATTCCCCAGTTGTTTCCGGTTCCTGCATTGAATAAGGTCCAACCTGGATGTAGTGGATTTTCAAATCCATATTCAAAAGGTGCTTGAGCAATTGTGTGAAAAACATGTGCAGAAGTCCAAACGCTTTTTTCACTAACGCTACATGCAGACCTAACCCAAACATAATAAGTTGTGGTATGACTTAATCCTGTTAAAGCAATAGAATTAGAAGTTGTGGTTCCAGTTGGAGTTGTAGATGCTGATGGGGCAGTGCTTGAAGTTGAAACAAAATATTCATAGCCATTTGCAGGAGCAGGCATGGTACCTGTAAAATTTACAGTAGCACTAGTTGTAGTTATATTTGTTGAAGTTACAGCTGTAGGGCTTACACATGAGGCTGTAAACGCAAATCTAGTTGCAGGTCTCCAGTTCGAGGTATTTACTAAGGAAGCTGCTAACGCAGAATTATTAAATTCATTTCTAAGACCACCAACTATTGTAGTATTACACAATGCTACATTAGCTGTTGATAGAGGGTTAGTTGGATTTTCCCACTCAAAGGCTACATAAACACCACCTCCAGTATAAGTAAATGGGGTACCACCAGTTAATGTGATGTCCCAAAATCCAGTAGCAGCAGGAATTGTAGTTGGGGCATTATGAACCATTGTCATACCATTGATTACATCTGTCCAAACATTTGATGCCTTTAAATAAGTTGCATCGGAGGTGTTTTGAATATAAATTTTCAAGGTACCTGATGTGGCAATATCTTGTGCAGTACCAAATTCAAAACTTAGTGCACTAACAGCAGTAGCGTTTGGAAATCCGCTAGCAGTCATTTCAGCCGGTGATATGATGTAACATGTTCTAGCATATCTTACAGCACCTTGAGGTGCTCTTGCATTTCCAGATGTAGATCCATTATTTGGCAAAACGGATACAAACTGCTGTCCGTACGTTACCAAGCCTAATAATAAAAAGAGTAAAGTTTTTTTCATATGATTTCAGTTTAAGTTTATGCGAAATTAAATAAAAAAAACACACCTAAAACCTTAAGTGTGTTTTTTTTAAAGGAAATTTTTAGCCACTAATTTTTTAAATATTTCTCCAAAAATTGGTCTTGTTCCCAAAGTAAATGCAAAATGTTTTCTTTGGCTACGTAACTATGGCTTTCTTTGGGTAAAATCACCATCCTTACAGGAGCACCTAACCCTTTTAAAGCTTGAAAATATCTTTCGGTTTGTAAGGTAAAAGTTCCAGGATTGTTGTCTGCCTCTCCGTGGGTTAACAACATTGGAGTTTTCATTTTAGAAGCATTCATAAAAGGCGACATGCCATTGTAAATTTCCGGTACATCCCAGTAGTTCCGTTGTTCACTCTGAAAACCAAACGGGGTAAGGGTTCGGTTGTATGCTCCACTTCGGGCAATGCCACATGCAAATAAATTAGAATGCGATAACAAATTGGCTGTCATAAATGCACCATAGGAGTGTCCCCCAACACCTACTTTTTTACGGTTGATGTACCCTAATTTGTCCACTGCATCAATGGCAGCTTCGGCATTGGCAACCAATTGCTCAATAAATGTATCGTTTGGTTCTTGGTTTCCTTCCCCAACAATTGGAAATGCAGCATTGTCTAAAACGGCATATCCTCGGGTTACCCAATACACAAAAGAGCCATAGTAAGGAAAAGTAAACTCATTTGGGTTAGAAGTTGTTTGCCCAGCCGTATTCTTGTCTTTGTACTCACGTGGATAAGCCCAAATTAACAAAGGCAATTTTTCTTTTTTGGATTTGTCGTAATTGGCAGGTAAATACAAGGTTCCAGAGAGTTCAACACCGTCTTTTCTTTGGTAAGTAATCAACTCTTTATGTACTTTTTGCAATGCTTCAAATGGGTTTTTGAAAAAAGTAATTTGTTGTAGTTTTTTGTTTTTAAAGTTTCGAATGTAGTAATTCGGATACTCGTTGGCCGATTGTATTTGTACCAAAACTTCTCCTTTTTTAAAGTCGATGATGGCATTCAAATCTTCTTTTTTTCCGGCAATTTTAGAAGTGTATAACCTCTTTTTTGTAAATGTTTTGGTGTCTAATTCGTCAATAAAAGGAAATTGTCCTTCTTTAGTAAAGCCATCTCCCATTAAATATGCTTTGCCATTTTCAATAGCAATCACATTTTTGCCAAATTCATTTTTCTTGGTTTCAAAACTTCCCGGATCAGAGTAAATGTCCTGGTAGTTTCTGTTCATCAATGTTTTGGCATTGCTATTGTCTCCAGAAGGGTTGATTACATAAGCCTTGGCATTTCTGGTATCGTACCATTGGTCAGAAACGATGGCAAAATTGGCATTTCCCCATTCGATCCCATTAAAACGTTGTTGTGTTTTAAAGATGTTTTTTGCAGGTTGCTTAAAAGGTGCATCCCACAAATACAATGCATCTCTATGAGATACTTGATTTGCTTGATCCCCACCATCTAATGCTTCTACATAAAATAAAGTAGCAGGAGCATCTGCTCTCCAAGAAACATTTCTTTTACCGGTTCTGGTAGAGGAAAATCCTTTTGGCATGATTTCATTTAAAGGTTGCTCGTGAATGACCTGTATCAAGTTGCCTTTGGCATCATATACACTCATTTTTTGTGGAAATCTACTGTAAGGAACGATATAGGAAAACGGTTTTTCGATGGTATTTAGTAATACATAATTTCCATCTGGTGAAAATGAAACAAAAGAATATAAATTGGCAGCTAACCAAGGTTCGGCTTTGCCAGAAATTGAAATTTTCCACAATTCAGAAGTTGCAATACTTTCAAAATTGGCTTCATCTAATTTGTTTTTTAGCAAATCTTGGTAGGTTCTGTTTTGAGAAATTTTTCCATCTCCTACTGAAATAATCGGGCCACTTGGAATACTTTTTTTGTCTTCCAAAATTTCAGGTTTATTTTTTGGGAGCATTCGCACTAACAAATGCTCACTATCGTTGAACCAACTTACCGGATTTCCTAAGTTAGCATTCAAATTAGCCTCCGAAACTTTGGTAGCTTTGGCTTGCATTAAGTCTAAAATCCACAACTCTACTCCATTTGCAGTGGTATGCGTAAAAGCTAATTTTTTTTCATCCGGTGATAAACTATAATTAGCCAATCTAGGATTGGCTGGTAATCCAGTAACTTGGGTTTCGGTTTTATCAGTAACTTTTCTTACTTTAATATTGTTGATGTAGGTAATGGTGCTGGAAATATTGGTAATCGGATTGATACGTAAACCACCTAAACGCAATTCATCTTGGTTTAAATCGTCTAGAGTTTTGTAGGTATCCCGATAGCTTAAAATCATCCATTGCTTTTTGCTGTCCATGTTTACGGAAGGTGCTCTTTCGTATTCCGCTAATTCTAAAATTTCTTTAGGTGGTTTTTGGTAGGATAAATTTTCTTGTGCAAATGAAAATGCCACAAGCAATAAACAAAGTAGAAGGTTTGCTTTTTTCATAGGTAGTAGGTTAGTATACTTTGAAGTAAAAGTAGAAAAACCTTAAAAGCAAAGTCTTAAAAAAAATAAAAAGTTATTCTTCTTTCACTACTATGAAAGAAGCCTTGTAGCCACCGGCTAAATTCCATACATTTCCAACTAAAGAAATGCCTTTTTCATCTACAATTCTGAACTCAGCTGTATTTGGGCTATACAAACCTTCGTTGATAGCAATAAACTCAAACTTGTTAAAGCCTGGTTGAAGTTCTACTTCAATAGATTTGTAATCACCAGTTAAGTTAACTTCCTCTCGGATGACTTTTCCGTTGTGTAAAATTTTTACTTTATCTCCATCAACGGTTTCATGGTCACGACAAATCAATCGAAGGGTTTTAGATTTGGTAATCACATCTCCAAAATATTGGTCTTTTTTAAAGTCTTCGTGTGATGCTCCTTCTCTTTTTGGAATACCTGGGTCAAATTTGGTTTTGGGTTTTACAAAATCGTCTTTTTGGGTCAAATCAATTTTTGATTTTTTTTCCAAATTAAAGTAGTCTTTGGTTGGCTTTTCGTCTTTTTCCCACAAATCAACAGAAGGGGTAGGAGGGGTATTGTCAGGCAACACGATACCACCACCTTTGATAGGTTTGCCTTTACTACCTTGGTCAATTTGGGCATGTACCCATCCCATGGTGAATAGAAAAATAAAAAACAGATAATAGTTTCGCATGTATTTAGTTAATCAAAAACTATTCCAATTTAAAATTTGTTTTCTACTTCTGCAGCTTGTAACATCAAATAATGCAAATCGGTGTTTTTTAAAAATCCGGGCATTAAATGACTTCCTGCACCCATCATACAAATTTCTACAAAATCTGCAGAGTGATCGGTACCAATCCATCCAACCGAATTCCTCTTTTTTTGCATTTGAGCATACGATGCAAATGGCAGGTTTTTGTAGTTATAAATTCCTTCTTCATTGGGTTCCAATCCTTGGTAGTATTTGTGTAAAGTTTGGGCTTCCTCTTTTTCTAACACAATGCCATGCACTGATTGGATCATTTCCTGAATTTGTTGTACAGAATTTTGCGGAGTAATTTGATTCAACAAAAAGTCATTGGATTGCTGGTAGCTTTGTAAACTGTCAAAATGTTCGTTGGCATTTTTTCCGTATAATAAACCTGGGTTTGCATTTCCATGGTCCGTACAAATGATTAGCAGGGTATCCGGATTTTTTTCTGTAAAATCAATGGCAACTTGCAAGGCTTCATCAAATGCTACTTGATCATACAACAAGCCTCCAATATCATTGGCATGTGCAGCCCAATCTACCCGACCTGCTTCTACTTGCAACACAAATCCTTTGGAATGGTCTTTCATTAAATCAATTGCTTTGGCAGTCATTTCTGCCAAAGTAGGTACTTTTTCTTGTAGGTCGGTTTGGTGGTTCCAATCTACTCTGTAGGGTAAAGCATCTTGGTAAAAAACTCCTAAAACAGGTTTGCTGGCATTGGTGTTTTTTAAGGAAGTTTTGTTTTTTACTACTTGATATCCTTTTTGTGCATATGCAGTGTACAAGTCTTTTTTGTCTTTTCTTTTTTCTGCATTAAAGTATTGGTCTCCTCCGCCTAACAACACATCAAAACCTTGACTTAGATAAGTCTCTGCAATATCTTCTTGGCTGTTTCTGCTTTTGCTGTTTACCAAAAATCCTGCTGGTGTGGCATGTGTAATAGGCACGGTGGTAACGCAACCAGCTTTTTTACCTACTTTTTTAAATTTTTGCCAAATAGGAAGCAACGCTTCCCCATCTACACTAACGTTTAAAGAACCATTTTTTACTCTAAAACCACTTCCCCAAGACGAACTTGCTGCAGCAGAATCGGTAACAATTGAACTGGCCGAAGCCATGTCCATCAAGCCTCTTCGCACTTTATTTTCTCTATACAAATTCAACCAATTAGAACCTTTGCCATATTTTCGTTTCATGTATATATCAGCCATGTTTAAAGTCCCGGAACTCATCCCGTCACTTACCATGAAAATAATGTTTTTGGCTTTTTTGTTTTTGTTGGATAAAATTTCGTTCGCAAAAATTTGCTCAGGCAACAATAATCCGGTTCCAACGGTGGCTAAAGTGGTATTTTTAAAAAAGGATCTTCTGTTCATGCAGATTTTTTTTCAAATGTAACGGAAAACCAATGTTTTCAGATTAAGAAAATATTAAAAGTGAATTTCTGTATTTTCGAGGTTAAAATTTTTTATTTTGGATGATGTCGGCTAATAATTTTTTAGCTCGCAATAATTTTACTTTGATGCTGTTGAGAGGTTCTTCTAACTGCTCAGCCATATCTTGGTAGCTCATTTCGTGAAAGTATCGCAGTTGAATGACCTCTTGGTATGCAGGTTTTAACTGTTTGATGTAGTGTAATAACTCCGAAAGATGTTGTTCGTAAATTAGGTTGTCTTCTGCCGAAGGAGTTTCATCAATGATATTGTGGGCCATTTGTTCTCTTTGCTCATTGAGTTCCACCATGTTGCTTTTTCTTTTTCGCAAATTATCCAAATGTACATTTTTGGCAATGGCTATCAACCACGTGTTGAACTGATATTCATGGTTGTACTGGTGGATTTTATCAAAAGCTTTCCCAAAAGTTTCTATGGTAATGTCTTCAGCTTCTGTTTCGTTTTCTGTTCTTCGAAGCATAAAGTGATACACTTCGTTCCAATGGGTGTCTAATAAAGTGGTAAAACTATTTTGATCACCGTGTTTGGCTTTTTCTATGATTCGATTGGTTTCCAATGTAGGGGCTTTGAAGTCAGATTTTTAAAATAGATAACTATTTGATAATAAATCAAAAATAGTTCCAAAAATGGTAAAAACCAAATCAAATCTTTTTCACCAAATTTTTTAGCAGCTTTAAAATAGATGATGTACAAACTTAGGTATCTAACCACTACCACCGGAACTCCCCACAGCCAGTTTTGGGTTAGTATTAAGTAGCCAATGGCCAATGGGAAAAACAAAAAGTTGACCAAAAAATAGAGTGATAACTGCAACTTATCGGAAAATTTATAATGTGGTGCAGCCAACAAATGTCTTCTTTTTTGGTACATCCATTCGGTGTAAGTGGTTTTAGGCTCGGAGGTGGTAAATGATTCCGGATGTAAACTCCAAGTAGTGTTTTGTGCAGTTGCAGCTTCATTTACAAACAAATCGTCATCACCAGTCAACACTTTTAAATGGTTTTTAAAGCCATCTAACTGAAAAAACAAATCTTTATGGTATGCCAAGTTTCTTCCAACTCCCATGTAAGGTTTTCCTGCCATGGCCCAACCAAAATATTGCAAAGCGGTGTGAATGGTGTCAAATCGAATGATTTTATTGAGCCATGAGCCTTTGATTTTTTTGTAGGCACCGTATCCTAAAACCAAATTCTTTTTCATGGTAAATTGGCTGCTCATTTGAGCAATCCATTGTTTAGAGTTTGGAACACAGTCGGCATCGGTAAACAACAAATATGGGTTTTTGGCTGCTTTGATTCCAAGAGTAAGTGCGTATTTTTTATTTCCCCAAAAATGTTCGTTTGGAGCTACTTTTACAATTTTTAAGTGTGCGTATTGTAGGGCAAATTCTTCTAAAACCTCTAATGTATTGTCAGAACTTCTATCGTCAATAACAACTACTTCAAAAAACGGGAAGTCTTGTTGCAGAATAGCAGGCAAATGTTTTTTTAAATTCTCAGCTTCGTTTTTTGCACAAACAATCACGGATACTGCAATTCGTTTCGGAGTGCTTTCAGAAACTTTAGCAAAAGATAATCTGCGGTATACCAACCAATGATACAACAATTGGATGCTGGTAACCGCAACTAAAATATACCACAAAAAGTTTAAGTAAATTTCTGGTACCAAGGCTATGCGTGGGTTGGTTCAGAGCAATCTTTCATTTGTTCCGGAGTTTTTCCACAAAAACTACAGTTTTCTCCGTCTTTATTCAAAAATGGACTTTGACTGGCACAAGTTCCGGCAAATTTGCCGTCTTTTTTTGCCCAAATTTTGATGGCTATACCTGCAAAAGCAATGGCTAATAATCCTATAGTAAGTAAAGCTAGTTTCATGAAATCGAAATTTGATGCAAAATTACAAAATTCTATTCATATCTCAAGGATTCTATGGGGTCTTGTTTGGCCGCTTTGATAGCTGGGAACAATCCGGAAATCACTGCAACCAAAAAACTCACAATTACTGCGGCAATCATCGCTCCCCAAGGGACAACAAAAACAAAATCCAGCAAATTTGCCACCCCATAACCAATCAACATACCTAAAATGATACCTACAAATCCACCCAATTGGCCTACTACTACTGTTTCGGTAAAAAACTGCATGGCAATGGTGCTTCTTTTGGCACCAAGTGCTTTTCGAATTCCAATTTCTCGGGTTCTTTCAGAAACCGATACCAACATGATATTCATCAATGCAATGGAAGAACCAAAAATGGTGATGATTCCGATTGCAATGGCAGCAACATTCAAAGCAATGGTGATAGAAAGTATTTGGTTGATCAATTCGTCACTTCGTTGAATGCCAAAATTGTTTTCTTCCACCGGATTTAATTTTCTAATCTGACGCATTACCAAAGTGGCTTCATTTATAGCATCACCCAATAATTCTTGCTTCAATACATTTACACGTAAGTTGTAATTGATATTAGGTTGGGTATAAATAGAACGAGCAATTTGAAGCGGAATGATTACTCTTAAATCCTGACTATTTCCGAATGTAGAGCCTTTTTCTTTCAATACACCCACCACACGAAATTTGTTGCCACGAATAGAAACTATCTTGTCAATCGGGTTGATGTTTTGAAACAATCCTTTCATAAAATCTGAACCTAATACGCAAACGTTTTGGTTGTTATTGACCTCAAAAGGAGTGAAATTTCTACCAAATTGAAACTCTAAACCAGAATTTGGAGCGTAAAATTCGTCTGCCCCAACAATGGTTATTTCAGGATCTGTTTTTTGGTTGTCGTATTTCACTTCGGCATTACTAGTTGCAACAAAAAATGAAGAAACATCTGCCAAAGGATAATAGTATTTTTCTTTAAATGCCTTTATATCGGGATAAGAAATAATAGGATTGATTTTTTCTCTTTCTTGTCTTCTTCCATTACCAATTCTCACTTCCATTTCGTACTGACGAATATTAAAGCCATTGGCTCCCATAGAGGAAAAATCGGAGGACAAAGTATTTTTAAATGCAGCCACCAAGGTTAAAATACTTACCAATGCGGTGATACCTAATGCAATGATGAAAATAGTTAACACAGTTCGCAACATTTGCGAACGAATGGAATGTAAGGCTACTTTGATATTTTCCTTGAGCATGAAAAAGCTTTGTGCTATTGGACTAAATGTTGTGTGTTTTGTTACAAAAACATCCTCTTTTTTAGAAGTAAGTTTCTAACAAAAATAGATTATTGTTCGCTCTATTTCCTTTTCATACCTTTGCCAAAAATGTAAAAAATGGCTCAAAAACCAAGTTTAGCAAAAGGAACTAGAGATTTTAGCTCCGAAGAAGTTTTTAAAAGAAATTACATCATTCAAATCATTCAAAAACACTTCCAACGATTTGGATTTGCACCTATTGAAACGCCATCTTTTGAAAACTCAGAAACACTATTGGGAAAATATGGTGAAGAAGGTGATCGATTGATTTTTAAAATTCTTAATTCTGGAGATTTTTTAGCCAAGGCGGATGCAACATTATTACAAGAAAAGAATTCCACTAAAATAGCATCACAAATTACCGAAAAAGCTTTAAGATACGACTTAACCGTACCATTTGCTCGCTATGTGGTGATGCATCAAAATGAATTGGTTTTTCCGTTCAAGCGTTACCAAATACAACCGGTTTGGAGAGCAGATCGTCCGCAAAAAGGTAGATTCAGAGAGTTTTACCAATGCGATGCCGATGTGATTGGTTCTACCTCGTTGTTGCAAGAGGTGGAATTATTACAACTTTATGATGCTGTTTTTACCGATCTTGGGTTGCACGGAGTTACTTTAAAAATGAACAACCGTAAAATTTTATCGGGTTTTGCCGAAATTATGCAAGCACAACAACAATTGATTGATTTTACAGTTGCTTTAGATAAGTTAGATAAGATAGGGGAAGAAGCTGTAAAACAAGAAATGTTAGACAAAGGCATTTCTGCCGAGGCAATTGCCAAAATCCAACCTTTGTTCTCCTTTTCAGGAAGTAATACAGACAAATTAAATACTTTAAAAGAATTGTTGTCCACTTCTACCATCGGAATGCAAGGTGTGGCTGAAATGGAATTTTTAATCGAAACCATTCAAGAAATTGGTTTACAAACGGCTCAATTACAAATAGAAGTTACCTTGGCAAGAGGCTTGAATTATTATACCGGAACTATTTTGGAGGTAGCAGCACCTCAGGTTCAAATGGGCTCGATTGGTGGTGGGGGAAGATATGACGACTTGACTGGAATTTTTGGATTAAAAAATATGAGTGGAGTCGGAATTTCTTTTGGTTTAGACCGAATTTACTTGGTTTTAGAAGAATTAGGTTTGTTTCCGGATTCTGTGCAAAACTCGTTAGAGGTTTTGTTTATGCAAGATGGCCAAACTCCTTTGGTATTGGTATTGAAGTCCATTCAACAGCTTAGACAAAAAGGAGTGATGGCAGAGTTATACCCGGATGCTACCAAATCTGACAAGCAATTCAAATATGCCGAACGTAAAAATGTCACTTGGTTGGTTCGCAAAGCAAGTGCAGAGCAACTAGAAGTAAAAAACTTAAAAACAAACGAAGTTGAGACATTGGATTGGAATGATTTTTTGTCAAAATTTTAAATTTTGGTCATTTTAATTATTAAGTCGAAAATTTTGTGCGACCAATTACATTGCGTAAATTTGATATCCTAATTTTTGATAGTTAACTTAAATAGAAGTTTATGTACCAATCATATATAAAAGGTTTGGGGTTTTATGTGCCCGAAAATGTGGTTACCAACCACGATTTAACCAAGATAATGGATACTACTGATGAATGGATCCAAGAAAGAACCGGAATTTTAGAGCGAAGACATATCAACACTCCTGAAGAAAACACGACTTCGATGGGGGTAAAAGCAGCAAAAGTTGCCATTGAAAGAGCAGGAATTGATAAAAATGAAATTGATTTTATCATTTTCGCTACATTAAGTCCGGATTATTATTTCCCTGGTCCGGGTGTTTTGGTGCAAAGAGATTTGGAATTGCCAACGGTTGGTGCTTTGGATATTAGAAACCAATGTTCTGGGTTTGTGTATGCATTGTCTATTGCAGACCAATACATCAAAACTGGGATGTATAAAAGCATCTTAATTATTGGATCGGAAACCCACTCCCGAGGACTAGACATGACTACCAGAGGAAGAAATGTTTCTGTAATTTTTGGAGATGGGGCAGGAGCAGCCATTGTTTCTAGGTCTGAAAAAGAAGGCAAAGGAATTTTATCTACCCACTTACATTCCGAAGGGCAACATGCAGAAGAATTGGCAGTAATTGCACCGGGTATGGGCAAGCGTTGGGTAACTGATATTTTGAAAGATAACGACCCGGATGATATTTCATATACACCTCATATGAACGGACAGTTTGTGTTTAAAAATGCCGTTGTTCGTTTTAGCGAAGTGATCATGGAGGGTTTGCAAGCCAATCAATTGCAAGTTTCGGATATCAATATGTTGATTCCGCACCAAGCGAATTTAAGAATCTCGCAATTTATCCAGCAAAAATTCCACTTACAAGACAATCAGGTATACAACAACATTCAAAAGTACGGAAATACTACTGCTGCCTCTATTCCAATCGCCTTAACTGAGGCATGGGAAAAAGGCATGATTAAAGAGGGTGATTTGGTAGTGTTGGCAGCTTTTGGTAGCGGTTTTACTTGGGGTAGTGTGATTATGAGATGGTAATTTTATAATCTTATAATTATTGTTTAACTGTTTTTTGATTTCTCTTAAAAAGTTTCGTCAATCAAAGCCACAATTATATATGTAAAAAAAATCTCGGAATTTCCGAGATTTTTTTTTTTACATTATTAAACTTACTTCTTTAATTGCTTGTAAAGTTTGATCTAAATCATCATACGTTAAGGCATCTGTTAAAAACCAAGTTTCATAAGCAGATGGAGCAATATAAATACCTCTTTCTAACAATCCGTGGAAAAACTTTTTGAATAAATCATTGTCTCCATTTTTGGCAGTAGTAAAATCAACCACCGGGTCTTGGTGAAAATGAATAGAAATCATAGACCCTACTTGGTTAATTGTAAAAGGGATATTGGTGTTGGCAAAAATTTCTTGCATTCCATTTTTCAAATAAATTGTTTTTGCTTCTAAAGAGGTAAACACCTCAGGGTGATCATTCAAATATTGCAACATTTCATAACCAGCTGCCATAGCTAAAGGGTTTCCTGATAGAGTTCCCGCTTGGTATACCGGACCTAATGGAGCCAAATGATTCATGATTTCTTCTCTTGCAGCAAATGCACCCACTGGCAAGCCGCCTCCAATTACCTTTCCAAAACAAACAATATCTGCATCTACCTGATACAATTCTTGTACGCCACCTTTGGCCAAACGAAAACCGGTCATTACCTCATCAAAAATAAGTAACGCTCCATTTTCCAAACAAAGCTGTTTTAAACCTTGTAAGAAACCTTCTTTTGGAGGTACACAACCCATATTTCCTGCAACAGGTTCTACAATGATTGCTGCAATTTGTTCCGGATTAGATTGAAACAAATGTGCTACTTCCTCCAAGTTATTATAAGAAGCTAAAAGCGTATCTTGAGCAGTTCCAGGGGTGATACCCGGACTGTTTGGTACTCCAAAAGTACTTGCTCCACTTCCGGCTTGAATCAAAAACGAATCAGAATGTCCGTGGTAACAACCTGCAAACTTGATGATTTTATGACGTTTGGTATACCCACGAGCTAACCTTATCGCACTCATACATGCTTCGGTACCAGAATTTACAAATCGAATTTTATCAATATTTGGCACCATTTCAACTGCCAATTTTGCAATTTTGGTTTCCAATTCGGTTGGCATGCCAAAAGAAGTTCCTTTTTCTGCGGTAGTTTTGATGGCATTAATTACCGGCTCAAAAGCGTGCCCTAATATCATCGGTCCCCAAGAATTGATATAATCTATCAATACACTTCCATCTTCGTCATACAAATATGCCCCTTTGGCTCTTTTAACAAAAATGGGGGTACCACCTACGGCTTTAAATGCTCTAACTGGAGAGTTTACTCCTCCTGGGATATATTGTTGTGCTTCTACAAAAAGCTGACTACTTCGTTGGTATAACATGTTATTTTACTTTTAAAATTTGACCAATAGAAATGTTATTGTCGTTCAAATTGTTCATCTTTTTTAATTCCTCCAATGTCATTTGGTATTTTCTGGATAAGGAATACAAGGTATCTCCTTTTTCTACACGATGTGTTTTTATCAAAGTAGTTTCAATGGAAGAATTTGAGTTGGAAGAAGGATTACTTTTAGGCTTTTCATCTGCCAAAACAGGCTTTCCTAAAACTTCTGCATCAAAACGATGCAATTGGTATCTTTCTATCAAACTAGTTAATTTATCTGGATATTTAGGATCTGTAGCATAGCCTGCATCTTTCAAGCCTTTAGCCCAAGCCTTGTAGTTATCTTTTTCTAAAGTAAATAATTGCACATAATATTTTCTGGTACTTAAAAAAAGAGCATGGTCACGAAACGATTCGGATGGATCTTTATACTTTCTAAAACATTCGTCTTTGGCATCATCGTCATGAAATATTTGATCTCCTTGCCATTCTTTATGGCATTTTATACCAAAATGATTGTTTGCTTGTACACTAAGTCTTGCAGTACCTGCACCTGATTCCAAAATTCCCTGTGCCAAAGTAATACTAGCAGGAATTCCGAATTCTTTCATGTTGCTTTTGGCAGTTTCTTTAAATTGATCAATATAGTCCAAAACCACTTGCTGGGTGATTTTTACTGTAGAAGTTGCCTTTAATTCTTCTTTTGGAGATGTGCTTTCAGAAACAGTTGGCTTACTCACATTGGTGCTAGCTGGTCTGCTTGAAGTATTGGCAGGCCTAGATGTGGTTGCAGTTGGTTTTGAAGTTTGGATAACTGATTTTCCTTTGTTGTTAGAAACTGTTTTCTTTTGTGTTGAACAACTTGCTAAGAAAATTAAGCAAAAGGCAAATAGTAATTTATGCATAAGTAATGGTTGTCTTGTTTTTGTTTTTTAAGGTTTCATTCATTCCATCAATTCCTTGTAAACCACCTGTGTGGATAACTAAGATTTTGGTGCCTCTTTCAAAATAATTTTGTCGGACCAAATCTAAAATACCATACATCATCTTACCTGTGTATAACGGATCTAACGGAATTTTAGTTTGCTTATAAAATTCATTCAGCCATTTGATTAAATCGGAAGTTACTTTTCCGTACCCCCCAAAATGATAATCATTAACCAAATTCCATGAATTTTCAGAAGTCACAAATTTACGAATATCTTCGACTAAAAATGCTCCTTTTAAAGCCGGAAAACCTATAATTTTTTGATAATTTTTCGCACTATTAATTATTCCAGCAATAGTCCCCCCTGTACCTACTGCACATGCAATCTTGTGAAACTCGCTGTCGTTATTGGATAAAATTTCTTCACAACCTTTGATTGCCAGAGCGTTGGTACCTCCTTCTGGAATCCAATGATGTTCTTGTAATTCTGGAAAAAAAGCGGGTATTGCTTCTTTATTTTGGTACAATTCTCTTGAAATAAATCGAAATTGCATTCCAAATTTGGCTGCTTTTATTAATGTTGGATTTTGTTGCCATGCATGCTGCAGTTCTTCTCCCCTAATAATTCCGATGGTTGGTTTTTGAAATAAGAATCCGGCATAAGCTACAGCCAATATATGGTTTGAATATGCTCCTCCAAAAGTAACCCAACCTTGAGAATTCAAATTTTCCAGTAGGTTATATTTGAGTTTTCGGAACTTATTCCCTGAAATATATGGGTGTAATAAATCCTCTCTTTTGATCCAGATTTCTACTTTAAATTTATCTAACCATTCCAATTCCAACTTTTGGTTGACGGAGTTTATTTCATTAAATACTTCCAAAAACTCCATGTTTTTCTATTTTGCAGATAATTGGATTGGTGTTCATTGGCATAAGCTTCTTTTTCAAAAGAGACGTTTTTATAAGCTTTTTCCCAACTTTGAAGTTGTACCCAGTGATAAGTAAATTCTATGATATACCATAAGAAAAAAAATATCCATAGCAACTCCAATTGTTGTTTGAAATGAATTTTTTCGTGTTGTATAAATTTTTGACTTTGTAACAAATTTCGATTTCTTAGCAACAAAAACGGAAAAATTGCCACCCCTTGGATGTTTTTCTTCATTAAAAAAGGAGCAACTAAAACAATCATTTTTTGAGAAATCGTTAATTTTGTGACATGGAATGGCAAAATAACGAAAATAAACTAAAAGAGGGAGAAGATTTCTACTACACTCCCGAAGGTTATAAAGTTTTTACTGAAAAATACCATTTAAAAAGAGGTTATTGTTGCAAAAGCGGATGCAGACATTGTCCGTATGGTTTTGATAAAAAAACCGGGATTGTCAAAAAAAAATGACAAATAATCTTAGCAATATTAATCACACAAAAAATAGCAATAAATATCAACCTAGTAAAAAAAGCTGCAATGCATACTATTATAGATACTTTAGTTATTGAAAAATTTCAACAAGAGATATTGGCTGGAATTCCTCAAGAATTACCTCAACCTAAGCCCTATGATCCATTGGTAAATCATGCTCCAAAACGGAAGGAAATTTTAACGCAAGAAGAGAAAAAGTTGGCTTTAAAAAATGCGTTACGATATTTTGACCCAAAGCATCATGCAGCACTTTTGCCAGAATTTAAGGAGGAATTAGATACTTACGGTAGAATTTACATGTATCGTTTTCGTCCGGATTACAAAATTTATGCTCGACCAATTTCCGATTATCCCGGAAAATGTGATCAAGCAAAAGCCATCATGTTAATGATTCAAAATAATTTGGATCATGCGGTTGCACAACATCCACATGAACTAATCACTTATGGTGGCAATGGAGCCGTATTTCAAAACTGGGCACAATATCGCTTAACCATGCAATATTTAGCTGAAATGACGGATGAACAAACCTTGGTAATGTATTCGGGCCACCCCATGGGATTGTTTCCTTCACATAAAGATGCTCCAAGAGTGGTAGTAACCAATGGCATGGTAATATCGAATTACTCTAAACCAGACGATTGGGAAAAATTCAATGCCTTAGGAGTAAGTCAGTACGGACAAATGACTGCGGGTAGCTATATGTATATTGGTCCACAAGGAATTGTACACGGAACTACCATTACCGTGTTAAATGGATTTAGAAAAATAAATAAAAATCCGAAAGGAAAGTTATTTGTAACTTCCGGTTTAGGAGGAATGAGCGGTGCACAACCTAAAGCCGGGAATATTGCAGGATGTATTACCGTTTGTGCAGAAGTAAACCCAAAAATTACCCAAATCAGACATGAGCAAAAATGGGTAGATAAAATCATTACCAATATCAATGAGTTGGTGCTAAGAGTTCAAAAAGCTCAAGCGAATGAAGAAGTTGTTTCCATCGCTTATTTAGGTAATATTGTAGAAGTTTGGGAAAAATTTGCAGAAGAAAACATCACGATTGATTTAGGTTCTGACCAAACTTCGTTACACAATCCGTGGGCTGGAGGGTATTATCCAATTGGGTATAGTTTTGAAGAAGCCAATGAAATGATGGCAAACGACCCCGAAAAATTCAAAGAGGAAGTGAGAAAAACTTTACGTAGACATGCCGATGCCATCAACCAACATACGGCAAAAGGCACGTACTTTTTTGACTACGGAAATGCCTTTTTGTTAGAATCCTCCAGAGCCGGTGCCAACGTACTTTCAGATCATCCAACCATTGGAAGAGAATTTAAATATCCTAGTTATGTGCAGGACATTATGGGACCCATGTGCTTTGACTATGGTTTTGGTCCATTCCGATGGGTTTGTGCTTCTGGAAATCCGGAAGATTTAGCCAAAACCGATCAAATTGCCTGTGAAGTTTTAGAGGAAATGATGTTACATGCACCGGATGAAATTCAACAACAAATGGCAGATAATATCCAATGGATCAAAGGAGCCCAACAAAATCAATTGGTAGTTGGTTCGCAAGCCAGAATTTTATATGCGGATGCGGAAGGAAGAATGAAAATTGCAGAAGCATTTAACAAAGCCATAGCCAAAGGAGTATTAGGTCCGATTATTTTAGGGAGAGATCACCACGATGTATCTGGAACAGATTCTCCTTACAGAGAAACCTCTAACATTTATGATGGTTCCAGATTTACCGCAGATATGGCCATTCACAATGTGATTGGAGATAGCTTTAGAGGAGCCACATGGGTTTCTATCCACAATGGTGGAGGTGTTGGTTGGGGAGAAGTAATCAATGGTGGATTTGGCATGGTTTTGGATGGATCTGAAGATAGTGATAGAAGGTTGAAATCAATGCTTTTTTGGGATGTGAATAACGGAATTGCAAGAAGAAGCTGGGCAAGAAATGAAGGTGCCATTTTTGCGATTAAAAGAGCGATGAAAACGCAACCTTTATTAAAAGTTACCATCCCTAATATAGTAGATGATGGGTTGGTTTAACTTTGTTTAAAGTTTCAGGTCGAGATGAAGCCGAACTTGTCTCGATGCTGACCGAAGCGTCAGCATTTCAAGTCTGTGATTTTACTGATTATAATTTTTGTTGATTAGTAATTAAAAACATAAGTATGAAAGCATTTTATATTTTCGCGTTAAGTATACTGTTTTTAACCTCCTGCAGCAGTGTACAAGTGCACAGTGATTTTGAAAAAGGGGTGGATTTTAGCAAATACCAAACCTATGCATTTCAAAAGAGTAGTATTGATAGAGTAGAAATTTCCGACATCGACAAACGTAGAATATTAAGAGCTCTTGAAAAAAACTTATCCGAAAAAGGATTTACAAAAAGCGAACAACCGCAATTTTTAGTGTCATTTTTCACCAAAGAAAGAGAACAAGTAGATGTTTGGCAAAACAACATGGCCTGGGGTTGGGGCTGGGGCTGGGGACCTTGGTGGGGGCCAAGTTGGGGAGGCACCCAAGTGTCAAGTTATACCGAAGGGACTCTATATATTGATATTATTGATGCCTCTACTAAAGAACTCATTTGGCAAGGTTATGGGGTTGGTGCTTTAAATCCAAGTGCTAAAAATAAAGAAGAAAGAATCCACCAATTTGTTTTGGAAATTTTAAAGAAGTATCCGCCACAAAAAAGTAAATAATTAAATCATAAAACTCCCTTAAGGGAGTTTTTTTATGCATGTCTAAATTCATATCTTTACCTCTCTATAACGATTGAAATATGGAATCCGCTTTTGAAACTAATCCGCTGATCGAACGATTACCAGAACACCTAAAACAATTTATCAAACCGCAAAATTATGAGGACTACACACCTATTAACCAAGCAGTTTGGAGATATGTGATGAGAAAGAATGTAGATTACTTAAGTAAAGTTGCTCATGAATCGTATGTTGAGGGATTACAAAAAACCGGTATTTCCGTTGATTCTATACCTAGTATGTATGGGATGAATCGTATTTTGAAAGAAATTGGATGGGCAGCAGTTGCTGTAGATGGCTTTATTCCTCCAAATTCCTTTATGGAATTCCAAGCATACAATGTGTTGGTAATAGCAAGTGATATTCGTCAGTTGGAACACATCGAATACACTCCAGCTCCAGACATTATTCACGAAGGTGCTGGTCATGCTCCTATTATTGCCAATCCGGAGTATGCCGAATATTTAAGAAGATTTGGTGAAATTGGCTGTAAAGCTATTTCATCGGCTAAAGACTATGAATTATATGAAGCCATCCGATGGTTATCTATACTAAAAGAAGCAGAGGGGAGTAGCGAAGAAGAAATTAAAAAAGCGGAGAATTTGGTGAACGAATTGCAACAAAATATGGGAGAACCAAGCGAAATGGCTCGTATAAGAAACCTACATTGGTGGACCGTAGAATATGGCTTGATCGGTACTGTAGAAAATCCAAAAATTTATGGAGCAGGTTTGTTGTCGAGTATTGGTGAAAGTACTTGGTGCATGACTGATGCGGTGAAAAAAATTCCATATTCTATTGCAGCAGCCGATCAGAGTTTTGACATTACCAAACCACAACCACAGTTATATGTAACACCCGATTTTGCGCATTTAAGTTTGGTTTTAGAAGAATTTGCCAACAAAATGGCTTTGCGAACCGGTGGCTTAGAAGGAGTTAAAAAATTGATTGATTCCAAAGCTTTAGGAACGATTGAACTTAGTACAGGTTTACAAGTTTCAGGAGTATTTACCAACGTAATTGAACACGAAGGAAAACCTATTTACATCCAAACTTCTGGTAAAACTGCATTGTCATACAGAGAAAAAGAACTGGTTGGTCATGGAACGGAATACCATGCAGAAGGCTTTGGAAGTCCCATTGGAAAACTAGTAGGCATTAACATTGCCATAGAAGAAATGAGTCCGAGAGATTTAAGAGCTTACGACATATACGAATCGGAAGTAGTAACCTTAGAATTTGAAGGTGGTGTTAAGGTTTCTGGAGAAATTGTTACCGGCACCCGAAATTTACAAGGAAAAATCATGTTGATCAAGTTCAAAAATTGCACTGTAACTTATGGTGAGCAAGTACTATTTCAACCGGAATGGGGTATTTATGATATGGCAGTTGGAAAAGAAGTGATGTCTTGTTATGCAGGTCCAGCAGATGTCAATAGTTTTGATATGATCACCCATGTACCAAGTTCGCAGACCATCAAATCGATCATTTCAGAAAAGCGAACTCAGTTAGAGAAATTATATGCTGAGGTTAGAAATTTAAGAGAGTCAAATAACAAGGAGGTGACATTGTTAGAAGCGATCTTTGAAAACATCCAAAAAAACCATTCGGATGATTGGCTCTTGGGTGTGGAAATTTTGGAGCTAGCAAACCAAAACCAATGGAAGGATTTGAAAGACAATGTGGTTTTTTATTTAGAAAAAACTAAAGACAATAGACCTGAAGTTGCCCATTTAATTGATGGTGGAATGCAGTTAATTTTACAAAATGAACCCGTTAGTGTCTCCTAAAATTTGTCTACAGTAACTTTTGTTACCATCCACATTAAAAAGCTGCTTTACTTTTGCATCAAATAAATATAAAATTATGGGGTTATTATCATTTTTAGGTTTAGGTGGAAGCACTAACAATTTAACCGATTTTATTCAAAAAGGTGCTGTAATTATTGATGTTCGCACTCCGGGAGAATTCAGTAATGGCCACATCAAGGGTTCTAAAAACATTCCTTTGAACACTATTTCTGGAAAAATTAATGAAATCAAAAAACTAAATAAACCAATTATTGTATGCTGTCAAAGTGGGATGCGAAGCGGTCAGGCAGCATCTATCTTAAAAAGTAGCGGCATTGAAGTGGTGAATGGTGGTGGTTGGCAAAGTTTGCAAAGTAAATTATAAAATTTTGATAGATTCATTTTATAAACAAAGACAACTTTTAGGTTGTCTTTTATTTTTTGTCAAGAATTCATTTATTTAGTAGATATTTTTTAATATAAAATCTAAAATTACCTTGCTAAGTTCTGGGTGTAAAGGCAAGTTAGGGTCGGTGTATGATTTGTAGTTTTCTCCCAAATCACCATGGATGTTTTTAAGTACATGGTTCATGTTTTCCAAAATAATTAAGGTAGCATCAGGTTTGACTTGATGTAAAATTTCTGCCTCAGTTTCTTTTACTTGAATGTCTTTGGTTCCGTTGATAATTAAAATCGGGACTTGCAATTTTTTAATTTCTACTGCTGGATCTATTTGCATCCACGACATCATATAGGATTGTACCGATTTTCGAAAGATAGATTCCAACATTTGGTTTTTATTTTCGTATGGTTGTTGACTTTTTAAGGTATTTAATCCCAATTCAATTTCTTCTTTCCAAAATGGAGCTTGGGCTAATAATTGGTCTTTTAAAATGAAATCGATACTTCTACCTGCTCCCGCTAAAGATATATAACCATTGGTTTTATTGGCAGCTAACATAGCTACCAACGATCCTTCGCTATGCCCAATCAAAACAATTTTTGAAAATTTCTTCTCCTTTTTAAAATGATTAATGATGATTTCCAAGTCTTTCACATTGTCTTGAAAAGTCATTTCCTCTTCTTTAATTTCTTTTTTGGCTTTCATTTGCGTAATTACTCGTTTGTCAAAAGCAAAAACAGCATGTTGTGATGCCAAACTCTCAGCCAAAAATTTCAAGGAATTATTTTCCATTCCAGGACTATTACCATTTCTATCTGGAATTCCAGAACCCGGAATTTGAATGATCAACACTTTTGCTTTTTCCTTTTTTGGTTGGTATAAATCTCCAATCAAGTCCTCTGCAATGACAATTTCTTGTTTGGTAAAGTCTTGTGATTGCAATTTAGCAACCAATAAACACAACAATATAACGATAGTTCTGATCATGATTTTTAATTTATGCGATGAAATGAATCACTATTTTAGATATAACTTCTGCCAATAACACTGCAACTACTAATTGTAGACCAATTTTCCAACTTTTTTGGTTGGTAGAAACGGTAAATCCGTGCCATAAATACCATCCAAAAATTGCCAAAGAAGCCAATGCCAAAAGTCCGAATATCAACAAAACTCCCAAAATTGGAATAGAAATTTCAGGCAAAGCTTGCGGATTTTGAATCACTTGAGCAACCATTTCTTCGGAGGTTATTCGCATCCAATCGTTCCAATTGAACAAAATCAACGGATAAAACACCATTCTACTCCATAAACTAGTTACAAGTAAATCTTGCAAACGAGCCTTGGCTTGGTTCCATTTTGCCAAAAGCCACAGTAAAATTGTTAAAGAAATGGTATTGATAATGTTATCCAACAAAGGTTCAAACCATGTAATATTTGTAACAAAATGGGTGTCTAAAACGCCATCAAATCTCGCTTTAAAAATTACAGCTAATAGCGAAAAAAGTAGCGTAAAAAATACAGAAAACGACAACAAAAAGCCATCAGTAAAGTGGGCAAAAGGTTGCAACAAACTAGTACTATTTATTTTCTTCATTGGTAGACTGATTTATCTGATTACCGTTTTTATCAACGAATTTTGATTTAAAAAATTCATTTGCAAAAAAATCTTTTAATTCCTTTGATTTTTGGGTTCCGATTAAATATTTTTTTTGGTTATGTAGTACCACCTCTAAACCAATATTTCCGGAAACGTTTAAAGCCAAGCCATTTTTATACCATTTAATACCCCATCCACCGCAATCTAATACTGGATGGTACTTTACAATAGAAACTTCCTGAACATCTTCCCATGAAAATACCTTTTGGTATTTGTAAAACAGCATATGAAAAGTAGCATAAATTCCTTTTTCATCTATTTTAGTTTGCAGATGTAAGCTAAAAAACCATGAAAAAAACAAAACCATTGGAAGAATAACCAACCAAGTTGCTTTTAAATTCCAAGCATCTTCTGTGGTAAGTTCGTACATCAAAAAACCTAATATTCCCAAAAGTATTGTCCAAATCCACCATTGACGGAAGTATTGCTTTTCTGTAAATTGGGTTGGAATAGTCATTATTTTTTCTTTTTTGATTCGTAAATCGTTACAGCTATCACTATAAATAATATGCCCAAAGTGACAGGCAAAAACCAAGCTCCCAGACCTTCTCTTTTTCCTAAGGAAACTTGCATGGTAAAATAATCAATGGCCATGAAAAGTACAATTAACAATAGCTTCATCCATCGCATCATTCGAACTCCCAATAGGTATTGTCGAGGTGCATTTTCCTCGGTAATTTCTACTGTGTAATTAAAGTTTTCCGGATTCCGTTCTAACATAGATAATAGTAACACCAAAAAAGTTGCAATTATCGGAGTTAAAAAAATCGTATCCTTGCTGCCAAATCCATCCGCTTCTCCAACACCATTAAAGTGAATTGGAATCTCCTCTGGCAGCAAAGGATACATCCATATTACCATTCCCCAAAACAACAACCAAAGTAAATAACCGGCATATTCCAATACTTGGTCGGCTTTGGTAAATGATAAAGTAATAATAGGTCGTTTACTCATTTTAAGTCATCTGGTTTAATTTGTGAATCAAATCATCTAATCGATTGCGAACCGTAGGATAACTAATTCCCATTTTTTTGGCCATTTCTTTCAAACTTCCACTATACAATACAAATTGTAAAATAAAATCTTGTTCTTCCGGAAGCAGTTGTAACAATTTTGGCAATGTAAATTGCCCTTGTACTTTGGTGGTACAAGCAACACAACTACATTCTGTGACCTGCATCAGAGCATCACAACTTGGACAATGTGTAGGAAATTTACTCATTTATTTATTCAAACTTTAATAAAGTTAAAACAAATATAAATAAAATTAATAAATCGGTTGCCATTATCGCATAAAAAAACCTGTCGTTGGACAGGTCTTTACTTTTTTTAAAAAGGATATTATCGTTTAGAAATTTTGTTTCCAGTGATTTGTCTTTGTCGGTTACATTTGAAACGATCTACGGAACTTTCTCTTAATTTGGCATGTTTGGTCGCTCTACCTTGCACTCTTGCTCTCCACATTCTAAAACTAGAAGGCTTCATGTGCAAACGCATCAACCGAATGGTTTCAGCTTCCGAAATACCAAACTGAAAAGTAATGGCTTCAAATGGAGTTCTGTCTTCCCAAGCCATTTCTATAATTCGATCTATTTGCGCTTCTGTAAAAGTCATTTTAATTATTTTATGCTACAAAACTAGCCATTACCTAAACGAACAAACGTTAAAGAATTAATCAAATTTATTTTTGAAATAATATTTGGCATCTAACTCATCGTCATCATCAAACATTCTCTGATTCATTTTTGGTTTAGGCTTGGCTGCTGCCACTTTTTTCTTCCAAAGTTCAAATTGGTCTTTAGACAAACGCTTTCGCATCAATTCGGTGACTTCGTTTTCCGATAAACCAAAATCGAGTTTAAGAACTTCAAAAGGTTTTCTTTCTTCTTGAGCAATGCTCACCACTTTAAAAATTTCTTCGGGAGTTAGCTCTTTGGAACGGTGCTTTCTCATGGGTAAAGTCAAAAAAAATTAAGTTGTTGGTTTGCGATACTTCTGAAAAGGAATCGCTAAAAGATTTTTAAGATTATTGTGTTCGTTAGGTTCCGGATGGGTATCTACCCCATAATGAATTTGATTTCTGTCTAAATAACTAAAAGTACCAAACAATCTATCCCAAACAGAAAAGATGTTTCCGTAATTAGAATCGGTGTATGGCAACTGAAAATGGTGATGCACTTTATGCATGTCAGGTGACACAATCAGGTAACTAATCCATTTGTCTACTTTTTTAGGCAATGGCATATTGGCATGATTGAATTGTGAAAAAACTACAGAAAGCGATTGGTACAAAAAAACCAAACCCATTCCTGATCCTACCAACCAAACACCTAATAAAGTAAACACAAAACGAATCACGCTTTCCCCAGGATGGTGACGATTTGCTGTGGTAGTATCTACCCAAGTATCTGTATGATGAATTAAGTGAAACTTCCACATCCATCGCACTTTATGTTGCACCAAGTGGGCTAAGTAAGCTCCAATTAAGTCTAACAACAGCAAGCCAACAAAAGCATACAGCCAAAGGTTTTTTATGTTGAGCCAATACAAAATACCAAATTCATGTTGGGTAACCCAAGCAGCAGATTGCAATAACAAAAAAGCCATAGAAAAATTAACCAAAATGGTGGTGCCTGTGAAAAATAAATTGATGCCTGCATGATTCCACTTTTTGTAATTCATTCTAAATAAAGGAAAGGCATTTTCTATCCACCAAAAAATGGTAATTCCACCAGCTAAAATCAGGGCTCGGTGTGCGGAAGGTATGGTTTCGAAGTACGAAAGAATAGTTTCCATTAGATAATCAATAAGGTAAAATTAATAAAAAATGTTTGATTGTTGCCATCCATGTAATTTTTTAAGAAAATTATACCAAAGTTCGAAATGTTAAGTTAATACGAGGCCCCACCTCTTTTTTGGTTTTTGGGATGGCATGTTTCCAGAAATGTTGGGTTTCTCCCTTCATTACCAACAAAGAACCGTTGTTAAGTTCAAAAGTTTTTTTAACATCTGGTAATTGGTTGTGTTTTAAATGAAAACTTCTGGTTGCACCAAAACTCAAAGAAGCAATGACAGGGTTTACCCCCAAAGTTTTCTCGTTATCGGCATGCCAGCCGTTGCTATCGTTGCCGTCTCTGTACAAATTACACAACACAGTAGTAAACGAATGCTGGCAAAATTCTTCCACTTTTTCTTTTAAATAAAACATCAACGGATTCCACGGATGTGGATGCATCCAAATATTGGAATATTGGTACGATTTCCCTTCGTTTCCATACAAACAAGTCAATCTTGGTTGGTCATACTCTTTTCCGTAAACTGTAATTTTATCTGATTGCCAAGGAGTAGTTTCGTATAATTGCTGAAATAAGGTATTTGCTTCTAACTCTTCTATAAAATTTGGTTTCCAAAGCAAATCTGCATTGGGTAATTGGTATCCAAAAACTTCTTCAAACGGAAAAAGCGACATCGGTTTGTTTTTTATATGATATCCAAATGTAGATAAAACATCATTTATTTAGAGTAGACATCGATTAAAAAATTCTTATTTTTACCATGTAACCAACTTACATTAATTCATGGCACAAACTCTATCCAACATGATTGCTTTAGGTACCAAAGCTCCTAATTTTAATTTGCCGGATACCAATGGCAATGGTTTTAAAACTTGGGAAGACTGCAAAGGAAGTAAAGGAACTTTGGTAATATTTATGTGCAACCACTGTCCGTTTGTATTGCATATCATAGAAGAATTGATTCGAATTGCCAACGACTACCGTGTGCAAGGCTTAGGAATGGTAGCCATTTCCAGCAATGATGTGGAAAAATACCCACAAGATGGTCCGGATAAAATGATCGAATTTGCTTTTGCACACGGCATGGAATTTCCGTATTTGTATGACGAAAGCCAGGAAGTTGCCAAAGCATATGGAGCAGCCTGCACACCTGATTTCTTTTTATATGATAACCAAGACCAGTTAGTTTATCGCGGTCAATTAGACGATTCCAGACCAGGCAACCATATTCCGCTTTCGGGTTCTGATTTACGAAATGCTATTGATGGAGTTTTGTACAACCGAGTACTACCTGAAAACCAAAAACCAAGCATTGGGTGTAATATTAAGTGGAAAGGTTAATTTGAAAATGTGGCAATTTGAAAATGAGATAATGAGATAATGAGATAAAGAATAGGTAACTCGGAAATCCCAAAAAAAAAGTTTCAAATTCCAAATTATTATCAAATAACTTGAAACCTGAAACTTGAAATGCAGACGTTTCAGTCTGCATCGAGACAAGCATAGCTTCGTCTCGACTTTAAACTTTTAAATACTACTTCACATCCATCAACTCCACATCAAATACTAAAGTTGCGTTTGGTGGAATTACCCCTCCTGCTCCTCTAGATCCGTATGCCAAGTCAGATGGAATTACAAATCTTGCTTTGTCACCAACTTGTAATAATTGAATGCCTTCGTCCCAACCCGGAATCACTTGCCCGATTCCTAAAACAAAGTCAATAGGTTGTTTGCGTTTGTAAGAAGAATCGAAAACCATTCCGTTGGTTAATGCTCCTGAGTAGTGAACAGAAACCTTTTTGCCTTTGGTTGCCTTGGTGCCATTTCCTTTTTGAATAATTTGGTAACGCAAACCTGAAGCAGTTTTTTCAAAACCGGCACTGTGCTTGTCTAATTCTTCTTCTGCTCTTCTCTTTTCATCTGCCAAACGCTTTTCTCTGGAACCTTCAAACGTTCTAAAAGCTTCCACTGCATTCCATTTTTCAGCTTCTGCTCCCACACGAATAATTTCTACTTTCTCCATTTTATCGTCTTGGGCAATGGCATTTACCACTTCTTGTCCTTCTACCACATGACCAAAAACGGTATGTTTGTTATCTAACCAAGAAGTCTCCACGTGGGTAATAAAAAACTGAGAACCATTGGTTCCTGGTCCTGCATTTGCCATAGAAAGCACCCCAGGTCCGTTGTGTTTTAAATCTGGGTGAAACTCATCGTCAAACTGATATCCGGGACCACCAACTCCGGTTCCTTGTGGGCAACCTCCTTGAACCATAAAATCAGCAATCACTCTATGAAATTTTAAACCATCATAGTAGGCAGTACCCATTGGTTTTACTTTATTTTCTAATTGTCCTTCTGCCAAAGCCACAAAATTCCCCACCGTTCCTGGAGTTTTATCATGGGTAAGTTTCACTAAAATATTTCCTTTGTTGGTGTGAAACTTTGCGTAAATTCCGTTTTCCATTATTTTTTATTTAGTTGTTTTTAATTATTTGGTTTTTTCCCCAACAAAATAGTCGGAGGGTGATTTGAACAACACATTAAACGTGGTTAAACTACCGTAAATTCTGGTAATGTATTGTTGAAGCTCTACTTTTTCGGCATCGTCTAATTTACTAGCATTAATTTTTTGCTCCATTACTCTTAACCTATCGCGAACCATCACAATTTTATGAAAAAAAGTATCGATAGGAACTTCTTTATTTTGGGTAGGTGTTCCAGGTTCCATGATCAATTTTCCGCCTTTCCATTTATCCGCAATGGCAACTTGTTCAGTTACGTCTGACCATCTTCTTAAAACCTGTTTCAAGATTTTTTCCACTTCAAAAAAACTAACGGTATCCACTTCGTCTTCCACTGCTTCAATCACTTCAAAAGAATCATCAATATCAATGGTTTCCAATCCGTTTTCAATAAAAGTAATCCAATAATGTTGTGCTGTTACGTTGGTCACTACGCCTAATCCAAAAGAAGGGTGCTTAATTCTTGAACCTATTCCGAGTAATTTCATGGTATTTTTTTGTAATTGGTTGCAAAAATAAGGGTTTTGAATCAAGGATGCAATTACCGAATAATCACAAAGTAAAGAAAGTGGTAATTAACAATATATTCGCAACCTGTGTAGTAAAAAAAATATTATTTTCCTTTACTTTTGTAGTTCGCGTTTTTTTGAAAAATTCATGCAAACAACTACAGATACCATTGAGGTTTTAGGAGCTAGAGTACACAATTTAAAAAACCTGGATGTTTCTATTCCAAGGGAGAAATTGGTGGTGATTACCGGACTTTCGGGTTCCGGAAAATCATCCTTGGCTTTTGATACCATTTATGCAGAAGGTCAACGCAGGTATGTAGAAACTTTTTCTGCCTATGCCCGTCAGTTTTTAGGTGGATTGGAACGTCCGGATGTGGATAAAATTGATGGCTTATCTCCGGTAATTGCCATTGAACAAAAAACCACCAACAAAAGCCCACGCTCTACCGTTGGAACTATTACTGAGATTTATGACTTTTTCCGATTGTTGTTTGCACGTGCATCCGATGCTTACAGCTATAACACCGGAAAAAAAATGGTTTCTTACTCTGACGATCAAATTGTAGAAATCATTCAAGAACAATTTGCAAACCTCAAAGTGGCATTTTTGGCACCGGTTGTTCGTGCTCGGAAAGGGCATTATGGGGAATTGTTTCAACAAATTTCCAAACAAGGATTTTTAAAAGTTCGAGTGGATGGAGTAATTGTTGACATTACTCCCGGAATGAAAGTGGACAGATACAAAACCCACGATATTGAAATTGTGGTAGATAGAATGTTGGTTGGTACTACCGAAACTGACCAAAAACGAATTTACGAAAGCGTAAAAACCAGCATGCATCATGGAGATGATTTGATGATGGTAATTAACTTAGACAACCAACAATTGCGGTATTTCAGCAGAACATTGATGTGTCCGGATACCGGAATTTCTTACCCAAATCCGGAGCCTAATAGTTTTTCGTTCAATTCACCCAAAGGAGCTTGTGAAACTTGCAATGGTTTGGGGATGGTGCACCATTTGAATTTAGAAAAAATCATTCCAAATCCAAAACTTTCTATCAAACAAGGAGGTTTGGCTCCCATTGGAGAATACAAAACCACCTGGATTTTTAAGCAAATTGAAACCATTTTAGAACGCTTCGGTCACAAAATAACCGAACCGATAGAGAATTTATCTGAGGAAGCCATGCAGATGATTTTGCATGGTGGCAATGAACGAATTACCATAGCTTCTAAAACTTTAGGAGTAAATAAAGAATACCAAATTGATTTTGAAGGAATTGCCTCATTTATTGAAAAGCAGCATGAAGAAGCTACATCAAACAGCATCAAACGTTGGGCTAAGGAGTTTATGGATGAAAAATCTTGTACAGATTGTGGTGGAAGCAGATTAAAAAAGGAAGCTCTTTATTTTCAATTGGCTGGGCAAAACTTAGGAGATTTGGTGCAAATGGACTTGCAAGATTTGCAACAATGGATAGAAAATTTACCCAAACACTTGGAGGCCAAACAACTTAAAATTGCTGAGGAAATTTTAAAAGAAATCAAAACCAGATTGCAGTTTTTACTAGATGTTGGATTGGGATATTTAAACCTCAACCGAAGCTCAAAAACCCTTTCGGGAGGAGAGGCACAACGAATTCGTTTGGCCACGCAAATTGGTTCGCAATTGGTAGGTGTATTGTATATTTTAGACGAACCAAGCATTGGTTTGCATCAACGAGATAATGATAGATTGATACAATCCTTAAAGCAACTTCGTGATGTTGGAAACTCGGTTTTGGTGGTGGAGCATGACAGAGACATGATTGAACAAGCCGACTATGTGATAGATATTGGTCCGAAAGCTGGGTATTATGGTGGACAAATTGTTTCTATGGGAGCACCAAAACAAATGTTGTTAGAGGATACTCTCACGGCAAAGTACCTGAGAAATGAGTTGACCATTGCGGTGCCAAAAACCAGAAGAAAAGGAAATGGCAAACAATTGGTTTTAAACGGAGCCAAAGGGAACAATTTAAAAAATGTAAATGCAACATTTCCGTTAGGAACACTGATTTGCGTGACTGGAGTTTCTGGGAGCGGAAAATCGACATTAATCAACGAAACGCTTTATCCAATTTTAAACCAACACTTTTATCACGCAGTAAAAGAACCTCTACCATATGACTCGATCAAAGGTTTGGAACACTTGGACAAGGTGATTGACATTGACCAAAGTCCGATAGGAAGAAGCCCAAGAAGCAATCCGGCAACCTACACCGAAGTTTTTTCAGAAATCAGAAACTTATTTACCAAAACTCCTGAGGCTATGATTCGTGGATATAAACCAGGTAGATTTAGTTTTAATGTTTCTGGTGGGAGATGTGAAACCTGCGAAGGATCGGGCATCAAAAAAATAGAAATGAATTTTTTACCCGATGTGTATGTAACTTGCGAAACTTGCATGGGAAAACGCTTTAACAGAGAAACTCTAGAAATTAGATACAAAGGAAAATCTATTTCAGATATTTTAGACATGACTATTGATGATGCTGTGGTGTTTTTTGAAAATATCCCGAAAATTCATCGAAAAATAAAAACCATCCAAGAGGTTGGTTTGGGGTATTTAACTTTAGGGCAACAAAGTACCACTCTATCTGGTGGAGAAGCACAACGCATCAAATTAGCATCGGAACTTTCTAAAAAAGATACCGGAAACACTTTTTATATTTTAGACGAACCTACTACCGGATTGCATTTTGAAGATGTACGTGTATTGATGGAAGTGATTGAAAAGTTGGTGGTAAAAGGAAATACCGTTTTAATTATTGAGCACAATTTAGATGTAATCAAGTTAGCAGATTACATTATTGATATTGGCCCTGAAGGTGGAAAATATGGTGGAGAAATTGTAGCATCTGGAACTCCGGAAGAGGTATGTAAAGCAAAAGGAAGCATTACTGCTCCCTATTTAAAAAAAGAATTGAACCATTAAAAAATAACCATATGTCTATGAACGAATACGAAAACGAAGACCACAGAATTCAATCAAAGTTTCAACAAAAAACTTGGAACGAGATAAGAACTAACGACTCTTGGGCAATTTTTAAAATCATGTCAGAGTTTGTAAATGGTTTTGAAACCATGGGTAGAATAGGGCCTTGTGTTTCTATTTTCGGGTCTGCCCGAACCAAACCAGACCACGAATATTATTTATTGGCAGAAGAAATTGCTTATAAAATTAGCAAAGCCGGTTACGGAGTAATTACTGGTGGTGGCCCTGGAATTATGGAAGCAGGTAATAAGGGAGCACACAGAGGCGGAGGAACTTCGGTAGGACTGAATATCGAATTGCCTTTTGAACAACACTTTAATCCTTACATTGATAATGACAAAAACTTACAATTCGATTACTTTTTTGTAAGAAAGGTAATGTTTGTAAAGTATTCACAAGGATTTGTAGTAATGCCCGGAGGTTTTGGAACTTTAGACGAGTTGTTTGAAGCAATTACCCTGATTCAAACCAAAAAGATTGGTAGATTTCCTATTATTTTGGTAGGTTCTAGTTTTTGGGGAGGATTGATGGAATGGATTGAAAATGTGTTATTAGAAAAATACCAAAAAATTAGTCCAGGAGATATGAATCTGTTTAAAATTGTAGATACTGCAGATGAAGTAGTAGAACATTTGAACAGTTTTTACAAAAAATACAACTTGTCTCCAAACTTCTAAGAAATTTGTTTTTAATAAAATTGCTATGAACAAAAAATTAATTTCTTACGTTGTTATTTTTGGTTTTGGTTTGTTTTCCCCATTTTCGTGGAGCCAAATCGAAATCAAAACCATGGTGTACAACATCTTGCGATTTCCGAGTAGCCCACCTGCCAATCGAGAAATTACCTTGCGAAATATTTTACAAGAATACACACCAGATATTTTTATGGTAAATGAATTGGACGATGCCAATGGTTCCAATTTGTTGCTAAATCAGTCGTTAAAACCTTTAAATCCTGCCTTCGAAGCAGCTACTTATTATCCCAATCAATCTGCAAATGATCCATTACAACAAATGTTGTATTACAACTCGGATAAGTTTGAATTGATATTCGAAACTTTATATCCAACTACTGTTCGGGATATCAATCACTATGTGTTGGCTTTAAAAACAGCAGATTACGACACCGACCCGATCAATTTACATGTATTTGTTACGCATTTAAAGTCTAGTACAGGAACTACCAATCAGCAAATTAGACTTCAAATGGTAAATGTTTTTTTAAATGCATTGGCCGGAGTACCTGCCAATGATTTTGTATTGTTTGCAGGTGATTTGAATTTGTATACCGCTTCGGAGCCTGCATACCAAGCTTTGCTCAATACAAACAACACACATGTATTGGTAGATCCTATTAATGCATCTGGCTCATGGAGTAACAATGCCAATTTTGCATGGGTACATACCCAATCTACCAGAGCTGCAACTGTACCTGGTTGGGGAAATAGTTATGCCACCGGTGGTTTAGATGATCGTTTTGACTTTATTTTAATCAAACAAAACATGCTTACCAATCCAAAATTGCAATACGTTCCGGGAACTTACCAAGCTTATGGGAATAATGGAAATTGTTTCGACTTAAGCATCAACAATACCAACTGCACAGGCACTTTTAGTTTAGCAACCCGACAATTGTTGTTTAACATGAGTGATCATTTACCAGTAGTAATGCAATTACAATCCAACAAAACATTAAAAAATATATCTCCAAAAATCACTTCAAAAAATTGGGGAACTATTCTTCAAAACCCTTCTAATCAATGGCTTGAAATTTCAATGGAAGAAGACTCTTATCAAGAATTAGAAATTTATAACCTACAAGGGCAAAAGATGGAAGGTATTTATGTACCTTCGGGTAATTTCACCAAAGTTTGGGTGGAACATTGGCCTACTGGAGTTTATTGGATTAAAAACAAAACTTTAGGAGGAACTGCATTAAAATTTGTAAAGCAATAATTGAAAAGAATACTCTACATATTGGGGTTATTTTGTGTAACCGTGATAAAGTTGTATGGACAAACTTCCATGCAAGTGTTTGCTACTTTTCAGCCTGACAAAAACCGAATGTTGGTGGAACAAAAAATTTTAATTGAAAATCAAATCCAACAACCCATATTGAAAATTTACCTAAACGACTGGAACCATTCTTTTTCGGGAAAAGATACTCCGTTAGCCAAAAGATTTTCAGATGAATTTATTCGAAATTTTCATCTTTCTAAAAACAGCGAAAAAGGATTTACTTCTTTAAAATCACTAGAAATAAAGGAGCAAGAAATTACTTGGTGCAGATTGCCCAATCAAGTAGACATTGTTGAAATCACATTAAACAAACCTTTGGCTCCGGGAGAAAAAGCAACCATCCTGTTGCAGTATAATATTATTTTACCCAAAACTAAATTTACCGGATTTGGACAAAATGCTCCTGATTTTTTTGCCTATCGAAATAGCTTTATCACTCCAGCATTTTTCTCAGAAAAAGATCAAGTAAAATATAGTCATTTGAATATTGACGATAATGCAGCAGAGCCATTTACCTCAGAAGTCAAAGTGGTTTATCCGAGTAATTATCATTTTACAAGTGATATGCAAGTAACCGAGCAAACCTTTGAAGAAAGTTATGCTGTTAAAAAACTCGTTGGAAAAAACAAGAGAGATATCCAAATGTTTTTCACCAAAAAAGCTGTATTTTCCTCTCACAAAAATCAAAAATTAGAAGTCGCTTACAATATCCAAGACAAAAAATTAAATGCCATTCAAAAAGCGTTGATCATTGACCGGATTGTGCATTATACAGATAGTGTGATTGGGAAATATCCGCATCCAAAAATTTTGGTAACCCAACAGGATTATGATAAAAATCCTTTTTACGGCTTAAACCAATTACCAAGTTTTATTAGCCCGTTTGCTGACGATTTTGTATTTGAAATTAAATTTTTAAAAACTTTTTTAAATACCTACTTAAAAAATTCATTGCAATTAGACCAACGTAAGTACAATTGGATTTACGATGCCATTCAGGTGTACGTGATGATGGATTACATTGAGAAATATTATCCGGATGAGAAAATGTTAGGCAATGTATCCAATTTAAAATTATTGAAAGGGTATTATTTAACTAAGTTGAAATTTAACCAACAATACAGCTATTACTATTTGTTAATGGCTCGAAAAAATTTAGACCAAGCGATTGGAGATTCCAAAGAAACTTTGCTTAAATTTAATGAACAAATAGCCGGAAAATACCGAGCTGGGTTAAGTTTAAAATATATAGATGATTATTTAAAGGAGGAAAAAGTTGGATCATCTGTGCAAAACTTTTACGCAAAAGGAAGCAAACAAAAAGTTACTGAGCAACACTTTGAAGAAATACTTCGATCCAAAACATCGGAAAATTTAGATTGGTATTTTCAAACCATTATCCATTCCAGAGATTGGATTGATTTTAAAATTCAAACTTTAGAAAAGAAAAACGATTCTATTTACTTATTGCTAAAAAATAAAACCAAGTCCAAAGTTCCGGTTCCTATTTACACCTTAAAAAACGACAGCATTCAATCCAAACAATGGATTAGATTTCAAAGAGATACCGTAGTTAAATTCCCAAACCAATCGATTGATAAAATAGTTTTGAACTACGAAAATGAAGTGCCGGAATATAATTTGCGAAACAATTGGAAAGCTACTAATGGATTTTTATTCAAAAACAGGCCTTTAAAAGTGAATCTATTTAGAGATATCGAAAATCCGTATAACAACCAATTACTGTACATTCCAACATTTTCTTACAATATTTACAATGGTGCAATGTTAGGGCTTCGAATTCACAACCGAACTTTTTTAGATAAAGCATTTCGATTTACTTTGAATCCGGAATATGCATTGGGAACCAGAGACTTAAACGGAAGTTTTGGCATGGAATTAAATGAAATTGAGCGTGAAAGTAATTGGTTCAATACATCTTTATACATGGGAGGTAAGATTTCCAATTTTGCTCCTGATGCTAAATTTTACCGTTTTACCCCAAGTATTGTTTTTAGGTGGAGACCAGAGGATTTTAGAAGCAACCACAGCCAACGAATTTTAGCTAGATATGTATTGATTAACAGAGAACCTTCAGAATTTGTAAATGTAACCGAATCAACTGTCAATTACTCATTATTAAATGTTCGCTATAACAATATTAAATCAGAATTAATTCATCACAAAGGATTTAATGTAGATCTTCAATTAGGAAATATTTTTGGCAAAGTAAGTACCGAGTTTGAATACCGAAAATTATTCCCTGACAACCGTTTACTTTCAGTAAGAGCCTATGCAGGTACTTTTTTGTACAGAAATACCACTTCTGAATTTTTTAGCTTTGGTTTAGATCGTCCGACAGATTATTTATTTGATTACAACTTTTTAGGAGTATCGGAAACTAGTGGTTTTTGGAGCCAACAGTTTGTGATGGCAGAAGGTGGGTTTAAATCTGTTTTACCCGTAAGATATGCCAACCAATGGATTAGTACCTTAAACGTAAGTTATTCTATTTGGAATTGGGTGGAAGCTTATGGGGATATTGGATTTTTAAAAAATCATAACAGCAATGCGGTTTTTCAATATGATTGTGGTATTAGATTGAACTTTTTACCCGATTATTTTGAATTGTATTTTCCCTTATACTCTAATAACGGATGGGAATGGAATAGAGGAAAATATGCCGAAAAAATTCGATTTGTAGTTACTTTAGAACCAAGCAGATTGACCAGTTTATTTACTAGAAAGTGGTTTTAGAGTCGTTTTTATTGTATAATTCACAACAAAAAAACCTAATCAAGCATTCAAAATACATTTTTATCAACAAAAATCGACATAATTTTAAGATATCCTAATTTTTTTCTACATTTGTTTCTTGACAAAATTTCGCAGGTATGGATGCAAAAACCAAGCAAAAAGATTTAACATTCGAAGATTTTAAAACAGAAGTTTTAAACGATTATAAAATAGCTATTACCTCCAGAGAATGCTCTTTATTAGGCAGAAAAGAAGTATTGACTGGTAAAGCAAAATTCGGAATTTTTGGAGATGGAAAAGAAATTCCGCAATTAGCAATGGCAAAAGCTTTTGAAAATGGAGATTTTCGTTCAGGATATTACCGCGACCAAACCTTTATGATGGCTATTGGTGCGTTAAATCCGGTACAATTTTTTGCAGGTTTGTACGGTCACCCTGATGCAGACTTAGAACCAATGTCGGCTGGTAGACAAATGGGAGGACATTTTGCCACACCTAGTTTGGATGTTAACGGACAATGGAAATCCTTAAAAGACCAAAAAAATTCAAGCTCCGATATTTCTCCAACAGCCGGGCAAATGCCTCGTTTGTTAGGTTTGGCACAAGCATCAAAAATTTACAGAAATGTAGAAGCGTTGCCAAAAAACAATTTGTTTTCTAACCAAGGAAATGAAGTTGCTTGGGGTACCATAGGAAATGCAAGTACCTCCGAAGGTTTGTTTTTTGAAACCATCAATGCAGCTGGAGTGTTACAAGTACCTATGGTTATGAGTGTTTGGGACGATGAATACGGAATTTCGGTACATGCCAAATACCAAACCACTAAAGAGAGTATCTCTGAAATATTAAAAGGTTTTCAACGTACCGAAAATCAAAACGGTTACGAAATTTTTACTGTAAAAGGTTGGGATTATCCTGCCTTGATACAAACCTACCAACAAGCAGCAAAAATTGCCAGAGAACAACATGTTCCGGTATTAATTCACGTACAAGAATTAACCCAGCCTCAAGGACATTCTACTTCAGGTTCGCATGAACGCTACAAAAGCAAAGAGCGATTAGAGTGGGAACAAATTTGGGATGGCATTGCCCAAATGAGAAATTGGATGTTAGTCCAAGGAATTGCCAACGAAACTGAGTTAACAGAATTAGAGGCAGCTGCAAAAACAGAAGTATTGGAAGCCAAAAAAACTGCATGGAGCCAATACATCCAACCAATTAAAGAAGAACAAAGTGAATTGGTTTCTTTGCTTTCCAATTTCATAAGCAACCATCCGAATGGAGTATTTATCCAACCAATGGTAAATGAGTTGAAAAGCATCAAAGAACCAAACAGAAAAGATATTTTATCTACTGCCCGAAAAGCCGTCAGACAATTGATTGGTTCCCAGCAAGCAGGAATGCTATCCAAGTGGATAAGCGACTATAAGGAAAAAATTCAGCCAAAGTACAGTGCACACTTGTTATCAGAATCTGCTCAAAAAGCCACCAATATTAAAGAGGTTTTACCAGTTTATGCAGAAGAAGCCACGCAAGTAGATGGCAGATTGGTGTTGAGAGATAATTTTGATCAGATATTAGGCAATCATCCAGAGGTGTTGATTTTTGGGGAAGACTCCGGAAATATTGGAGATGTAAACCAAGGATTAGAAGGATTGCAAGAAAAATATGGCGAATTAAGAGTAAGTGATGCCGGAATTAGAGAAGCTACCATATTAGGTCAAGGTATCGGAATGGCCATGCGTGGATTGCGACCAATTGCAGAGATTCAGTATTTAGACTATTTGTTGTATGCATTGCAAATTATGAGTGACGATTTGGCAACCTTGCAATATCGAACCCATGGCAAGCAAAAAGCACCTGTGATCATAAGAACACGTGGACACCGATTAGAAGGTATTTGGCATTCTGGTTCCCCAATGGGAATGATTATACATGCCTTGCGTGGCATTCATGTGTTGGTGCCAAGAAACATGACCAAAGCAGCAGGTTTTTACAACACCTTGTTAGAGTCAGACGAGCCCGCTTTGTTGGTAGAATGTTTGAACGGATACCGTTTAAAAGAAAAAATGCCAACCAATTTGTCAGAAATCAAAACGCCAATTGGAGTGGTGGAAACCATTAAAGCGGGTACAGATATTACTTTAGTTTCTTATGGTTCTACGCTTCGTTTGGTAGAACAAGCAGCACAAGAATTGCAAGCTTTAAACATTGATTGCGAAATTATTGATGCACAAAGTTTACTGCCTTTTGATTTGGGGCACGATTGTGTAAAGAGCGTACAAAAAACCAATCGATTGTTGGTAATTGATGAAGATGTGCCTGGCGGAGCTTCGGCATACCTTTTACAACAAATTGTGGAAGATCAAAATGGCTATGCTTATTTAGATAGCAAACCGCAAACCTTATCTGCTAATGCACACCGACCTGCTTATGGTACAGATGGAGATTACTTTTCTAAACCTTCTGTAGAAGATATGGTGGAGAAAATTTATGAAATCATGCATGAAAGCAATCCAAACAAATATCCAAAATTTATCTAACATGCTTTCGTGGGAAGATTTTGAAAAAGTTGATATGCGGGTAGGAACCATTTTGGAAGTGAAAGAATTTCCGAAAGCCAAAAAACCCGCATACCAACTTATCATTGACTTTGGTTCACTTGGAATCAAAAAATCTTCTGCACAGATTACAGATTATTATACCCCTGAAAGTTTAATCCACCAACAAGTAATTGCTGTGGTAAACTTTCCACCCAAACAAATCGCAAATTTTATCAGCGAGTGTTTGGTGTTGGGCTTGGTACAAGATAATGGCAGTGTTATTTTATTGCAACCACAACAAAAAGTGGATGATGGGAAAAGAGTTTGGTAAGCAAGTACCTAATTCTAACAATACAACTTATAAGCTGAATTCGGATTTCGCAAAGACTAATTTTACGAAATCACATTAACTTCAGGCTCTAAGGCAATTCCGAATTTTGACAAAACCTCGTTTTGTACCATTTGAGCTACTTCCCATAATTCGGCACCAGTAGCTTCTCCGTAATTCACCAACACCAATGCCTGTTTGGCATGCATTCCTGCATTGCCAATGCGTTTTCCTTTAAAGCCTGCTTGCTCAATTAACCAGCCAGCAGGGACTTTGGTTTGATGTTCATTCACCGTATAATGTGGCATTTCCGGATAGGTTTTTAGCAAGTTTTCTGCAATAGATTTATCCACAATCGGATTTTTGAAAAAGCTACCACTATTGCCTAACTCTTTTGGGTTTGGTAATTTGCTTTCGCGAATGCGAATTACTGCTTTACTTACATCTTGAATGCTAGGTTGAGGTATACCCATCACTTCTAATTCCTGACTAATTGCTCCATACGAAGTATGTAAGGTATGTGGAGCTTTGTCTAACAAAAAGGTAACCGAAGTAATGATGTATTGATCTTTAACGGCATGCTTAAAAATACTTTCTCTATAACCAAATGCACAATCATGATTGCTAAAGGTTACTTTTTCTAAAGTTTCCTTATGAATGGCATCACAACTTACCATACGGTCTTTGATTTCAACTCCATATGCTCCTATGTTTTGTACTGGAGTAGTTCCTACATTTCCCGGAATTAAGGATAAATTTTCTAATCCTCCCAAATCATGTTGCAAAGTCCAAAGTACAAACTCGTGCCAGTTTTCACCAGCCATCCCTCTCACCAATACTTGTTGGTTTTCTTCTTTAATAATTTCCTTTCCTTTGAGGTGGATATGCAAAACAGTTTCTTCAATATCTCTTTGTAAAAGCATGTTACTTCCGCCTCCTAAAATAAATTTAGATTGGCCTTGTAAGGCTTTTAAATGTTGCATTAATTCTTGTTCTGAAGTAACTTCTATCAGGGTTTTTGCTTTGGCATCAATCCCAAAAGTATTGTAGTTTTTTAAAGAGATATTGTAAAAAGTAGGCATGTTTATTCGTTTTCGGTAAGGGCTCTAACTAAAAAGTCGTTCAAAGGTTTTAAAGGTTTCATTTTTTCTGCTACCTGTTGTGCAAAGTATGGATGAAAGGCTTCTGCTAAATCAAAATAATGCGAAGCGGTAAAACTTTTGTATTTTAACCAATGCGAAGCCGGATGGTCTTTTTCAAAGTTTTTCGGACTGGTCTTCAACATATTGGTCGGATCTTGGTCTAAGCCGTTATAATATTTTTTAAAGTGCTTGTCGGAAACAATTTGGTCTAAATCTTCGTAAAAAAAGGCCAATTCTTTTCTGATCAAATGCAGGTCAGTAGCCTCTGGACACCACAAACCACCTGCAACAAAACTTCCTTTTGGGTGTAGATGTAAATAATAGCCGGGGGCATTTTTTTGTAATTTATTTTTGCTAAACCACATGCTCATGTGGGTTTTATACGGACTCTTATCTTTGGAAAACCTGATGTCTCTGTTGATTCGAAATGTACAATTCTTCACCTCTAAGTTTGTCAAATCTGCATCCCAATTTTTGAGAATTTCCAATAAAGCACCAATCATTTGATGGTAGTCTTTTTTATAGGCATCATAATCTTTGGCATGCTGCTGGAACCAATCCCGATGGTTGTTTTGTTCCAATGCACTTAAAAATTCAAAAGAGCTTTTGGCTAACATATTACGATTTATTTAAGGCAATCATTTGATAAGATTGTCTGGTTTTTTTTACAATTTCTTCTGTTCGTTCCGGATGGGTATCTGAAATAAATAACTGTCCGAAAGTATCTTGATTTACCAAATCTAAAATGGTTTGTACTCTCTCGGCATCTAATTTATCAAAAATATCGTCAAACAATAATATAGGAAGGTGTTGACATTCTTTTTTTAAAAAGGAAAATTGAGCTAGTTTTAAAGCAATTAAAAAGGTTTTCTGTTGTCCTTGCGAACCGAATTTTTTCAATGGATGTCCTTCAATTAAAAACTCTAAATCATCTTTATGAATTCCTTTACTGGTGTATTGCAACAATTTGTCTTTTGGTAAACTTTCTTCTAACAAAGTTTCGATAGAATTTTCATTTAAGTCGGAAACATATTCTAAACTCACTTGTTCTTTGTTTGGAGCAATATGATAATAAAAATCTAAAAATATTGGAGTGAGTATTTGCACAAACTCCTTTCTTTTTTGAAAAATTGGCACTCCCAACTCGCTAAGTTGTGCATTGTAAATTTCTAAAGTAGTGGCATCAAACGTTCGGTTGAGAGCGAAAAATTTTAATAAAGCATTGCGTTGGCTTAACACTTTTTGGTATTGTATTAATTGATGTAAGTACACCGAATCGGTGTTGGAAATGACCAAATCTAAAAATTTTCTTCTGGTTTCACTTCCTTCCGAAATCAAATCTTGGTCCATAGGAGAAATCATGACCAATGGCAAAAAGCCTAAATGTTCTGAAAATTTATCGTAGATTTTACCATTGCGTTTGATGATTTTTTTTTGTCCTTTTTTTAAAGAACAAACAATGTTTTCTGTTCTGTGGTCTCTTTGAAAAATGCCATCAATTACAAAAAACTCTTTTCCGTGTTGGATGTTTTGTAAGCTTTGCGGATTAAAATAACTTTTGCCGTATGCCAAATGATAAATAGCATCTAATACATTGGTTTTTCCAATGCCATTAGCACCAACCAAGCAGTTTATTTTGGCATCAAAAGTAAATTGTTTTTCCTCGAAAGATTTGTAATGAATCAGGGAAAGCTTTTCTAAAATCAAGGCAATGTATTTTTTACAAAAGTAGCAAAATTGAAGGCTTTTTTGTTACTTAATGTGAAGTCAAATTGCACTTTTGGTAAATTTTCTCATGGAATCTCTTGTATAATTGTAACTTTAAAGTTACATTTGTTTTATGAAAGTAAGAGAAGTTGTCGCATACAAAAACTATTTCGAAGATTTTCTTAAAAGTCAACAACCAAAAGTTCAAGATAAAATATTCAAAATAATTGAAGCAATTGAAACTTTGGAGAGGGTACCTTCCAACCATTTGAAGCATATTGAAGGAACCAATGGTTTATATGAGGCTCGTATTCAATTAGCATCAAACATTTGGAGAGTATTTTGTTTTTTTGATAACAATCAGTTAGTGATTTCACTCAATGTATTTCAGAAAAAAACTCAAAAAACACCAGTTAATGAAATAAATAGAGCATTGCAACTTATGCTAGATTACTACAAAGAAAAGGAAATATCAAATAAATAAAATCAATAAAAAAATATTAAACACAAATGAATACAAAGAGTTGGAAAGACATAAAAGACGATGTTTATGGTACACAAGGGACTCCTAGAAGAGATGCTTTAGAGAGGGATTTTCAAGGGTTTAAGATTGGATTGGAACTTAAAAAAGCTAGGGAGAAAAAACAAATGACGCAAAGCGAATTAGGGGAAATAATTGACAAGAAAAGAGAGTTTATATCTAGAATTGAAAACAATGGAAGTAACTTAACTTTAAAAACATTGTACGAAATTGTAGAGATTGGCTTAGGAGGTAAAGTAAATATTCAAATTGAAATTTGAATTAAATCACTTGTTCTTTTAAGTAATTCAAACTGTATCTTCCTTCGTTAAAAAGCAAATCTAAAATACTTAAATTCGGAATAAATCCATGTTTTTCATCAAAAACTTGGTGGTAATGTGTATTGTTAAAAGCATGTTTTTTTCCATCAATTAAATACCTGAAATCGGTAATTTCTTCATTAGGTGTATGGAAATATTCAGTGGTTTTTTGAGGTGTTTTGTGGTATCCCATCAACGATTGTAACATCTCCCAAATTTCCAAGTTTAAATCCATTAAAAAAGGATATTGTTTGGTATAAATTGAAGCCAAATCGTCTTCAAAATACTCAAAAAAAGGGGAGGAGCGATAGGCAGCTTCCAAGGATTTCCAATGTTGTTTTTGCCAGTTAAAACTATACTCGATTTTTACATCTCTTGTTTTTTGGTGGATTCCTTTGTTGTGCTTAACTGGAATTTGAAGCAATTGTGTGCCATTTGGGCTGTAAATATACATCCGGTTGCGATTGGTTTGCTTTTGAAAATGATCGTCCATTTCAAACCAAAGTTCTTCACATTGCACCATCACAGCCAATTGGTGAATGCTTGGAAAATAACCCGGATATACTAATGATTTCATTTCTTTAAATTTTTATAAAATAGAAAATTCACAATAGGCTTAATTTTAAATTTAAAAGATGTTCTAAATTTTACAAAATAATCCTTTTAATTCCTTCTTTTAAAGTGGAAACATGAAAGTTTAATAGCAAACAAAGTTTATATTGACCTAATTTTAAGTATGTCAAAACTTGTGCTGTATGCACTTCTGTAAAATCTTCAACAGTTTTTAACTCTATGACAACTTTATTCTCTACCAGTAGATCAATTCGATAACCATGATCTAACTTTACCTCTTTATAAACAATTGGTAAGGCTTTTTCTTTTTCAACTTTAAGTCCTTTATTAACTAGCTCATAATATAAACATTCTTGATGAGCAGATTCCAATAAACCCGGACCAAGCTGTTTATGTACTTCAATTGCACAACCAATTATCGTATGAGATATTTCGTTTTCAGACATTAGCTCTTTTATTTTTAATTTCTTTGTGTTTTTTGTGACTTCTTTGAGAAGCTTTGTGTAATAGTTATATCACAAAGAACCACCAAGAATCTCAAAGTTTCACAAAGTTTTTAAAGATAAATATTATAAATTTTCTGCTGCTTTCTTTTTTCTCTTTCGGTAAAAATCCCAACCAAAGTAAATTGCCAACAAGCCTAAAAAGTATTTAAAGTACGATACTGGTTCACCGCTTCCGTGAACTGTTGTAAATAACCTATCGGTTCTGATGCTCCAATTTTTAAAGCCATTCATCATGTTTTTGATGCTAAACCAAATAAATACAGGTTTACCAATGATGTGGTCTTCCGGTACAAATCCCCAAAAACGACTGTCTTCTGAATTATGTCTGTTGTCACCCATCATCCAATAATAATCCATGGCAAAGGTGTATTGGTTGGCAACTTGTCCGTCAATTTTAATCACATCTCCATTTACTTCTAAATCGTGTTTTTCATAATCCTTGATTATGGCTTGGTACAAGGGCAAGTTTTCTTTATTCAAAGCTACTGTGGCACCTTTTTTCGGAATCCAAATAGATTCCATATCGTCTACCGTTTGTAATTTATTATGTGGGAACAAATCTTTACTTGGTTCGTAAGTATATCTGTCTATTTTAACCACATTTTCATTGTTTTTCAAACGCTCCACCATTTCATTAGTCAAGGCATGAAAAATATACAAGGTACCTTCGTTATTTTGAACAGAAACATCTACAATGTTGATGTCTAAATCTTCTAATAAATAATCTGGGTTAAAGTAGGTTTTGGTTTGCACAATGTAACGATATTGTATTTTTTGTCGATCGTGCATAGCCAAAGGCTTTCCGTTACTATAAAACACTCCATTTACAATTTTGATAGAGTCTCCAGGCAATCCAACGCACCTTTTTACATAATTCGATTTCTTGTCTAAAGGTTTATCAGCTCTTCTGCCTGATTTGTCAAAAAACTGATAAACAGTATCTTGAGGCCAGTTAAACACTACGATGTCGTTGTGTTTGATTTTTTCAAATCCCGGTAAACGGAAGGAAGGTAATTGCGGATAACTTAAATAGGATTTGGTTCTAATCAACGGAATTGAATCGTGTACCATTGGTACTGCAAATGGGGTAGTAGGAGTACGAGGTCCGTAATTTACTTTGCTTACAAATAAAAAATCTCCAATTAACAACGACTTTTCTAATGAAGAAGTTGGAATGGTAAAAGGTTGCAATACATAGGTGTGAATGATGGTTGCAATAATAACTGCAAATACAACAGAACCATAAAAAGTATCTTTCTGTTGTTTGGCATCTTCCGGATTTTCGGGTTGATAAGTTACTTCAGCAACATAATTTAAATAGTACAAGTAAAAACCTAGAGTGACCACCGTTAACCAACTTTCTTTGCTATTGTCTCTTCCAAAAGCTCTTAAAGTTTGTAACCATAAAACTACAAACATCAAATTGTTGATTACCGGGATAACCAACAACAATACCCACCACCACGGACGTTGGGTGATTTTTAATAACACTATGGCATTGTAAATTGGAATTCCTGCTTCCCAGCTTTTTCTTCCAGCCTTTTCATATAATTTCCAAGTTCCAAAAAAGTGCACCAATTGCACTGCTAAAAATGCGATAAACCAACCAAATAATGTCATGAGGTATCCGTTAATTAGGTTTTAATTTTTTATTATTCTTCTCCAAAAAATACATCCTGCATGGTGTATACTCCTTTTTTGCCAATCAACCATTCTGCTGCCATTACAGCACCTAAAGCAAAACCTTCTCGATTGTGGGCAGTGTGCTTGATTTCGATGGTATCTACTTCCGAGTGGTAAAAAATACTATGTGTTCCTGGTACTTGGTCTTCTCTTTTGGCAACAATTTTTAAATCGCTTTCCGAAAGTTTGTCCATGTTCCAACGCTTATAAGTAGGATGAATGTTTACAATGCCATTTGCCAAACTTATGGCAGTACCACTTGGTGCATCTAATTTTTGGGTATGATGAATTTCTTCTAATTCACATTGATAGGATGGGAATTTTGACATCAACTTGGCCAAATATTTATTCAACTCAAAAAAGATGTTTACCCCCAAACTAAAATTAGAGCCATATATAAATCCGGTGTGGTTTTCTTCACACAACTGCACCATTTTGTCATAATCATGTAACCATCCGGTGGTTCCGGCTACTACCGGAATCCCTTGCTTTAAAGCATACGAAATGTTGTTTACAGCTCCATCCGGAACACTAAATTCAATGGCAATGTCTGCTTGCTCCAAACCGTCAAAACTATCTTGACTCCCTTTTCGAAGCACAATTTCATGACCTCTTTTGGCAGCAATATCTTCAATTACTTTTCCCATTTTTCCGTAGCCTAGTAATGCAATTTTCATGGTGTGTATTTTTTGGTGGTATTTATTGGACTATTTTATTTCGGTTATGTTACGTTTCTTTTCCAAATTCCAAGTAAGTGTAATGCCTATTTGCGGTTGTAAATCGATAGGATTCCACAGGATATCCGGTCGTAAACTTAAGTTTTGATCTACGTTGAATTGTTTTAAATGGGCATCTACATTGGCATCTACAATGTTTAACACATACAAACCAATGGTTGCAATTAATGCCAAATCTCTGTTTCGTTGAAATTGACGTTGGGCATTGATTAAAATTTGGTCAGAATAAATGCCTAAGAATTCATCTGGTTGTCCTTCCAATCTTTGTTTGTATGCAGAACGATATCGGTCATAACGTTGGTCGTTCCAAACGTAAATTCCCACACCTGTTCCAATGGCTCCATACACAATCGGAATTTTCCAATATCTTTTGTTGTAAGCTTGTCCCAAACCCGGAACCAAGGCAGAATAAAATGCTGCTTTTGATGGAGCTAATGGATTGATGGTAACAGATTTTGAATTAATTTGGATAGAGTCAGCGGGTTTTACCTTTAAATCGTTTTGACTCCAAAGAAAACCTAAACACCCCAGCCATATGAACAAAACACGAATCACTAACCTCCGATTTTGGATAAAATTTGTTGTAATTCTTCGTTTGATTTGAATGGAATTGAAATAGCTCCTTTGCCATTGGCATCTACTTTCACTTGTACTTTTGCTCCAAGATTTGCAGCAATTTTTGCCAATTCCTCTTTGCTCAAAGGTTGAATTTTGGCCATGCTTTTTTTGGCAGGAGTTTTAGATATTCCTTCTTGGTAGGCTTTTACCAATTGCTCGGTATCGCGAACAGATAAGTTTTCACGAATAATTTTTTGATAAATTTCTGCCTGAACTTCTTGATTTTCAATATTGATGATGGCCTTTCCGTGCCCCATACTGATAAATCCATCACGAATTCCGGTTTGAATAATAGGATCTAATTTTAATAACCTTAAGTAATTGGTAATGGTAGATCTTTTCTTGCCTACTTTATCACTTACTTGCTCTTGGGTTAGTTGAATTTCATCCATCAAACGTTGGTAAGATAAGGCAACTTCGATAGGGTCTAAATCACTACGTTGGATGTTTTCAACCAATGCCATCAACAGCGATTCTTGGTCGTTTGCCAAACGGATGTAGGCAGGAATGGTGGTTAATCCGGCAAGTTTAGAAGCTCTCCATCTTCTTTCTCCAGAAATTAATTGGTATTTGTCAAACCCTGTTTTTCTTACAGTAATTGGTTGAATCACCCCTAATTCTTTGATGGAAGTTGCTAATTCTTCTAAAGCTTCTTCATTAAATTGGGTTCTTGGCTGAAATGGATTAATTTCAATGGCTGCTAATTCAACTTCAATGATATTGCCAACCACTTTATCCGCGTTTTTGTCCTCAGCCGATTTGATATCGTTGCTTGGATCTTTTAATAATGCAGATAATCCTCTTCCTAAAGCCTGTTTTTTGGTTGCTTGTGCCATATAATTTTATTGGTAACGGTGAGCAAAATGGTAAATCATTCCAAATTTTCTTTGGTTTGCAAAGAAAGTTCAAATCTAAGGAAATCTTCCGAAAAAAAGGGAAATTTTATAGAAACTATCGGGATTTAATTGGTAGAATCTACTTTGTTTTTCTCGATAATTTCTGTAGCCAAACTCAAGTAATTGGTAGCTCCTTTGCTTGTTGCATCAAAATTCAAGATGCTTTCTCCAAAGCTTGGTGCTTCACTTAATTTGACATTTCTTTGGATGATGGTTTCAAAAACCATGTCTTGGAAATGCTTTTGCACTTCTTCCACTACTTGATTAGACAAGCGTAAGCGAGAATCGTACATGGTAAGCAACATTCCTTCAATATCTAATTTTGGATTGTGGATTTTTTGTACACTTTTAATGGTGTTCAATAACTTACCTAATCCTTCTAAAGCAAAATACTCACATTGGATTGGTATTAATACACTATCTGCAGCACTTAACGCATTAATGGTAAGTAAACCTAGCGATGGTGCACAATCAATCAAGATAAAATCGTAGTCATCTCGCACATTTTTCAGTGCATCAAATAACATGTACTCGCGATTGTCTTTATCTACCAATTCAATTTCAATGGCTACTAAATCAATATGAGCTGGAACCACATCTACATTAGGTGCAGTACAAGTTAATACAGCTTCTTGCACAGTATTGCTATGTTCAATAACTTGGTAGGTTCCAATTTCTACTTCATCAACATTAATGCCTAAACCTGAACTGGCATTAGCCTGAGGATCTGCATCAATCAACAATACTTTTTTTTCTAAAGCACCTAAAGCTGCAGCTAAATTTACCGAAGTAGTAGTTTTTCCTACGCCTCCTTTTTGGTTGGCTATCGCAATAATTTTCCCCATAATTTTTTATACCAATTGAGAGGGTAAAGTTACCATAAATTTTGGGTTGAGAAAATACAAATTGTTAACAATTGGTGATGAAAAAGTCAATTATCTAACTTCCAACGAACTTCATACAATAGGTTTAAGCTAGCTTCTGCCTTGGGCCAGTCGGCTTTTTTGATACCTACTTGCATATAGTATGTTTCCTGTTGATTTTGATGTAATATTTCCGCTTCAAACTCTTTAAGCCATCGCATCACCTGATTGGTGCAGTGGTAGGGGAATTGTAAATGGATGTGTTCTTGTAGAACTTTTTTGATGATACTTGCTTCTTGCAATGTCATTTGTGCAGCAGTTCGATAACTGCCAATGAGTCCGCTCACTCCAAGTTTGATGCCTCCAAAGTAACGAACCACTATTACCAACACATTGGTGAGTGTAAACGATTGAATTTGACCTAGTATCGGAGTTCCAGCAGTATGGTTGGGCTCTCCATCGTCATTGGCTCTCCATTTAATGTTCGGAAAACCAATTTGGTAGGCATAACACCAATGTCGGGCTTGTGGATGTTGTTTTTTGATTTTTTCCAAACATGCTTTCACTTCCTCTTCAGATTGTACCGGAAAAGCATATCCAAAAAACTTGCTCTGCTTTTCTTTAAAAAGCACTTCGGGAGTAGCTTCTGCTATGGTTTGAAAGGTATCTTCCATGTTATTGGGTCACCAAAATCAATGAAATCATAGCCAAAACCAACCCAATGATGTTGGCTTTGTTTAGTTTTTCTTTAAATAAAAGCAAACCTAACAATGTGGTAAAAGCCACGATACACACATTGTGAACGGTAAAAATGGTTGCACTTTTCCAAGTTGGATGTTCCAACATTTTTATCATAAAATACAACGAAAAGTAATTCGGAATTCCCAACACGATTCCTCCTAAAATACTTTTTCCATGCCAACTTCCTTTTCCTTGTAAAGTTTGTCCAGCAACCAAAATTAGTCCTGTGATTCCGGCAACCAAAAAAGTACTGATTGAAAAAATACTCACTTCCTCAGGGGTTACGTAATGGTGTTGGATGATTTTTAGGCTAGAATCGATGATTCCGGCTCCCACAAAAACCAAAACCGGATACATCCATTGGTTGTTTACCGGTAAGGCTCCTTGATTTTTTTTGGTGGTTAAATACACCGCAGCCAATGCCAACAAAATACCAATGATAGCCAAGATGCCTAAATTTTCGCTAAATAAGACTACTCCAGATAAAATTGGAATAACTACCGACATTTTTGAGGCAACAGAAGCCACTGCAATTCCGTTTATTTGCGATGTTTTTGCCGTAACATAAAACACACTAATAAATAAGCTACCCAACAAAATGCTCGAAACAAACCACGGTTTTTGAATTACTTCCGAAGGGAAATACATCCAACCACCCATCAAATTTCCTACCAAAAAAGCGGTGAAATAATTCACAACTAAGGCATGAAAAGTGTTGATTTGGTATTTTCCAAACAACTTGAGCACCACAAACAAAATGGAATTAAAAAATACACTGAGTAAAATAAATGTCATAATTGCGGGAATTTTTGAAACAAATCTACCACATCTTCTTTGCCCACTTGTAAATGCCAAGTATGTATTCCGAGTTGTTGGGCACTTTGGATGTTTTCTAACTTGTCATCCACAAACAAAGTTTCGTTGGATTGGGCATTTATTTGTTGTAAAACGGTTTGGTAAATTTCAGTATCTGGTTTGCGTTGGTGCATTTCAAAGGAATAAAAAACTTTGGTAAAACAAGCAAAAAATCTATCGACCAAATTTTTAGGATACGTACTCATTACATGATGAATATGGGTTGCATCGGTATTGCTGAGAAGATATACCGGATATTTTTTTACCAATTCTTCTAAAAAAACAATCCGATATTCAGGTATCGGTCCTAGTAAACTATTCCATGCTGTTTTTACGGCATCCAAATTCACCAATGCAACAGGTTGGGATAATTGTTGCAAGTTGGTTAGAAAAAAATTTTCGGTAACTAGTCCTTTTTCGTATTGTTGGTTGATGGCTTTCATTTCCTCTGTCCATTCAGTAAAACCTAAAGCCGCAAAGGAAGTTTTGGCTTTTTCGTAGTTCAAATCGAGAAAAACATCTCCAAAATCAAAAATAATTTGCTTCATGTTTTAAGCGCAGGTATTGGGTATATTGGTCGTGTATGATTTTTTCTTCAAAAATCATTTTATTGTCTTTCAAAATAGGAGCAATAATTCCTTTTTGCAGTGTTTTAGGAGCAGTAAATATTCTTGCTTCATCCCATAAGCCCTCGTTAATCAAACTTTGTAAGGTGTATGTTCCACCTTCTACAACCAACGATTGGATGTTGCATTGGTACAAGTAATCCATCACTTGTGGCCAAAAAGCTTGGTTTTGGTTTATGATTAATTGGTTTACCCATTTTGGTAAATATTTATTTTCAGTGTAAGTAAACACATAAGTTGGTGCTTCTTCCGAAAAAATTTTCCTTTTTATAGGAATCTTATGATGCAAATCAATCACCAATCGTATGGGAGAATTTCCTTTCCAATAGCGGGTGGTCAAACTTGGATTGTCTTTCAAAACGGTTTGGGTACCTACCAAAATGGCCATTTCTTCGCTTCGCCATTGGTGGACTCTTTGTTGCGAAAAATCGTTGCTAATCCAAAAAGGAGTATTATTTTCTTGGATTTCCGGAGCAATAAAACCATCTGCAGTTTGTGCCCATTTTAAAATAATCCAAGGTCTTTTTTGTTGATGAAATGTAAAAAATCTTCGGTTAAGCCATTTGCCTTCTTTTTCTAAAATCCCAACTTCTACTTTTTTACCAGAAGCCTTTAATTTTTCAATACTTTTTCCGGCAACGGCATCAAAAGGGTCTACATTGGCAATCGCAATATGCGGAATTTGATGATGTAAAATCAAGTCACAGCAAGGAGGCGTTTTTCCAAAATGGGCACATGGCTCTAAATTGACGTAAATGGTTGATTTTTGTAACAATTCCGATTGTTTCACCGAGTTGATGGCATGCACCTCTGCATGAGGGGTACCTGCTTTTTGGTGCCAACCTTCTCCAATAATTTGATCTTCATACACCACTACGCTACCAACTAACGGATTTGGGTAGGTTTTTCCCAAACCATTTGACGCCAAGCTAAGGCATCGAAGCATATATTTTTCATGGCTTTTCACATTGCAAAAATACCATTAAATTAGCCAAATGGAAATGTTTACAATACGAGAAATTCAACCAAAAGACAATCAGCAAATTGCATCGGTGATACGTTCGGTTTTAGTAGAACATCATGTGCCAAAAGTAGGCACGGCATATGAAGATGTTTCGTTGGATCAAATGTTTGAAACCTATCAAACAGAAAAAGCAAAATATTTTGTGGTAGAATATCAAAACCAATTGGTAGGAGGTGCAGGTATTGCTCCATTAGAAAATGGTCCGGAAGGTATTTGCGAATTGCAAAAAATGTACTTTTTACCCATTGCAAGAGGAAAAGGGCAGGGGAGTGTCATGATGCAAACTTGTTTGGATTTTGCCAAAAAAGTAGGCTATCAACAGGTATATTTAGAAACCATGCCCAATATGTTAGATGCCCAAAAAATGTATCAAAAATTTGGGTTTACCTATATTGATGCACCCATGGGATGTACAGGCCATACCTCATGTCCGGTTTGGATGTTGTTAAAGTTTTAATCAAAAACCAACATTGATGACCAACCAAGCATTATTAGAACAATTTTTAAACATTTTACTTCCAGTTTGGAAAGAGGAAGAAGAAGTGTATGGTATGTTTTGGTGGGCTTGGCAAGAAATTTCTCAAAGCAAACGAAGTGCTTTTTTTCTTCAAAAAACACAAGAAGTATCTACAGAAGATAGTATCGTTTGGGAGAAGTTATTGATTCATTTACAAGAAAGAAAACCCATCCAATACTTTTTTGGGAAACAATATTTTTTTGGAGAGGCATTTCAGGTGAATTCGAACACTTTGATTCCTCGTTCAGAAACGGAAGAATTGGTAGAATGGATGTTAGAAGTTTTGCCTAAATCAGAATCAATAGAAATTTTAGACATCGGAACCGGAACCGGATGTATTGCCATTACCTTGGCCAAAGAATTGCCTAATGCAAAAATTAGTGCGATAGACGTTTCTGAAAGAGCTTTAGAAGTTGCAAAAAACAATGCTAAGTCGCATCAAGTTTTGGTTGATTTTTGGCAGAAAGATATTTTAAAAGAAGAAATTTCTGAAAAAACTTGGCAAGCTATTGTTTCCAATCCTCCTTATGTGAGAGAATTAGAAAAGGCTACCTTATTGCCTCATGTATTACAAGAGGAACCTGGCTTGGCATTGTTTGTTTCTGATGAGGATCCGTTGCTATTTTATCGAGTAATTGCCCAAAAAGCTTGGAATACCTTAAGTTCGGGCGGACATCTTTTTTATGAAATAAATCAATATTTGGGCAAGGAAACTCTTGCATTATTGCAAGACATGGGGTATCAAAACATACAACTTCGCAAAGATTTAAAGGGTAACGATCGGATGATACATGCCATCAAACCTTAATCGTTTTTCTTTTTCCCGTTTTTATAGGCAACTTTGCTTACAACTGGAGTAGGCTTTTTGGAATATACTTTTTTAGGAGCACTGTTTGTTTTTGGAGCAATTGGTTTTTTCTCTGCAATAGGTTTTAATTCTTTACTCAATTGTAACAAAACTTCTCCGGGAACTTTTGGCTTTTCTTTGGTTCCTCTTAAAAATAGTACCAAGCCATTTAAAAAATTTCGCAGAATTTGGTCACCGCACTCTTTGTAATTCGGATGATCGGAATTTCGGAAAAAAGCACCTAATTCGGCTTTGGAAATTCTAAAATCTACCAATTCTAAAATTTCTACTATTTGGTCGTCACGAAGTTGCAATGCTACACGTAACTTTTTAAAGATATCGTTATTGTTCATGCCACAAAGGTACACAAATGTTGTTTGTAAAGTGGTCAAAAACCATTGCAAGGAATGTTTTCTTTTTTCAACTTTCAATTTCATTTAGATTATTTTCCCACTATAAATTCAAACTATGAGCCCATATATTAATCACACCATGCCAGTAAGAAAAAAGAAATTAATTCATCAAGCAGAGCGAAAAGTACCAGAGTTTAAGGAATTGCTTCACAGATTGCAGCGAAGTTTATCAGTTTTAGGAAGAAGTCAGGCAACCTTTAATGCGTATTCCCGACACATAGCTGCTATGGCATTGCATTTCGGAAAAATTCCAACCAAAGTCACTCCAGACGAAGTTCATGATTATTTGTTTTTGTTACAAAATCGATCTGTTACCCCGTCGCAAACATATTTTAAACATACGGTTTACAGCTTGCGGTTTTTGTTAAAGTCAGAAGGAATTTCTTATGAATATTTAAAGTTTCCGGTGATCAAGCACGAAAAAAAATTACAAGTGATTTTGTCAAAACAAGAAGTTTGGAGCATGTTGCACCATTGTAAATTGTTAAAACATCGAATTTTAATTGGTTTATTGTATGGTTGTGGTTTGCGTTGTTTAGAAGTTCGAAATATTAGAATTCAGGATTTGGATTTTGATCGAAAGTTATTGCGAGTAGTTCAAAGCAAAGGCAAAAAAGATCGTTATGTGCCCTTATCGAAACATTTGATTAGAGGATTGAAAAAATATTTGGCACAAGAAAAACCGATAGATTGGATTTTTAATGGCCAGCCCTATGGTTATCAACTTAGAGCTGGAGGTGATTTTGATGGTAGATATTCTCAAAAAGGTGTGCAATGGGTAATAAAACAGGCAAGTGCTAAAGCTGGCATTCAAAAAAATGTACATACCCACACCTTGCGACATTCGTATGCAACGCATTTGTTAGAAGATGGAATGGATATAGTAACTTTAAAAAATTTACTAGGCCATTCCGATCTTAAAACCACTTTGATTTATTTGCAAAGTGCCCAAATTAACCCCAAAAAAGTCAAAAGCCCGTTAGACAGTTTGTTTAAAAAGTTTGGATAAAAAACAAGCTCCAACATTTCTGTTGGAGCTTGTTTAATGGTGGAATTAAGTGGAGTATTGGTTGTGCGATGTATTTTTAGATTTTAAGAATTTCTCTAACGTTTTTAATATACCATTCTTGTAATTCAACAGGAGTTAAATATCCCCATTCTTCGTAAATATGATGAATTTTATTTAATTCATATTCTGCCATATCATTATAGATCCAAAATTGAGATTCTGGAAAATCATTTAAAATTATGTTTACCATTTTTACAATTCTGTCACTATTATCTAAATCGTAATGTTCAGATTTATTTTCAATAAATTTAATAGAATTTGAATTAAGAAGCTCTTTAATTTTGTCCAGAAGTTCCGATTGGAAATTGCTTAATCCTTCACTATTTAATTCCAGTGAAGTTTTCCAAAATTCTTCATGATTTCGATTCCAACTTCTATTGAACATAGTTTAAAGATTTAGTTTTGGAAATATATCGCATAACGGTTTGCGGCTTGGCGTAGTGGCGGATTTTTAGCACAAAAGTTCAATCGAAGCACTGCACTTGAACCTACCACAAAACTGTCATACGAAGCACCGAACCCGCCATTACGCCAAACCGCTGTTATGGGCTGGGCGTGTGTCCTGCGATGAATCAGGGCACGTTCAAATATATAAACTTTCTACGAGATAGAGAGTAAGTTCTTTGAAATTGATTCATCATAACTTTAGATGAGATGAGAGGCATTTATGTTTTCAACAGAAACGAGCCAAGCCCATATTGGTAAACTTGGAAGACTCACAAACCTTGAGCATAAATGAATTGGTCTCTCGGATAGGCTTTATCGGGAGCGTTTCCAATCCACCCTACGGTGCTTTCCTTTCAAGGGTTAGGTACTAAACGGTTAGGGAAAAGGCAGAAAGTCAGCAATGGCGGAAATCTGTCAGGAGTGAGCATAGGAGCTGAACGAAAGTAAACCGTTCGATGACGTGTCGAAAGTAACTTTTACGAGACTGAAAACCGTGTGTAGGGACGGTCACACGGGAAAAGAGCAGAGATTACCGATTTATCAACTGCTTCGGTCTCCGGCATTAAGGCGGCAGGAACTATGTTTTGGCTCATTTAAGGAACAGGAGAACCTACCCACTGGTGCAAAGAGAGAATGTCGAAAACCGAAAGGCAAGACAGAGAGTATCAATACAGTGGAGTAGGGGCGGATTAACTCGTAGTAGCGACTTGTGCCAGATTAAGTCTTGTGAAAGCAAGAATGAGCGAAGGGGTTAACACATTCAAGGTCATCTTGCCAACTTTCCGCAAGGAAAGGATGAGCTACTTTTCTGACCTGCCTACCTGAAATGGTAGCGAGAATGTGAAGAGCCGTGTGACGGGAGACTGTCAAGCACGGTTCTGTGAGAGGTTTGGGGGTGAGATTCCCCCTTACCTACTCGACTTTTTCGTCTTTTGTCAGCAACATTTCTTGTCTTGTTGAATTGGCGGACATTTTACACTTCCGTAACTGCAATAAACACAACAGTCGCCTTGATGTGGTTTTAAAACGGTCTTGCAATTATCACATTCGTAAAAATATTGGCAAGCGTCTGTCGGCATTGTTTCTTCCTTTTTATGTCCGCAATTTGGGCAAGTGATTGTTGATTGTAATATGATTTCCATTTTATTTCTCTTTTTTGTCTGTTACTGAATATCCTGTTCCGTTTATTGCTTTCTCAATTTCGGCAATGTTCGTTTTTGAGTTATCAAATTCTACAATTGCATTTCCGTTTTCGTATGAAACAGTTGATTTTATTATTCCCGAAAGCTTATTCACTTCGTGGTTTACGTGTTCTTCACAACTTGCACAAGTCATACCGCTAATGGTAAACTCAACTGTCTGAACATTTGATTTGTCAACCACAATGACTTGTTTTTCTGTCTTTGGATAAAAAATGTGAGCATAATAAGGAAAGGCGAGCATTACTATTGCAAATGCTGTTACTATTCCTAAAAACATTTTGGATTGAATGAATTTTGGTTTTTCTTCTGTCTCACAATTGCAGTCAATTTGTTTTTTAGGTTTCAACTTTTGATACCAAGCAAAACCAAGAACCAAAATTGTCAAACCTATAAAATAAGGTCGGAAAGGTTCAAGCCAAGAAAAAGTTGAAGCAAGTCCGCTTGTCCCTGCGACAAGAGCCAATACAGGTGTGATGCAACAAAGTGAGGCTGCAATTGCTGTCAAAAGTCCTGCACCGATTAATTTTTTGTCTGTTTTCATATTGTTTCCAAAATTTTGTTTTCGTGAATTATTTTGAAAAAAGGTTTGAGCATTTTTTCATACTCTTTTGTCAGTGAGTAAAAAATGGTTTGTGCTTGCCTTTCCGTTTCAATTAGTTTTCTGTCTTTGAGTTTTCGCAGATGTTGTGAAATTGCCGAAATGGTCATTCCGAGAATGTCACTAAGGTCGCAAACGCAAAGTTGTTGCTCTTCGTAAAGCAGAAACAGGATTTTCAGTCTTACGTTGTTACCCGCCAATTCAAGTCCGTTGGATAAATAGTCAAACGAACCGTTCAGTTCTAATACTCGGTCTTTACAGCGGTTGATTTGCTTAATGTCCGCTTGTTGTCTTATACACGAAATGTTGTCCATAGTGCAAAGATAGTCAATTTGTTTATTTAAGCAATTACTTAAATACAAAATATCAAAAAGAACCCGATTTTGTCTGTCGGGTTGTGTCGTCATAGCCTTGCCCATAACGGTTTGCAGCTACCCGAAGGTGGCGATTTCGGAGCACTTCACTGTCAACCAAGCACGAACTATGATAGAAGCACAAAGCTTGATTTAACCACTGAACCGCCACTTTTGGGTAGGTGCTGTTACA